>Ga0160434_100005_pt1 | contig 405350 bp, 341 predicted proteins | sample HID1973I_E0MG_FD_108273 | JGI IMG/M metagenome (GOLD analysis project Ga0160434, IMG submission 108273) | Enriched mosquito-associated microbial communities from UW Madison campus, WI, USA - HID1973I_E0 MG | ecosystem: Host-associated > Arthropoda: Insects > Digestive system > Unclassified ... | reverse complement strand
TGACCTGGAGCGCGCTCCAGGTCGCATGCTCGGAGCATGTCGGACCTGCTGATCCCCGCCCCGCCGGTCGAGGTACCGCCCGGCGGCCTGTCCATCGGCGACGCCGCGCGCGCCGTCGGCCTGAGCGTCGACACGCTCCGCTACTACGAGAAGGAAGGGCTGCTGCTCGACCCCGCGCCGCGCGACGGCGGCGGGCGGCGCCGCTACGGCGAGCACGACCTCGCGTGGCTCGCCGGCCTCGTCATGCTCCGCGAGACGGGCATGTCGATCGCCGACGTGCGCGTCATGGCGGACCTCAGCCGTCGCGAGGGCACCGAGGCGCAGCGCCTCGCCGTCCTCGAGCGGCACCGCCGGCACGTCGTGGAAGAGATGGCGCGCACGCGCCGCCACCTCGCCGCGCTCGACGCCAAGATCACGTCGTACCGCGCGGTGACCGCCGGGTCCGACGCACCCCAGCGACCCCAGCGACCCCAGCGACCCCAGCGACCCCAGGAGGAGAGCCCTCGATGACCACCACCGGCACCACCAGCACCAGCACCAGCTCCGTCACGCCTGCCACCGGGACGACCGCCGCCACGACCACCGGCGCGCCGCAGGGCGGGTCCCTGCCCGTCGTGCCGCTCGGCGACGGCCTGCGCGTCTCGGCGATCGGCCTCGGCGCGATGGGCATGAGCGCCTTCTACGGCCCGACCGACGACGCCGAGGCGGTCGCGACGCTCCGACGCGCCGTCGACCTCGGCGTGACGTTCGTGGACACCGCGGAGGCGTACGGCCCGTTCGAGAACGAGAAGCTGATCGGCCGGGCCCTCGGGGACCGCCGCGACGAGGTCGTCCTCGCGACCAAGGCGTCCGCCGAGACGGACGACGACGGCACGGTGCACGGGCGCAACGGCACGCCCGAGTACATCCGGCGCGCCGCGGACCGCTCGCTGCGCCACCTCGGCACCGACGTCATCGACCTGTACTACCTGCACCGCGCCGACCCGGCCGTGCCGATCGAGGAGTCGGTCGGGGCGATGGCGGAGCTCGTCGCCGCCGGCAAGGTGCGCCACCTGGGCCTCTCGGAGGTGTCGGCCGCCACGATCCGGCGCGCCCACGCCGTCCACCCGCTCGCGGCGGTCCAGTCCGAGCTCTCGCTCTTCTCGCCCGACGTGCTGCACAACGGCGAGAAGGCCGTCATGGACGAGCTCGGCATCGGGTTCGTCGCGTTCTCGCCGCTCGGGCGGGGAGTGCTCACGAGCGGCGTGCGCAGCCTCGACGACCTCGCGCCGGACGACGCGCGCCGCGGCTTGCCGCGGTTCCAGCCCGACGCCTTCGCGGCGAACCTGCGCCTCGCCGACCGCGTGCGCGAGGTCGCGGCGGCGCGCGGGGCGACCGAGGCGCAGGTCGCGCTCGCGTGGGTCGTGGCGCAGGGCGCGGTGCCGATCCCCGGCACGCGCCGGCGCGCGCGCCTGGAGGAGAACGCGGCGGCGGCGCGCCTCGAGCTCACGCCCGACGAGCTGCGCCGGCTGGCCGACGCCGTCCCGGCGGCCGAGGTCGCCGGTCACCGGGACTACCGCGCGGTCGCGGACGGGGAGGACCGCTGACCCGCCGCCGTCCGCCGTGGCCCGGCGTCGCGACGGGCCGACCAGCGTGTTTGACCACCCCCCGCCGACCGCCCAGACTGACGACCGTGGCCCTCGACGCACCCGACTCCGTGACCGCACGACCGACCGAGGGCGCGCCCGCGCCGACGGGCGGGACGGTCCCCACGCCGTACGAGGACCTCCTGCGCGACGTCCTGGAGAACGGGACCCCGAAGGGCGACCGGACGGGGACGGGCACGCGCAGCGTGTTCGGGCGCCAGATCCGCTTCGACCTCTCGCAGGGCTTCCCGCTCGTCACGACGAAGCGCGTGCACCTCAAGTCGGTCGCCTACGAGCTCCTGTGGTTCCTGCGCGGCGACTCCAACGTCCGGTGGCTCCAGGAGCACGGCGTGCGCATCTGGGACGAGTGGGCCGACGCCGACGGCGAGCTCGGGCCGGTCTACGGCGTCCAGTGGCGCTCGTGGCCGACGCCGGACGGCCGCCACGTCGACCAGGTCGCGCAGGTGATCGAGCAGATCCGGACGAACCCGGACTCGCGGCGGCACGTCGTCTCGGCGTGGAACGTCGCCGAGCTCGGGGACATGGCCCTGCCGCCGTGCCACGCGTTCTTCCAGTTCTACGTCGCCGACGGCCGGCTCTCGTGCCAGCTCTACCAGCGCTCGGCCGACCTGTTCCTCGGCGTGCCGTTCAACATCGCGTCGTACGCGCTGCTCGTGCACATGGTCGCGGCGCAGACCGGCCTCGAGGTCGGCGACTTCGTGTGGACGGGCGGCGACGTGCACGTCTACGACAACCACGTCGAGCAGGTGCGCGAGCAGCTCGCGCGCGAGCCCTACCCGTACCCGGCGCTGCGCCTCGCGCCGCGCCCCTCGATCGACGCCTACGAGTACGAGGACATCGAGGTCGTCGGGTACCGGCACCACCCCACGATCAAGGCCCCGATCGCCGTCTGATGCTCGGGCTCATCTGGGCCCAGGCGCGCGACGGCGCCGGGCGACCCGTCATCGGGGCGGGCGGGACCATGCCGTGGCACCTGCCGGAGGACCTCGCGCACTTCCGGCGCGTCACGTCCGGGCACCCCGTCGTCATGGGCCGGCGCACGTGGGAGTCGCTCCCGCCCCGCTTCCGGCCGCTGCCCGGCCGCACGAACGTCGTCGTCACGCGCCAGGAGGGCTGGGTGCCCGACGGCGCGGCGGCGCCCGGCACGCCCGTGGTCGTGGCCCGGTCCGTGGACGACGCCCTCGCGGCGGCGCGCGCGGCGGCGGGGCCTGACGGCGAGGTCTGGGTGATCGGCGGCGCGCAGCTCTACGCGGCGACGGTCGCGCTCGCCGACACGTGCGTCGTCACCGAGATCGACGCGGTCGTCGAGGGCGACACGTTCGCGCCCGCCGTCCCGGCGGGCTGGCGCGTCGAGGCGGGGGAGCCGCAGGTCTCGACGACGGGGCTGCGGTTCCGGTTCGACGTCGCGACGCGCCCCTGACCGACCCCGTCAGAGCCCGGTCGGCTCGATCGGGTCGAGGCGGGGCGGCGGGACGGGGTGGGGCTCCTCGAGCGTCTCGACGTCCGCGTCCTGCGGCGCCGTGAGCCGCTCGACCGCGGCGTCGAGGTTCGCGGTGACCGCCGCGACGAGCCCGTCGGCGTCGCGGGCCTCGAGCCGATCGACGATGTCGGCGTGCGACGCGGCGGAGTCGCGCCGCACGGCGTACTCGTCGCTCACCGTGAAACTCGCGACGCGGACCTCGACGATGAGCGTCGTCATCCAGCGCAGGAGCCACGGGTTGCCGCCCGCGGCCACGAGCGTCCAGTGCAGCGTGAGGTCGGCGTCGCCGATGCGCCGCGGGTCCTGGGACCGCCCGGCGGCCTCGAGCGCGTCGTGGGCGTCGCGCACGGCGGCGACCTCGGCGTCCGACGCGCGGGCGACGGCGAGGCGCGCGGCCGTCGTCTCGACCGTGGCGCGCGCCGCGTAGAGCGCGGGGATGCGCTCGCGGCCGATCGTCACGACGCTCAGGCCGCGACCGGGCGTCGCGGTGAGCAGGCCCTCCTGGACGAGGCGCTGGGCGGCCTCCCGGAACGGCCCCCGGCTCACGCCGAGCTGGCTCGCGATCTCGACCTCGCGGATGGGCGACCCGACGCGCAGGGCGCCCGAGTAGATCGCGTCGCGCAGCTCGCGCGCGATGAGGTCGACCGTCGACGGCCGGGTCACCGGCGAGAGGAACGGTGCGGTGAGCGGTGCGCGCGAGGCCGGGCTCATCGGCTCTCCTTCCCTGCGGTCGGGCGGTCCTGCGTGGTCGGGCGGTGCGTGGCGGTCGAGGTCACGATCCGGTATCACATCATCCCCTGTCGGCGGCCTCCGGGCGTCCATGTCTGCACGTCGGAGTCGATTGTAGACAATCCGACAGTAGGACGGTCGGATTGTCGAACGGTCGACATGGCGTTAGCGTGGTCGACCGTCCACGCACCCATGACCGTCCGCGCCCCGGCGTCGACGGGCACGAAGGGAACCATGACTTCCACGCGAACCACCGCGACCCGACGCCGCGCGCTCCTCGGAGCGGGCGCCGTCGCCCTCCTCGCCGCGACCACGGCCTGCACGAGCGTCGACGACGGCGGCGCACCCGGGGCGACGGGCGGCGGCAGCACCCTGGAGGCGCTGCAGGAGCGCGGGTCCGTGACGGTCGGCTTCGCCGGCGAGGCCCCGTACAGCTACGAGACCGGCGGCGAGCTCACGGGCGCGACCGTCGCGCTGCACCGCGCGATCTTCGACGAGCTCGGCATCGAGACCGTCGAGGGCGTGAACACCGAGTTCGGCTCGCTCATCCCGGGCCTCACGGCCAACCGGTTCGACGCGATCAGCGCGGGCATGTCGATCCTGCCCGAGCGGTGCGAGCAGGCGGCCTTCAGCCAGCCCGAGTTCATGTACACCACGGCCTTCATGACCCCCGAGGGCAACCCCGACGGGCTCACCGACATGCAGTCCGCCGCCGACGCCGGGATCCGCCTCGCGACGATGACCGGCGCCATCGAGAGCGACTACGCCGCCGAGCTCGGCATCCAGGGCCTCGAGGTGAGCACCCCGCAGGACGGCCTCGACGCCGTCGTCGCCGGGCGCGCCGACGCGTTCGCCCTCACCGGCATCTCCCTCAACCACCTCGCGGACAACACCGACGCACCCGTCGAGGTGACCGACTCGTTCGTCGCCGAGATCGACGGGGTCCCCCAGATCGGGGCTGGCGGCACCGTGTTCCGCACCGCCGACGCCGAGCTGCGCGAGGCCTACGACGAGGTGCTCGCGGAGATCGTCGCCGACGAGGACCGCTACCTCGAGATCGTCGGCGAGTTCGGCTTCACCGCCGCCGAGCGCCCCGTCGAGGGCCTGACCACCGAGAAGCTCTGCGAGGGCGACCTCGAGACGCTCGCCGCCGAGCTCGCGCCGGAGCTCGGCCAGGAGTCCTGAGGCCGGCCGCGTGTCCGACAACCTCAGCACCCTGCTCGACGCGCTCCCGCGGCTCGGCGAGGGCGTCGTCGTCACCCTCCAGCTCACGCTGGGCGGTGCGGCGCTCGCCCTCGTCCTCGCGCTGCTCCTCGGGCTCGGCTCGCGCACCCGCTCCCTGTGGGTGCGCGGCCCGTCGCGGGTCGTCGTGGAGTTCTTCCGCGGCACGTCGCTCGTCGTGCAGCTCTTCTGGCTGTTCTACGTCCTGCCGGTCTTCGGCTTCCGCATGGAGTCGCTCGCGTGCGGCATCCTCGCGCTCGGCCTCAACTACGGCGCGTACGGCGCCGAGGTCGTCCGCGGCTCGATCAACGCCGTGCCCACGGGCCAGTGGGAGGCCGCGACCGCGCTCGACCTCGGCCCCGTGCACCGCCTGCGGCGCGTGATCCTCCCGCAGGCGTGGGCGCTCATGATCCCGATGTTCACGAACCTGCTCATCCAGCTCCTCAAGGGGTCCGCGCTCGCGACGTACATCCTGCTGCACGACGTCAACTACTTCATCGAGCAGCTGCGCCGCAGCACGCAGGACACGTTCTTCTCCTACTCCGTCGGCCTGCTCGTCTACTTCGCCCTCGCCTACGCGCTCACCCTCGTGATGAACGCGCTCGAGGTCCGGGCGAAGAACCGGCTCGGCACCGGGCCGTCGCTGCGCGAGGTGCTGCGTCTCGCGCCGGTCCCGGCCACCGCGAGAGGAGGTGCCGCGTGAACGACGTCTGGAGCTGGGAACGCGCCGCCGAGGCGCTCCCGCCGATCCTCGAGGGCTTCCGCATCACGCTGCTCGCGACCGTGATCGGTACCGTCGTCGCCGCCGTGCTCGGGCTGCTCGTCGCGCTCGTGCGGCGCTCGCGGTCGCGGTGGGTCACCGCCCCGGTCGGGCTGGTCGTCGAGTTCGTGCGGTCCACCCCGCTGCTCGTGCAGCTCGTGTTCGTCTACCTCATGCTGCCGGGCGTCCCGGCGCTCGTCGTCGGGTGCGCGGTGCTCGGCGTGCACTACGCGACGTACATGTCCGAGGTGTACCGCGCCGGGATCGACGCCGTCCCGCGCGGCCAGTGGGAGGCCGCCAAGGCCCTCGACCTGCCGCGCACCCGCGTCTGGCGCGCCGTCGTGCTCCCGCAGGCGGTCCGCAAGACCCTGCCCGGCCTCGGGAACTATGCGATCTCCATGTTCAAGGAGACACCGTTCCTCTTCGCCATCTCCGTCGTGGAGATGTTCACCGCCGCGCAGCAGTTCGGCGCCCGCAACTTCGTCTACACCGAGGCGCTCACGATGGTCGGCCTGCTCTTCCTCCTGGCGAGCTACCCGACGTCGCTCCTCGTCCGCCGATTGGAGAACCGTCTTGCCTGAGACCACCGCACACCCGGACGCCGCCCCGCCGGACGCCGTGCCGGACGCGCGCCCCGCCGCGACGTCCGAGCCGGGCACCGTGCCCGCGATCGAGTTCCAGGGCGTCGTCAAGCGCTTCGGCGACAACACCGTGCTGGACGGGCTCGACTTCACCGTCGCGAAGGGCGACCGCGTCACGCTCATCGGGCCGTCGGGCTCGGGCAAGACGACGATCCTGCGCCTGCTCATGACGCTCGAGGAGGCCGACGGCGGGATCATCCTCGTCGACGGCGACCCCTACACCCACGAGATGCGCGGCGGGAAGCGCGTCGCGGTCCCCGAGAAGCGGCGCCGCACGGTGCGGCGGCGCGTGGGGATGGTGTTCCAGCAGTTCAACCTGTTCCCCAACATGTCGGTGCTGGAGAACATCGTCGAGGCGCCGATGCACGTGCTCGGGCTCAGCCGCAAGCAGGCGACCGTGCGCGCGGAGGAGCTGCTCGACCAGGTCGGGCTCGCCGACAAGCGCGACGCCCGGTGCACCCAGCTCTCCGGCGGCCAGCAGCAGCGCGTCGCCATCGCGCGGGCGCTCGCCATGGACCCGGAGATCCTGCTGCTCGACGAGGTGACGTCGGCGCTCGACCCCGAGATCGTCGCCGACGTGCTCGGCGTGCTGCGCGAGGTCGCCGAGACGACGGACATCACGATGCTCATCGTCACGCACGAGATGCAGTTCGCCCGGGACGTGTCGAACCGCGTGCTCATGTTCGACCACGGCCGCATCGTCGAGGAGGCCGACCCCGAGACGATGTTCACCGCCCCCACCCACGAGCGCACCCAGGAGTTCCTCCGGGCCGTCCTCGGCTGAGGTCGACGGCCCGTGGCGGGCCGGGTCCGTGGGCGGCCGGGTCCGCGGCCGACGGTTCCGCGAGGGGCGGGGCGGGTCTACGATCCGCCGCTCGTCCCTCGCGGCTCCCGCCAGACCCGCCACGACCCGCCCACCCCTCGCTCCACCGTCGTCCGCTCGTCCGCCGCTCGCGCCGAGCATGCGGTTACCGCCCGGGGCCGGGGCGAACATGTGGTTGTCTCCCGATCTCGAGCCAGAACGGGAGACAGCCGCATGGTCGGCGGGCGGCAGGCGCATGCTCGGCGTCAGGTGGGGTCGCCGATGCGGCGCAGCGCGTCGACGACGTGGTCCCAGAACCGGCCGTGGTCGAGCGTGACGGCGACCTGGGTGCGGCACTCGGCGGGCTCGTCGCCGCGCAGGTCGACGACGGTCATGCCGGTCGTCAGCGTCCCGGTCAGCTCGACGTCGACGGGGGCGCGCCGCGTCGTGAGGACCCCCGGGTCGGCGACGTGCGCGACGGCGCACGGGTCGTGCACGGGCGGGTACGGGAACGACTGCGTCGCGGAGTAGGTCGCGCCGTAGAAGTCGAGCAGCTCGCCGACGAAGCGCGCCGGCCCCGTGCCCAGGCCGGCGAGGCGGGCGCGCACGTCCGGCGTCGCGACGGCCTGGTGCGTGAGGTCGAGACCGACCATCGTCACCGGCCACGCCGCGCCGAGCACGACGTGCGCCGCCTCCGGGTCGGCGAGCACGTTGAACTCCGCGACGGGGGTGCGGTTGCCCCCGTGGTACGCGCCGCCCATCATGACGACCTCGCGCACGCGCGGCACGATGCGCGGCTCCTTGCGGGCGGCCGCCGCGACGTTCGTCAGCGGCCCGGTCGGCACGAGCGTGATCTCGCCGGGCGGGGCGTCGAGGACGGTCTCGACGATGAGGTCCACCGCGTGCCGGTCGTCGACCGCGCGGCGGGGCGCCGCGAGCACGGGACCGTCCATCCCGGACTCGCCGTGGACGTCCGGCGCGACGATCGGGGGCCGGACGAGCGGGCGGTCGCACCCGGCGGCGACCGGCACGTCGATCCGCGCGAGCTCGGCGACCGCGAGCGCGTTGCGCGTGACCTTCTCGAGCGTCTGGTTGCCGGCGACCGTCGTCACGGCGACGAGGTCGATCGCGGGGGAGCCGTGCGCGAGGAGCATCGCGACGGCGTCGTCGTGGCCGGGGTCGCAGTCGAGCACGATCCGGCGGGGGCGGGAGGAGCGGTCGGTGCGCACGCGTCCCATCCTCGCCCGCGACGTCCCGGCGCGCCGGGCGCCGGGCGGGGCGCTTCGCGCGAGGCGGCCCGCGACGGCTAGGCTGTGCTGCGGCCCTGCCCCGGGGCCACGCGCCTGTAGCTCAGGGGATAGAGCACCGCTCTCCTAAAGCGGGTGTCGGCAGTTCGAATCTGCCCAGGCGCACAGGGTGCACGCGCTGCGGCCGTCGTCGACGCGCCGGAGGGGCGCGGCAGGTGACGTCGGGGCTCCCGACCGACGGTCCGTCGGCGGGGCGGTGGCGGGCGGTCCGACGCCGCCCGGTCCCGTGCCGCCCGGTCGTCCCGCGGCCCGTCGCGGGACGTGAGCGGCGCGACGGTCGGGTCTCGGCGCGCCGTGCCGGGCGTGCGCCCGGACCGGCCGTGCGCCGGGAGGGTGCGCGTCGCCCGGCGGTGCGAGCGGGTGCTCGTGCGCGGCGGGGCGTCGCGCACGACCGGTGGTCGCGCCGCGGCGTGCCGTGCCGCGACCGCGGTGGAACGAACGAAGGAGGAGACGCGTGGCTCGAGGAGGCCGAGGCCGGTCAGGCCGTGGTCGCACCGAACCCGGTGAGGACTCGCGCGCGAGCGGCGGCTCCGGTGGCCAGAAGCGGCGTGCCGGCGACGCCGGCGGCCAGAAGCGCCGTGCGAACGCTGACGGTGGCGGCCAGGGCCGCCGGGGGAGCGGCGGTTCCGGCGGCCAGGGGCGCCGCGCGGGCGGCGGCTCCGGCACCCAGCGGCGTCGGACGACGCGCCCGGCCGAGCAGGGGATCATCCCCGTGCTCGCCGGGATCGCGCGCGACCTCGACGGAGCGGTGCGCCGTGCGCCGACGCGCCCCGCGGTCCGCACGCAGTTCCAGGTCGTGGCGCTGCTCGTCCGCGAGGAGCGCGCCCGGGTCAAGGCCGACGGCGCGCTGACCGCGGCGAAGCGCGAGCAGGAGCTCAAGCGGCTCGACGGCGTCGCGACGCTGCTGGCGAGGATCGCCGCGCGCGACACCTCGCTGCTCGCGCTGCTCGGCGAGGACGCGCGGGTCTCCGACGCGGCGCGCGCCTACAAGGCGACCGTGATGCGGGCCGCCGGCCTCGAGCCGCCGGACGAGCCCGAGCCGCCGGCCCCCGTCGCGCCGACGCCCGGCGCGGACAAGCGCGTGGTGCCGCAGTCGGTCATCTCGCGCCGGCTCGCGAACCCGTTCCTCGCCCCGGACTACGAGGCCGCCGCGGCACGGACGGCTCCCCGCGCCCGGCGGCTCGCCGGGTGGGAGCTGCTCGAACCGCTGTTCCGCTCCTTCGAGCACGCCGGACCTGGCGCCCCCGCCTGCATGCCGCTGCCCGCGCCGCGCCCCGTGCCCGTCCCGTTCGGCCGCGAGCTCATGCCGCACCAGTCCCAGGTCGTCGCGGCGGCGTCGAGCGGTCACCGCACCTTCCTGCTGGCCGACGAGCCGGGGCTCGGCAAGACGGCCCAGGCGCTCCTCGCGGCGCAGGCGGCCGACGCCTACCCGCTGCTCGTCGTGGTGCCCAACGTCGTCAAGACGAACTGGGCGCACGAGGTCGGGCTGTGGACGCCGCTGCGCCGGGCCACCGTCGTCCACGGCGACGGCGACACCGTCGACGGGTTCGCCGACGTCGTCATCGTGAACTACGAGATCCTCGACCGGCACGTCGGCTGGCTCGGCGACCTCGGCTTCCGCGGCATGGTGGTCGACGAGGCGCACTTCATCAAGAACAAGTCGTCCCAGCGCTCGCAGCACGTCCTGGCGCTCTCGGAGCAGATCCGCGCGCGCACCGCGCGCCCGCTGCTCATGGCGCTCACCGGCACGCCCCTCATCAACGACATCGAGGACTTCCGGGCGATCTGGCAGCTGCTCGGCTGGATCGACGACTCGAAGCCGCTCGGCCCGCTCATGTCGGCGCTGGAGGACACCGGGCTCACCCCGGCCGACCTCGGGTTCTACTCCGCCGCGCGGACGGCCGTGATCGACCAGGGCATCGTGCGGCGCCGCAAGGCCGACGTGGTCGCCGACATCCCGGCCCGCCGGGTGGCCGACCTGCCGGTCGAGCTCGACGGCGCGGCCGGCCGCTCGATCCGTGCCGCCGAGGCCGCCCTGGCCGAGCGCCTGGTCGGGCGCTACCGGGCCGCCCTGGAGGCGCGCGCCGACGGCGCCGGCGACGGGGTGGACATGGAGCTCGTCCGGCGCGTCGCGGCGGCCGAGCTCAAGGCCTCCGGCGCGAAGAGCGGCGGCGAGAACGTCTTCACGATGGTCCGCCGCATCGGCCAGGCCAAGGCGGGGCTCGCGGCCGACTACGCCGCGCAGCTCGCGCGCAACGTCGGCAAGGTGGTGTTCTTCGCCAAGCACGTCGACGTCATGGACCAGGCCGAGCAGCTCTTCGCCGACCGCGGCATCCGGTACGCCTCGATCCGCGGCGACCAGACGCCGGCGGTGCGCGAGCGGAACGTCACCGCGTTCGTCGAGGACCCGGACGTGCAGGTCGTCGTCTGCTCGCTGACGGCCGCCGGCGTGGGGCTGAACCTCCAGGTCGCGTCGAACCTCGTGCTCGCCGAGCTCTCGTGGACCGACGCCGAGCAGACCCAGGCCATCGACCGGATCCACCGGATCGGGCAGTCCGAGCCGGTCACGGCCTGGCGCGTCATCGCCGCGCAGACCGTCGACGCCACGATCGCCGAGCTCATCGACAGCAAGGCGGGTCTCGCCGCCCGGGCCCTGGACGGCGCGCACGAGGAGGACGTCCCGTCCGCCCTGGACGTGCAGCTCGAGACCCTGGTGGGGCTGCTCACCGCCGCGCTCGCCGCGGAGGGCCCGGGCTGAGCCGGGACGGCACCGCCGGTCCGGGCCGGCGGTGCCGTGCGGTCGTCAGTCGACGACGCGCACGGCGAGCACGTCGCACTGCACGGGGAACGACTCACGGCACGCGTCGCCGACCCACACCTCGACCTCGTCGCCGGTCGCGAGGTCTGCCGTGGTGACCGTGCTCCCGCCCGCGTCGACGACGACCGTCTCGTCACCGCCGGAGATCGTCATCCCCTCGAAGTAGTCGTCCGAGGGCGCGGTGAGGACGACGGCGTCCTCCTCGTGCCCGACGACGCCCGTCACGTCGGGGTCGCGGTCCGGCACCTGCCCGCCGCTCCCGCACGCGGCGAGGAGGGCGAGCAGCGCGGCGCCGCCGAGCAGGCGGGCGCGCGCGGGCAGGGCGCGGACGGGACGCGGCGTCGCGGAACACCTCATGGCGCCCATCCTGGCGCGGCCGGCGCGACGGCGTCACGCCCCGATCGATCTGCCGACGCGCGAGCCGGCGCCCCGGCGCGGTCGTCCTCCCGACGGGAGAGGCGCAGCCCCGGCGCGGACGTCCTCCCGACGCGCGAGGTGATGCCACGGCGCGGTCGTCCGGCCGACGGGGTGGTGGCGCCGACGGGGTGGTGGCGCCGCCGGGAGCGGTGGGGCCGCCGGTGCGGCCGTGGCTACGCCTCGGGCGCGCCCGCCGAGGACGGCGCGGGTGCGGGCTCGGCCTCGCCGGACGTCCCGCCCCCGGACCCGGTGCCCGTCCCGGACGTCGCGCCGCCGGACCCGGTGCCCGTCTCGCCGCTGCCGGTCCCCGACCCGGTGCCGGTCTCCGACCCCGTGCCGTCGCCGGTCCCCGGCTCCTCGGTGGGCGGCGTGGTGGGCTCGGCGGGCTCGCTCGGCTCGGGCGTCGGGGTCGGCGTCGGGGTCGTCGAGCCGTCGGTCGGCGCGTCCGTCGGCTCCTGCGAGGGCTCGGTCGTGGGCTCCGTCGTCGGGTCCTCGGCCGGCACGCCCGAGGGGTCCTCGGCCGGGGTCCCGCCGTCCTGCGACGGCCGGTCCTCCTGGACCGGGGCGACGTCGTCGTCGGCCGTGGTCGTCCGGCTGATCGACGTGCCGGAGCCCTCCTGACCGCGCACCGCGTCCGACAGCGGCTTGCCGATCGCGAGCTCGACGACGAGCACCACGCCCATGACGACGACGAAGAGCGCGAGCGCGGAGACCGCCAGCACCTTGCCCTTGCCGTAGCGGTCGATGAGCCGGAACCAGGGCCCGGGCACGGTGTCGTCCGGGGCGCCGGCGCCGGCGTCGCCGTCGGGGACGCGGTCCTCCGGGACGTCGGCCGTCACGACGGAGCCGCGCCCGACGCGCAGGGGAGCGGTGTCGCCCGCGCGCGCGGCGGGGAGCGGCCGGGTGTCGTCCCCGCGGGGGACGGCGGCGAGGCGCGCCGTCGTGCCGCGCGGCCGGGACGTCGTCGTGCCGGACTGCACGAGCTGGGTCACGACGGGCTTGAGCTGCTCGTGCGTCTTCTGGATCGAGCGCGTGTAGGCGTAGTTGGCGAGCACGGTGATGACGCTCGCGGCGCCCGCGCCGATGATCGTCCCGGCGATCCCGAAGTACGAAAGGAGCACCGTGGTGCTCACGGCGGCGAGCGCGCTCGCGACGACCTGCGTGAGCGAGAGCTTCGGGGCCTCGGGCGCCTTCGCCGCGCCGGTGTCGTCGACCGTGGTGTCGACGGTCGTGTCGTCGGCCGTCGTGCCGGTGACGGTCGCGCCGGCGGCCGCGGCTCGCGTGTCGGTGCGCCGCGCGTCGGACGTGCCGTGCACGGCCGTGCTCGCGTCGTCCGGGGTCGCGCGGTCGGGGCGTGCGCGGCCGTCGCCGGGCGCGCCCGCGGCGGGTCGGGTGCTGGGGGAGGTGGTCACGTGGTTCGTCGTCCGGGTCTTCCGAGGTCGGGTGGCGGTCGTCGCCCGCGTCCCTCCGGCCGGCACCACGTGCCGGGCGCTCCGCGGTCCGGCGTCGGATGCGGGCGTCCGTCCAGCGTAGGCACGTGGTGTGGGCACGCCTCAGGGCCGAGGTGACCACGGCGTGACGGAACGGGGAGATCGTGTGACGGCGGCCGAGAGGGGACCAACGTCCCTGAACCTAGACGCAGGTTCATGTTTATGGTGGGGGAGCCGGGCGGCCCCTGAACCGTCCCCTCGGCGGGCCGCCCGGCGACGGCGCAGCCCCGCCCGGACCGCGACCCACCCCCGGGCGCGTGACGCCCGCACCTGGCCTCTCCCGGCAGGTCGCCCACCACCCGCGGATCCCCCGAGGCGTGTCCTCCGCGCGGCCGGGCCGCGGCCGTGACCCTCCCCGGGCCGCCGTCCCTCCTCTCCGGCGCGGTGCGTGCCGACCGGCGCGGTGGTGACGCGCCCGGTGGTCGTGCTCGTACAGTGGGGAGGCCCTGCCCCTCCTCCGACGACCGTCTCGCGCCGGACGGGGAGGTCGTGCGGCGCGTCGCCACGACGTCGCCACCGCGTCGTCGAGGGCTCGTCGCGGCGGGCGCGACGGCGCGTGGACGAGGCGCGCGACGGCCCGCACGAGCGGCCGTCCGGCGGAATTCCGCGCCCCGAGATGGACAAGCGTCCAGTTGCCGTCCAGGTGTCGTGCGGGCGCCGTCCGGGGGTGCTCGGCGGCGCCAGAAGCGGGAGTTGACGTCGGTCCGGCGAGCGTGCAGACTAGAGCCCGACGGCGCGCATCGCCTGCCCCCTGCGCGGTGCGCGCCGTCTTCACGTCCCGGCGGAACGCCGGCCAGCGAGAGCCCTCGGCCCATCGGCGAGCCGGGGCTCTTCGCCATTTCCGAGAACCGTTCGACGGCATTCTCCTGGGCCTTTCCTGAGTGTCGGAAGAATCGACCCGGACGCTCGACCAGCAGCCGGTCCTCCGTCTCCGCGAGGCGCGACCCGTGGCGCGCAGGCGGGCGGAGCGGCGTCCTCCCGGCGTGCCGCGGCCTGCCCGGCGCCTGACGCGGTTAGCGTCGGAGGGTGAATGCCGCCCGCACCAGCTCAGCCGCCCGGAACGTGGCCGATCCTGCTCGGCTGCCCGCGGACCCCTCCGAGGCACCGCCCGGCGCCGCGGCCGACGCGGCCCCGTCGCGCCCCATGCTCGTCCGCGAGCCGACGACCGCCGAGCTCGTCGACGAGGCGGTCTCGCGCTGGCGGGGCGGGCTCGTCCAGCTCGCGGGCGGGTCGTCCCTCGCCGACATCTCGCTGCTGGGCGACGCCGTCGTCGACCTCACCGCCGCGCACCCCTCCGGCGTCGCGCAGCTCTTCGCCGGCCGGCCGACGCGCCTGTCCAACCTCTTCCGCGAGGGCGGTTCCCTGCCCGCCGCCCGCCGCCGCGCCCGGGCCGTGGTGGTCCGCGCGGCCGAGCACGCGCAGCGCTACGGCGTCGCCCCGACCTACCTCGCGATCGGCGTCGCGACGTGGACCCAGGGCGAGACCTCGCCCGCGGGCCCGGGCGACGACGTCGCGGCCCTCGCACGCGTGGCGGGCCGTGCGGCGTCGACCGTCACGGGATCGGTCGAGGCGATCCGCACCGAGCCCGGGGCGGAGAGCGACACCGACGACCGGCCGGGCGCCGACGCGGACGGCCCGGGGGAGGAGGTCGCGACGTCCGAGGAGGTCGCGGTCGCCGCCGAGCCCGCCGTGCGCACGGTGCGCGCCCCCGTCCTCCTGCGGCCCCTGACCGTCACGCCCCGCGGCGACGGCGAGACCGACTACGAGCTCACGCTCGAGCCGACCGCCGAGATCAACCCCCTCCTGGCGCGGACGCTGCGCTCCCACGGCGCGCTGCTCGACCCCGTGACGCTCGCGCGCAGCACGTTCACCGGCGCCGGGTTCGACCCGGGCGACGCGACGACCCGCATCGCGGCGCTCGGCCGCGCCGTCCTCGGGGACTTCGAGCTCACGCACCGCGTCCTCGCGGGCACCTTCGTGCACCCCGGCCAGGTGCTCGTCGACGACCTCGACGAGCTCGCCCCCGCCCTCGCACGGCACGAGATCGTCGCGGCGCTCGCCGGCGACGACGCCGTCGCCGCCACGGTCCGCCGCGACCTGCCCGGGCCCCGCGTCGGCGACGCCGACCCCGACCTCGAGCGCGGCGTCGGCGACCTCGACCCGTCGCAGCGCCACGTCGTCGACGCCCTGACGACCGGCGCGCACCTGTTCGTCGACGCGCCCGCCGGGGCCGACGTCGCGGGCACGCTCGCGGCCGTCGTCGCGGAGGCCGCGGCGAGCGGGCGCCAGGTGCTCTACGTGCCCGGGCACCGGCGCGCCGCCGACGCGCTCGTCGAGCGGCTCGAGAGCCTCGGGCTCGGCGGTCTCGTGCTCGACGTCGCGCCCGAGCCGACGTGGCGCGCGTCCGCGTCGCACCGCCTCCTCTCCGCGATGGCGGCGGAGCCGGAGCAGGTGGACGAGGACGACGTCGCCCGGACCCGCGACGCGCTGCTCGGGTCGCGGGCGCGCCTCGCCGGGTACATCGAGGCGCTGCACCTCGTCCGCGAGCCGTGGAACGTCTCCGCGTACGACGCGCTCCAGGCGCTCGCCCGGCTCGTCGCGGAGCGTCCCGCCCCCGACACCCGGGTGCGTCTCGCGCCCGAGGTGGTGCTCGGCGTCGGGCCGCGGCGCGAGGCGCTCGTCGCGGACCTGCGCGAGGCCGCCGAGCTCGGCGCGTTCACGGCGCGCGCGTCGTCGACGGCCTGGTACGGCGCGAGCCTCACGTCCCACCACGACGCGCAGGACGCGCTCGTGCGCGTCGGCCGTGTGCGCACCCACACGCTCCCGCAGCTGCGCGCGCAGGTGGAGCAGGTCGCCCAGGTCACCGGGCTCGTGCCGGCGACGACGCTGCGCCAGTGGGGCGACCAGCTGCGCATGCTCGGCGGCATGCGCGGGACGCTCGACGTGTTCCAGCCGATGATCTTCGAGCGCACCGCCCAGGACATGGTGGAGGCGACCGCGACGAAGCAGTGGCGCGAGGCCCGCGGCATCGACATGGGCTGGTTCGCGCGGCGGCGCCTGCGGCGCCAGGCCCGCGACATGGTACGCCCCGGGGTGCGCGTGCCGGACCTGCACGCGGCGCTCACCGAGGTGCAGGCGCAGCGGGCCGTGTGGCAGGCGCAGTGCCCGGGCGGCGGGTGGCCGCGGCTGCCCGAGGGGCTCGCGACGATCGAGGACACCCACGAGGCGGTCCGGATCGACGTCGAGGAGCTCGACCCGGTCCTCGCGACGACGCCGCAGGGCGGCGGCCTGCTCGACGTGCCGTTCGCGGACCTCGCCGAGCGTCTCGACGCGCTCGCCGACGACGCCGACTCGCTGGAGCTCCTGCCGGCCCGGACCGCGGTGCTGCGGCGCCTCACCGACGCCGGTCTGGCCGACCTCCTCGCCGACCTCACCGAGCGGCGGGTCGAGGCCGACCTCGTGGGTCCCGAGCTCGGGCTCGCGTGGTGGAGCTCGGTCTTCGAGCAGATCCTCGCGCAGGACCAGGCGCTCGCCGGCCAGGACGGCGCGGGCCTCGACGCCCTCGCGCGCCGCTTCCGCGACGTCGACCGCGCGCACGTCGCGTCCCTCGCCGCGCCGGTGCGCGCCGCCGTGCGCGAGCACCTCGCGACCGCGATGCGCGAGCACCGCGACGAGGCCGAGGACCTGTTCACCGAGCTGCTCGAGGGTCGCCTCGTGAGCCTGCGCGAGACGACCGAGAAGCACCCCGAGGTGCTGCGGCGCCTGCGCCCCGTGCTCGTCGCGACCCCCACGCTCGTGCCGCACCTCCTGCCGCCGACCCGCACGATCGACCTCGTCGTGCTCGACGCCATCGAGCACGCGCCCGTCGAGCTCGTGCTGTCGGCGCTCGCGCGCGGCCGCCAGGTCGTCGCCGTCGGCGACCCGCGCGCCGCGTCGGCGGCGACCGTCCGTGAGCTCGCGGACCTCCTCCCGACGGTCCGGCTCCTCGCGGACGGCTCGCGCCGCGACCCGTTCGTCACGACGTTCCTCGCCGAGCACGGGTACGCCGGCGTGCTGCGGCCCTCCCCGCTCCCGCGCGCGGAGGCGCTCGTCCAGCTCGACGTCGTGGACGGCGCGGGCATGCCGGACCCGACGTCGGGCGCCGTCGAGAGCACGCAGGCCGAGGTGGACCGCGTCGTCGAGGCCGCGATCGAGCACGCGCTCCTGCGCCCCGACGAGTCGCTCGCGGTCGTCACCGTCTCGCCCCTGCACGCCGACCGGATCCGCGACGCCCTGCTCGCCGAGGTGCGCCAGAACCCCGCGCTCGCCGCGTACTTCTCCGCCGGGCGCCCCGAGCCGGTCGTCGTCGCGGACGTCTCCGGCGTCGCCGGGCTCGTGCGGGACACGATCCTGCTGTCCGTCGGGTTCGGCCGGACGCCGCACGGACGCGTGCTGCACCGGTTCGGCGTCCTCAACACCCCGGGCAGCGAGGCGATGCTCCTCGACACCGTCGGGGCGTCGCGCCGCCGGCTGCACGTCGTGTCGTGCTTCACCGCGGCCGACCTCGACCCCGAGCGCCTGCGCGGCGCGGGCGCGAAGCTCCTCGCGGAGGTGCTCGACCTCGCCGAGCAGCGCAGCGGCGTCGCGGACCAGGTCACGCTCGGCAACGGCGTCGACGTCGGGGGGAGCCCCGACCGGCTCGTGCTCGACCTCGCCGAGCGCCTGTGGCGGGCCGGCCTCGTCGTCGAGACGGACTACGGCATCGGCGACGGCGACCGGATCCCCCTCGTCGTCGGGCACCCCGACCTCCCCGGCGAGCTGCTCGTCGCCGTCCTCACCGACGACGCCGCGTACGTCGCCGAGCGCAGCGTGCGCGTGCGGGACCGGCAGGTGGGCGAGCGGCTCGAGCGGATCGGGTGGACCGTCGCGCAGGTCTGGTCGGCCGCCGCGTTCCTCGACCCCGCCAAGGAGGCCGAGCGCATCCGGCGGGTCGTGCAGGCCGTGCGCGACGCGCGGCTGCCCGAGTCGGGCGGCGTCGCGCAGACGGGCGGCGGCGACCGGATCGTCGTCGTGCCCGTGCTCGACGACGACGCGGACCACGGCGACGACGACCTCTGATCGACCATGTCGAGCCGCGCCGACCGTGTCGAGCCGCGCCGACCCGCGCCGCACCCCGTGACGATCCGGGACGACGGCAGGGCCGGTGCGACGGTGCCCCGGGGGCAGGCCGGTGCGACGCCGCGGGCCCGGGTGGGACGATGGGGCGGTGACCCCCTCCGCGCACGACGACACCGACCGGACGCCGCTGGCGCGCCCCCCGGCGCGCCGCCCCCGGCGCGCGGTGCGGCGCGGCACGGAGACGACGTCGGTCCCGGGGGCGAGCGCGGACGAGCGCCCCGCCGGCTGGGGTGACGACGCCGCCCACCCCGACGCCGCGGCGGGAGCGAACGACGACCGCCTCCTGCGCGACGTCCCTCCGCACTACGGCCGCCACTGAGCCCGCGCCCCGGAGCGGCCCTCGCGAGGTAGAGCCGTGGTTCCGCGAGGTAGAGCCGGGGTCGGCCGAGGTGGAACCGGGGTTCCGCGAGGTAGACCTGGGGCTCGTGCGAGCGTGCTGCTGTTCTGGGTGGGTGCGTGACGGGTCATGGCCGCGCACGTGGTTCCCGACCCGCCGCGTCGCACTGTTGCCGCACTCCCGACCCCTTGGAAGGATCGTCCCCGCACTGACGTGGCGCCGCTGCCACGCGGACCACCGACGTGAAGGGATCTCAGATGGGTGTGCTCAACGGGTTCAAGGAGTTCGTGCTGCGCGGCAACGCGATCGACCTGGCGGTCGGTGTCGTCATCGGCGCCGCGTTCACGTCGATCGTCACGGCGATCGTCGACGGGCTGATCAGCCCGCTCATCGCGATGATCTTCGGCAAGCCGGACATCTCGGAGATGTGGAAGATCGGTCCCATCAACGAGGCGACGATCAACATGGGCCTCATCCTCAACGCGATCCTCCAGTTCCTGCTGGTCGCGATCGCGATCTACTTCGTCATCGTGCTGCCGATGAACCACCTCGCCGCGATGCGGAAGAACAAGGAGGAGCCCGAGCCCGCGGCGCCCTCCGAGGACGTCATCGTGCTCCAGGAGATCCGCGACCTCCTCGCCGCGCAGTCCGGCCGACCCTCCGGCGGCCCCGGCGCGACCGGGCTCCCCGGCGGGCCGACCGACCGACTCTGACGACCGCCTCCCCGAAGGCCCCGACGCGCCGCGCCGGGGCCTTCGGCGCGTCGCGGCGCGGCTCGTCCGGCGGGACTCCGTGCTCCGTAGGGCACCCAGAGCTCCACCTCGTGGCAACCCAGAGCCCTACCTCGTGGCGCCACGGCTCTACCTCGCGGGGCCATGGCTCTACCTCGCGGGACCCTGGCTCTCCACCCGTCCCGTGCGGACGTCAGGGGACGAGGACCGCCGTCACCTCGCCCCAGCCCGCGACGGCGGCGAGGCGCTCCGCCTCGTCGGGCAGGACGGCGACGAGCGTGACGTCGGCGGTGCTCGTCGAGGTGCCCAGGAGCCCGCCGGAGGCGGGGCCCTCGGCGCGCCCGGGCACGACGACCGCCCCGCGCGCGAGGTACGGGTCGTCGGCGGGGCCGTCCCCGGCGCCGTCGGGCCCGGTCGCGCCCGCCGCGACGAGCAGGTCGACCCGGTCGCCCGCGGTGAGGAGGCCGCTCACGCCGGGGTCGAGACGCACCGGCGCGACGACGGTCCCCGCCGGGGCCGCGGCGACCAGGTCGCCGGCCGCGACGAGCGACTCCTGGAGCACGGTGCCCGGGGCGATCCGGACCGAGGCCGTGCGCCCGACCGCGTCGTCCACGGAGCGCAGCCCGGCGGGGGCGAGATCGGCGGGGACCTCGGTCACCTGCACGTCGGCCCCGACGACGGGGCTCCCGGCCTCGACCTCGCGCGCGGTGACGACGACGGCGACCGACGCAGGCGGCGCGGGGGAGAGGGCAGCGACGACGGCGGCGGCCGCGACCCCGCAGCACGTCGCCGCCACGACGAACCGCAGCCGCCACCACAGCATCCCGGCGCGGCGGCGGGCCGCCCGCGCGCGGGAGCGGGCGTCGTCGGGCGCGGGGCGTGGGACGGGGGAACGGGGCACGACGGCGACCGTAGCCCGGCACCGACGAGTGCCCGCCGGGACCTGTGGACGACGGCACCGCGCCGGAGCGCGTCCCGCGGTGAGGACGCGGGCTGTGGTCGGCCGCGCGCGCCGCGGACGCGGGCGGCCCCGCGACGGTCAGGGCGTGCGGTGCGAGGCGCACCCGCCCACGTCAGGACGCGCGGTGCCCGCCGGAGCCCCGCACGTCAGGACGCGAGGGCGGACGGGGCGGGAGAGACAGGCCGCCGGGAGCAGCCCGCGGGCGTCAGGACGCGGAGGTGCCGGCCGAGCCGGTCGAGGAGCCGGACGACCCGGAGGAGGACGCCGTGGACGACGCCGCGGGCGTGCTCGTGCTGCTGCTCGAGGTGGAGCTCGTGGACGACGCCGACGAGGTGGACTTCCCGCCGGACCGCGAGTCGGTGCGGTAGAACCCGGAGCCCTTGAAGGTCACGCCGACCGACGAGAACACCTTGCGCAGGCGTCCGGAGCACTCGGGGCACACCGTCAGGGCGTCGTCCGTGAAGGACTGGTGGATGTCGAAGGCGTGACCGCAGGCGGTGCAGGTGTACGCGTAGGTGGGCACGGGTTCTCCTCGTTCACGTGACGGCGGTCGGGCGGGCCCCGAGGCCTCCCGCGTCAGGTCAACAGTTGCTGGCACTCGAATCTTCCGAGTGCTAATCATACGGGGGCGGGAGGCGAGGCCGGGCCGGGGTAGTCTCGCACCGTGTCTGCGCACGAGCCCGCCGTGAACCCTGTCGGTGACGACCCCACGACCGAGGTCGGCGCGCGGCCCGCCCGGCGGACCGGGCGTCGGGTTCTCCTGGCCGTCGCGGCCCTCCTCGTGGTCGCGCTCGTCGCGGGCGCGACGTTCGTCGTCGTCACCGTGCGTCGTCCGCTGCCGCAGACGGGCGGCGAGATCACGCTGTCGGGCCTCGACGCCGAGGTCACGGTCGTCCGTGACGCGCAGGGCGTCCCGCAGATCTACGCGGACACCCCCGAGGACCTCTTCCGTGCCCAGGGCTACGTCCAGGCGCAGGACCGCTTCTTCGAGATGGACTACCGCCGGCACGTGACCGCCGGGCGCCTGGCCGAGCTCGTGGGCGACAACCCCGACGCGATCGCGGCGGACATGGTGACCCGCACGTTCGGCTGGCGCGAGGTCGCCGAGCAGGAGTGGGAGATCGTCTCGCCGGAGACGAAGGCCTACCTCCAGGCCTACGCCGAGGGGGTCAACGCGTACCTGGCGGACCGCAGCCCCAGCGAGATCGCGCTCGAGTACACGGTGCTCGGCCTGCAGGTCGACGTCGCGGACCCCGAGCCGTGGGACCCGATCGACTCGCTCGCATGGCTCAAGGCGATGGCGTGGGACCTGCGCGGCAACTACGACCAGGAGCTCGACCGGGCGCTCGCGTACGGCAGGCTGCAGGACGCGGACCGCGTCGCGGAGCTCTTCCCGGCGTACCCGGTCGACGTCAACGCGCCGATCCTCGACCCGGGCGAGCTGGAGAACCCGCAGCGCGTCTCCGCCGACCTCACGCCGGAGGGCGAGCAGACCTACTCCTCGGACCGTCTCCAGGCGGCGGTCGAGGCGGCCGACCGGGCGCTCGACGCCGTCCCCGTCCTCGTCGGGCGCGGCGAGGGCACCGGCTCGAACTCGTGGGTCGTCTCGGGCGAGCACACCGCGAGCGGTCAGCCGATCCTCGCGAACGACCCGCACCTCGGCCTCGCGGCGCCGGGCATCTGGGCGCAGGTCGGCCTGCACTGCAACCAGGTCGACGCGGACTGCGCGTTCGACGTCGCCGGCTTCTCGTTCGCCGGGTTCCCCGGGGTCGTCATCGGTCACAACGCGCAGCTCGCGTGGGGCCTGACGAACATGGGCGCCGACGTCACGGACTTCTTCGTCGAGCGCGTGCGCGACGACACGTACCTGCGCGGCGACACGTGGGAGCAGCTCGACGTGCGCACCGAGACGATCGGCGTCGCGGGCGGCGACGACGTGGAGCTCGAGATCCGCTCCACGGTGCACGGGCCGATCGTGTCGACGGTGATCCCCGCGACCGAGTCCGTGAAGAGCACGCCGGTCGAGGGCACCCAGCTCGGCGAGTACGCCGTCGCGCTCCAGTGGACCGCGCTCGAGCCCGGGCGCACGGCCGACGCCGTCTTCGCGTTCAACCTCGCCGCGGACGCCGAGGACATGCAGGCCGCCGCCGCCCTCTTCGAGGTCCCCGCGCAGAACATCGTCTTCGCCACGACCGACGGCCACATCGGCTACCAGGCGCCGGGCCGCATCCCGGTGCGCCAGGACGTGTCCGGCCCGGTGTCGTCCGACGGCACGTGGCCCCGGCCCGGCTGGGACGAGCGGTACGACTGGCAGGGCTACGTCGACAGCGAGGACATGCCGCGCGTCGTCGACCCGGCGGAGGGCTTCGTCGTGGCGGCGAACCAGGCCGTGCTGCCCGCGGGCGTCACGCCGTACCTCACGTCCGACTGGGACTACGGGTACCGCTCGCAGCGCATCCGCCAGCTCCTGGAGGACGCGATCGCCGCGGGCCGCGAGATCGACGTCGACACGACGAACGAGCTCCAGGTCGACGACCGCAGCCCGTACGCCGAGATCCTCGTCCCCATCCTGCTCGACCAGGAGATCGACGACGAGTTCGCGGCCCAGGGCCAGGCGCTCCTCGCCGACTGGGACTACCGGACCGACGTCGACTCCCCGGCGGCCGCGTACTTCGCCGCGGTGTGGCGCAACCTGCTCGAGCTGACGTTCTGGGACGAGCTCCCCGAGTCGGCCCGGCCGAACGGCGGCAGCCGCTGGCTCGCCGTCGTGCAGGGGCTCGTCGACAACCCGACCGACCCCTTCTGGGACGACCGGCAGACCGTGAGCGTCGTGGAGACGCGCGACGAGATCCTCACGCAGGCGCTCGTCTCGGCGCGGCTCGACCTCACCGTCGAGCAGAGCAAGGAGCCGTCGGACTGGGCCTGGGGCCGGCTGCACCAGCTCGCCCTCGAGCACCCGATCCTCGGCGGCGAGTCGATCCCGTGGTTCGTGCGCGACTACGTCAACCCGGACCCCGTGGGAATGCCCGGTGGCTCGTCCATCGTCAACGCCACGGCGTGGGACGCCGCGTCGGGCTCGTTCGACGTGACGGCCGGGCCGTCCATGCGCATGGTCGTCGACCTCGCCGACCTCGACGCCTCGACCTGGGTGACCGTCACGGGTGCCTCGGGGCACCCGGCGTCGAAGCACTACGACGACCAGCTCTCGACCTGGGCGAACGGGGAGACCTACGCCTGGCCGTTCAGCGTCGAGGCCGTCGCCGACGCAGGGAAGGACGAGCTGACGCTCGTGCCGTGAGCCGGGCGCCCGCGCGTCGGGCGGGCCGCGGTGCCGGAGACCACCGGGGCCGCGGGGTCTCGGGCCGGCCGGGCCGCGGCGCCGGCGCGGGCGGCGTGCCGGATCGTCGGGAGGGCTGCGCGCCGACGGCGGGCGGCTACGGGAGCCAGCGCCAGCCGTGCGGCGTCGCGACGGCGTGGACGGGCTTGTCGTGCGGCTCGACGGGCAGGGGGCGGTCCGCGGCGTCGTAGACCTCCTCGGGGAAGACGACGGCCACGACCTTCGCGCCGGGGCGCGTGTGCTCGAGCGCGCGGTCGTACCAGCCGCCGCCCTGGCCGAGCCGGACGCCGCGCGAGTCGACGGCGAGCGCCGGGGCGACGATCACGTCGGCGAGCGCGAGCGCCTCGGGGCCGAGCGCCGCGGTGCCCGGCTCGGGCGGGCGGCCGGGCGCGCGCACCTGCAGGTCGGCGGGGCCGTCGTACTCGGCCCAGTCGCGCTGGAGGCCCGCGCCGAGGACGGGCAGGAGCACGCGGACGCCGCGCGCGGAGAGCCGCTCGAGCATCTCGGTCGTGCCGGGCTCGGCGGGGCGTGCGGCGTACGTGGCGACGCACGTCGCGGCCGCGACCTCGGGGATCGTCTCGACGACGTCCGCGATCGCGGCGGCCGCCTCCTTGCGCAGCCGCTCGGAGCGCGACTGGCGGTTGGTCCGGATGGCCTTGCGGAGGATCTCCTTCGCGTCCTCGACCTCGATGCTTCCGTGCAGGGGGTACGGCTGGTCCGGGACGGTCATGTCCCTATTGTCACCCGCCGGACCGCTCCGCGTCCTCCCCCCGGGGCGGGTGACGTTGGTCCTCGGTCGGCCGGGCGGGTTCCGCGGGCGCGGGGAACGGGCCTATGATCGAAGGGCTAGATGTTCGGACTCCTGACAAATGGCAGAGGCCAGTGGTCGGGACCGGCAGCGCCGACCAGTGAGGACGCCATGACCGCGCCGACGACCGTCCCGTCCACCGCCCCGTCCCGCACCGTGGCGCCCGCGACGCCGGGGCGCGCGACGCCAGGTCCCGCGACCCGCGCGACGCGCACGGCCGTCGTCCTCGCCGCCGGGCACGACGCCGCCTCGCGCGAGCTGCTCGCCCGGCCCCTCGGCGACGCGACCGTCGTCGAGCTCGCCGTCGCGACCGTGCGCAAGGTCGTCGACCCGGGCCGGGTCGTCGTCGTGGTCTCGCCCGACGACCCGACCGTGCGCGAGCTCCTCGGCGAGGACGTCGTCTACGTCGAGCAGGCCGAGCCGCGCGGCACGGGCGACGCCGTCCTCGCGGCGCGCGCCGCGGTCGCGTCGGTGCTCGGCGCGGGCACCGACGGGCCCGTGCTCGTCGCGTACGCCGACACCCCGCTCCTGCGGTCGGAGTCCCTGCTCGGCCTCCTCACGCGGCACACGCTCACGGGCGCGGACCTGTCGCTCCTGTCGGCGGTCGTCGACGACCCGCAGCCCAGCTCGGGGCTCGTCGTGCGCGCGGGCGGCGAGATCAGCGCGATCCTCGAGCCCGAGGACCGCGCCGGCGCACCGGTGGGGGACCGGCCCGAGGTCAACGTCGGCGCGTACGTCGCGGCACCGGACCTGCTCTTCCGCGAGCTCGAGGTCATGGCCGCGGACGGCGAGCACCGCCTCACCGAGCTCGCGCGCCGCGTCATCGGCGAGGGCCGGCGCATCGCGTCCTACCGGATCTACGACACCGACGAGGTGCGGGGGATCAACACGGCCGACGAGCTGCAGGAGGCCGCGGACGTCGTGCTCAAGCGCCTGTTCGTCCCGACGAAGAACACCGACACCAAGATCGTCTTCGGCACGGGCGGCTGGCGCGCGGTGATCGGCGAGGGCTACACGCTCGCCAACGTGCGCCGGCTGTGCCAGGCGATCGCGAACGAGACGGTGCGCCAGGGGATCGACGCGCAGGGCGTCGTGATCGGCGGGGACCGCCGCTTCCTCTCGCGCGAGTCGGCGATCGCGGCCGCCGAGGTCTTCGCGGGCAACAACATCCCCGTCACGCTCCTGCCCGACGACGTCCCCACCCCCCTCGTGACGTTCGCCGCCCCGTACCTCGGCGCGGCCTACGGGATCATCGTCACGTCGAGCCACAACCCGCCCGAGTGGAACGGCATGAAGGTCTTCCGCCAGGACGGCTCGCTCCCGCTCGACGAGGAGACCGACCGCTACCAGGACGAGGCGAACGCGCTCTCCGTCGACGACGTCATCACGCTCGACATCGAGATCGCGCGCCGCACGGGCGTCGTCGTGGACCGCGCGCTCACCGACCCGTACGTCGACGCGATCGAGCGGATCATCGACGTCGAGGCCGTGCGCGGGTCCGACCTGCAGGTCGTCGTCGACCCCATGTACGGCACGAGCCAGCTCACGCTCGGCACGATCCTGTCCGACATGCGCGTGCGCTCGGAGTTCATCCACGCGGCGCACAACCCGCTGTTCGGCGGCGTCGCGCCGGCGCCCGACCTGCAGCGCCTCAGCACGCTCGTGACGATGATCCGGCAGGGCGGCGGCCGCTACGACCTCGGCATGGCCACGGACGGCGACTCCGACCGCATCGGCATCGTCGACGAGACCGGCGAGTACATCTCGACCAACGACCTCCTCCTGCTCCTCTACTGGTACCTGCACGAGGTCCGCGGCGAGAAGGGCGGCGTGGTCCGCAACCTCGCGACGACGCACCTGCTCGACCGGCTCGCGGCCCACTTCGGCGAGGAGTCGCGCGAGGTCAAGGTCGGCTTCAAGCACGTTACCGCGGGCATGGAGGAGATCGGCGCGGTCCTCGGCGGCGAGTCGTCGGGCGGCCTGACGATCCGCGGCTGGATCCTCGGCAAGGACGGCATCTTCGCGTGCGCCCTCGTCGCCGAGATGCTGGCCCGCACCGGCAAGCGGATCTCGGAGCTGCGCGCGATGATCTACGAGATCACCGGTCGCCTGCACACGCTCGAGGCGGGCGTCCCCGCGACGCCGGAGATGCGCGTCGAGGTCCCGCGCCGGCTCGAGGCCGAGCCGCTCACGCACGTGGGCCCGTACCCCGTCGTCTCGGTCTCGCACCTCGACGGCACGAAGATCCTCCTCGAGGGCGACAACTGGGCGCTGCTGCGGTTCTCCGGCACCGAGCCCGTCCTGCGCATGTTCGTCGAGGCGGACACCCCCGAGAAGGCCACCGAGCTGCTCGACTGGCTCCGCGGCTTCGTCACCGCCGGCGTCTGAGCCGCGCGAGCGTCACCGCCCGGCGGCCCGCGCGCCGTCGGGCACCCGCCCCCCGCAGCACCCCCGGATAGGAACCAGAGCAACGATGCGCTACGGCCACTTCGACACCGCGCACGACGAGTACGTCGTCGAGCGCCCCGACGTCCCCGTCTCGTGGACGAACTACCTCGGCACCAAGGACCTGTGCACCGTCCTGTCGCACACCGGGGGCGGCTACTCCTACTACCAGAGCTCGCAGTACGGGCGGATCACGCGGTTCCGCCAGAACGGCGTACCGCTCGACCGCCCGGGCCACTACGTGTACCTGCGCGACGACGCCGACGGCGACTACTGGTCGGCGTCGTGGCAGCCCGTCGGCAAGCCGTTCGTCGGGCCGGGCGAGGAGCTCGACCCCGCGGGCGGCGCGGGTCGGTGGACCACCCGGCACGGCATGGGCTACACGACGTTCCGCGCCGAGTACAAGGGCATCGACGCCGAGCAGACGGTGTTCATCCCGCTCGACGACGACGTCGAGCTCTGGGACGTGCGCGTGACCAACACGACGGACCGGGTGCGCGAGCTCACGGTCGGGTCGTACGTGGAGTTCAGCTTCCACACCATCACGATCGACAACCAGAACCTGCAGATGTCGCTCTACGCGTCCGGGTCCTCCTACGAGGACGGGATCATCGAGTACGACTTCTACTACGAGCCGTGGACGTACCACTTCTTCGCGTCGAGCGAGACGCCGTCGTCGTACGACTGCCTGCGCGACTCCTTCATCGGCCCCTACCGGACGGAGTCGAACCCCGTCGCGATCGAGCGGGGGCACGGGTCGGACACGTCCGCGACGACGCAGAACCACTGCGGGTCGCTCCAGCACAAGGTCTCGCTCGCGCCGGGCGAGACGAAGCGGCTCGTCTACATGCTCGGGTACGGTTCACGCGACGCCGTGGGCCGCGAGATCCAGGCGCGGTACGCCGACCTCGACGCCGCGGTGCCCGCCGTCGACGTCGAGCGTGCGCGCCTGCGCGACCACTGGCGGGCCAAGCAGGACCGGCTGCGCATCCGCACGCCGCACGAGGGCATGAACACGATGATCAACACGTGGACGCTGCTCCAGGCGGAGACGTGCGTGCAGTGGTCGCGGTTCGCGTCGTTCGTCGAGGTCGGCGGCCGCGCCGGGCTCGGGTACCGCGACACGGCGCAGGACGTCATGAGCGTCATCCACTCCAACCCGGCGAAGACGCGCCAGCGCATCGTCGAGCTGCTGCGCGCCCAGACCGAGGCCGGCTACGGGCTGCACCTGTTCGACCCGAAGGCGTTCGACCCCGACGCCGAGCGGCTGCCCGACGTCCCGTCGCCGACGATCGTGCCGACCGTCGACCCGAAGGACCTCATCCACGGGCTCGAGGACACGTGCTCCGACGACCACCTGTGGCTCGTCCCGTCCGTCGTGGAGTTCGTCAAGGAGACGGGCGACCGTGGGTTCCTCGACCTCGAGATCCCGTTCGCCGAGGGCACCCCGGCGACCGTGTACGAGCACCTCGTGCGGGCGCTGGAGTTCTCCGCGGAGCAGGTGGGGCAGAACGGCGTCGCGCTCGGGCTGCGCGCCGACTGGAACGACTGCCTCAACCTCGGCGGCGGCGAGACGTCGCTCGTGACGTTCCTCCACGCGTGGGCGATCGGCGCGTTCCTCGAGATCGCCGAGCCCCTCGCGGCCGCGGGCGACGAGCGCGCCGCGGCGGACGTCGCCCGGTTCACGGCCGAGCGCGAGCGCATCGCGAAGGTCGCCGACGCCCAGCTCTGGGACGGCCGCTGGTGGATCCGCGGGTACACGCGCGACGGCGTGAAGATCGGATCGGCCGAGAACGCCGAGGGCAAGATCTTCCTCGAGCACCAGGCGTGGCCCGTCATCGCGGGCATCACGACGCAGGAGCGCGGCGAGGCCTCGATGGACGCCGTGCGCGAGCTGCTCGGCTCCGAGTACGGCAACCACCTCAACTGGCCCGCCTTCACGCAGGTCGACGACACCGTCGGGTTCGTCACGCGCGTCTACCCGGGCATCAAGGAGAACGCCGCGATCTTCTCCCACCCCAACGCGTGGCCGATCATCGCCGAGGCGATGCTGGGCCGCGGCGACGAGGCCGTGCAGTTCTACGACGCGATCCTGCCGTACCACCAGAACGACAACATCGAGGTGCGCGGGGCCGAGCCCTACGCGTACGTGCAGTTCCTCTACGGGCGCGACCACGAGTGGTTCGGCAAGGCGCAGAACCCGTGGCTCACGGGCACGGCCGGCTGGATGTACACCGCCGTCACCAAGTACGTGCTCGGCGTGCGCCTCGCGCTCGACGGGCTCGTCGTCGACCCGTCGATCCCGACGGACTGGGACGGGTTCGAGGTGCGCCGCGAGTGGCGCGGCGCCGTGTACGACATCGAGGTGCGCAACCCCGACCACGTCTCGAAGGGCGTGCGCTCGGTGACCGTGGACGGCGTCGAGCACGACCCGGCCGCCCCGGTGCCCGCGCAGCCCGCGGGCAGCGAGGTGCGCGTCGTCGTCACGCTGGGGTGATCCTGCGCCACGGTCGCGAGTGGTGGCGTCACCCGCGACCGTGGTACACCCTGTCAGCGAGGCCCGGGACGTCCGTGCTTCGGCACGCACGAGGAAGGCCGAGGATGGACGCCGAACGAGGGACGCCGTGATGCCGGGCAAGGCGCGCGTGCTCGTCTCCAAGCCCTGGCCCGTGACGCTGCGCGAGGACACGCTCGACGGGTCCGTCGTCCTGCGGCCCCTGCGCCGCCGGGACGGGCAGGCCTGGATGACGCTGCGCGCGCGCAACGCGGAGTGGCTCGAGCAGTGGGAGGCGACGTCGCCACGCGCCGTGCGCGGCGGCGGAGGCCCGCCGACGTTCGGCGAGTACGTGCGCGTCCTGTCCACCCAGGCGCGCAGCGGCTCGTCGCTGCCGTTCGCGGTCGAGTTCGACGGCGAGCTCGTCGGCCAGCTCACCGTCTCGTCGATCACCTACGGGTCCCTGTGCGGCGCGAGCATCGGGTACTGGGTGAGCGAGCACGTCGCGGGCCGCGGCATCATCCCGACCGCCGTCGCTATGGCCGTCGACTACTGCTTCGCCGTGCTCGGTCTGCACCGCATCGAGATCAACATCCGGCCCGAGAACGCGCCGAGCCTGCGCGTCGTGCAGAAGCTCGGACTGCGGGACGAGGGCGTGCGCGAGCGGTTCCTGCACATCCAGGGGGAGTGGCGCGACCACCGCACCTTCGCCCTCACGTCCGAGGAGGTCCCCGACGGGCTCCTCGCACGCTGGCAGTCGACGCGCCGCGGCGACGCCTGACGCCGGGCGCCCGACACGCCGGGGCGCGTCCGGGCCCCCCGCGACGCCCTCGCCTACCGTCGGAACGTGGAATCGGCCTCGGGGATCGTCGCGCTCGCGGTGGTCCTGCTGTGGCTGGGGTACTACGTGCCCCACCGCGTGCGGCACCGCCAGCAGCTGCTGGAGGCGCGCACCGAGGACAGGTTCTCGGGTGCGCTGCGGGTTCTGGCCGTCACCGGCCGGCGGCTCGCGGCACCGGACCGGCTGGACGTCGCGCTCGACGGGGTGGCGGCGATCGCGGGCGGCCCGACCGGCGGGGGCCGGGCGCTCCTCGGCGCCGCACCCGCCACCGCGCAGGACCGGCCGACGGGCCGCACGCACGACGAGGAAGAGGACGCCATGGAGACCAGCGTCAGTGCGTCGCCCCCGCGAGGCGCACCCCCGCGCCCGACGACGTCGCGCCTCGCGCTCCTCGAGCGTCGTGCCGCCGCCGCACGTCGTCGCCTCGCCCTGACCGTCGTCCTGCTGCTCGCGAGCGTCGCGGTGTGGGTCGTCGTCGCGCTCGGGCTGGCGCCCTGGTGGGCCGGCGCGATCCCGACCGGCCTGCTCGCCGTCGTCCTCCTGCTCGGCCGTCGTGCCGTGCTGTCCGCGAAGCGGTCCGACGCCGCGTGGCTCGCCGAGCGCCGGGCCGAGGCCCGGGCCGCGCGCGGCACCGTCGCGGGCAGCCCCGCGGCGCCCCGCAACGCCCGGCCGCGCGTCACCGGCCGGGCCGTGCACGGCTCGCAGGTCAGCACGCAGATGATCCCGCGCGTCACGGCCCAGGACCTCGCCCGTGCGACGGCGAAGGCCACCGCGGACGGCGCGGCCGCTGGGTCGTCGGCGTCGTCGGCGCGCGGTGCGGCGCGGACCTCCGCCCGCACGGCCCGCGAGGCCGACGACCCCGCGGAGGGCTCCACGGCGGACGGCGGCACGAGCGCCGTCCGGTCAGGCGGCGCGCGGTCGGGCGGCGAAGGGGCGGACGGTGCGGCGTCGGGCGGCGTCGGGTCGGACGGTGCGGCGTCGGGCGGCGTCGGGTCGGACGGTGCGGCGTCGGGCGCTCGGGCGGAGGCCGGCGGGTCGGCCGCCACGGGCACGCCCGACGCGGCTGCCGTGTCGTCGGACGACGACCACGTCCCGTCCGGTCGCGCGTGGGACCCGGTGCCCGTGCCCCGGCCGACGTACACGATGAAGCCCACGGCGCCGCGCCGCGAGCCCGCGCCCCTGCCCGACGACGAGGCGTCGCCGTCCGCGGTCGTCCCGCCCGAGGAGGTGCCCGCGCCCGCCGAGCAGCCGTCGGCACCCGCGCGGGCCGAGGGCGACGCGCAGAAGCCGAAGACCGAGACGCTCGGGCTCGACCTCAACGAGATCCTCGCCCGGCGCCGGGCGGCGGGGCAGTAGCCACCGCCGTCCGGCCCGGACGCCGGGTCCCGGGCGGTGCCGAGGGCGGCCGGTTTGCAGGACCCCGCCCCCGGAGTGCTAGTCTGTACACCGCTCGAGGGGCTATGGCGCAGTTGGTAGCGCGTCTCGTTCGCAATGAGAAGGTCGGGGGTTCGAATCCCCCTAGCTCCACCTCCGAGAGGGTCGTCGACACAGGTCGGCGGCCCTCTTGCTTTGCCCGGAGTGCGCATCGGGGCCTGTGCTTCGCCCGACGCACTCCGGTTCGAGCGACGCACTCCCGCTCGAGAGGTGTGCGCGTGGGAGTGCATCACTCGAGCGAGAGCGCATCACTCGATGCCTCGCGTCCCGGTGGCGCCGGGAACGGCGAACCCGGGGCCGCGTGCCGTGTGGCCGCGACCCCGGGTCCGGGTGGAGCGTGTGTCAGCCGCAGGTGTACGTGACGCCGTCGACGAAGTGCTCGCCCGGGCCGTACTCGTTGCAGACCTCGGCGATCTGGCCGAAGACGCCGGCGATGGCGACGCCGCCGATGATGCTCGCGACGAGCACGACGGCGCCGACGATGATGCCGGCGAGGGCGATGCCGTTCTTGTAGCCGGCCTTCTTGGACTTGTTGAGGGCCACGATGCTGAGGATCAGGCCGACGATCGACAGGCAGCCGAGGAACGACAGGACGAGGCCGATGATGCCCATCGTCTTGCCCGGGTCCTGGGCCGGGGCGGAGTAGCCCGGCGTCGAGCCGTACTGCGGCGCCTGGGGCGCGCCGTACTGGCCACCGGGCGCTCCGTACTGGGGCGCCTGCGGTGCGCCGTACCGGGGCTCGCCACCGGGGGCGCCGTGCTGCGGGGCGTCGCCCGGCTGCTGGCTGCCGTAGGACGGCGGGCCGGAGGGGTTCGGCTCCTGCGGCTGCTGGGGCTGGTCGGGCGTGGACATGCAGGTACTCCTCAGGTCGTGTGCTCGGCGCGGCCAGTATGCCTGGGCCGACGCCGACCCGCCACGACATCGGTGCCGACACGGCGGGCCCGTGCCCGGGACGACGAACCCGGGGCCGCGGCGTGACGGCCGCGACCCCGGGTCCGGGGGCAGGGCTGCTCAGGGGCAGGTGACGGGCTCGCCGTAGACCTCGACGACCGTCCCCGACGGCACCCCGGAGCACGCGTCGAGGACCTCCTGCGTGAGCTGGCCGAACACCGTGAAGAAGAGGATCGAGCCGACGATCGTCAGGACGAGCACGACGGCGCCGACGATGATGCCGGCGAGGGCGACGCCGTTCTTGTAGCCCGCCTTCTTGGACTTGTTGAGGGCCACGATGCTGAGGATCAGGCCGACGATCGACAGGCAGCCGAGGAACGACAGGACGAGGCCGACGATGCCCATCGTCTTGCCCGGGTCCTGCGGGGCGGTGTAGCCGGGCGTCCCGCCGTACTGCGGCGCCTGGGGCGCGCCGTACTGGCCGGGGGTGCCCGGCGCGCCGTACTGGGGCGCCTGCGGTGCCCCGTACCGGGGCTCGCCGCCGGGGGCGCCGTACTGGGGGGCGGGGGCGCCGTACTGCGGGGCGTCGCCCGGCTGCTGGCCGCCGTACGAGGGCGGGCCGGAGGGGTTCGGCTCCTGCGGCTGCTGGGGCTGGTCGGGCGTGGACATGCAGGCGCTCCTCGGGTCGTGGGCTCGGCGCGGCCAGTATGCCCGGGCCGGCGCCGCCCCTGCCACGACCCGGGAGGAGCGGCCGGAAGGCTCTCCTCACCACACCCTCACACGGGACGGTCGTTCGGGCTCCGTGGGTGCGCGATGATGGGGGGCGTGAATTCACGGAAGGTCCGATTCGTCACGCTCGCCGCATCTGCCGTCGCCGCCGTGGGCGTGGTCCCGCTGCTCGCCGGCTGCGCGACGGAGCGCGCCGAGGCGGACGGATCGCCGCGCGAGACGGCGCCCGTCGCGCAGGCGGCGGAGCCCGAGGAGAGCGTGCTCGTGCTCGGCTCGGCCGACGCGGCGGAGCTGGCGCTCACCGCGAGCCAGACCTTCTTCACCACCGCGCCGGTCGTCGTGCTCGCGGCCGCGGACGACGAGGCCGCGCAGGCCACCGCCGCCGCGGCGGCCGCGCCCCTCACGGCACCCGTGCTCCTCGTGGGCGGCGGGATCTCGGACGACGGCGTGCGCGCCGAGCTCGAGCGGCTCGGCGCGGTCGCCGTCGTGACCGTCGACGAGGACCAGCCGCCGCCCGGCGGCGCTGCGAGCGAGGACGCCCCGGACGAGCGCCCGTCGCTCGCGCTCGGTGGGCTCGGCGACGTCGCGGCCGTCCACCTCGACGTGGACGCCGTCACGGAGACGGGGGAGGTCGACCCGCGCGACCTCGAGGACGTGCTGGCCGAGCTCCCCGAGTCCGGCGAGGCCGACGTACTCACCGAGGTGCTCGTGCTCGCGCAGCCCGGCGCGACCCAGGTCGCCGCCGTCGCGACGGCGCGCGCCGCCGGAGCCCTCCCGGTCGAGGTCGCCGACGGCGACCCGCTCGCCGACGCGGGCGTGGTGGAGACCATCTCTGCGGCGAAGGCGCTCGCGGTCGTCGGGATCGGCGAGGCGTTCGGGACGTCGGAGGCGCTCGGCTGGCGGGTGCGCGCGGCGGAGTCGGGCGTGCTGCTGCCGTCGGGCTCGCAGCTCGCGCTGCCCGACGACGTGCGCTACGTCGTCACCGCCGCGGACGCGGTGACGCCCGCGCTCCTCGCCGTCGGCGAGCCGGCCACGACCGACACGCTGGCGCGCGCGACGACCGCGGCCGACGCCTTCACGGCCGCCGACGAGCGGTCCGCGGTGCCGACCGTCGAGGTCCGGGCGACGCATGCGTCGTCCACCGCGGGCCCGGACGGCGACTACTCGACCGAGGCGCCCGCCGCGGAGCTGCGCCCGTTCGTCGACGCCGCGGCCGAGGCCGGGGTGCAGGTCGTGCTCACGCTCGAGCCGGGGCTCGCGACGTTCGACGAGCAGGTCGAGGAGTACGCCGACCTGCTCGCGCTCCCGGGCGTGGGGGTCGCTCTCGACGTGTCGGCGCGCTTCGGCGCGGGGCAGGACGGGACGGGTGCGGACGGCACCGTCGACGTGGCGGAGGTCGAGGCGGCGCAGGCCGCGCTCGCCGAGATCGTGCGGTCCGAGGGGCTCCCGCAGAAGCTGCTCGTCGTGCAGGCCGAGGGGCCCGACACCGTGCGCGGGCTCGCCGACCTGGACGCCGGGGACGGCGAGGTCGCGGTCGTCGTGCAGTCGGTCGCGCCGGGCGGGTTCGCCGCGCGCGTGGCCGCGTGGGAGGCCCTGCCCGAGCTCCTGCCCGCCGGCGCGGTCGCGGGGTGGACGACGGGCTCGTCCGACCCGACCCGCGACGTGGCGGGCGTGCTCGCCCTGGAGCCCGCTCCGCGCTACGTCGCCGCGATGGCCTGAGCGGACCGTCCCGGGGCTCCCGGAGCGCGGTCGCCACGGGTTAGGGTGTCTTCCTAGCAAAAGCCGAATCGATTCGACGGCGAATCGGTCCCGGCACGTACGCCCGACGACGACGAGGTTCCGATGGTCTCCCTCATCCCCGCGCCCCAGCACGTCCGCACCGACGGCGAGCACCTCCCCTTCGACGGCGTGACGGTGCGATCCCACGACCTCGGCGCGCACGCCGCGCTGCTCGAGGAGCACGTCCACGAGCTCGTCGCGGCCGCCGCGACCACCGCCGCCGCACCTGCGACCGCCGCACCCGCCGCCGCACCTGCGACCGCCGCACCCGCCGCCGCGACCGCCGTCGAGGGGACCGCCGCGCCGTCCGCGGCCGACGGGCTGCCGGCCGTGGCGCCGCTCGCCGTCGTGCTCCGGCTCGACGCGGCCGCCGGGCCGGAGGGCTCCGCGAGCGACGAGCGGTACTCGGTCGTGGTCGACGCCGCGGGCGCGACGCTCGCCGCGCCGACCCCCGCGGGGCTCCGGCACGCCGCGCAGACCCTCGCCCGCCTCGTGGACGCCCCGGTCGCGGGGGAGCGGCCGGCGCGGGTCGCGCACGCCGTCGTCGAGGACGCGCCCCGCTACCCGTGGCGCGGGCTCTCGGTCGACCTCGCCCGGCACTTCTTCGGCCTCGACGCGCTGCGCGCCGTGGTCGACGTCCTCGCCGCGTACAAGCTCAACGTGCTCCACCTGCACCTCACCGACGACCAGGGCTGGCGCATCGAGTCGCCGACCCGCCCCGAGCTCGCGAAGCTCTCGTCCGACGGCGACTGCTCGGAGGGGGACGGCGGCCACCTGTCGCTCGCGGACTTCCGCGCGCTGCAGGACTACGCCGCCGACCGCTTCGTGCGCGTCGTCCCGGAGATCGACGTGCCGGGGCACATCAACGCCGCGACGCACGTGTACGGCGAGCTCCGGCCCGACGGCGTGCCCACCGACGCGTACACGGGGATCGAGGTCGGCTTCTCGCGGCTGACGTTCGACCTGCCCGCGACGGAGCAGTTCCTGCGCGACGTCTTCACCGACCTGGCCCGCGCGACCGACGGGGAGCACGTGCACTTCGGCGGCGACGAGGTGCTGACGATGGAGGCCGACGAGTACGCGCGCTTCGTCGAGCTGTGCGAGCGGGTCGTCCTCGAGGCGGGGAAGAAGCCCGTCGCCTGGCAGGAGGCGGCGAAGGCGCCCCTGCGCCCCGGCACGATCGTGCAGTACTGGGACACGCACAAGGCCGACCTCACGTACCTCGTCGACGCGGCCCGGGCGGGCGCGCGCGTGCTGCTCTCGCCCGCGAACAAGGTGTACCTCGACATGAAGTACACGGCGGACTTCCCGCTCGGGCAGGACTGGGCGGGTCTCGTCGAGCTGCGCGACGCGTACGAGTGGGAGCCGGAGGACGTCGTCGAGGGCCTCCCGGCGTCGTCCATCGAGGGCGTCGAGGGCGCCGTGTGGACGGAGCGGATCCCTACGACCGACGACCTGTTCACCATGCTGCTGCCGCGCCTCGCGGCCGTGGCGGAGGTCGCGTGGACGGCGCCGGAGCGCAAGGACTGGGACGACTTCCGCGGCCGCGTCGCCGCGGAGGCCCCGGCCTGGCGGCGCGACGGCCGGTCGTTCCACGCGACGCCGCAGGTCGACTGGTAGGCCGCACGCGGGTGTGCCCGACGTCACCGCCGCCGGCGCGGCGCTGAGGTCGCGGAGCGGACGACGGCTTGCCACCATCGATCGGATGGTCGCCCGTCCCGTCGTCCCCTCCGTGCCCGCGGCACGTCGAGCACCGCGTGCCCGACGCCGTCCCGTCGCCCTCCTCGCCGCGCTCGCCCTCGTCGGCGCGGCCGCGGGGTGCACCGCCGCGCCCGAGCCCTCGCCGAGCACGACGACGGCCGCCGACGACGCCACGACGGCCGCCCCGCCGGCGGCCCGGGGCGCGGTCCCGGACGGCGTGACGACCCTCGACGAGGACGACCCGTCGCGGCTCGCGCTCGCGGCCAGCCGCACGTTCTTCGACGCCGCGCCGCTCGTCGTCGTGACCCCCGCGCCGTCCGACGACGCCGACGGGCCCGGCCGCTCGGGCGCCGTCGCGGGCGCGATCGCCGAGCAGGTGGGCGCGCCCGTGCTGGTGACCGGCGGGGCCGCGGACGCGGACGTCCCGGCGGAGCTCGAGCGCCTCGGCGCGGTCGGCGCGATCGTCGTGGGCGGCGCCCGCGAGGACGGCCCCGCGCCCTCGGACCCCGCGGAGGCGTCCGACCCCGCGGAGGCGTCGGCGGGGCCGTCGGACGCCGCGGCGACGGCCGACGCGCTCGCCGTCGAGACCGCGCTGCTCGACCCGGCCGACGTCCTCGACGACGACGGCGCGGTCGACGACGACGCCCTGACGACGGCGGTCGCGGACGCCCGGGACGCGCTCCCGGCCGTGGCGGACCCGGAGACCTCGACCGGCGTGCTCGCGCTCACCGACCTCGCGACGACCCCGGCGGGGACGGTCGCCGGGGCGACGGCCCGCGCGTCGGGCGCGACCGTGCTCGACGCGCCGGGCGGCGACCCGCGCGGGACCTCCGAGACGGTGCTCGGCGTGCACGACGTGCTCGGGGGCGAGGCGCCCGCGAGCACCGTGGGCATCGGCCCGTCGTTCGGCAGCCCGGACGACCTCGCCCGGAGCACCGCGACGGCCGCGACGGGCGTCGAGCTGCCGGGCGGCGGCCAGCTCGCGCTGCCGGGCAAGCGCTACGTCGCGCTGTACGGCTCCCCGGGCGCCCCGTCGCTCGGCGTGCTCGGCGAGCAGGACGTCCCGGAGACGATCGAGCGCGCCAAGCGGCTCGCGGCGCAGTACGAGAAGCTCACCGACGAGCCGGTCGTGCCGACGCTCGAGATCATCACGACGGTCGCGTCGGGCGCGGCGGGCGACGACGGCAACTACTCGAACGAGCGGTCCGCCGACCTCGTGCGCCCCTACGTCGAGGCCGCGCGCGACGAGGGCGTCTACGTCGTGCTCGACTTCCAGCCGGGCCGCACCGACTTCCTCACCCAGGTCCGCGCCTACGAGGACCTCGTGCTCGAGCCGCACGTCGGCGTCGCGCTCGACCCGGAGTGGCGGCTCGGCCCCGACGAGGTGCACCTCGAGCAGATCGGGTCGGTCGACGTGGACGAGGTGAACGCCGTCGGGGACCACCTTGCCGAGCTCGTGCGCGAGCACGACCTGCCGCAGAAGATCTTCCTGCTGCACCAGTTCCGGCCGTCGATGGTCGCGGACCGCGAGCGTCTCGACACCGGGCGCCCCGAGCTCGCGACCGTCGTGCACGCCGACGGCCAGGGCGGCCAGGAGGCCAAGGCGGCGACGTGGCGCGCGCTGCACAGGGACGCCCCCGCGGGGCTGTTCTGGGGCTGGAAGAACTTCTACGACGAGGACTCCCCGATGCTCACGCCCGCGCAGACGTGGGACGTCGAGCCGACGCCGGACTTCGTCAGCTACCAGTGAGGCGTCGGCTACCCGTGGGGCGTCGGCGGGTGACCGGTCAGATCCAGCTCGGCAGCCACATGTGCACGTGCCAGAACCAGTACGGCACCTGCATCGCCGTCCACACCGGGTAGAAGAACACGCTCACGACCCCGACGAGGGTGAGCAGCACCGTGATCGCGACGCGCACCGTCCCGCGCGCCGCGCGCGCGTGCTCGGTGCGTTCGAGCGCGACCGTGAGCACGTAGACGAGCGTGAGCACGACCCACGGCGTGAAGACGATCGAGTAGAACGTGAAGATGGTCCGGTCGGTGTAGAGGAACCACGGCAGCCAGCCCGCGACGATGCCGCTCAGCACGGCGAGCGCGCGCCAGTCCTTGAGCGTCACGAGCAGCACGAGCGCGACGACGAGCGCGAGCGCCCCGGCCCACCACAGCACGGGGTTGCCGAGCGACGTGATGGCGCGCGCGCACCGCTCGACCTCGCAGCCCGCCTGGCCGGGGTCGAACGAGCGCCAGTAGAACGACGTCGGGCGCCACTGCACGATCCAGCCGAGCGGGTGCGCCTCGTACGTGTGCTCGGACGACAGGCCGCGGTGGAACTCCCACATCTTCAGGTGGTACTCCCACAGCGAGCGCAGCGCGGGCGGGAGCCACGGGACGCCCTCGCCGGGGTTCTCGAGCGCCCACTGGCGCATGTACGACCCGGGCGTGCGGAACCACGACGTCCAGGACGCGAGGTAGGCGAGGGCGGCCGTCGGGAGCATGACCAGCGCGGCGGGGATCGCGTCGACGAGGAGCGAGTCCTCCCACCACCGCTTGATCCCGACCGTGCGCCGCGCGGTGGCGTCCCACAGGACCGAGAGCACAGCGAAGACGGCGAGGAAGTACAGCCCGGACCACTTGACCCCGCACGCGAGCCCGAGCGAGACCGCGGCGGCGAACCGCCACCAGCGCCAGCCCAGCAGCGAGAGGCCCCCGGGCCCGTACCGGCCGAGGGTCCCGCCGGCGTCGAGGATCGCCCCGCACCGTTCCGCGAGCCGCCGTCTCGCCTGGTCGCGGTCCAGCAGGAGGCACCCGAACGCGACGAGCACCCAGAACATGAGCATGTTGTCGAGCAGGCCCGTGCGCGCGTGCACGATCGCCTCGCCGTCGACCGCCATGAGCGCCCCGGCGACGATCCCCATCGCGGTCGACGCGAACAGCCGCCGCGCGATGCGCGCGACGAGCACGACCGCGACGACGCCCACGACCGCCGACGCGATGCGCCACGACCACGGGTTCTCCGCGCCGCCGAACGCGCGCATGCCGAGCGCGATCATCCACTTGCCGAGCGGCGGGTGGACGACGTAGTCGGCCGTCGACAGGTACGTGTCGACGTCGCCGGCCTCGAACGCCGGGTTCGGCTCCTCGGGCCAGTCCGCCTCGTACCCGACGCGCAGCAGCGTGTACGCCTGCTTGACGTAGTACGTCTCGTCGAAGACGAGCGTGCCGGGCCGGCCGAGGTTCCACAGGCGCAGGACGGCCGCGACCGCCGCGACGATCGCGACGCCGAGCCAGCCCCACAGCCGGTCGTGGGCCGTCGCGCCGAGCGCGAGGCGGCGCGGGCCGAGCAGCGCGAGCAGCAGCCGCTCGCGGTGGGTCAGGTCCGGTGCGTCGTCCGGGGGAGGCGCGGACCCGGGCGCCGAGGCGTCGGGCGCGCCCGCGGGGGCGTCGTCGGGCACGGACGCCGCGCTCGGCGTGGTGAGGTGCGCGTCGGCGGGCGGCTGGGACACGCAGGCCATGGTAGGGGGTCGGGCGTGTGGAACCCTGGGGTCCATGACCTCCGCGCCCGACGTGTCCGACGCCGCAGCGAGCCCCCGCGAGGCGGGTCACCTCGTCCTCGCGGGCACTCCGATCGGCAACACCGAGGACGCGAGCCCGCGACTGCGCCGGCTGCTCGCCGAGGCCGAGGTCGTCGCGGCCGAGGACACGCGCCGGCTGCGCGCGCTCGCCGCCCGGCTCGGCGTCGAGGTCGGCGGGCGGGTCGTGAGCTTCCACGAGCACAACGAGTCCGAGCGCGCCGACGACCTCCTCGACGTCGTCGAGGGCGGGGGGACGGTGCTCGTCGTGTCCGACGCGGGCATGCCGAGCGTGTCGGATCCCGGCTTCCGCGTCGTCGCGCGCGCCGTCGAGCGGGGCGTGCCCGTGACGGCGGCGCCCGGGCCGAGCGCCGTGCTCACGGCGCTCGCGCTGTCCGGTCTGGCCACCGACCGTTTCTGCTTCGAGGGCTTCCTGCCGCGCAAGGCGGGCGACCGGTCCCGGACGCTCGGCGCGCTCGTCGACGAGCCGCGCACGCTCGTGTTCTTCGAGGCGCCGCACCGCGTCGCGGAGGCGCTCGCGGCGATGGCCGACGCGTTCGGCGCGGAGCGGCCCGCCGCGGTCGCGCGCGAGCTGACGAAGACGTACGAGGAGGTGCTGCGGGGCCCGCTCGGCGACCTCGCGGCCCGGGCGGCGGAGGAGCAGCTGCGCGGGGAGATCTGCGTCGTCGTGGGCGGCGCGCCCGCGCGCGGCCCCGTGCCGCTCGCCGAGCTCGTGCCCGCGGTGCTGGCGCGCGTCGACGGCGGCGAGCGCCTCAAGGACGCCGTCGCCGACGTCGCGACGTCCGCGGGCGTGCACAAGCGCGACCTCTACGCCGCGGCGCTCGAGGCCCGCGGGCGCTGACCTCCCGCGGACGCCCGTGACGGTCCGGCGTCGGTCAGGACACCGGTGCCGCGCTCTCGACGAGCGTCACCCCGGCGGCGGCGAGGTCCTCGCGCGCCGCGGCACCGAGCTCGGGCGTGACGGGCACGGTGAGGTCGGTGAGGACGCGCGTCGCGAGGCCGAGCGCGTGCGCGTCGAGCGCCGTCGCGCGCACGCAGTGCGACTCGGCGATGCCGACCACGTCGACCTCCGTGACCCCGGCGTCCCGCAGCACGTCGGCGAGCGGGCGCCCACCGGCGTCGACGCCCTCGAAGCCCGAGTACGCGGCCCGGTACTCGCCCTTCTTCACCGACGCGTCGGGCGCGAGGTCCGCGAGCGCCGGGTGCAGCTCCGCGTTCGCCGAGCCCGCGATCCCGTGCGGCGGCCACGTGTCGACGAAGTCGGGGGCCGCGCTCCAGTGCTCGCCGGGGTCGACGTGCCAGTCCTGCGTCGTCACGACGAGGCCGTAGCGGTCGCGGTGGTCGCGCGCGTAGTCGGCGATGCGCCGTGCGACGTCGTTCCCGCCCTCGACCCCCAGCTCGCCGCCCTCGCAGAACGTGGGCTGGACGTCGACGACGACGAGGGCGCGGCGGCCCGTGGAGGTGCTCTCGCTCATGCCCCCACTCTGCCACCACCTGCCGGGCGGCGGGCCCGGCGGGATGCCACAGTGGAGGTGGCGACGACCCCCGACCTGGAGGGCAGCATGACGACCGACCGGCCGATCGGCTACTGGCTCAAGCTCGTGGACCGGCTCATCGACGAGAGCTTCGACGAGGTGTTCCAGCACTCGGGGCTCACGCGGCGGCACTGGCAGGTGCTCAACACCATCCGCGACGGCGTGAGCGAGGAGACGGCGGTCGACGGGGTGCTCTCGCCGTTCACGGGCGGGGCGCCGGGGCACGCGACGGCGGTGAGCGCGGAGGTCGACGACCTCGTGCGCCGCGGCTGGGTGGACCGCACGGCCGCGGGCCTCGCGGTCACCGTCTCCGGCAACCACGCCTACCACGACCTGCTCGACGCGGTGTCGCGCTCGCGCGAGCGGATCGCGGAGGGCGTGAGCCCCGAGCAGTACGCGACGACGATCGCGACGCTCCAGCAGATGGCCCGCAACCTCGGCGGCCCCGCGCGGGCCTGAGACGGTCGCGGGGGAGCGCCCGCCGGCTCAGCGCACGGGCGACTCGAGGGCCCAGCGGTGCCCGAACGGGTCGACGAGCCAGCCGCGCCGCTCGCCGCCCTGGTCGCGGGGCTCGCGGTCGGGGGTCGCGCCGGCGGCGAGCGCCCGCTGCCAGGCCGCGTCGACGTCGTCCACCGCCAGCACGAACGCGGCGGTCGAGTGCCCGACGGACGCCGGCGACCACGCGCCGAGGTCGCGGTACTCGTCGGACACGAAGAACGCGCCGTCGCCGACGGCGAGCGCGGCGAACCCGACCCGCCCGTCGTCCTCGACGTACCGCTCGCCGGTCTCGCGGGCGCCGAACGCGCGGACGTAGAAGTCGACCGCGGCGGCGCCGTCGTGCACGGTCAGGTACGGGACGGGCATGACGGGCTCCTTCGCCTCGGTCGTGCGGGCCGGCGCGGCGCCGGTCGTCCCCACGGTAGGCGAGCGCGGCGCGGGGGGACAGGGGCGAGACGTGCCCGCGCGGCGTCGGGCACGGGCGTACGCTGCCCGGACCGCGATCCGCGCGCACCCCGCGCGCCGACGCGCCGAGAGAGCTGGAGCACTGCGATGGAGTTCCGCCGGATCCCCGGTCTGCCGCCCTACGTCTTCACGATCATCGACGGGCTCAAGATCGAGGCACGCCGAGCAGGGCGCGACGTCGTGGACCTCGGTTTCGGCAACCCGGACCTGCCGAGCCCGCAGGTCGCGGTCGACAAGCTCGCCGAGGCCGCGCAGAACTCCCGCAACCACCGCTACTCCGCGTCGCGCGGCATCCCCAAGCTCCGCGAGGCCGTCGCGGGCCTGTACCAGCGGCGCTTCGGCGTGAGCCTCGACCCGGACACGGAGGTCATCTCGACGATCGGCGCCAAGGAGGGCTTCAGCCACCTCATGTGGGTGCTGCTGCAGCCGGGCGACGTCGCGCTCGTCCCGACGCCGAGCTACCCCATCCACATCTGGGGCCCCTACTTCGCGGGCGCCGACGCGCGCCAGGTCCCCATCGGCGACGGCACCGACGCCGCGGGCTACATCGACCGCATCATCGAGGCGTGGGAGCTGGGCTGGCCCAAGCCGCGCGTCGTCGTGCTGTCGTTCCCGCACAACCCGACGACGACGGTCGCGACCAAGGAGGACCTGCAGCGCCTCGTCGACTGGGCGCGCGACAAGGACGTCGTGCTCGTGCACGACCTCGCCTACGCCGACATGACGTTCGACGGGTTCCGCCCGCCGTCGATCATGGAGTGCGAGGGCGCGCGCGAGGTCGCCGTCGAGCTGTACTCGATGACGAAGTCGTTCTCGATGGCGGGCTGGCGCGTCGCGTTCCTCGTGGGGCGCCGCGACGTCGTGGGCGCGCTCGCGAAGCTCAAGAGCTACCTCGACTACGGCACGTTCCAGCCGATCCAGATCGCCGCGACCGTGACCCTCAACGAGGCGACCGAGCACCCGCAGGAGGTCTCGGCGGTGTACGAGTCGCGGCGCGACGCCCTGTACGACGGCCTGCAGCGCATCGGGTGGGACATCCACAAGCCCGCGGGCACGATGTTCGCGTGGGCCCGCATCCCCGAGCCGTACCGCGACATGGGCTCGATCGAGTTCGCGACGCACCTCGTCGAGGAGTGCGACGTCGCGGTCTCGCCGGGCGTCGGCTTCGGCCCGGGCGGCGACGAGTTCGTGCGGTTCGCGCTCATCGAGAACGAGCACCGGATCGGGCAGGCGGTCCGCGGCCTCAAGCGCGGCCTCACCCGCCTCTGACCGCGGTCGCGCCCCGCTCCGGGGGGCGGGGCCGCCCGGCGCGGGCGGGTGCGCCGCGCGACGGCGCGGGTGAGGATGGGGCCATGCCTCGCCTCCCGCGCCCCTCGCCCGTGCGCGCCCGTCTGCTCGGCGGGGCGCTCGCGGTCGCCGCGGTCGCGACGGCGTGCACCGGCGCCGGACCTGACGCGCCGGCCCCCGCGCCGTCGAGCACGACGACGCAGGAGCCGAGCACCGCGCCCGAGCCGACCCCGAGCGAGCCGTCGCCCGAGCCCGCGGGGCTCGTCGTCGTGCCGGAGGTGCGCGTCGAGGCGGAGGACGTCGTGACCGGTCTCGACGCGCCCTGGGGGCTCGCGCCGCTGCCCGACGGGACGCTCCTCGTGTCGCTGCGCGACGAGCGGTCGCTCGTCGTCGTGGACCCGGGGACGGGGGACGTCGAGCCGGTGGGCGGAGCGGGCGCGGACGACCTGCGCGACGGCACGGTCGCCGAGGGCGAGTCCGGGCTGCTCGGCGTCGCCGTCGGGCCCGACGGCTCCGACGCCCCGGGGGACGTCTTCGTCTACCGCACGGCCGCGGACGGCAACGAGGTGCTGCGCGGCACGCTCGCGGACGGCGACCTGTCGGACCTGACGCCCGTCGTCCGGGGGATCCCCGCCGCGAGCACGCACGACGGCGGGCGGCTCGCCTTCGGTCCCGACGGGTACCTCTACGTCTCCACGGGCGACGCGCAGCAGCGCGAGGCGGCGCAGGACCCGGGCTCGCTCGGCGGCAAGATCCTGCGCGTGACGGTCGACGGCGACCCCGCGCCGGACAACCCGGACCCGGGCTCGCCCGTGTGGAGCCTCGGGCACCGCAACGTCCAGGGCATCGCGTGGGACGCGACGGGCCGGATGCTCGCGAGCGAGTTCGGGCAGGACACGTTCGACGAGCTCAACGTCGTCGAGGCGGGGGAGAACTACGGCTGGCCGGACGTCGAGGGGACCGGGGGAGAGGACGCCGGGTTCGCCGACCCCGTGCGCACCTGGGGCACGAGCGACGCGTCGCCGAGCGGTCTCGCCGCGACGCGCGAGGGCGCCTACCTCGCCGGGCTGCGCGGCGAGACGCTGTGGCGGGTCCCGTTCACGGACGCCGACGGCGGCGCCTCGCCCGACGCGTTCGGCGAGCCGCAGGCCGTGCTCACCGACCTGGGGCGGCTGCGGACGGTCGTGGTCGACCCCGCGACGCCGCTCGGCGACGACGGGTCCGCCGTGCTGTGGGTGCTGACGAACAACACCGACGGCCGCGGGACGCCCCGCGACGGGGACGACCGGCTGCTGCGGGTGAGCGTCGCCCCGACGGGCTGAGCGGCCGCGATCCCGACCCCGTGGCCAGCCGGTTTGGCGGTCGATAACGAATCGGTTACGGTCGGGTGTCCCGTCGTGCGGTCGACCCCCTCAGGGGTGTGAGCGGCCAGACCGGGACGCGGCGCCCGCCCGTCACGCGCGAGCGGAGGTGCCGCAGGACCGCCGGATCGGCCGGTCGACCTCGGTGACGCCCGTGCCCCGCACGACGGCGCCCGAGCGGCGCAGACGACGCCACGTCGGCCCCCCGTGCCCGGGACCCCTGACGACTGGACCAGCGTGCACAACCCCTTCAGCAAGCGCTCGAGCGCGCCCTCGACCGCCGGGACGACCCTCACCCCGCCCGGCACGACCCCCGACCCGTCCGCCCCGGCGGACGCCCCCGCCGCGTCGCCGTCGCGCGCCGCGGCCCGCGCCGCCCGCACCCTGCGGGCCACCCGCCGGCGCCGGTGGACGACCGTCGCCGCCGTGACCGCCGTGACCCTCGTCGGCTCCGGCGCGGTCGCCTACGGCGAGGCGGAGAAGACCGTGACCCTCGACGTCGACGGCGAGACCCGCACCGTGACGACCCTCGCGGGCTCCGTCCAGGGCGCTCTCGACGCCGCCGGCGTCGAGCTCGACGACCGCGACCTCGTCGCGCCCGACCCCGGCGCCGAGCTCGTCGACGGGGCCGACGTCGTCGTGCGCCTCGGCAAGCAGGTCACCGTCGAGACCGACGGCGAGGAGTCCGACGTGTGGCTCACCGCCCTCGACGCGGACGAGGCCCTGCAGACCCTCGCCGAGCGCGGCGGCGACGACGTCCGCCTCGTCGCGTCCCGCTCCGGCGAGCGCGCGTCGCTCGACCTCGACCTCGACGCCGACGGGCCCGTGAACGTCGTCGCCGACGGCGAGACGCACGTCGCGCCCGACGGCAGCATCGGCGTCGAGGCGATCCTCGACGACCAGGGCGTCGAGCTCGGCGAGCTCGACCGCGTGAGCGTCGAGCGCGCCGAGAAGCCGAAGGACGGCGAGCCCGCCGTCTCGCTCGTCGTGCAGCGCGTGACCGTGGAGCGCGAGAAGACCACGAAGGCCCTGGGCTTCGACACCGTCGAGAAGACCGACTCCAGCCGGTACAGCGACGACCCCGCCGTCGTGAAGCGCGAGGGCACCAAGGGCGAGCGCACGACCGTCGCCGACGTCACGCTCGTCGACGGCGTCGAGGAGTCCCGCGACGTCGTCTCGAAGAAGGTCACGACGAAGCCCGTGGACAAGGTCGTCGTCCGCGGCACCAAGGAGCGCCCGAAGGACCCGCGCGCCATCGGGCAGGCCCTAGCGGCCGACCGCGGCTGGACCGGCTCGCAGTGGCAGTGCCTCGACAACCTGTGGACCAAGGAGTCCAACTGGAACCCGTCGGCGGACAACCCGACGTCGAGCGCGTTCGGCATCCCGCAGGCCCTGCCCGGGTCGAAGATGGCGAGCGCCGGCAGCGACTGGGCCACCAACCCCGCGACCCAGATCGAGTGGGGCCTCGGCTACATCGCGTCCGTCTACGGCACGCCGTGCAGCGCCTGGTCGCACTCGCAGGCGACCAACTGGTACTGAGCCGACCCCGGCTCTCCCGTCGGGCTCGCGACCTCCCGAGGTCGCGGGCCCGACCCGTCTCCCGCCCCCTCGCGACCGCACGACGACGGCGGCTCCTGCGCGGCGTGCCCGCACCTTCCGCGGTCCTGCCTCGGCGCGTGGGGCACCTTCCGTGGTCCTGCCTCGGCGCGTGGGGCACCTTCCGCGGTCCTGCCTCGGCGCGTGGGGCACCTTCCGCGGTCCTGCGCCGGAGCGCGCGCGGGTCTTCCATCCGCCGCTCGTCCCTCGCGGCTCCCGCCAGACCCGCCACGACCCGCGCGCGCCCCGGCTCCGGCCCGCTCGGCGTCCGTCTCGCCCTGGCCCTATGACCCCGCAACCGTGACCGCGCGACCCCGCAACCGTGACCGCGACCCGCGGCGGCGCGACCCGCGCCCGTGACCGCGACCCGCGACCCGCGACCGGCGCCCCGCGCTCCGCGGGCTTGCGACCCGCGTCCGCACCTCGCGCCCGGGCCGGCCCGGGCGCGGCGGCCTGCGCCCATCGAGCCTGCCGAGGGCGTCGGGAGGTGAGACGCCGGACGAGGTCGGGACGGGGGTGGGAGGCGGCGGGCCGTGGCGGGTCTGGCGGGAGCCCGCGAGGGACGAGCGGGCGGATGGTAGGCCCGCCGCCTCCCACCCCCGGCACGGCCGGACCCGCCCCCCACAGCGAACCCACCCCACTGCGAACCCGCACCCCACGCCGAACCGCCGAACCGCCGAGCCGCCGAGACGGCCGCACGGCCGGGCGGGGCGGCCGACTAGGATCGGGCACCATGACCCACATCCTCTCGGCCGTGGCGTGGCCGTACGCGAACGGCCCGCGCCACATCGGTCACGTCGCAGGTTTCGGTGTCCCGTCGGACGTCTTCAGCCGGCACATGCGGATGGCGGGTCACGACGTCCTCATGGTCTCGGGCACCGACGAGCACGGCACGCCGATCCTCGTGCAGGCCGACACGGAGGGCGTGACGCCGCAGGAGCTCGCGGACCGCTACAACCGGGTCATCGTCGAGGACCTGCACCAGCTCGGCCTGTCCTACGACCTGTTCACCCGCACGACGACGCGCAACCACTACGCGGTCGTGCAGGAGATGTTCCGCACGGTCCACAAGAACGGCTACATGGTCGAGCAGAAGACCATGGGCGCGATCTCGCCGTCGACGGGCCGCACGCTGCCGGACCGCTACATCGAGGGCACGTGCCCGATCTGCGGGTACGACGGCGCGCGCGGCGACCAGTGCGACAACTGCGGCAACCAGCTCGACGCGATCGACCTGATCCACCCGAAGAGCCGCATCAACGGCGAGACGCCGAAGTTCGTGGAGTCGAACCACTTCTTCCTCGACCTGCCGGCGTTCGTCGACGCGCTCGGGGACTGGCTGCGCACGCGCACCGCGTGGCGCCCGAACGTCCTGAAGTTCTCGCTGAACCTGCTCGACGACGTGCGCCCGCGCGCCATGACGCGCGACATCGACTGGGGCATCCCCGTCCCGCTCGAGGGCTGGGAGGACAACCCGGGCAAGCGCCTGTACGTGTGGTTCGATGCGGTCATCGGGTACCTGTCGGCGTCGATCGAGTGGGCGCGGCGCACGGGCGACCCGGACGCGTGGCGCGCGTACTGGAACGACCCCGAGGCGCGGTCGTACTACTTCATGGGCAAGGACAACATCACGTTCCACTCCCAGATCTGGCCGGCGGAGCTGCTCGGGTACGACGGCCGCGGGAGCAAGGGCGGCGCGCCGGGCCCGTACGGGAACCTGCAGCTGCCGACGGAGGTCGTCTCGAGCGAGTTCCTCAACGTCGAGGGGCAGAAGTTCTCGTCGTCGCGCGGCGTCGTGATCTACGTGCGCGACATGCTCGCGCGGTACCAGCCGGACGCGTTCCGCTACTACGTGGCGTCGGCGGGGCCGGAGTCGCAGGACGTCGACTTCACGTGGGCCGACTTCCAGCGCCGCACGAACGACGAGCTCGTCGCGGGCTGGGGCAACCTCGTGAACCGCACGGCGAGCATGGTGCACAAGAACTTCGGCGAGATCCCGGCCCCGGGTGCGCGGCTGCCGATCGACGAGGGCGTGCTCGCGGCGACGACGACGGCGTTCGGCCGCGTGGGCGAGCTCATCGCGACGCACCGCCAGCGCGCGGCCGTGGCCGAGGCCATGAAGACGGTCGGCGAGGTGAACAAGTACGTCTCGGACACGGAGCCGTGGAAGCTCAAGACGGACCCGGAGCGTCTGGGGACGGTGCTGCACACGGTGACGCAGGCCGTGAGCGACCTCAACACGATCCTCTCGCCGTTCCTGCCGCACTCGGCGCAGCAGGTGCACGAGGCGTTCGGCGGCACGGGGACGTTCGCGCCGCAGCCGCGCATCGACGAGGTCACGGACCTCGACGACGACTCGCGCCACTACCCGGTCATCACGGGTGACTACCGCGCCGGAGCGGACGGCGGGGCGCTCCCGACGTGGGAGCCGCGCGCCGTCGTGCCGGGGACGCCGGTGGGCAAGCCGACGCCGATCTTCACGAAGCTCGACGACTCGATCGTCGAGGAGGAGCTCGACCGCCTGCGCGAGGACGCCTGACCGACCGACGTACGAGGACCTCGGGCCGCGCGGGCGGCCCGGGGTCCCGACGTGTGAGGAGTGCACCCATGGCGAGGAACCGCGAGCGCGGCTGGCCGCCGGACCCGGATCCGCTGCCCGTCCCGGTGGTCGACAACCACACGCACCTGGAGTCGATCGCGGGCGTGCTGCCCGACGACGTCCCGGCCCCGAGCCCGGCCGCGCACCTCGAGCGCGCGGCCGCCGTGGGCGTGGACCGGGTCGTGCAGGTGGGCTGCGACCTCCTCTCGGCGCGCTGGACGGACGCGCTCCTGCGCGGCGACGCCGAGGTGTGGGCCGGCGCCGCGGGCCGGCCCGCGGACGCCGAGCCTGCGGCTGCGCCCGCCGACCCTGCGGTGGGCGCCCGGGCGAGCGCTCCGGCGGTCGACGACCGCACGGTCGGCCGCGTCGTGGGGGCGGTCGCGATCCACCCCAACGAGGCCGTGCTGCACGGCGGCGTCCGCGAGGTCGGGCCCGACGGGCTCGCGCCGGACCCCCGCCCTTACCACGCGACGTCGCTCGACGACGCAGTCGCGGAGATCGCGGCGATCGCCCGGGCGAACGAGCGCGTGCGCGCGATCGGCGAGACGGGCATGGACCTGTTCCGTACAGGACCGCAGGGCGAGCGTGTACAGCGCGAGTCGTTCCGCGCGCACGTCGCGCTCGCGAAGGAGCTGGGCCTCGCGCTGCAGATCCACGACCGCGACGCGCACGCCGCGGTGCTCGACGTGCTCGCCCGGGACGGCGCGCCGGAGCGCACGGTCTTCCACTGCTACTCGGGCGACGCCGAGATGGCCCGGTTCTGCGCGACCCAGGGGTGGTACCTGTCGTTCGCGGGGCCCGTGACGTTCCGCGCGAACGACGAGCTGCGCGCGGCGCTCCGGGAGGTCCCGCTCGGCCAGGTGCTCGTCGAGACGGACGCGCCGTACCTCACGCCGCACCCGTACCGCGGCCGCCCCAACGCGCCGTACGTGCTGCCCGCCACGGTCCGTACGGTCGCCGAGGTCGCGGGCGTCGCGCTCGAGGACGCGTGCGCGCGCCTCGCGGCGACCTCGGTCGAGGTCTACGGCACGTGGTGAGGCCGGGCGGGGGCGGCCCGCGGACCTGGGGTTCCTCCCGAGGTCGTGCGTCGGCTACGGTCGGGTCCGTGCGCCGCGGCCTGCCCGACGGCGCCCCGCCCCCCGTGCAGCGCGCACGCCCGCGCCCCGCCCGCCGAGAAGGGACCGCCCCCGTGCTCGCACCCGACGGAACGACGCGGCGGCGCGTGCAGCGGCTCGTCGCCCAGGGGCTCGTCGTCGTCGGCATCGTCGGCGCGACCGGCGCGTTCGCGACGATGCACAAGAGCCTGACCCTCGACGTCGACGGCCGGCTCTACGACGTCTCGGCGTACGGGCGCACGGTCGCGCAGGTGCTCGACTACCAGGACGTGGCGGTCGCGCCCGAGGACCTCGTCGAGCCGGCGCTCGACGCGTCGGCGCCCGACGGCGGGACGATCGTCGTGCGCACGAGCCAGGACGTCGTCGTGGAGATCGACGGCCAGGAGCAGACGATCGCGACGACGGCCCGGACCGTGGGCGAGCTGCTGTCGTTCCTCGGCCCCCGTGCCGAGGGTGCCGTGACGAACGTGTCGCGGTCGGCGTCGCTCGGCCGCGAGCCCGTGCGGGTCTCGACCCTGAAGACCGTGCACGTCGCCGTCGACGGCGCCGTGCTGCCCATCACGACGGCCGAGGCGACGGTCCGCGGCGTGCTCCAGGCCGCCGGGATCGTGCTCGGCGAGGAGGACGACACGTCGGCACCGCTCGACGCGGCGGCGGTGGACGGGATGCTCGTCCTCGTGAGCCGGGCGGCCGCGGCGTCCGACACGGTGACCGAGGTGCTGCCGTTCGAGACCCAGGAGGTCGAGGACCCGAACCTGCCCGAGGGGCACCGCGTCGTCGTCCAGTCCGGCCGTGTGGGCGAGGCCGTGACGACGTACGCCGTGCAGACGCTCGGCGGGGCCGAGGTCTCGCGCACGGTGCTCACGCGCAGCGTCACCACGGAGCCGCGCGACGAGATCATCAAGATCGGGACCATGGACACGTCGGTGTCCGTCGACCCGGGCTCGGCGCGCGCGATCGGGCGTTCCCTCGCCGCGCAGCGCGGGTGGGGCGACGACCAGTTCACGTGCCTCGACAAGCTGTGGACCAAGGAGTCCAACTGGCGCGTCGACGCCGACAACCCGACCTCGTCGGCGTACGGCATCCCGCAGGCCCTGCCGGGGTCGAAGATGGCGAGCGTCGGCGCGGACTGGATGACGAACCCGGTCACGCAGATCACGTGGGGGCTCGGCTACATCGAGGGCCGCTACGGCACGCCGTGCTCCGCGTGGTCGCACTCGGTGGCCAAGGGCTGGTACTGACCGACCGGAGCGGCCGGCGACGCGCGCGCCGACGGCTCGCGCGTCACCTGCTCAGCGTTACCGGCTCACGCGTCGCCGGCGCCGTCCCGGTCGAGCATGCGCAGGTAGTGCGGGTTCTCCATGATCCCGAGGACGTTCCCGAACGGGTCCACGACCGAGGCGGTGACGAAGCCCTCGCCGTTCCCGCGCTCGACGACGCCCTCGTACTCGGTCGCGCCGAGGTCCAGGAGCCGGGCGAACGCCGCGCGCACGTCGTCGACGTGCCAGTTCACGATGACCCCGCCCGGGGTCTCCGGCTGGGGCCGGGGCGCCCAGGAGCGCGCGATGATCCCCAGCTCGTGCTCGTGGTCCCCGACGCGGAACTCGACGTAGCCGCCCGGGACCACGTAGTACGGCTCCGTGCCGAGCACGGTCGTGTACCAGGCCGAGGCGGCCTCCAGGTCGTCGGCCCACAGGTTCAGCGTCGCCATCCCTCGCAGCATGGTGGTCCCCTTCGTGCTCGGTCCGTGCGGCCCGGCCGGGCCGTCGAGCACGACGTTACGACCCGATGCGGAACGTGCGGTTCCGCATCTGTCCCCGACCCGGGCAGACTGGAGCGGTGCTCGACACCTCGGTCCGCCTCCTGCGGCTCCTCGCGCTCCTGCCGTCCCGGCCCTCGTGGGCCGGGCCGGACCTCGCGGAGCGGCTCGGCGTGACGACCCGCACGGTGCGCAACGACGTCGAGCGGCTGCGCCTGCTCGGGTACGAGGTGGCCTCGACGCCCGGGCCCGCCGGCGGCTACCGGCTCGGCGCCGGCTCCGCGCTCCCGCCGCTCCTGCTCGACGACGAGGAGGCGACGGTCGTCGCGCTCTCGCTGCGTGCCGCGACGGGCGGGACGGTCGCCGGGGGAGAGGAGACCGCGCTGCGCGCGCTGACCAAGCTCGACGCGGTGCTCCCGGCGCGGCTGAGGGCGCGCGCGGACGCCCTGCGCGCGGCGGTCGTCAGCGTCCCGGCCGGCGGTCCCGCGGTCGACCCGGGCGTGCTCGCGGACGTCGCGGCGGCGGTCCGCGACCGCGCGGGCCTGCGCCTGGAGTACCGCGCGCACGACGGCACCACGAGCCTGCGCGCGGTCGAGCCGCACCGGCTCGTCCACGTGGGGAGGCGGTGGTACCTGCTCGCGTTCGACACCGGCCGCGACGACTGGCGCACGTTCCGGGTGGACCGCGTGCGGCTGCGCACCCCCGGCGGCCCGCGGTTCGTGCCGCGCGAGGTGCCGGGCGGCGACGCGGTGGCGCACGTGCTGCGCGGTGTCGGCGCGACGGCGTGGCCGCACACCGCGCGCGTCCGGCTGCACGCGCCCGCCGCCGCGATGGCCGAGCGGCTCGCGCCCGCGGCGGGCGTGCTGTCCGACGACGGCCCCGACGCGTGCGTGCTCGAGACCGGGGGGACCTCGATGGTCCACCTCGCGGGCATGCTGCTCGCCCTCGACGTCGAGCTGACGGTCCTCGACCCGCCCGGGCTCCGGGACGTCCTCGCGCGGGCCGGGGAGCGCGCCGCGCGTGCCGCCGGGGGCCCACGGGAGGTCGTCGAGGGGCGGAGCGCGGGTGAGAAGAGCGTGGAGACCGCCGCGACATAGGCGGAGAAATCCGGGCAGAATCACCCATCCTATCGCCGGACCGCTTGGTGTTCTATAACGGATCGGTTACGGTCGATCGTCGCGTGTCCGCTCACGGTGCCGTCGTCCGCCCCCTCCCGGGGGCCGGTCGCGGGGTCGTGGACGGGCGGGCGGTGCGCCGCCGTCGGGCCCTGGGGAAGGGGTGTCGAGGAGGCGCCGGCAGCCGGATCGGCCGCTCGAGACCTGTGGTCGCGTCCCTCGGGACGCGCCCGCCGCGGAGGACGCACGTCGTCCGCCGCGGGCCGCGGGTGGTGCACCGCGCCGTCGAGCCTCCGTGCCCGGGAAGCACGACGACTGGACCCGAGTGAACAACCCCTTCCACCGGACCGCAGACGCGGCCGGCGCGCCCGACGGCGCCGACACGACCCAGCCCCTCGACCTCTCCGACCTCGCCGCCGCGCAGGGCGCCTCCAGCCCCGCGGCCGCCACGACGGCCCGCCGCCGTCGCCGCTGGCCCCTCGTCGCCGGCGCGACCGCCGTCGTCCTCCTCGCCACCGGTGCCGTCGCGTACGGCAACGCGCGCAAGACCGTCCAGCTCGACGTCGACGGTCAGATCACCACCGTCACGACGTTCGCCGGCTCGGTCGACGGCCTGCTCGAGGAGCAGGGCGTCACGGTCGGCACGCGCGACCAGGTCGTCCCCGACGCCGACGCCGCGCTGCGCGGCGGGAGCGACGTCGTCGTCCGCTACGGGCGCGAGGTCCCCGTCCAGGTCGACGGCGAGCAGTCCTCCGTCTGGCTCACCGCGCTCGACGCGGACGAGGCCCTGACGACCCTCGCCTCGCGCGGCAGCGACGTCCGCCTCGTCGCCTCGCGCTCCGGCGAGCGCGCCTCGCTCCCGATCCGCCTCGACGCCGACGGTCCCGTCGCGGTCGTCGTGGACGGCGAGACGAAGGTCGCGCCCGACGGCAGCATCGGCATCGACGCGATCCTCGACCAGCAGGGCGTCTCGCTCGGCGAGCTCGACCGCGTCCACGTCGAGAAGATCGACCCCGCGGCCGCGCAGGACGCCGACGCCGAGAAGGCCGACGCGAAGGACGCCGACGCCGACAAGGCCGACGCGAAGGACGCCGACGCGACGACCGAGACCGCCGCGGCGGAGACGACCGACCCGGCGCTCGCCGAGGCGGGCGTGTCGCTCGTGGTCCAGCGCGTGAAGGTCGAGGAGGTCTCCAAGGAGAAGGCGGTCGACTTCAAGACCGTCACCAAGGAGGACTCCGAGCGCTACGAGGACCTCGCGCCGGTCGTCCGGCAGGAGGGCAAGAAGGGCGTCCACACGACCGTCCACCGCGTCACGACGGTCGACGGCGTCGAGGAGTCGCGCGAGCTCGTGTCCAAGGGGGTCACCGAGCCCGCGGTCGACGAGATCCTCGTGAAGGGCACCAAGGAGCGCCCGGCCCCCGAGCCGGAGCCCGCGCCGGCGCCGAGGTCCAGCAGCTCGTCGAGCGGCTCGTCCTCGAGCGGCTCCTCGTCGAGCGGGTCCTCGGGCGGTTCGCAGGGCTCCGCGCCCGCGGGGGTCTGGGCCCAGCTCGCGCAGTGCGAGTCGGGCGGCAACCCGGCGACGAACACGGGCAACGGCTACTACGGCCTGTACCAGTTCTCGCTGCCGACCTGGCAGGCGATGGGCGGCTCCGGCCTGCCGTCGGAGGCCTCGGCCGCCGAGCAGACCCAGCGCGCCCAGAAGCTCCAGGCGCAGTCGGGCTGGGGCCAGTGGCCGGCCTGCGCGGCCAAGCTCGGACTGCTCTGACGACGGTCCGACCCCGGCCGTGAACAGGCCGGACGAGCACGACGGAGGGCGGGGCGCACGGCGCCCCGCCCTCCGTCGTCTCCGTCCTGCGGGCCCCGGGTCGGTAGGCTCTGTCCTCATGAGCGACACCCGAGGCGCCCTGCTGGGTCCGGCCGAGATCCGCGACCTGGCAGGGCGTCTCGGCGTCCGCCCCACCAAGACGCTGGGCCAGAACTTCGTGCACGACGGCGGCACGGTCCGCAAGATCGTGCGCGCCGCTGACGTGCGGCCCGGCGAGCGGGTCGTCGAGGTCGGCCCCGGCCTGGGCTCGCTGACGCTCGGCCTCCTCGAGGCGGGCGCGAGCGTCGTCGCGGTCGAGATCGACCCCGTGCTCGCCGCGCGCCTGCCGGCGACCGTGGCCGAGCACGTCCCCGACCTCGGGGACCGCCTGGAGGTCGTCGGCGCCGACGCGCTCGAGGTGCGCACCCTGCCCGGGAGGCAGCCGACCGCCCTCGTCGCGAACCTGCCCTACAACGTCGCGGTCCCCGTGCTGCTCACGTTCCTCGAGCGCTTCGACTCGCTCGAGCGCGTGCTCGTCATGGTGCAGGCCGAGGTCGCGGACCGTCTCGCCGCGCCCCCCGGGAGCCGCACGTACGGCATCCCGTCCGTCAAGGCCGCGTGGTACGCGTCCGCGCGCCGCGCGGGGACGATCGGCCGCGCGGTGTTCTGGCCCGTGCCGAACGTCGACTCGGCGCTGGTCGCGCTCGACCGGCGCGAGCCCCCCGCGACGGCCGCGACGCGCGAGGAGGTGTTCGCCGTCGTCGACGCCGCGTTCGCCCAGCGCCGCAAGATGCTGCGCTCGGCCCTCGCGGGCGTCGCCGGCTCGGCCGCCGCGGCGGCCGCAGCGCTCGAGGCCGCGGGCGTCGACCCGCAGGCCCGCGGAGAGACGCTGGACGTCGCCGCGTTCGCGCGGATCGCCGAGCACCTGCCGCGGACCGGCTCCGGCTCCGCCTCCGGGACCGGCACCGGGACCAGCACCGGCGCCGGGGACGTGGTGGACGCGTGAGCCCGCACCTCGCCGCGGCCCCGCCGCCCTTCGTCCGCGTCCGCGCGCCCGGCAAGGTCAACCTGTCGCTGCGCGTCGGTGCCCTGCAGGACGACGGCCACCACCCGCTCGTGACGATCTTCCAGGCCGTCGGGCTCAGCGAGGAGGTCGTCGCGCACGAGGTGCCGCCCGGCTCGGGCATCTCGCTGAGCGTCGAGGGCCTGCAGGCGGACGTCGTGCCCACGGACGCCACGAACCTCGCGTGGCGCGCGGCGGACGCCCTCGCCCGCCATGTCGGCATCGACCCCGACGTGCGGCTCCAGGTGGTCAAGGGCGTGCCCGTCGCGGGCGGCATGGCGGGCGGCTCCGCCGACGCGGCCGCCGCGCTCGTCGCGTGCGACGCGCTCTGGGAGACGGGGCTGCCACGCTCCGAGCTCGTGCGCCTCGCCTCGGGCCTCGGCGCCGACGTCGCGTTCGGGCTCGTCGGGCACACCGCCGTCGGCACGGGCCGCGGCGACGTGCTCACGCCCGCGATGACGCGCGGCGAGTTCCACTGGGTGTTCGCCGTCCAGGCGGAGGGGCTCTCGACGCCCGTGGTCTTCCGGACGTTCGACGAGACCGTCGGCGGCCCGGCCGAGCCCGAGCTCGCCGACGACAACGCGCTCATGCAGGCGCTGCGCGCGGGCGACCCGGTCGGTCTCGGCCAGGCCCTGCACAACGACCTGGAGGGCCCGGCGCTCGCGCTGCGCCCGGAGCTCGAGCACACCCTCGACGTCGCGCGCGACGCCGGCGCGCTCGGCGCGATCGTCTCCGGCTCCGGACCGACCGTCGCCGCGCTCGCACGCAGCCGCCAGCACGCGCTCGCGATCGCGGCGGCGCTCACCGCCGCCGACGCGTGCGACTCCGTGTGGTGCACGACGGCGCCCGCACCGGGAGCGCGCGTCGTCGCGCACTGAGCCCGCGGGGCGTCAGGCGCCGGCGTGCGCGCGGAGCCACGCGCGCTGCTGCGCGAACCGGAAGCCCTGGCCGCCCTCGTGGTCGTTGTAGCGGTAGACGTCGATCTCGCGCGCCACGGCGCCGGCCGCGGCGTCGTCCGCGACGGCCTTCGCGCCCCACCCGTTGAACGCCGCGTACACGGTCGACGGCGGGCACGTGAGGTCCATGAGCGCGACGGAGAACAGCGCGGGGGCGGTCGCGCGGCGCGCGAGGAGCGCGACGTCCACGTACGACAGGGTGCGGAACACGGTCTCCTCCGCGTCGCGGTGCACGGCGAGGTACGTGCGGATCTCGCCGTACGGGTCGCGGTCCGTGATCGCGACGGCGTGCCGGAAGTGCGAGAGGAACGGCACGTCGGGCATCGCGGCGACGAGCCCGTCGGCGAGCCCGGCGACCGCGATCGAGATGCCGCCGCCCTGGCTCGCGCCGGTCACCGCGACGCGGTCCGGGTCGATGCCGGGCAGCGAGCGCAGCGCGTCGACCGCGCGCACGCCGTCCGTGAACACGCGGCGGTAGTAGTGGTCGTGCGGGTCCTCGATGCCGCGTGTCATGAAGCCGGGCGTCGCCGGGCCCGAGCCGACGGGGTCGGGCGTCCCGCCGCCCGTTCCCCAGCGGCTGCCCTGGCCGCGCGTGTCCACGACGAGGTGGGCGAAACCTGCCGCGGCCCACGCGAGGTGCTCGTGCGCGAGGCCGCGCCCGCCGCCGTACCCGATGAACTCGACGACCGCGGGCAGCGCCGCGTCGACGGCGGCACCGGCGGGACGCACGAGCCACGCCTTGATCGGGTGCCCGCCGAACCCGGGGAAGGTCACGTCGTCGACCGTCACGAGCTCGAGCCCGGCGTCGACGCGCTCGAGGCGGACCGTCTCGGCGAGGTCGCCGCCCGCGGCGCGCGACTCGGCGAGCGTCGTCGCCCAGAAGGCGTCGAGGTCGTCCGGCTCGACGATCGTGGGGGAGTAGGTCTCGAGCTCGGCGAGGGGCAGGTCGAAGAGCGGCACGGCGGCAGGTCCTCCGGGAGGTGTCGACGACGACGGCGTCCGCCGTCGCGGGTGGTCGGGGTCGAATCTAGCGCTGCCCGGACCCCGCGCGGTCCGTCCGGACGGCGGCCATTTCCCGCACCCGCCGGGCGCGGCCTAGGCTCGACCGCGTGGCTCATCTCCTCGGGGCGGACGGCATCGCGCTGACCGTCGGCACCCGCACCCTCCTCGACGACGTCTCGCTCGGCCTCGACGACGGCGACCGCGTCGGCATCGTCGGCCCCAACGGGGCGGGCAAGTCGACCCTCCTGCGCCTGCTCGCCGGCACGCAGCAGCCCGACGGCGGACGGGTCACCCGCGTGGGCGGCCTCCGCGTCGGCCTGCTCGACCAGCGCGACGACGTCGGCACCGGGGCGACGATCCGCGACCTCGTCCACGGCGACGCCGCGACGCACGCGTGGGCGTCGGACGCGGGGGTGCGCGGCGTGCACGACGGGCTGCTCGCCGACCTCGACCTCGACGCGCCCGCCGACACGCTGTCCGGCGGGCAGCGCCGCCGCGTGGCGCTCGCGGCGCTCCTCGTCGCCGACCACGACGTGCTGTTCCTCGACGAGCCGACGAACCACCTCGACGTCGAGGGCGTCGCGTGGCTCGCGGAGCACCTGCGCGAGCGGTTCGCGCGCGCCGGCGCCCGCGGTGCGCTCGTCGTCGTCACGCACGACCGGTGGTTCCTCGACGCCGTCTGCTCGCGCATGTGGGAGGTGCGCGGCGACGGCTCGGGCCAGGTCGAGGGCTACGAGGGCGGGTACGCCGCGTACGTGCTCGCGCGCGCCGAGCGTCAGCGGACGGCGGCGGTCGCGGCGGAGAAGCGCGACAACCTGCTCCGCAAGGAGCTCGCGTGGCTGCGGCGCGGGGCGCCCGCGCGCACGAGCAAGCCGAAGTTCCGGCTCGACGCCGCGGCCGCCCTCATCGCCGACGTCCCGCCGCCGCGCGACTCGATGGAGCTCACGCGCACCGCGACGAAGCGGCTCGGCAAGGACGTGCTCGACCTCGAGGACGTCACGGTGAGCGTGCCCGCCCGTCCCGCGACGGGCTCGGCGTCGGGCGCCGCCCCCGAGCGGCGCGTGCTGCTCGACGACGTCACGTGGCGCCTCGGGCCCGGCGACCGGTACGGCGTGGTCGGCGTCAACGGCGCGGGCAAGACGACGCTCCTCGCGCTCCTCGCCGGGCGGCGGGAGCCGGACGCCGGCCGGGTCAAGCGCGGCAAGACCGTGCACGTCGCCGAGCTCTCGCAGGACGTCGGCGAGCTCGACGACATCGCCGGGTCGCGCGTGATCCAGGTGATCGAGGACGAGAAGCGCTCGGTCGTCGTGGACGGCAAGGAGCTCACGGCGTCCCAGCTCGTCGAACGGCTCGGCTTCACGCGCGAGCGGTCGCAGACGCTCGTGCGCGACCTGTCGGGCGGCGAGCGGCGCCGCCTGCAGCTCCTGCGCCTGCTCGTCGCGGAGCCGAACGTGCTCCTGCTCGACGAGCCGACGAACGACCTCGACACCGACACGCTCGCCGCGCTCGAAGACCTGCTCGACGGCTGGCCCGGGACGCTCGTCGTCGTGTCGCACGACCGCTACCTGCTCGAGCGCGTCGCGGACCGCCAGGTCGCGCTCCTCGGCGACGGTCGCGTGCGCGACCTGCCGGGCGGCGTCGAGCAGTACCTCGACCTGCGGCGCGCGGCGCTCGCGGGCGGGGCGTCGTCGACCGGGTTCGCGCCGGCCGCGGTCGCGGAGGCGGCCGCCGACGCGGCGGAGGCCCCGACGGGCCCGAGCGCCGCGGACGTGCGTGCCGCGAAGAAGGAGATCAACCGCATCGAGCGGCGGCTGAGCAAGATCGCCGAGCTCGAGGGGCGCCTGCACGAGAAGATCGCCGCGCAGGCGACCGACTACGCCGCGGTCGCCGGGCTCGACGCCGAGCTCAAGGTGCTCGCGACCGAGAAGGACGAGCTCGAGGCGGCGTGGCTGGAGGCGGCGGAGGTCGCGGGCTGAGCGCTGCCCGCGACCCGCGGGCTCAGCGCCGCAGGAAGCCCATGCGGTCCTCGGGGTCGACGCGCTCGAGGATCGCGCCGGCGATCTCGTCGAGCTGGGCGACCTGCGCGTCGGTGAGCGCGTCGACGACGTGGTCGCGCACGGTCGCGACGTGCCCGGGCGCCGTCGCGACGACCTTCTCCCAGCCCGCGTCGGTGAGGTGGGCGTTGGTCGCGCGACGGTCCTCGGCGCACGGGAACCGCTCGACGAGGCCGCGCTTCTCCAGCCGTGCGACGACGTGCGAGAGCCGGGGGAGCGTCGCGTTGGTCGCCGACGCGAGGTGCGTCATGCGCAGCGTCCGCTCCGGCGCCTCGGAGAGCATCGCGAGCACGTAGTACTCGTAGTGGCTGAGCCCCGCGTCGCGCTGGAGCTGGGAGTCGAGGATCCCGGGGAGGAGCTCGACGACGGCCACGAGGCGCTTCCACGCGTCGAGCTGGGTCTCGTCGAGCCAGCGGGGCTCGGTCATCGTCGTCCTCCTCGGGTGTGGTCGGGCTCACGCCCGGTCAACAGTTGACGCTACAAGTATACGCGTCTACCGTATTGGTTGTAGCAACAACCAAAGCCGACCGACGGCCGGCGTGCGAAGGGAAGTCACCATGAGCAGCATCACCATCATCGGCGCCGGGAACATGGGCTCGGCCATCGCCTCGCTCGCGCTCGCGGCGGGCAGCTCCGTCCAGGTCCTCACGCGCGAGGCCACCGAGGTCGACCCGCGCGCCACGGCCGGGAGGATCGGCGACGAGATCGCCGGCGACGTCGTCGTGCTCGCGCTGCCGTACCCCGCCGTCGCCGAGGTGCTCGACGCGTACGCCGGCCGCCTCGACGGCAAGGTCCTCGTCGACATCACCAACCCGCTCGACTTCTCGACGTTCGACGCGCTCGTCGTCCCGGCCGGCTCGTCGGCCGCGGCCGAGATCCAGGCACGCGTCCCGGGCGCCCGCGTCCTCAAGGCGTTCAACACGAACTTCGCGGCGACGCTCGCCGCCGGCCAGGTCGGCCCCCTCCCGACGACGGTCCTCGTCGCGGGCGACGACGCCGACGCCAAGGCCGCCCTCGCCGGCGCCGTCGCGGGCGTGCGCGTCGTGGACGCGGGATCGCTCCAGCGCGCGCACGAGCTCGAGGCGATCGGGTTCCTCCAGCTCACGCTCGCCGCGGGCGAGAAGACGTCCTGGACGACGGGCTTCGCGCTCGCCGAGTGACCCCAAGGGGCACCGACGACGGGCGTCCTCCCCGCGGGAGGGCGCCCGTCGTGCTCCACCGGACCCGCGGACCCTGTCGGCTGCGGGCCGGCGTCAGCCGCGCGCCTTCTCCACGGCGGCCCGGGCGGCCTCGAGCTCGTTCCGCTGCGCCTCGCGCAGCGACTTCTCCAGCTCGCGCACCTTCTTCTGCGCCTCCCGCAGGCGGCGCTCGGCGTCGCGGCGCTTCGCCGCGGCCTTCTTCACGCGGGGGTCGCGCGCGTGCGCGGCCGCCTCCGCGCGCGCGTCGTCGGACCCGGCGTCCTCGACGTCGGACGCCGCGGGCGCCTCGGCGTCGCGCTCGGCACGGAAGTCCCTGCCCGCGCCCGGCGCCCCGGCCGCCCGCGCCTCGACGTACGCGCCGATGCCGTCGAGGATGCGGTCGAGCCCCCACAGCGTGTCGTCGATCCGCCCGTCGCCCGCGTACGCACCCGAGTCGACCAGCGGGTGCAGGTACGGGAACCGGACGTCGTCCACGAGGCCGCGCAGCGCCGCGGTGACCGCCGCGTTGAGCGCCGTGTCGTCCCCGCCCGCCTCCTCCTGCGCACGGGCGAGGTCGACCTCGAGCCGCGCCGCGCTCTTCGCGTAGCCGCTGAGGAGCAGGATCACGGACAGCCGCTCCTCCTCGTCGAGCGGCGTGGACCGCAGCGCACGCAGGCCCGCGTCGGCGGCCCGCAGGTTGTTCGGCGTGAACGGCGCACCCGTCACCGGCACGTCGAGGAACCACGGGTGCGAGCGGAAGACGGCCGCCGTGAACAGCACCCACGCGCGCAGCTCGGCGCGCCAGTCGGCCGGGTCGTGCGCGAGCGGGTACTCGACGTCGAGGACCTGCTCCTGCATGAGGAGCAGGAGGTCGTCCTTGCTCGTCACGTACCGGTAGAGCGACATCGTCGTGAAGCCGAGGCTCTGCGCGACCTTCGCCATCGAGACCGCGGCGAGGCCCTCGTCGTCCGCGATCTCGATCGCCGTCGCGACGATGCGCTCGATGCTCAGCTCGCGCTTCGGTGCGCGCTCCGGCCGCTCGGCGACGCCCCACGCGAGGGCGAGCCGGGGCGGGAGGTCGGGTGCGTCCGTCATGGCCCCCATCTTCCCCGAGGCGACCCGTTCTCCCGCGCCGCCGCTCCCGACGCCCGCGCCGAGCCTGTCGTCGTGACCCGGCGAGCATGCGGTCGTCGCCCGCCCCGGGGCCGGGACGGGCGACGACCGCATGCTCGGCGTGCTCAGCGGGCCGTGCGGCGGCGGTAGAGGACCGAGCCGACGGCGCAGCTCACCACGAGCACCCCGACGAGCCACGCGACGGCCGTCGCGAGCGTGGCCGCGTCGACCGACCCGGCGAGCAGTCCCCGCAGCGACTCGATGACCGGCGTGAACGGCTGGTGCTCGGCGAACCCGTGCAGCCACGACGGCATGGTCTCGATCGCGACGAACCCCGACGAGAGGTACGGGACGAAGAGGAAGATCATGTTCACCGACTGCGACGCCTCGACGCTCAGCACGAGGCCCAGCGCCGCGCTGAGCCACGTGAACGCGAGGACGGCGAGCACCGCGTACGCCACGACGCCCACCCAGTCGAGCGCGTCGGCACCGGGCCGGAAGCCGAGGGCGACCGCGACCCCGACGACGACCGTCGCCGAGACGAGGTTGCGCGCCACGCTCGCGACGACGTGCCCCCACAGCGCCGACGGGCCGAAGATCGGCAGGGTCTTGAAGCGGTCGATGGTCCCGCTCGTCATGTCCTGCGCGACGGCGACCGCCGCCGTCGCCGAGCCGAACCCGAGGCACATGACGAGCACCCCCGGCACGACGTAGTCGATGTAGTCGCCGCCGCCGGAGATCGCGCCGCCGAAGATCACGACGAACACGAGCATGATCGCCACCGGCAGCACGAGCGCGGTGACGAGCCCGTCGACGCTGCGCAGCTGGCGCCGGGTCTCGCGCCCGACCATCGTGCGCACGTCGCGCAGCGCCGTGGACGGGGTCTGCCGCGTGCTCCGCGGCGGCTGCCGGCGGGTCGCCGGGGCGGGGAGGGTCGTGGTGGTCATCGCGCGGGCTCCTTCGAGGTGAGGGCGAGGAAGACGTCGTCGAGCGTGGGCTTCACGACGCTCACGCCCGCGACCGCCAGGCCGTGGGCGTCGGCGAGCGCGAGGACGTCGCGGATCGTGCGGACCGGGTCGTCGCTCGGCGCGGTGAGCGACAGGTCCTTGTCGTCGGTCGCCGCCCCGGCGAGCCCCAGGCCCGCCGCGAGCCCGACGGCGGCCGCGAGGCTCGGCCGGTCCTCGAACGCGACGCGCACGTGGTCGCCCGCTACGAGGGCCTTGAGCTCCGTCGCGGTCCCGCGGGCCACGACCCGCCCGTCGTGCAGGACGGCGATCGAGTCCGCGAGGCGGTCGGCCTCCTCGAGGTACTGGGTCGTGAGCAGCACGGTCGTCCCGTCGGCCGCGAGGCCGCGCACGACGTCCCACAGCTGGGACCGCGACGCCGGGTCGAGGCCCGTCGTCGGCTCGTCCAGCACGAGCACCGCCGGGTCGGCGACGAGGCTGATCGCCAGGTCGAGCCGGCGGCGCATGCCGCCGGAGTAGGTCGCGACGCGGCGGTCGGCGGCGTCGGCGAGGTCGAACCGCTCGAGCAGCTCGACGGCCCGCGCCCGCACGTCGCGCGGGGGCAGGTGGGCGAGGTCGCCCATCATCACGAGGTTCTCGGCGCCCGTCTGGAACTCGTCCACCGAGGCGTACTGGCCGGTCAGCGCGATGAGCCGCCGCACGCGGCCGGGCTCGCGCACCACGTCGGCGCCCGCGATCGTCGCGGTGCCGGCGTCGGGGCGCACGAGGGTCGTGAGCACGTTCACGGTCGTCGTCTTCCCGGCGCCGTTGGGCCCGAGCAGGGCGAAGATCTCGCCGCGCCGCACCGAGAGGTCCACGCCGCGCAGCACGGCGTGGTCGCCGTAGGACTTCTCGAGCCCCCGCACGGCGATCATCGGGTCGTCCATCGCCTTCTCCTTCGTCGTCGGTGTGCGCGGTACGCACGAGGTGTACGACGCACGCGGTGTGTATCCCGCAAACTGTGTGTACACCATAAACGCGTGCTGGGCCGCGTGGCAAGGGCCCCGGCGGAGGCGCACCCCGAGGAGCGCCGTGGTCGCCCGCGGTTGACCCGTGGTCGCGCGAGGGAGAGCCCTGGTCGCGCGGCGAACGGTCCTCGGTGGGCTTGGAGCGGACCGTGGTCGACGACCGGGGACCTACCTCGTGCGGGCGGTCTCGCCGGAGCGGGGACGGGCGGGCCCGGTGAGGACCGCGCCGATCGCGGTCATCGCCACGAGCGCACCGAGCACGACGGCGACCGGCGCCGTCCACGTGCCCGTCGCCGACTGGAGGGCGCCCGCGGCCGTGGGCGCGACGGCGGCGAAGCAGTACCCGACGGACTGCACCGTCGCCGACGCCTGCCGTCCGCGCCGGACCGTGGGGAACCGCTGGGCGACGAGCGTGAAGATCACGACGAAGTTCGCCGCCTGCGCGATCCCCGCGGCCGACGCCCACACGGCCCACGCTGTCGGTGCGACGAGCAGCCCGACGGGGAGCGTGAGCCACAGGACGGCGATGACGGCGAACGTCGTGCGCATCGACAGCCGCCGCGCCGCGAGCGGCACCGCGAGCCCGCCGAGGATCGCGAAGCCCTGGAACAGCGACGCGGCACCGCCCGCGGCGCTGCGGGGGATGCCGGCGAGGTCCTCGAGGATGAGCGGGAGCCACGCGGTGAGGGCGTAGAAGCTCGACGACTGCAGCGCGAACATCGCGCACAGCGCCCAGGTGAAGCGCGTCGCGAGGACGTGGCGCTCGCGCGGCGCGGGCTCCGCGGGCTCGGTGCCCGTCACGCCCTCGGCCATGCCCTCGGCGAGGTCGTCCCGCGCGCTCGGTCGGTCGTGCTCGTCGGTCGGCCGGGCGTGCTCGCCGGTCGGCCGGGCGTCCCGGCGGGCCGGCTCCACGGGGACCGTCCGCCACCACCACACGAGCGCGACGACGGCGAGCAGGCCCCACGACGCGAGCGCCCAGCGCCAGCCGACCGCGTCGGCGAGCGGCGCGGTGAGCGCCGTCGTCGCGACCGTCCCGACGTTGATCGCCGCCGTGTACAGGCCGGTCACGGTGCCCACGTGCCCGGGGAAGTCGCGCTGGGCGATCATCGGCACGGCGAGGTTCGCCGTCGTGATGCCGAGGCCGATGAGCACCGTGCCCGCGAACGTGCCCGCCGTCGCGAGCGACGCGACGCCCGAGAGTTCCGCCGAGCGCAGCAGCGTCCCGGCCAGGATCAGCACGAGCGCGACGGCGATCGCGGTGCGCAGCGACGACCTGCCGAGGATGCCGGCCACCGCGGGCGTCGCGAGCGCGAAGCACAGGACCGGGATCCCCGTGAGCAGGCCCGCCGCGGCGGCCGTGAGGTGCAGCTCGGCGGCGACGTCGGACACCACCGGCGGCAGCGCGGTGAGCGGCGCGCGCAGGTTGACCGCGACGAGCAGCACCGCCACGAGGAGCACGCTGTCGATGCCGCCGCGGAACGCACCGGTGCGGCGGGGCGTGGTCATGGGTCCTCCGGGTCGTGGCGGCGCGCGACCGGACGCGTCAGGTGGCCCAGGCCCGCGGATCAGTCGTCGAACTGCCCCACGACTGTACGCAGGAGCGCGGCGAGGGCGGGGCGCTCCGCCGGTGCGAGCGTGTCGAGGATGCGCGCCTCGACCGCGAGCAGGTCCGTCATGGCGGTGTCCACGCGGTCGAGCCCGTCGGGCGTGAGCTCGACGAGGACGCCGCGGCGGTCGTCGGGGGAGCGGCGGCGCACCACGAGCCCGCGCGCCTCGAGCCGGTCGATCCGGTTGGTCATGGTCCCGCTCGTCACGAGCGTCTGCGTGACGAGCGCGCCCGGCGACAGGCTGTACGGGTCGCCCGCGCGCCGCAGCGCGGAGAGCACGTCGAACTCCCACGTCTCGAGGTGGGCCCGCGCGAACGCGGTGCGCCGGGCGCGGTCGAGGTGGCGCGCGAGGCGGTCGACCCGTGAGAACACCGTGAGCGGCTCGAGGGCGAGGTCGGGCCGCTCGCGCTGCCAGGCCGCGACGATCCGGTCGACCTCGTCGGGGCGCTCGTCGGGGCGCCCGTCGTGCTGCTCCATGACGCGAGGGTACTCGACGTGTCTCGACGTCAAGACTCTTGACGGCTGACCCTCACGGTCCGAGCCGCGCGGCAGGACCCTGGCCGAGTCCCTACCTCGACGGTCGGGTCACGACGTGCGGAGCGCGTCGCGGAAGCGGACGCGGGCGCCGGTGCGGAGCACCGCGTTCGAGTAGATGCGCGCCGCGAGCCAGACCAGCACGGGGATCACGGCGAGCGACAGGCCGAGCGCGAGCAGCGCCTCCCACGTCTCGGCGCTGCCGAGCGCGATGCGCACGGGCATGAGGAGCGGCGAGCACAGCGGCACGTAAGACAGCCACACGACGAGCGGGTTGTCGGGCGCCCACGGCGCGACGGACACGCCCACGATGTACGGCACGACCATGAGGAACGTGACCGGCGTCGTCACGGCGCCGACGTCCTCCTGGCGCGAGACGAGCGCGCCGAGCGCCGCCATGAGCAGCGCGTAGGAGACGAACCCGACGACGAACCACACGAGGGCCCACGCGGCGGCCGTGCCGAGGTCGAGCGTCGACGTGTCGACGAGGCCGAGCCCGAGCGCCGTCGCGACCCCGGCGACGACCACGAGCGTGACCTGCCCGAGCCCCACGAGGCCGATCCCGAGCACCTTGCCCGCCATGAGCTGCCACGGGCGCACGGTCGCGAGCAGCAGCTCGACGACGCGGCTCGTCTTCTCCTCGACGACGCCCTGGGCGATGAGCTGGCCGCTGATCATGATGGCCATGAAGAGCAGGATCCCGGTGATCAGGCCCGTCACGTAGCGGGCCGGGTCGAACTCGCTCGGCTCGCCGATCGTGCGCACGGTCGGCTCGGCCGTCGCGACGTCGCCCGCGACCTGGGCGGGGTCGCCGCCCAGGGCCGTGACGGCGTCGGCGAGCGCCGCCTGCTGCGCGAGCGTCGTGAGCACGGCCGTGAGGCCGGGGGAGAGCTCGGTGTCGACGACGACCGTGAGGTCCTCGCCCGTGCCGGTGACGAGCGCGTCGAGGTCGCCGTCGCGCACCTGGGTCTCGCCCGCGGCGTCGTCGGCGACGTCGACCGTCTCGACCTCGGTCCCGAGCGCGTCTCCGGTCGACGTGATCGCGTCGGCGAGACCCGCCGTCGCGGGCGTCAGCCCCACGCGCTCGGCGCTCGGGCCCGACGAGGTCGCGGCGTTGAGCACCACCCCGCCGAGCACGACGGCCGCGACGAGGATCACGGTGAGCCACACGAACGACTTCGAGCGCAGCCGGGTGGTGATCTCGCGACCGGCGACGAGCCGGATCGCGCCCCACGCGCCGAGGGTCCGGTCGGTCGTCCCGCTCGGCGTCGCGCTCATGCCGGCACCTTCTCGGTCGTCGGGGCGGTCTCGTCGGCGGCGGTGCTCACGACGTCGCGGTAGAGGTCGGTGAGCGACGGCCGCACGAGGGAGAACTCGTGCACCGGCCCGGCGGCGAGCGCCGCGCGCAGCACGGCCTGCTCGCGGCCACCGGCCCCGTCGACCCCGGACCCGCCCCCGGCGCCCCCGAGCTCGACGACGGTGCGCGACCCCTCGAGGCGCACGGCCCGCGCGTCGGGCACGGCCCCGATCCACAGGGCCCCGGGTGGTCCGTCGACCACCCAGCGTTGCGTCTCCGTGCGACGCAGCTCGTCGATCGTGCCGGTCTCGACCATCGCGCCGTCCTTGATGATCCCGACCCGGTCGCACAGCCGCTCGACGAGGTCGAGCTGGTGGGACGAGAACACGACGGGCACGCCCGCGGCGGCGCGGTCGCGCAGCACCCCGCTCATGACGTCGACCGCGACGGGGTCGAGGCCCGAGAACGGCTCGTCGAGCACGAGCAGGTCGGGGTCGTGCGTGAGCGCGGCGGCGAGCTGCACGCGCTGCTGGTTGCCGAGCGAGAGCTTCTGCACCTCGTCGCCCCGGCGGGCGGCGACCCCGAGCGTCTCGGTCCAGCGCTCGGTCGCGTCCCGCGCCTCGGCCGCGGACAGGCCGTGCAGGCGCGCGAGGTACGTGAGCTGGTCGCCGACCTTCATGCGCGGGTACAGGCCGCGCTCCTCGGGCATGTACCCGATGCGCCGCCGCGCGGCGAGGTCGAGCGGGCGTCCGTCCCACCGGACCTCGCCCGCGTCGGCGGCGAGCACGCCGAGGACGATGCGCATCGTCGTCGTCTTGCCCGCCCCGTTGGAGCCGACGAAGCCGAAGATCTCCCCGGCCCGCACGTCGAACGAGGTGCCGCGCAGGGCCTGCACGGCACCGTAGGACTTGGTCAGCGCGTCGATCTCGAGGGTGGCCATGGCCTCCAGCCAACCACCGGTGCACCGTCGCCGCCCGGGACATACGTCACGTGTCGCCCGCTCGGTGCGGCGAGGGCGACCGCGAGCGGGTCAGCCCTTCGTCGTCGTGATGAGACGCGGGCGCTTCTCCATGTCGGCGAGCCCGTTCCACGCGAGGTTGACGAGGTGCGCGGCGACCTCGGACTTCTTCGGGCTGCGCGCGTCGAGCCAGTACTGGCCGGTGAGCGCGACCATGCCGACGAGCATCTGCGCGTAGATCGGCGCGACCTTGGGGTCGAGGCCGCGCGACTTGAACTGGTCGGCGAGCAGGTGCTCGACCTGCGTCGCGACGTCGCCGATGAGGCTCGAGAACGTGCCGGTGGCCTGGGCGACGGGGGAGTCGCGCACGAGGATGCGGAACCCGTCCTCCGACGCCTCGATGTACGACAGCAGCGCGAGCGCCGTGCGCTCGAGCAGGACCTTGGGGTGGCCGCCCTGGTCGAGCGCGCCCGAGAGCGCCGCGGTGAGCGCCTGGACCTCGCGGTCGACGACGACCGCGTAGATGCCCTCCTTGCCCCCGAAGTGCTCGTAGACGACGGGCTTGGAGACCTCCGCGCGCGCCGCGATCTCCTCGACGCTCGTCCCCTCGAAGCCCTTCTCCGCGAAGAGCCCCCGGCTGACCGAGAGCAGCTGCTCGCGTCGCTGGCTCGCGGTCATGCGGGAACGGGGAGTGCGTCTCGGCTCGGCCACGGGGACCATTCTGCCGTGCCGCGCGCTCGGCCCCCGGGCGCGACGGGCGCGACGGGCGCGGCCGGGGCGCCCCGCGGGCCGCCCGCCCGGGCGCTCGCGGCCGCTGTGGCGCGGCCCACGCCGCGGCCCGGTGCGGAACGTCACGAGTCGGGCACGCGCGTCGTCGGGCACGACCGGCGACCTGGCAGACTGTTCCCGGACCCACCTGCCGCCGCCGCCCCCGGGGCTGAACCCGGGCTCGTCGGGGGACGGGTCCGATCCGCCTTGGTGTAATCGGCAGCACAAGGGTTTTTGGTGCCCTTGGTCCAGGTTCGAGTCCTGGGGGCGGAGCTCGCGCCACCGAACCCCGAGGGGAACATCCATGGAAGCTCAGCAGGGCACCGGCACGACCGTCGTCCCCGCTGCCGTGATCGTCCTCGCCGCAGGCGAGGGCACGCGGATGAAGTCGTCCACCCCCAAGATGCTGCACACCGTCGCGGGCCGGAGCCTGCTCGGTCACGTGCTCGTCGCGGCCCGATCGCTCGACCCCGAGCTGCTCGCCGTCGTGGTGCGCCACGAGCGCGACCGCGTCGCCGAGCACGCGCTGTCCGTCGACGCGGACGCCGTCGTCGTCGACCAGGACGAGGTGCCCGGCACCGGCCGCGCCGTGCAGTGCGCGCTCGTCGCGCTCGACGCCAAGGCGCACGCGCTGGCCGCGTCGCGCGGCGTCCCCGACGGCGAGGAGGGCCGCGGTCTCGGCGACGGGCTCGAGGGCCCGGTCGTCGTCACTGCGGGCGACACCCCGCTGCTCGACGGCGGCACGCTCGCCCAGCTCCTCGCGGCGCACGTCGCGGACGGCAACGCGGTCACCCTGCTCACGACCGAGCTCGCGGACGCCACCGGGTACGGGCGCGTCGTGCGCGACGGCTCGGGCGACGTCGCGCGGATCGTCGAGCACAAGGACGCGTCCGCGGACGAGCTCGCGATCCGCGAGATCAACGCGTCGATCTACGTCTTCGACGCCGCGGTGCTGCGCCGCGGCCTCGCGGGCCTGGACCGCGAGAACGCCCAGGGCGAGGTGTACCTCACGGACGTCGTCGCGGCGGCGCGCGCGGAGGGCGGCGCCGTGCGCGCGCTGCTGTCCGACGACCCGACCGTCGTCGAGGGCGTGAACGACCGCGTCCAGCTCGCGACGCTGCGCGCCGAGCTGAACCGCCGGATCCTCGAGGACTGGATGCGCGAGGGCGTGACCGTCGTCGACCCGGCCACGACGTGGGTCGACGTCGACGTCGAGCTCGCGCGCGACGTGACCCTCCTGCCGGGCACGCAGCTCCACGGCGCGACGGTCGTCGCCGAGGGCGCGACGATCGGCCCGGACACGACCCTCACGGACATGGAGGTCGGCGCCGGGGCGGCCGTGACCCGCACGCACGCGAGCCTGTCGGTGATCGGGGCGGGCGCGAGCGTGGGCCCGTTCGCCTACCTGCGCCCGGGCACCGTGCTCGGGGCGAAGGGCAAGATCGGCACGTTCGTCGAGACGAAGAACGCCGAGATCGGCGAGGGCTCGAAGATCCCGCACCTGTCGTACGTCGGGGACGCGACGATCGGCGACCACACGAACGTCGGCGCGGCGTCGGTGACCGTCAACTACGACGGCGTGCACAAGCACCGCACGGTCATCGGGTCGCACGCGCGCACGGGCGCGGACAACATGTTCGTCGCCCCGGTGACCGTCGGCGACGGCGCGTACACCGCCGCGGGCTCCGTCATCCGCCGCGACGTGCCGGCCGGCGCGCTCGGCGTGAGCGGCGGGCAGCAGCGCAACATCGAGGGCTGGGTGGAGCGCCGCCGTCCGGGCACGGCGGCGGCCGAGGCCGCGGCGGCCGCGCGCCGCGACGACCCCGAGACCCCGCCGCTCGGCTCCCAGGCGCAGGCGCAGCTCGCGGACCACTCCGCGGCCGCGTCGGCCGACCGCCCGACGCCCCCCGCGCCGGGCCCCGACCTCGAGAGCACGCTCGACGCGCTGCGCAGCGCGCGCTCCACGGACTGACGCGGCAGACTGCCGACCACGGCCCTTCCCGAACCCCGACCGCACCACCCGGACCCACGAAGGAAACGCACCGCATGAGCAGCACGATCGCCGGAAACGGGGAGAAGTCCCTCGTCCTCGCCTCGGGACGCGCGCACCCCGAGCTCGCCAACGACGTCGCGCGCGAGCTGGGCATCGACCTGCTGCCCACGACCGCGTACGACTTCGCCAACGGCGAGATCTACGTGCGGTTCGGGGAGTCGGTCCGTGGCGCGGACGTCTTCATCCTCCAGAGCCACACCGCGCCGATCAACCAGTGGATCATGGAGCAGCTGCTCATGGTCGACGCCGCGAAGCGCGCCTCGGCCCGCACCATCACGGTCGTGCAGCCGTTCTACGGCTACGCGCGCCAGGACAAGAAGCACCGCGGCCGCGAGCCGATCTCGGCCCGCCTCATGTCCGACCTGTTCACCGCCGCGGGCGCCGACCGCCTCATGAGCGTCGACCTGCACGCCGCGCAGACGCAGGGCTTCTTCGACGGCCCCGTCGACCACCTGTGGGCGATGCCGATCCTCACCGACTACGTGCGCACGCGCGTCGACACGTCGAACGTCACGGTGGTCTCGCCCGACGCCGGCCGCATCCGCGTCGCCGAGCAGTGGGCCGCGAAGCTCGGCGGCGGCCCGCTCGCGTTCGTCCACAAGACGCGCGACATCACGCGCCCGAACCAGGCCGTCGCGAACCGCGTCGTCGGAGAGGTCGAGGGGCGCGACTGCGTGCTCGTCGACGACCTCATCGACACCGGCGGCACGATCGCCGAGGCCGTCCGCGTGCTCATGGCGGCGGGCGCGCGGTCCGTCATCGTCGCGGCGACGCACGGCGTGCTGTCCGACCCGGCGGCCCAGCGCCTGTCCGAGAGCGGCGCGAGCGAGGTCGTCATCACGGACACGCTGCCGATCGTCGCGGAGAAGCGGTTCCCGCAGCTCACGGTCCTGTCCATCGCGCCGCTCGTCGCGCGCGCGATCCGCGAGGTGTTCGACGACGGCTCGGTCACCTCGCTCTTCGACGGCAACAGCTGACCGCGCGGCGCGGACGGGAGCGGGACGTGGGCACCTCCGGCGTGACGACCACGGGGCAGGGCGCGGCGAGCGCCGTGCCCGACGTCGCCGTCGTCGAGCTCGGCACGGAGGCGTCCGCCCCCGGGGTGCAGGACGCGCTCGACCGCGCGAACGCGGGCCTCGCCGCCGCGCGCGACGCCCTCCTCGCGGCGGGCGTCGCGGCGGCGGACGTGCGCACGGCGCAGACCTCCACGTGGACGGAGCAGCGCGACGACGGCCCGCGCACGACGGCGCGGCTCACGCTGCGCGCGACGGTGCGGGACGTCGCGGCGTGCGGCGAGGTCGTGCGCGCCGCGCTCGACGCGGCCGGGCCCGTCGCCCGGCTCGACTCGACGAGCCTCGCCGTGGGCGACCCGGGTCCGCTCGCCGTCGCGGCGCGCGAGGCGGCGTTCGAGGACGCCCGCGCCCGCGCCGAGCAGTACGCGCGCCTCGCGGGGCGCTCGCTCGGCCCGGTCGTCGAGGTCCGCGAGGAGCCCGGCGGCCCCGCGCCCGTGGCCCGCGCGCTCGCCGCGAAGGCGGAGCGGGACGCGCTCGTCGTCGAGCCCGGGACGCAGGAGGTCCGCACGAGCGTCACCGTGCGCTGGGAGCTCGCCGACCCCGCCTGACGCCGCCGTGACATTCGGCACCTGCGGTGCGGGCGCGACCGGTCCTAGCGTGGGGACCATGCTCATCCTCGAGGACTACCTGCTGCTCACGCTGGACGACGTGACGGGCCGCGCCGTCGTCGACGCGTCCTACCGCGAGCAGGTCGCCGCGGGGGCGCTGCTCGTCGAGCTCGCGCTGCTCGGCCGCGCCGACCTCGCCGGGGACGGCGAGGGCGGCCGCGTCGGGCGCATCGTCGTGCGCGACGTCACGCCGACGGGGGACGTGCTGCTCGACGAGGCGCTCGACGTCGTCCGGGCCAAGGAGGGGTCGCGGCCCAAGGCGCTCGTCGCGCCGATCGCGCGGCTGCGGCCCGCCACGCGCGCGGTCGCCTCGCTCGCCGACCGCGGCGTGCTGCGCCGCGAGGAGGGCAGGGTCCTCGGCATCTTCCCCACGACGCGCTGGCCCGCCGCCGACTCGCGCCACGAGGACGCGGTCCGCGCCGACCTGCGGCGCGTGCTCGTCGACGGCGGCGAGCCCGACCGGCGCACGGCGTCGCTCGTCGCGATCCTCGCGGCGACCGGCCAGGCCGGACGGGTCCTCGCGGCCGGGGCCGAGCGGGACGCCGCCGCGGGGCACCCCGAGGAGTGGACGGCCGCGCGGCGCGCGGCCGTGGACCGGCGCGCGACGGAGGTCGCGCGCGGGAGCTGGGCGAGCGAGGCGGTCCGCGCCTACGTCGACGAGGTCGCCGCGGCGATCCTCGTCGGGTCGACGGTCGCCGCGACCACGGCCGCGACGGCCGGGTGATCGCGCGCGGGTGACGGCGTATCCCGACGCCCCGGACGGTTTCGCCGGGGCGCCGCGCCCGGGTACAGTAGTCAGGTTGCCTCGGCGAGGGACGTCTGACGGCCGGCGAGAGCGCACCAGCACGGGTCACCCGTGGTGCGCGCTCCGGGAGAGTCAGCCAGACCTGTTGGATCTCCGTTATCGACTGGGCGGTCGTCCTTCTGCGCGCGCCCGTCATGTGTCCCGCGCCGACGCAGCCGCCCGTCCGGGGGGCCCTCTCACCGTCCGGACAGCCGACCGCTCCCCACTGGCGGCCGGCCCGCAACAGTCTTCAGGAGTGATCCACGTGTCCGAGATCAAGCTCGCCGCCGAGGCCCGCACCGAGTTCGGCAAGGGCGCCGCCCGCCGCGTCCGCCGTGCCGGCAAGATCCCTGCCGTCCTCTACGGTCACGGCAGCGACCCGCTCCACGTGACCCTCCCGGGCCACGAGACGATGATGGCGCTCAAGCACTCGAACGCGCTCTTCTCCATCGAGCTCGAGGGCAAGGCGCAGCTCGCCATCACCAAGGACGTCCAGCGCGACCCGGTCCGCAACGTCATCGAGCACGTCGACCTGCTCATCGTGAAGAAGGGCGAGAAGGTCGCCGTCGAGGTCCCCGTCGTCGTCACCGGCGAGTCGGCGCCCGGCACGATCCACCTCGTCGACCTCCAGACGATCGCCATCGAGGCCGAGGCGACCCACCTGCCCGAGTCGATCGAGGTCTCGATCGAGGGCGTCGAGGCCGGCACGTCGATCACGGCCGGCGAGGTGACGCTGCCGAAGGGCGCGACCCTCACCGCGGACCCGGAGCTCATCGTCGTCACGGTCACCGAGCCGCAGGCCGAGGAGCTGCCCGAGGACGAGGCCGCCGAGGCCGCTGCCGAGGCGCCCGCCGAGGCCGCCGCGGAGTGATCCGTCCCGTCGGCGGCGCACGCCGCCGACGGACCCGCACGACGCCCGGTACCGTGACGGTGCCGGGCGTTCGTGCGCCCGCTGAGGCGGCGCGCGCCCGACGCGCGCCGGCCGACCGTGCGCGAAGGACGAGGTGACATGACCGACCAGCCCTGGCTCGTCGTCGGGCTCGGCAACCCCGGGGACCGCTACGCGGCCAACCGGCACAACCTGGGCCACATGGTCCTCGACGTGCTCGCCGGGCGCGCCGCCGCGACGTTCGCGCGCCACCCGCGCGCCCAGGCCGCCGTGGCCGAGGCACGCCTCGGCACGCTCCCGGGCGGGCGCCCCGGCCCGCGCGTCGTCCTCGCGAAGCCGTCGACGTACATGAACGTCTCCGGCGGCCCGGTCTCCGGACTGGCGAGGTACTACGGCGTGGACCCCGACCACGTGCTCGTCGTGCACGACGAGGTCGACATCCCGTTCGGCGCGGTCAAGCTGAAGGTCGGCGGCGGCGAGGGCGGGCACAACGGCCTGCGCGACATCACCAAGGCGCTCGGCACCAAGGACTACGTGCGCGTGCGCGGCGGCGTGGGCCGCCCGCCCGGCCGCATGGACACCGCCGACTTCGTGCTGAAGAACTTCTCCGGCGCCGAGGCGAAGGATCTGCCGTTCCTCCTCGACGACGCGGCGGACGCGGTCGAGATGGTCCTCACCGAGGGCCTCCTCGCGGCGCAGGGGAAGTTCCACACCAAGGTCTGAGGCGGCCCGCGGAGGTCCGCCGGGGCGCCCTTTCACCCGGGTGATGTCCGGTTTCGCCCCCGTTGTCCGGCGTTCGTCGACCTAGGCTTGACCGATCGACCCGTGGACGCACGGTCCGGGCGATGGGAGGGTCGATGACCGACGGTGTGGTCCTCGCGCACGACTACGTCACGCAGCGTGGTGGTGCCGAGCGCGTCGCCCTGACGATGGCCGAGGCGTTCCCCGGGTCCCCGATGTACACCACGCTCTACGACCCCGGCTCCACCTTCCCGGAGTTCGCGGACGTCGACCTGCGCGTCTCGCCCCTCGACCGGGTCGGGGTGCTGCGCCGCAACCACCGCCTCGCCCTGCCGCTCCTCGCGCCCACCGTCAGCCGGCAGCGGGTCGTCGGCGACGTCCTCCTCGCGAGCTCCAGCGGCTGGGCGCACGGGTACCGCGGCGCCGAGCGGACGGTGGTCTACTGCTACGCGCCGGCCCGCTGGCTGTACCAGACGGACCGCTACCTCTCGGGCGTGGACGGGACGACGGCCGCCGAGCGCGCGCGCAACGCGGCGGCGGGCGCGGCCCTCGGCGTGCTCGGCGGGCCGCTGCGCGCGTGGGACCGGCGGGCCGCGCACCGCGCCGACACGTACGTCGCGGTCTCCTCGCTCACGCAGCGCGCGATCAGGGACGCGTACGGCATCGAGGCCGAGATCGTGCCGCCGCCCCCGGCGCTGCGGGCCGAGGGGCCCGAGTCGCCCGTGGAGGGTCTCGAGCCCGGGTTCCTGCTGTGCGTCGCGCGCCTGCTGCCGTACAAGAACGTCGAGGTCGCCGTCCGGGCCGCGCTCGCGGTCGACGGTCCTCCGCTCGTCGTCGTCGGCACGGGTCCCGACCGCGAGCGCCTCGAGCGCCTGGCCGGCGACTCGGGGCGCGTCGTGTTCGTCGGAACCGTCGACGACGCGCAGCTGCGCTGGCTGTACCGCGGCGCCGCGCTGCTCGTGGCGTTCTCCTACGAGGACTACGGCCTGACGCCGCTGGAGGCCGCGGCGTTCGGCGTGCCCTCGGTGACGCTCGGGTCGGGCGGCTACCTCGACACCGTCGTCGACGGGCAGACCGGGACGTACGTCGAGGCGCCGGACGCTAGGCTGGCGACGATCGCGATCTCGCAGGCCCTCGCGACCCGGTGGGACCGGGAGGTCCTCGTGCGGCACGCCACGACCTTCGGGCACGAGGCGTTCGTCGCCCGGCTGCGCGAGATCGTCCTGGCGCAGGGCGAGAACCCGGGGAGGGCGCGATGACCGTCCAGGAGTTCGTCAGGACCGTCTGGGCAGGCCGGTGGCTGGTCGTCGTCGCGGTGCTGCTCTCCGTGGGCGGCGCCGCCTACTACCTGCAGAACCAGGTCGCCGAGTACCAGGCGTCCGCCGTCGTCACGCTGCAGGGCTCCCAGAGCCCGGGCAGCGACGGCCAGCAGACGTCGCTCACGGTGACGTCGGACCTCGACGACGTGACGTCCGCGCCCGTGCTGGAGGCCGCCGCGACGGAGCTCGGCCTGGCGGACCCGCGGGCCCTCGTCGGCCAGGTCTCGGCGGAGACGGGGAGCGAGGACGGGCTGACCTTCGTGGTCAACGCGCAGGCGGCGGACCCGCGCCTCGCCCAGCAGACGGCGCGCGCGGTCGCCGACGCGTACATCGCGCGCCTCGGCCAGCTGCAGGAGGAGGAGATCGCGGCCCTCGACCAGCAGCGCGAGCAGATGCGCGAGCAGCTCGCGACCGTCGATGCGCAGCTGCGCGACCAGCCGAAGGACCCCCTCGCCGCCGCGGAGCGGTCGACGATCATCGACCAGTTCCAGACCCTCACGGTGCGGATCAACACGCTGCGCTCGATCGCGGTGCCGGCCGAGGTCCACGAGCCGGTCGGCCCGGCGACGGCCGTCGGCCTGTCCCCGGCGCTCGTCCTCCTCGTCGCGGCGTTCGCGGGACTGCTCGCGGGCATCGGCCTCGCGTTCGCCAAGCGCGGGCTCGACATCAGGGTCCGCAGCGTCGCCGAGGCCGCGCGCATCGCGGAGTCCCCGGTGCTCGCCGAGCTCTACGGCGTGCGCGCCGCGGACCGCGAGCACCGCCGGGTCGGCGACCTGCCCGTCTCGCGGCGCTCGGCGTCGCCGTTCACCGAGTCCGTGCGCGAGCTGCGGACGGCGGTCCAGGTCTTCCTCACGGGGCGCGAGCACTCGATCGTCGTCGTCACGGCGACCGACCCGTACGCGCCGCGCTCGTTCATGACGGCGAACCTCGCCGCGTCCTTCGCGCTGAGCGGGCGCCGGACCGTGGTCGTCTCGGGCGACCTGCGGCGCCCGGCGCTCGAGCGCCACCTGCCCGCCCCCGAGGGCTGGTCCGGGCCGGCGCACAGCGTCCGGCCGACGACCGTGGCCAACCTGCGGTTCGCGCCGATCCCCGAGAAGGACCTCGACCCCGCCGACTACCTGGCGACGACCGACGTGCGCCGGTACCTGGACGCGCTGAAGCAGGACGCGGAGATCGTCGTGGTCGACGCCCCGCCCGTCCTCGCGGCCGCGGACGCGACGATCCTCGGCGGGTACGCCGACGGCGTCGTGCTCGTCGTCACGGCCGGCCGCTCGGTGCGCGCGGTGCTGCAGGAGGCGGCGGAGCGGCTGCGGATCAACAACGTGCCGCTCGTGGGCCTCGCGCTCAGCGGGCTCAAGGGCGACCGCCGCATGCTGTACGCGACGACGTACGGGGCCGACGTGGACGCGTCGTCGGGCCTCGTGCGCGGCGTGCACGCGCTCGGCCGGCTCGTCGGGCGCCCCGGCGGGGGCGAGCACTCCGCGTCCCGGACCGCGCCCGCGCCGGCGTCCCCCGAGGGTCCGCCGTCCGGCGGCGAGGGCCCGGCGACGTCCGGCGACGCGCCGACGCGCGCGGCGGCCCGCACCGAGCCGGCCGAGCCGGCGCCCGACGCGCAGCGCGCCCCGGCCCAGCAGGCCGGGGAGCCGGGGTCCGACACCGCGGAGGCCCGGCCTCCGCTGCTGTCACCGGCCTGGTCCAAGGTCGTCTCCGCCGACGCGCCGCCGGGTGACGACGGCCGCACCGAGGGCTCCGAGGAGGGCGAGGTCGAGCACGTCGAGACGCGCGCGGCCGCCGCCCGACGCCGCCCGGTCCGGTGGTGAGCGGGGCGGCGCGCCCGCTCCGCGTCCTCGTGCTGGACCACTCCGCCGCGCTCGGCGGCGGGGAGATCGCGCTCCTGCGCCTGTGCGGCGCGCTCGGTCCCGACGTCGACGTGCGCGTGCTCCTCTTCGCGGACGGGCCCCTCGTCGGGCGCCTCGCCGACGCGGGCGTCGCGGTGGAGGTGCTGCCGCTCGCCCGGTCGGTGCAGGGCCTCGGCCGGCAGGCCGCGGGCCGGGCGTCGGCGCGGCGCGTGCTCGACGCGTTCCAGGTCCTGCGGTTCACGGTCCGCCTGGCGCGGCGCACCCGGGCGCTGCGGCCCGACGTCGTCCACACGACGTCGCTCAAGGCCGACCTGCTGGGCGTCCTGCCCGCGCGCGTCGCCCGGCGTCCCCTCGTCTGGTACGTCCACGACCGCATCGCGCCGGACTACCTGCCCGGGTCGCTCGTGCGGCTCGTGCGGGCGTGCTCGCGCGCCGCCGACGTGGTGCTCGTCAACTCGCGCGCCACGGCCGCGACGTTGCCCGTGCCCACGACGGTCGCGTACCCCGGCCTGCCCGACGACCTGCTGCGGGAGGAGCCGGGCGACGACGGGGCAGGACGTGCCCGGGCCGCGGACGTGGGCCCGACGGTGACGCTCGTCGGCCGGACCAGCCCGACCAAGGGGCAGCGGGAGCTGGTCCGGGCGGCGCCCGAGATCCTGCGGCGCCACCCCGGCGCGCGCTTCCGCCTCGTCGGGGCGCCGCTGTTCGGCGAGGAGGCCTACGCGGAGGACGTGCGCGCCGAGGCGGAGACGCTCGGCGTGGCGGACCGCGTCACGTGGGTCGGCTTCGTCGCCGACCCGACCCCGGAGCTGGACCGGGCGGACGTCGTCGTGCACGCCTCGCCGGTCGCGGAGCCCTTCGGGCAGGTGGTGCTCGAGGCGATGGCGCGGGGCGTGCCGGTCGTCGCGACGCGCGCGGGCGGCGTGCCGGAGATCCTCGAGCCCGACGCGGGCCCGGCGCTCGGCGTCCTCGTCGCGCCCGGGGACCCCGCGGCGCTCGCGCGGGGCGTCCTCGAGGTGCTGGACGACCCCGGCGCCGCAGCGGCGCGGGCCGCGCTCGCACGGGACGACGTCCGGACGCGCTTCACGGCGGCGGGCACGGCCCGGGTCGTCACGGACGCGTGGCGGCGTGCCGCACGCGGTCGACGACCTGCGCCATGACGCGGGCCTGGGACGCCCAGGTCGGCACGGCGGCCGCGGGCGCGGGCAGCGGGAACGCCGCCCCGTCGTCGCGGGCGCTCGCCAGGGCCTCGCGCACCGCCCCCGGGAACGCGTCGGCCGCGGCGACCCGGACCCGGGCGTCGTCGGCGTCGCGGAAGCCCGCGACCGGCGTCGAGACGACAGGCCGACCCACGGCGCGGTACTCGTAGAGCTTGATGGGGTCGAGGCTCTCGGTGAAGGAGTTCACCAGGTGCGGCACGACGAGGACGTCCGCGTGCTGCATGTACGCGGGCACGGCGTCGAACGGGCGCGCGCCGAGCACGAGCACCCCCGCGTCGGCGAGCCGCGCGAGCTCGGGCCGGGGGACGCTGTGGACCGGGCCGACGACCACGAGCGTCCCGGCGTCGCGGGCGAGCGCGCCCGTCCGGGCCGCGAGCGCCGTGTCGAACCGGTCGGGGTGGACCGTGCCGACGTACAGCGCGACGGGCCCGTCCGGGAGGTCGTCCGGGCGCGGCGCGGGCGTGCGGTAGCGCTCGACGTCGACACCGTTGGTCACGACGGTGACCGGGCGCCCGGTGGGCTTGGAGCGCCGCAGGCTCTCGGAGCACACGGTCACCTCGACGCTCCGCTCGAGCAGCACCCGCTCGTCCGCGGCGACGCGCGCGAGGTGCGCGGGCGCGGCGTCGGCGGCGAGCCAGTCGTCGGTGACGTCGTACAGGGACGGCCACCCGGTGGCCTCGAGCAGGCGCGCGGCGGCGGGGTCGTTGGCCCACAGGACGGGCGCGCGGAAGCCGAGGCGCCGCGCGGCGCGCCGGCTCCCGGCCTGGAGGCGGGCGTCGGCGCCCGGGTCGACGCGGCGGGGGAGGAGCTTGGTCGGCTGGTAGAGCCACAGGCGGTCGTCGTAGGCGGCGCCGGTCCGGGCGCGCCGCAGCCCGCGGCCGCGGCGGGGGAGCGCGCCGCGCCGGGCGGCGTCGAGGGGGTCCGCGGGGGGCTCGACGAACAGCACGACGAGGTCCGGGTCGTCCTCGAGCAGCGCGGCCACGAGGTACTGGTTGCGCCGCCAGACGTGGTCCCACGCCTCGAGGGACGCGACGACGAGCTCGGTGCGCGCGGTCATCGGGCACCCCGGAGCACGCCGTCGTAGACGGACTGCGTCGCGACCGCCTGCGCACGGGGCGTGAAGCGCGCGCGCTGGGCGCGCTGCGCCGCCTCGCCGTAGCGGGTGCGGCGCTCGGGGTCGGCGGCGAGGGTCGCGAGCTGGTGGGCGGCGGCGTCGGCGTCGTCCGGCGTGTGCAGCGCGAGCGGGTCGAGCCCGCGCAGCGTCTCCAGGTGCCCGCCGGCCGCCGCCGCGACGACCGGCAGCCCGCTCGCCATGGCCTCGAGCACGCTGAGCCCCAGCCCCTCGACGTCGCACGGCGCGAGGAGGACCGCCGACCGCCGCATGATCGACTCGACGTCGTCGCGGCGGCCGAGGAACCGCACGCTGCGCGCGAGCCCCGCGTCCGCGGCCTGCGCCTCGAGCCGGGGCCGCAGCGCCCCGTCGCCCACGACGTCCAGGCGCCACCCGCGGTCGGCGAGCCCGGACGCGGCGAAGGTCCGCAGCGCGAGGTCGGTCCTCTTCTCCGCCTCCAGCCGCTGCAGGACGAGGACCACGCGCTCGCGGTCCGGGGCGCCGGGCGCATCGGGCTGGTCGGGCACCCCGACCGGCACGACGGTGCTCGCGCCGTCGACGTGCCGCGCGACGTACTCGCTGATCGCGATCTGCGCCGTGACGCGGTGGCGCGCGACGGCGGCGGTCACCGGCCGTGCGGGACCGCTGCCGCGGGTCCGGGCGAAGTGGCGCGTCGCGACGACCGGTGCCGCGCCGGGCACGAGGGTCGTCGCGAGGGTCGCCGCGACCTCGGCCGCCGTCATGTGCACGTGGAGGACGTCGGCGCCGCGCGCGTACCGGCGCAGGGTCCGGGCCAGGTCCGCGGTCGAGCGCACGGGCAGGACGCGCACGTCCGCGCGGCGCACCGCGGCGGCCACGGCGGCAGGGTCGCCGCCCGCGACGACGACGTCGTGCCCGAGCGCGGCCTGCGCCCCGGCGAGCACGGCCACGTGGCGCTCCACGCCCGCGAACGCGTCGGACCGGACGGCGTGCACGATCCTCATGCGGTGAACCCCGAGAGGGCGCGGGTGCGGCCGGCGACGACGTTGCGGCGCTCCGCCTCGAGCATCTCGACGACGGAGCGCAGCTCGTCGGTGCCGTCGGCGCCGCGGCCGCGGCGCGCCTCCTCGCGCGAGCGCGCGTACTGCTCGGCCCCCAGGCAGACCCCGACGACGAGGTAGGGGACCGAGACGAGCACCGACACCCAGAACTGGTCGAACTGGCTCTGGACGAAGCGCGCGAGGAGCACCGCCACGGCGAGCGTGCCGAAGCGGGCCGGGACGCGCCACGCGACGACGATCCCGCCGACGATCATGACGAGGAACGCCGTGAGCCCCAGGAGCCCGACGGACGAGAGCACCTCGAGCTCGACGTTGGGCGGCTGGAACTCGTACTCGGTGCGCCCGGCGACCCACCAGCGCAGGCCGACGCCGAACACGGGGTCGATCCGCCACACGTCGAGCGCCTGCTCGTACCAGGTGAGCCGGACGAACGACGAGTTGAACTCGTTGGTGCCCGTGAAGTCGTCGCGCACGCGCGACGCGACGAACGCCATGACGGGGATCACGGCGAGGAACACCAGGCGCGAGCGCCGCCGGTCCGGGTCGGGGCGCAGCGCGACGACGAGCAGGCCCACGCCGAGGCCGACGAGCGCCTGCCGCGACTGCGCCGCGAGCGCGCCGAGGGTGCACAGCCAGAACGACGTGACGGCGAACCACTTCGGCCACCCGACCCACTCGGGCCGGGCGTAGGCGAGCAGCGCGGCCGACGCGAGGAGCGGCCCGATGAGGTTCTTGTGCATCCCCCACGGCCAGTCGAGGTAGACCGGCGTCAGCGCGCCCGCCGCGAGCTGCTGCAGCGCCGCCGCGCACGCGAGCCCGGCGATCACGAGGCACGGCACCATGAACAGCGTCAGCCCGACGCGCGCCCGGCCCGCCGCGCCGACCGCCCACCCGACGAGGAGCGCGCCCGCGATGAGGAACCCTGCGTGCACCCACTCGACGGTGTTCTGCCGGTAGGGGTGCACGAGGACCGTGAAGAGCGTGGCGACCTGGTACACGGCGCAGAGCCACAGCATGGAGCGCATCGCGCGCGAGAACGGCCGGGGCGCGAGGAAGACCGCGGCCCACGTCGCGGCGAAGAGCGCGACGTCGCTCACGGTGAGGTTGAACGACTCCCCGCCCACGCGGTCGACGACCGTGAGGGCGGGCATCGCGAGGACCGGCAGCGCGACGGGCTCGTAGACGGTCAGGCCGACCACGAGGACGACGAGGGCCCCGACGACGGCGACGGCCGCGTACTGCGACGCCGCGAGGCCGATGACGAGCAGGACGACCGCGACGACGACGGACGACACGAGGACGGCGCCCGCCCGGCGGATCACGGCCCGGCCTGCTCGTGGGCGAGCGCCGCCTCCGCGGCGAGCGGTCCGCGCAGGTGCAGGCGCAGGCGGCGCCGGGCGGTCGCGCGCGTCGCGCCGGAGGTCACGACGGCGCGTGCCGCGGAGCCCGCGATCGCCGCGAGCCGCGCGGTGCGCCAGCCCGTCGCCCCGTGATGCTTGCGGAAGTACCGCTCCTGCGACGCGTAGAAGTGGGTGTCCCGGCGCTCGGGGTCCGAGCTCGTGGCGCCGCCCAGGTGGACCGCGGTGACGTCCGGGACGACCGCGTGCCGCCACCCGCGCACGTGCGCGCGGTACGCCCAGTCCGTCTCCTCGGCGTAGAGGAAGAAGTCGTCGTCGAGCCGTCCGACGTCGTGCAGGGCCTCCGCGCGCAGCAGGAGCACGGACCCCACGACGTAGTCCGCGCCGCGCGCGGCGACGCGCCCCGCGCCGACGGCCTCGGCCCACGCGCGCCCCGGCTCGGGGAAGCGCCACGCGACGCGCGACGCGCGCCCCGCGCCGTCGACCTGCCGCGGTCCCACCGACGCGAGCCCCGGGACGGCGTGCAGCCGGCGCTGGAGGACGAGGACGTTCTCCGCGCCGACCACGGCGTCGGGGTTGAGGAGCAGCACGTCCCGGTCGCCGGGCAGGTGGTCCAGGGCGTGGTTGACGCCCGCCGCGAAGCCGCCGTTGCGCCCGGGGTCGAGGTAGCGCCCGCCCGCGAGCTCGGTGACCTCGCGCACGGCGTCGAGGGACGAGTTGTCCACGACGACGATCTCGAGCTTGCCGACGAGCGGCGCGAGCGCCTGCCGCAGGAGCTCCGGGCTCCCGTAGGCCACGACGACGACGACCGGCGGCGGGAGGATCGGCCCGGCCGGCACGGGGTCCGCGAGGGCGTCCGTGGGATCGGTGGCGTCGACCGCGGGGCCGGCAGGGCCCCGCCGCCCTCGTGCCGTCGCCGTCTCGTAGAGCTCGACGTAGCGCGCGGCGACCTCGTCCCACGAGCACTCGCGCGCCCGCGCGGCGCCGGCCTCGCGCAGCCTCGCCGCGAGCGCGTCGTCCGTGCCCACGCGGACCAGCGCGGTGCGCAGCGCGACGGGGTCGCCGGGCGGCACGACGATCCCCGCGCCGCCCACCACGTCGGGCACCGAGCCGGTCCGGGTCGCGACGACCGGCGTCCCGCAGGCCATCGCCTCGACCGCGACGCGGCCGAACTGCTCGCTCAGGCCCGGGACCTCGACCGACGGGAGCGCGAGCACGTCCGCGTCGCGGTAGAGGTCGACCAGCGCGTCGGCGTCGAGCGGACCGAGGAACGCGACGCGCCCGTCCGCGGCCCGGGCGAGCTCGCGCAGCGCGGCCTCCTCGGGCCCGGCGCCGGCGACGCGCAGGTGCAGGCGCGGGTCGTCGGCGACCGCGCGCAGGAGCACGTCGACCCCCTTCTGCCGGGTGAGCCGCCCCGCGTACGCGACGCGCACGGGCCGGTCCGCGGGCGGGTCCGCGGCGGACGTCGTCGCGCGGCCCGGGGAGAAGCGCGCGAGGTCGACGCCGAGGGGCACGACCTCGACGGCGCCCGTGGCGCCCTTCGCGCGGACGATCCGCGCGGCGGCGCGGTTGCACGTGCTCACGGCCGCGGCCCCGCGCAGGGCGGCCCGCTCGAGCGCGCGGAACGGCTGGGGGTACCGCTTGAAGAGGTTCTGGGCGGAGTACAGGACGTACGGGGCCGGGGCCCCGGGGCGGCGCCCGCGCAGCAGGTCCCACCGGCGGCGCAGCGCGCGGACGGCGAGCACCTCCGCGGTCACGAGCGCGCACGGCTCCTCGTGGACGTCGACGACGTCCCACCGCTCGCCGAAGGCGCGCCACAGGACCCGGGGGTCGAGGAGGAAGAGGTTGGGGTGCGTGCCCCACGTGCGCGCGCCGACCACCTGCTCGCCCGCGTCCGGCACGAGCGGGACGACCGTGCCGCCCTCGTCCCAGGCCCGCGCGGTGACCAGGTGCACGTCGACCCCGCGGCGGGCGAGGGCCCGCTCACGCTCGCGCCAGGCGCCCACGACGGCGCTGTGCGAGACCCGCAGGACCTTCATGCGAGCGATTGTGCCGCAGAGTCCCCCGATCGCCGCCGGGTCCCGCGGAAGATCACCCGTCGCACGGCACGGATTCCACCCGGTCCGGCCCTCCCTCGCCGCGACGGCCGCGAGTATGTTCGAGTCGTCGCCACGGCCGGGGGTGCAGCAGGTGCCGCACGGCCGTCGGCGGCGTCCCAGGACCACCACGAAGGAGTTGGGCGATGCGCGTTCTCGTCGACGGCGACCGCGGCTATATCGGGGCGGTCCTCGTCCCCTTCCTCCGGAACGCCGGCCACGAGGTCGTCGGCCTCGACGTCGGGTGGTACGACGGGTGCGACTTCGGGGCGCAGCCGGGCGGCTACGAGCAGCGCACCGGGGACATCCGGGACGTGACGCCCGCCGACCTCGAGGGCTTCGACGCCGTCGTGCACCTCGCGGCGATCTCCAACGACCCCATCGGCCACCTCAACCCCGAGGCGACGTACGCGGTGAACGCGCACGGCGCGGTGCACATGGCGCGCGCGGCCAAGGAGGCCGGGGTCGAGCGCTTCCTCTTCTCGTCGTCCTGCTCGCTGTACGGGGCCGGCGGCGACGCCCCGGTCGCCGAGGACGGCGCGTTCAACCCCGTGACGCCCTACGGCGAGAGCAAGGTCATGGCCGAGCAGGGGATCTCGCCGCTCGCCGACGACACGTTCTCGCCGAGCTACCTGCGCAACGCGACCGCGTACGGCTCGTCCCCCCGGCTGCGGGCGGACATCGTCGTCAACAACCTCACGGGCACGGCGTACACGCGCGGCGAGGTGCGGCTGCAGTCCGACGGGTCGCCGTGGCGCCCGCTGGTCCACGTCGAGGACATCTCGCGCGCCTTCCTCGCGGTGCTCGAGGCGCCGCGCGAGGTCGTCCACGACCAGGCGTTCAACGTCGGTCGCGACGAGGACGTCGTGCAGATCCGCGCGATCGCGGAGCAGGTCAGCGAGATCACCGGCGCTCCCGTGTCGTTCGCCAGCGGCGCCGGTCCCGACGCGCGCAACTACCAGGTCGACTTCACGAAGATCCGCGCCGCGCTGCCGGCCTTCGCGCCGCGGTGGACCATCCCGGACGGCATCCGGGAGATCTGGACGGACGCGGGCGAGCGCGGGCTCACGGCCGAGGACTTCGAGGGTCCCCGGTTCGTCCGGCTCCAGAAGATCAACGAGCTCGCGAGCGAGGGCGTCCTCGACCTCGCGACGCTGCGCACGTCCTGACCACGCCCGAGACGAGACACGGGGAGACCGCGATGTCCGAGACCACGTCCACGACCACGACCGGCCCGTCCGCCCCGGCGCTCCCGGCGCCCGACCCCGCCTGGCGCGACCGCTGGTCGGGGAGCGAGGGCGGGTACGTCGTCCTCGACCTCGGCGACCAGCCGGCGGCCGACCTCTTCCCGCTCCCCGACGACCCGGGCCCCGACCCGGAGCACCCGCTGCGGATGGTCATCAGCACCGCGAGCGGGCTCGTCCAGCTCGAGAGCGACCCGACGACCCCCGAGGAGCCGCGCGGCGTCGAGCCCGCCGCCCTCGTCGCGCAGGCCGAGGCCGCGGTGGACCAGGCCGAGGCCGCGGGCTTCGTGCGGCGCGGCACGCGCGTGCTCGAGTACCCGAGCCCGCACGGCGGCTCGTGGGTCGAGCAGCTCGCCCGGCGCGAGATGGTCGAGGTCGACGAGGGGCCCGCCGAGCTCATCGTCGACATCTTCGGGATGATGCACGACGCGGACCAGCGCGCGGCCCTCCAGGAGCGGGTCGACCACCTCGCCGACGACGGCGTGCTGCTCCTGCAGTACCACACGGTCGCGGCGATCGTGCGGTCCGGGATCTGGAACGCGCTCCGGCACGGCCACTTCGCGTACTACTCGACGCCGGCGCTCGTCGCGATGGGCGAGGAGCTCGGGCTCGTCGCCGTCGGCGCGTGGGAGTACCCCCTGTACGGGGGCACCGTGATGCTCGCGTTCGCGAAGGAGGGCTCCCCGTTCGGCGGGCGGTCGCCCGACGTCACGGCGATGGTCGAGCGCGAGCTCGCCGAGGGCATCACCGACCCGGCGTACGTCGCGAGCCTGGGCACCGCGCTCGACGAGTCCGTCGCGGCGATCGAGGAGTACCTGCGCGGGACGACCGCCGCGGGCCTCGTCGTCGGCGGCTACGGGGCCGCGTCGCGGACCTCCGCGCTCCTGCGGTCCGCGCACATCGGGCGCGAGCAGGTCGCGGCCGTCGCCGACGCGTCGACGGCGAAGCACGGGCGCACCATGCCCGGCAACCGGATCCCGATCGTCTCGCCGGCCGACCTGGTCGGCCTGCGCCCCGACCGCGTGCTCCTCTTCGTCCCGGACCTCCTCGACGAGGTCCGCCGGGCGCTCCCCGAGATCGAGGCGAACGGCGGCCGGTGGGTCGTCCTCGACCCGATGCCGCGCGAGGTCGACCCCGTCGCCTGAGCGACCGGCCCCGCGCGTGACGCGGCCCCGGCCCCCGCGGTCCGTCCGCGGGTGCCGGGGCCGTCGCGCGCCGCTCAGCGGCCGAGGCTCGCGCGGTACTCCGCCCACGACAGGCCGTGGCGGTCGCGCTCGCTCACGACCGTGACCGGGGCGGGCCACGGGACGGCGAGCTCGGGGTCGTCGAAGCTCACGGTGACGTCCTCGTCCGGCCCGTAGAAGTCGTCGATCCGGTACACGAAGTCGGTGACCGACGTCAGCGCCTGGTAGCCGTGGAGGAAGCCGCGCGGGATGTAGACCTGCCGGCAGACCTGGTCGTCGAGCAGGAAGGTCTCCATCTGCCCGAAGGTCGGCGAGCCCGGGCGGGCGTCGATCGCGATGTCGAGCACCGCGCCGTGCGCGCAGCGCACGAGCTTCGCCTCGCCCGCGTTGGACCGGCCGTGCAGCCCGCGCACGACGCCCTGGTACGAGCGCGACTGGTTCTCCTGCTTGAACCCGGCGGGGTCGATCCCGGCGTCCGCGAGGACGTTGACGTCGAGCGTCCGGGAGAAGTAGCCGCGCTCGTCCCGGTGGGGCGTCGGCTGGAAGACGATCAGGTCGGGGATGGACGTGCGGATGATCTCCATACGTCCACACGGTAGGAGTCCCGCACGCCCCAGATCGATGCCCCGAGCGGATGAAAAACGGCGTGCGCCGACCCGCACCGGGTGAACTCCCCGCAGGCGTCTTCCGCGCCCGGACGACTCTCGCCACACTGAGGCGAGGACCGCGAGGTCCGGACATCCGACGAGGAGCACCAGCATGCCCGAGGTCACATCGTCCGTCTCCGTCGAGGTGCCGTCCTCCCCGGCGCGTCGCGTCTACGACGCCTCGAACGCCGCGCAGGCACGGCTCCACGACCTCGTCCCCGGCGGGGCGCACACGTACGCGCGGGGGTCCGACCAGTACCCGGAGGACATGGCGCCGGTCCTGGTCCGCGGCGAGGGCGCGCGCGTCCTCGACCTCGACGGCAACTGGTTCGTCGAGTACGGCATGGGGCTGCGCGCGGTCACGCTCGGGCACGGGTACGCCCCGGTCGTCGAGGCCGTGTCCGCGGCCGCGCGCGGCGGCGTGAACTTCTCCCGTCCGTCCGTGTGGGAGCTGCGCGCGGCCGAGCGGTTCCTCGAGCAGGTCCCCGGCGCCGACATGGTGAAGTTCGCGAAGAACGGCTCCGACGTCACGACGGCGGCCGTCAAGCTCGCCCGCGTCGCCACGGGCAGGGACATGGTCGCGGTCTGCTCGACGCAGCCCTTCTTCTCCACCGACGACTGGTTCATCGGGACGACGCAGATGACGGCGGGCATCCCGGAGCAGCACCGCGAGCTCACGCTCGGGTTCCGCTACAACGACCTCGACTCCGTGCGCGCCCTCCTCGACGCCCACCCGGGACGCGTCGCCGCGCTCGTGCTCGAGCAGGCCACGGCGACGGCCGAGCCCGCGCCGGGGTTCCTCGAGGGCCTGCGCGAGCTGGCCGACGCCGACGGCTTCGTCCTCGTCTTCGACGAGATGATCACCGGCATGCGCTGGGCGGCCGGCGGGGCGCAGTCCGTCTACGGCGTCGTGCCCGACCTGTCGACGTGGGGCAAGGCGCTCGGCAACGGATTCTCGGTGTCGGCGCTCGCCGGCCGGCGGGACCTCATGGAGGTGGGCGGGCTGCGGACCGACGCGTCGCGCGCCTTCCTCCTGTCCACGACGCACGGCGCCGAGACGACGGGTCTCGCGGCGTACCTCGCGGTGGCCGACGCGTACGCGGAGCGCGACGTCGTCGGCGTCATGGAGTCCCAGGGAGAGCGGCTGCGCGCGGGCCTCGAGGAGGTCCTCGCCGCGGAGGGCGTCGCAGACCACGTGACGATCATGGGACGCCCGTCGTGCCTCGTCTTCGGGACCCGCGACCACGAGGGCAACCCGTCGCAGCCGTTCCGGACGCTGTTCATCCAGGAGCTGCTCGACCGGGGCGTCCTGGCGCAGTCCCTCGTCATCTCCGCGGCGCACACGGACGCGGACCTGGAGACCACGGTCGAGGCGGTGCGGGGCGCGGCCGGCGTCTACCGCCGCGCGCTCGACGCCCGCACCACCGACGGCCTGCTCCGCGGACGTCCCGTCGCCCCCGCCATGCGGGAGTACGCGGCGCCGCGCAGGCTCCCGGACCGGCTCGGAGAGGAGTGAACGATGAAGGTCGTGCTGTTCTGCGGCGGACTCGGGATGCGGATGCGGTCGGGGGCCGACTCGCTGCCCAAGCCGATGGTCCCCATCGGGTCGCGCCCGGTGCTCTGGCACATCATGCGGTACTACGCGCACTTCGGGCACACCGAGTTCATCCTCTGCCTGGGGTACGGCGGCGGCGCCGTGAAGGACTACTTCCTCAACTACCAGGAGACGCACTCGAACGACTTCGTCCTCAGCAAGGGCGGCGAGGAGATCGAGCTGCTGTCGAGCGACATCAGCGACTGGCGCATCACGTTCGTCGACACGGGGATCGAGACGGCGATCGGGGAGCGGCTGCGCCGCGTCCGGCGCTACCTCGACGACGACGAGGTCTTCCTCGCGAACTACGGCGACGTGCTGACCGACGCCCCCATGGACACGATCGTCGAGGAGTTCCTCGGCACGCAGGCCGTCGGCAGCCTGCTCGCGGTCGACCCGCAGGACTCGTTCCACGTCGTGAAGATCGACGGCGACGGGAACCTGCAGGGCATCGAGCCCGTCGCCGACATGGAGATGCGGATCAACGGCGGCTACTTCGTGCTCCGGCAGGGCATCTTCGACTACCTCGAGGAGGGCGACGACCTCGTCATGGACGGCTGCGTCCGCGCGGCGAAGGACGGACGCTTCCGGGCGGTGCGCTACGACGGGTTCTGGGCCCCGATGGACACGCTCAAGGAGCGCGCGCAGCTCGAGGAGCTGTACCGGACCGGCCGGTGCCCGTGGGCGCTGTGGAAGCACGACCGCGACCGCGAGCCCCGGCAGGTGCCCGTCGTCGAGATCCCCGAGGTCTCGCTGGCCGGCAGGCGAGGATGATCGGCCTCTCGCTGCCGTCCGGTCCCCTCACGGTCCTCTGCGTGGGCGCGCACCCGGACGACGTCGAGATCGGGTGCGGCGGGACGGTGCTGCGCCTCGCCGAGCGGGGCGGCGTCACGCTGCACGTCGCCACCCTCACCGGCTCCGAGGAGCGGCGCCGCGAGGGCGCCGCGGCGGCGCAGGCGTTCCACCCGGGCGCGGTGAGCCACACCTGGGACTTCCCGGACGGTCGGCTCCCCGCCCACTGGGACGCGGTGAAGGACGCCCTCGGGGGGCTCGCCCGGACCGTGCGCCCCGACGTCGTCCTCGCGCCGCGCACGGACGACGCGCACCAGGACCACCGGCTCCTGGGCACCCTCGTCCCGACGACCTGGCGCGACGCCCTCGTGCTCGGGTACGAGATCGTCAAGTGGGACGGCGACCTCGGCACCGCGACGACCTACGTCCCGCTCGACGAGCGCGTCGCGCGCCGCAAGGTCGAGCTGCTCCACGCGGCGTACCCCTCGCAGCACGGGCACGACTGGTGGGACGACGAGACGTTCCTCGGCATGATGCGCGTGCGGGGGGTGGAGTGCCGCGCGCGGTACGCGGAGGCGTTCGTCGTCCGCAAGGCGACGGTCGATCTCGGCGAGGGATCGTGAGCCGCCGCCCCGGCGGGGCCCCCCGGGTCGCCCTGTTCGGGGAGCTCGGGATCGACAACCTCGGCAACGACGCGTCGGCGGCGGTCGTGCTGGGGCTGCTGCGCGAGGTCGCGCCGGGCGCGCACGTCTCGGTCGTCTCGCGCGACGCGGAGGGCGCCGCGCGGGCCTTCGGCCTCCCGACGCACCCTGCGCACGCGCCCCGCAGGCCCAGGCGCCCGACGCGGGCCGCCGCGCTCGCCGACCGCGTCCGCGACGCCGTCCACCTCTTCCGCCTCGCACGCCGGTTCGACGTCGTCGTGGTCCCCGGGGCGGGCGTCCTCGAGGCCGCGGGGTCGACCCCGGGCGGCACGGTCCTGGCGCTGTGCGTCGTCGGGCTCGGGGCGCGGTCGGCGCGCGCGCGGTACGTCTGGGTCTGCGTCGGCGGCGGCCGGTACCGGTCCCGACGCGTCCGGGCGTGGGTCGCCGTCGCCGCGCGGCTCGCGTCCGTGCGCACGTTCCGGGACGAGATGACCCGGGAGCAGGTCGCCGCGTGCGGCGTGGACACGTCGGGCGACGTCGTCCTCGGCGACGTCGTCACGCTCACCGGGCCGTACCGCGCGCTCGACGGCGCCGACGGCACGGTGGTCGTGAGCCCCATCGACGTGCCGGCGCGCGGCCGCGGCCCCGAGGAGGCGGCCGCGGCGCGCGCGGCGTACCTCGACGAGCTCGTGGAGCTCACCGAGCGGCTGCTCGCCGAGGGCCGCGGCGTGCGGGTCGTCGTCGCCGACGGCGCGGACGTCGCGACCGCGGACGCGCTCGTCGAGCGGGTCCTGCGGGCGACGGGCCGCCGGGTCGAGCAGCGGCGCCCCACGACGTTCGCCGACCTCCTCGACGCCGTGGCGGGGACGACGGCCGTCGTCTCGAGCCGCTACCACGTGCTGCTCGCCGGCGCCCTCGCGGGTCGACCCCTCGTCGCGCTCTCCCACGCCGACAAGGACGACGCGCTCCTCGCCGACGTCGGGCTCGCGGACGCCGTGGTTCCGATCGAGGAGGCCACCGCCGACGCGGTCCGCGCCCGTCTCGCGACGGCGCTCGCGGACCCCCGTGCGACGGCGGCGCGCCTCGACCGCTGGGCCCGCGAGTCCGCCGCGAGCACGCGGCGGGGAGCGGGCGCGGCGATCGTCCCCGCAGGGTCCCGTCCGCCCGTCCCGGAGGAGGTCAGCCCATGAGCGCTCACACCGACGGCGCCGCGCCGCCGCTGACGATCGGCGTCCCCGTCTACAACGGCGAGGACTACCTCGACCACGCGCTCGCGTCGATCGCCCGGCAGACGTTCACCGACTTCCGCGTCGTCGTGGGGGACAACGCGTCCACGGACGCGACCCCGGACATCGCGTCGTCGTGGGCGGCGCGCGACGACCGGTTCGTGCACGTGCGGCACGCCGAGAACATCGGCGGCGCGCGCAACGCCGACTACCTCCTCGACCGCAGCGAGAGCCCCTGGTTCAAGTGGGCCTACTACGACGACGTCCTCGCGCCCGAGCTGCTGGAGCGGTCCTTCGAGGCCATCGGGCAGTCCCCGCCGGACACGGTCCTCGCGTGCCCGCGGGTGCTGCTCGTGGACCCCGACGACCAGGTCGTGGGCGAGCACGCCGACGGGGACCTCCACATGGACCAGGACCTCCCGCACGAGCGGCTGCGCGTCGTGCTGTCGCGCGTCGTGGGGCAGGTGCAGTTCGGGGTGATGCGGACGGCGGTCGGGCGGCAGGCCGGCGGCGTGGGCGTCTCGCTCGGCTCGGAGATGGTGCTCCCGGCGTCCATCGCGCTCCGGGGCCGGATCGTCATGGTGCCCGGTCAGCTCTTCTCGGTCCGGGTGCACCCGGCGCGCCACGGCGGCGACCGCGCCTCCGAGCTCGCGTGGGTCGACCCCTCCCGCCCGCGGGTCGCGTTCCCGTACTCGCGCTCCGTCCCGCTGCTCCTGCGGGCGGTGCTCCGGGCGCGCCTGGGTTCCGCCGAGACGACGCGGTGCCTCCTGACGACGGTGCGGTGCGAGGCCCGCCCCGGGCTCCGCGCCCTCGCGGGCGACGTCGTGCGGCTCCCGCGCGACCTCGGGCTGGTCGGGCGGCGGCACCCGCTCCCGGCCGGCGCGGCCGGTGCGGACGGCGCGCCGTGAGCGGCGGGCGCGCGCGCCGCGTGCTGCTCGTCGGCGAGATGGGCGTGGCGAACCACGGCAACGAGGCGTCGCTCGCCGCGACGCTCGAGCTCCTCGCGCAGGACCCGGGTCTCGAGCCCGTCGTCATGGGCTACGTGCCGCGCGAGATCGAGGCGGTGCACGGCGTCGAGGCCACGCGCCTGACCCACCCCGACGCGCCGCGCGGCGGCCTGTGGCGGCCCGTCGGCAAGCTCGCCGACGGCTGGTGGATCCTGCGCCAGGTGGGCACGGTCGACGCCGTGGTGGTGACCGGCACCGGGATCTTCGAGGGCGCGGGCGTGAAGCCCCACGGCATCCCGCTCTCGCTGTTCTGGGTCGCCCTGGCGGCCCGGCTCCGGCGACGTCCGTTCCTCGTGCTCAGCGTGGGCCTCGACGACGTCGGCGACCGCGTGACGCGGTGGCTGTTCGCGCGCACGCTCGAGAGCGCCGACCTCCTGTCCGTCCGCGACGACGGCTCCGCCGCCGCGGCCCGCGCGATCGGCGTCCGCGTGCGCCCGCGGATCGTGCCGGACCTCGTCCTCGCGCGCCGCTCGGACCTCCCGGGGCCCGCGCCGCTCGTCGCGGGCGAGCCGCCGACCGTCGCCGTCGGGGTCATGGACTGGGGCGGCACGGAGCGCGAGGACGAGCGCCGCGCGTACGTGCGGCGCGGCGTCGACCTCGTCCGCGCGGTGCTCGCCCTCGGGACGCGGGTCCGCGTCGTCGGCGGCGCGGGCCTCGACATGGACGTCGTCCACCGGGTGGTCCGCGGCGTCCTCGACGAGGAGCCGGACGCGCCGGTCGACGCGGTGGGCTCGACCGACGTCGAGTCGCTCTCCGCCGCGCTGCGCGGGTGCCGGCTCGTCGTCGCGACCCGGTACCACAACCTCGTCGCCGCGCTGAGCGAGGGGATCCCCGTCGTCGCGCTCGCCTACGGGCCGAAGCACCGCTGGCTCCTCGAGCACTTCGGCTTCCCGGAGCGCGCGCACGACCGCGACACGTACGACCTCGACGTCGTGGTCGACCAGGTGCGCGACGCCCTCACGACCGTCCCCGAGGACGCGGCCGCGGTCGCGCGCGTGCTCCGCACCGACCGCGCGGCGGTCGAGGCGCAGGCGCGCGAGGTGCTCGACCTCCTCGGCGGACCGGAGCGGCCGGCACGGGTCCCGGCCGCCCCGACACGCACGGCCCGCTGAGCGGAGGAGCACGGTGGACGAGAACGACGGACGTCGGCGGCCCGGTCGACGGACCGCGGTGGTGGTCGGCGTCGTGGCGGCGGCCGCCGTCGGCGCGGCGGTCGTGTGGGCGACGGCCGGCCCGCGGTCGGAGCCCGAGCTGCCCGGAGGGTCCTGGACGCCGCCCGCGGCGTCGGCGACGACCGGGCCGGCGACGGGCGCGTCGGACGACCCGCCCTACCTCACCGCGGTGGACGACGGCGGGCGGTACTTCGTGGACCAGTCGGGCGACCCGTTCCTCGTCAAGGGGGAGTCGCCCTGGTCGCTCCTGCTGGACCTCAGCCCGGAGCAGGCGCAGGACTACCTCGAGGCGCGCGCCGGGCAGGGCTTCAACACGCTCATCGTGTCTCTCGTGGGCGCGCCCCTCAACGGCGGCCCGTCCGAGGACGGCGCGACGTACGACGGCGTGCTGCCCTTCGTCGACGGCGACGTGCTCGACTGGGACGAGGAGTACTGGTCGCGCGCGCACGACACGCTCCGCGCGGCCGCCGACCTCGGTCTCACCGTGATGCTCTACCCGATCGACGGCTGGACCATCGGCAACGCCTTCAGCCCGAGCTCGCCGGACCAGTGCGTCGAGTTCGGCGCCCGGGTCGCGCGCTGGGCCGAGGACCTGCCGAACATCTCCTGGGTCACCGGGGGCGACTACGTGTCCGACCCCGACGACCCGGCCGGCAGCACGTCCGACCGGTGCATGGGCGGCATGCTCGACGGCATCCGCTCGACGGGCGACGAGCGCCCGTTCTCCATCCAGTTCGTCGGCGGCGTGCTCTCGACGGAGAACGACTACTGGCGCGACCGGGTCGACTGGAACTTCGTGTACACGTACGAGGCCACCTACAGCGACGTCGGCGACGCGTACGAGGCCGTCCCCGCCCGCCCCGCCCTGCTCAGCGAGTCGAACTACGAGGGCGAGAACAACACGGGCGGGCGGCCCACGACCGACGAGACGCTCCGCAGGCAGGTCCTCTGGGCGGTCACCGCGGGCTCGCCCGGCGACATCATGGGCACCGACGACTGGGAGTTCCTCGACGGGTGGCAGGACCGTCTCGACTCCGAGGGGGTCGCGCAGGTGTCCCGGCTGCGCGCGGTCGTCGAGGACCTGGACTGGTGGGAGCTGGTGCCCCGCACGGGGGACTCGTTCCTCCTCGAGGGCGCCGGGCCCGAGCTGCCGGACAGCGACGGCCTCGTCGACATGCTCGACGACGACCACGCCACCGCCGCGGTCAGCCCGGACGGCGACCTCGCGCTCGTCTACCTGCCCAGCGGGCGGGACGTCGCCCTCGACCTCGACGCGCTCGCGGACGGCGTCGAGGCACGCTGGGTCGACCCGGCCTCCGGGGCGTCCCACGCCGTCGACCTGACGGAGCGCATGACGACGCCCGGGCGGAACGTGGGCGGGCAGGACGACTGGCTGCTGGTGATCGAGGCGCCGTGAGCGCCGTCGTGAGCCCGGCGGCGCGAGCCGCCCTCAGTCGCCCCGGCGCGCCTTGCGGGCGATGCGGCGCGAGGCCTCGCGGACCGCGACCCCGGGGTCGAGCCGGGCGGCCCGCGCCAGGAGGCGTGTCGCCCCCGTGACGTCGCCGCGGCGCAGGCTCGACAGCCCGTGCTCGACGCTGTCGTGCGCGTCGCGGGCGTCGAGCGCCCGGCGGTTGGCGCGGATGTCGGCGGCGATCGTCGGGTCGGCGTGGTTCTCCGCGCCCCACGACTGCATCCGGATCATGCGCCGGGACGCGTCGTGCAGGGCCGTGGCGCGCACCGCGGTCACGTTGTCGTCGTGCCGCCGGTAGAGCGTGAGCACCTCCGGGACGCCCTCGATGCGCGCGTACTGCAGCATGCGGAACGTGAGGTCCGTGTCCTCGGCGTAGCGGAAGGCGGGGTTGAACCCGCCGACGCGGATCAGGTCGGTGCGGCGGAAGACGAACGAGACGATGTTGGGGAACGGGTAGCGGCCGCTCAGCAGGTCCCGGGGCGACTCGTCCGCGGCGACGAAGAGCGGTCCCTTGCGCCGGCCCTGCCCGTCGATGAAGTCGACCGAGGAGTACACGCCGCCGAGGCCAGGGTCGGCGTCCAGGCGGTCGAGGAGCACCTCGAGCCGCCGGGGCTCCCAGACGTCGTCGTCGTCGAGGAACGTCACGTACTCGCTGCGGGCGAGGGCGAGCCCGTGGTTGAGCGGGATCGACACGACGTGGCCCTGCTCCCGGACGACGCGGCAGCGCGGCACCCCGGCGGCGACGGCCCGGATCTCGTCCGGCACGGGCGAGCCGTTGTCGAGCAGGACGATCTCCCACGCGTCCACGGTCTGGGCGCGCACGCTCTCCAGCGCCTCGGCGAGGTACGGCGAGCGCCGGTTCGTCGACATGATCACGGTGACCCGTGCCTGCGTGTCCATCGGTCTCCTCGTCTCGTCAGATCACGTCGGCGAACTCGCGCTCCAGCTTCTGGAAGACGAGCATGCCGCCGAGGAGCACGACGACGGCCGTCAGGGGCAGCGCCCAGATCTGCCAGACCGCCGGCTGCGGGGCCCCGAGGAACGCCCACCGGAAGCCCTCGAGCAGCCACGTCAGCGGGTTGAGGTCGAACAGCCAGCGGATGTCGTCGGGCACCGCGTCGAGCGCGTAGGCGACGGGCGTCGCGTAGAGGAGCACCTGCGTGATCCAGGGCAGCACGTACGTCACGTCCCGGTACTTGACGTTCAGGGCCGCGCCGGCGAGACCCAGCCCCGAGGCGAGCACGAGGGCGCAGAGGATCCACAGGGGCGCGGTGAGGATCGCCCAGCCGGGGTTCACGCCGTTGACCAGGAGCAGCACGACGAACAGCACGAGCGACACCGCGAAGTCCAGGAGGACCGAGAGCATGGTCGACAGCGGGACCAGCATGCGCGGGAAGAACACCTTGGACACGAGCGCCTGGTTCGCGACGAGCGACGGCGCGGACCGGGACAGGACGCCCGAGAAGAGGTTCCACGCCATCATGCCCGTGAAGGCGAAGAGGAAGTACGGGACGTCGCCGCTCGGCAGGTCGGCGACCTGGCCGAAGACGACGGCGAAGATCGCCGCCGTGACGAGCGGCTGCAGCACGACCCACGTGACGCCGATGACCGTCTGCCGGTAGCGCAGCACGACGTCGCGGGCGCCGAAGCGGTAGAAGATCTCCCGCGCCTCCCACAGCTCCCGGAAGCGGGGCAGGTTGAGGGCGCCGGGCGGGGTGATGACGATGCGGCTCACGACTCTCCCCACGTCTCGTACTCGAAGTCGGAGAAGACGACACCGAGCGACACGCCCTCGTCGACGACGAGCTCGGGGTAGGGCAGGTGGGGCAGGACCTCGAACGCGGCGGCGCCCCGCCACGCGTCGAGGATGCCCATCTGGCACACGAACACGTCGAGCGTGTGCCGCCCGGGCTTGAGCCACAGGTCCTTCACGGTGAGCGTGACGCGCTGGGGCTTCGACGGGTCCAGCCAGAGCCCGACGAGCCGCGAGTCGCACTGGGTGACGACCGTGCCGTGGTCGTCGTTCACGTGGCACGAGAGGAAGTAGGTGCCGACGAGCTCGGGGTTGGCCTCGATCTCGATCTCGACCGACATCTCGTCCGCCGGGTCGCGCACCTCCTCGACGGCGACCTTGGTGAGCCGGAGCTCGCCGGTCCCGGGCCGGCGAGCGGCGTCGGTCTGCTGCGCGCTGAACGTCTCGAAGCTCTCCCGGTAGGCGGTCATCGCCTCCTCGACGCTCCCGTGGTGCACGAGCTGGCCGCGGTCCAGGTAGACGGCCGAGGTGCACAGGGCCGAGACCGTCTGCATCTGGTGGCTCACGTAGAGCACGGTCCGCCCGTCCTTCGCGACGTCGCGCATCTTCTGCAGCGACTTCTTCTGGAACTCGGCGTCGCCCACGGCGAGGACCTCGTCGATCGCGAGGATCTCGGTCTCCAGGTGCGCCGCGACGGAGAACGCGAGGCGCACGTACATCCCGGAGGAGTAGCGCTTGACCGGGGTGTCGAGGAACCGCGAGACCCCGGAGAACTCCACGATCTCGTCGAACCGCGCCCGGATCTCGCGGCGGCTCATGCCGAGCAGGGCGCCGTTGAGGTAGATGTTCTCCCGGCCCGTGAGCTCGGGGTGGAACCCCGTCCCGACCTCGAGCAGGCTGCCCACGCGGCCCCCGAGATCGATCCGGCCCCGGCTCGGCGCCGTGATGCGCGTGAGGAGCTTGAGGAGCGTGCTCTTGCCCGCCCCGTTGCGCCCCACGATCCCGAGGGCCTCGCCCCACGGGACGTCGAAGTTCACGTCCGACAGCGCCTCGAAGGTCTCGAACTCGCGCCGGTGGAACGGGCGCCGGGCCCGGGCGACGAGCGCCTCGGTGAGCCGGTCGGGCGCCTTCCCGGACCGTGCGATGCGGTAGGCCTTGGAGAGGTGCTCGACCGAGATCGCGGTGTCAGCCATGCAGTACCTCGTCGTCGTGCCGCCGCTGGGAGCCGGGGCTGGTTCGTCGTCCGTCGGGGGCCGAGTTCCGTCACAGTAGCAGCGGGGACGTGGCCAGAACCCGGGTCCTCGGGGGATTTCACCCAGGTGATCGTGCCCACCGCGCGGCGGCGCGCTCGAGCCCGCGCGGCGCCCGCCCGCCGGCGCGGACGGCCCGCGCGACGAGGGCCGCGAGGACCGTCGCGCCCCGGCGCAGGCCCTCCACGACGCCCTGGGTGCGCCACGCCTCGGTGACCCCCGGCAGGACGTGCCGGCGCAGGATCGGCCACCCGCGCACGCCCTGGTCGCGCCACGTCCGGGCGAACAGCAGCGCGTTGCGTGCGTAGTAGAACGTGCCCAGGTAGGCGGCGGGCCCGACGAACGACGCGGAGACGCGGTGGCGGACCACGGCGTCGTGGTCGACGAGCAGGCCGACGCCCCGGCGCACGGCGCGCAGGCTCCAGTCGCTGTCCTCGAAGTTGAGGAAGTAGCGCTCGTCGAACGGGCCGACGTCGCGCCAGACGGCGGCGTCGGCGACGACGCAGCACCCGGTGAGCAGGTCGGTCGGCACGACGGGCCCGGGGGCGGGGCCGGACGCCGCGACCTCGGCGGCCGTGAGGTGGCGGGGGAGCCCGTCGGCCGCGTCGAGCACGCCCCCGGCGAACCACAGCGTCCCCGCGTCCCCGTCGCGGACGATGCGCGGGCTCAGCGCGGTGCGCGTCCCGGTGGCCCGCGCGACGAGCCGGTCGAGGGCGCCGGGCTCGACGACCGTGTCGTTGTTGAGCACCGTGACCACGTCGTACCCGTGCCGCAGGCCCCACGCGACGCCGCGGTTCATGCCGCCGGCGAAGCCCAGGTTCTCGCCCGTCTGGAGCGTGGCGACGTCCGGCCACGCGGCGGCGACGGCGTCGAGCGCGCCGTCGTGGGACCCGTTGTCGACGACGAGCACGTCGTGGCCCGCGGCGCCGTCGCGCAGCGACGCCACGCAGCGGAGCGTGTCCTCGCGCCCGTTCCACGTGAGGACGACGACGAGGCTGCGGGTCTCACCCACGCGCGCCGTCCCGGGGGACGCGCCGCAGCCGGGGCCAGGTCGCGCGCACGAGGGGGTGGACGTCCCGCAGCACGCGCCACGTGAGCGGCGACGGCCACCAGACGAGCCACACGTAGCGGCCGGCCGGGAAGTCGCGGGCGTGCCCCCACCCGGAGACCTTCTCCCGGATCTCCCGCAGCGAGCGGGCCCAGGAGTTGTGCACGATCGCCTCGGCCGGCTCGGCCCCCGCGAGCACGACCTCGTCGGGCTCGTGGCGAGCCGCCCGGGCCGCCCCCGCGGCGTCGCCGCGCACGACCACGCGCAGGCGGCGTCCGCCCGGCCGGCGGGCGAGGTCGAGGCGGGCCCCGCGCCGCACGGCGACCGGGCCGGGGTACTCGTACACGGGCTCGCCGTCCGTCGTGCACACCTCGAGGACGTGGCGCCGCGTGCGCCGGAACAGCACGCGCATGGGCCACTCGACGGCGTCGCACGCGTGCTCGTCCGCGTGCGCGAGCGCCGCGACGAGCGCGCCCGGCCGCGGCAGCAGCTCGTCGTTGTCGATCTGCAGCACCCAGCCGACCGCGGGGGAGAAGGCGTCGAGGGCCGTCTGGCGCTGCGCCGTCTCGGCCTGCATCGGGTGCTCGACGTCGCGCCAGGTCCCCGGCAGCACGCGGACGATCCCGCGCTCGTCGAGGCGGCGGACGACCTCCAGGCACTCCTCGGCGGGGACGCGCTGCCCGCTCCACCCGAGGCCGTCCTCGGGGAACGGCACGACGAGCTCGTCGAGCAGGGGGTAGTAGCGCGCGAGGGTGCGCTCGAGCCAGGTGAGGTCACCGGGGAGGACGTACGCGCCGAGTCCCGTCACGCTCACACCTCCGGCCTGCCGGTCGGGCGCCGGTCGCGTCTAGCCTAGGCAGCGGCGCGCGGCGCGGAGCCCGGCGGTCGGGTGAATTTCCCCCTCGGCCCGCCTCCGCACGCGGTCCCTGGCCGTAGGGTCGCCTCGACGGGTGGCGCAGCCACGAGGACGAGAGCGCGGAGGGCGGTGGAGGACGATGTCCCGAGCCCGGCCGGTGGCCTTCTACCTCCCGCAGTTCCACCCGGTGCCGGAGAACGACGTCTGGTGGGGCCCGGGGTTCACCGAGTGGACCAACACGGCCAAGGCCCGCCCGCTCTTCCCCGGGCACCGGCAGCCGAACCTGCCGGCGGACCTGGGCTTCTACGACCTGCGGCTCCCGGAGACGCGCGAGGCCCAGTCGGACCTCGCGCAGTCCTACGGCGTCGAGGCGTTCTGCTACTGGCACTACTGGTTCGGCGACGGCCGGCGGATCCTCGAGCGCCCGTTCGCCGAGGTCCTCGCGTCGCGCAGCCCCGGGATCTCGTTCTGCCTCGCGTGGGCGAACCAGACCTGGAGCGGCATCTGGCACGGCAGCCCCGACCGGATCCTCGTGCGCCAGACGTACCCCGGCCCCGAGGACGAGCAGGCGCACTTCGACACGCTCCTGCCCGCCTTCCGCGACGAGCGCTACCTGCGCGTCGACGGGCGCCCCGTGTTCTACGTCTTCCGCCCGGAGGACCTGCCGGACGCCGCGGGCTTCGTGGACCGGTGGCAGGCGATGGCCCGCGCCGCGGGCCTGGAGGGCATGTACCTCGTCGCCGAGATGGGCGACCTGTGGGGGTACGGGCCGCGGTACGACCGGGTCAAGGAGGACGGCTTCGACGCCGGCGTGCACGTGCGGCTCCCCGTGCGCGTCGAGGGGCTCGGCAAGCTCCGCATGCGCGTCGGCCGGCGGCTCGGCCTGCCCGAGATCTACCGGTACGACGCCGACTGGGCGTCCCTCGCGCGCGTCGGCGAGCACATCCTGCCGTGCGTCTACCCGAACTGGGACAACTCGCCGCGCTCGGGCCGGCGCGGCGTCGTGGTCGAGGGCGCGCGCCCGGAGCTCTTCGAGAAGGCCGTGCGCGCCGCGGCGACGAGCGTCCAGCACCGCGCACCCGACGAGCGGCTGCTGTGGGTCAAGTCGTGGAACGAGTGGGCCGAGGGCAACCACCTGGAGCCCGACCTGCGCTTCGGCCACGGGTGGCTGCGCGCGCTCCAGGACGGCCTCCGTGACTGAGGCCCCGGCGACGCGCCCGCTGCGCATCGCGATGATCTCCTACTACCTGCCGAGCGCCAGCAAGATGGGCATCGGCTACCAGGTGCACGAGCTCGCGACGGAGCTCGTGCGGCGCGGCCACGAGGTCACGGTGTTCAGCGAGTGCCCGCCCGTCGACGGCGCCGTCTACGGGCACCACCACGTGAGGCTCGGCGGGCACCTGCGCACGTTCCGCTTCGCGACGGCGCTGCGCCGGGTCGACTTCAGCGGCTTCGACGTGATCCACGCCCACGGCGACGACTACTGGCTCTGGCGGCGGCGCGTGCCCGTCCACGTCCGCACCATCAACGGCTCGTGCTTCGAGGAGGCCCGGCGCATCCGCGGCGTCAAGGAGAAGACCCGCATGGTCCTTCTCGGTCTCTCCGAGGTGCTCGCCAGCGTCGTCGCGGACCGTGCGGTCGTCATCTCGCCCGAGACGCGGCGCTGGTACCCGTGGGTCCGCACCGTCGTCCCGTGCGGGGTCGACACGTCGCGGTTCCGCCCGGACGAGGACGCCCGCGAGCAGCACCCCGTCGTGCTCTTCGTCGGGACGTGGCGGGGGCGCAAGCGCGGGAGCGACCTCGCGCTCGCGTTCCAGGACGAGGTCCTCCCGCGCCGGTCCGACGCCGAGCTCTGGATGGTCTCGCGCGACGTCCCCGACGACGCGGGCCCGGGTGTCCGTGCCCTCGGCGCCCTGGACGACGACGAGATCGTCGACGTGTTCCGGCGGGCCTGGGTGTTCTGCCTGCCGTCGGACTACGAGGGGTTCGGCATCCCGTACGTCGAGGCGCTCGCGAGCGGGCTGCCGGTCGTCGCGACGCCGAACGTCGGCGCCCGGTACGTCACGCAGGAGGGCCGCGTCGGGGTGCTCGCTCCCCTCGACGAGGTGGGGCGCTCGCTGGCGGAGCTCCTCGAGGACCCGGAGCGCCGACGCGCGCTGACCGCCGCCGGCACCGTGCGCGCGCAGGACTTCTCGCTCACGCACGTCGTGGACACCTACGAGGCGCTGTACCGGGGCGGCCGCGCGGAAGCGGCCGCCTGACCCTCGCGTCAGACGAGCGCGGCGTCCAGCTCGCGCTCGACGTGCTTCGCGATCTCGAGGCTCGCGGTGGCCGCGGGCGACGGCGCGTTGATGACGTGGACCTGGCGCGGGGCGCTCTGGACGAGGAAGTCGTCGACCATGCTCCCGTCGCGCTGCAGGGCCTGCGCACGCACGCCCGACGGCGCGGCCCGCAGGTCGTCGGGCCCGATCCCGGGGACGAGGCGCGCGAGCGAGCGGGCGAACAGCGTCGTGGACGCCGAGCGCGCGACCTCGCGGGCGCCGGGCGCCCAGTTGCGCGCCCCGAGCCGCCACAGCCCGGGCCACGACAGGGAGTCGGCGACGTCGCGCAGCGACACGTCGCGCCAGCGGTACCCCTCGCGCGCGAGCGCGAGCACCGCGTTGGGGCCGGCGTGCACGCCGCCGTGGACCATCCGCGTGAGGTGGACGCCGAGGAACGGGAAGCGCGGGTCCGGGACCGGGTAGACGAGGCCGTTGACGCGCTTCGCGGCCTCGTCGTGCAGCTCGAAGTACTCGCCGCGGAACGGGACGATGCGCGCGACGGGGTCGACCCCGCACGCCACCGCGAGGCGGTCCGCGTGCAGGCCGCCGCACACGACGAGGCCGTCGACGAGGACCTCCTCGCGGTCCTGCGCGTCCTGCGTGGCGTGCAGCCGGACGCGGACGCCCTCGGCGGTGGTGCGCGCCGCGACGAAGGTCGTGCCGAGGCGCAGCGAGCCGCCGGCGTCGAGCACCTGGCGGGTCAGGGCGTCGCACACGCCCCGGTAGTCGACGATGCCGGTGCTCTCGACGGCCAGCGCGCCCACGCACGAGACGTACGGCTCGATCTCGCGCGCCTCCTCGGGGGTGACCTCGCGCACGGGCACGCCGTTCGCGGCGCCGCGCTCCGCGAGCACCCGCAGCTGGGGCAGCTCGTCCTCGGTGACCGCGACGACGAGCTTGCCGCACGTCTCGACCGCGACGCCGTGCGCCCGCGCGAACTCGGTCATCGACGCGGCGCCGGCCACGCCGAGCCGCGCCTTGAGGCTGCCCGGCTTGTAGTAGAGACCCGAGTGGATGACGCCGGAGTTGCGGCCCGTCTGGTGCGCGGCCGGGGCATCCTCCTTGTCCACCACGAGGACGTCGTCGCCCCGCGCGGCGAGGCGGGCCGCCGTGGCGAGGCCGACGATGCCGGCCCCGACGACGAGCACCCGGGCCACGGGGCTCAGTCCTCGACCAGGAGGCCGCGCGAGCGCAGCGCGTCGAGGAAGGCGGCGGCGTCGCGGGCGGCGACGTCCTGCGGGATCCCGAACTCGGCGACCATCGCCTCGCCGACCTCCGCCTCGGTGCGGTCCTGCTGCAGGAGCTTCGTCACGAACGCGCCCGTGGCGTTCGTCGTGAGGTAGGTGGAGGCGACGAGGTCGAGGACGACCAGCTCGCCGTCGATCTCCTGCCAGGTGATGCCGTCCTCGCGCAGTCGCATGGAGTCCTCGTCTCCCAGGGGCCCGGATGGGTTCGAGCGTAGTGGCGCGAGGGGCCCGGGAGAACGCGTGCCCAGCAGTCACCCGGGTGATTTCCAGGGCGGGCCATTGCCACGCGCGTCGCGGCGCTGCCACGGTGGGCGCGTACTACCGGCAACACAGAGAGGGGGTCTCGAGATGTACGAGGCACCGAGCATCACCGAGGTGGGGTCCGTCAAGGACGTCACGCTGGAGCAGACGCTGGCGTTCGACTACGACGGCGATCTCTTCCACAAGGGCAAGGCTTCCTGAAGCCTCTGGTCCGGCGTCGTGCCGGCGGCATCGGTGTCGCCGGCACGACGCGCTCATCTCGGCGGGGAGTCGACGTGTACTACAGGCCCACCGAGCTCGAGGTGGTCGCGTCCTGGCTGCCGGGGCTCGTGCCCGCGGCCCCCGCGCCCCGGCCCGGTCCCGGGTCGGCGCTCGACGCGCTGAAGGACGCCGTGCGGCGGGTCGCCGCGGGGCGGCAGGTCGCGGTGACCTTCTCGGGCGGGCGCGACTCGTCCGCGGTCCTCGCGGCGGCGACCGCGGTGGCGCGCGAGGACGCGCAGCCCGACCCGGTCCCCGTGACGTTCCGCTACCCGGGCATCGACGAGGCCGACGAGTCCGCGTGGCAGGAGCGCGTCGTGACGCACCTGGGACTGCGCGAGTGGCGCCGGATCCCGGTCCACCAGGAGAACGACCTCCTCGGCGACGCCGCGCGCGAGAGCCTCCTGACGCGCGGCCTGCTCTTCCCCGCGACCCTGCACATCAAGGACGCCGTGCTCGCCGAGCTGGCCGGGACGGCCGTCCTCACCGGGGAGGGCGGCGACGAGGTCCTCGGGCCCCGCCGGGCCCGCCCCCTCCTGCGCTCGGCCCGGGCGCGCTGGCGCGCCGGGTCCCCGCGGCGCGCGGCGCTGCACGCGCTGGCACCCGCTCGGGCGCGCCGCGAGCGCGCGCGGGCGGAGGTCCTGCGGTCGGTGCGGTCGATCCCGTGGCTCACGGACGACGCCCGCGCGTGGCTCGTCGAGGGCGTGGCGGACGACGACGCGAGCGAGCCGCTGTCCTACGCGGGCGGCCTGCGCTGGCTGCGCCGGCGGCGCGCCAGCCGGGTGTTCCTCGAGACCTACGGGACGGTCGCCGCCGAGCACGACGTCGCGCTCGGGCACCCGCTGCTCGACGACGCGTTCCTCGCCACACTCGGCGCCCGGCACCCGTGGGGCTTCGTCGACCGGACCGCGGGGATGCACGCGGTCGTCGGCGACCTCCTGCCCGACGACGTGTGCGCGCGCGAGAGCAAGGCCTCCTTCAACCGGGCCTACCTCGGCGCGGAGACGCGGCGTTTCGCCGAGCGCTGGGACGGCGGGGGCGTCGACCCGCGGCTCGTCGACGTCGCCGCGCTGCGCGCGGCGTGGCGCAGCGAGACGCCCCCCGGGCCCACGAGCCTGCTGCTCCAGAGCGCCTGGCTCGCCTCGGTCGGCGCGGGGGCGCGGCGATGACCGGCCGGTCCGTCGTGCGGTACGCGCGCGCCGCCGTCCTGGCCGCGCGGTTCGTCGTCGTGCTCGGCGCGCTCGAGGTCGCGCTGCGCGTCACGAGCGTGCCGCGCGCCGCGCGCGCGTTCGGCGTGCCGCTGCTCGAGGACGGCGGGCCGTCCGACGGCGACTTCGACCTGTCGTCCCTGGACGACGACGAGGTCCTGGCGCTGCGCGTGCTGCGCCGCGCCCTGCGCCTGCCCGGGGTCAACGGCACGTGCCTGCGGTCCTCGGTCCTCGCCGGCCGGGTGCTGCGCCGCCGCTCCCCGCGCCTCGTCCTCGGCGTGACGAAGGCGGGCGGCGTGGTCAGGGCGCACGCGTGGCTGCGCGTCGCCGGACGGGACCTCGACCTCGAGCGCGGGTCGGGCTACCGGGTCCTCGCCGTCGGCGGGAAGGGATGAGCATGGACAGGCAGCACCTCTACGGACTCGTCGTCGAGGCACCGTTCGACCTGCACCAGGAGCGCCCGGTCGCCTCGGGGCGCGCGACCGACGTCCGGGTCGCGACCGGCGCGCCGACCACGCAGCGCGACGAGCCGGACGGGCGCGTCGTCCTGCACCACGCCCTGGCCGGCGACCCCTGGTACACCGCGTGGGACCGCGGCCCGCAGGGCTACCTCCTGCGCTTCCACGACGCGTGCGACTTCGTCCTCTCGCGCGACACCGCGGACGTCATGCTCCACCCGGCCGAGGGATCCGACCCCGGCCTGAGCCGCGTGCTCACGACGGGCGGGATGCTCGCGTTCGTCCTGCACCTGCGTCGCGAGCTCGTGCTCCACGCGAGCGCCGTCGAGACCGCGGACGGCGCCGTCGCGTTCGTCGGGTACTCGGGCATGGGCAAGTCGACGATGGCGGCGCTCCTGTGCGCCGAGGGCGCGCAGCTCGTCACCGACGACGTGCTCCGGCTCGACGCGCGCGACGGCGGCTTCGTCGCGCGCCTGGGCGCCACCGAGCTGCGCCTGCGCAAGGGCGCCGACAGCCTCGTGGACCGGTTCGACGGCCGCGCGCCCGGGCGACGGGTCAGCGCGGACGCCCGGCACGTGCTCCAGGTCGGCGACGGGGCGCGGGACCGCGCCCCGCTCCGGGCGGTCGTCGTGCCCCAGCCGGACCGCGAGCCCGGCGCGCGGCTCGCCGTCCGCCGCCTGGAGGGGCGGGTGGCGCTCCTCGAGATGCTCCGGTACCCGCGCTTCCACGGGTGGCAGGACCCGGGGCTCCAGGCGGACCAGCTCGCGCACGCGGCGGCCGTGGCGCGCGGCGTGCCCGTCCTCGTCGCCGACGTGCCGTGGGGCCCGCCGTTCGCGCCCGACCTCGGCGCTCAGCTCGGCCGGCTGCTCGACGAGGCGCTGTCGGACGTCACCCCCGGCGTCGCCGGGCGTGCGCTCGTCTCCGAGGCCGGGAGGTAGGCCGCGGCCTGCACGGTGAACATCTCCGCGTAGGGCCCGTCCGCCGCCATGAGCTCGTCGTGCGTGCCGCTCTCGACGACCGCCCCCTCGTCGAGCACGACGATGCGGTCCGCGGAGCGCACGGTCGAGAACCGGTGCGAGACGAAGAGCGCGGTGCGCCCCGCGAGCGTCGTGCGCAGGGACGAGAAGAGCGCGTGCTCGGCGAGCGGGTCCATCGCGGCGGTCGGCTCGTCGAGGATGACGAGCTGCGCGTCGCGGTAGAACGCCCGCGCGATCGCCACGCGCTGCCACTGCCCGCCGGAGAGGTCGCTGCCGCCGGCGAACATGCGCGACAGGCGCGTGTCGTACCCGTCGGGCAGGCGCGAGAGCGCGTCGTCGACGCCCGCGACCTCGGCCGCGTGCCGGACGCGGGCGTCGTCCGCCGGGACGTCGGGGCGGCCCATGGCGATGTTGCGGCGCGCGGAGAAGGCGTACCGCACGAAGTCCTGGAAGATCACGGCCACGCGCGAGCGCAGGGCGTCCCGGCGCAGCTCCGGCAGCGGGGTCCCGCCCCAGAGCACCGCGCCCGCCGTCGGCTCGTAGAGCCCGGCGAGCAGCTTGGCGAGCGTGGTCTTGCCCGACCCGTTGGCCCCGACGAGGGCGACGACCTCGCCCGGGCGGACCTCGAGGTCGACGTCGCGCAGCGCGGGCCGGTCCGCCCCGGGGTACGTGAAGCCCACGCCGACCGCGCGGACGCCCGGGAACCGGTCCGGCGGCTCCGCCGACCCGCCGCGGCCGGCGGCCTCGGCGGACCGGCCCTCCTCGAGGAACGCGTTCACGTCCTCGAGGAACAGGCCCGCCTCGAACACCTGCTGCGCGCCGGCGAAGATCGCCTGGATCTGGCCCTGCAGCATCCGCACCGCGACGATCGCCGCGCCCGCGTCGGCCACCCCGACGCGCCCGGTCGAGATGAGCCACGCGAGGGTGCCGAGGACCGCCGCGAGGACGACGCCGGACGCGACGTTCCCCAGCGCGTTCGTCGCCGCGCGCCGGCGCACGTGGCGGTGCAGCGCGTCGAGGTAGGCGTCGTAGAGGCTCCGGTAGCGGCGCTGGAGCCAGGCCGCCGACTGGAAGGCCCGGACCTCCTTCGCGTCGTCGCGCGTGGTCTGGACGTAGTTCGTGTAGATCCGCTCGCGCTCGTTCGTCGTCTGCGCGTGCCGGAACGTGAACTCCAGGCGCCCCTCGCGGCGCCCGGTGAGCAGGAGGGGGACGCCCCCGACCGCGAGGAGGGGGAGCAGCACCGGGTGGAGCCAGAGGAGCGCGGCGCCCACGCCGACCGAGGCGACCGCGGCGCCGACGAGGTCGAAGAGGCCCTGCGTCACCTGGAACGGCCGGGCGAGCGCGTTGGCGCGCACGCGCTGGAGGCGGTCGTAGAAGTCGGCCGCCTCGAACCGCTCCAGGGGCACCGCCGTCGCGGTCGCCTGGACGCGCTCGGCCATCGTCCGCGCGACGAGCTCCCCGAGCACGCGCCGCACCGAGCCCTGGAGCGACGTCGAGACCGCGGCCACCGCGGTGAGCGCGGCGAGCGCGACCGCCGGGGCGAGCACGCCCGCGAGGCCACCGCCCCCGTCGAGCCGCAGGATGGCGTCGAGGAGGCGCGCGACGACGAGCACCTGGGCGGCGAGCGCGGCGGCCGTGACGACCTGCAGCGCGAGCATCGCGACGAACAGCCGCGGGCCGGCCTGCCAGGAGAGCGCGAGCGAGGCGCGGAGCAGGCCGGGGAGCCGGCGGGCCCGTCCGGCGGGACCGGGCGTCGCCGGCGTGCCGTCGCTGCTCGTCACCGTGTGCCGCCCTTCGTCGTGCTCGCCCTGCCCGGCGCGGGACCGCCTCGACACACGGTAGCGGCGCGGGCGACGCGGACCGAGGGGCCCGGGCGTATTTCGCCCGCTCGCCGCAGGGATTCCGCCCGCCCCGCCTCCTATCCTGCGGTCATGGCGAGGATGACGACCCCGGAGCTGCGGCCGGTCGCCCGGCTTCTCGTGGACGCGGTCGTCCCGGAGGAGGCGGGCCCGCCCCCGGCGGTCCCCGGGACGCTGCGCGACGTCGTCGTCGCCGCGCGCGACCACCGCGTGCTGCCGGCGGTCGCGCGCCACCTCGCGACCCGGGACGACTGCCCGCCCGACTGGCGGCCGCTGCTGCGCCTCGCGCGCGACGACCAGGTGGTCCGCCACCTCGGGGCGCTCGGCGAGCTCGCGCACCTCGGCGCCGCCCTCGACGACGCCGGGGTCCCCTGGGCGGTCGCCAAGGGCCCCGTGGCGGCGGGCGCCCTCTGGCCCGCGCTCGACATGCGCGAGTACTACGACCTCGACCTCTACGTCGAGCGGTCGCGGTTCGAGGAGTCCGTCGTCGCGCTGCGCGCGGCGGGGTGCACCGCGGTCGACCGGAACTGGCCGCTCGTGGCGAGCGAGCGGCGCGCGGAGCTCGCCCTCCGCGCCCCGCGGGGCAGCCATGTGGACCTGCACTGGGACATCGCCGTGCCCCGCGAGCTGCGCACGGCCTTCCGCACCGACCTGCCGGGGATGCTCCGGCGCCGTCGCCGGGTCGACCTCGGGGGCGGTCACCGGGTGTGGACGTTCGACGCGGAGGACACCCTGCTGCTCCTCGCGTTCCACGCGGCGCAGGCGGGCGCGGGGCGCCTCGTCTGGCTCGCCGACGTGCGCCGCGCGGCAGAGGCGGACGGGCTCGACTGGGACGTCGTCGTGGCCCGGGCGCGGGCCGCGCGGGTCGACGTGCCGCTCGCGCTCGTGCTCGACCGCGCGGACCGGGTCCTCGGTCTCCCCGCGGGCGCCGAGCCCGCGTGCGCGCCCGCGCACGGGCTCCTCGGCCGCGTGGCCCGCCGCCGGGACGACCGCGAGCCGCCGCCCGGGCTGCCGGGCGACGCGCACCGCGGGGGAGGGATCTACGCCGCGGCGCGCCCGGGGACGGCGAGCACGCTCGCGGCGCTCCTGCGCGGGCGGCACGCGACGCGACGCACCGAGCGCGCGGTCCGCCGGGGCGTGCCCGGGGCGGACGAGAAGGCGCTCCTCCTCGACGTCCCCGACGAGCGCGCGGAGCGCGCCTACTTCGCGTTCGTGCGGTCCTCGGAGCCGTGACGCCGGGCCGGTGACGCGCGCCCCGCCACGAGGACGGCGGGCGTGGCGAGGGCCGTGACGAGCAGGAGCGAGCCGACGACGTCGCTCGGGCGGTGGGACATCGTCGCGACGTTCGACCAGACCCCCGCGGCGAGGACGAACCCGAGCACGGCCGGTCCCCGCAGCCTCGACCCCGTGCCGGCGAGGAGCACGATGCCGACGCACAGCGCGGCGAGCGTGGCGGTGTGCGCGCTGGGGAACGTGTTGTAGGGATAGCCGTTGTCGCCGAGCCACGGCCGGTGGACGACGTGGTCGCGCAGGACCACGGCCGCGCCGGCCGCGACGGCGGGCAGGAGCACCGCGACGACGACCGTGCGTCGCTCCCCCCGGCGCACGGCCCGGACGACCTGCCACGCGAGGGCGGCGGCGGCGCCCAGGAGGACGAGCTCGCGGAGCAGGCGCGCCGCGCCGCCGAGCACGGGGTCGGTCACGCTGAGCACGGCGAGCGCGGCCGCGTCGAGGTGCTGGCCCGTCCCGGTGCGGACGGCCACGAGGAGCACGAGCGCCCCGACGGCGAGCGGGAGCACGACGCCCCCGGCCAGCACGGCCGTGCGTCCTCGTGCCGTCCGGGGCACGACGGATCTCCTCGCCACGGTGCCTCGCCCTCGGTCGCGGTCCTCGTCCGGCGGTCCCGCGCGCGGGGACGCCTGCGACGATCGTCCACGCCCCGGGCGTGCCGTGTCGACGGTCCCGGCGCAGATTCCCGGGGTTTCACCCGCCGCGACGTGTCGGGAGCAGGTCGTACGCTGGACGTCGCCCGGTGCTCGTCCTACCGGGCGGCGAGCCCGGGCCGTACCGCGACACCTCGGTGTCCACCTCGTCCGGGGCCGTCGTGCTGCCCGCCCGCCGGCGGGTGCGAGACCTCCGACCTGGAAGGACCACCGACCCCATGAACCTCACCGGGATCCTGCCCGCGCTGCTCGACGACCCCGCCGTCGCGGCGGCGGTCGAGCACGTGCGCGCCCGCGGCGAGGCGGACGTCGTCGGTCCCGCGGGGGTGCGGCCCCCGCTGCTCGCCGCGATGGCCGGGGCGCGCGCGACGGGCCCCGTCGACGACGCCGTCGTCGCCGCGTCGGCCGAGCCGGCCGCGGGGTCGCGACCGCTCGTCGTCGTGACGGCGACGGGCCGCGACGCGGACGAGCTCGCCGCGAGCGTCCGCGCCTACCTGCCGGACGAGCTGGCCGACCTCGTCGCGGTGCTGCCCAGCTGGGAGACGCTGCCGCACGAGCGGCTGAGCCCGCGCGCGGACACGGTCGCGCGGCGCATCGCGGTGTTTCGGCGCCTCGCGCACCCCGACCCCGAGGTCGGCCCGTCGGGCCCCGTGCGCGTGCTCGTCATGCCCGTGCGCGCGCTCCTGCAGCCCGTGGTCGACGGGCTCGGGGACCTCGTCCCCGTCGAGCTGCACGACCGCGACACGGCCGACCTCACGGACGTCGCCGAGCGCCTCGTCGCCGCGGCGTACACGCGCGTGGACATGGTCGAGCGGCGTGGCGAGTTCGCGGTGCGCGGCGGCATCCTCGACGTCTTCCCGCCCACCGAGGACCACCCGCTGCGCGTCGAGTTCTGGGGCGACGAGGTGTCGGAGATCCGCTGGTTCTCGGTCGCCGACCAGCGCAGCCTGGAGATCGCCGAGCACGGCCTGTGGGCGCCCCCGTGCCGCGAGATCCTGCTCACCGGGTCGGTGCGCGAGCGCGCCGCCGCGCTCGTCGAGGACCTGCCGGGCGCCGCGGAGATGCTGGACCGGCTCGCGGCCGGCGTCGCCGTCGAGGGCATGGAGTCGCTCGCGCCCGTCCTCGTCGACCGCATGGTGCCCGTGCTCGAGCTCGTGCCCGAGGACTCCCTGCTCGTCGTGGACGACGCCGAGCGCGTGCGCCGCCGCGCGCACGACCTCGTCGCGACGACCGAGGAGTTCCTCGCCGCCGCGTGGACCGGGGCGGTCGCGGGCGGCGCGACCCCGATCGACCTGTCCGCCGCGTCGTTCGCGACGTTCGCCGACGTGCGCGCCGTCGCGCAGCGCCGCGGCCTCGGGTGGTGGACGCTGTCGTCGTTCGCGCTCGACAACCCCCTCGACGAGCCCGACGAGGGCGGCGACGCCGCGGCGTCCGCCCCCGCGCACGGCACGACGCGCGCCCACGTGGGGGAGAGCGCCGACGGCGTGCCGACCTTCACCGTCGGCGCGCGCGACGTCGAGTCCTACCGGGGCGACGTCTCGCGCGCCCTCGACGACGTGCGCGGCCTGCAGCACGCGGGCTGGCGGCTCGTCCTCACGACGGAGGGCCACGGTCCGGCGAAGCGCATGGTCGAGCAGCTCGGGGCGGTCGACACCCCCGCGCGGCTCGTCGCGCGCCTCGACGACGAGCCCGAGGGCGGCATCGTCTCCGTGACGCCGGCGATGGTCGGCAAGGGGTTCGTCGCGCCCGGGCTGCAGCTCGCGGTGTTCTCCGAGGCGGACCTCACGGGCCGCGCCGGGTCGAGCACGCGCGACATGCGCCGGATGCCCTCGCGGCGCCGCAACGTCGTCGACCCGCTCCAGCTCAAGGCCGGCGACTTCGTCGTGCACGAGCAGCACGGCGTCGGGCGGTTCGTCGAGCTCGTGCAGCGCACGCTCGGCACCGGCGGGAACGCGGCGACGCGCGAGTACCTCGTCATCGAGTACGCGTCGAGCAAGCGGGGCCAGCCGGGCGACCGGCTCTTCGTGCCCATGGACCAGCTCGACCAGGTGACGAAGTACACGGGCGGGGAGTCCCCGAGCCTCAACAAGATGGGCGGGGCCGACTGGGCGAAGACGAAGTCGCGCGCCCGCAAGCACGTGCGGGAGATCGCGAGCGAGCTCATCCGGCTCTACAGCGCCCGCATGGCGACCGAGGGGCACGCGTTCGGGCCGGACACGCCGTGGCAGCGCGAGCTCGAGGACGCGTTCGTGTACGTCGAGACGCCCGACCAGCTCGCGACGATCGACGAGGTCAAGGCCGACATGGAGAAGTCGGTCCCCATGGACCGGCTCGTGTGCGGCGACGTCGGCTACGGCAAGACGGAGATCGCGATCCGCGCCGCCTTCAAGGCCGTGCAGGACGGCAAGCAGGTCGCCGTCCTCGTCCCGACGACGCTCCTCGGCCAGCAGCACTTCGAGACGTTCTCCGAGCGGTACGCGGGCTTCCCCGTCACCGTGAAGGCGCTCTCGCGCTTCCAGACCGCGAAGGAGTCCGAGGAAGTCGTCGAGGGGCTGCGCACCGGCGCCGTCGACGTCGTCATCGGCACGCACCGCCTCATCACGGGCAACATCCGGTTCAAGGACCTGGGCCTCGTCATCATCGACGAGGAGCAGCGCTTCGGCGTCGAGCACAAGGAGACGCTCAAGCAGCTGCGCACGAACGTCGACGTGCTCGCGATGTCCGCGACGCCGATCCCGCGCACGCTCGAGATGGCGGTCACGGGCATCCGCGAGATGTCGACTCTCGCGACCCCGCCCGAGGAGCGCCACCCCGTCCTCACGTACGTCGGGGCGTACGAGGAGAAGCAGATCGCCGCGGCGCTGCGCCGCGAGCTGCTGCGCGAGGGCCAGGTCTTCTACGTGCACAACAAGGTCGAGACGATCGACCGCACGGCCGCGAAGCTGCGCGAGCTCGTGCCCGAGGCCCGCGTCGGCGTGGCCCACGGCAAGATGAACGAGCACCAGCTCGACCAGGTGATCCGCGCGTTCTGGGAGAAGGAGCTCGACGTCCTCGTCTGCACGACGATCATCGAGACGGGCCTGGACATCTCCAACGCGAACACGCTCATCCTCGAGCGCGCCGACGTGCTGGGCCTGTCCCAGCTCCACCAGCTCCGCGGGCGCGTGGGGCGCGGCCGCGAGCGCGCGTACGCGTACTTCCTCTACCCGCCGGAGCGCCCCCTCACCGAGACGGCGCACGACCGCCTCGCGACGATCGCGGCCCACACCGACCTCGGTGCGGGCATGCAGGTCGCGATGAAGGACCTCGAGATCCGCGGCGCGGGCAACCTGCTCGGCGGCGAGCAGTCCGGGCACATCGCGGGCGTGGGGTTCGACCTCTACGTCCGCATGGTCGGCGAGGCCGTGGCGAGCTTCCGCGGCGACGGCCCGGAGGAGCAGCCCGAGGTGTCGATCGAGCTCCCGGTCGACGCGCACCTGCCCGAGTCGTACATCGCGACCGAGCGGCTGCGGCTCGAGGCGTACCGCAAGATCGCCGCCGCGGCCGACGCGCCGCAGCTCGCCGAGGTGCGGGCCGAGCTCGTCGACCGCTACGGCGCGCTGCCCGACGTCGCGTCGGCGCTGTTCGACGTGGCCGACTTCCGCAACCACGCGCGCCGCGCGGGGCTCACGGACGTCACCGCGCAGGGCAAGTTCATCCGGTTCGCGCCCGTGGACCTGCCCGAGTCGGCGCAGCTGCGCCTCAAGCGGCTCTACCCGGGCACGATGCTCAAGCCGGCGATCCGCGCGTTCCTCGTCCCGTACCCGACGACCGCGCGCATCGGCGGGCGCCCGCTGCGCGGCTCCGAGGTGCTCGACTGGGCGCGCCAGCTGATCGACGCGGTGATCCTCGGCGAGGTGAGCGCCGCGGCGACGGTCGGCACCGCGACGGGCGGGCGCTGACCCGGCGTGAAATCACCCCGCCGCGCTCTGTGCCCGGGCCGGGGCGGCCGATAGCCTCGCTGCGTGCCCTCCGCGACGGGCGAGGGCGAAGGGGCGCAGCATGGCGACGCGTGCGGGCATCGGCAGGGTGCACGGCATCGACAGCCTCCGCGGGCTGGCTGCCGTCGCGGTGTTCTGGTGCCACGTCGCCCAGTTCTGGCCGGGCATGGACCTGCCGGGGAAGCTCCCCGAGCTGTTCGCGCTCGGCGCGCACGGCGTGGACGTCTTCATCGTCGTCTCGGGCTTCTGCCTCGCGCTCCCGTTCACGGCCCGCTCGGCGGGCGTGGACGTCGGGGCGTTCTACGGCCGGCGGGCCTGGCGCATGCTGCCGCCCTACTACGCCGCGCTGCTCGTCGCCGTCCTCCTCGCGACGCTCCCCGCGACCTGGCCCCGCGTGGTCGCAGGCCCGGCCGGGCTGGGCGACGTCGTCGCCCACGTCCTCGGCGTGCAGTCCTGGTTCCCGTCGACGCTCGGCACGATCAACGGGTCGCTGTGGACGGTCTCGCTCGAGATCCAGCTCTACCTCGTGTTCCCCCTCGTGGTGCTCGCGTGGCACCGGTGGGGGGTGCGCCTGCTCCTCCTCGCGTCCGTGCTGCTCGCCCTCGCCTGGTTCGCGTGCGGGCTGCTCGTGCCGTCGGTGGACGCCGTCGGGAACGGCTACGCCCTCCCCGCCCGCCTCGTGCAGTTCGTCGCCGGGATCGCGTGCGCGGTGCTCGTCCGCTCGGGCCGGCACCTGCCGGCCCGCGCGGCGTTCCCCCTGCTCGCCGTGCTCGTGCTGGTGGGCGCCGTCGTGGACACGGCCCGGGCGCCGGTCGTCCTGTCCGTCCTCGCGTGGGGCGCGGTCGGCGCGGTGGCCGTGCTGGCGCTCGTCGGCCGCACGGGGGAGCGGCTCGCCCGGACGCCGGCCGAGCCGTTCGGGCGCCGGTCGTTCAGCTTCTACCTGCTCCACCAGCCGCTCATCCTGCTCGCGGCCGGTCCCGTGCTCGCGCTCCTGCCCGACCAGTGGGTCGTCCAGCTCGTCGTGGGCGGCGGGCTGTGCCTCGTCGCGACGACCCTCGTGGCCTTCGCGCTGTACCGCTGGGTCGAGCTCCCGGCGCAGGAGGCGGGCAAGCGCCGGTTCCCGCACGTGGTCCGGACCCGGCCCGCGGCGCAGGACCCGCAGCTCGCCCCGCGCTGAGCGCCGTCAGCCGAGCAGGCGCAGGTCGTGGTCGACCATGCGCGCCACGATCTCCTCGAAGCCGACCGACGGCGTCCAGCCCAGCGCGTCGCGCGCGTGCGACGGGTCGCCGACCTGGGTCGCGGCCTCGGCCGGCCGGACGAACGCCGGGTCGACGACGACGTGCGCGCGCCAGTCCTCGACCCCGGCGTGCTCGAAGGCGACGCGCACGAGGTCCTCGACGCTGTGCGTGCGCCCCGTCGCGACGACGTACTCGTCGGCGGTGGGGTGCCGCGCGGCGCGGACCATCGCGTCCACGTAGTCCGGCGCCCAGCCCCAGTCGCGGCGCACGTCGAGGCGCCCGAGCGCGAGCGTCCCGCGGCCTTCGACGGCGATCCGGGCCGCGGCCCGGGTGATCTTGCGCGTCACGAAGCGCTCCGGGCGGCGCGGCGACTCGTGGTTGTAGAGCACGCAGGCCGACAGGTGGAGCCCCCGCGCGCGCAGGATCCGGGCGCTGTGGTGCGCGTACGCCTTCGCCGCCGCGTACGGGTTGAGCGGGCGCAGCGCCGTCGTCTCGTCCTGCGGGGTGCGGTCGGGGTCGCCGAAGATCTCCGCGCTCGACGCCTGGACGACCCGCACCTCGCGCCCGGACGCCTCCTGCACCCGCCGGGCCGCGTCGAACAGCGCGACGGCGCCGAGCCCCGTCGAGGCCCCGGTGTCGACCGGGTGCTCCCACGAGGCCGCGACCGAGCTCTGCCCCGCGAGGTTGTAGACCTCGTCCGGCCGGACGTCGGCGAGGAGGTCGCGCACGCGGTCCGTGTCGCGCAGGTCCGCCTCGTGCACGACGACGGAGGGCGGCAGCCCCACGCCTTGAGCGCCCGGGGCGTCGCGGTCGGGGCGCGGCCGCACGAGGGCGTGCACCTCGACGCCCTCCGCGACGAGGCGCTCGACGAGGTAGCTCCCGTCCTGGCCCGTCGCCCCGGTGACGAACGCGGTGCGCGGACCGGTCGGGGCCGTCACCGGGCGGCCGCGTCCGACTGCTCGCGGAGGTCGTTCTCGACCATCATCCCGACGAGCTGGGCGAAGTCGACCGTGGGGGTCCAGCCGAGCGTCTCGCGCGCCTTGGTCGGGTCGCCGATGAGCTGGTCGACCTCGGCCGGGCGGAGGAAGCGCGGGTCCTGGCCGACGTACGGCGACCAGTCCTCGATGCCCACGTGCCCGAACGCGACGTCGAGGAGGTCGCGGATCGAGTGGGTCTCGCCCGTCGCGACGACGTAGTCGCCGCCCTCGGGCTGCTGGAGCATGCGCCACATCGCCTCGACGTAGTCCCCGGCGTAGCCCCAGTCGCGCTGGGCGTCGAGGTTGCCCAGGGTGAGCCCGTCCTGCATCCCGAGCTTGATCCGGGCCACCGCCTGGCTGACCTTGCGGGTGACGAACTCGGGGCCGCGGCGCGGCGACTCGTGGTTGAAGAGGATCCCGGACGAGGCGTGCATGCCGTAGGACTCGCGGTAGTTGATGGTCATGTAGTGCCCGAACGTCTTCGCGACGCCGTACGGCGAGCGGGGCCACAGGAGGGTCGTCTCGCGCTGCGGCACCTCCTGCACCTTGCCGAACATCTCCGAGCTCGACGCCTGGTAGAAGCGGACCGGTGCGGCGTGGTCGGCGTAGAGGCGCACGGCCTCGAGCACGTTGAGCACCCCCTTGCCCGTCACCTCGCTCGTGAGCATGACGTTGTCCCAGGAGTAGGCGACGAACGAGATGGCGCCGAGGTTGTAGAGCTCGTCGGGCCGCGCGGTGGTGAGGGCGCGCACGAGCGACGAGAGGTCGGTGAGGTCTCCCGTGAGGATCTGGACGTCGGGGACGGTCCGGCGCACGAGGTCGAGCTTCGGGTTGTTCTGCCCCCGGACGAGGCCGAAGACCTCGTAGCCCTTCGCGAGCAGGAGCTCCGAGAGGTACAGGCCGTCCTGGCCCGTGATGCCGGTGATCAGTGCACGCGCCATGATGCTCCCTCGTCGAGACCGCTCGTCCCGGACAGGGTATGGCCGCGGGACGGCGACGTGGGGGCCCCGGACGGGCGAAATCCGTCGTCGGGGACGCGTTTCGCCCGGTGCGTCAGCGCTTGCGCCCGGCGGCGAAGTACGCGATCGGCCCGACCCAGTTGACGAGCAGCGCGAGGCCCCAGGAGAGCTTCGTCCCGTTGATCTCGTCCGCGGGTCGCCGCACGAGGTCGCGGTAGGCCGCGACCGTGAGCGTGACCTGTGCCGCCCCGAGGACGCCGACGGCGACCTTCTGACCCGTGCCGAGATCTGCCCAGCGGCGGTGCGAGCCCATGGTTGCGTCCTCTCGTCGTGCGGCGGCGGGTCCGCCGGCCCTCCCTGCCGACGCTAGGCCCCCGCGGGCCGGGGCGCACGGGCCGGAGGTCCCGACGGCGGCGCGGGTTCCGCCCACCTGGTGACATACCGGACGCACGCCTGTAACGTTGCAGCAAGTTCCGGCAAGAGTCTGCAACGCGGCGGACGAGCCGGCGGCGCCCACCACCCACGTGGCGCGACCAGGACCAGGCACGGCTCGGCGCACCCGACGACGCGCCGTCCGTGCCGCACCGGACGAAGGAGCAGCGATGACGCGCACCACCGACCACGCCGGAGCCCCGGCACCCACCACCCGCGGACGCTCGAGAGCCCGCCGCGCGCCCGTCCTGCGGCGCGCGGCCGCCGCCGGCGCGGCGCTCGCGGTCGCGCTCGGCGCCGGGCTCGCCACGGCCGCGCCCGCCACCTCGGCGCCGCCCGTGCCGAGCCCCGTCGTCGAGTCCCCGAACGGGCGCGGCGACGTGATCCTCAACCTCTTCCAGTGGACCTGGGACGCGGTCGCCGCCGAGTGCACGAGCACGATCGGCCCGGCCGGGTTCGGCTACGTGCAGGTCTCCCCGCCGCAGGAGCACGTCCAGGGCACGCAGTGGTGGACGTCGTACCAGCCGGTGAGCTACAAGATCGAGTCGAAGCTCGGCACGCGCGCCGAGTTCGCGGCGATGGTCGACACGTGCCGCGACGCCGGCGTGGGCGTGGTCGCGGACGCCGTCGTCAACCACACCACCGGCGCGGACCGGGGGACCGGGACCGGGGTCGCCGGCACGCAGTTCTCCGAGGACTGGTTCCCCGGCGTCCCGTACGGCGCGGGCGACTTCAACGACTGCCGCACGAACATCTCGAACTACGGCGACCGGTACCAGGTGCAGAACTGCCGCCTCGTGTCCCTGCAGGACCTGCGCACCGGGTCCGACTCGGTGCGCACGAAGATCGCGGGCTACCTCAACGACCTCCTCTCGCTCGGCGTCGCGGGCTTCCGTATCGACGCGGCGAAGCACATCCCGGCCGCGGACCTCGCCGCGATCAAGGCGAAGCTCACCGACCCCGGCGTCTTCTGGGTGCACGAGGTCATCGGCGCGAGCGGCGAGCCGATCCAGCCGTCGGAGTACCTCGGTAGCGGCGACTCGCACGAGTTCCAGTACGCGCGGGACCTCAAGTCCCGCTTCGACGGCCAGATCAAGGACCTGCGCACGATCGGCGACGGCAAGCTGCCGTCCGACCGCGCGGGGGTGTTCGTCGACAACCACGACACCGAGCGCAACGGCGAGACGATGAACTACACGTGGGGCGCGAAGTACGTGCTCGCGAACACGTTCATGCTGTCGTGGCCCTACGGTGCCCCGAGCGTCTACTCGGGCTACCGCTTCACCGACAAGGACGCCGGCGCCCCGGGCGCGACCGCGACGTCCGTCCCCGACGCGAGCTGCACGGGCTCCCAGTGGACCTGCACGCAGCGCTGGACCGAGATCGCCGGCATGGTCGGCTTCCACAACGAGGTCGCGGGCACCGCCGTGACGGGCTGGTGGGACGACGGCGGCAACCACGTCGCCTACGGGCGCGGCGCGAAGGGGTACGTGACGATCAACAACACGGCGAACGCCGTGACGCGCACCTACCAGACGTCGCTGCCGGCGGGCACCTACTGCGACGTCGTCGCGTCGAGGACCTGCTCGAAGACCGTCACCGTCTCGGGCTCCGGCACCTTCAGCGCCACCGTCCCGGCGTACGGCGCCCTCGCGCTCCACGTCGGCGCCGTCGACGGCGAGGGCGGCGGCACCGACCCCGACCCGACGACCACGACCGTGTACTACTCGACGGCGAAGGGCTGGAACGCCTACCACCTGCACCACCGCGTCGGGACCGGCGCGTGGACGACGGCGCCCGGCCCGGCGATGACTGCGGCGTGCACGGGCTGGGTCAAGCGCGAGGTCGCGGCCGGCGGCCAGGCCGTCACCGCGGCGTTCACGAACGGCTCCGGCACGTGGGACAACAACGCCGGCAAGGACTACACGCTCACCGGCGCGCACGTGGCCGTCTCGAACGGCGCCGTCACCGCGGGCGACCCGTGCGCGGGGACGACCCCGACGCAGCCGGCGCAGGGCGACGCCTCGTTCGCCGTGCAGGCCACGACGACCTGGGGGCAGGGCGTCTACGTCGTCGGGAGCATCCCGGCGCTCGGCTCGTGGGCGCCCGCGAGCGGCGTCGCGCTCTCGTCGGCGTCGTACCCGGTGTGGCGCGCGACCGTCGACCTGCCGCCGGGCACGACCTTCGCGTACAAGTACGTCAAGCGCGACGGCTCCGGGAACGTCGTCTGGGAGAGCGGGGCGAACCGGACCGCGACCGTCGGGGCGGACGGGTCCGTGACGCTGAGCGACACCTGGCGGTCCTGACCGCGACCCGCGCGGCCGCGTCCCGGAGCCCTCGGGCGCCGGGACGCGGCCGTCCGCGTGCCGCCGGGGATTTGTTCAACCGTTGTCCTGCGCCTGCCGCCGCCCCTAGGGTGTGGACGGGCGCACCGTCGCGCCCGCCGGGCCTCGGCCCGTCCGAGCGATCGCGAGGGAGCGATGATGCGCAGGACCTGGAGGACCGTCGCGGCGGGGGTGGCCGTGGCCCTCGTCGTCGGGGGAGGAGCGAGCGTCGCCGTGGGAGCAGAACGAGGAGCAGGGGAGATCTCCGCGCAGTCCGATAACGATATCGACATCGTTCTGGAGAACGATTTTGAGACGTCCGCCGCGCCGTGGTCGCCGCGCGGGCCGGTGACGCTCGCGCTCACCGACGCGGAGGCGCACGGCGGCGCGAGGAGCCTGAGCGTCACGGGCCGCACCGGGGAGTGGAACGGGCCGGCCACCGCCGTGACGACGCTCTTCGAGGCCGGGGCCACGTACGACGTCGAGGCGTGGGTCAAGCTGCCCGCCGGCACCGCGGGGTCCTCGGGGCTCCACCTCACCGTGCAGGAGACGCGGTCCTCGGGCGACGCCTACACGTGGGTGGGCGGCGCGGTCGCGACGACCGCCGACGGCTGGGTGCGGATCGGCGGCGCGTACACCATGCCCGACGGCCTGAGCGCCGCGACGCTCTACGTCGAGGCGTCCGCGATCGCCGGTGCGCACCCGTCCTTCCTCGTCGACGACCTGCGGGTGACCGCGCGCGACGCGGGCACCGACCCGGGCGACGTCGTGCCCGGGGGAGCGGTGGACCCGGTGCCGACCCCGGTGCGGCTCGCGCAGGGCAGCGGCGACGTCGCCGCCCTGACGTTCGACGACGGCCCGAACCCGGGCACCACGCCCGCGCTCCTCGACCACCTCGCCGAGCACGACCTCCACGCCGTGTTCTGCGTCATCGGGGAGAACGTCGAGGCGCCGGGCGGCGCGGAGATCCTGCGCCGCATCGTCGACGAGGGGCACGTGCTGTGCAACCACTCGACCGGGTACGCCGACATGGGGTCGTGGACGGCGGACCAGGTGCGCGCCGACCTCGTCGAGAACCTCGGGATCATCCGCGACGCGCTCGGCGACCCGTCCGCCCCGGTCCCGTTCTTCCGGGCGCCCAACGGCTCGTGGGGCGCCACGCCCGCGGTCGCCGTGTCGCTCGGCATGCAGCCGCTCGCCGTGGTCAACACGATCGCGGACTGGGAGACGCAGGACGTCGCGACCCTCACCGCGAACCTGCGCGCGGCGCTGCGGCCGGGCGAGCTCGTGCTCGCGCACGACGGCGGCGGGGACCGGTCGGGAACCCTCGCGGCCGTCGAGACGGTCGTCACGGAGCGGCTCGCCGACGGCTGGCGGTTCACGTTCCCCGTCGGCACGCCGCCGCTCCCCGGCCGGGCGGTCCTCGAGACCGGGTTCGAGGACGGTCTCGACGGCTGGGTGCCGCGCGCCGGGAACGCGACGACGCCGACGCTCGGCCTCACGGACACGGCCCGCACCGGCGCGCAGGCCGCGGTCGTCACCGACCGCGACGGCTCGGGCGACGGGATCGGCCACGACGTGACCGGCCTGCTCGCGCCCGGGACGACGTACGAGCTCAGCGCCTGGGTGCGCTTCGGCGACGGCCAGCCGACCGACGACGTCTGGCTGAGCATCGCCCGCACGGTCGACGGCACCACGACGTACTCGACGCTCGCGCAGGTGGGCGTCACGGGCACGGGCTGGACCGAGGTGACGGCCTCGTTCCAGGGCGCCGACGCCGACGCCGCGCTGCTCTACCTCGAGACGGCGTACGGCGGCGGGAACACGAACGACCTGCTCGTCGACGACGTCGTGCTGCGCGCCGCCGCGCCGCCCGCCGTCGAGGACCTCACGGGCATCAAGGAGACCCTCGACGTGCCGGTGGGCGTCGCGATCGACGCGCGCGAGACGTCGGGCGCGGCGTCCGAGCTGCTCCTGCGCCACTTCGACCAGATCACCGCCGAGAACCACATGAAGCCCGAGGCCTGGTACGACGCCGAGGGCACGTTCCGCCCGCACCCGGAGGCGGTCGGGCTCATGGACTTCGCCGCGGAGAACGACCTGCGCGTCTACGGGCACGTGCTCGTGTGGCACAGCCAGACGCCGGCGTGGTTCTTCGAGGGCGAGGACGGCGAGCCGCTCACGACGTCCGAGGCCGACAAGCAGGTGCTGCGCGAGCGCCTGCGCACGCACGTGCACGACGTCGCGGGCTGGCTCGCGCAGGAGTACGGGCCGTTCGGCGGCGGCAACCCCGTGACGGCGTTCGACGTCGTCAACGAGGTCGTCTCCGACGGCGCCGAGAACCCCGACGGGCTGCGCCGGTCCGAGTGGTTCCGCATCCTCGGCGAGGAGTACCTCGACCTCGCGTTCGAGTACGCCGACGAGGCGTTCAACGACGTCTACGCGGCCGAGGGGGCGCAGCGTCCCGTCGCGCTGTTCATCAACGACTACAACACCGAGCAGGGCGGCAAGCAGGACCGCTACCACGCGCTCGTCGAGCGGCTCCTCGCGCGCGGCGTCCCCGTGGACGGCGTGGGCCACCAGTTCCACGTGAGCCTCGCGATGCCGGTGTCGGCGCTCGAGGGGGCGATCGAGCGGTTCGAGGACCTCCCGGTGACGCAGGCGGTCACCGAGCTCGACGTGACCACGGGGACGCCCGTCACGCAGGCCGCGCTCGTCGAGCAGGGGTACTACTACCGCGACGCGTTCCGGGTGTTCCGCGAGCACGCCGACGACCTCTACTCCGTCACGGTCTGGGGGCTCACGGACGGGCGGAGCTGGCGCGCGGGCAGCGGCGCGCCCCTCGTGTTCGACGACGCGCTGCGGGCCAAGCCCGCGTACCACGGCGTGGTCGACGGCGACCTGCCGGCGCTGCTGCGCACGGCCGACGTCTTCGCGGGCGACGTGCCGCTCGGCGCCGGCGCGACGACCGACGACGCGTGGGGGCTGCTGCCGCTGCACCGGTTCGACGCGCCGGCCGGCTCCGCGGCGTTCCAGCTCCGGTGGGCGCCGGACCACCTCACCGCGTACACGAGCGTCGACGACCCGACGGCCGCGTCCTCGGCGGGGTCCGACGCCGTGACGTTCGCGCTCGAGGGCGAGACGTACGTCGTCGGGCGCGACGGCTCGGCGACGGGCGGGGCGTCCGCGGTCGTCGCGGAGCGCGACGGCGGGTACGACGTCGTCGCGCACCTGCCGCTCGACGGCGCCGCGGAGGGCGGGACGCTCGCCCTCGACGTGCGCGTCGCCGACGACGGCGAGACCGCGGCGTGGAACACGCCCGGCGCGAGCGGCACGCTGCGCCTGCTGGAGCCGCTGTCGTCGCTCGACGTCGCGCGGGCGCCGTCGGCGCCCGTCGTCGACGGCGAGGTCGACGCGGCGTGGGAGGCCGCGGGCGAGCCCGTGACCACCGCCACGGAGGTGCAGGGCAGCGGCGGGGCGGTCGCGACGGTGCGCACGCTGTGGGCGGACCAGACGCTCTACGTGCTCGCCGAGGTCGACGACCCGGTCGTGGACGTCTCCGGCTCGGACCCGTGGGTCCAGGACTCCGTGGAGATCTACGTCGACGCCGGCAACGCGAAGAACGGCGCCTACCGCGCGCAGGACATGCAGCTGCGCGTGTCCGCGGAGAACGCCGTGTCGTTCGGCACCGGCGACGAGGCGGCCCAGCGCGCCCGCGTGACGACCGCCGTCTCGCGGGCCGACGGCGGGTACGTCGTCGAGGCGGCGGTCGACCTCCTCGGCCTCGGCGGGGAGGGCACCGTGCACGGCCTCGACGTCCAGGTCAACGACGCCGCGGGCGGCGCGCGCGCGGCGATCCGCAACTGGGCGGACCCGTCGGGCACGGGCTACCAGTCGACGGCGCGGTGGGGCGTCGCGCGGCTCGTCGGCGCGGCGGAGCCGGTGCTGCCCGTCGCGGTCGAGGCCGCGACGCGCTGCCTCGCGGGCCGGGCCTACGTCGCCGTCCGCGCGACGAACGACGCCGACGTCGCGCTCGACGTCACGCTCGCGACGCCGTACGGATCGCGGACCGTCGCCGGGGTCGCGCCGGGCCGGGCGGCGTACCAGTCGTTCGGCGTCCGCGCGGCGTCGGTCCCGGCGGGGACCGCCACCGTGACGGTCACGGGCGTCGTCGGCGGCGAGGAGGTCACGCGCACGCTCGACGTCCCGTACGACGCGCACGGCTGCGCCTGACCCGCGCCGAGCATGCGGCTGTGGCCCGTCCCGACCCCGGGGCGGGCCACGGCCGCATGCTCGACGGTCGGCAGGCGCATGCTCGTCCCTACGATGGGCCGATGAGCGCTCCCGTCACGGACCCCGGCACCCCGCCCACGACCGACGCGCTGCGCGCCGCCGTCGACGTCATGGACCGTCTCTACTCGCCCGGCGGGTGCCCGTGGGACCGCGAGCAGACGCACGTCTCCCTCGTGCACTACCTGCTCGAGGAGGCGCACGAGCTCGCCGACGCCATCGAGACGGGCGACCGCGCGGGGATGCGCGAGGAGCTCGGCGACCTGCTCCTGCAGGTCCTCTTCCACGCGCGCATCGCGCACGACGAGGAGGACCCGTTCGACGTCGACGACGTCGCGGCCGACCTCGTCGCGAAGCTCGTGCGGCGGCACCCGCACGTGTTCGCCGACGCCGACGCGGGCGCCGACCTGCACGCGCAGTGGGACGCCATCAAGAAGGCGGAGAAGCAGCGCGCGTCGGTCCTCGAGGGCATCTCCCGCACGCAGGGCGCGCTCGCCCGCGCGCAGAAGGTCCTCTCGCGGTCCCGGCGCGGCGGGCTCGGCGACGCGGTGACCGCGGCGCTCGCGGCGTCGTCGGGAGCGGACGACGCGGAGCCCGTCACGGCCCCGGTCCCCGGCCCGACGACGTCCGAGCGGGTCGGGCGCGACCTGCTCGCGCTCGTGGCGCGCGCCGAGGCGGAGGGGATCGACGCCGAGGCCGCGCTCCGCGGCGAGCTGCGCCGCCTCGAGGGCGAGATCACGGCGGCCGAGGCCGGCACGGCGACCCCCGCCTGACCGGTCCGGGGACCGGCGGGCGCGGCCCCGCGGGCACCGGGACGTTGGTCCCGTCCTCGCGCCGCCGAGGTCACCACCGCGCGCCCGAGGGGCGGACGCAGCGGCGCGGACCGGGTCCGGGCACTAGGGTGGGGTCGTAAACCCACCACCGTCGCGGGCGCGCACTGCGGCGCCCCGGGTTTCCGTGCCCGGGTCGGCCGTCGTCGACGCGCCTGCGAGCCCCCTGCCTGAAGGAGCACCTGTGGCCAGCATCGAAGCCGTTGGAGCGCGCGAGATCCTCGACTCCCGCGGGAACCCGACCGTCGAGGTCGAGGTCGTCCTGGACGACGGGACGTTCGCCCGCGCCGGCGTGCCGTCGGGCGCGTCGACCGGTGCGTTCGAGGCCGTCGAGCGTCGTGACGACGACAAGTCCCGCTACCTCGGCAAGGGCGTCGAGGGCGCCGTCAACGCCGTGATCGACGACATCGCCCCCGAGCTCATCGGCTTCGAGGCGGAGGACCAGCGCCTCATCGACGCCGCGCTCATCGACCTCGACGGCACCCCGAACAAGGGCAAGCTCGGCGCGAACGCGATCCTCGGCGTCTCGCTCGCCGTCGCGAAGGCCGCCGCGAAGAGCGCGGGCCTCGACCTGTACCGCTACGTCGGCGGCCCGAACGCGCACGTCCTGCCCGTGCCGATGATGAACATCCTCAACGGCGGGTCGCACGCGGACTCCAACGTCGACATCCAGGAGTTCATGGTCGCCCCGATCGGCGCGTCCTCGTTCCGCGAGGCGCTGCGCACCGGCGCCGAGGTCTACCACGCGCTGAAGTCCGTGCTGAAGAGCAAGGGCCTGGCCACCGGCCTGGGCGACGAGGGCGGCTTCGCGCCGAACCTCGGCAGCAACCGCGAGGCGCTCGACCTCATCCTCGTCGCGATCGAGAAGGCCGGCTTCGCGCCGGGCACCGACGTCACGCTCGCGCTCGACGTCGCCTCGACCGAGTTCTTCAAGGACGGCGCGTACCAGTTCGAGGGCGGCGCGAAGACGCCGGCCGAGATGATCGCGTACTACGAGCAGCTCGTGCGCGACTACCCGCTCGTGTCCATCGAGGACCCGCTGTCCGAGGACGAGTGGGACTCGTGGTCGCAGCTCGTCGCCGAGGTCGGCGACCGCGTCCAGATCGTCGGCGACGACCTGTTCGTCACGAACCCGGAGCGCCTCGCCAAGGGCATCGAGCTCAAGGCCGCGAACTCGCTCCTCGTGAAGCTCAACCAGATCGGCACGCTCACCGAGACGCTCGACGCGGTCGAGCTCGCGCAGCGCAACGGCTTCACGGCCATGACGTCGCACCGCTCGGGCGAGACCGAGGACACGACGATCGCCGACCTGTCCGTCGCGACGAACGCCGGCCAGATCAAGACCGGTGCGCCCGCCCGCGGCGAGCGCATCAACAAGTACAACCAGCTCCTGCGCATCGAGGAGGCGCTGGACGACGCCGGTCGCTACGCCGGCCGCACCGCCTTCCCGCGCTGGACCGCGTGACGGCGACAGCCTGACGCGGCGGGCACGACCCGCACCGCACGCCGGGGCCCGGCGGACCGTCACGGTCCGCCGGGCCTCGTCGCGTCCGGCTGTCGTCGTGCGCGCAGGGGGTGAAGTCCGTGTGAGGATCCGCCGCCGTGGGGCGTCCCCGCGCGTGCTGCCCGGTCCGGGCGCGTCGCGACGGCACAATCAGGGCATGCCCACGTCGCGCCGTCCTCCGCGTCCCGGCGCGTCCGCGCGCCCGGCGACCGGCGCGCGCGGGGCGCGTCCCGGCTCGTCCGCGACCGGGTCGTCGTCGAAGGGCACCTCGGGGTCGCGGCGGACGGGCACGTCCGCCGCGTCGAAGACGGCGGGGAAGACCACGGGCGCGACCGCGGGGAAGGCTGCCGGGAAGACCACGGGCGCGACGTCCGCCGGGACGTCGGCGCAGGGCACCGGCGCGGGCGCCTCCCGCGCGACGGGCTCGGGGTCCTCGCGGCGCCCCGCCGCGCGGCGGACGCGACGGCCCGCGGGTCCGGCGCCCGAGGACCGGCGTCGCGGACGGTACGGGTTCCTCCTGCCCGAGGTCGTCACGGTGCGCACGCTCGTGCTCTCGGTCGTGGTGCTGCTCGCCGTCGTGCTCCTGCTGCCCACGGTGCGCGCGTACGTGACCCAGACGAGCGAGCTGCGCGCGCTGCGCAGCGAGCTCGCCGACGTGCAGGCGCAGCACGACGAGCTCCAGGCCGAGCTCGAGCGCTGGGACGACCGCGCGTACGTCGAGCGCGAGGCGCGCGACCGGCTCAACTTCGTCATGCCGGGGGAGCGCCCGTGGCGCGTGCTCGACCCCGAGACCGTCGTGGACGACATCGACCCGCAGACCGGCCGGACCATCACCGACGGGCCCGTCCAGGGGTACGAGGACGGCGCCCCCTGGTACCAGGCGATGTGGGAGTCCGTGCAGGTCGCGGGCCTGACGGGCCTCGCCGCCGACGACGGCGGGGTGGGCACCGGCGGTGCCTCCGACGACCCGTCCGAGGACCCCGCGAGCGACCCGGCGGACGACGAGGGGTCCGGGACCGGGGAGAATGGGTGAGGCGTCGCCCCCGGTGACGCCGCGGCCGGACCCGGCCGCGCGCCGTCGGGCACGTGCCCCGCGGTGCCCGTGACCCTTCCCGACGCCATCCCGAGGACCCCGCCGTGACCGACGCCCGACTGGCCATCCCCGCCGACGACCCCGCCGCCGAGGTGACCCCGCACGACCTCGAGGTGCTCGCGGAGCAGCTCGGCCGCACCCCGCGCGGCGTCGTGGGCATCGCGGCACGCTGCGTGTGCGGGCGCCCGCTCGTGGTGCGGACCGCCCCGCGGCTCGAGAACGGCACGCCGTTCCCCACGACGTTCTACCTCACGCACCCCGGCGCGGTGGCCGCCGCGTCGACGCTCGAGGCGAACGGCGTGATGAAGGAGATGTCGGAGCGCCTCACGCAGGACGAGGAGCTCGCCGCCGCGTACCGCCGGGCGCACGAGCACTACCTCGCCCAGCGCGAGGCCCTCGGCCACGTGGACGAGATCGACGGCATCTCCGCGGGCGGCATGCCGACGCGCGTGAAGTGCCTGCACGTGCTCGTCGGGCACGCCCTCGCGGGCGGCCCGGGCGTCAACCCGCTCGGCGACGAGGCGCTCGAGCGCGTGCGCGACGTCTGGCGCCCCGACCGCTGCACCTGCTGACCGTCCGCGGCGCGGTCCGGTGCGCGCCGGACCGCGTGCCGGTGGCAGGCTTGGCCGCATGACTTCCGGCACGACCCCCGCCCCCGCCGCGCAGCCCGCGGCCCCGCTCGCGGCGCCCCCGGCCCCCGGCGCGACCCGCGTCGCCGCGATCGACTGCGGCACGAACTCCATCCGCCTCCTCGTCGCGGACGTCGACCCCGTCGCCGGCACGCTCACCGACCTCGACCGGCGCATGGAGGTCGTGCGCCTCGGCCAGGGCGTGGACCGGACCGGCCGCCTCGCGCCCGAGGCGCTCGAGCGGACCCTCGACGCCGCACGGCGCTACGCCGCCGTGATCGAGGAGCTCGGGGCGACGCGCACGCGCTTCGTCGCGACGTCGGCGACGCGCGACGCGCAGAACCGCGACGAGTTCGTGCGGGGTGTCCTCGACGCGCTCGGCGTCGAGCCCGAGGTGGTCTCGGGTGAGGAGGAGGCCGCGCTGTCGTTCCGCGGCGCGACCTCGACGGTCGCGGCGCTGCGCCCGGGCCCGTACGTCGTGGTGGACCTCGGCGGGGGCTCGACGGAGCTCGTGCTCGGCACCGCGACGCCCGACGCGGCGTTCTCGATGGACGTCGGGTGCGTGCGCATGACCGAGCGGCACCTGCGCAGCGACCCGCCCACGGCGCAGGAGGAGGCGGCCGCGCGCGCCGACGTGCGCGCCGCGCTCGACGAGGCGGCCCGCGTCGTGCCGCTCGGCCGGGCCGCGACCCTCGTCGGCCTCGCCGGGTCGGTGACCACGGTGACCGCGCACGCGCTCGGACTCGCGGCGTACGACCGCGACCGCATCGACGGCGCGGTGCTCACGGTCGACCAGGTCCTCGCGGCGTGCGAGGACCTGCTGCACCGCTCGCGCGCCGAGCGCGCCGCGCTCGGCTTCATGCACCCGGGCCGCGTCGACGTCATCGGCGCGGGCGCGCTCGTGTGGTCCGAGGTCGTGGCGCGCGTGCGCGACGACGTCGCGGCCGCGGGCGGCGCGCTCACCGACGTCGTGACGAGCGAGCACGACATCCTCGACGGGATCGCCTGGTCGATCGCCTGAGGCGCAGCCGCCTCCTCGCCTCTCCGCTTTCTCGCCTCGTCCGGCGCGTCGCCGCTGCCCGCGGCGGCGTGTCGGAAGCGTGGCGTCCGCACTACTGCGCATCGCGCGGTAGTGTGCACGGCACGAGGCCGCGCGGCGGCCGCCCGCTCAGCCCGACGGAGGGTCGGATGGACACCACACAGCTGCTCAAGGGAGTGCTCGACGCCGCCGTCCTCGCGGCCGTCGCGGACGAGGACGGCTACGGGTACGACGTCGTGCGCCGCCTGCGCGCCGCCGGGCTCGACGAGGTCGGCGACGCGTCGGTGTACGGGACGCTGCGGCGCCTGTACGCGCACGGCGCCCTCACGACGTACGTCGTGCCGTCCGACGCCGGCCCGCACCGCAAGTACTACGGGATCAACGCGCAGGGGCGGGCCATGCTCGACCTGCACCGCAAGGAGTGGCAGACGTTCGCGGGCACGGTCTCCGCGCTGCTGCGCACCGGAGAGGTGGCCGCCTGATGAGCACGACGACGCCCGCCGGCCCGCCCGCCGGCCTCGCCTTCTACGCGCACGTGCGCGCCTACGCCGACCAGGTGCGCGCGCACCTGTCCGACCTGCGCCCCGACCTCGTCGAGGACCTCGCGGACGGCCTCGAGGCCGACCTCGCCGAGGCGGTCGTCGACGCGCCCGGCGCCCTGCCGCGCGGCGACGACGCGGCGGGCGGGGCGCACCTCGACCTGGCCGCGCTGTTCGGCCCGCCCGGCGCCTACGCCGACGAGCTGCGCGCCGCCGCGGGCCTGCCGCCGCGCCCCGCCGCCGGCACCGCGCGCCCGCGGATCGGCCTGCGCGGGCGCCTCCTCGTGCTCGGAGGCATCCTCGGGTCCGGATGGCGCTCGCTGTGGGCGCCGCTCACGTCGACGCCGCAGTGGGCGCGCCTGCGGGAGTTCCTCGGCGCGCTCGCGCCCGTCTGGTGGGTCGTGCGGGGCTGGGTCGTCGCGACCGTGCTGCTGTGGGTCGTCGGCGGGTACGCGGTCGCCGTCCTGCCGCCGGACCTCTCCGCGCGCCTGCTCGTGGCCGCGGCGGTCGTCGTGAGCGTGCAGTGGGGTCGCGGCCGCTGGCTCCCGCGCCCGTGGCTGCGGCGCGGGGCGCGGTACGTCTCGGTCGCCGCCGCCGTGCTCGCGGTCCCGCTCGTGTGGACCGCGACGACGGGGCCGGCCGGCTACGTCGCGTGGGACGAGGGGTACCAGCAGGGCTTCCAGGCGGGCACGGGCGCGGTGGGCGGCCGGCCCGTGTCGTACGTCGGGTCGTCCGACGAGGGCGGCGCCGACGGTGTCTGGGTCGACGGCGTCCAGGTGTCGAACCTCTTCGTCTACGACGCGGACGGGCGGCCGGTGCGCGACGTGCAGGTGTTCGACGACCGCGGGCGCCCGGTGCGCACCGTCAGCGCCGACGGCGCGTACCAGCCGTGGGCCGTGCCGGAGGTCGAGGGCTCGTGGTACTTCCAGCCCGCGCTCTCGACGGACGGGCGCGAGCGCTGGAACGTCTACCCGCTGCGCGCCGTCGCCGAGGAGGACGCCGACCACGCGACCGACGACGGCCGGCCCGTCCCGCTCACCGGCACGTCGGCGCAGACCATGCCGTGGCCCTTCCTCCAGGCGCCCACGGCCGTGCCGCCCTCGCGCGACCCGTCCGCCACCGGGCAGGAGGACGGCGCGCAGACCTCGCCGGAGCCGCCCGGAGCGACGGACGAGCCGCCGACGGGCGGCACGGAGGGGACGCCGGGGCCCGCGGGGGAGTCGCCCGCCGGCACGGTCGTGCCGCGCACGCCCTCGCCGACGCCCGTCGTCGAGGCCGTCGGCTGAGGCCAGGGGGCCCCGTCCGGGCCGCGCGGCGGGCGTCGTCCGCCGCGCGGCCCAGGGCCCGCACCGCCCGGTCTCGCCCCGTCCGGGCGGTATGCGAGGTCGGGCGTGCGCGGGATCACGCCCGCCAGGCGGACGACTCGGCTCGCCTGTGCCGCAACCGGTAATACTCTGGAACCATGCCTCAGAATGACCTGACCTCGGTCAGCCATGCCCCGGTCGCCTCTCCGCGGCCGCGCAAGGTGCCTCGCGTCGTCGTGCTCGGCGGCGGCTCCGTCGGCCTGTACGCCGCCCGCCGCCTGCGCAAGAAGCTCGGCCGTCGCGAGGCGGCGATCGTCGTCGTCGACCCGCGCCCGTACATGACCTACGCGCCGTTCCTCCCCGAGGCCGCCGCCGGGTCGATCGACGGTCGCGACGTCGTGGCGCCGCACCGCCGCGCGCTCAAGGGCGTCGACGTGCTGCAGGGCAAGGTCGTCGCGATCGACCACGGCAACCGCCGCGTGACGATCCACCCCGAGGAGGGCGACGACTACTCGGTCACGTACGACCACCTCATCGTCGGCCTGGGCTCGGTCTCGCGCACGCTGCCCATCCCGGGCCTCGCGGAGAACGCGATCGGCTTCAAGAACGTCGAGGAGGCCATCGCCGTCCGCAACCACGTCCTCAACCGCATGGACGTGGCGTCGTCGACGTGGGACGAGACGCTCCGTCGCCGGATGCTCACGTTCACGTTCGTCGGCGGCGGGTTCGCCGGCATCGAGGCGCTGGCCGAGATCGAGGACATGGCGCGCTACGCGACGCGCAACTACGCGACGATCGAGGAGAAGGACCTCCGCTTCGTCATGATCGAGGGCGCCGGGCGCATCCTGCCCGAGCTCAGCGAGCCCATGGCGCTCTACGCGCTCGAGGAGCTCAAGAAGCGCGGCATCGAGTTCCACCTCAGCACGTTCCTGTCCTCGTGCGTCGACGGGCACGTCGTCACGTCGACGGGCGTCGAGTTCGACTCCGACACCATCGTGTGGACCGCGGGCGTCAAGGCGAACCCCGTGCTCAAGGAGTCCTCCGACCTCCCGGTCGACAAGCTGGGCCGCGTCACCGTGCTCCCGACGCTCCAGGTCGCGGACGCCGACGGCGCCGTCGTGGCGAACGCGTGGGCCGCGGGGGACTGCGCCGCCGTGCCGGACGTGCTCAACCCGGGCAAGTTCTGCCCGCCGAACGCGCAGCACGCGATCCGCGAGGCGACCCGCCTCGCCGACAACCTCGCGCTCGAGCTGCACAGCGAGCCGCCGGTCGAGTACCGCCACAAGAGCGTCGGCACCGTCGCGTCCCTCGGCCTGTACAAGGGCGTCGCGGAGCTGTTCGGCGTCTTCAAGCTGCGCGGCGTGCTCGCGTGGCTCATGCACCGCAGCTACCACGTCCTCGCGATGCCCACGGGCAACCGCAAGCTGCGCATCTTCATCGGCTGGATCGGCCAGTTCCTCATGGGCCGCGAGCTCGTCTCGCTCGGCTCGCTGCACGACCCGCGCGCGGAGTTCCGCGCCGCGTCGGTGCCGCCGAAGAAGGACGGCTCCCCGCTCGCGCAGACCGCGCAGGGCTCGGCGGCCGCGGCGTCGGAGTCCGGCGCGGGCACCGTCGACGCGGACGACCGGACGCCGGCCGCGAAGGCCTCCTGACCGGGAGCCACCCGCACCTGCCCGACGACGAGGGGCGAGCCGCACGTGTGGCTCGCCCCTCGTCGCGCGCGGGTAGTCTCGGCGCATCGCCCCCATGGCCCAACTGGCAGAGGCGGCCGGCTTAAACCCGGCGTGTTCCGGGTTCGAGTCCCGGTGGGGGCACCGCGGGGGCCGCGCTCACGACAGTCCCGTCGGGCCCTCGGGCTCGGGCTCGGGCGCCGCGGCCTGGGCCAGGCAGACGACGTTGCCGTCCGGGTCGTGCACGCGCGCGACGCGCTCGCCCCACGGCTGGTCCGACGGGGGCTGGACCACGAGCACGCCCGCCGCCGCGAGGTGCTCGGTGGCGTGGTCGCAGTCGTCGACCTCGACCCACAGCGTGGCCGTGCCGAGCGTGCCGGGCTCGGCCTGGTCGTCGAGCCCGAGGCCGAGCGAGGACGTGCCGACGCGCACGCTCACGTAGACGGGCGGGCCGTCGTCGGGGAACGCGTACTCGACCGTCCCGCGCAGCAGGTCGCGGTAGAACCCGAGCGACCGCTCGAGGTCGGCGACGGCGAGGATCGGGAACAGGCTGCGGAACATCGTCGCTCCTCCCGGTGGGGGCGCTGTCGTTCCCATCGTGCGCGTCCGGCGCCGCGACCGCTCGCCGGGCGCGCCGGGCACAGGGACGCGCCACGGACGCGCCCGGGCTCGCCGGGCGGGGCGGGCTCAGGAGCGCGCCGCGCCCGTGCCGCGGAGGAACGCCCGCACGTCGGCGAGCTCGCGCGCGTCGATCCCGTGCGCGAGCCCGGGGTAGACGCGCTCGGTGAGGGTCGCGTGGCCCGGGAGCCAGGCGGCCGTGCGCTCGACCGCGTGCGCCGCGATGACGCGGTCCTCGGCGCCCCGGCCCCAGAAGACGGGCGGCCGCGAGGCCGCGAGGTCGGCGTCCGCCGGCTGCTCGGCGGCCTGGACGAACCCGCCGAGGACGACGGTGGCCGCGACGCGGTCCGGGCGCGTGCGCAGGAGCTGGGTCGCCATGAGCCCGCCCTGGGAGAAGCCGACGGCGACCACCGGGCGGTCGGGGCCGAGCTCGGCGTCGACCCAGGCCCAGACCGCGTCCGTGGCGTGCCCGACCGGAGCGGGGTCGGGGTCACCGGGCGTGACGATCGGGAACCAGGCGAACCCGCCGTGGGGGAGGGCGAGCGGGGCGCGCAGCGAGGCCCACGGGGCGCCGAGGTGCGGGCCGAGGGCCGCGAGGTCCTGCTCGTGGGACCCGAAGCCGTGGAGCAGGAGGACGACCGCGTCCGCGGGCGACGCCTCCTCGGAGCGCACGGCGACGAGGGTGGCGGGTGCGCTCATCGGGCCAGCAGCTCCTCGGTGGTCGTGCCGGGCACGGCCAGCGTGACGCGCGTGCCCCACGGGTCGTGCACGACGACGGAGCGGCCATCGTCGGCGTGCTGCAGGCCGCGCTCCCGGAGGCGGGCGACGAGCGCGTCGAGGTCCTCACGGCCGGGGACCGTGACGGCGACGTCCCCGAGGCCGAGGCTCGCGGCGCGCGGCCCGGCCCCGGCGCTGTTCCAGACGTTCATCGCGACGTGGTGGTGGTACCCGCCGGCGGACGCGAAGAGCGCGCCGCTGTACTCGGTGAGCGTCGCCTCGAAGCCGACGGCGTCGACGTAGAAGTCGCGTGCGGTCGCGAGGTCGCCGACCTGCAGGTGCACGTGGCCCACGCGGCCCGCGAGCGAGGGGCCGGCGTCCACGGCGTCCTGCGAGAGGTTCGAGCGCAGGTACGCGTTGGGGTCGAGCCACGTGGTCGTCATGAGGATCTGGCCGCGCTCGTGGACCCACGTCTCGCGCGGGCGGTCGGTGTAGAGCTCGACGCCGTTGCCCTCGGGGTCGGTGAAGTAGAAGGCCTCGCTCACGAGGTGGTCGCTCGACCCGACGAACGCGCCGCGGCGGTCCTGCGCCGCGCGGTAGACCGTCGCCGCGAGGCTCGTCGCGTCGTCGAAGAGGAACGCGGTGTGGAACAGGCCCGCCTGGCGCGGGTCGACCGCGGGCAGCCCGGGGGTGTGCACGAGGCGCAGCATGGGCGTCGTGCCGCGGCCGAGCACGCGGTGCACCTCGCCGCCGCGCGTGCGCTCCTCGAGCGGGGCGAGCGCGAAGGCGCCCGTGTAGTACGAGGTCATCTGCTCGAGGTCGCCGACGCGCAGGGTCACGGCGTCCATGCTCGTGGTCGGGGACAGGAGGCGGTCGGTCGGCGCGCTGCCGGGCTGCGTGGTCATGTCTGCTCCAAGTTGTTGTTGCTACAACTATATTCCCACACCGCGGCGGCCTGCGACGACGCGCCCGCGACCTTGCTAGGGTCGCCGAGAACCACGCGGGGCGTCCCGCCCGGGCCACGAGCCCGGGCCGAGGGACCGAGACGAGCGGTGAGGCCGCCCGGACCCGTCGAACCTGATCTCGCTAGCACGAGCGGAGGAACGTGGGCATGACGACGTCTGCCACCACCCTGACCATCCCGACCCCGTCGTCCCCGGGGGCGCCCGGCGTCCTCGTCGCGGACGAGGAGCACGGCTTCACCGCCGGGCTCGGCCGCCGGTACGCGCACCTGTTCGCGGAGTTCTACGACCACCCGTTCCTCGCCGGGCTGCGCGACGGGTCCGTCGAGCCCGCCGCGGTGCGGCACTACGTGGGCCAGGACCACCAGTACCTCACGGCCTACCTGCGCTGCTACGGGCTCGGCACGGCCCTCGCGCCGGACCGCTCGTGGGCGGCGTGGTTCCACGAGAAGGCCGGGTTCCTGCTCGACGACGAGTCCCACGCCCACCACGCGATGTGCGACTTCCTCGGCGTGCGGTACGAGGACGCGCAGGTGTCGCGCCTCGCGCCGAGCGCCCAGGCGTACGTCGACCACATGCTCGCCGCGGGCCGCGACACGCTCGGGGTGCTCCTCGCGGCCCTGCTGCCGTGCCCGTGGACGTACATCTGGTCGGCGCGCCGCTTCTGGCTCGACGAGCGCGCGTCGACCACCGGCGCGATCGACGCCGCGCACCCGCTCGCCGGGTGGTGGGAGTTCTACGCCGACACGCGCACCGAGGGCGTGCTCGCCGACCTCCGTGCGCGCGTCGACGCGCTCGCGGCCGACGCGGGCGAGGCCGAGCGCGCCCGCATGGAGCGCGCGTTCGAGGCGAGCTGTCGGCACGAGACCCGGTTCTGGCAGATGGCGTACGCGCTCGAGGACTGGTGAGCCTTACGCCGACAGCAGATCCGCGCCCCGGGCCGGTGACGGCCGGTCCGGGGCGCGGGTAGCGTGACCGGCATGGACGGGCGGACGCGCGTGACCAGGGAGATCGCCGTACCGCGGCCGGGCGCAGGGCGCCCCGAGCCGCTGCTGCGCCACGTCGTGGGCGCCATCCTGCGGCGCGTGCGCCTCGCGCAGCGGCGCACGCTCGTCGACGTCGCGGCCCAGGCCCGCGTCTCCACCGCCTACCTCTCCGAGGTCGAGCGCGGTCGCAAGGAGGCCTCGTCCGAGGTCCTGGCGGCCGTGTGCGCGGCGCTCGGGATGCGCGTGGTCGACCTCGTCGCGCGCGCCGGCGAGGAGCTGCGCCCCGTGGCGCCCGTGCTCGAGCTCTCGTCGGCGGGCGCGCGCTCGTCGGCGACGCACGCAGGGCTCTCGGCCCGCCCGCGCGCCGGTCGGCCCGGGCCCCGGACCCCGGGCCGGGCCACCGGCCGGCAGGTCCTCGCCGCCGCCTGACCCCGCCGCGCGAGCCCGCGCGAGGGCCCGTGTCGTTGCCCGTCCCCGCGCACCGCGCAGGGCTACGTTCGACCCATGACCGAGCCGCCCGTCCTCCAGGACCTCGTCGACGACGCCGCGTTCCTGTCCCACGAGCACCAGCTCCATCTCTCGGACCTCCACGGCGACGACGCCTGGAACGTCGACCTGTCGACGGGGACGTTCGTCTTCACCGCGGGCTCCGGGGAGACCACCGAGTGCCGCGTGCAGTTCCTCGGGACGTCGGCCCCCGGGCCCGGCAGCTGGATGTGGGGCTGGCACAACGTCAACGGCTTCCCCGACGACGTGCTGCGCGCCGCGGAGGGGGCGCGCGCCACCGGGCTCGCGGAGGCGACCACCGCCGAGCTCTCGCTCGACGACGAGCTCCCGCACCGGCTCACGCTCGCGGCGAAGGTGTCCTCCGGGTCGTACACGCACTACAGCGCGCCGGTCGGCGGGGGGACGCGCGCGTGGCTGCTCGTCGAGCACCCGAGCCTCGACCTGCCGCGGCCCGCCGTGCCGCGGGTCGTGCGCACGCTCAGCGAGGGCCTGCTGTCCGTGACGGTCGTCGACCACCGCCGCGCCGTGCTCGCCTACGCCGCCGCGCGCGGGCTCGACGTCCAGGGCGAGGACGGCGCCGTCCGCCTCGTGCTGCCGGACGGCGTCGTGACGGTCGCGTTCGACGCGGCGGGGCGCATCGCCGGGATCCAGGCGCGGTCCGGGGCGTCGCGCACGGACGGCGGCGAGACCGCCGAGCGTGCCGACCCGGCGGACGGCGTGGGGGTCGGGGACCCGGCGGAGGGCGCGGAACCGGCGGGCGTCGGCGACCCGTCGGACGTCGCGGACCGTGCGGAGCCGGCGGACGCCGCGGATGCCGCCGAGCCCGGGGAGGCGACGACGCCCGCGAGCCCGGCCGGCGACGTCCGGGTGCCCGAGGCCGAGGAGCCGGTCGAGGCGCCCACGACGGCCGACGAGCCGGTCGACGGTGAGCGGGCCGGGGCGGACGGCGGCGTCGTCGGGGCCGACGGGGACGTCGTGGGGGCGGACGGCTCCGCGGGGGCGGAGGACGACGCCGCCCCGGTGGAGGAGTCCAGGGCGGCGTCGGGTCAGGTGGCCGGGGCGGCGGGGGAGGCTCGTCCCGACGAGCCGCCGCGCCGGCGGTGGTTCCGCCGCCGGGGCTGACCGGCAGCTGGCCGGCGGATGTCCCGTGGCGTCCGGCGGCGTCCGGGGGGAGCGCGGTCGGGGGGTCAGCGCAGCATCAGCGGGTGCGCCTGGGCGGCGTTGTCGCGGAGGAGCTCGACCCGCTCCGCGGCGACGGCGTCCTGCGTGCGCCGGTGGGCGGCACGCCCGGCGGCGGCGGCCAGCGCACGCGACCGCGCGTCCGCACGGCGACGGCCGAGCGCGGTGAGCCGGGAGCCGACGAGGACGAGGACCCGGTCCACTCCCTGCAGCTCGGCGGTGCGGGGCAGGGTGGGGGAGTACGCGCTCATGAGGGGTTCTCCTTGCCGTCGATCAGGGGGAAGAGGTTGAAGTGGATCTGGGTGGGGCGGGCGCCGGGCGTCTGCTCCTGGTTGCGGTAGCGCTCGAACGTCTCGGAGAGCTGGTCCCACGCGACGGAGATCTCGGCCATCTGCTCCGGCGTGAGCCAGATCGAGATCGTCTGCAGGCGGGTGACGTCGAGCCACTCGCGCCCGACGGCCTGCGCGTTCTCGAGGAGCGCCTGGATCTTGCGCGCCCTCGCGGTCTCGAACTCGCGGTTGATCATCTGCGTGGTCGCGATCGCGGCGACGTCGGCCGGGTCGTCGGGGAGCCCGACCGTGAACCCGCCCGGCCGGCTCTCCCACCAGCGCTCGCGGCCCGTGCCACGCCCCTCGACCTCCTGGACGAAGCCGTGCCGCGCGAGCTGGCGCAGGTGGTAGCTCGTCGACCCGCTCGACTCGCCGACGAGCTGCGCGATGCCGCTCGCGGTGAGCGCCGAGTGCGTGGACAGGAGGTCGAGGATCCGGATGCGCAGCGGGTGCGCGAGCGCCTTGAGCTGCTCCGGGCCGAGCATGCGGTCCGGGGGCCCGGCCGGGGGAGTGCTGTCGTCGGTGCTCATGCCGTCGACCCTACGCGTGCAAAGACATCTTTGCAAGGATTTCTTTGCAACGAGTTCTTTGCATGCGGTTCGGGCGGTCGGGACGAGCCTCCGGTGTGATGATCGGGGCATGGTGCAGGTGCTCGAGCGGGTCCGGGACTCGGCGGCCGACGCGATCTTCGCGCGGGTCGCCGGACCCGACGCGGCCGCGACCCGCGCCCGGATCCACGAGACGCCCGGGCCGCGGTGGTTCGCCCCGGGGTCGCCGGTCCAGCGGGTCCACGGCGACGCGTCGATGTTCGTCGGAGGTCTGCGCGCGCTCCTGCTGCAGAGCCTGCACCCGCTCGCGATGGCGGGCGTCGCCGCGCACTCCGGCTACCGCGGCGACCCCTGGGGGCGCCTCCAGCGCACGTCGACGTTCATCGCCACCACGACGTTCGCGACCGCGGACGACGCCCAGCGCGCCGTCGACGCGGTCCGGGCCGTGCACGCGCGCGTGCGGGGGAGGGCGGCCGACGGGCGCCCGTACTCCGCGTCCGACCCGGACCTGCTGCGCTGGGTGCACGTCGCCGAGACGCAGAGCTTCCTCGTCGCGCACCAGCGGTACGGACACCGACCGCTCGACCGGGCCGGGTGCGACGAGTACGTCGCGCAGGCGGCCGAGGTCGGCGTGCGGCTCGGGGTCGAGGACGCCCCGGTCACCGTGGCGGGCCTCGACGACGCCGTCGAGGGCTACCGCGCGCACCTCGTGCTCACGCCCGCCGCGGCCGACGCCGCGCGCTTCCTCCTCGTCGAGCCACCGCTGCCCGCCCCCGCCCGCGCGGCGTACGCCGGCCTCGCCGCCGCGGCGCGCGCCTCGCTCCCGGCCTGGGCCCGCGCGGGCATGCCCCGCGTGCGTGGCGTCCCGGACCGCCTCGCCGGTCCGGCCGGACGGATCGTGACCGGGGCGATCCGGTGGGCCCTCGGGACGCCGGGCGCCCGCGCGCCGCAGGGCGGCGCGGGCGGTCGTCCGGCGACGTCGACGGCGTGACGACCCGCCGACGTCGGCGGTGCGAGCTGCGGGGCCGGCGGCGTGGCGACGCGCGACAGGGGAGGTGCGGGCTCAGGCGCCGTCGCGGCGTCGCCGGAAGGCGTCGAGGTCCGCGTTGAGGCGGCCCAGCATCTCGGCCAGCAGGGCGCGGTCGAGCCGTGACCAGGAGCCGAGCACGTCCGCGTAGAGCTCGCCGCGCGCCTCGCGGTGGCGGTCGAGCTCGGCGAGCCCGTCCGCCGTCGGCTCGACGAGCACCGCGCGGCCGTCGTGCGGGTCGCGCGCGCGGTGCACGTGGCCGCCGCGCTCGAGCGTGACGACCTGCCGGGTGACCGTCGACGCGTCGAGCCCGAGGCGCTCGGCGAGGGCGTTGACGTTCTGCGCGCCGTGCGTGCCGAGCGCGTGGAGCAGCAGGTAGCCGGAGCGGTCGAGCGTCCCGCCGCGACGCGACGTGCCGGGCGCTCCGGACGCGCGCGTGCGCTCCGCGCGACGCAGGAGCTGGGCCACCTCGAGCTCGATGGTCGAGAGCACGTCCTGCGCTGCCTCGTCGGCAGGGCCGGCGGCGCGGCTCGCGTCGGCCGCGGCGCGCGGTGTCGACGAGGGATCGTTTCCCTGAGCAACGGTCATGGGTGTATCTTACAGGTAGATGTCTGCGGGATACAGATATCTGTCCTCGCGCCGGCCGTCGCCGGCGCGTCTCCCCACCTCCCAGGAGAGCGAACCCGAGTGGCCTCGACACGCGACGAACCGCACCGCACAGCCATCTACGCCACGGCTCTGACCGCGTTCTTCGCGATCGCCGGCATCGCCGTCGTCGACCCGATCCTGCCCGTCATCGGTGCCGAGATCGGCGCGTCGACCTGGCAGATCGAGCTGCTCTTCACCGCCTACATCGCGGTGATGGCGCTCGGGATGATCCCGGCGGTCATCGCGACCGGGCGCTTCGGCTACAAGAAGATCCTCGTCGCCGGGGTGTCGCTCGTCGCCGTCGCGGCCGTGCTGGCCGCGCTGAGCACGACGATCGGGCAGCTCGCCGCGCTGCGCGGCCTGTGGGGCCTCGGCAACGCGATGTTCTTCGCGACCGCGATGGTGCTGCTCGTCTCGCTCGCGAACGACCGCGAGTGGGTCGTCGCGCTCTTCGAGACGTGCGTCGGCCTCGGGTTCGCGGTCGGCCCGCTCCTCGGCGGCCTGCTCGGCGGCATCTCGTGGCGCGTGCCGTTCTTCGTGTGCGGCGCGTTCATGGTCGTCGCGCTCCTCGTGTCGGCGACCCGGCTCAAGGACCCCGCGCAGCGGCCCGCACCCCTGCGCGTCGGCCAGGTGTTCCGCCTGTTCCGCAAGCCCGGGTTCCTCGCGCTCGCCGCCGTGACCGCGGCCTACAACTTCTGCTTCTTCGTGGTCCTCGGCTACACGCCCGTGTTCCTCGGCCTCGACGTGATCCCGCTCGGCCTCGTCTTCACGGCGTGGGGCGTCGGGCTCGCGGTGGGCATCCTCGTCGTCGGGCACCGCCTCGCGCACCGGGTCGGCGCCGTGCAGACGCTCGGGATCGCGGTCGTCGGCGTGCTCGTCGCCCTCGTGCTGCTCGCGCTCGACCTCGGCACCGCTTGGTCCGTCGTCGTGCTCGTCCTCGCGGGCGTGTGCATGGGCATCGCGAACGCGAACCTCACCGACCTGTCCCTCGCGCTCGGCGACCCCGACCGCCGCGTCACGACGGGAGCGTTCAACCTCGTGCGCTGGGGCTTCGCGGCACCGGCGCCCGTCATCGCCGGCCTGCTGCACCCGGTCGCGCCCACCGCCCCGTTCTGGGTCGGCGCGGGCGTGCTCGTCGTCGGGGTCGTCGTGTTCCTCGCGACCGCGCACCGCATGGCCGGGTCGATCGGCGAGCGCGTGCTGTGGTCGCGCTGGGACCGCGGCGCCCGCGCCGCCGAGGGGACGCCCGAGGAGGCGCTCGGAGAGGTCTGACGCCGCAGGGGTCGCTCAGCCCTGCCCGTCGCCGTCGTCCGCGCCCCCGGGGCGAGACTCGTCGGGGCGGGCCTCCCCGGCGGGGGCCTCCCCGGGGCGCGACGAGGCCTCCGCGCGCGCGGCCTCGGCGAGCGCCGCGATCCCGCGCGCGAGCGCGCGCAGGTCGTCGAGGTCGAGGTGCGCGAGCAGGTGCTCGGTCGGCTCCTCGCGCGCGGCCAGCCGGCGCACGGCCTCCGTGCCCCGGGCCGTCGCCGCGACGAGGCGCACGCGCCCGTCGCTCGGGTCCGGGTGGCGCTCGGCCATCTCCGCCGCGACGAGGCGGTCCACGATCCCCGAGACGGTCGCCGCCGAGACGCCGAGGACCTCGGCGAGGTGGTGCGCGCCCGACGGGCCGTCGAGCTGCAGGACGGCGAGCGCGCGCAGCTGCTGGACGGTGAGCGGCATGGACAGGATCGGCTCGAGACGCTGCGCGAGGAACAGCTCGCCGATCACCTGGCCGGCCTCCTCGACCCGGGCCACGAGGCGCTCCCGCTCGGCCTCGGCCCGTGCGCCGGGACGGTCGTCGTGCTGCTCTCTCACGACGTGACTCTATCGGGAACCCCGGGGCGATGCTTAGCGTTAGGCTAACGATCGACGACGGCGTCGAGCCACCTCTCCCGCTCCCTGGAGGACCCGTGTTCCGTCTTGCCCGGACGTCGCTCGCGAACAGAGCCGTCGTCGCCCTCGTCACGGTCGCGGCCGCGATCTTCGGCGTGGTCAGTCTCGGCTCCCTCAAGCAGGAGCTCATCCCGTCCCTGCAGATCCCCGCCGCGGCGGTCGTCGCCGTCTACCCCGGGTCCGCGCCCGAGATCGTCGAGGACCAGGTCACCGAGCCGATCGAGGAGGCCGTGCAGGCCGTCGACGGCCTCGCGGGGATCAGCTCGACCGCGTCGACCAGCCTCTCCGTGACGACCGTCGAGCTCGACTACGGCACCGACATGGACGCCGCGACGCAGCAGCTGCAGACCGCGGTGACGCGCATCCAGTCCCAGCTCCCGGCCGACGTCGAGCCGCAGGTCGTCACGGGGTCCGTCGACGACCTGCCGGTCATCCAGCTCGCCGCGGCCGGCGAGGAGTCCGGGGACGACCTCGACGCCGCCGCGCTCGGCTCGGTCGTCGAGTCCGTCCTCGTGCCGCGCCTCGAGGAGATCGACGAGGTGCGCTCCGTCGCGGTCACCGGCGTCGCCGACCGCGAGGTGCACGTCGACCTCGACCCGCAGGCGCTCGCCGCCGCGGGCGTCTCGTCCGCCGACGTCTCCACGCTCCTCGACGACAACGGCGTCCTGCTCCCCGGCGGCACCGTGACCGAGGGCGACACCGAGCTCACCGTCCAGATCGGCTCGCAGATCACCACCGTCGACGAGCTCGCCGCGCTCCCGCTGCAGGGCGCGTCCGGGGTCGTCGCGCTCGGCGACGTCGCCGACGTGGCCGAGGTCGACGCCGCGGCGACCTCCGCGTCCCGCCTCGACGGCGAGCCGTCGCTCGCGATCGCCGTGACCAAGACCCCCGCGGGCAACACCGTCGAGATCTCGCACGCGGTCCAGGACGCGCTCGACGACCTCGACGCGGCGCTCGCCGACCAGGGCGTGCGCGTCGCCGTCGTGTTCGACCAGGCGCCGTTCATCGAGGAGTCGATCGAGGGCCTCGCCACCGAGGGCGCCCTCGGCCTCGTCTTCGCCGTCGTCGTGATCCTGCTGTTCCTCACGTCGGTCCGCTCGACGCTCGTCTCCGCGATCTCCATCCCGCTCTCGCTGTGCGTGACGTTCGTCGTCATGAACGCGACGGGCTACACCCTGAACATCCTCACGCTCGGCGCCATGACGGTCGCGATCGGGCGCGTGGTCGACGACTCGATCGTCGTCATCGAGAACATCAAGCGGCACCTGTCCTACGGCGAGCCGCGGCGCGAGGCGATCCTCACCGCCGTCCGCGAGGTCGGCGGCGCCATCACGTCCTCGACCGTCTGCACCGTCGCGGTGTTCGCCCCGATCGCGCTCGTGGGCGGCATGGTGGGCGAGCTGTTCCGGCCCTTCGCCGTCACCGTCGCCATCGCGATGCTCGCGTCGCTGTTCGTCGCGCTCACGATCGTGCCCGTCCTCGCGTACTGGTTCATCAAGCCCCCGAAGGGCGTCGTCGAGCACGACGGCTCCGACGAGTCCGTCGCCCGCGCGGCCGAGGTCGCCGAGCGCACGCGCGCCGCGGCCGAGGACAAGGAGCGCCGCGGCATCTGGCAGCGCGCCTACATGCCGACGCTCCGCGCGTCGCTGCGCCACCCCGTCGTCACGCTCGGCGTCGCCGTGCTCGTCCTCGCGGGCACGCTCGCGCTCGTGCCGCGCCTCGAGACGAACTTCCTCGGCGACTCCGGCCAGGACACCCTCACGGTGACCGAGTCGTTCGAGCCCGGCACCACGCTCGCCGCGCAGGACGAGGCCGCGCGCGCCGTCGAGGACGCCCTCCTCGACCTCGACGAGGTCGAGACCGTGCAGACGACCGTCGGCACGGGCGACGCCGCCATGGCCGCCTTCTTCGGCGGCGGGTCGACGCCGCAGGCGACCTTCGCGGTCACGCTCGCCGAGGGCACCGACGGCACGACCGCTCAGGCGACCGTCCGCGACGCCGTCGCCGACCTCGGCACCGACGTCACGACCGACATCGCCGTCGCCGGCGGCGAGGCCCTCATGGGCTCGTCCACCGTCGACCTCGTCGTGCGCACGACCGACCCGGACACCCTGGCCGACGCCGCGCGCCAGGTCCAGGACGCCGCCGCCGGCACCGACGGCGCGATCGAGGTGACGAACAACCTCGCCGCGGAGCAGTCGACCGTCCAGGTGAGCGTCGACCGCGAGGCCGCGACCGCGGCAGGGCTCACCGAGACCCAGCTCTCCGGCCTCGTCGCGTCGGTCATGTCGCCGATGCCCGTCGGCACCGTCGACCTCGGCGACGGACCGGTCGACGTCGTCGTCTCCCAGGGCGAGGGACCCGCCACCGTCGCCGAGCTCGAGGAGCTCGTCCTGCCCGGCGCCGACGGGCCGGTGCCGCTCACGTCCGTCGCGACGGTCGAGGAGGTCGCCGTCCCGACGTCGATCACGCGCCTCGACGGCGAGCGCAGCGCGACCGTGTCCGTCACGCCCGAGGGCCAGGACCTCGGGACGCTCACGACCGCGCTCCAGCAGACGATCGACGAGCTCGACCTGCCCGCCGGCACGACCGTCGAGGTCGGGGGCGTCGCCGCCCAGCAGGAGGACGCGTTCGCGGACCTCGGGCTCGCGCTCCTCGCCGCGATCCTCATCGTCTACGTGGTGATGGTCGCGACGTTCCGCTCGCTCGTGCAGCCGCTCATCCTCCTCGTCTCGGTGCCGTTCGCCGCGACCGGAGCGCTGCTCCTGCTCCTCGCGACCTCGACGCCGCTCGGCGTCCCGTCGCTCATCGGGATGCTCATGCTCGTCGGCATCGTCGTGTCGAACGCGATCGTCCTCATCGACCTCATCAACCAGTACCGCGAGCGCGGCAGGTCGCTCGACGACGCGGTGCTCGAGGGGTCGCGCAAGCGACTGCGCCCGATCGTCATGACGGCGCTCGCGACGATCTTCGCGCTCACCCCGATGGCGCTCGGCGTCACCGGCGGCGGCGCGTTCATCTCGCAGCCGCTCGCGCTCGTCGTCATCGGCGGTCTCCTCAGCTCGACGCTGCTCACGCTCGTCGTCGTCCCCGTGCTCTACACGCTGGTCGAGCGCCGCGGCGAGCGGCGTCGCGCCCGTCGCGCCGAGCGCGACGCCCGCAGCCTCGCCGAGGCGAGCGGAGCGCCGTCGGGCACCACGGGCGACGGCACGGACGAGCCGGCCGCCGACGACGACGGGACCCCGGCGGGCCGCCACGCGGCCCAGCCGACGGCCTGACCCTCCGCCTGCCCGACACCGCCCGGCCGGTCGTCCGCGACCGGCCGGGCGTCGTCGTCCGTCGTCGTCAGTCGTCGGTCGGAGACGTGGCAGGGCTGGGGCAGCGGGCGGTGCGCCGTCGGTGCTCGGGCTGCCGCGCCGTCACCTCGTGCGCTCGGCCGGCAGTTCCCGCGCGCGGCTCTGACGCCCTTCGCATCCGACGCCGCACCGCCCGCTCGTCCTGCGGCTCGCCTCGCGCGGTGCCACCGCGTCGTCAGCCCGCCCGGAGCCTCGCCCGCACGGCGCGGCAGCCGCCTCGCCGGCACGCGGCCGCCACCGTCCGCGTGCCGGCGCCAGGAGGATGCCCGGGCGAGACGGCCGCCGAGGGTGGGGCGGGGAGGGGGTGGTGTCGGGTCGTGGCGGGTCTGGCGGGAGCCGCGAGGAACGAGCGGCGGATGGTAGACCCGACACCACCCCCTCCCCGTCCCGCCCGGACTGACCACACGACCACACGACCACACGACCGAGCGACCGAGCGACCGAGCGAGCCGGGCGTCAGGACGGGCGGGCGACGCCGGTCTCGTAGGCGAGGACGACCGCCTGCACGCGGTCGCGGAGGTCGAGCTTGCCGAGGACGCGCCCGACGTGGGTCTTGACCGTGGCCTCCGAGAGCACGAACCGCTCGGCGATCTCGGCGTTCGTGAGCCCCTCGCCGAGCGCCTCGAAGACCTCGAGCTCGCGCGCGGTGAGGTGCGCGAGGCGCGGGTCGTCGCGACCGGTGGCCGCCTGCGCGGGCGCGGCGCCGTCCTGCGGGAGCTGGCCCGAGAACATCTCCAGCATGCGGCGCGTGATGCGCGGCGACACGGCGGCGTCGCCGCTCGCGACGGCGCGGATCGCGCCCACGAGCTCGCCGGGCTTGGCGTCCTTGAGCAGGAACCCGCTCGCCCCGGCGCGCAGCGCGGCGAACGCGTACTCGTCGAGGTCGAAGGTCGTGAGGATGATGACGCGCGCCGACGGTGTCTCGGCGACGATGCGCTCGGTCGCCTCGATCCCGTTGGTGCCGGGCATGCGCACGTCCATGAGCACGACGTCGGGGCGCAGCGCCGCGGCCTGCGCGACGCCGGTCGCGCCGTCCCCGGCCTCGCCGACGACCTCGATGTCGTCCTCGGCGGCGAGGATCATGCGGAACCCCATGCGCAGGAGCGCCTGGTCGTCGACGAGGAGCACGCGGACCGGACCGTCGTGCCCCGTGCCGCCGTGCGCCGTGGCGCCGTCCCCGTCGTGGCCCGTTCCCGTCCGTCCGCCCGTCACCGGTGTCCTCCCTGGTCGAGCCGCAGCCGCGCGACGACCTCCCAGCCGTCGCCGACCGGGCCGGCCGTCACGGTCCCTCCGTGCACGGCCGCGCGCTCGCGCATCCCGATGATGCCTCGTCCGGTGCCCACGGGGACACCCTCGGGGTGCCCGGCGGCGACGGACGGCGGCAGCTCGCGGGCGTCCGCGCCGTCGCCGCCGCCCGGGCGTCGGCCGGCGCGGTTCACGACGCGCAGCTCGAGCCAGTCGCCCTCGCCCGACGACGAGCGGTCCCACCGGACGACCTCGACGAGCACGATCGGGGCGAGCGGCGCGTAGCGGAGCACGTTGGTCAGCGACTCCTGGACGATGCGGTGCGCGGCCTGGCGCACGGAGGGTTCGAGAGTCGGCGTCGAGCCGCGCCGCACGAGCCGCACCGGCAGCCCGGCGGTGCGGAAGCGCTCGACGATGTCCTCGAGGTCGGCGACCTCGTCCGCGGGCGCGAGGGGGGCCGCGGCCTCGCCGCTCGCCGGGTCGCGGAGCACGCCGAGCACGCGCCGCATGTCGGCGAGGGCGGCGCGCCCGGTCGCGGTGAGCTCGTCGAGGGCGTGGGCGGCGAGCTCGGGGTGCTTCGCCCCGGAGGCCTTCGCGCCGTCGGCGAGGGCGACCATGACGGTGATGGAGTGCGCGACGACGTCGTGCATCTCGCGCGCGATGCGCGTGCGCTCGGCGGCGACGGCGAGCTGCGCCTGCTGGTCGCGGTCGCGCGCGATCGAGTTCGCGCGGTCCACGAGGTCGGCGACGTGCTGGCGCCGGGCGCGCACGTTCGAGCCGATCGCCATGGCCACGACGCACAGGATCGCCGTCACGAGGATGACGACGATGCGGTCCACGGTCGGCTGCCACGGGTCGACGCTGCGTCGCAGGACCTCGCCCTCGGCGGTCGTCACGACGTCGTACCAGAGCATGACGGCCGTCGAGAGCGGTACGACGACGGCCGCGAGCACGGGCCAGGCGACGCGCGGCGACCGTGCCGCGGCGACCGCGTAGACGGCGAACATCGCCCCGACCTCGTAGCCGGCGGTGTCCCCGGTGGCGGCGACGGCGCCGCAGCCGAGCACGGTGACGGCCAGGGCCACGGTGACGGGCCGCTGCCGGCGCCACAGGAGCGCGGCGCCGCCGAGCAGGAAGAACGCGAGCATCGCGAGCTCGGAGCCCTGCTCCGGCCACGCGACGGAGTAGAAGAGGCCGGGGACGACGAAGACCGCGACGACGACCCAGTCCATGACGCGCGGGTGCCGCGCGAAGTACCGGCGGACGGGGCCGAGGCGGCGCGCGTCGAGCTCCGTGAAGGGCTCGGGCGCGGGCCGCAGGGGGAGCGCACGCGGCGGGCCGGGGCGCGCCGAGGCCGGCGCCGGGCGAGCAGGGGGCTCGCCCGGCACCGGCCGGGTGGTGTCCGGGAGGCTCACGCGTCCCGGCGCTTGAGGACGAACGCCGCGACGGCGAGCGACAGGACGGCCCAGCCGGCCATGGCGGCGGTCGCCGCGCCCGGCGAGAGGACCTCGACCATCCCGGCGTCGGCGTCGGTCACCGTCATCATCGCGGTCGCGAGGTTCATCGGCAGGAACTTCTCGACGTCGCGCACCCACTCCTGGGAGAGGAAGCTCGCGACGAGCGGCAGCACGAACAGGAAGGCCACGAGCGTGAAGATGCTCCCGGCGGAGTGGCGCATGATCGCGCCGACGCCGACGGCGAGCAGGGCGACGAGCGCGAGGTACCCGGCGCACGCGAGGATGACGCGCTGGACGATCGGGTCGCCCAGGTCGGGCACGAGGTCGTTCCCGGAGAGCATGGGCGCGGTCGCGAGGTAGGACAGCCCGATGCCCACGAGGCCGACGACGAACGTCACGACGCCGATGATCCCGGCCTTGGCCCAGAGGGCGGGCAGGCGCGTCGGGACGGCGCTGAGCGTGGAGCGGATCATGCCCGTGGAGTACTCGCCGGTGATGACGAGCGCCCCGAGGACGGCGACGGCGAGCTGGGCGAAGATGTAGCCGAGCACGATGGCCTGGACGGTCGAGATGTTGCCCATCTCGGCGGCCATCTCCGGGCTCTGGGCGGCGAAGTTGAACGACGCGGCCATGGAGAGGCTGAAGAGCACCATGACGACGACCGTCGTGCCGATCGTCCACCACGTGGAGCGCAGCGAGCGGAACTTGAGCCACTCGGAGCGGAGCACGTGGCCGAACGTGAGGCGGTAGGGCGAGGTCGTGGTCGTCGGGCCCTGGGCGACGGCGGCGGCGGTCATCGGTGCGCTCCTTCGGGGGTCTGGGCGGGCGCGTCGGCCGGGGCTGCGCCCGCGGCGCCGTGCCCGACGTGGACCTGCGCGGCCTCGGTCTGGTACTCGACCGCGTCGGCCGTGAGGGCCATGTACGCGTCCTCGAGCGTGGACGTGACGGGCGTGAGCTCGTGGAGCACGAAGCCCTGCGCGGCGGCGAGCTCGCCGATCCCAGGGGCGTCGGCGCCGGTGACGACGAGCAGGCTCGGCTCGTCGCTCGTGACGGTCGAGCCGTCGCGCGTGAGCAGCTCGGCGAGCTGCGTGGCGTGCGGCGTGCGCACGCGGACGGTGCGCTGCTGCGTGCCGTTGACGATGTCGCCGACGGGGGCGTCCGCGATGATGCGGCCCTTGCCGATGACGACGATGTGGTCCGCGGTGAGCGCGACCTCGCTCATGAGGTGGCTCGACAGGAAGACCGTGCGGCCCTCCGACGCGAGGTACTTCGCGAGGTTGCGGACCCACAGGACGCCCTCGGGGTCGAGGCCGTTGACCGGCTCGTCGAGGATGAGCGTCTTGGGGTCGCCGAGCAGCGCGGACGCGATGCCGAGGCGCTGGCCCATGCCGAGGGAGAAGCCGCCGACGCGCTTCTTCGCGACGGACTGCAGGCCCGTCATCTCGATGACCTCGTCGACGCGCTTGGTCGGGATGCCGTGCGTCGCGGCCATCGCGCGGAGGTGGTTGTAGGCCGAACGGCCGGTGTGGACGGCCTTCGCGTCGAGCAGCGCGCCCACCTCGGTGAGCGGCGAGCGGTGCTGCGCGTACGGGCGTCCGTTGACGGTGACGGTCCCGGCGGTCGGGCGGTCCAGCCCCATGATCATGCGCATGGTCGTGGACTTGCCGGCGCCGTTGGGGCCGAGGAACCCGGTGACGGTCCCGGGCCGGACGGTGAACGAGATGCCGTCCACCGCCGTCTTGGGCCCGTACCGCTTGGTCAGGCCGCGTGCTTCGATCATGGCTCGCCCCTTCCAGGGTGCTGCGCGGGCCGGTGCCCGCTGGTGCGTCGTGGCGTCGTCCTCGAGCCTAGGCGCGGCCCCCGGCGCAGGTCAGCCACCTTCCGGCGTATGTTCGCGACCTCGTGGGCCTCCCGGCGTACGCCGCGCGGGGTACGCCGGCGCGGGCGGGTCGTCCGCGGGGTGGCACGCGCCGAACCCGGACGTCACCCGTGGGAACAGTGACCGGGAGTCGCACGTTCCCTAGGATGAACGTCAGGCCAGCGACACCCGACTCGAGGCGAGACAAGCCGATGACGAGGCCCGCTGCGAGAGTGGACGCCGCGACCAGGAGGAGCTCATGAGCAACCCCGTCTTCAACAACAGCGCGGTCTTCGGGGATCCGAAGAACCAGCGCGGAGGGACCGCCACGCGCGGTCCCGCGTACGGCACGCCGCCGGCGCAGGGGCAGAACCCCGCCTACGGCACGCCCCCGCAGGCCGGCCAGTGGGGCCAGTACGGCGCGCAGGCGGCCGACGCCGCGACGCTGAACCAGATGTACGACGCGCCGTCGGCCACGACCGCCGACACGAAGCGCCTCACGTACGACGACGTCATCATGAAGACCGGCGGGCTGCTCGCGCTGCTCGTGGTCGTGGGTGCCGCGACCTGGACGCTCGCGCCCGGCATCTGGCCGATCGGTGCGATCGCCGGCCTCGTGCTCGGTCTCGTCAACGCGTTCAAGCGCAACCCGAGCCCGCTGCTCATCACGCTGTACACCGTCGCGCAGGGCGTGTTCCTGGGCGGCATCTCCGCGTACTACGAGAGCTTCTACCAGGGGGTCGTGCCGTCCGCCGTCGTCGCGACGGTCGCGACGTTCGCCGCGGCGCTGCTCCTCTTCCGCTCCGGCAAGGTGCGGGTCACGCCGAAGTTCACGCGCTGGCTGCTCATCGCGATGGTCGGCTACCTCGCGTTCTCGCTCGTCAACGTCGTGCTCCTCATGTTCGGCGCGCTCGACGGCTGGGGCCTGCGCGGCGGCACGCTCGGCATCGTCATCAGCCTCGTCGCGGTCGGCCTGGCCGCCGCGTCGCTCATCGTCGACTTCGACTCGATCAAGCGCGGCGTCGAGGGCGGCGTGCCCGCCAAGTTCGCGTGGTCGGCGGCGTTCGGCCTGCTGGTCACGCTCATCTGGCTGTACCTCGAGTTCCTGCGCCTCTTCGCGATCCTGCAGAGCAGCGACTGACGACGGTGGCGCGCAGCTCCCACGACACGGCACCCGCGGCGGAGACCTCTCCGTCGCGGGTGCTCGTCGTCGTCGCCGGGCTCGTCGTCGCCGCGGCGGCGATGCTCGGCGTCCAGGTCCTCTACATGGTCGTGTCCGGCTCCCCGCCGGCGTGGCTCCCGTTCGCGGCCCTGCTCATCCTCATCAGCGTCCCGACGGCCGGAGCCGCCGTCGCGTGGCTCGGCACGCGGATCACGCGGGGGGCGTCCGAGGGGCGGGCGGCGCTCGTCTTCGCGGGGCTCGGGCTCGTCGCGGGCGCCCTGTGGGGCTCGCTGCTCGCGGGCGGTCTGGCGAGCCGGCTGTCCGACGAGGGAGCGACGAGCGGCCCCGGCCTCCTCGTCGGTGCCGCGGTGGTCGCCGGGATCACGGCGGCCGTCGGTGCGGGCCTGGGCCGGCTCACGGCGCGCGAGGCGGCCGGCCGGCCGGTGGCCGTCGTCGTCCTCGGACTCGTGGTCGTCGCCGCCGCGCTGCTGGCGTTCCTCGGCTGACGGCCCCCGGGGCCGCGTGAGGCAGCCGCGGTCGGGTCGTCCCGACCGCGGCTGCTGCGCGTTCCCGACGCCCGTCGGACGGGCGCACCCGCCCCCCGGGTCAGGCGGGCAGGCCGTGGCGTGCCGCGGCCGAGGCGAAGCCGAGCCACGTGTGCCGGTTGCCCGCCCAGCACCAGCCGACCTTCGGGGCGCCGCGCCGCTCGCGCCCGTCGCGGCCCGTCCCGTTCGAGATCCAGAGCGCGGGCGTGCGCGTGTCGAGCGCGCCGCCGGGCTTGCGCAGGCGCGACCCGATCGTCATGAAGCAGCGGTTGCGCTCGACGACGTCCGGCACCTGCAGCGCCCAGTGGATGCCCTCGGCGAGCAGCAGGGGCGTGCGGCCGCGCCCCGCGAGCTCCGGGAGCGCCTCGTCGGGCGACCAGTTCGCCAGGTCGTCCCCGCGGTCGAGGGCGCTCACGGCGTAGAGCGCGCCCGGCGGCACGTCGAGACCGTCGATCGGGGCGAAGCGGTCGACGTCGTCCATGTCGACGACGACGAACCCCTCCCGCTCGCCGCCGCGCACCGGGAGCCGCAGCAGGGGCGCGAGCGCCGACGGCGGCGCGAGCGCGGGGTCGACGACGAGGAGCGACCCCTCGGGCGCCGTCCGGGCGAGCTCCGCGGCGGCGGCGCGCACCGCGTCGTCCGCCAGCCCGGTGAGCGCCGGGACGCCGAGAGCGACGAGCCGCTCGGCCTGGTCGGCGAGCGGGGGCAGCGGGGGCAGCGAGGACTCCGTCGGGACGGTCTCCGGGCGGGCGGTGGTGCGGGGGGCGGCGGTCGCGGTCACGGGGCACCTCTCGGTTCGGCGGCGGTCGGCGGAGAGCCCAACGTTCTACACCGTACGGAAATTCCCGTCCGCGCGGGCGCGTCCCGGTCGCGCCCGGGGGACCACGGATCGGGGATGATCGGGGGATGAGATACGCAGAGCACGTCTCCGAGCTCGTCGGCGGTACCCCGCTCGTCCGGCTGACCCGTGTCACGGAAGGGCTGTCGGCGACGATCCTCGCCAAGGTCGAGTACGTGAACCCCGGCGGCTCCGTCAAGGACCGCATCGCGCTGAAGATGGTCGAGGCCGCCGAGGCGTCCGGCGAGCTGCGGCCGGGCGGCACGATCGTCGAGCCGACGTCCGGCAACACCGGCGTCGGCCTCGCGCTCGTCGCGCAGCGCAAGGGCTACCAGTGCGTGTTCGTGTGCCCCGACAAGGTGAGCCAGGACAAGCGCGACGTGCTCCGGGCGTACGGGGCGCGCGTCGTCGTGACGCCGACCGCCGTCGCGCCCGACCACCCGGACTCGTACTACTCGGTCTCCGACCGCCTGGTGCAGGAGATCCCGGGCGCGTGGAAGCCCAACCAGTACGCCAACGCGAACGGCCCCGCGTCGCACTACGAGTCGACGGGGCCGGAGGTCTGGTCCGACACCGACGGGCGCGTCACCCACTTCGTCGCGGGCGTCGGCACGGGCGGCACGATCACGGGCACGGGCCGGTTCCTCAAGGAGGTCTCGGCGGACCGCGCGGAGGCCGACGGCGGCCGCGTGCGCGTCGTCGGCGCCGACCCGGCGGGCTCGGTGTACTCGGGCGGGGACGGGCGGCCGTACCTCGTCGAGGGCGTCGGCGAGGACTTCTGGCCCGCCGCGTACGACCCGGCGGTGCCCGACGAGGTCATCCCCGTCACCGACGCCGACTCGTTCGCGATGACGCGCCGCCTCGCGCGCGAGGAGGGGCTGCTCGTCGGCGGCTCGTGCGGCATGGCCGTCGAGGCCACGCTGCGGCTCGCGCGCCGCCTCGAGGAGGAGGACCCGGAGGCTGCGGCGCGCGCCGTGATCGTCGTGCTCCTGCCCGACTCCGGACGCGGCTACATGTCGAAGATCTTCAACGACGCGTGGATGCGCTCGTACGGGTTCCTCCCCGCGGAGGAGGGCGTCACGGCGGGCGACGTGCTGCGCGCGAAGGACGGGCGCCTGCCCGACCTCGTCCACACGCACCCGAACGAGACCGTGCGCGACGCGATCGAGATCCTGCGCGAGTACGGGGTGTCGCAGATGCCGGTGGTCGGCGCGGAGCCGCCCGTGAAGATCGGCGAGGTCGCCGGGTCGGTGAGCGAGCGCGAGCTGCTCGACGCCGTCTTCTCGGGGCGCGCGTCGCTCGCCGACCGCGTGGACCAGCACATGGAGCCGCGGTTCCCGCTCATCGGGGCGGGCGAGGGCGTCGAGGCGATCCGCGAGGCGCTGCACGACGCGGACGCGCTCCTCGTCGTCGAGGACGGCGACCCGGCGGGCGTGCTCACGCGGCACGACCTCCTCGGCTTCCTCGCGAGCTGACCTCCCGCACGCCGGCCGGCCGCCGTCCCGACCTCCGGGGCGGCGGCCGGCCCGCGCCCGGCGGTCACGGCGATCGGTCGCGCGGATCGGTCGTGCCGACCGGTCATGCCGAGCGGTCGCGCGCGACGCCGTGCCAGTACGCCGCGATCTCGCTCGTCACCGTGACGACCCGGTCCGGCGCGGGCGGGGCGGGCCACAGCTGGAGCACGTAGCGGTCGGGCGCCGTGAGCGGGGGCAGCGCAGTGTCCATGTCGCGGCCGGCGTCCATCTCCGTCGCGAGGTAGCGGGCGCGGTGCCACCCGAGACGCGGGGCCGTGAAGGCGCCGCCGTCCTCGAAGGCGAGGACCATGAGGCGGGGCGCCGTGATCTCGACCGACGCCTCGACGACCTCCTGCCACGCGTCGTCGCCGGGAGGCTCCGACGCGTGCCACTCGACGCGGAAGGGGACCGCGCCGGTGTGGAGCCCGGTCGTCATCAGGAGCGTGCCGTCGGTGCCGCCGGTCACCAGCAGCCCGTTCTCCTGGCCCTGCCTCTCGAGCTCGGGCATGGCGCCGTCCTCCTCGAGGAGGAAGACGAAGCCGTAGTGGACGTGGAGGTCGCGCGCGAGGAGCTCGATCACGCGCGCATCGTCCCGACCGCCCGGGCCGAGCGTCAAGGGCCGGGCGGCCCGTCTCTCGTGGTCACGCGGCGCGCAGCGCGGCGAGCCCCGCGAGCATCATCGACACGTGCGTCGCGAAGCTCGTGCCGAGGTCGTCGGGCAGCCGGAACCCGCCGGTCAGCTCGAGCGTGACGAACCCGTGCAGGCTGGCGCGGACCGAGCGGATCGCGTCGATCATGCGGTCCTCGGGCAGGTCGAAGCCCCGCAGCACCGCGGCGAACGTCTGCACGGAGCGGTCGGCGGCGGCCGAGAGCTCGGCGTCCGCGGGGTCGTCCGGGTCCGGGGCGGCCTGGAGCGCGGCCCAGCGCCCCGGGTGGGCGCGGCCGAAGTCGCGCATCGCGTGCGCGAGGGCGCGCACGGCGTCGGGCCCGGACCGGCCGACCGTGGCGTCGCGCACGGTCCGCGTGACGTCCTCGACGCTGACGAGGCTCACGGCACGGCGCAGCTCGGCGAGCGAGGGCACGTGCTTGTAGAGGCTCGGGGTCGCGACGCCGGCCTGCGCCGCGACCTTCGCGAGCGTGAGGTCGGCGAAGCCGGTCGGCCCGCCGCCGTCGACGAGGTCGAGCGCGATCCGCACGACGGCGTCGCGCGAGAGGCCGGCCCTAGCCACGCGCGTCGCCGTCCACGGGCGCGGTCGCGAGGGCCGGCAGGCCCGCGAGGAACGGGAGGACGGCCGCGAGGACCTCCTCGGGCGCCTGGACCTGCGGGTAGTGGCCGACCTCGGGCAGCACGGCCGTCGTCGCGCCGAGACGCTCCTCGGCGAAGGACGCCTCCGCGGCCGGGTCGGCGTAGTCGGGGTCGAGCGCGCCGTAGAGCGCGAGCGCCGGGGCCTGGACGCGGGCGAGGCGCGGCTCGACGACGCTGTGGTCGAGCTGGAGGCACAGGTCGCGGAACGAGCGCAGGCGGCCGGGCTCGGCGAGGCTCGCGCGCAGCGCCGCCCGGTGCGCGGCGAGCCGCGCGGGCTTGCGGCCCTTGGCCAGGACCCCGTAGTACGACGCCCAGACCGCGCCGCCCCACGGCCGTGCGAACAGCACGCGGTACGCGACGCGCAGCAGGCGCTGCCTCGCGGGGGACAGGGGCTCGCGCAGGAACCCGTTGAGCAGCACGAGCCCGCGCACGAGCTCGGGCCGCTCGGCCGCGGCGACGACGGCCGCGGACGCGGCGAACGAGTTCCCGAGCAGCACGGCGGGACCGGCGTCGAGGTGCTCGACGAGCGCCACGAGGTCCGACGCGGTCGCCTCGTCGCCGTGGACGGCGAACGTGGTGCTGCTGTCGCCGTGCCCGCGCAGGTCCATGACGACGACGCGGTACCCGGCCTCGACGAGGCGGGGGGCGACGTCGTCGTAGGTGGAGCGCAGGTCTCCCATGGCGGGGGCGGCGACGACGAGCGGGCCCGAGCCCTCGTCGGTGTAGGCGAGGCGGCCCGCGGGTCGCGACAGGTGGTGGACGACGGGCGACTGCTGGCGCGTGTTCATAGCCATAAGGCTAATGCCATTAGCCAACGAGGGCAAGGCCCTGGAACCGCGCGGTCCCCGGCCCGGAGCGGCGGTCGCGCGTAAGGTGGACGGACCCGCGCGCGGCGCGGGATCCCAGCTCACCGACGAGAGGCACACCTCGTGACCGACCAGCCCGCCCTGCCCACCGCCTCGGGTTCCTTCGGCGACAAGCCGACCCTCGACTTCCCGGAGTCCGGTGCACCCGACGGCCTGCAGGTCGTCGTGCTCTCCGAGGGCGACGGCCCCGCCGTCACCTCCGGACGCAACATCGTCGTCCACTACCTCGGCCAGACGTGGGGCGGCCACGTGTTCGACAACTCCTACGACCGCGGCGACACCATCGCCTTCCCCATCGGCGTCGGCGCCGTGATCGGCGGCTGGGACAAGGGCCTCGTGGGCCAGAACGTCGGCTCGCGCGTGCTCCTGTCGATCCCGCCGGAGCACGGCTACGGCCAGCGCGGCGTCCCGCAGGCCGGCATCGGCGGCACGGACACCCTCGTGTTCGTGGTCGACGTCGTGGACGTGCAGTGACCGCACGCGCCTGACGGCCGCGGCGCGCGGCGCTCAGCGTCGCGCGCTGCGGGTCACCGTGAAGCGCCGGTCGCGCGCGACCTGGACCGTCGGCCCGACGGCCCGCTCGAGCGCGGGGCGGTAGCGCAGGTGCGAGTTCCACACGCACCACAGCTCGCCGCCCGGGCGCAGAACGCGGCCCGCGCTCGCGAACATCGCGTGGGCGGCGTCCGTGCGCAGCGCCGCGCCCTCGTGGAACGGCGGGTTGAGCAGCACGACGTCGGCGCTCGCGTCCGGCAGGGACGCCCCCGCGTCGTCGCGCACCGTGCGCACCCGCGCGTCCACGCCGTTCGCGCGCGCGGTGAGCGCCGCGGACCGCACCGCGGCGTCCGACCGGTCGGCGGCGACGGCGCGCGCGTCCGGCCAGCGCCGCGCCGCCCAGGCCGCGAGCAGCCCGGTCCCGCACCCCAGGTCCACGACGTCGCGCGGCCCGTCGCCGCCGAGGACCTGCGCCCCGTCGAGCCGGTCGAGCAGGAACCGCGTGCCGAGGTCGAGGCTCGCCCCGGCGAACGCCGCGCCGTAGGCCGCGACCGTGAGGCCGAGCTCCGGCAGGTCGGCGGTGACCGGGTACGTGAAGGGCGTCCCGGCGTCCGGCACGCGCGGCGACCGCGCGACGAGGACCCGCGACCTGCCGCGCCCGAGGCTCGCGCGCACGTCCGCGAACGACTCCCCGAGGACGTCGTTCATCGCGGGCGTCATGTGCTTCACGCGACCGCCCGCGAGCAGGACGACGTCCGGTGCAGCCTCCCGGGCGACGTGCTCCGCGACGTCGCGCAGGGCCGCGAGCCCCCGGGGCAGGCGGGCCACGACGACGCGCGCCCCGGTGAGCAGCCCGGGCCCGAGCGCGTGGTGCGCGAAGGCCCCGGCCCGTCCGAGCGCCGCGGCGTTGGCGTCGAGCGCGGCCTGCGCCGTGCAGGCGTCCTGGTGCACGCGGACGACGCCGTCGGCGCGCGGCCCGGAGGTCGCGCCAGCACCGACCGCGGCTGTCGCGTCGGCGCCGTGGGCCAGCGCGGCGACGCCGAGCGTGAGCGCCCCGTACCGGTCGTCGACCACCGCGACCGCGCCCGGCCCGGCCGCCGCGACCCACGGCGCCGCCTCGTCGAGGAGCAGGCGGTCCGCGGCGTCGACGGCGACGGGGGAGTCCTCGCGCCGCGGGCCGTCGTCGTCGGTGCGGAGCCGGTCGAGCAGGTCGGCGAGGTCGGGCGTCGTCACGCCCCCAGTCTCCCCGATGCGCGTCGCGGCCCTCGTCGGGCGCCCCGCCGCCGGGAGCGCTAGCCTGCGGTCGCCGGTCCCACCGAGGAGGCCACCATGGACGTGCCGCGGACGCTCGTCGAGTCCCGCGCGGCAGGGCGCGCGCTGCGCGACCGTGCCCCGCGCCGCACCCAGGGCGCGCTCCTGCTCCCCGAGCGCGACCCCGTCGCGATCATCGAGGAGCAGAACCGCGACCGGATCCAGGACCTCGTGCCGCTGCGCGTCGGCCGGATGCTCGAGTCGCCCTTCGCCTTCTACCGCGGGACGGCCGCGACCATGGCGCACGACCTGCGCGACGGGCCGCGGTCCGGCGTCCACGTCGTCGCGTGCGGGGACGCGCACGTGTCCAACTTCGGGCTGTTCGCCTCGCCCGAGCGGCGCGTCGTCTTCGACCTCAACGACTTCGACGAGGCCGCCGACGCGCCGTGGGAGTGGGACGTCAAGCGTCTCGCCGCGAGCATGTACGTCGGCGGGCGGGACAAGGGCATGTCGGAGGCCGAGTGCGGCGACGCCGCGCGCGAGGCCGTGCGCGGCTACCGCGAGGCGCTGCACAACCTCTTCGGGCTCAGCGCGCTCGAGCGGTTCGCGTTCCAGGTCGAGACGGACACGATCGAGCCGCTCCTGCGCAAGGAGGGGCGCGAGGAGTTCCGTCGCACGGTGCGCAAGGCCCGCCGGCGCACCTCGGAGCAGGTGGTCCAGAAGATCACCACGCGCACCGCCGACGGCGAGCCGCGCATCGTCGACCAGCCGCCCGTGACCCAGCACGTCGACCTCGCGAGCATCGAGGAGCTCACGACGCTCTTCGAGCTCTACCGCGAGCCCCTGCGCGCCGACGTGCGGCTCCTGCTCGGCCAGTTCACGCTCGTCGACTACGTGCTGCGGGTCGTGGGCGTCGGCAGCGTCGGCACGCGCTGCTACATCCTGCTGTTCGAGGGCCCGTCCGAGGAGCCGCTCGTGCTGCAGGTCAAGGAGGCCGCGACGTCCGTGCTCTCGCGCTACGGCGGGATGCGCGACGCGCTGCCGGCGGGCATCCCGCCCGCCGGGCTCGTGCACTCGCAGGGGCGCCGCGTCGTCGCCTCGCAGCGGATCCTCCAGGCGCACTCCGACCCGTTCCTCGGCTGGGTCACGGTCGAGGCGCCCGAGCGCACGGGACGCCCGCGCGTCGACTTCTTCTGGCGCCAGTTCCGCGACATGAAGGGCTCCGTCGAGCTCGACCGTCTGACGCCGGCGCAGTTCACGCGGTACGGCGAGCTGTGCGGCCGCGTGCTCGCGCGCGCCCACAGCCAGTCCCCGGGCACGCGCGTCACGTACGGCTACCTGGGCCGTTCGGACGTCTTCGACGAGGCCGTCGCCCGCTGGGCGCGCGCGTACGCGGACGTCGTGGAGCAGGACTACGCCGCGCTCGAGGCCGCGGTGGCGTCCGGACGGGTCCCGGCCGAGCGCGGCACGTGAGGCCGGCGTGCGGCGTCGGCGGGCGCGCCGCCCGACCGTAGGCTGTGCGCCATGACCGACGACGCACCCGTCCCCGCCGAGGCGCCCGTCACCGAGGTGCCGCGGGGGACGGCGCGCGTCGCGATCGAGTACTGCACGCAGTGCCGCTGGCTGCTGCGCGCGGCGTGGGTCGCGCAGGAGCTCCTGCAGACGTTCCGCACGCGGCTCGGCGAGGTCGCCCTGGTCCCGGGCACCGGCGGCGTGTTCCGCGTGACGCTCGACGCCGGCGACGGCCCGGTGCTCCTGTGGGACCGCACGGTCGACGGCGGGTTCCCCGAGGTGCCCGACCTCAAGCGGCGCGTGCGCGACGCCATCGCTCCCGACCTGTCGCTCGGCCACACCGACCGCGCGGCCGAGAAGGCCTGACCCGCCGAGGCCCGGGCGGCGGGGGCGCGACCGGGCCTCGGCGGGTCAGGCCTTGCGGGCGCGCTGCGCGGCGAGCCGGTCCTCCTCGACGCGCACCTTGGCCTGCGTCTCGCGCTCCTGCACGAGCCACGCGGGCGGGTCGAGCCGCAGGTCGTCGATCTGCTGGGTGGTCAGCGGCTCGGTGATGCCGCCGCGCGCGAGACCCGAGATCGAGACGCCGAGACGGCCGGCGACGACGGGGCGCGGGTGCGGACCGTTGCGGCGCAGGTCGCTGAGCCACTCCGGCGGGTTCTTCTCGAGCTCGTCGAGCTGCGCGCGCGAGATCTCTCCGGCCCGGAACTCCTCGGGCGTCGCGGGCAGGTACACCCCGAGCTTCTTGGCCGCCGTGGCGGGCTTCATCGACTGCGCGGAGTGCTTCGGGCTCATGGGCCCAGGGTATGTCCTCGGGACGGGTCCGACCGTCCTCGCCGGCGAGCGGCGCGGGCGGGGGAGACGCCGGACCGGCCGGCCGTGCGCCGTCGGACCTAGGGTGGACGCGTGGACGACGACGCGGGCGCACCCCCCGAGCACGAGGCCGAGCCTCCCTCCGAGCCGCAGGGCACGGCCGGGCCGGAGCCGGACGGCACGGGCACGCCCGGCCCGGAGGCCGCGGGGACGGCCGCACCGGACGGTGCGGACGCGCACGGGACGGTCGGTGCGGACGCGGACGCGGACGGGACGGTCGGTGCGGACGCGGACGAGGGCGGGACGGACGGTGCCGACGCACCCGGGCGGGCGACCGCCGTCGGGCCGCGGTTCCGGCTCGCGTACGTGCCCGGCGCGACCCCGGCGAAGTGGGTGCGCACGTGGCGGGAGCGGCACCCCGACGTCCCGCTCGACCTCGTCGCGGCGGACGCCGCCGACGCCGAGCGCGTGCTGCGCGACGGCGAGGCCGACGCCGCGATCCTGCGCCTGCCGGTGGACCGCGACGTGCTCGCCGCGATCCGGCTCTACGAGGAGACGCCGGTGGTCGTCGTCTCGCGCGACCACCTGCTCGCGGCGCTCGACCCGGACGAGGCCGTGGCGCTCGACGACCTCGCCGACGACGTGCTGCAGCGCCCGCTCGACGACGTCGTGCCGTGGGCGGGCGCGCCGGGCGCCGCGGACGACGCGCCCGGGCCGCCCGGCGTCGCCGCCGCCGAGCGTCCCGCGACGACGGCGGACGCGGTCGTCCTCGTCGCGGCCGGCGTGGGCGTGCTCGTCGTCCCGCAGTCGCTCGCGCGCCTGCACCACCGCAAGGACGTCGTGCACCGGCCGCTCGACGGCGCCCCGCACGCGCCCGTCGCGCTCGCCTGGGTCGCCGACCGCGACGACGACCTCGTCGAGGAGATGGTGGGCATCGTGCGCGGGCGCACGGTCAACAGCTCGCGCGGGCGCTCCGCGACGGGCGACGCGTCGACCGGGGGCGGTACGGCGTCTGGCGAGCGCCAGGGCGACCGGCAGGGCGGCGGGCGCGGTGCGTCGTCGCGCACCGGCCGGGGAGCGGGAGCCGGCGGGTCGGGCGGCGGACGCGGTGGTGCCGCCCGCGGTGGGGCCGGGCGAGGCGGCGGCGCACCGCGCGGCGGCAGGGCCGCCTCCGGCAAGGGCGGATCAGGCAAGGGCGGCGCGGGCAAGGGCGGCAAGAACGCCCGTGGTCGAGGCAAGCGCCGCTGACCGCGGCGCACGGCCGTGCGCGACGGTCCGGCGCGGACGGTGCGGACTCGCGCGACGCGGTCCGGCGTGAGCGACACGGTCCGGCCTGAGCGATGCGGTCCCGCGCGAGCGATGCGGTCCTGCCCGAGCGACGCGGTCCGGCCTGAGCGATGCGTCCCTGCGCGAGCGATGCGTCCCGGGACGCATCGCTCGCGCGGGAACGCGTCTCTCGCGTGAGATGAAGGACGTCGCACGTGAGCGCCATCGCGTGTGCGGAGCGCGTCCGCCGCGCGGAGGGCCGCAGGTGCCCTCGTGCCCTCGTGCCCGCGTGCCCTCGTGCCCTCGTGCCCTCGTGCCCCGTGCTCCCGGTCGTGCTGCGACGCCGGGCATCGACCGAGTATCCATAGGTATTGACTTATATAAGCAGCGGTTGCAGCATGGAGGCGTGGAAGCGTTCGACGTCCTCGGCGACCCGGTCCGGCGCCGCATCCTCGAGCACCTCGCGACGGGGGAGCGGCCGGCGGGGGAGGTCGTCGCGCTCGTGGGCGAGGAGTTCGCGATCAGCCAGCCGGCGGTCTCCCAGCACCTGCGCGTGCTGCGCACGAGCGGGTTCGCGACGGTGCGCGCGGAGGGCACGCGGCGCCTCTACGCCCTCGACCCGGCCCCGCTGGGGGAGGTCGAGGACTGGGCCGCCGGCCTCCGGCGGTTCTGGGAGCAGCGCCTCGACGCGCTCGGCACGGAGCTCGCGCGCGGGGCCCGCGCGCGACGTCGTGCCGCGGACGCCGACGCCTCCACGCACGACGTCGCGTCGGCGGGCACCGCCGGGGCGCGAGAGACCGACGACCCCCGGAGGGCATCATGAAGGACCTCGTCGCCGAGCTGGAGGCCGCGCGCCGCACCGTGGGGAGCGCGACGCTCCCGGCGGGAGAGGCGCGCGTCGTCACCCTGTCGCGGACCTACCCCGCCGACGTCGCGGACGTGTGGGACGCCGTGACGAGCCCCGAGCGCCTCCCGCGCTGGTTCCTGCCCGTGAGCGGCGACCTGCGTGTCGGCGGGACGTACCAGACGGAGGGCAACGCGGGCGGCGAGATCCGCGTGTGCGACGCGCCGCACCACCTGCAGATCACGTGGGTCATGGGGCCCGCCGGACCGGAGGACTCGTCGATCGTCGACGTGCGCCTCGAGCACGCCGACGACGGCACGCGGCTCACGCTCGAGCACGCCGCCGTCACGCCGCCGGAGTTCTGGGACCAGTTCGGGCCCGGCGCCGTGGGCGTCGGGTGGGACGGCGCGCTCCTCGGTCTCGGCCTGCACCTCGCGGGCGTCGAGGGCGCGATCGACCCCGAGACACTCGCCACGGACCCCGCCGTGCGGGCGTTCAACACGGCGAGCAGCGAGGCGTGGGGCGCCGCCCTCGCCGCGGCGGACGGCCTGGACGCCGAGGACGTCGCCGCCCGCGTGGCCGCGACGACCGCCTTCTACGTGCCGCCGCTCGACCCGGCGTAGCGCCCGGCCCTCGCTCCGGCCCCCGCTCCGGGCGGCGCGGGGCGACACGGGCGACGTCCGACCGTGGGCTGATGTTCATCCGGCGTTCACCTGACTACCCTCGTCCGGTGACCGCGCCCCATATGTCCCGTGCCGTGCCTGCCTCCCACCCCGCGCCGGGTGCCGCGCCCGACGCCGGCTCACGACCCGCGGGCGTCGCGACCCGGGCGCTCGCGTGGCTCGGCGGCGGCGCGCTCGTCGTGGTCGCGGCGTTCCTGCTGCGGGGCCCGAGCACGTCCCTCTACGTCGCGGTCACGGCACGCACGGGCGACCTCCCGGGGTCGGAGCTCGTCGCGGAGGGCGGCGTGCTGCTCCTCCTCGCGCTGTGCGCGCTCGTGGCGCTGCGCGCGCGGCACGGCGGTCCGGTCGCCGTCGCGACGACGCTCACGGCCGGGCTTGGCGCCGTCCTCGCGTACGGCGTGAGCGAGGGCGTGAAGTCGGTGGTCCGCCAGCCGCGCGGGTGCTGGGAGCTCGTCGAGGTCGCGCACTGCCCGCCCGCGGGCGACTGGTCGTTCCCCAGCAACCACACCGCGATCGCGTTCGCGCTCGCGACGGCCGTCGTCGTCGCGGGGGCCCCGTCCCTGCGCGCGTTCGGGTCCGCCCCGCCGCGCCACGGCAGCGTCGCGCGGCCGGTCGACGTCGCGCTGTGGGTCGTGCTCCCGGTCGTCGCCGCCGTGCTCGTGGGCGGCGCGCGCGTCACCCAGGGCGCGCACTTCCCGCACGATGTGGTCGCGGGCGCCGCGGTGGGCGTGAGCGTCGTGACGGCCACGGTCCTCGTGCTCGCCGGGCCGGCGACGAGCGCGGTGCACGCGGCGTGCTCGCTGTCCCCGGTGCGCCGCGCCCTGCTCGCGCGGCCCTACTGACCGCGCGGCCCGCTGACCGGGCGCCTCAGCGCGGGTCGGTGACGAACACGTCGAACAGGTCGGGGTGGTGGGCGTGCACGAGCACGCCGAACACGACGAGGTCGAACAGCAGGTGCACCGCCACGACGTACGTGAGCGACTTGCTCCACGAGAAGATCCAGCCCTGGACGAGGGCGAAGGGGATCGTGAGCAGCGGGCCCCACTCGCGGTAGCCGAGCTCCCAGAGGAACGAGACGAACACGGTCGCCTGCAGGACGTTCGCCGTCCACAGGCCGAAGTGCTTGCGCAGCAGGGCGAAGACGATGCACACGAAGAACAGCTCGTCCCAGATGCCGACGGCGTTGACCCCGACGAACAGGCGAACGATCTCCTGCGTCCCGGTGACCTCCGGCCAGTTGAGGTACGCCCCCGACCCGATGAAGTAGAACGGCAGGATCAGGTACCCCGCCACGACCACGACCGCGAGGTACAGGATCTGCCCGCGCGTCCAGCGACGCCCGGTCGCGACGGGGAACGCGATCGTCCGGTCGCCGAACGCGAACCGGGACAGCGCCCAGGGCACGAGCACCGCGAGCGAGAGCGCGACGGTGAAGCGCGCCATGCCGGCGTCCGACAGGTCGGCCTCGAGCGAGATCGACGAGATGATCGCGAGGCCCACGCCGACGAGCGCGAGGTCGCGGCCGAGCACGCGGTCCACCGCCCAGCCGAGCGCGACGCCGAGCACGAGGGGCACGTAGCCGAGCGGACGCACGTGCACCGCGAACAGCAGGACCGCCGAGAGCGCGACGAGCGCCGCGGCGAGCAGCCTCGCGGGCGACCCGACGGCCCAGGGCGGCAGGTCGGCGTCGGGCACGACGGTCGGGGAGCCGGGGGAGGACGTCACCCGCACACGGTGCCACGTCGGGGCGACCTGCGGCGACGCCCACGGCAGAAGGCGTGTCGCGCGGGCGCGGGACGTGCGAGCGTGGAGGCATGCGCACCTCGCCCGACGGGTACCGCAGCGTCGCCGTCCTGTCCGACGTGCACGGCGTGCTGCCCGTGCTCGACGCCGTCCTCGCCGAGCCCGACGTGCGCGACGCGGACCTCGTCGTCGTGACCGGCGACCACGCCGCGGGGCCGCAGCCGGTCGAGGTGCTCGACCGGCTGGCGTCGCTCGGCGACCGCGCGCTGCTCGTGCGGGGCAACGCGGACCGCGAGCTCGTCGCGTGGGCCCGGGAGGGCGCGGGCGAGGTGCCGGACCCGGTCGTGCCGTGGGCCGCCGTGCGCCTGCGGCCCGACCAGGTGGTGCTGCTCGCGGGCCTGCCGCACCCCGTGGAGGTCGAGGTGCGGGGCTTCGGGCGCGTCGTCGCCTGCCACGGGACGCCGCGCGACGACGAGGAGGTCGTGCTCGTCGACTCCTCGCTCGACCGGTGGGCCGACGTGCTCGGCGGCCTCGACCCGCAGGTCACGACCGTCCTGTGCGGGCACACGCACATGCCCTTCGTGCGGCTCGTCGACCGGCGCCTCGTCGTGAACCCGGGCAGCGTGGGCATGCCGTACGGCCGCGCGGGCGGCTCGTGGGCGCTCCTGCGCGACGGGCAGGTCGCGCTGCGGCACACCCCGGTCGACGTCGACGCCGCGGTCGCCGCCGTCGTGGCCGGCAGCGACTACCCCGACGTCGCGGCCTGGGCGGCGTACTTCGTGCGCTCCGCGGCGAGCGACGCCGAGGCGCTGCGCGTGTTCGCGCCGCGCGACGGGCGCGCTCAGAGCTCCTCGTAGACCGCGGGGTCCTGGTCGTTCGTGCGACCGTCGACGCGCGCGAGCGCGGTGAGCGCGGTCATCTCGTGCGCCGAGAGCTCGAACGAGAACACGTCGAGGTTCTCCCGCTGGCGGTCCGGCGACGACGCCTTGGGGATCGGCACGACGCCGAGCTGCACGTGCCAGCGCAGGACCGCCTGCACCGGCGAGACGTCGTGCGCGCGCGCCACCGCCGTGACGACCGGGTCCCGGAGCAGCTCGCCCGCGCGGCCCAGCGGGCTCCACGCCTGCGTGACGACCCCGCGCTGCGCGTCCGCCGCGCGCTGGTCGGCCTGCGGGAAGTACGGGTGCAGCTCGACCTGGTTGACGACGGGCGTCACGCCGGTCGCGGCGATCACCGCGTCGAGGTGGTCGGGGAGGAAGTTCGACACCCCGACGTGGCGCACGAGGCCGCGCTCGCGGCACGCCACGAGCGCCTCGTACGCCTCGACGTACCGCCCGACGCGCGGGTTCGGCCAGTGCACGAGGTACAGGTCGAGACGGTCCAGGCCCGTGCGGAACAGCGACTCCTCGACCGTGCGGACGGCGTCGTCGTAGGCGTGGTACCGACCGGGGAGCTTCGACGTGACGAGCACGTCGTCGCGCGGCACGGCCGCGCTGCGGACCGCGGCACCGACCGCGCCCTCGTTCTCGTAGCTGAACGCCGAGTCCACGAGCCGGTAGCCCGCCTCGATCGCGCGCACGACCGTCTCCGCGCCGCCCGAGCCGCGCAGCCGGTACGTCCCGAAGCCGACCGCGGGGATCGACGTGCCGTCCTGGGCGGAGAGGGTGGGGATCGTCGTCATGCCCTCCATCTACGCACGCCCCCAGGCGGCTGGCACCTCCGCCGCGGGACCGCACGAGGACGGCCCCCGACCCGCACGGGGTCGGGGGCCGCCTCGCAGCCGTCGCTACGCGGCGTCGGGGTACGGGACGCCCGTCGTCGCGTGGCAGCGGTAGCCGTTCGGGTTCTTCGCCGCGCTGAGGTACTGCTGGTGGTAGTCCTCGGCGTAGTAGAACGGCCCGGCCTCGGCCGCGGGGCGCATCTCCGTGGTGATCGGGTCGTAGCCCTTCGCGGCGAGCACCTCGCCGTAGCGCTCCGCCGTCTCGCGCACGGCCTGCTCCTGCTCGGGCGTCGTCCAGTAGACGGCCGACCGGTACTGCGTGCCGACGTCGTTGCCCTGGCGGTAGCCCTGCGTGGGGTCGTGCCGCTCCCAGAAGATCTTGAGGAGCTCCGCCTCGGTGACCTGCTCGGGGTCGTAGGCGACGAGCGCCGTCTCGGTGTGGCCCGTGCGCGCGGTGCACGCCTCCTCGTAGGTCGGGTTCGGCGTCGTGCCGCCCATGTACCCGACGGCGGTGCTCACCACGCCCGGCACCTGCCAGAAGATCTCCTCGGCGCCCCAGAAGCAGCCCATGGCCAGGTAGAGCACGCGCGTGCCCTCCGGCCAGGGGCCGGTGATGGACGTGCCGAGCACGGTGTGCGGCCGCGGCGCCTGGAGGACGGGGGACTGGCGCCCGGGGAGCGTGTCCTCCGGGGCGACCATCGTCGTCCGGCCCGACGAGCCGAAGATCGCGTCGAAGATCGAGTTCATCGCATACCTCCTGAAAGTTCCGGGACGACCGGGGCGCGGGCCCACGACGCATCGTCCTGGCACGGGGTAGAACGCGGCGGGGGCGGCGCGTGTTCCACCCAGGATGCCCTGCGTCGTCGGACCGCGACCGCATGCCCGGCGGCGGGGGACGACCGTAGGCTGGGCGGGTGACCACCGCCGAGCACCCCGACTGGACCACCACCGGCTTCTCGACCCGCGCCATCCATGCGGGCCAGGACCCGGACCCCACGACCGGCGCGGTCGTGCCGCCCATCCACCAGGTCTCCACGTACAAGCAGGACGGCGTGGGCGGCCTGCGCGGCGGCTACGAGTACTCGCGCTCGGCGAACCCGACGCGCACCGCGCTCGAGGAGGCGCTCGCGGCCGCGGAGTCCGGCGGCCTGCGCCCGACGGCGGACGGGTCGCCCGCCGCGCGCGGGTTCGCCTTCGCGTCGGGTCTCGCCGCGGAGGACACGCTCCTGCGCGCGGTGCTGCGCCCCGGCGACCACGTCGTGTTCCCCGACGACGCGTACGGCGGCACGTACCGCCTCGTCGCGCGGGTCTTCGGGCCGTGGGGGATCGAGCACACGCCCGTCGACCTCACCGACCTCGACGCGGTCCGCGCCGCCGTGCGGCCCGGCTCGACGAAGGTCGTGTGGGTCGAGACCCCGACCAACCCGCTGCTCGGCGTCTCCGACGTCGCCGGCCTTGCCGAGGTCGCCCGCGAGGCGGGCGCGCTGCTCGTCGTCGACAACACGTTCGCGACCCCCTACCTGCAGCAGCCGCTCGCGCTCGGCGCGGACGTCGTGGTGCACTCGACGACGAAGTACGTCGGCGGGCACTCCGACGTCGTCGGCGGCGCGCTCGTCGTCGCGACCGGCGCCCAGCTCCCCGGCGGCCTCGCGTCGCCCGCGGGCGGCACCGACGTCGCGGGCGCGGTGGGCTTCCACCAGAACGCGTCGGGCGCCGTCGCCGGGCCGTTCGACGCGTGGCTCACGCTCCGCGGGCTCAAGACGCTCGCCGTCCGCATGGACCGGCACCAGGCCAACGCCGCGGCCGTCGCGGCGTTCCTCGAGCAGCACCCCGCGGTGACGCAGGTGATCTACCCGGGCCTCGCGTCGCACCCCGGCCACGAGCTCGCCGCACGCCAGATGAGCGGCTTCGGCGGCATGGTGTCGTTCCGCGCGGGGAGCGAGGCGAAGGCGCTCGAGGTCTGCGCACGCACGCGCGTGTTCACGCTCGCCGAGTCGCTCGGCGGCGTCGAGTCGCTCATCGAGCACCCGGGCCGCATGACGCACGGGTCGGTCGCCGGGACGGCGCTCGAGGTCCCGGACGACCTCGTGCGGCTCTCCGTCGGGATCGAGGACGTCGACGACCTGGTCGCCGACCTCGAGCAGGCGCTCGCCTGACCGTCGCGGGCGGGCGCGAAGGCCGCCGGCCCCGGGCGGTCCCGGAGTCGGGGAGATCGTGCGGAGGCGCGGCGCGGGTAGGAGCGCCGGCGCCGCCGCTCACCTAGGGTTGCGCTGTGAGCGCGCAGACCGACCATCCTGACCGACCCGCCGACACAGGACCGGCTCCCGAGCCGCTCCCGCCGGGCCGGCCCGGCGCCGCCGCGGTGCCGGACTCCGTCCGCTCGGCCGCCGCGTGGTCATGGCGGCTCCTGCTCGTCGGCGCGCTCGTCGCGGCGACCCTGTGGCTCGTCACCCAGCTCAAGGTGATCGTCGTGCCGATCGCCGTGGCGCTCCTGCTCACGGTGCTCCTCACGCCCGTGCAGCGGTTCTGCCAGCGCCGCCTCGGCATGTCGCGCGGGCTCGCGTCGGGCACCGCCCTGCTGGGGCTCCTGCTCGTCGTCGCGGGCCTCGTGGCGCTCGCGGGGCAGCAGATCGTCAGCGGGTTCCAGGACCTGCGCGACCAGGCCGTCGAGGGCTTCCAGCAGTTCACGAGCTGGCTCGCGGAGGGCCCGCTCAAGCTCGACTCGGTGACGCTCAACTCCTACCTCGACCAGGCGCAGTCCGCGCTCACGGAGAACCAGAGCAGCATCGTCTCCGGCGCGCTCGGCGCCGCGACGACGATCGGCCACGTCCTCGCTGGGGCGCTCATCGCGCTCTTCTGCACCTTCTTCTTCCTGCTCGACGGCCGCACGATCTGGTCGTGGGCCGTCGGGCTCCTGCCGCTGCGCGCGCGCGACCGCGTCCACCAGGCCGGCCGCCGCGGCATCGTGACCCTCGCCGCGTACACGCGCACCCAGATCCTCGTGGCCGCCGTCGACGCGGTCGGCATCGGGATCGGCGCCGCGTTCTTCGTGCCGAGCCTCGCGCTGCCGCTCGGCATCCTCGTGTTCGTCGGCTCGTTCATCCCGATCGTCGGTGCGATCGTCACGGGCTCGATCGCGGTGCTCGTCGTGCTCGTCGCCCAGGGCTGGGTCCAGGCGCTCATCATGCTCGCGATCGTGCTGCTCGTGCAGCAGATCGAGGGCCACATCCTCCAGCCGTTCCTCATGGGCCACGCCGTCTCGCTGCACCCCGTCGCGGTCCTGCTCGTCGTCGCGGCGGGCAGCTTCGCGGCCGGCATCGTCGGCGCGCTGTTCGCCGTGCCGATCGCCGCGGTCCTCAACACGGTGGTCCTCTACCTGCACGGGCACGACAAGTTCCCCGAGCTCGGGACCGACGACCGCGTCGTCGTGCGCGGCAGCCCCCAGCCCCCGGTGATCGCGCGCGCCGAGGCGGACCTCGACGACCCGGCCCCGCGCCGTCGGGCGGGCGCGCGCCGCACCGACGAGGACTCGCCCGTCGCGAGCACCGAGGACGCCGGCGACGGCGCACCCGCATGACCGGGACCGACCCGGTCCCCGTGAGCCTCGACGACGTCCGCGACGCGGCCCGGCTGCTCGACGGCGTCGCGACGCTCACCCCCGTCCAGACGTCGCGCGCGATCAGCGAGGCAGCGGGCGTCCGCGTGCTGCTCAAGTGCGAGAACCTGCAGCGCGCCGGGTCGTTCAAGGTGCGCGGCGCGTACGTGCGCATGGCCCGGCTCTCGGCCGAGGAGAAGGCGCGCGGCGTCGTCGCCGCGAGCGCGGGCAACCACGCGCAGGGCGTGGCGTTCGCGGCCGGGCTCCTCGGGATCCGCGCGGTCGTCTACATGCCGGTCGACGCCGCGCTGCCCAAGGTGGCCGCGACGCGCCAGTACGGCGCCGAGGTGCGCCTCGTCGGCGAGGACGTCGACGCGACGCTCGCCGCGGCACGCGCCGAGGCGGAGCGGACGGGCGCCGTGCTCATCCACCCGTTCGACCACCCCGACGTCGTCGCCGGCCAGGGCACGATCGCGCTCGAGATCCTCGAGCAGGTGCCCGACGTGCGGACGGTCGTCGCGCCGCTGGGCGGCGGCGGGCTCGTCGCGGGGCTCGCGGCGGCGTTCGCCGCGGCCGCGCCGCACGTGCGCGTCGTCGGCGTGCAGGCCGCGCGCGCCGCCGCGTACCCGCCGTCGCTCGCCGCGGGCACGCCGACGACGACGCGCGTCGCCGCGACCATGGCCGACGGCATCGCCGTGGGCACCCCGGGCGCGGTGCCGTTCGACCTCCTCGCGCGCCACGGCGTCGAGGTGCGCACGGTGACCGAGGAGGAGATCTCGCGCTCGCTGCTCATGGTGGCCGAGCGCGCCAAGCTCCTCGTGGAGCCCGCCGGGGCGGCCGGGGTGGCCGCGCTGCTCGCGGCACCGCGCGCCCTCGACGTCGCGGACCCCGCGGCCGGCGCCGCGCCCCTGGAGGGGCCGGTCGTCGTCGTGCTCTCGGGCGGGAACGTGGACCCGCTGGTGCTGCTGCGCGTCGTGCGGCACGGCCTCGCCGCCGCGGGCCGGTACATCCAGCTCCAGGTGCTGCTCGACGACCGGCCGGGCGCGCTCGCCGGGCTGCTCGAGATCGTCTCCGCCCTGCGCGGGAACGTCATGCACATCGACCACGACCGCACCGACGTCGGCCTCGCGATCGGCGAGGCGTGGGTGCGCATGCAGGTCGAGACGAAGGGGCCCGAGCACTGCGACGAGCTCGTCGCGCGGCTGCGGGCCGACGGCTACCGCGTCGAGCGGTCGGGACGGACGTCCCCCGCCTGAGGCCAGGTACGACGACGGCCCGGCACCGAGGTGCCGGGCCGTCGTGCGGCGCAGCGCGCCGACGGGGGTGTCAGCCCGCGAACGGCGTCGCGCCGGTGATCTTCACGGCGATCTCGTTGCCGTTCGGGGCCGTGTACGACGTCTCGTCGCCCACGGTCTTGCCGTCGATCGCGGCACCGAGCGGCGACGTCGGCGAGTACACGTCGAGGTCGGTCGTGCCGGCGATCTCGCGCGAGCCGAGGAGGAACGTCATCTCGTCGCCCGCGACGACCGCGGTCACGACCATGCCCGGCTCGACCTTGCCGTCGTCCGGCGGCGTGCCGATCTGCACGTTGCGCAGCTTCTCGGTGAGCTCACGGATGCGGGCCTCGTTCTTGGCCTGCTCCTCGCGTGCGGCGTGGTAGCCGCCGTTCTCCTTGAGGTCGCCCTCGTCGCGCGCCGCGGCGATGCGCTCCGCGATCTCGGTGCGGCCCTCGCCGGACAGGTGGGCGAGCTCGGCCTGCAGCCTGTCGTGCGCCTCCTGGGTCAACCAGGTGACGGTGGTGTCGGTCACGGTTCGCTCCTTCCTTCCTTGGTCGACGGCCGCGCGACGGCGGCCGTGCAGGTGCGGGCAGCCGAGGCGCGTGAGTCACGTGCGCCTGCCCGCCCGGGTCGGTGACGCTGCCCGGGTGGCAGCGCAGGTGTCTGTCTTCCGCGCGGTGGTCCGGTGCCCGACGACGGCCGGTCGCGTCGGGCTCGACGCTCGCGGCAGGCTCGGGGCGCGGTCCTGCGCAGGAATCCCTCAGGATAGCAAAGGGCGCCCGCACGACGGTGACCGCGCAGGTCAGAGGGCGCTGCGACGCCCGCTCCCGAGGCGCCGCGCGGGGACGTCAGTCCACGACGGCGCAGGACTCGATGACCCCGGTCGTCGCGAGCTCGGACGTCGCGACGGTCGCCGTCCAGCGCGACTCGAGCGTGTCGACCGGGCCGACCGTGACGTCGAGCGTCCCCACCTGCGCGTAGCTCTCGGCGAGCGCGTCGATCGTGCACCGCGCGGTGGTGCCCGGGTCCATGGAGAGCTCGAACGTGACGTCGACGCGCTCCGAGTCCACGACGTCGAACCCCACGACCTTGTGCCGCACGGGCTCGCTCGCGTACCGCAGCCCGATGACGACCACGACCGCGAGCCCCACGGCGGCCAGGACCGCGATCGCCACGACCGTCAGGCGCCTGCGCGCCGCCGTCGGCTCCGGGCCGTACCGGCCCGCGGGCGGACGCGCGGGCGTGCCGGGGGCGGGCTGCGGGGTCGTTGTCTCGTTCGTCACGTCGCGGTGTCCTGGTTCGGCGGCCCCGCCGTGCGCTGCCGGGGTCGGGCCCGCGTCGGGCCGGGACGCGGTTCGTCAGCGGTGGGCGGGGTGAGGGATCATGGTCCACGACCATCTTCGCAGAGCCCGGCGGGTGCCGTGGCACGGCCGGGACCCGGCCGTGGCGCGAGCCCGGAGGTCCTGCGCCCCGACGCACGAGGTACCCCGGGAGGACCAGTGGCCGATCCCACGGCCGGACCGACGACCCGCCGCGAGCACGGCGAGCAGGAGCCCCTGCGGCTCCTGGCCGTGCACGCGCACCCGGACGACGAGTCGAGCAAGGGCGCCGCGACGACCGCGCGCTACGCGGCCGAGGGCGTGGAGGTCCTCGTCGCGACGTGCACCGGCGGCGAGCGCGGCGACATCCTCAACCCGAGCTTCGGCGACGGTCCCGAGGGCGTCGAGGGCATGCGCGCGCTGCGGCGCGAGGAGATGGCCGCCGCGGCCCGCGCCCTGGGCGTCCGCCAGCAGTGGCTCGGCTTCGTCGACTCGGGCCTGCCCGAGGGCGACCCGCTCCCGCCCCTGCCCGAGGGCAGCTTCGGGCTCGTGCCGCTCGAGGAGGCCGCGGCCCCGCTCGTCGAGCTCGTGCGCGAGTTCCGGCCCCACGTCATGACGACGTACGACCCGTCGGGCGGCTACCCCCACCCCGACCACGTGATGTGCCACCGGGTCGCGTTCGAGGCGTTCCACGCGGCCGGCGACGCCGACCGCTACCGCCGCGAGGGCGGCGCCGCCCCGTGGGCGCCGCTCAAGCTCTACTACAACCACGACTTCTCGATGAACCGCATCCGCACGCTGCACGAGGCGATGCAGGGCGCGGGGCTCGAGTCGCCGTTCGGCGACTGGGTCGAGTCGCGCTCGGCGCGCGAGATCCCCGAGCGCGAGGTCACGACCCGCGTCCCCGTCGCGCGCTACTACGCGCAGCGCGACGCCGCGCTCATCGCGCACGCCTCGCAGATCGACCCCGACGGCTTCTTCTTCGCGATCCCTCGCGACCTCGAGGTCGACGTGTGGCCGTACGAGGAGTACGAGCTCGCGGAGTCCCGCGTCCCGGTGCAGCTGCCCGAGGACGACCTGTTCGCCGGCGTGCGCGAGCACGGCACGGCCGAGGGGAGCGCGGCATGAACGCCTACCTGACGCTCGACGGCGTCCTGGTCGACGGCGCGCTGCCGGGAGGCGTCCTGCACTCCGGCGCGGGCGGCCCGGGATGGGCCGCCGAGGTCGTCACCGAGACGGCGACCCCGGGCCCGACGACGGACGACCCGCTGCGCGAGGACCTCGAGCCCACGGACGTGTCGCCGGGCCTCGCGGGCTTCCTCGCGATCTTCGCCGTCGCGCTCGCGGCCGTCGCGCTGTTCTTCGGGCTCTCCCGCCAGCTGCGCCGCATGCGCCACAACGCCGACGTCCAGCACATCGGCCCCGACGGACCGCTCGACCCCGACGCGCCCGCCGACGACGCGTCGCCGGACGACGCGCCGCGCCGGGACGGCTGACCGTGGCGGACGGCGCGCGGGTCACCATCGGCCAGCTCGAGGTCTCGGCCGACCACGGCGCGAACCTCCTCGCGGTCGCGTCCGCGTTCCGCGAGGCCGCGCGCGTCCGTGCCGACCTCCTCGTGCTCCCCGAGTACGCCGCCGGGTTCGACCCGCGCGGCACGGGCCCCGAGCACGCCGAGCCCCTCGACGGCCCGTTCGTCGCGGCGCTGCGCCGCCTCGCCCGCGAGCACCGCGTCGCCGTCGTGGCCGGGACCCTGCTCCCCGGCCACGACCCCGCGAAAGCCGTCAACGCCGTCGTCGCCGTCGACGCCCAGGGCGAGCTCGCCGGGGTGTACCGCAAGGTGCACCTCTACGACGCCTTCGGGCACCGCGAGTCCGACGTGCTGGAGGCGGGGGACCCCGCCGCCGAGCCGCTCGTCCTGCACCTCGGCGGTCTCGCCTTCGGCGTGATGACCTGCTACGACCTGCGCTTCCCCGAGAGCGCCCGCCGCCTCGTCGATGCCGGCGCGGACGTCCTCGTCGTCCCCGCCGCGTGGGCCGCCGGGCCGCTCAAGGCCGACCACTGGCGCACGCTCGCCCGCGCCCGCGCGATCGAGAACACCGCCGTCGTGCTCGCGGTAGGGCAGGCCGGCAAGGGCGTGACGGGTCGGTCGCTGCTCGTCGGCCCCGACGGGCAGGTCGGGCTCGAGCTGGGGGAGTCCGCCGAGCTGCGCAGCGCGGACCTCGACCCGGAGCCGCTCGCCGCGGTCCGGGAGCGGAACCCGTCGCTCGCGAACCGCCGCTACGCCGTGGTGCCGCGCGACTGACCGCGTTCGGTGTCCGGGTTCGGCCCGGGGTGGTGCGGGTCCGGGGCGGTACCTCCCGAGGGGCGGCGGCGGGTCTACCATCCGCCCGCTCGTGCCTCGCGGGCTCCCGCCAGACCCGCCACGACCCGCCGCCGCCCCTCGTCCGGCACCGCCCCTCGTCGTGGGCCTCGCCTCGTTCCAGGGTCGGCGGCTGCGTTCCTCGTTCCCGGGTTGGCCGGCAGTGTCCCTCGTTCCCGGGCGGCCGGCAGCGTTCCTCGTTCCCGGGGTGGTCGCGGCGTCCCTCGTCCCGGGAGCGCGGGCGGCGGGTGCGGGGTCAGCGGGCGGCGACGGCCGCCATCATGATCGCGACGAAGTGGCACGTGAAGCCGACGACGGTGAGCACGTGGAAGATCTCGTGGAAGCCGAACCAGCGGGGGCTCGGGTTCGGCTTCTTGATGCCGTAGACCACGGCGCCCGCGGTGTAGGCGAGGCCGCCGGCCGCGACGAGCCAGACGATCGCCGGGCCGTTGGTGGTGGTCCAGAACTGGGGCATGTAGCCCACGGCGACCCAGCCGAGCGCGACGTAGATGGGGACGTAGACCCAGCGGGGCGCGTTGAGCCACAGGATGCGGGCGAGGAGCCCGAGCAGGGCGCCGCCCCACACGACGACGAGCAGGATCGTCGCGGTGCGCTGCGGCAGGAGCAGCACGGCGAGCGGGGTGTAGGTGCCCGCGATGATGAGGAAGATGTTCGAGTGGTCGGCACGGCGCAGGATGCCCGCGACGCGCGGCGACCACGTCCCCCGGTGGTAGACGGCGCTCGTGCCGAAGAGGAGGCACGCGCTCAGGCCGAAGATCGCGCACGAGACCTTGCCCGCGACGGGCGGCGCGACGACGACGAGGACGATGCTCGCGGCGAGCACGAAGGGGAAGGTGCCGGCGTGGATCCAGCCGCGCAGGCGCGGCTTGACCGCCTCGGCGACCTGCGTGACGGCGTCCGACACGGACTCGCGGACGGCGTCGAGCCCGTGCGCCGGGCCGTCGGGCGCGGCCGGGGACGCGGCGTCGGGCGGGGTCCCCGCGCCGCGGGCGGGGTCGCGGTCGGACGTCGCTCGTGCCAACGGTCCTCCAGGTCTCGGGTGGGCGGTCGGGGGTCGGTCGGAGGCGGGCTCCGACTCAACCTACGCCATCGTAGGTTACGCGAGCGTAGGTAGTCGTCCGTCGACGCGGCCCGCGGTGTGAAGATCCTGGGCAGGGGCCCGCGCGGGCCACGGTCCCGGGCCGTGGCGGCCCCGGCGAGGAGTACGGTGTGGCAGTCCGCACGGGCGACGCGCGCCCGCGCCGCGCCGCCTGCCACGGGCCTTCCGCCGTCTCCGTCACCGCTCACACCGCCGAGGATCACCGTCGTGCGCCTGCCGCATCCCGTCTACGGACTCTACGAGCGTCGCCTCGCGGCGTCGCTCTCGCGCGGTGGAGTGCCGCGTCACGTCGGCGTCATCCTCGACGGCAACCGGCGCTGGGCGCGCTCGTTCGGCGAGACGGCCGCGACGGGCCACCGCCGGGGCGCGGACAAGATCGACGAGTTCCTCGGCTGGAGCGAGGACCTCGGCATCGAGGTCGTCACGCTGTGGATGCTCTCGACGGACAACCTCTCGCGCTCGCGCGAGGAGCTCGCCGCGCTGCTCGACATCATCGAGGACGCGGTGCGCGACCTCGCCGAGTCGGGCCGGTGGCGCCTGCGCGTCATGGGGCGCCTCGACCTGCTGCCCGAGCGCCTCGCGGGCGCCCTGCGCGACGCCCAGCAGCGCACCGCGGGCGTCGACGGCCTCCAGGTCAACGTCGCGATCGGCTACGGGGGGCGGCACGAGATCGCGGACGCCGTGCGCTCCTACCTGCGCGAGCAGGCCGACGCGGGTGCCCGGCTCGAGGACCTCGCGGAGAACCTCGACGTCGAGCACATCGAGGAGCACCTTTACACGAAGGGCCAGCCGGACCCCGAGCTCGTCATCCGCACGTCGGGCGAGCAGCGCCTCGGCGGCTTCCTGCTGTGGCAGAGCGCGCACTCGGAGTTCTACTTCTGCGAGGCGTACTGGCCCGACTTCCGGCGCGTGGACTACCTGCGCGCGCTGCGCTCCTACTCCCAGCGCGAGCGTCGGCTCGGCCGGTGAGCCGCCCGGCGGGCGGATAGTCTCGGTGCGCACGCGTCGACCGGAGGTGCCATGAGCGAGCCGTCCCGTCCCGCCGGGAGCCCGCGTCTCGCCGTCGAGACCTGGGAGTCGCTCTTCCGCGCGCAGGTCGCGCTCATGCGCCGGCTGCAGACGGACCCCGTCTGGGACGAGCTGACGATGCGCGAGTACGACGTGCTCTTCTCGCTCACCAAGGGTCCCGCGGAGGGCATGCGGCTGCGCGACCTCAACGCCCTGATCCTCCTCAGCCAGCCGTCCCTCAGCCGCATGGTCGACCGGCTGGAGCAGCGCGACCTCGTCGTGCGCGCGCCCGACCCGGACGACGCGCGGGGCACGCTCGTGCGGCTCACCGCGCGCGGCGGCGACCTCCAGCGCACCATCGGCCGCGCGCACGCGCAGGCGATCGCGACGTACGTCGGGGGCGCGCTCACCGACGACGAGCTCGGGACGCTCGGCGCGCTGCTCGAACGGCTGCGCGGCGCGCAGGTCACGATCCCGGCCGTGGGGCGCGCACGGCCGGGCGGCGGTGTGGCGCGAAACACGTCCGGCGCCGCGCACGTCGACCGGCCGGCTCCCGGCCCGGCTGCCTAGAATCGCGGCGTGTCCTCAGCGCCGAGCACCGACCCCTCCCGTCCCGTCCCGCACGCCGAGCACCCGCTGCGCGTCGTCGTCGCGCCCGACTCCTTCAAGGGGAGCCTGAGCGCCGCCGAGGTGGCGCACGCCGTCGCCCTCGGGGTGCGCGCGGTCGTGCCGGACGCCGACGTCGTCGAGATTCCCGTGGCCGACGGCGGCGAGGGGACGCTCGACACGCTGCTCGCCGTGTGGGGCGTGGCCGCGCGCGAGGTGCGGACCGTCGACGCGATCGGGCGCCCGCGCACCGCGCGGTACGGCGTCTCCGCCGACGGGCGGCTCGGCGTCGTCGAGCTCGCCGAGGCGAGCGGGCTCCCGCACGTGAGCGACGTCGCGCTGCAGCCGCTGCACGCCCACACGCTCGGCACGGGCGCTGCGGCCGCCGCCGTGCTCGACGCCGGGGTGGAGGAGGTCGTCGTGTGCCTCGGCGGCTCCGCGTCGACCGACGGCGGCGCCGGCATCCTCACCGGGCTCGGCGTGCGGCTCCTCGACGCGCGGGGCGAGCCGGTGCCCGACGGCGGCGAGGGGCTCGCCCAGGTGGAGCGCCTCGACCTCGCGGGCCTGCACCCGCGGGCGCGCGCCGTGCGCTGGCGGCTCGCGGTGGACGTCACGAACCCGCTCCACGGCGAGCGCGGCGCCGCCCACGTGTTCGGGCCGCAGAAGGGCGCGCGGGAGGCCGACGTGGCCTTCCTCGACGACGCGCTGCGCCGGTGGGAGTCGGTGCTGGAGCGCGGGACCGGGGTCGCGGTCGGGCAGCTCGCCGGGTCCGGCGCGGCCGGCGGCGTGCCCGCGGGGCTCGTGGCCGTCGTGGGCGCGGAGCTCGAGCCCGGCGCGCGGCTCGTCGCGGAGGCGGTCGGGCTGCCGGACGCCGTCGCGGGCGCGGACCTCGTCCTCACGGGCGAGGGGTCGTTCGACTCGCAGTCGGTGCACGGCAAGGTCGCGGACTCGATCGGCGCGCTCGCGGCCGACGCGCCGGGGCGGCCGCCCGTGGTCGTGCTCGCGGGCCGCGTGCTGCTGCCCGCCGACCAGGCGCGCGCCGCGGGGATCGCCGCGGCGTTCAGCATCGCGCCCGGGCCGATCGCGCTCGACGACCTCCTCGACCGGACCGCCGCGCGGCTCACCGACCTCGCGGCGACCGTGACGAGCCTGGTCCTCGCGGCGCGGGGCTGACCGGGCGCACGTCGCTCAGCGGCGCGGCCAGTGCCACGCCGGACGGTCGAGCAGGCCCTCGCGGCCCGCGACGGCCGTCTCGCCGTCCGTCTTCTCGAGCGCGACCTCCTGCACGTCGTCCGCGCCGGGCAGGTCGCGCGCGGCGCCCGCCGAAGCCCGCCGGAGCGCGTCGACGAGCGCCGCCGAGTGGGTCACCACGACCACCTGGGTGTCGCGCGCGGCGGCGTGCACGAGCGCCCCGAGCGCGGGCAGGAGCTCGGGGTGCAGGCTCGTCTCCGGCTCGTTGAGGACGAGCAGCGCCGGCGGGCGGGGGCTGAGCAGCGCCGCGACCCACAGCAGGTAGCGCAGCGTGCCGTCCGAGAGCTCGGCGCCGGTCAGCGGCCGCAGCAGGCCCTGCTGGTGGAACGCGAGGCCGAAGCGGCCGTCGTCGGCACGGACCTCGACCCGCGCGCCCGGGAAGGCCGCCGAGACCGCGGCGTCGAGCTCGTCGGCACGACCGAGGTCGCGCACCGTCTCGAGCGTCGCGGCGAGGTCGGCGCCGTCGTGGGCGAGCACGGGCGTGCGCGTGCCGACCTGCTCGGCGCGCGCCGGGGCGAGGGCGTCGGTGCGGAACTGGTCGTAGAACCGCCAGGACCGCAGGAGGTCGCGCACCGCGACGACCTCGGGCGCGCCCACGGGGTCGACGTGCTCGGTGAGCATGCTGTCGAACGGGCGCAGCCGGGCGGGCGAGGCGACCCACGCGCCGTCGTCGTCGCGCAGCCGGACCGCGGGCCCGCGGCGCTCCGCCTGGAGCGTGGCCGGTCGGAGGGTCGGGCCCGTCCACACCGTCTCGACCTTGATCTCCGGGTCGAGGGCGAACGCCGACCCGCCGTCCTGCGGGAGCCCGAGGTCGACGGCGTAGCCCGGGTCGGCCGCGCCGGCGCCCGCGACCCCGAGGCGCACGGCCACGGGACCCGTGCGCAGCCTGCCCTGCAGGTCGCCGCCGCGCGTCGCGCGCACCCCGTGCTCGGGCCCGGCCCACAGCGTCGAGCGCAGGCCGCCCTCGCGCGCGAGCGCCCCGACCGCGCCGTCGAGCGCGCACTGGGCGAGCAGCCGCAGCGACCGGTAGAGGTTCGACTTCCCGGCCCCGTTGGCGCCCGTGACGACCGTGATGCGCCCGAGCGGCAGCACGACGTCCCGCAGCGAGCGGTAGCCCTCGACGGCGATGGTCCCGATCATGCGAGGGACCCTAGACGGGCCCACCCACCCGCGCCGCAGGGTCAGCCGGTGATCGCGAACGCGTCGATCTCGACGAGCATCTCCTCGCGCGGCAGGCCGGTGAACACCGTGGTGCGGCTCGGCAGCACGCCCTGCCTCGAGTGCCGCGCCACGAACGCGCCGTAGGCCTCGTTCATGACGGCGAAGTCCTCGCGCTTCGTGAGGTACACGCGCAGCATGACGACGTCGTCGAACGTCGCGCCCGCGGCCTCGACGATCGCGCGCACGTTCTCGAGCGTGCGCGTCGTCTGCGCGGCGACGTCACCGGGGTGGAGGTACTCGTTCGTCGCAGGGTCCACGGGGCCCTGCCCGGACACCTGGACGAACGGCCCCTTGCGCACGCCCTGGTGGAACGTGTGCGCGGGGGCGGGGGCGTCGGGGGTGGACACGGCGGTCTTCTCGGTGCTCATGGGGTCCTTCCGGGGACGTCGGGGACTGCGGGGGAGGGCGACGCGGCGGCGCCGGGCGCCGGGTCAGAAGTCGGTCGTCACGAGGTCGACGACCTCGTCGCCGCGCACGACGGCCGCGACCTGCCAGCGGTCGAGCGTCGTGCACGGGTGGGACACGCCGAACCCGACGACGTCGCCCGGCCGCACCCGGGCGGTCGCGGGCGCGTCGGGCGACGGGTCGAGGACGAGGTAGAGGTGCTGGTCGTTGAGCGCGGTGACCCGTGCTCCGGCGAGCTCGCGCGGCGGGCGGAGCGCGCCGTCGTCCCCGAGCGAGCGCAGGGCGAGCGCGACGGGCAGGTCGATGTCGAACGACACGTCCCGGCGTCCGACCCCGCAGATCACGAGGCCGGGCTCGGGCACCGAGAGCACCTGGCCCCACACCGTCGCGGCGGCGTGCATGGGCTCGGCGCCCGGGATGCGGTCCCACGGGTCCATGCGCGCGCAGAACCCGTGGTCGTGGGTGAGGTAGGCGCCGGAGCGGACGACGACGCGCACGTCGCGGTCCGCGGCGCCCGCGCCCTCGCTCTCGCCCGCGGACAGCGGCCCGGGCAGCTCCGCGAGGACGACGTCGAGGAACGAGCTCCCGCCCGCCGACAGCACGAGCGGCTCGTCGGTGCCCACGAGCCCCGCCCGCACGAGCGCCGACCCGACGTCGCGCAGGCCGCGGCACCACGCCGCGACGGCGTCGAGCTGCTCCGGGGCGGTGCCGCCCGCCACGGGGCCCTCGTACCCCGCGACGCCCAGCAGCCGCAGTCCCGCGGCGTGCGCCGCCCGGGCGAGGTCGAGCGCCTCCGCGGCGCTGCGCACGCCCGTGCGCCCGCCCACGACCCCGACCTCGACGAGGACCCCCAGGCGCGCGCGCACGACCTCCGGCGCGTCGGCGAACGCGCGCGCGAGGAGGTCGACGCCGCGCGCCGAGTCGACGTACAGCCACACCTCGAGCGACGACGCGTCGAGCGCGCGGCGCAGCCACGCGACCTCGCGCGGGTCGACGAGCTCGTTCGCGAGGAGGACGCGCTCGGCGCCCCAGTCCCGCACCGTGCGGAGCTGGGCGGGCGTCGCGACGGTCGCGCCCCACGCGCCCGCGGCGAGCTGGCGGGCAAAGAGCGCGCGCGACATCGCCGTCTTGACGTGCGGCGCGTGCTCGACGCCGCGCTCCGCGCACAGGCGCGCCATGAGCCCGACGTTGTGGTCGAGCGCGGCGTCGTCGAGCGTGAGGAGCGGCCACGAGAAGGCGTCGTCGGTGACGCGTGCGGCGTCGCCGCCCCGGTCGAGCACGTCGGCGACCGTCGCGGGCGCGTCGAGGCGCAGCCCCTTGGTCCGCGGGCCGACGACGTCGCGCGCCCACGCCCGCGCGGCGCCCGGGGCGGGGGTGTCGGTGGTCATGCGGTCCTCCTGCGGTCGGTGACGGTCGGTCGGGACGGCCGCAGCGGGCGGCCCGGGAGGTCCCCGGTGAGCGCGCCCGCGGCGAGCACGGGCACGCCCGCGACGAGCACGTCGTCGACGCCCGACGCCGGGACGCGCGGACGCTCGTACGTCGCCTCGTCCCGCACGCGCGCGGGGTCGACGAGCGCGACGTCGGCCACCGCGCCCGGAGCGAGCGACCCGCGGTCCGCGAGGCCGAAGCGCCGGGCGGGCGCGGCCGACAGGTGCTCGACGGCGTCGTGCCACGTCCAGTCCCCGAGCGTACGCACGTGCTCCGCGAGGAAGCGCGCGAAGGCGCCCCAGCCGCGCGGGTGGGGGTGGCCGCCGCCCCCGACGGGCGCGTAGATCGCGTCCGAGCCGCCCACGTGGGCCCGGTGACGCAGCAGCGCGCGCACCGACGCCGGCGAGTTCGTCGGCGGCTGGGCGAACACGCAGCTCGCGCGCAGGCGCGTCGCCACGAGGAGCCGGACCGCGGCGTCGGCGGGGGAGAGGCCGAGGCGCGCCGCGACGTCGGGCAGGGCGAGGCCCTCGGCCCACGCGAGGTCCGCGGCCGACCCCGTCCCGGCCGGGACCGCGGCGGTGCGCCCCGCGGGGGTGCCGGTCGGGACGGCCGCCATCGTCACGCGCGGCCACAGGTCGGCGAGCGCCGGGAAGTGCTCGCGGTGCAGGCGGTCGAGCACGGCGGGGTCGCGCAGGGCGGCGACGGTCGCGTCCGGGTCCGCGACGGGGAGCCACGTCGGCAGGGCGACCATCGAGAGGATGGAGCAGCCGCGCAGGTAGGGGTAGGAGTCGAACGTGACGTCGAGACCGGCGGCCCGCGCGTCGTCGACGTACCCGAGCAGCTCGTCGGAGGGCCCGTGGTAGTGCGAGACGTGCGTCGCGACCCCGGACGCGCGCGCGACGCGCACGAGCTCCGCGAACGCCGGACCTGCCCGGTCCTCGTACCCGCGCATGTGCGACACGTGCGGCAGGCCGCGCGCCGCGACGACGCGGGCCAGGACCACGAGCTCGTCCTCGGTCGCGTACGCCGCCGGCACGTACTCGAGGCCGGTGGACATGCCCAGCGCGCCGTCGTCCAGCGCCCCCGCGAGGAGCGCGGCCATCCGGTCGACCTCGTCCGGGCGTGCGGCGCGCGCCGCCGCGCCGAGCACCGCGTAGCGGATCGTGCCGTGCGGCGCGAGGTACCCGACGTTCACCCGGGTCGTGCCGTCGTACGTCGCGAGCAGGTCGGCGACCGGCCCGCCGCGGAACGTGGGGTGCTCGCCGTCGATCGCCGCGAAGTAGGCGCTCGCCCAGGCGTGGGCGTCGTGCAGGGAGCCCTCGGGCGCGGGGCCCCGCGGGTCCGACCGGGCCTCGCCCGGGCGCGGGGAGGGCGCGTAGCCGACGCCGTCCTGCCCGACCACGATCCCGGTGACGCCCTGGCGCAGCATCGCGTGCTGCACGTCGTCGTCGTGCACGGCGGCCGCGCCGTGCACGTGCGCGTCGAGGAGACCGGGCAGCGCGAGCCGCCCGTCCGCGTCGAGGGGGCGCGCGCCGTCGGGCAGGGCGGCGCGCGACCCGGCGGGGACGACGTCCCGCACCCGCCCTCCGGCGAGCACGAGGTCGACCGGTGCCGTGAGCGCGCCGTCCGGCGCGGGCAGGCGCGCCCCGCGCACGACCACCGGGGCGGCGCCGCGCGGGGTCACGCCGGGCCGCCGGCGGCCTCGTCGCGGTCCTCGACCCAGCCGCCGACGCCGCGCAGCCCGCCCGCCGCGAGCTCGGCCGCGAGGTCGCGCGGCCACCCGTGCACGCCCGGTCGGGTCTGCCACGGGTGCGGGCCCGACGACGGGCGGTACTCCACGCCGTACGCGTCGAGCCGCGGCAGGTGGTGGGTCTCGAGGCGCTCGCGGAACGCGCGCGACGCCGCCGAGCCGACCGAGCGGTCCGCGGCGGGCGACCACACGACCTCGGCGAACGCCGCGAGGCGCGGGAACGCCGCGTAGTCGACGCGGCGCGCCGAGTCGAGGTGCTCCGACCAGAGCTGCGCCTGGGCACCGAGCAGCGCGCCCGGCGCCGCGCCCCCCGCGGCGGCGTCCGGGCCGGTCGCGAGGCCCGCGGGGAGCGGCTCGAACGCGTAGACGTCCTCGAGCGTGCGCAGGAAGCCGACGGGCACGGGCTCGTCGGGGCCGTCGCCCTCGCGGTGGTCGAGGTACACGACCTGCTCGGGCGCCATGACGACGTCGTGGCCCGCGGCGAGCGCGTCGGCGCCGACCGCCCAGCCGCGCCACGACGTCACGACGACGTCGCGGGGGAGCGCCGGGCCGAACGCCTCGTCCCACACGACCGCGCGGCGGCCGCGGGACGCGACGTGCTCCGCGAGGCGCGCGACGAACCAGCCGTGCAGGCCCGCGACGTCGTCGAGGCCGAGCCGCTCGGCGCGCGCGACGATCTCCGGGCTCTCGCGCCACAGCGTCGTGGGGACCTCGTCGCCGCCGAGCGCGACGAACGGGGCGTCGAACACGTCGAGCACCTCGTCGAGCACGTGCCGGAAGAACGTCAGGGACTCCTCCGACGGGTCGAGCACCTCGGTGCTCACGCCCCACGTCGTGCGCACCGCGTGCGGCCGCTTGCGCGTCCCGAGCGCGGGGTAGGCGGCGACCGCCGCCTCGACGTGCCCCGGGACGTCGATCTCCGGGACGACGGTCACGCCGCGCTCGCGCGCGTACGCGACGATCTCGCGCAGGTCGTCCTGGGTGTAGAACCCGCCGTGCGGCCGCCCGTCGAGCACGCCGGCGCGCCACGTGCCGACGCCCGACTCGCGCCGCCACGCGCCGACCTCGGTGAGCCGCGGGTAGCGCCGCACCTCCATGCGCCAGCCCTGGTCGTCGGTGAGGTGGAGCTGCACGACGTTGAGCCGGTGCGCCGCCGCGAGGTCGACGAAGCGCAGGACGTCCGCCTTCGGCAGGAAGTGCCGCGCGACGTCGAGCAGCACGCCGCGCCACGCGAGGCGCGGGTGGTCGACGACCGTGACGTGGGGGAGCTCGAGGGCGCCGGGGCCCGCCGGGGCGCGGCGGAAGGCCGCGGGGCCGGCGAGCTGGCGCAGCGTCTGGGCCGCGCAGTGGGCACCGTCGAGGTCGGCCGCGTCGACGCGGACCCCGGCGTCGTCGACGACGAGGCGGTAGCCCGACGGCGGCAGCGCGGCGTCGAGGGCGAACCGGACGCGCGCGGCGCCGGCGCCGTCGGGCACGAGGGTCAGGTCGAGGCCGAGCGCGTCCTCCGTGACGCGCCGCCACCAGCGGGCCGCGGGACGCAGCGCGGGGTCGGTCGCGACGGCGGAGCCCGGCGCGACGACGGTGACGCCCTGTCCGCCGCGCACCGACACGGGGGCGGGGACGAGTCCGTACGACATTTGGAAGGACACTGAACGAGAGTAGCGGCGAAGCGCGCCGCCGCCGAACCGCAGGTCCGCGCTCCCCTCCGCCCCCGCGGACCGGGCGAACGCAAGCCTTCGTCGACGCCGAGCGGATCACGCAAGCGGCTTGCGTCGCGGCGTATAGTCGGCGACATGTCGAGACGTCTCGCCGAGGTAGCCACGAAGGTCGGTGTCAGCGAGGCCACCGTGAGCCGCGTGCTGAACGGCAAGCCGGGGGTGTCGCAGGCCACGCGCGACGCGGTGCTCACCGCGCTCGACGTGCTCGGCTACGAGCGCCCGACCAAGCTGCGCGGGGAGCGCGGACGGCTCGTCGGGCTCGTGCTCCCCGAGCTCGTGAACCCCATCTTCCCCGCGTTCGCCGAGGTCATCGGCGGCGCGCTCGCGCAGCAGGGCTTCACGCCGGTGCTGTGCACGCGCACCGCCGGCGGGGTCACCGAGGCCGAGTACATCGACCTCCTGCTGGGCCAGCACGTCTCGGGCGTGATCTTCGCGGGCGGCTTCTACGCCGAGCGCCAGGCCGACCACGCGCACTTCCACCGCCTCTCCTCGCTCGGCCTCCCGGTCGTGCTCATGAACGCCTCGATCGAGGAGCTCGACTTCCCGCGCGTCTCGTGCGACGACCTCGTCGCGATGAACCAGGCGCTCGGGCACGTGCTCTCGCTCGGCCACGAGCGCGTCGGCCTGCTGCTCGGCCCCGCCGACCACGTGCCGTCCGAGCGCAAGCTCGCCGCGGCGCACGCCTTCGCCGAGCGCAACGGCCTGCGGGTCGACCCGGAGCTCGTCGTGCACAGCCAGTACTCGCTCGAGAGCGGCCAGGCCGCCGCGAACCGGCTGCTGGAGGCCGGCGCGACGGCGATCGTCTGCGCGAGCGACCCCCTGGCGCTCGGTGCCGTGCGCGCCGTGCGCCGCGCGGGGCTCGACGTCCCGGGCGACGTGTCCGTCGTCGGGTACGACGACTCGAACCTCATGAACTCGACCGACCCCGCGCTGACGACCGTGCGGCAGCCGATCGAGCCGATGGGCCGGGCGGCCGTCGACCTCCTCGCGAGCATGATCGCCGGCGCCGACGTGTCGCGCGACGAGCTGCTCTTCGAACCCGAGCTCGTCGTGCGGCGCTCGACCGCCGCCGCGCGCTCGACCGGCCGCGAGCCCCTCGCGCCGTAGGGCGGCTCCCGCCCGGCAGGGGCGGCGCGCTCCGGCGACGCCCCCTGCGCACACCCCGCCCGAGGCGGCCGGTCCCGTGACCGGCCGCCTCGTCGTCGCGCCCGCAGGCCGTCAGTCTCTCGACATCGAGAGATAGCGTTTCGATAACGTCGCTGTCAGGTTCTTGCGTTGAACCTGTCGCATAGTTACTGTCGTGCTCGACGACGCAGTCAGCGCCCCGCGGACGACGGTCGTCCCGGCGCCGGGAGACCGGCAGCGGCGACGAACAGCACGGCACCCGCACGGCAGCGGGAGCGCCGACCAGGAGGAAGAGGCCCCGGTGAGCAACGATCAGCCCAGCCGCGAGTGGTGGCGCAGCGCGGTCATCTACCAGGTCTACGTGCGCAGCTTCGCGGACGGCAACGGCGACGGCACGGGCGACCTCGCCGGCGTGCGGGCGCGCCTGCCCTACCTGCGCGAGCTCGGCGTGGACGCGATCTGGTTCACCCCCTGGTACGTCTCGCCGCTCGCCGACGGCGGGTACGACGTCGCCGACTACCGCGCGATCGACCCCCAGTTCGGCACGCTCGCCGAGGCCGAGCAGCTCATCGCCGAGGCCCGCGAGCTCGGGATCCGCACGATCATCGACGTGGTCCCCAACCACGTGAGCTCGGAGCACGAGTGGTTCCGCGCGGCGCTCGCGGCCGGCCCGGGCTCCCCGGAGCGCGAGCGGTTCTGGTTCCACCCGGGCAAGGGCGAGGACGGCGGGCAGATCCCCACGCACTGGGTCTCCGAGTTCCAGGGCTCGACGTGGACCCGCACGACCGACCCCGACGGCACGCCCGGCGAGTGGTACCTGCACGTCTTCGCGCCCGAGCAGCCCGACCTCAACTGGAACCACCCCGACGTGCGGCGCGAGCACGAGGACATCCTGCGGTTCTGGTTCGACCGCGGCGCCGCGGGCATCCGCATCGACTCCGCGGCGCAGCTCGTCAAGGACCCGACGCTGCCCGACGTCGTCCCGGCCCACCCGGCGCCGGGCGAGCACCCGCACGTCGACCGCGACGAGCTGCACGACGTCTACCGCGCGTGGCGCGCCGTCGCCGACGCGTACGACGAGCCCCGCGTCCTCATCGGCGAGGTGTGGCTCGCGGACCGCGCGCGCTTCGCGCAGTACCTGCGCCCCGACGAGATGCACACGGCCTTCAACTTCGACTTCATGGCCCGCCCGTGGGACGCCAAGGCGCTGCGCGAGTCGGTCCAGACGACGCTCGACGCGCACGCGCCCGTCGCGGCGCCGGCCACGTGGGTGCTCTCCAACCACGACGTCACGCGGCCCGTCACGCGCTACGGGCGCGACGACAGCTCGTTCGCGTTCCTCAGCAAGCGCTTCGGCACGCCGACGGACCTGGCTACCGGGCGCCGTCGGGCACGGGCGGCGGCGCTGCTCACCGCCGCGCTGCCCGGGTCGCTGTACGTCTACCAGGGCGACGAGCTCGGCCTGCCCGAGGTCGAGGACCTCCCGCTCGACGCGATCCAGGACCCCATGCACTTCCGCTCGGGCGGCGTGGACCCCGGTCGCGACGGCTGCCGCGTCCCGCTGCCCTGGACGCGCGGCGGCACGACGTACGGCTTCGGCCCCGACGGCGGGGGCGCCGCGTGGCTGCCGCAGCCCGACTGCTGGGGCGAGGTCTCCGTCGAGGCGCAGGAGCACGACGACGCGTCGATGCTCTCCCTCTACCGCCGCGTGCTCGCGACCCGACGGGCCGAGCCCGCGCTGCACGGCGAGACGTTCCGCTGGCTCGACGCCCTCGGCGGTGCCGCGCTCGGCGACGACGTGCTCGCCTTCTCCCGGGGCGACGTCGCGTGCGTCGTCAACCTCGGCACCGAGGACGTGCCGCTGCCCGACGGCGTGCGGGTCCTCCTCTCGAGCGAGCCGGGCGGGGACGACGACGCCCCCGCCGTGCTCGCGCCCGACACCGCGGTCTGGCTCCGCCCGTGAGCCCGCCGTCCCTCCGACCCCGGTCCGCGCCCCGCGCCGACCGGTGAGACCGGGGACCCGGCCGCGAGCCGCGCGGCGGGGGTCCCGCTCCACCCAGCACCCAGCACCCAGCACCACCGGACACAGGAGTGACGATGAAGTCCACACGTCAGGCGATCGCCCTCACCCTCGCGGGGGCGCTCGCGATCAGCACGCTCGCCGCGTGCTCGAGCAACGGCTCGGGCGACGGGGACGGCGACGACGGCAGCTCCGGCGACGGGAAGGTCACCCTCAAGGTGGTCTCCCTCCTGCCGGGCTCCGAGCAGGAGGCGATCGACGCCTTCAACGCGCAGGTCGAGGAGTTCGAGGACGCGAACCCGGACATCGACGTCGTGCCGGAGGAGTACGAGTGGAAGGCGACGACGTTCGCCGCCCAGCTCGCCGGCGGCACCCTGCCGGACGTCTTCGAGATCCCGTTCACGGACGCGAAGACGCTCGTCGAGAACGGCCAGCTCGCCGACCTCGACGAGCAGTTCCGCACGCTGCCCTACGCGGACAAGTTCAACCCGGCGATCATCGAGGCCGGCACGGGCGCCGACGGCCACGTCTACGCGATCCCCGCGAAGAACGTCTACGGCGTCGGCCTGCACTACAACCGCGACCTCTTCGAGTCCGCGGGTCTCGACCCCGACCAGCCCCCGACCACGTGGGACGAGGTCCGCGAGGCGGCGAAGACGATCGCCGACGCGAACCCGGGCGTCGCCGGCTACATGCAGATGTCGCAGAACAACACGGGCGGCTGGCAGCTCACCGTCAACACGTTCGCGCGCGGCGGCCGCACGCAGGAGGTCGCCGACGACGGCACCGCCACCGCGACCCTCACCAACGACGGCACGAAGGCCGCGCTCGAGTGGCTGCAGGACATGCGCTGGGAGGACAACTCCCTCGGCAGCAACTTCCTGCTCGACTGGGGCACCATGAACCAGGCCTTCGCGGCCGGTCAGGTCGCGATGTACACGTCGGGGTCCGACGTCTACACGGCGCTCGTCCAGACCAACGCGATCGACCCCGACATGTACGGGCTCGCCGCGCTCCCGCTCGAGGGCGCCGACGCGGGCGTCCTCACCGGCGGCACGCTCGCCGCGATGCCGGCGAGCGTCGACGACGCGAAGAAGGAGGCCGCCATCAGGTGGATCGACTTCTTCTACCTGGCCAAGCTCGTCGACCAGGACCGCGCCGTCGCGGACGCCGAGACGCTCGTCGCCAACGACCAGCCCGTGGGCACGCCCGTCCTGCCGATGTTCTCCCAGGAGCAGTACGAGCAGAACCAGGAGTGGATCGCGGACTACATCAACGTGCCGCTCGACCAGATGACGAGCTACACGGACACGATGTTCGACCTCCCGCTCGTCGGGGAGCCCTCGCAGAAGACGCAGGAGATCTACGCTCTGCTCGACCCGATCGTGCAGGCCGTCCTCACCGACGAGAACGCCGACGTCGACGCGCTCCTCGAGGACGCGAACGCCCAGGCCCAGGCCCTGCTCGACCAGGGCTGACCGACCCGGCCCGGCCGACGGCGCCCCCCCGTCGGCCGGGCCGAGACCCAGCCGTGCCCGACGACGGGACGCACCTCCCGTCGTCGGGCACCCCCACCGCACCCCGAAGGACACCTCGTGACCGCCACCACCGCACCGCCACCACGGTCGGGCGCCGCGCACGCGCGGACCGACCGCGCCGAACCCGCCGGCCGACGTCGCAGCCCCGTGACGTGGGTGCGCGGCGGCGGCCTGAGCACCCTGGTCTTCCTGCTCCCGCTGCTGCTGATCTTCGGGCTCTTCTCGTGGTTCCCCATCGTGCGCGCGGTGATCATGAGCTTCCAGGAGACGAACCTCGTGAGCGACCCGACGTTCGTCGGGCTCGACAACTTCCGCCAGGTGCTCGCCGACCCGATCCTGTGGAAGGCCGTGAAGAACACGCTGTACTTCGCGTTCCTCGCGCTCCTGTTCGGCTACCCGATCCCGCTCGTCGCGGCGGTGCTCATGCGCGAGGTGCGCCGCGCGAAGGGGTTGTACTCGGCGCTCGCGTACCTGCCGGTCGTGGTCCCGCCGGTCGTCGCCTTGCTGCTGTGGAAGTTCTTCTACAACGCGAGCCCGACGGGTGTGTTCAACACGATCCTCGGCTGGGTCGGTCTCGGCCCGTACCCCTGGCTGCAGGACGCGTCGTGGGCGATGCCGTCGCTCGTGCTCGCCGCCACGTGGGCCGGCGCCGGCGGGACGATCATCATCTACCTCGCGGCGCTGACGAGCGTGCCGCCCGAGCTGTACGACGCCGCCGAGGTCGACGGCGCCGGGCTGTGGCGCAAGATCTGGCACGTCACGCTCCCGCAGCTGCGCGGCGTCCTGTTCATCACCCTGATCCTCCAGGTGATCGGCACCGCGCAGGTGTTCCTCGAGCCGTACCTGTTCACGGGCGGTGGGCCGAACAACGCGACCGTCACCGTGCTGCTGCTCATCTACCGCTACGCGTTCCAGAACAGCCTCGGCGGCGACTACGGCGCCGCGACCGCGCTGTCCCTCATGCTCGCCGCGTTCCTCGCGGTCTTCTCGCTGATCTACTTCCGGCTCACCCGGTCCTGGAGCACGTCATGACCCTCTCGCCCACCGACAACCCGAGCGAGATCGGCGTGGTCGCCGGCGACGCGGCGGGCACCGCCGGCGCCGCGGCCACCGGCGCGGGCCTCGAGCCCGACGACACCTCCCGCCGCGCCGCCGCGGCGAGCCGGTCGCGACGCGCGGCGGACGGCCGGCGCCTGCGCGCCCGCCGGCGCAAGGCGCTCGACGGCGTCGAGGACCGCGCGGCGCTGTCCGAGGCGGACTGGCGGCGCCCGTCGGTGCGCTGGGGCATGGGCTCGACGCACGTGCTGCTGCTCGTGGTCCTCGTCGTCGCGGGCCTCGGCCCGATGATCCTCCTCGCGAAGTTCGCGGTGACGCCGACGCAGGACATCCTGCGCACGCCCATGGCGGTGTTCCCGAACGGCATCGCGTGGGAGAACCTCGACAAGGCGTGGAACGACGTCCAGATCAGCAGGTACTTCCTCAACACGATCTGGCTCGCGCTCGGCTCGTGGGTCTCGCAGATCGTCGTCGCGACGACCGGCGGGTACGCCCTGTCCGTGCTGCGCCCGCGGTACGGCAAGGTCGTGCAGGCGCTCGTGCTGTCCACGATGTTCGTCCCGGCCGTCGTGCTGCTCGTGCCGCTCTACCTGACGATCCTCGACCCGCCGCTGCTCGGGCAGTCGCTCATCAACAGCTTCTGGGCCGTGTGGCTGCCCGCGGGCGCGAGCGCGTTCAACGTGCTGCTCGTGCAGCGGTTCTTCGACAGCCTCCCGCGCGAGGTGTTCGAGGCGGCCCGGGTCGACGGCGCGGGCCCGTACCGGCTCTTCTGGTCGATCGTGCTGCCGATGTCGAAGCCGATCATCGGCGTGGTCTCGGTGTTCGCGGTCATCGCGGCGTGGAAGGACTTCCTCTGGCCGCTGCTCGTGCTCAAGGACCCGGCCATCCAGCCGCTGTCGGTGCGCCTGCCGTCGATCGAGGCGACGACGGACCTCGGCGTGTTCCTCGCGTCGCTCGCGATCTCGACGATCATCCCGGTGGCCCTGTTCCTCGTCTTCCAGCGCCTGTTCCTCCAGGGCGCCGGGCTCGGGGGAGCCGTCAAGGGCTGAGCCGTCCCGGCTGCGTCGTCCCGGCTGCGGCGTCCGCCGGAGCGGCCCGCGGTGAGAGGAGCCGCCGTCGTCCCGGGTCGTCCGGGACGACGGCGGCTCCGTGCGCAGGGGTGCGGCGTGGTGCTCAGCCGCGCCCGCGCATCGCGCGCAGCACCGCGTCGTGGACGTCGGTGTTGCGCTGCGCGCCCCCGAGGCGCTCGGCGCCGGGGCCCTGGGCCGTGATCGGCGTCGCCTCGCCCGTGTGGCCCCCCGTGGTCCAGTCGACCGTGAACTGCAGGTCGGACCCGGCGAGGTCGAACGGGCCGTCCTCGGACGACGCGCCCGCGCCGCCCTCGTCCGCGGCGTCGACGTTCTCGATCGCGAGGCCGCCCGTCGCGTGGTCGCCGACCACGAGCACGAGCGTGCCCTTGTGCCGCGCCGCGAAGTCGAGCGCGAGCGCGACGGTCTCGTCGAGCGCCTGCCCCGCCTGGATCGTGCGCGTCGCGTTGCTGCGGTGGGCGAACTCGTCGATGCCCTCCTCCTCGACGAGCAGGAAGAACCCGTCGCGGTCGCGCGAGAGCACGTCGAGCGCCTTGGCCGTCATGTCGACGAGCGGCACCTCCGGCTCGTACAGGTCGCCCTCGCCCTCGTTGCGCTGCTCGAACATCTCCTCGTTCGCGAACAGGCCGAGGAGCCTGCCGCGCCCGGCGTCGTCGAGGCCCTCGGCGTCGCTCACGTACGTGTAGCCGAGCTCCTGCGCGCGCTCGACGAGGTTCCCCTCGGTGCCCTTGCTCTGCTCCGTCGGGTCCTTCGGCGGGTTGTCGGGCCAGGCGCCCGGCTCGCCGGCCGGCAGCCACCAGTCCTCGCCCCCGCCGAGGATCACGGTGGGCCGCGAGCTCTCGAGGAACTGCCGCGCGATCTCGCTCTGGTCGCCGCGGTCGGGCACGTGCGCCCCGAACGCCGCGGGCGTCGCGTCGGTGACCTGCGCCGTCGTGACGAGCCCGGTCGCCTTGCCCATGCCGCGCGCCCGCTCGAGCAGCGTGGGCACGGGGTCGCCGTCGGCGTCGACGCCCACGGCCCCGTTGTAGGTCCGCACGCCCGACGCGAACGCGGTCGCGCCGGCGGCGGAGTCCGTGACGGCCTCGTCAGGGTCGGCGGAGTCGGTGGTCGTCCAGCCCGCGAACCGGAGCGAGTCCATCGCGAGCTGCCCGTCCTTGCCGACGGTCGCGAGCCGGACCACCTCGCGGTGCGACAGGCCCATGCCGTCGCCCTGGATGAAGATGACGTTGCGGGCGCGGTCGCCGTCCGGGCGGCCGTGACCCCCGCCCCGGTCGTCGTGGCCGCCCCCGCCCAGCGGGAGGAGCGCGGCGATGGCGGCGGCCGCGGCGATACCCGCGGCGCCGGACCTGACGGTGGTGCGTCGTGCGTCCATGAGCTCTCCTTCGAGACTCTCGGCGTCGTCGGCCCGGGTGCGCCGTCGGGGTCTCCGGCGGCCGCACGGCGGTGGGAGTCACCGCGACAGGGCCGGCGCCGACGGCGTCGCTGCCGTCGGACCCGACCCACGCTAGGAGCGGTCGGTGCGCTCACAACTCGGGGAGGGCACGGGGGAGACCGTCACGTCGAGGTGACACCCTGTCCCGTCAATGTCACGTCCGGTTCGCGGGGTTCTCGCGGAGGGCGTCCGCCCGGGGGTGACATCATCGGGACCATGCCCTCGTTCTCCCCCCAGGACGTCGCCGTCGACGCTGCCCCCGCAGGCCCGGCCCCCGACCTCCGCCCGTACGACGCGCTCCTGCTCTACTCGTTCGGCGGCCCCAACAAGCCCGAGGACGTCGTGCCGTTCCTGCGCAACGTCACGGCCGGCAAGGGGATCCCCGACGCGCGCCTCGAGGAGGTCGGCGAGCACTACTACGGCTTCGGCGGCAGGAGCCCGATCAACGAGCAGAACCTCGCGCTCAAGGCGGCGCTCGAGGCGGAGCTCGCGCGCCGCGGCGTCGACCTGCCGGTCGTGTGGGGCAACCGGAACTGGGAGCCGTACACGGACGACGCGATCGGCGAGCTCGAGGAGCTCGGCGCGCGCCGCGCGGTCGCGCTCGTGACGTCCGCCTTCTCCTCGTACTCCGGGTGCCGGCAGTACCGCGAGGACCTGGCCGTCGTGCTCGACCGCCGTGGCCAGCTCGGCGACGCCGGGTCGACGGGGGTCCAGTTCGACAAGGTCCGCTCGTACTTCAACCACCCCGGCTTCGCGCAGGCGAACGTCGACGCGGTGCTCGACGGTTACGCGCGCCTCGCCGAGCAGGGCGGCGACGGCTCGGCCGCGCGCCTCGTGTTCGTCACGCACTCGATCCCCGACACGATGGAGGCGGCGTCGCGCGTGTCGCACGCGACGTACTCCGAGCAGCACCTCGACCTCGCGCGCGTGATCGTGGCCGAGGTCTCCGCGCGGCTCGGTCACGACGTCGCGTGGGACCTCGCGTACTGCTCGCGCTCGGGCCCGCCGAGCCAGCCGTGGCTCGAGCCCGACGTCAACGACCACCTCGAGGCGATCGCGCAGGGCGGCGTGCGCGACGTCGTGCTGTCGCCGATCGGGTTCGTCTCGGACCACATGGAGGTCGCCTACGACCTCGACACCGAGGCCCTGGAGACGGCGCGCGGGCTCGGCCTCACCGCCGTGCGCGCCGGCACCGTGGGCACGCGCGAGCCCTTCGTGCGCGGCCTGGTCGACCTGCTCGTCGAGCGGGCCGCGATCGCCCGCGGCGAGGCCGTCGCCGAGGCGACGGTCGGCGGGCTGCCGGCGTTCCGGTCCGTGTGCGCCCCGGGCTGCTGCCTGCGCCGCGACGGCGAGCCGAGCGGCGTCCCGGCGCTCTGCAGCACCGACCTGCACTCCTGACCCCGACCACCCGTCCCGACCTCGCCCGAGGAGCCCCGATCCCATGAGCACCGTCCCCGCGAGCGGCGAGCACGGACACGGCGCAGCCCGCGTCCCCGCCGACCACGACCAGATCAACGCGACCATCCGCTACGCCATGTGGTCGGTCTTCGCGACGGCGGCCCCGCTGCCGGCCCACCCCGAGGAGCGGGCGGCGCTCGTCACGGAGGCGCTCGACGCCGTCGGCGGCGGGGACGACCCCGCGGCGACGGACGGCGACCTCGTGGTGCGCGGCTGGTACGACGTCGCGGGCCTGCGCTCGGACGCCGACCTCATGGTGTGGTGGCACGGCCCGACGGTCGAGTCCGTGCAGGGCGCGTACCAGCGCCTGCGCCAGAGCGGTCTCGGCGCGCACCTCGAGCCCGTGTGGTCGAACGCCGCGCTGCACCGCCCGGCCGAGTTCAACCGCGGCCACGTCCCCGCGTTCCTCGCGGGCGAGGCGCCGCGCGACTACCTGAGCGTCTACCCGTTCGTGCGCTCCTACGACTGGTACCTCCTGCCCGACGCCGAGCGCCGCACGATGCTGCGCGACCACGGTCTCGCGGCGAAGGACTACCCGGACGTGCGCGCCAACACGGTCGCGTCGTTCGCGCTCGGCGACTACGAGTGGATCCTCGCGTTCGAGGCCGACGAGCTGCACCGCATCGTCGACCTCATGCGCGAGCTGCGGAACACCGAGGCCCGCCGCCACGTGCGCGAGGAGGTCCCCTTCTTCACCGGGCCGCGCACGTCGCTCACGGCCTGGGCGGACCGTCAGCCCCTCGCCTGACCCTCCCAAGATGCTCAGCATGCTGAGCGATGTCATCGTGGGGTGATGACGACCGCAGCCGCCTCACCGTCCCTGACCGTCCCGCCGACCTCGGCCGACCGCGTCCGGCAGGTCGTGGTGCTCGTCGGCTCGCTCGTGGCCGCCGGCGCCGCGGCCTACGGCGCCGGCGCGTTCGGCGGCACGGCCGTCGAGCGGACGGCCGGGGGAGCGCTGGCCGCCGACGCGACCCCGGTCGCCCCGGACAACCCGGCGTTCCGCATCTGGTCGCTGATCTACCTCGGGCTGTTCGTGTTCGCGGTGTACCAGGTGCTCCCGCGCCACGCGGCCACGCCGCGCCTGCGCCTCACCGCGTGGTGGGTGCTCGCGTCGATGGTGCTCAACGCGGCGTGGATCGGCGTCGTGCAGGCCGGGTGGCTCGCGGCGAGCGTCGCGGTCATCCTCGCCCTGCTCGCCGTCCTCGCGGTGATCGTGGTGCGCCTCGTGGAGACGACGCCCGACGGCACCGCGCAGGCGGTCGTGCTCGACGGCACCGTCGGGCTCTACACCGGCTGGGTGAGCGTCGCGACGCTCGCGAACGTCGCTGCGACACTCGCCGACGCCGGCGTGGGCGGCCTGGGACTCGGCGCCACCGGGTGGTCCGTCGTGCTCGTCGCCCTCGCCGCCGCGCTCGCCGTCGCCTGGGCCGCGTTCACGGCGGGCCGCCGCGCGCTGTCCCTCGGCATCGGCCTGGCGATGTCGTGGGGCCTCGCCTGGATCGCCGTCGCGCGGTTCTCCGGCCCGCTCGTCGACACGACGGTCGCCTGGGCCGCGGTCGTCGCGTCCGCCGTGGCCCTCGTGGCCGCCGTCGCCGCCGTGCTCGTCGCCGGGCGCCGCACCGCCGGGTGAGACCCCGCCGGGCACGGACCGCGTGCCGGGTCCCGCCCGACCCGGCCGCGCACCCCGTGCCCGGCGGCTGCCGACGTCAGGGGTAGAGCCCGCGGATCTCGTGCGCCTCCGCGACGCGCCGCACGCCGATGACGAGCGCGGCGTCGCGCAGGCTGAGCTCCTCGCGGCGCGCGAGCGTCGCGACCTCGTCGTACGCGTGCAGCATGCGGTGCTCGAGCTTCTCGCCGATCTCCTGCTCGGTCCACCAGTACGCCTGGTTGGCCTGCACCCACTCGAAGTACGACACGACGACGCCGCCCGCGTTGGCGAGCACGTCGGGCACCACGGTGACGCCGTTCGCGGCGAGCACGCGGTCGCCCTCGCCGGTCGTCGGGCCGTTGGCGCCCTCGACGACCCAGCGCGCCCGCACGGACCGTGCCGTCGTGCCGTCGAGCACGCCCTCGACCGCCGCGGGCACGAGCACGTCGACGTCGAGCGCGAGGAGCGCCACGTTGTCGACCGCGTCGGCCCGGTCGAACCCGACGACGCTCCCGGTCGCCTCGACGTGCTCGAACAGCGCCCGCACGTCGAGACCGTCGGGGTCGTGCACGCCGCCGTACTGGTCGGAGACCGCGACGACGCGCGCGCCGCGCGCGGCGAACAGGGCCGCGGCGTGCGCGCCGACCTTGCCGAACCCCTGGATCGCGACGGTCACGTCGGTGAGGGGCACGCCCGCCTCGGCGAGCGCGGCCGCGGTGACGTGCACGACGCCCGCCGAGGTCGCCGTCGTGCGGCCGAGCGAGCCGCCCACGGTGATCGGCTTGCCCGTGACGACCGCCGGGATCGTGTAGCCCTGGTTCACCGAGTAGGTGTCCATGACCCACGCCATGGTGCGCTCGCTCGTGCCCATGTCGGGCGCCATGATGTCCCGCTCGGGACCGATGACCGGCATGATCTCCGACGTGTAGCGGCGCGTGACGCGCTCGAGCTCGGCGTCGGAGTGCTCGCGCGGGTCGATCGCGACGCCGCCCTTCGCGCCGCCGTAGGGGAGGTCGACGATCGCGCACTTCCACGTCATCCACATGGCGAGCGCGCGGACCTCGTCGATGTCGACGCCGGGCGCGTAGCGCAGGCCGCCCTTGCCGGGGCCGCGCGAGACGTTGTGCTGCACGCGGTAGCCGTGGAACAGGACCGTGCGGCCGTCGTCGCGGCGCAGGGGGACGGCGACGTTCACCTCGCGGCGGGGCGTCGCGAGCATCTCGTGCAGGCCGTCGTCGTAGCCGAGGAAGTCGACCGCGCCGGCGAGCTGCGCGTGCGCGGTCGTGAGCGCCGAGCCGGCGTCGGGGGCGCGTCCCGCGGACGGCGCCGACGGCTCGGCCGTCCGGGCGGGGGCCGCGGTGCCGGGGGATCCGGCCGTCGCGGCGGGCAGGGTCGTCTGGGGTGCTGACGTCGTCGTCACTGGTCCTCCGGGTCGAGGTGGTCCCGGGCCGGCGGGGGTGTGCCGAGCCCGGGATCAACGTACCTCTCCCGGGGCGGCCCGCCGGACGAGTCCTCTCGATCTCGCCCGGCGGGAGGCGGGTGAACTGTCAGCGGCGACCCAGCGCGTCGACCGCGGCGAGCTCGTCCGCGCTCAGCGAGAACCCGGTGACCTGGAAGTTGGCCTCGATCCGCGCCGGGGTCACCGACTTCGGGATGACGACGAAGCCGTGGTCGAGGTGCCAGCGCAGCACGACCTGCGTCGGGGTGACGCCGTGCGCGTCGGCCACCTCGGCGAGCACGGGTGCGTCGAGGTCGGTGCGCTTGAACGGGCTGTAGCCCTCGAGCAGCACGCCGCGCGTCGCGAGCTCGCCCGCGAGCCGGTGGTCGTAGTCCGCCGGGCTCCAGGGGATCTGGTTCACGGCGGGCGTCTCGCCGACCTGCTCGGAGAGGATGTCGACCTGCTCGACGGAGTAGTTGCTCACCCCGATCGAGCGGACCCTGCCCTCGTCGCGCAGCTCGACGAACCGCTCCCACACCCACGGGGAGGCCTCGCCCGACGGCGGCCAGTGGATGAGCCACAGGTCGACGTAGTCCGTGCCGAGGTCGCGCAGCGACGCCTCGAGCGTCTCGCGCTCGCGGCCCGCGGCGTCCGGCGGCAGCTTCGTCGTGACGAAGACGTCGGAGCGGTCGACGTCCGACTCCGCGAGCGCGCGCCCGACCTGGGACTCGTTGCCGTAGCCGGTCGCGGTGTCGACGTGGCGGTACCCGACGTCGAGCGCGTGGCGCACGGAGCGGTAGGCGTCGTCGCCCTCGGACTGCCACGTGCCGAGGCCGAGGAGGGGGATCGGACCGCCGGGGAGCGTCGCGGTGGGCACGGCGTCCGTGCCGGGGCCGGGTGAGGTGGGTGTGGTCATGGGCACCAGTCTTCGTGCCCGACGCCGTCCCTCGCCAGTCGTGGCGCGCGCCGTCAGCGCGCGGTGCGGCGCCGGTAGTGCGCCGGGGTCTCGCCCGTCAGGCGGGCGAACGTGCGCGTGAACGACGGCTGGTCGTAGAAACCGGCCGCCGCGGCGACCTCCGCGATCGTGCCCTCGCGCGCCGCGAGGAGCCGCGTCGCGCGGTCCACGCGCGTGCGCAGGACGAGCTGGCGCGGCGTCACGCCGTACACCCGGCGCACGCGCCGCTCGAGCGTCGACGGCGGGCACCCCGCGGCGGACGCGAGGCGGTCGGTCGTCCACCGGGCGCCGAGGTCGGCCTCGACCGCCGCCACGAGGGCCGACACCGACGACATCGTGGCGTCGTCGGCCTCGCCCGCGCGCAGGTCGTGCGAGACGGACACGAGCCCGCGGAGGGCGCCCGCGTCGTCGTGCACCGGGAGCTTCGCGGTGACGAACCAGCCCGACGTGCCGCCGAGCCGGCGGATGCGCTCCAGCTCGCCGCGCAGCGGCCGGCCGGTGCGCAGCACCTCGGCGTCCTGCTGCTCGTAGCGCTCGGCGAGCTGCGGCACGAACAGGTCTCCCGCGCGGCGCCCCACGACCGCCCGGCGCGAGCGCTCGGTCGTCCGCGCGACGAACACCGGGTTGACGGCGACGTAGCGCCCCGTGACGTCCTTCGCGCAGAACATCGTGTCCGGCAGCTCGTCCATGAGCGCGACCATCGCGGGGCTGAGTGCCGCGAGGAGCGCGTCGCCCTCGGGCCAGGAGTTGTCGCGAACGGGTGCCATGTCGCCCCGGATCGTACAAGACAGGCCGCGCGCGGCGAGGCACGCTGTGGAGATGAACGACGTGCCCCCGCGGCCTCTCCCCACCCCCGGACCCGCCGCGCCCGACCCGCACCACGGCGCGCAGGCCGACCCCCGCGCCGCCTCCACGACCCCCGTGCTCACGAGCCCCGAGGACCTGGTCGACGACGCCGTCGCCCTCGCGCGCCGCTGGCTCGCCGCGAGCGAGGGCGCGGGCGACGCCCGGGCCCGCCGCACGGCCGAGCGCCTCGGCGCGCTCGTCTCCGACCCGGCCGGGCTCGAGCTCGCCGTCCGGTTCGTCGACGACGTCGCGCGCCCACAGGACGTGCGCGTCGCCGCCCGCGCGCTCGCGCGCCTCGGCGACCTCGCGGGCGGCGCCGGCGCGTTCCTCGGCCCGGCGGACCGCACGCTGCTGCGGGTCGGTGCGGGCGTCGCCCCGGTGCTGCCGTCCGTCGTCGTGCCCGCGGCGCGCGTGCGTCTGCGCCAGCTCGTGGGCCACCTCGTGGCCGACGCCGGGAAGGGCCTCGCCGCCCACCTCGCCCGGACCCGGGCGGAGGGCTACGCGCTCAACGTCAACCTGCTCGGCGAGGCCGTGCTCGGCGAGGACGAGGCGAACGCACGGCTCGAGCGCACGATCGCGCTCGTCGAGCGTCCGGACGTCGACTACGTGTCGGTCAAGGTGTCGTCCGTCGCGTCCCAGCTCGTCACGTGGGACCTCGAGGGCTCGCGCGACCGCGTCGTCGAGCGCCTGCTGCCCCTGTACCGCGCGGCGCGGGACCACGGCGTGTTCCTCAACCTCGACATGGAGGAGTACCGCGACCTCGCGCTGACCACCGAGGTGTTCCGCACGGTCCTCGCGCGCGACGAGTTCCGGGACCTCGAGGCGGGGATCGTGCTCCAGGCCTACCTGCCCGACGCGCTCGGTGCGCTCGACGGGCTCACCGCCTTCGCGACCGAGCGCGTCGCCGCGGGCGGGGCGCCGGTCAAGGTGCGGCTCGTCAAGGGCGCCAACCTCGCGATGGAGGCGGTCGAGGCCGAGCTCCACGGGTGGGCGCAGGCCCCGTACCCGACGAAGCCCGACGTCGACGCGAACTACGTGCGCCTGCTCGACCACGCGCTGCGCGCGCCCCGCACCGACGCCGTGCGGATCGGCGTCGCGAGCCACAACCTCTTCCACGTCGCGCTCGCGGTGCTGCTCGGGCGCGCCCGCGGCGTGAGCCGCGCGCTCGACGTCGAGATGCTCCAGGGCATGGCCCCCGGTGAGGCGCGCGCGGTCCGCGACGAGGTCGCCGGCGACGCGGGCCGGGTCGTGCTGTACACGCCCGTCGTGCGCGACGAGGACTTCGACGTCGCGATCTCCTACCTCGTGCGCCGGCTCGAGGAGAACGCCGCCGAGCAGAACTTCCTCCACGCCATGTTCGCGGGCGACGGCCGGACCGCGATGGAGCGCCAGGAGGACGCGTTCCGCGCCTCGGTGCGCCTCGGCGTGCACCACGACGACGCCGCGGTGACGCCGCGCCGCGCCCCGCGCACCGACCCGGCGCCGGTCGCGGCGGGCTTCGCGAACGCCCCCGACACCGACCCCGCCGTCGCCGCGTCGCGCGACTGGGCGCGGCGCGTGACCGGTCCCGACAGCGGCTTCGTGCCCGTCCGCACGCCCGAGCTCGCGTCGACGGAGCAGGTCGACGCGGCCGTCGCGCACGCGGTGGACGCGACCGCGGCCTGGTCCCAGGTCCCGCCCGCGGCGCGCGCGGCGGCGCTGCGCGCGGTCGCCCGGCGTCTCGAGGAGGCCCGCACCGACCTCGTCACGGCCATGGTGCACGAGCCCGGCAAGACCGTCGCCGAGGCCGACCCGGAGGTGAGCGAGGCCGTCGACTTCGCGCGCTACTACGCCCTGTCGGCCGAACGGCTCGACGAGGTCCCCGGGGCGCGGTTCACGCCCGACGGCGTCACGCTCGTCACGCCGCCGTGGAACTTCCCCGTCGCGATCCCGGTCGGCGGGGTCCTCGCGGCGCTCGCGGCCGGCTCCGCCGTGCTCGCGAAGCCCGCACCCCCGACACCGCGCTGTCTCGAGGTGGCCGTCGACGCGATCCACGCGGGCCTGCGCGACGCGGTGACCGCCGACCCGGGGCCGTTCGCGGCGGCCGGCCTCACCGCGGCGACCGTGGCCGGCGTCGTGCAGTACGTGCGCGTGCCCGACGACGAGCTCGGCACGCGCCTCGTCACGCACGACGGCGTCGCGCGCGTGGTCCTCACGGGCTCCATCGAGACGGCGCAGCTCTTCGCGCGCTGGCGGCCGGGACGCCCGGTCCTCGCGGAGACGTCCGGGAAGAACGCGCTCGTCGTCACGCCCTCGGCCGACCTCGACCTCGCGGTCGCCGATCTCGTGCGCTCGGCGTTCGGGCACGCGGGGCAGAAGTGCTCCGCGGCGTCGCTCGCGATCCTCGTCGGCTCCGCGGGCGACCCCCGGACCGAGACGGGCCGGCGGGTGCGCCGCCAGCTCGTCGACGCGGTCCGCTCGCTCGCGGTCGGCCCGGCGACGGACCTGTCCACGACGACGGGACCGCTCACCGAGCCGGCGTCGGGCAAGCTCCTGCGCGCGCTGACGACGCTCGAGGACGGCGAGTCGTGGCTCGTCGAGCCGCGCTGCCTCGACGCGGGCGCGGACGGGACGGGCCGCCTCTGGACGCCCGGCCTCAAAGAGGGCGTGCGCCCCGGGTCGGCCTTCCACCTCACCGAGTACTTCGGCCCCGTCCTCGGCATCATGACCGCGGCGACGCTCGACGAGGCGGTCGCGCTGCAGAACGCGGTGCCGTTCGGCCTCACGGGCGGCATCCACAGCCTCGACGACGACGAGGTGGCGCGCTGGCTCGACGCCGTCGAGGTGGGCAACGCCTACGTCAACCGGCACATCACCGGCGCGATCGTCCAGCGCCAGTCGTTCGGCGGCTGGAAGCGGTCGGCCGTCGGACCGGGCGCGAAGGCGGGCGGCCCGAACTACGTGGCCCAGCTCGGACGGTGGAGCGACGACGTCGCGGACGGCTCGACCCCGGCGGACGGCGCGCTGCCGCCCGCGCGCGGGACGTCGCTGGAGGGGTGGCTCGCGTGGGCCAAGGCCGACGACGCGCGGTGGTGGGCGCGCGAGCTCGGCGTCGAGCACGACCCGTCGGGCCTGCACGCCGAGTCGAACGTGCTCCGCTACCGGCCGGTCGACGTCCTCACCGTGCGCGTCGGGGCCGACGCCGCCCCGGTCGAGGTCGAGCGCGTGCTGCACGCCGCGCGCACGGCCGGGGTGCCGGTCGTCGTCGTGCCCGCGCCGGGGGCCCCGGGCGCGGGGGAGGACGCCGTGGACGACGCCGAGCTCGCCGCGCGCGTCGCGGACGGCCGGGTGGGCGGGCGGGTGCGCGTCGTCGGGACCTCGGCCGGCCTGCACGAGGCCGCGGCCGGCCGGGCCGGGGACGTCACGGTGCTCGACCAGCCGGTCGTCGCGAGCGGCCGGCGCGAGCTGCTCACCGTGCTGCGCGAGCAGGCCGTGAGCCGCACCCTGCACCGCTACGGCCACGTGAAGCGCTGACGCGCGGACGACGAGCGGGCGCCCCGGTCACGGACCGGGGCGCCCGCTCGCGCGCAGGGCGTGGGGTGTCAGACGGACGCGCGCTCGACGAGCTCGGGCGAGAGCACGCACGAGGTGACCTCGTCCGAGCGGTGCGCCACGAGGTCCAGCAGGATGTCCGTCGCGTTGCGGACCATCTCGACCATCGGGTTCTGGACCGTGGTCAGCGGCGGGGACGTCGTCGCCGCCGTCGCGAGGTTGTCGAAGCCGACGACCGACACGTCGCCGGGGACGCTGCGCCCGTGCTGCGCGAGGACGCGCATCGCGCCCTCGGCCATGAGGTCCGACGCGGCGAAGAGGCCGTCGACGTCGGGGTGCTCGGCCAGGATGCGCTCCATCGCGGCGGCGCCGCCCGAGACGGCGAAGTCGCCGACCTCGACCGCGTCGTCGGGGAGACCGGCGTCGCGCAGCACCTCGCGCCACCCGGTGAGCCGGTCGACGCCGGCGGTCATGTCCTGGGGTCCCGCGATCGTCGCGATGCGGCGGCACCCCGCGTCCACGAGGCGGCGCGCGGCGAGGCGGCCGCCCTCGACGTTGTCGACGTCGACGTAGACGAGCTCGGGCGTGGGGCGGAACGGGCGCCCGACGAACACCGCGGGCAGGCGCGTCGCGAGCAGCGCCTCCTCGAGCTCGTCGTCGCGGTGGTGCGAGGCGACGATCGCGCCGTCGACGTGGCCGCTGCGCAGGTAGCGCACGATGCGGCCCGGCTTCTCGTCGGGGCGCGCGAAGAGCAGGACGAGCTGCAGGTCCGTGCCGCCCAGCGCCGCGCTCACGCCGCGCATCGTGCCGGCGAGGAACGGGTCGGTGAGGATGCGCTCGTCGGGCTCGGGCACGACGAGCGCGATCGAGTCCGTCCGGCGCGTCACGAGCGAGCGCGCGGCACGGTTCGGCGTGTACCCGAGCTGGGCGACGGCGGCGTCGACCGCCGCCTGGGCCTCGGGCGAGACGCGCAGCCCGCCGTTGATGGCGCGCGACGCCGTCGACCGGGAGACGCCCGCGGCCTGGGCGACCTCGTCCAGGGTCGGGGCGATGCTGGGGGTGGTGCTCATCCGACCAGTATCGCGCGTCCCGCTCCCGGAGGTCCCGGGAGCGGGACGCGACGGCGTCACGGCGGTCATCAGAGGCTCGCGTCGTCCTGCGCGTCGTCGCGGGCCGGCACGGCGTTGGTCGCGGCGACGCCGGCGTACCACCGGCCGCTCGCCTTGACCGTGCGCACCTGGGTCTCGTAGTCGACGTGGACGATGCCGAAGCGCTTGGTGTACCCGAGGGCCCACTCGAAGTTGTCCATGAGCGACCAGGCGAAGTAGCCGCGCACGTCGGCGCCGGCGTCGATGGCGTCCTTCGTCGCGCGCAGGTGCGCGTCGAGGAACGCCAGGCGGTCCTGGTCGTCGACCGAGCCGTCCGGCTCGACGACGTCCGGGTACGCGGCGCCGTTCTCCGTGACGTACATGCTCACGCCGAGCGGCCCGGTGTACTCCTCCTGCAGGCGCGTGAGCAGGCGGGTCAGGCCCTCCGGCTGCACCTCCCAGCCCATGTCGGTCAGGGGCAGGCCGCGCGAGTGCCCGTGCACGCCGTCGGCGGCCGGGTACGGGGACGAGGTCGCGCGCACGGGTGCCTCGACGTCGTCCTCGTGGCGCACGCCCTCGGGGCGGGTACCGCCGTCGGCCGAGCCCGACTCCTGCGGGCGGGCCGAGAACGCGCCGCCGTTGTAGTAGTTCACGCCGAGCGTGTCGATCGGGGTCGAGATGATCTCGAGGTCGCCCTCGCGCACGTGGTCGAGCAGCCCGTACGGCGCGACGTCGTCGAGCACGTCCTGCGGGTAGGCGCCGCGGAACAGCGGGTCGAGGAAGATGCGGTTGAACTGGCCGTCGATCCGCCGCGCGGCGTCGACGTCGGCCGGGTCGGCCGGGTCGACCGGGTCGGCCACCGTGAAGTTGAGCGTGATGCCGAGGTTCGCCTGCGGCGCGCGCTCGCGCAGGGCCTGCACGGCGAGGCCGTGGCCCAGGAGCAGGTGGTGCGCGGCGGCGACGCCGTCGGGGCGCGACTGGCGGCCCGGGGCGTGCGCGCCCGCGGTGTAGCCGAGGAACGCGGAGCACCACGGCTCGTTGAGCGTCGTCCACACGCCGACGCGGTCGCCGAGCGCCTCGTGCATCGTCACGGCGTACTCGGCGAAGAGGTACGCCGTGTCGCGGTTCGTCCAGCCGCCCTTCTCCTCGAGCGCCTGGGGCAGGTCCCAGTGGTAGAGCGTGATCCACGGGAGGATCTCGGCGTCGAGCAGCTCGTCGACGAGGCGGTCGTAGAACGCGAGACCCTGCGGGTTCACCGCGCCGCCGTCCGGGCGCACGCGCGCCCAGGAGCTCGAGAAGCGGTACGCGCCGAGGTTGAGCCCGCGCATCAGCGCGACGTCCTCGCGGTACCGGTGGTAGTGGTCGCACGCCACCATGCCGTCGTCGCCGTTCACGACGGCGCCGGGCACCCGGGCGAAGGCGTCCCACACGGAGTCCGTGCGGCCGTCGGTGTGGCCGGCGCCCTCGATCTGGAAGGCCGCGGTGGCCGCGCCCCAGAGGAAGCCCTGGGGCAGCTCGACGCGGCCGCTCGCGGTCGCGGGGTTGGGGGACAGGGGCGTGGACGGGACGAACAGGGTCATGAGTCGGATGTCCTTCAGGGAGGTACGGGGCACGGGCGGGCTCCGGGGTGCGGAGCCCGCCCGCGTCGTGGCCGGTGCAGGGGGGCGGGGTCAGCCCTTGACGGCGCCCTGCATGATGCCCGCGACGAGCTGGCGACCGGTGAAGATGAAGATCACGATCAGCGGCAGCGTCACGAGGAAGATCCCCGCCATGACGAGCGAGTAGTCGACGAAGTAGTTCGCCTGGAGGGACCGGACCACCAGTGGCAGTGTCGGGTTGTTCTGGTTGAGCACGATGGACGGCCAGAAGAAGTTCGTCCACTGCTGCACGAACGTGAACAGACCGAGCATGGCCGCGGCCGGGCGGGCCGCCGGCAGCGCGATCGACCAGAACGTGCGGAACATCGACGCGCCGTCGACGCGGGCCGCCTCGATGAGCTCGTAGGGCAGCGCCTCGCCGAGGTACTGGGTCATCCAGAACACGCCGAACGCGGTGACGAGCGCGGGCACGATGACGGCCTGCAGCTTGCCGATCCAGCCGAGGTCCGACATGAGGATGTACATCGGGATGACGCCGAGCTGGGTCGGGACGGCCATCGTCGCGATGACGAAGACCAGCAGCGGGCCGCGGCCGCGGAACCGGAGCTTCGAGAACGAGAACCCGGCGAGCGTGGAGAAGAGGACGACCGACAGCGCCGTGATCACGGAGATGACGATCGAGTTCCAGGCGGCCTTCCAGAAGTTGATCGCGTCGGAGCTCATCACCTCGGCGAACCGGTCGAACAGGCTCGCGTCCGGCAGGAGCTGCGGCAGCGCGCTGCGCGAGATCTCCTGCGGCGTGGACGACCCGAGGATGAGCGTGAAGTACAGCGGGAAGATCGAGACCAGGAGCACGACGCCGAGGATCGTGTAGGTGACCCAGCGGGGGCGGCGCTGGGTGCCGCCCACGTTCTTGCCCGCGCGACGGCGTCGCGCGGCGGCGCGTGCGGCGCCGACTCCTGCGGTCTGGGCGACGACGGGGACGGAGCTCATCGCTTCCTCCGATCGGTGGTGCTGGACGTCGACGGGGACGCGGCGTCCGCGGCGTGGCGGACGGGAGCGGCCTGCGACGTGGCGGTGAGCTGGGCGCGGGCGCGGGCGGCGCGCCGTCGTCGTTCTCTGCGCGAGCCGCCCGGCGAGGCCGCCGAGCTCGCGATCCGCCGGGTGGCGAGGAAGTTCACCATGCCGATGAGCAGGATGAGGAGGAACAGGAGCCAGGCGATCGCGGCCGCGCGGCCGAAGTTCTTCTGGTTGCCCCACGCGACGTCGTAGAGGTAGAGCACCGTGGTCATCCACTGGCGGTCGGCGCCGCCGAGGCCCTGCGCGTCGAACATGCGCGGCTCGTCGAAGATCTGCAGGCCGCCGATGGTCGAGGTGATGACGACGAAGATGATCGTGGCGCGGATCTGCGGGACCGTCACCGAGAAGAACTGCCGCACGCGGCCGGCGCCGTCGATGATCGCGGCCTCGTAGAGCTCGCGCGGCACGGCCTGCATGGCCGCGAGGAAGATCAGGGCGTTGTACCCGGTCCAGCGGAAGTTCACCATCGAGGCGATGGCCACGTGGCTCGCGAGGGCGTCGGCGTGCCAGCGGATCGGGTCGATCCCCACGAGGCCGAGCAGCTCGTTGATGAGGCCGTACTGGTCCGCGAAGAGGCGGCCGAAGATCATCGAGACGGCGACCGGGGCCACGACGTAGGGGAGCAGGACCCCCATGCGCCAGAAGGTGGCCGCGCGCAGGTTCTGGTCGAGCAGCGCCGCGATCGCGATCGCGGCGACGACCTGCGGGACCGACGAGAGCAGGAAGATCGAGGCGGTGTTCCGCAGCGACTTCCAGAACGTCGGCTGCGCGAGGACGTCCGCGTAGTTCTGCAGGCCGACGAAGTCGCCCTGCCCACCCAGGAGGTTCCAGTCGTACACCGACACGACGGCGGTGTAGACGAGCGGGAAGAGGCCGGTGATGGCGAAGATCAGGAAGAACGGCGAGATGTAGAGGTACGGGGAGACCTTCACGTCCCAACGGCTCAGACGCTGGGAGAATCCGACGCGGCGCGGCGTGCGCCCGGTCGGCCCGCGGAGCCCCGGGGACGGCTGGGTGGGTGTGAGGACGGCCATGGTGAGTTCCTGTGCGGCGGGGTGCGTCGTCGGGGTGCCGACGTCGCGGTGCGGTGGGCGGGCGGGTGCGCCCGAGGACGCACGGCGGGGGCCGGGCCGACGCTCGCGCGCCGGCCCGGCCCCGTCAGGTCACAGACCCAGGTCCTGGAAGGACTGGAGGGTCTTGTCCCAGGAGGACGCGGCGTCGTCGGTCTTCTCGACGTCGACGCGCTTGATGCCGTCCTGCACCGTCGTGTGGATCGCGAAGTAGTTCGCGCCCTTGAACGGGGCGCCCGGGATCGCGAGCGCACGGTTCACGAAGATCTCACCGACCGGAGCGGCGTTGAAGAACTCGTTGGTGAACGACTGGACCGCGTCGGACTCCTGCGCCTCGATCTGCGACGGGAACGTGCCCGCGTTCTCGAAGGCCGTCGTCTGCTGCGCCGGGTCGGTCAGCCACGCGGCGAGCTCCTTGGCCGCCTCGGCGTTCGGGCCCGAGGCCGGGACCGTGAGGAACGAGCCGCCCCAGTTGAGGCCGCCGCCGGGGAAGACGTCCGCGACGTTCCAGCCGTCGACGCCGCCCGAGCGCTCCTCGATCGGACCGGTCATCCAGGCGGGGCAGATCATCGTCGCGAAGCCGTCGTTCTGGAACGCGGCGTCCCAGTCGCCCGACCACTGCTCGAGGCCGGCCGACAGCTCGTTCGTCGTGGACTGCTCGACGACCGTGTTGTAGATGTCGATGATCGGCTGGTTCGACGCGAGGTCCTTCGGCGTGCCGTCGGACTCCTCGTACGCGTTGTCGAGCTGGTTGACCATGCCCTGCGAGATCGACATCGCCGAGTCGTACCAGGCGGAGTCGCTGTTCGCGACGAACTCCTCGCCCGCGGCGAAGTAGTCGTCCCACGTCGCGTCCGCGCCACCGAGGAACTCGGCGACGGCGGCCGGGTCGCTGTCGAGGCCGGCGGCCTCGAACAGGTCGGCGCGGTAGCAGATCGCGCTCGGGCCGATGTCGGTGCCGTAGCCGATGACCTTGCCGTCGGGCGTCGTCGCCTGGGCGACCTTCCAGTCGACCCAGCGCCCGTCGAGCGAGGAGTCGGTGAGGTCGGTGAAGAGGTCGGGGTACTGCATGAGCTCGGGGAGCCAGTCGACCTCGATGGCCTCGATGTCGGCGAGGCCCTCGCCGCCGGCGGCGAGCTTCGTCGTGAGGTTGGTGCGCGCGTCCTCCGACTTGGCGGCCTTCGTCTGCTTCACCGTGACGTTGGGGTGCTCCTCCGTGTACTGCGCGAGGAGCTCGTCGGTGTAGCCGAAGTCGTTGAACGTCGCGACGGTGAGGGTGATCTCCTCGTCGCTCGACGCCGAGGTCTCGTCGTCGCTGCCCGAGCCGCTCGAGCACGCGGTGAGGGTGAGGGTGATGGCCGCGAGGCCCGCGACGGCGGAGATCGCCTTGCGGGACCGGCGGGTCGTACGGGTGCTGCTCAGCACGGTGACTCCCTTGTCGGTGGGGACGGTTGGCAGCGCTCTCACGTCGGAGTGGTAGCGCTTCCACGAACGTGGTCCGATCGTGCTCGGGACCGGTGGTCGGTGTCAAGCCACCGTGATCTGGTTCACGTGGTGGTCGCGCTCCCACCGATGCATCGTCGCAGGTCAGGGCGTCGGGCGTTGACGAAGGTCCCGAGATCTGCGGGAAAATCGTTACCGGTTCGAGACCGCCTGAGCGCTCACCGGGCGAGGTGCTCCTGGCCCGCGCGCTCCTCCGCGGCGAGGGCCGCGCGCACCGCGTCGGCGGCCGCCGCCTCGATCGCGCCGCCGAAGAGCGGGACCGAGGCCTTGATCTCGCCCGCGTACGTCTGGACGGTCGTGCCCGGGTCGGCGCCCGGTGCCAGGCGCACGGTGCCGGTGAGCCGCACGGGCGCCCCGGTGATCTCGAGCGAGACCGTCCCGGTGCGCACGCCGTCGCGCTCCGGCTCCCACGCCTCCGCCTGCCGGATCTCCAGGCGCCCCCCGACGAACGAGCGGACCTGGGCGGGGATCTGGTCGGTCGGGAGCGTGCGGCGCACGGCGAGCGTGAACCCGTCCGCGGCCGTGCCCGTGACGTCGACCTGCTCGACCTGAGCGCCCGGGCCGCCCGAGCGCTCGGCGCGCCACCGGACGAACGGCTCGTCCGCGAGCATCGCGCCGACGACGGGGACGGGAGCGGCGTAGCGCAGCTCGACGCTCAGGTGCACGGGACCTCCTCGGGGGCGGCGGCCGCCGTCGCGGGCGCTCACGGGGGACTCTAACGGGCCGGGCCCCTCTACGCTGGGGTGCGTGTCTGCCATGAGTGACCTCATCTCCCGCCATGCCGACCTCAGCGCCGGCGACAACGAGTGGCTGCACCTGCTCGTCGGCGACTGGCAGGTGATCTCCGACCTCGCGTTCGCCGACCTCGTGCTGTGGCTCCCCACGCTCGACGGCAACTTCGTGGCGGTCTCGCAGTGCCGGCCGTCGACCGGCGCGACGGTGCACTACGACGACATCGTGGGCTCCTTCGCGCCCGAGGGGCAGCGCCCGCAGCTCGAGCGCGCGCTCACCGAGGTGCGCTCCCAGCGCTCGCGCGAGCCGCGCTGGTTCGGCGCGTACGCGGTGCGCGAGGAGGCCATCCCCGTCGTCCACGACGGCCGGGCCATCGCGGTCGTGGCGCGCCAGACGAACCTCGGCAGCGGGCGCACCCCGAGCCGGCTCGAGCTCAACTACGTCGAGGCGGCCGACGACCTCATCGCGATGATCTCGCGCGGCGAGTTCCCCTTCCCGAACGCCGCGACGGGCCCGCGCCGCGGCGCGCCGCGCGTCGGCGACGGCCTCATCCGGCTCAACTCCGAGGGCGAGGTGCTCTACGCGAGCCCCAACGCCCTGTCGTGCTTCCACCGGCTCGGCGTCATCGGGCCGCTCGTCGGGCGCTCGCTCGTCGAGGTCACGACCGACCTCATCGAGCACCAGACGCCCGTCGACGAGTCGCTGCCGCTCGTCGTCATGGGCCGCGCGCCGTGGCGCACGGACATCGAGGCGCACCGGGTCGCGCTGTCGCTGCGCGCCCTGCCGCTCACGGAGTCCGGGCAGCGCATCGGCGCCGTGCTGCTCTGCCGCGACGTGTCGGAGCTGCGCCGGCGCGAGCGCGAGCTCATCACCAAGGACGCGACGATCCGCGAGATCCACCACCGCGTGAAGAACAACCTCCAGACCGTCGCCGCGCTCCTGCGCCTGCAGGCGCGCCGCATGGACGTGCCCGAGGCGCGCGCGGCGCTCGAGGAGGCGATGCGCCGCGTCGCGACGATCGCCCTCGTCCACGAGAGCCTGTCCCAGACCCTCGACGAGGAGGTCGAGTTCGACGACATGGTCGGGCGCGCCCTGCGCCTCGCGGCCGACGTCGCCTCCGCCGACACGAGCGTGCGCACCGTCCGCACCGGCAGCTTCGGGCTCGTCCCCGCCGAGGACGCGACGCCGCTCGCCCTCGTCCTCACCGAGCTCGTGACCAACGCCGTCGAGCACGGCCTCGCGAAGCAGGAGTCGGGCACGGTCGAGGTCGCGGTCGAGCGCGAGGGCTCGGCCGTGCGCATCGTCGTCGCCGACGACGGCGTGGGCATGCCCGACGGCGGCGTCGCCCGGGCCGGGCGCGCCGCGAAGAGCGGGCTCGGCTCCCAGATCGTGCAGACGCTCGTCACGAACGAGCTCGGCGGCAGCATCGAGTGGGGGCCTCGCCCCGGCGGCGGCACGCAGGTCGTGCTCCAGCTCGTGCTGCGCGACGGCAGCGGCGCCCGCTCGGCCTGAGGCGCGGCGGGGGCACGAGGAAGGGCCGCCACCCGGTGCGGGTGGCGGCCCTTCGTGCGCTCGGTGGCGCGGGGTCCGTGCGGCGTCAGCCGGCGCGGCGTGCGCGGGCCGTGCGGCGCTTGAGCGCGCGACGCTCGTCCTCGGAGAGCCCGCCCCAGACGCCGGCGTCCTGCCCCGACTCGATGGCCCACTTGAGGCACGTGTCGACGACGTCGCAGCGGCGGCACACGGCCTTCGCCTCCTCGATCTGCAGGAGGGCGGGGCCCGTGTTCCCGATGGGGAAGAACAGCTCGGGGTCTTCGTCCAGACATGCTGCGCGGTGGCGCCAGTCCATGATGATCTCCTTGGCACGGGGAAGAGCCTGGCGCAGGTGATGGTCGCTGCGCGGCGGGCATCGCAAAGCCAGGCTCGAAAGCGGGGGGTGATTGATGCTTGAACCAGGTTCACACCTCGTGAAGCCCAGCACAAGGGGTTACGAGAAAGTTTCCCGGACGTGAATCGTGAGGCCTTCGTCACAACGGCGTGAAGCCCCAGGTCGCGGCGTACGCTGGGTGATCGTGCCCTCCCGACCGCTCCCCGAGACCCCCCGCGAACCCGACCCCGCGGGCCGCCCGCCGGCCCTCACGGCCCTCGTCGTCGCCGTCGGCCTGGAGGTCCTCGCGCTCGTCGCCGGGGGTCTCCTCGTGCTCGTCGAGCTCGTGCTGGGCAGGTCCCAGTCGGCCGGCGTGAGCCTGTTCCTCGTGGTCTTCGCGCTCGGCGTGGCCGCGCTCCTCGTCGCGAGCCTGCGCGGTCTGCTGCAGGGCCGGCGCTGGGGACGCTCGCCCGTCATGACCTGGCAGATCCTCCAGGGCGTGGTCGCGATCAGCTCCCTGCAGGTGGGCGTGACGCCGTGGGTGGTCGTGGCGCTCGTGGTCGCCGTGGTCGTGGCGGTGCTGCTCATGGTCCGCCCGGTCGTCGAGGCGACGACCCGGGACGCCCGCCCCGCCGCCTGATCGCCGTCGTCCCGGGTCGTCCGGGCGTCACGGCAGGTCCGCCGCGGCGACCTGGACGGGCGCGAGCGTGCCGCCGTCGACGAGCACGCCGCGACCGGGCACCGGGCGGCCCGGGTCGGCCGACCAGACGAGCTCGTGCCCGAAGACCTCCGAAGCCCCGCGCTCGCCGGGCGCGAGCACGAGGCCGGTGCGCAGGGCGCGCAGCTCGGCCAGCGGTCCCCGCAGCGCCATCGCCGCGGCCGCTGTCGTCGACGACGCGACGAGGCTCACGTCCTCGCGCGCGAGCGCGGCGAGCCGTTCCGACTCGAGCACGCACAGCTGGACGAGCTGGTCGAGGTCGTCGACGACGAGCACCGGGCGGGACCGCCCGCCCGGTCGGTCGCGCCCGTGACCCGGGCCGACGACGGGCGTGCCGCTCGGGTCGTCGGCGCGCCCGTGACCCGGGTCGTCGACGGGCGCGGCGAGGGCGTCGAGCACCCGCGCGACGTCGGTGGGCGCGAGGCGGGACGCGACCGCGACCTCGCCCGCTGCCGTCGCGGCCACCGCGCGCAGGGTCTCGTCGCGCGCCACGATCCCGCGCAGCGTCCCGGCCCGCGCGGCGTGCCGCGCGAGGAGGACGAGCGCGTTGGTGCGCCCGCTCCCCGGCGGTCCGACGACGAGCGCGCCCGCCCCGGTGTCGAGCGCGAGCGGTGCCGCGTCGTCGCCGCCCAGCCCGAGGAACGTTCCGTGGACGTCGTGCGCGGCGCCCGCCCCGACGCGCGCGCGGACGTCGCTCGGCCCGACGCGCGCGCGGACGTCGGGCGCGCGGACGTCGGGCGCGCGGACGTCGCGCGCGCCGACCCGCCGCGGCAGCGCCACGAGCCGCACCGGCCGGTCACCGCCCGGGACGGCGCGGACCCCGCGAACCGCGCGGCCCGCCCCGTCACCCGTCAGTGCCTCCGTCCCGCGGTCCGCGTCCTCGTGCGCCCGGGCGCCGGCCACCTCGTCCGCCTGGTTGCCCGGTACGCCGTCCGGTACGCCGTCCGCCCGGTCGTCCGCCTCGCCGTGCGGCACGGCGGGCGGGCGGTCGTCGGGCAGGACGAGCTGGCACACCAGCGGCGCGCCGGGTCCGAGCCACACGGCGCGCCCGGGGACGCCGCCCTGCCCGGCGAGCGCGGTGGGCACGCCGAGCGCGACGTCGTCGTGCCGGTCGCGGGAGGACAGGACGGCGCGGACGGCGACGAGGTGCGACAGCCCGGCGACCGTCGGTCCCGAGCCGGCCACGGCGAACGCGGCACCGGAGTCGGCGAGGGCGTCCGCGAGGAGGTCCGCGCCCACGCCGCCGCCGAGCGCGGCCAGGGCGGCCCGCACGGCTTCGACGTCGTCGACGAGCACGAGCGTGCGCGCCGGGTCGAGGACGCCGGGCGGCCGGGCCTGGCCGTCGGCGTGGCCCGCGAGGAGGCGCAGGAGCCGCGCGACGCGTCGCGGGTCGGTCCGGTCGACCACCGTCCCGAGGCCCGGCCGGCGGGCGAGGTCGCCGAGGTCGACGCCGACCGCGTGCACGTGCAGCCCGCGGTCGAGCGCCTCGTGCGCGAGGGCGCGCAGGGCGCTCGTGCGGCCCGAGCGCGCCCGGCCCAGCACGGCGAGGTGGCCGTCGCGGGGGTCCCAGCGCACGACGACGCGCCGCTGGCGCGCGGGGTCGTCGCCGAGCGCGAGCCGCAGGCTGCCGCTGCCGCTGCCGCTGCCGCTGCCGCTGCCGCTGCCGGTGCCGCTCCCGCTCCCGCTCCCGCTCCCGCTGCTGCTGCCGGGGCGCGCGCCCACGGGGCGAGGGAAGCTGGGCTTCGCGGCGTCGTCCACGACGGCGGGGGTCCCGGCGTCGAGGTCGGCGGGCCGCACCCGGTCGGGCAGCGCGGGCAGCCACGGCGGCGCGGGCGTGCGCGCCCCGGTCGCGGCGGCGACCGCGCGCGCCGCGTCCACGAGCGCGCGCAGCACGTCGCCGTCCTGTGGGCTGCCCGCGCCGTCGCCCGGGACGGCCCGGCCCGCCCGCGCGCCCGGGGGAGCGGGTGCGGACCACGCGGGCGCCGCGCGGACCCGGTCGGCGGGCGAGGGCGGCAGCGCACCGGCCCGCGCGCACTGGAGCGCGACGGGCGGGGCGGCGCCGCAGCGCAGCACGAGGCGGCCGGGGACGCCGGCGGGCACGAGCGCGGCGTGCGGAGACTCGACGACGTCGCGCGAGTCGGCGGCGTCGACCACGCGCAGCGCGAGACGCAGCGTGATGTTGGCGCGCACGTCCGCGCTCACGGCACCGGCCGGGCGCTGCGTGGCGAGCACGAGGTGGACGCCGAGGGAGCGGCCCTGCGCCGCGACCCGCAGCAGGCCCGGGAGGAAGTCCGGCAGGTCGTCGGCGAGCGCCCGGAACTCGTCGATGGCGACGACGAGCCGGGGCAGGACCCCGCCGGGGAGGTCGTCGACGCTCGCGGCGCCGGCGGCGGCGAGGACGCGCTCGCGGCGGTGCAGCTCGGCCCGCAGGCCGGCGAGGGCGCGTCCCGCGAGACCGGGGTCGAGGTCCGTCACCTGCCCGACGACGTGCGGCAGGCGTCCGCACGCGCCGAAGCTCGCGCCGCCCTTGAAGTCGACGAGCACGACGGTGAGCACCTCGGGCGGGTGCGCCAGGGCGAGGCCGGCGACGAGGGTCTGGAGCAGCTCGGACTTGCCCGACCCGGTCGTGCCCGCGACGAGCACGTGCGGTCCGTCGCCGACGAGGTCGACGACCACCGGCGCGCCGTCGGCGCCCACGCCGAGCGGGGTGCGCAGCGTGCCGTCGTCGCGCGCGCCGTCGCGCCAGCGGGCCGCGACCCACTCCGCCAGGGCGCCGGGGCGCTCGGGCGCCTCGCGCACCGGGGCGTCGAGGAGCGTGGCGAGCGCGACGTCGCGCGGCAGGGTGCGGGCGGCGGGGTCGCCGGGGTCGGTCCCGGCGCCGGCGTCGGACGGGCGCAGCCGACCGAGGTGGTCGGCGGCGGCGAGGTGCCGCGCGAGCCGCTCGGCCCACGCGGCGCTCACCGCCACGACCGGGAGGCGCGCGGGCACGCCGTCGGCGCCGCGCAGGACGGGTGCACCGGTGGAGACGTCGAGCACCGTGCGGCACCACGCCGGCACGGCGCCCGGGTGCGGTGCCACGAGGAGCACCCGCGTGCCGGCGCCGCCCAGCCGGTCCCAGGCGGCGGCGAGCTCGCCCGGCGACGGGTCGCCGTCCACGACGAGCAGGTCGGCGTCGTCGCGCGCCACGTCGTCGAGCCGCCGGACGACGGTCGCGCGCGGCAGCCACCGGCACCACGACCAGTCCCCGTGCGCGGCGGGCGCGTGCCGCACCGCGAGCGCGGCCCCGGTCGCGAGCAGCTCGGCGAGCACCGCGCGTGCCGTCGCGAGGGCGAGGTCGCGCGGGCCGACGACCGCGACGCACCCGTCGGGGAGCGGAACCTCCGCGGAGCGAGGGCCCGCGCCGGACGGCGAGGGACCCGTCGGCGTGCCCCCGGCCGCGGGCCCGTCGTCCGCGTGCGGCGGATCCGGGGCGAGGTGGGCGAGCAGCGCGCGGGTGAGCACGTCGGCAGGACGCGGGCGCAGCGGGTCGGACGGCGTGACCGCCGACGAGCCCGGGGAGACCGGCGAGCCCGGGGAGACCGGCGACCCCGGAGCGCCCGGAGTGCCCGGAGCGGCGGCCGCGCCCGGCAGGCCCGGGGCGCCCGGTCGCGCGGCGCGCCGCTCCGCGCGGCGGCGGCGCGCGTCGAGCAGCAGCGGGAGCGCGAGCGCGAGCGGCCCGACGAGCGCGAGGAGCGCGTAGAGCGGCTGGCGCAGCGCCACGGCGAGCGCGAGCGACGCGACGGCCGGGGCGAGGACGGTCGGGAGGTGCGACGACCACGGGCGGTCCGGTGCGAGGCCCGCGACCGGGGTGGTGGGGCGCGTGACGCGCGCGGGGACGACGAGCGCGGGCCGGGGCCGCAGCGCGTAGGTCGAGCCGCCGTGCGCGACGCCGCGCCCGGCCCGCCAGCGCGACGAGGCGCCCGGCACGAGCGGTCGGCCGCGGCGGGCGGGACCCGCGTCGTCCGCCGTGGCACGCACCCGGCGCGCCCCGCGCGGTGCGCGCACGCGGACCCGCACGCCACGGCGCGAAGCCGTCCAGCGCACGTCGAGGGCGTCGATTGCCACGGAGCCGCGCCGCGCGCTCCGCGGAGCACCGGCCACCACCGCCGCGGGCCCGACGGGGACGAGCCGTCCCGCGTCCGGTCCCGTCGTCACGGCGACGTGCCACGGCGCCGCGAGGACGGCCCGGGCGCCGGCGTCGCGCCCGCGCGGCTCGAGCCCCCGCGGCCCGCGCCGGAGCGGTCCGCGCCGGAGCGGTCCGCGGCCGGGGGCACCCGCGGGCGCGGTGGAGAGCACGGCACCGGGCAGGAGCGGTCGGGTGCCGCACCGCTGCTCGTCGTCGACGGGCACGCCGTCGACGAGGAGGGGCGCGGTGAGGAGCTCGGGACGGCACGCCAGCGCGGCGAGCGCGCGGCGCGCGTCGCCGAGCCGCGTCCCGGCGTCGAGCTCGACGTCGGTGCCGGGCCGCAGGGTCACCCGCACCGCCCGCCGCGCGGGCGCGAAAGGACCGGGCGGGTGGACGACGGACGGCGGCGCGGCGGGCACGGGCAGATCCTGCCGCGCCGCGCGCCGGTCGTGCCGCGACGACGAGCGCCCCTGGGGACGACCAACCGTCCACAGGGGCGCCCGTCGCGCTCCGCGCCCGCGAGGGCGCGGACAACGTCAGTCGACGGCCAGCGCGGCGACCGGCGACGTGCGGGCCGCGGCGCGGCCGGGCACGACCGACGCCACGAGGCCCGCGACGAGCGCCACGACGATCACGAGCGCGACGTCCCGCCAGGGGACCGTGAGCGACACGTCGCCCACGACCCGCAGCGCCGACGCCGAGCCCGCCCACCCGTAGAGCACGCCGAGCACGACGCCGAGCACCGCGCCGACGCCCGCGATGAGCATGCCCTCGAGCGCGAGCATCCAGCGCAGCTGGGACCGGCTCAGCCCGATCGCCCGCAGGGTCGCGGACTCCCGGCGGCGCTCGATGACCGACAGCGACAGGGTGTTCGCCACGCCGATGAGCGCGATGACGACGGCCACGGCGAGCAGCCCGACGATCACGCCGAGCACCGTGTCGATGACCTGCTGCATCGTGGCGCGCTCGACCGCGACGCCGATGACGTCCACGGGCGCGTCCGTCTCGACGATCGAGTCCTGGATCGCCGGGACCACCTGCGTCGCGCTCTCCGGGTCGTCGAGACCGATCCACAGGCGCGACGCCACGGCGGCCGGGTCGAGCGCGCGGGCGTCCTCGGGCGTGACGAGCCAGCTGTCGCCGACCGCGCCGATGCGCACGGTGACGTCGACGGTGTCGCCCGCCGGACCCGTGAGCGTGACCTCCTCGCCGTCGACGAGACCGTAGGAGTCCGCGTCGTACTCGGAGATCATCGCGGTGCCCGGGCCGAACGCCGCGAGGACGTCGGGGGAGCGCACGACGTCGCGCGCCTGGCCCGGGTCCACGCCGTGGACGGGGACCCAGTAGTCGTCGGGCAGCGTCGCCGACGTGCCCGTGAGCTCGACGACGCGGGACACGCCCTCGACGCCCGACACCGCGCGCACGACCGCGTCGGGCACCGTCTCGCCCGTCGGGCCGTAGGTGTCCGCGGCGACCATGACGTCGACGGGGTACTGGTCGTCGAGCGCGGAGTCGAGGCTCGAGCGCGCGCTCGCGGCGCCCGTGGACATCATGGCGACGAGCGTGACGCCGATGAGCAGCGCGGTGCTCGTCGCGGTGGTGCGCCGCGGGTTGCGCAGCGTGTTCGCGGCGGCGAGCCGCGCCGTCGACCCGGTGCCGGCGATCAGGCGCCCGACGAGCGCGACGACCTTGGGCAGCCAGAACACCGCGCCCACGAGGACGCCGACGAACGACACGGCGCCGCCCGCGACGGCCACGAGGATGCCCGCCTCCGGGTTGTCCGCGCCGAGCGCCACCCCGGCCGCGAGCAGCGCGGCGCCGCCGAGGGTGAGCAGCGAGGCCAGCACGAGGCGCACGGTGCCGCCGCCGCGCACGGTCGGGGCGTCCGCGGGACGCAGCGCCTCGAGCGGCGAGACGCGGGTCGCGGCGCGCGCCGGGGCGAGCGAGGCGACGACGGTCACGATCGTCCCGACCGCGATCGGGACGAGCACGACGGCGGGGGTCACGGTGATCGTCGCGGGGACGGGCACGCCGAGGTCGGCGGCGCGGGCGACGAGGAGCGCGGCCTGGGTGAGCAGGCCGCCGAGCACCACGCCCGCGACCGACGACGCGAGGCCGAGGATCGTCGCCTCCGAGAGCACCGAGCGCGCGAGCTGCCCCTTCTTCGCGCCGACGGCGCGCAGCAGCGCGAGCGTGCGCGTGCGCTGCGCGACGAGCACCTGGAACGTGTTCGCGATGACGAGGGCGGCGACCACGAGGGCCACGGCGGCGAACCCGAGGATGACGAACGTGAACACGTCGCGGTCGCCCGTCATGGAGCGCGCGACCTCCTGCGCGTGCTCGGCGGGGGTCAGCGCGGTCGTCTCGTCGGGGGCCGTCGCGAGGACCGCGGACCGTGCCGACTCGAGGTCGGCACCCGCGGCGAGCGCCACGACGGCCGACGAGTACGTCGCCTCCGGGTCCTCCGGGGCGCGCAGCGCCTCGTCCCAGGCGGCGAGGTCGGAGGCGTCGACGACCGCCGCGCCGCCCATCTGCGCGTAGGCGCCGTACGGGTCGTCCGTCGTGCCGACGACCGTGAGCCGCTCGGTGACGTCCGCGTACCCGCCCTCGGGCAGGGTGTCGTCCCACTCGCTGCGCAGGCTCGTCACCGTGTCGCCGAGGCCGACGCCGAGCCGCTCGGCCACGCTCTCGGGGAGCGCGACCTGGCCCGGGCCGCTCGGGAACGCGCCCTCGGCGACCTCGAGCGCCTGGAAGCGCTCGTCGGAGGGCACGGGGACGCCCATCTGGAACACGCGCTTCGACCCGTTCGAGAGGTCGAGGTAGGTCAGCCGCACGGGGTCGGCGGTCTCGACGCCGTCGACGGCGTCGATCGCCGCGACGTCGGACGCGGTGAGACCCGCGGGGCTCGCGACGACGAGGTCGGCGTCCGCGAACTGCGCGGCGACCGACGCGTTCATGGTCTGCGTGATGACGTTGCCCGCGATGAGCGTCGCCGCGACGAAGGCCGTCCCGATGACGATCGCGACGCCGGCCGCGACGAGGCGGCCGAGGCTGCGGCGCATCTGCGCCAGGGTCAGGCGGAGCATCAGGCGCGCACCGCCCCTGCCGCCGCGTCGCCGGCCTCGGCGGAGAGCTCGAGCGTGCGGAGCGCGTCGAGCCCCGCGAGCACCGACTCGGGTGTCGGGTCGGCGATGTCGCCCGCGATGCGCCCGTCGGCGATGAGCACGACGCGGTCCGCGTACGCGGCCGCCGCCGGGTCGTGCGTCACCATGATGATCGTGCGGCCGAGCTCGCGGACGCTGCGGCGCAGGAAGCTCAGCACCTCCGCGCCCGAGCGCGAGTCGAGGTTGCCGGTCGGCTCGTCCGCGAACACGACCTCGGGCCCGGCGATGAGGGCGCGCGCGATGGCGACGCGCTGCTGCTGGCCGCCGGACAGCTCGCTCGGGCGGTGCGTGAGCCGGGCCTGGAGGCCGAGCGTCGTGACGAGGGTGTCGAGCCACGCGCGGTCCACGGTGCCGCCCGCGAGCTCGACGGGCAGCGTGATGTTCTGCTCGGCCGTGAACATCGGCAGCAGGTTGAACGACTGGAAGACGAAGCCGACGCGGTCGCGGCGCAGCTGCGTCAGGGCGTTGTCGTCGAGACGCGTCACGTCGGTGTCGCCGATGAACGCGTGCCCGCTCGTCGCGGAGTCCAGGCCCGCGAGGAGGTGCATGAGCGTCGACTTGCCCGAGCCGGACGGCCCCATGATCGCCGTGAAGTGCCCGCGCTCGAAGTCGACGTCGACGCCGTCGAGCGCGTGCACCGCGGCCTCGCCCGTGCCGTACGTCTTGCGCAGCGCGCGGGCGCGCACCGCGGGCGGGTCGGCCGTCCCGGCTCCGGTGCCCGGCTCGGGTGCGGGCTCGGCGGGTCGGTACACGGTCGTGTCCACGTCGTCTCCTGGTGTCGAGGGTCGTTCTCCGGCGGGCCGAGGCAGCGCGCCGGGATCGTCCTCGACGCTACGGATCCGGTGCCCGGCCCCGCGTCCGGCGGAGGGGTGGTCCCTCCGGGCGGCGGGTCCCCCCGTGGTCGTACGCGCAGGTGACGGCGGGTGGACCCGGTCAGGCGCCGGGGCGCACGAGCCCCGTCTCGTAGGCCGTGACGACCGCCTGGACGCGGTCGCGCGCGCCGAGCTTGGCGAGGATGCGCCCGACGTGCGTCTTGACCGTCGCCTCCGCGACGAAGAGGTCGGCGCCGATCTCGGTGTTCGACCGCCCGCGCGCCATGAGTACGAGCACCTCGCGCTCGCGCTCGGTGAGACCGGCGACGGCGGCGTGTGCGGGGGAGTCCTCGCTCTGCTCGACGGGCAGCGCGGTGACGAGGTGCTCGAGCAGCCGTCGCGTCGACGACGGCGCGATGACGGCGTCGCCCCGGTGCACCGTCCGGATCGCGGCGAGCATCTCCTCGGGCGGCGCGTCCTTGAGGAGGAACCCGCTCGCGCCCGACCGGATCGCCTCGAGCACGTACTCGTCGAGGTCGAACGTCGTGAGGACGATGACGCGGGGCGCGTGCCCGCCGTCGGCCGCCGCCGCGGTCAGCCGCGCGGTGGTCTGCAGCCCGTCGAGGTGCGGCATGCGCACGTCCATGAGCACGACGTCGACCGGGTGGTCCGCGAGGAGCCGCAGCGCCTGGAGGCCGTCGCCCGCCTCGACGACGACCTGCAGGTCCGGCTGGGAGTCGATGACCATGCGGAACCCCGCCCGCACGAGCTGCTGGTCGTCGACGAGGGCGACGCGCACGGGAGCGCCCGCGGGCGCGTCGGACGGGAGGGGGAGCGGCTCGGTCATGGGGTCCTGTCGTTCGGCGTGAGACGGGTGGGCGGCGGCGGGGGGACCGGAGGCGTCGGTACCGGAGGTGTCGGTACCGGACGCGCCGGGACGGGGCGCGGGGGGATGCGGCGCGCGGGGACGGCGCCCGCGCCCGGCTGCTGGACGACGGGCGCGGGACGCGTCCCGCCGGTGCCCGGCGCGGCCGGGACGGGGAGCGTGAGGTGCACGCGGAACCCGCCGCCCGCGCGCGGGCCGACGGCCACGGTCCCGCCGAAGAGCGCCGCGCGCTCGCGCATGCCCAGGAGGCCGTAGCCGCCCGACGCGCCGCCGGCCGCGGCGGCGCCGCGCCCGTCGTCCTCGACCTCGAGGTCGAGCGTCGTGGCGCCCCAGCGCACGACGACGGTCACGGACGGGTCCGGCCCGGCGTGCTTGAGCACGTTCGTCAGGGCCTCCTGGCACACGCGGTAGACGGTGAGCCCGACGCCCGGCGGCAGCGGCCTCGGCTCGCCGACGCGCGCGAGCGACACGCGCAGCCCGCTGTCCCGGACCTGCGCGACGAGCTGCTCGAGGTCCGCGCTGTCGGGCTGCGGGGCGCGCTCGAGCGGCGTCGGGACGGTCGGGACGGGACCCGTCGCGCCGGGGGCCGGCGATCCCGGGGGCACGGCGGGGCGGGCAGCGAGGAGCGGACGCGTCGGTGCGACGGGCCCGGGCAGCCCGGGCGGTGCGGGGACCGGCCGGGGCCCGTCGGTACGGAGCACCCCGAGGAGGCGGCGCATGTCGGCCAGGGCGGTGCGTCCCGTCTCGGACACGGTCGTCAGGGCGCGCGCGGCGGCGTCGGGGTCGGACGCCGCGGCGTACCGCCCGCCGTCGGCCTGCGCGATGATCACCGACAGGGAGTGCGCGACGATGTCGTGCATCTCGCGCGCGATGCGCGAGCGCTCGGCGGCGGTGGCGATCTGCGCCTGCTGGTCGCGCTCGACCTCGAGCCGCTCCGCGCGGTCGACGAGCGCGGCGATGGTCTCGCGGCGCGAGCGCCGCACGAGGCCGAAGGCCCACACGGCGAGGAACGTGACGCTGCCGAACGCGGTGCTGAAGAAGACCATCGCCGCGAGGTCGGTGAGGCGCCCGGACTGCAGCCCCAGCGCGACCCCGAGGACGAACGCGCCGACGAGGGAGGAGACGATCGCCGTGCGGTGCGCCCACCGGGGCCCGTAGACGGTGACCGAGTAGAGCGCGACGAGCACCGCGAAGTCCGCGGGGAAGATGATGAGGTACCCGGCGAGCAGGTGCAGGAGCGCGACCGCGTACACGGCGACCGCGGACGCGACCGGGCGCGTGCGCCGCCAGGGGAGGGGCGCCAGCACGAGGGCCGACCACAGCACCCCCCAGCCGTAGCCGGTGGACGGCCCGCTCGCGCCGACGCCCGTGAACGCGGCCGACGCGGGCACGAAGACGCTCGCGACGAGCAGGGTGACGGCAAGGTCCACCCCGAAGCTGTGCTGCTCGGACCACTGCCCGAGGCGTGCGTACCACCCCATGCCTCTCAGCCTAGGCAGAGGGGCGTCGTGTGACGTCCGTCCACGGTCGCACGGCACTGGTCCCACGATGGGCCCGAAGTCGTACGGATGCCCTAGCATGAGCGAATGACCCACGTACTGCTAGCGGAGGACGACCCGGCGATTGCCGAACCTTTGGCGCGTGCGCTCACTCGTGAGGGTTATAACGTCGTCGTCCAAGGAACTGGTCAAGGAGCGATCGACTCCGCCGGCGGTGCGGACATCGTCGTCCTGGACCTGGGCCTCCCCGACATGGACGGGCTCGACGTCGCGCGCGAGATCCGCCACAAGGGTCTGAGCACGCCGGTCCTCGTCCTCACCGCGCGCGCCGACGAGGTCGACCTCGTCGTGGGGCTCGACGCCGGTGCGGACGACTACGTGACCAAGCCGTTCCGCCTCGCGGAGCTCCTCGCGCGCGTGCGGGCGCTCCTGCGCCGCAGCCACGGCGAGACGGGCGACGAGGAGGAGCTCGGCGCGCAGGACGTGCGCGTCGACGTCTCCGCGCACCGCGCCTTCCAGGGCGACCGCGAGCTGCACCTGACGACCAAGGAGTTCGAGCTGCTGCGCGTGCTCGTGGCGAACGCCGGCTCCGTCGTCGTCCGCGACGCGCTCATGCGCGACGTGTGGGGCTCCGAGCCGGTCGGCTCGACGAAGACGCTCGACATGCACGTGTCCTGGCTGCGCCGCAAGCTCGGCGACGACGCCAACGCGCCGCGCTACATCTCGACCGTGCGCGGGCTCGGCTTCCGCTTCGAGACCGGCGAGGGCTGACCTCCTCGCGGGACCGGCGAGAGGAAGGGACGACGTGCGTCGCCGCATGCTCCAGGCCACCGTCGCGGCGGTCGCCGTCGCGGTGATCCTGCTGGGTTTCCCGCTCGCGTTCTTCGGCGCGCAGTTCGTCCTGCAGGGCGAGGCCGACGACGTGCAGGCGCGCGCCGACCGGCTCGCGAGCCGCATCGACCGGCGCCTCGACGCCGACGAGGGCGTCCCGGACGTCATCATCGAGGAGGCCGTCCGGTCGAGCGCGGGGGACATCCCTGCCGCCGTGTTCGTCCAGCTCCCCGACGGGACCGTGCTGCGCGCGGGCGAGGACGTGACCGGCCGCGAGATCCGCGAGGCCGCGACGTCCGAGCACGGCGCGATCGTCGTCGTCGAGATCTCCTACTGGGCCGCGTACTGGAAGGCCGCCCAGATCGTCTTCCTCGTGGTCGCCGCCTCCGTCGTCGCGTTCGGCGCCGGGATCGTCATGGCGGTGTGGCAGGCGAACCGCCTGTCGGCCCCGCTCGTCTACCTCGCGGCGTCCGCCGAGCAGCTCGGCTCCGGCCAGGTGCGCCCGCGGCTCGAGCCCTCGGGCGTCGAGGAGATCGACCTCGTCGCCGCCGAGCTCGCGCGCAGCTCCGACCGGCTCGCGGGCCGGCTCGCCGCGGAGCGGCAGTTCGCCGCGGACGCGTCCCACCAGCTCCGGACGCCGCTCACCGCGCTGAGCATGCGCCTGGAGGAGATCTCGCTCGCGTCCGACGACCCGGTCGTGCAGGAGGAGGCGCGGATCTCGCTCGAGCAGGTCGAGCGGCTCGTCGGCGTCGTCGACGACCTCCTGCAGACGTCGCGGCGCTCCCACGGCGGCACGACGGAGGCCGTGAACCTCCTCGAGGTCGTGCACCAGCAGGAGGAGGAGTGGGTCCCGACGTTCGCGAAGGCCGGTCGGCGGCTCGTCGTCGACGTGCCGGCGGAGTTCCAGGTGCTCGCGACCCCCGGGGCGCTCGCCCAGGTGCTCGCGACCCTCATCGAGAACTCGCTCAAGCACGGCGGCGGGACGACCACGGTGCGGGCGCGCCCCTCGGGCACGAGCGGCGCCGTCGTCACCGAGGTGTCGGACGAGGGCCCCGGCGTCCCGGACGACCTCGCCCCGCGCATCTTCGAGCGCGAGGTGACCTCGGGCGCGGGCACCGGGCTCGGCCTCGCCCTGGCGCGCGACCTCGCCGCGGCCGACGGCGGTCGTCTCGAGCTCGCGCAGCGCCGCCCGCCGGTGTTCGCGCTGTTCCTCGCGGGCGTGCCGCGCCGCCTCGACCCGCGCGTCGTGCTGCCCATGGGGACGGCCGTCCCGTCGGGCCGCCGGCGTCGTCGTCGCTGAGGCCCCGCTCCCGCCCGGCCGCGCGAGGGCCGGTCAGACGACGCGTGCCGGCGCGGGGTCCTCGGTCGGCTGCGCGGGCGACCCGGTGAACACCAGGCGCCGGTAGGCCACGTAGCGGAACGCCGTCCCCAGGGCGAGCCCGACGACGTTCGCGGACACGTTCTTGGCGAGCGGCGACGTCAGCCCGAGGACGTACGTGGAGAACGCGAGGCAGCCGACGGCGACGAGCATGCCGCCCACGTTGACGACGACGAAGGCCGCGAGCTCGCGCCCGCGGGTCGCGGTGCGCCGCTCGGAGAACGTCCAGTAGCGGTTGCCCAGCCACGACACGAGCGTCGCGACGGCGACGGAGACGACCTTGGCGGTGAGGGGCTTGTGCCCGAGCACCTCGCCCGGCCCGAAGCTGAGGAGGTTGAACAGCCCGAGGTCCACGACGTACGCGAGCGCGCCGACGGAGCCGAACTTCGCGAGCTCGCGCACGCGGTCGGCGAGCCGCTGTCGCGGGGCGCTGGTGGCGGGGGCCATGACCCCGAGGTTACCGGCAGCGGCCGGGAGGAGGCCGTGCGGGCCGGGTGCAGGCACTAAGGTGGGTGCACGTGGCAGCACCAGTGATCGCCGTGGTCGGCGGCGGACAGCTCGCGCGGATGATGGCCCCGGCGGCCGGGGAGCTCGGCGTGCACCTGCGCGTGCTCGTCGAGGCGCCCGACACGTCGGCGGCCCAGGTCGTGGCCGACGCGCCCGTGGGGGCGGCGTCGGACGAGGCGGCGATCCGCTCGCTCATCGCCCCGCCCGGCGGCGACGCCGCGGCGGTGCTGACGTTCGAGCACGAGCACGTCCCGAACGACCTCCTCACGGACCTCCTCGCGCACGGCACGCCCGTGCGGCCCGGGCCGGACGCGCTCGTGCACGCGCAGGACAAGATCGTCATGCGCCGGAGGCTCACCGCGCTGGGCGTGCCGTGCCCCCGCTGGGCGGCGCTGCCCACCGAGCCCGCCGCGGCGCGCGCCGCGCTCGCGGACTTCCTCGCCGAGGTGGGCGGGGAGGCCGTGGTCAAGACGTCGCGCGGCGGCTACGACGGCAAGGGCGTGCGCGTCGTGTCGAGCGCTGCCGGCGGCGCCGAGCAGGTGGCCGGGTGGATCGACGCCGCCGCGGCGGGCGGCCCCGCGCTCCTCGTCGAGGAGAAGGTCCCCTTCACGCGCGAGCTCGCCGTGCTCGTGGCGCGCCGTCCGTCGGGAGGGCCCGACGGGTCCGGCGAGGTCCGCACGTGGCCCGTCGTCGAGTCGATCCAGCGCGACGGCGTGTGCGCCGAGGTGATCGCGCCCGCGCCGGGTCTCACCGACGACGAGGCCGAGCACGCGCGCGCCGCCGCCGTGCGCATCGCCGAGGGCCTCGGCGTCACGGGCGTGCTCGCCGTGGAGATGTTCGAGGTCGCGGACGGCGACGGGCCGCGCGTGCTCGTCAACGAGCTCGCGATGCGCCCGCACAACTCGGGCCACTGGACCATCGACGGCGCGGTGACGAGCCAGTTCGAGCAGCACCTGCGCGCGGTCCTGGACCTGCCGCTCGGCGACACCGCGCCCACCGCGCGCTGGACGGTCATGGCGAACGTGCTCGGCTCGACGCTCGGCGAGCTCACCGACGCGCTGCCCGACGTGCTCGGCACGTTCCCGGACGCGAAGGTCAACCTGTACGGCAAGGGCGTGCGGCCGGGCCGCAAGCTCGGGCACGTCAACGTGAGCGGCGACGACCTGGACGACGTCCGGCGGCGCGCCCTCGCGGCGGCGGCCGTCCTGCGGGGCGAGAGCCCCGCGCACCCCGACGAGAAGGAGCTGTGACCGTGAGCGAGAACCCGATCGTCGGCATCGTCATGGGGTCGGACTCCGACTGGCCCGTCATGCAGGCCGCCGCCGACGCGCTCGCGGAGTTCGACGTCGCGGTCGAGGTGGACGTCGTCTCCGCGCACCGGATGCCCGTCGAGATGATCGACTACGGCCGCACGGCGTCCGAGCGCGGGCTGCGCGTGATCGTCGCCGGGGCGGGCGGCGCCGCGCACCTGCCCGGCATGCTCGCCGCCGTGACGCCGCTGCCCGTGATCGGCGTCCCGGTCCCGCTGCGCCACCTCGACGGCATGGACTCGCTGCTGTCCATCGTGCAGATGCCCGCGGGCGTTCCCGTCGCGACCGTGTCGGTCGGCGGGGCGCGCAACGCCGGCCTGCTCGCGGCCCGGATCCTCGCGTCCGGGACCGACGAGGCCGCCGCGCGCCTGCGCGAGCGGATGGTCGCGTTCCAGGAGGACCTCGCGGAGCAGGCGCGCGCGAAGGGCGCCCGGCTGCGGGCCGAGCGCGCCGGCGAGCGGCGCACGGGCTTCGGCGCCTGACCGGCTAGCTCGGGAGCCCGCCGACCTCGCCCGGCTCCAGGTTGCCGTCGCGGATGTCGACCCAGAACTGGTCGATCGTCTCCGGGTCGAGCTGGACCGTGGAGCCGACGCCGCCGGGGCGGTAGTCGGGGTTGCCGATGGGCGGCGTCCCCGTGATGCCGTCCGGGCCGTTCGCGGCGCGGAAGGCGAGCGCGAGGCGGCCGAGGTCGACGATGCCGGTGTCGTCGTCGACGGTGAGGGAGCCGAGCCCCGCGTCGAGCAGCGAGACCTGCTCGCCCGGCTTGAGCAGCAGGCTCGGGTCCGCGGCCTTCGCGCTGATCGCGCCGATGACCTGGCGCTGGCGCTCGGCGCGGCCGACGTCGCCCTTCGGGTCGGAGTAGCGCATGCGCGAGAACGCGAGCGCGGTGTGGCCGTCGGCCACGTGGCACCCGGCCGTCCACTCGAGCTCGCTCCGCTCGTCGTCCACGTCGTAGTCGAGGCACAGCTCGACCCCGCCGACGGCGTCGACGATGTCCTCGACGCCTGCGAAGCCGACCTCGACGTAGTGGTCGACCGTCATCCCGGTGAGCTGCTCGACGGTCTGGACGAGGAGCGGGGCGCCGCCCCACGAGTAGGCCGCGTTGAGCTTGCTCGCGCCCTGCCCGGGGATCTCGGCGTACGTGTCGCGCGGGAGGCTGATGAGGGCCACCGGGCCGCTCGCGGGGGCGTGCAGCAGCATGATCGTGTCCGTGCGCGCGCCCTCGGTGCCGTCCTCGCTGATGCCGTCGCCGCGCGCGTCGGACCCGGCGAGGAGGTAGGTGCTGCCGGACGTCCCGGTCGAGCCCGAGAGGGCGTCGACGTGCTGGATCTTGCCGTTCGCCCACACGAGCAGGCCGATCGGCCACGCGAGGAGCGCCACGAGCACGACGCACGCCACGAGCGCGACGACGCGCCCCTTGCGGACGCGGAACCGGCCGGCCGGGGCGGCCGCCGTGCCGGTGCCGCCGCCCGGGGGCCGGCCGCCGCCACCGCCGGACGGGGCGCGGCGCGCGCCCGAGGCCGCGGGCCGGGCCGCCGCGGGCGCGGCGGCGCGCACCGACGCGTGCGGGGACGAGGACACGCGCGGCGGCGCCGAGCGCTCCTGGGGCGCGCGCGCGGGCGGGACGGACGGCGGGGGCTGCGCGGCGGCGTCCGCCTGCGGGCGGGCCGCGCGGGTCGGCCGTGCCGGGGGAGGGGTGCCCTTGCGCGCGGGGGTCACCGGGATCTCGCGCGAGGACTGGCGGCGGATGCGCGGCTCGGGCCGTGCGGCGTCGTCGCCGGACGGTCGCGGTCGCGGGGTGCGCTGCCCGCTGTTGCCGACGGCGATCGCGTCGTCGACGGAGGACGGCCGCGGCGACCTCCCGCCCTGGGGCGTGAAGCTCGGCGGGAGCGATCGCGGGTCGCGCGTGGAGTCCGTCATGGCGTCACCCGCACTGCGCGGTCTCGTCGGCGGCTGAGAACGCCTCCCGGCCCGCTTCCTTCGTCTCGACGGGCTCGGGCGTCGCCTCGGGCTCGTCGGCGTCGTCACCCTCGGCCTGCGACGGGGGCTCCGTCGCCTCCGTGGGCGCCTCCGCGGGCGCGTCGTCCGCGGCCGCGGGCTCCTCCGTCGCGACGACGGGCTCGTCCGTGCGGACCTTCTCCCACAGGGCGTCGGCCTCGGAGGTCCACACGACGGTCGCGTCCGGGTTCTGCGGGTCGGCCGCGTTCGGGACGGTCATGAAGGTGATGTTGCCACTGGTCGCGCCCTTGAGGCTGAAGGCGAGCCCGGCGAGGCTCGGGATCGACGCGAGGTCCTCGCTCAGGGTGAGCGACTTCGTCCCGGCGTCGACGAAGCCGTAGATCTGGCCGAGGTCGGAGAGCAGGTTCTTCGAGAGCACCTGGTTCACCGTCGCGGCGAGGAGCTGCTGCTGGCGCCCGATGCGGCTGAGGTCGGAGCCGTCGCCGACGCCGTAGCGGGCGCGCGCGAACCCGAGCGCCTGGTCGCCGTCGAGGGTCTGCCAGCCCGCGTCGAGCAGGAGGTCCGCCTTGGGCGAGTCGATCGCTTCGGGGATGCAGATGGGCACGCCGTCGATCGCGTTCACCATGTTCTTGAACCCGGCGAAGTCGACGACCACGAACCCGTCGACGTACACGTCGGTGAGCGACTCGACGGTCGTGATGGTGCACGCCGCGGCGGACTCGATGTCGCCGCCGGTCATCGCGCCGTTCGCGAACGCCGCGTTGAAGCGCGTGTTCGCGGGGGCCGTCGTCGCGCCTCCCGTGACGTTGCAGGCCGGGACGTCGACGCGCGAGTCGCGCGGGATCGAGATCATCTCGACGCGCGACCGGTCGGCCGAGACGTGCACGAGGATCGTCGTGTCCGAGCGCATCCCGTCGACGCCCTCGACCTCGTAGCCGTTGTCGCCGCCGCGCTCGTCCGAGCCCATGACGAGGATGTTGAGCGCCTTGCCGGCGTTGGGGTCGTCCGGGTCCGGGGCCGCCTGCTCGGGGCGGTCGCCGAGCAGGTCGTCGACGTCGGCGCTGCCGAGGTTGCCCTGGATGGCGGAGAGCGCCGACGCGCCGCCGACCACGCCGAACGCGAGCGCGGCCGTCGCGACGAGCCCGACCGCGCGCGCCACGCCGTGCGTGCGCAGGGCGCGCGCGTGCGCGGGGCCGCGGGACGGCTTGGCCGCCGCGGCGCCGCGGGCCTGGGCACGGGAACGGGGCGTCACGGGGAACGAGCATAGGACGCCTCGGCGGCGGGTCCAGGCGCGGGCCGCGCCGGTGCGGTGGAGGAGTTGTGTGGGTGCGCGAGCGCGCGGTGCTCCGGCGCGGCGCCCGCGCGGCCCGCGCGTGGTCGCGGGCCCGCGGGATGCGGGGCGGCGACGCACGCTCCGGTAGCCTGCTCGCCGTGCCACGAGAGCAGAGGACACCCGACGACGCGACGCCGACGTCGCCGACGGTGGTCGCGGTCGTCGTCGCCTGGAACCGCCGTGACCTGCTCCGCGACGCGCTCGACGCGCTCGCGGCCCAGACGCGCCCGCTGGACGGCGTCGTGGTCGTCGACAACGCGTCCGACGACGACTCCGCCGACGTCGCGCGCGCGCACCCCCTCGCGCCCGAGGTGCTCACGCTCACGCAGAACACGGGCGGCGCGGGCGGCTTCACGGTCGGGATCGCGCACGCCGTCGAGGCGCGCGGCGCCGACCTCGTGTGGCTCATGGACGACGACACGATCCCGACGCCGACGGCCCTCGCCGAGCTCCTGCGCGCACGCGACGCGTACCCGGGCCCCGTCGCCCTCCTCGGCAGCCGCGTCGTCTGGCACGACGGCCGCGACCACCCGATGAACACCCCGCGGGTGCGCCCCGGGTCCTCGGCCGCGCAGGTCGCCGCCGCGCGCGCCGCGGGCGCCGTGCCCGTGCGCTCGTCGTCGTTCGTGTCGATGCTCGTCGACGCCCGCGCGATCCGTCACCACGGCCTGCCGGTCGCCGACTACTTCATCTGGAACGACGACTTCGAGTACTCGGCGCGGCTCCTGCGCGACGCGACGGGCCTCGCGGTGCCGGGGAGCGTCGTCGAGCACCGCACGAAGACGTTCGGCGCGACCGACGCCGACCCGGGCGAGCGGTTCTACTTCGAGGTGCGCAACAAGGTCTGGATGCTCACGCGCTCGGCCGCCCTGAGCCCCGCCGAGCGTGTCCTGTACTCGGGCGCGAGCGTGCGGCGGTGGGCGCGCACGCTCGCCCGCAGCACGCGCCGCGGCGTCCTCGTGCGCGCCGGCGCGCGCGGCCTGCGCGACGGCGCCCTGCGGCGCCCGCGCCCGACAGGCGAGGTGCTCGAGGGCACCGGCACGTCGCCGGAGGAGATCTCCGCGCTCGACGCCCGTCGGCCCGGGCGGTCCGCCCGAGGGACCGCATGACGTCCTCCGCGGACTTCTCGGTGCTCCTCCCGGTCTACCGCGGCGACCACCCCGACCACCTGCGCGAGTCCTTCCGGTCCGTGACGACGGAGCAGGACCTGGTGCCGAGCGAGGTCGTCGTCGTGCGGGACGGCCCGGTGCCGCCCGCGCTCGCCGCCACGCTCGCCGAGCTCGTCGAGGGCGCGCCGGTCGCGGTCGTCCTCGTCGAGCTCGAGGAGAACGTCGGGCTCGCGCGCGCCCTCGAGCACGGCCTCGCCGCGTGCGCGCACGAGATCGTCGCGCGCCAGGACGCCGACGACGTCAGCCGCGCGGACCGGTTCGCGGTCCAGGTGCCCCTGGTCGCCGCGGGCCTCGACATCGTCGGCTCGGCGATCCAGGAGTTCGACGACGCGGGCGACGAGGACGGGCTCGTCCGCGTGCCCCCGCTGAGCCAGATCGACATCAACCGCGCGTCGCGGTTCCAGTCGCCGTTCAACCACCCGTCGGTCGTCTACCGGCGCAGCGCGGTCGAGAGCGCGGGCGGCTACGAGGACCTGCCGCTCATGGAGGACTACTGGCTCTTCGCCCGCATGATCGCGGCCGGCGCGCGCGCCCAGAACGTCGAGGAGCCCCTCGTGCGCTACCGCGTGGGGGCGGGCTCGTACTCGCGGCGCGGGGGCACGCGGCTCCTGCGCTCGGAGATCGAGCTGCAGCGGCGCCTGCGGCGCCTCGGCTTCACGACGACCGCCGAGGAGGTCCGCAACGTCGCGGTCCGCGGCGGCTACCGGCTCGTGCCGGAGGGCGTGCGCCGGGTCGTGTACCGGCGCTGGCGCCGCCACGACGACCCGTCCACCGGGCCGGGCGGTGACGACTAGGCTGGGCGCGTCGCGTCCGGGGAACGAGGGGTTGCAGGTGCAGGCGGATCTTGTCGTCGTGGGGTCGGGGTTCTTCGGGCTGACCGTGGCCGAGCGGGTCGCCCGGGAGCACGGGCGCAAGGTCCTCGTCATCGACCGCCGGCCCCACGTGGGCGGCAACGCCTACAGCGAGGACGAGCCGACGACGGGCATCGAGGTCCACCGCTACGGCGCGCACCTGTTCCACACGTCCAACGAGCGGGTGTGGGAGTACGCCAACCGGTTCACGGCGTTCACGGGCTACGTCCACCGCGTGTACACCACGCACCGCGGCGAGGTGTTCCCCATGCCGATCAACCTCGGCACGATCAACCAGTTCTTCCGCTCGGCCCACGGGCCCGACGCCGCGCGCGCCCTCGTGCGCGAGCAGGCCGCCGAGCTCGGCGGCCGCAAGCCGTCGAACCTCGACGAGCAGGGCGTGTCCCTCATCGGGCGCCCGCTCTACGAGGCGTTCATCCGCGAGTACACGGCGAAGCAGTGGCAGACGGACCCGCGCGAGCTGCCGGCGTCGGTCATCTCGCGGCTGCCCGTGCGCTACACGTACGACAACCGGTACTTCGCCGACACGCACGAGGGCCTGCCGGTCGACGGCTACACGGCGTGGCTCGAGCGCATGGCCGACCACCCGAACATCGAGGTCCGGCTCGGCGTCGACTTCTTCGACGAGTCCCAGCCGGTGAGCAAGGGCAACGTCGTGGGGAACGTGCCGGTCGTGTACACGGGACCGGTCGACCGCTACTTCGACTACGCCGAGGGCGACCTGTCGTGGCGCACGCTCGACTTCGAGGAGGAGGTCCTCCCGGTCGGCGACTTCCAGGGCACGCCGGTGATGAACTACGCCGACGCCGACGTCCCGTACACGCGCATCCACGAGTTCCGCCACTTCCACCCCGAGCGCGACTACCCGACGGACCGCACGGTCGTCGTGCGCGAGTACTCGCGCTTCGCGAGCCGCCAGGACGAGCCGTACTACCCGGTGAACACCGCCGCGGACCGCGCGCGCCTGCTCGCCTACCGCGACCTGGCTGCCGCCGAGAAGGACGTCCTGTTCGGCGGCCGGCTCGGGACGTACAAGTACCTCGACATGCACATGGCGATCGGCGCCGCGCTCTCGATGGTCGACAACCGGCTCGCGCCGTACTTCGGCGCGGGCGCGCGGCTCGAGAGCGGCGGCGTGGACGCCTGAGCGTCAGGGCGCGGTGACGCGCTCGGCCGCGACGAGGCGCTCGCGCGCGACGTCGTCGGCGTCGAGCGCGGCCGAGCGTCCCGCGGACGCCAGCACGACCGAGCCGTCCTCGGCGAGGACGTCGAGCACGTCCCGCACCGCGCCGCCCACCGGGCCGTCGCCGCGCAGGAGCACGCGTGCGCCCGCGTCGTGCCGCGGCGCGGGGACGAGGTCGCCGTGCGCCACGTCGTCGTCGCCCGCGTGCACGAGGGCCGGCTCGGCGAGGTCCGGCGCGGGGCACCAACCGACCTGGTCGCCGTAGGTCATGACCGCGGACGCGGCGTCGACGACGCCCGCGGGCAGGTCGCCGTCGAACCGGCGGGCGAGCGCCGGGAGCGCGACCGCCACGACGTCGGCCCGGTGCCCGGCCCACTCGCCGGGGCGCGACGTGACGACGACGTCGGCCGCGTCGGCCGCGGCATCGTCGACGAGGACGACGGTCGCTCCCGTGCGCCACGCGGCGAGCGTCCACAGCACCGTGCGCCAATGCACGGGAAGGTCGACGACGACGCGCGTGCCGGGCCCGGCGTCGAATTCCTCGACGAGCAGGTTCGTCGTCTTGTTGATCCAGTTTTCAAGGACCGCGCCGGAGAGCTCGACGCGTTCCCCGTCGTCGCCGTACCACGTGAGGCGCGGGCGGCCGGGCTCGCGCGTGACGAGACGCAGCAGGTCAGCGACGTGCGACGGGCGGGGGCGAGCGGTCGCGGCACCGTGCGCCGCGGGACGGGGAGAGGTCTCCATGGCACCACCCTAGGTGTTGTGATAAGGCGGACCGACATGTCGGAATTCACCCCTGGCCTTCGCGGGGCTATCACATTTCGGCTTGACGCCCGCGGACGACACGCGTGTAATTTCTTCAATGCAGTTTCTCGCGAACGGCATGAAGGGGCGCACGATGTGGAACATGCTGGACGGAGCCGGAGGGGACTTTCCCACCGACGCAGGACGTGAGGTGGAGCGCGTGGCACCGGTGCTGCCGCTCTTCGGCGAGCCGGTCGACGACTCGCTCATGGGGTGGCAGGAGCGTGCGCTGTGCGCCCAGACGGACCCGGAGGCCTTCTTCCCGGAGAAGGGCGGGTCCACGCGCGAGGCGAAGAAGGTCTGCACGGGCTGCGAGGTCCGCGCGGAGTGCCTCGAGTACGCGCTCGAGAACGACGAGCGCTTCGGCATCTGGGGCGGGCTCTCCGAGCGCGAGCGCCGCAAGCTCAAGCGCCGCGTGGTCTGACCCCGCTCGAGTCGCGGACCGGCTGCCGCCGGTCCGGCCCGGCGGGGCCGCACCCCGCCACACCGGGACGCGCAAATGCCGGGTCCCGCGCCGTCCTCGTCGCATGATCGACGGGACATGACTTCCTCGGACCTGACCAGCAGCACGCGCGCCGACCTCGCGGGCCCCGCGCGAGACGTCGCACGCCCGGCCGGAGAGGCCGCCTGGCCGACGTCGCCGCCCGCGGGCCTGCCCGTGTCGGCACCCGACGTCGTGGCGACCGTGACCGGGGCGCTCCCCGTGGTCGTGACGGTGACGGCGGTCGTCGTGACACGCGGCGACTCGCCCTACCTGCGCCGGACGCTCGCGGCGGTCCGCGCCCAGACGAGCGCCCCGGACGCCGTCGTGGTCGTCGACGCCGCGAGCGGCGGGACGCCCGGGCACTACCCGGACCTGCAGCTCGGCGACGCGCGCTTCGTCGCGGCCCCCCGCGCCCGGGCCTTCGGCGAGGCCGTCGACGCCGCGCTCGCGACCGGCGACGCCGGGACCTGGCTGTGGCTCCTCCACGACGACTCGGCGCCCGCGCCGGACGCCCTCGCCGAGCTCCTGCGGGCCGTCGAGCACTCGAGCGCCGTCGCGGTCGCGGGCCCCAAGCAGGAGCGCTGGGAGCCGGGACCGTCCGCCGAGCCGGCGGACCCGTTCGCGCCGGGCGAGCCCGGGCGGCTGCTCGAGGTCGGGTTCACGACCACCCCGCTCGGCCGGCGCATGACCGGCATCGACGACGACGAGATCGACCAGGGCCAGCACGACGCGCGCGAGGACGTCCTCGCGGTCGGGCTCGCGGGCGCCCTCGTGCGCCGCAGCGTGTGGACGCACCTCGGGGGCACCGACCCCGAGCTCGGGGCGTTCGGCGACGGGCTCGACCTGTGCCGGCGCGCGCGCCTCGCGGGGCACCGCGTCGTCGTCGTCCCGTCGGCGGTCGTGCGGCACGTGCAGGCCTCCCTCCTCGGGCTGCGGGACCGGCCCGCCCGGCGCGGCGCGACGGGCACGCCGACGCCCGACCCGGACGCGTCCTCCGACCGCCGTCGCCGGTCGCAGCTGCACGCGCGCCTCACGGGCGTCGCCGGCCCCTGGCTCCCGTTCGTCGCGCTCGCGATGGTGCTGGCCGCGCCCTTCCACGCGATGTACCGCCTGCTCGTCAAGCAGCCCGGGCACGCGCGCGACGAGCTGCTCGCGCCGCTGTGGGCGCTGGCCCGGGTCGGCCCCGTGGTCCGGGCCCGGCGTCGCGCGCGGCGCACCCGGACGCTGCCGCGCCGCGCGTTGCGCCCGCTGCGCGGCACGTGGCGCTCGGTCCTCGCCGAGCGTCGCGACCGCCGCCTCGCGCGCGCCGAGCTGCGCCGCACGGTCTGGGCGCCCACGGACATCGAGCGCCGCGAACTGCGCGCGCTCGCCGTACGCCGTCGGGCGGGTCTGGCCGGCGTGGTCGTCGGCCTCGCGGCCCTGACCGCCGTCGTCTTCGGCCCGCTCGTCGGGACGCTCCTGTCGGGCGGGCGGCTCGTCGGCGGCGCGCTCCTGCCCGCGGGGAGCCCGCTGGGCGACGTGTGGCGCGCGGCGACGACGGGCTGGGTGACGACCGACCTCGGGGCGTCCGCCCCGGCCGACCCGTTCGTCTCGGTGCTCGTGCCGTCGTCGCTGCTCGCGGGCGGCTCCGCCCAGACCGCGGTCGACGTCCTCGTCGTCGGGTGCCTCGTCGCGGCCGGCCTCGGCGCGTGGTTCGCCGCGGGGACGCTCACGCGGTCGGTCGCGCTGCGCTGCTGGGCCGCGCTCGTGTGGGTCGCGGCGCCGAGCCTCCTCGCCGCCGTGGGCTCGGGCCGCGTCGGCGCGGTGCTCGCGCACGCCGCGCTGCCGTGGGTCGCGCTCACCGTCGTGCGCGCGCTCGGGCTGCAGCGCGTCGACGTCCTCGCGCCGCCCACGCCGGACCTCCCGCGGCGCCCGGCGCGCCCCGAGCCGGGGTCGCTCGCCGCGACCGCCGCCGCCGGCCTGCTGTTCGCGGTCGCGGTGGCGGGCGCGCCCGTCCTGCTGCCCGCGGGCGTCCTCGCGCTGGCCGTCGCCGCGGTGGGCGCGCGCAGGCACCGGCGCTACCTCGTGCTGGTCCCCGTCCCCGCGCTCGTCGCGTTCGCGCCGTTCCTCGTGCACGCCGCGCGCACGTGGTCCGACGGCGGGTGGCGGCTCCTGCTCGCCGACCCCGGGGCGCCGGTCGCCTCCGACGCGGCGCCCGGGTGGCAGCAGCTGCTCGGCCTGCCGGTCGCGCCGGAGCCCTGGTTCGGGGCCGACGGCGCGGGCGCGCTCGACCTGCTCGCGCGCTGGGCGCCGTTCGTCGCGGGCGGGGTCGTCGTGGCGCTCGCCGTCGTCGCGGTGCTGCGCGGGCGCCGCCTCGCCGTCGGCGCGTGGCTCGTCGCGGCCGTGGGGCTCGCGGCCGGGCTCGTCGCGGGCGCGACCACCGTCGCCGCCGGGCCCGCGCCCGACGCGCCGGTCACGGGCTGGCCCGGCGCGGGCGTCTCGCTCGCCCTCCTCGCGCTGCTCGGCGCGGCCCTCGCGGGCTTCCCCCGGCTCGCCGGGCGTGCCGCGGTCCCGTGGCGCACCGGCAGCGTCGTCGCCCTCGCGCTCGTCGTCACGGCCCTCCCGCTGGGCACGGCCGGGTCGTGGGTCGCGGACGTGCTCGACCGGACCGACGCGCGCGTCGGGGACGTCGTCGCGACGACGGACCCGGTCGTCCCGCCGGTGGGCCGGCAGATGCAGACGTCGCCGCACCAGGAGCGCGTGCTCACGCTCGAGCCGCAGGCCGGCGGCGTCGTCGCGTACGCGGCGCTGCGCGCCGACGGGCCGCAGGCGGTCGACGCGTCCGCCGTCGTGCAGGCGCGCCGCCTGCTCGACCCGGGCGTCGCCGAGGGCCCGCTCCCGGAGGCGGTCGCCGAGCTCACCGCGGGCACGTCCGAGGACGTCGCCGCCGACCTCGCGCGTCTCGGCGTCGGGGCCGTCCTCGTCCCGGCCGCGGCGCCCGCCGACCAGGCGCGCGCCGAGCTCGTCGCCCGGCTCGACATGGTGCCCGGTCTCGAGCGCATGACGGAGGGCCAGGACGAGGTGACGTGGCGCGTCGCGCCGCAGGGCGTCGAGCCGGCGTACGCGCGGGTCGAGTCGCCCGACGCCGCCCCCGTGCCGCTCGACGCCGACCGCGAGAACCTGCGGCCCGTGGACACGCGCGTCGGGGCGGGACCGGCCGACCGGGTCGTCGTCCTCGCGGAGTCCGCGGCGCCGGGCTGGCGTGCGACGCTCGGCGGCAGGGCCCTCGAGACGGTCGACCCCGCGCTCACCGGCGGCCTCCAGGCCTTCGCGCTCGGGCCCGACGCCGGGCACCTCGCGGTCTACCACGCGGCGGACCACCGGACCGGGTGGCTCGCGGTCTCCGGGGTCGTGCTGCTGGTGTACGTGCTGCTCGCCGTCCCGGTGCGCCGGCGACGGCCGGTGGCGCGATGAGCGGGACGACGGAGGACGGCATGACGGGGCAGGGACAGGACCGCGGCGCGCGGCGCGGCGGCCGGGCGGCACGGGTCGTGCGCCGGCTCGTGACGACGGGCGCGGGCGTGCTCGGGATCGCGGCGGTCGGCGCGGTCGCGGCGCTCGGCGGGACGGCCGTCGAGCGCCTGCCGCAGGTGCGGCCCGCGGACCCGGTGGAGCACGTGACGGTCGAGCCGGCGCGCGACGTCCTCGTGTGCCCCGGCCCGGCGCGGCTCACCGACCCCGAGGCGGTCGGCGACGCGCAGTTCGCTCCCGCGCCGGTCGGCACGACGACGGCGCTGCGCGCGGTCGTCGGGGGCGACGCGACGGCGGACGTCGAGGCCCTCGACGGCGGGGACGCGCACGACCTCGACGCGGCGCCCGGCGCCGACGGCCTCGCGTCGCTCACGACCGAGGACGCCGCGGGCGGCACCGCGGTCGTCGTGCGGCCCGGCGACGGGGAGCCCCCGCGCGTCGCGGCGTCGGTGGGGTCGGCGACGACGGAGGGCGACCTGCGCGGTCTCGCCGCGGCGAGCTGCACGCGCCCCGGGATCGCCGCGTGGCTCGTCGGCGGCAGCACCGAGATCGGCAGCAGCGCGCAGCTCGTGCTGCAGAACCCCGGCCTCACCCCCGCCACCGTCCAGGTGAGCGTCTGGGGGCAGTCGGGCCCTGCCGTCGTCGCGGGCGGGGGCCAGCAGCTCGTCGGCCCCGGCGAGGAGGTGGTCGTGCTCGTCGAGGCGGCGGCGCCCGAGCAGCGGCGCACGGTCGTGCGGGTCGAGGCCACGGGCGGGCTCGTCGCCGCCTACCTCCAGCACTCGACGCTCGACGGGCTCGTCCCGCTCGGGGTCGACCACGTCGTGCCCGGGACGGCGCCCACCACGGACCTCGCCCTGCCCGGCGTCGTGAGCTCGGGCGAGCCCGTCGACGACGCGCACGCGCCGCGCCTGCGCCTGCTCGCCCCCGGCGACGAGGACGGGACGGCGCACGTCACGGTGTACGGCGAGGACGGCGCCGTGCCGCTGCGCGGCGTCGAGGACGTGGCGCTCACGGCGGGCGTCGTGACCGACGTGTCGCTCGGTGGCCTGCCCGCGGGGCGCTACGCGGTCGCGGTCCACGCCGACGTCCCCGTCGTCGCCGGCGCGTCGGTCGACCGTCGCGGCGGCGCCGCGCCCGACCTCCTCGACGAGGTGCGCCAGTACGACCGGGCCTGGGTCGCCGCGGTACCGGTCGCCGGGCCCGCCGAGGACGACGCCGAGGCGCCCGCCGCGGAGCAGGACGTCCCGGTCCGCGCGGGGCAGGTCGCCCTCGTGCCCGGCACCCGGTCGAGCCTGTCCCTCGCGGCGGTCCCGGCGGACGACCCCGACGACCCGGCGGGCGAGGTCGTCCTCGCCGTGCGCACCTACGACGCCGCGGGGGAGCCGCTCGGCGAGCGGGACGTCACCGTGCCCGCGGGCACCACGACCGTGCTCGACCCGCGCGACCTCACGCCCGAGGGGTCGGACGCCGCGCCCGCGGCGGCGACGGTCGACGTGACCCGTTCCGTCGGGCCGGTGACGCCCGTCTGGTCCGTGCTCGCGAGCACGGGGCCGACGAGCGGGGACGAGGGCGACGAGAGGCCGAGCCTGTTCTCCGTGCTGCTCCCGGTCGTCGACGGCTCGTCGGCGCGCGAGGTGGGCGTGCGGTCGTCGGGCACGGCCGGGCTGGGGTCGTAGGGGCCGTCAGACGTCCCCGCCGTAGCGCGGGTCGATCTCCTCGGGCGAGCGCGCGAGCAGGTGCGCGACCTGCTCGACCACCACGTCGCGCACGAGGTCCTCGAGGTCCTCGGCGTCGAGCGCGCGCGCCTCGACCGGGCGCCGGTAGACGACCACGCGCGCGGGCTGCCCGGACTCCGCCGGGAAGCAGCGGCCCAGCGGCACGGCACCCTGCTCCCACGGCGCCGGGTCCGACGGGGGCACGTCCTCGACGGCGAACTCGGTGCCGCGCAGCTGCTTCGCCCACGTGCGCTCCACGCGCTCGACGACGTCGACGACGACGTCGTCGAACCGCTCGGCGCGCGTCCGGTTGGCCGGTGCCGAGGGCGGCAGCAGCGGGCCGCGGATGCCGCGGCCGCGGCGGTCGCGCCGGCGCGCCGACGGCCCGTGCCCCCCGGGCCCGGGCGCGCGCAGCGGGATCTCGGGCTCGTCGAGCGGCGCCGGGGGCTCGACCGGTGCCGGGAGACGGCGGCCGGGGCGCGGACGCCGGCCGCGACCGGGAGGTTCGGGCCGGGACCCGGGGAAGGAGGGGAAGCCGCGCACACGTCGACTCTAGACGGGACCGGAGGGGGATGTCCCGGCCGCCGGACCCGGGGCGGGGCGCCGTCGGGACGGGACGACGGCGTGTGCCGCGACCGCGCAGGTCGCGAAGGGCGTAGGGTCACCCCGTGAGATCCGTCAGGCAGTGCTCGCGCACGGCGTGCGTCCGTGCCGCCGTCGCGACCCTCACCTACGTCTACGCCGACTCCACGGCGGTCCTCGGCCCGCTCGCGCACCTCGCGGAGCCCCACAGCTACGACCTGTGCGCGGAGCACGCCGAGCGCCTCACCGCGCCCCGCGGCTGGGAGGTCGTGCGCCTCTCGCCGCAGTTCGTCGAGACCGGCCCGAGCGACGACGACCTCTCGGCGCTCGCGGACGCGGTCCGCGAGGCGGGCAAGGTGCGCTCCGAGCCCGAGCCGCCCGACGTCACCGAGGTCGGGCGCCGCGGCCACCTGCGGGTGCTGCGCGCCGAGGGCGACTGACCGGCGACCGACCCTCAGCCGCGCAGCGTCGCGACGAAGGCCTCGACGTCGTCGGCGCGCGGCAGGAGCCCCGCGTCGCGCGCCGCGGCGAGCGACGGCGCCTGCGCGTCCTTGGGCGAGAACGTCGGCGTGAGCGGCGCGCCGCCGGGTCCCTCGGTCGGCCACGCGATGCCGATCCCCGGGTCGGTCGGGTCGACGCCGTGCTCGCGCTCCGGCGCGTAGCCCGCCGAGCACAGGTACACGACCGTCGTGCCGTCCTCGAGCGCCATGAACCCGTGCCCGAGCCCCTCCGGGAGGAAGACGGCGCGCCGGTCGCGCGTGTCGAGCAGCACGGCGTCCCAGCGGCCGAACGTCGGCGACCCGACGCGCAGGTCCACGACGACGTCGAGCGCGGACCCGCTCGTGCACGTCACGTACTTCGCCTGACCGGGCGGCACGTCGGCGTAGTGGATGCCGCGCACGACGCCCGCGCGCGACACCGACGCGTTCGCCTGGGCGAGCGCGAGGTCGCGCCCCGTGGCCTCGCGCAGCGCGGCGCTCGTGAACCACTCGAGGAACACCCCGCGGTCGTCGGGGTGCTGGCGCGGGGTGAGCTCCCACGCGCCGGGGACGCTCAGCTCGCGGAGGTCCATGGGGCTCCTTCGGTGCGGCCCGCGCGCGCTCGCCCGGGCAGGGGTCGGGGGGTGGGACGATGGCGCGACGGCCCGGTCCGCGGGCCGCGCGAGCGGAGGTGGCCGGGGTGCAGCGCTGGGTGGTGACGGGGGCCGGGGGCATGCTCGGCACGGATCTCGTGGCGCGGCTGCGCGCCGACGGGCACGCGGTGCGTCCGCTCGGCCGGGCCGAGCTCGACGTCACCGACCTCGCGGCGGTCGGCGCGGCCGTCGCCGGGGCGGACGTCGTGGTCAACGCCGCCGCGTACACGGCCGTCGACGCCGCGGAGGCCGACGAGGCGGCCGCGTTCGCGGTGAACGCGGTCGGGGCCCAGCACGTCGCGCGGTCCGCGCGGCGGCACGGCGCCCGGCTGGTCCACGTCTCGACCGACTACGTCGTGGCCGGGGCGCCGGAGCACGAGGGCGCGTCCCGCGTGCCGTACCCGGAGGACGCGGCGCTCGCCCCGCTGTCGGCGTACGGGCGCACGAAGGCGGCGGGGGAGTGGGCCGTGCGCTCCGAGGACCCCGGCGCGCTCGTGGTGCGCACGGCGTGGCTCTACGGCGCGCACGGGCGGTGCTTCCCCCGGACGATCGCCGCGGCGGCCGCCGAGCGCGACGAGCTCGGCGTCGTGGACGACCAGGTCGGCCAGCCGACGTGGACGGTCGACCTCGCCGACCTCGTCGTGCGCCTCGTCGCGGCGGGAGCGGCGGGCGGGGTGCACCACGGCACGGCGGGCGGCGCCGGGTCCTGGTTCGACCTCGCGCGCGAGGTCGTCGCGTCGTCGGGCCGCGACCCCGGGACGGTGCGGCCGACGACGAGCGGGGACCTGGACCGGCCCGCGCCGCGGCCCGCGTGGTCCGTCCTCGGGCACGACGCGACGCGCGCCCTCGGCGTCGACCCGATCGGCGACTGGCGCGAGCGGTGGCGCGTCGCCGCGCCGACCGTGCTCGCGGGTCTCCCGCGCGGCACGACGCCGGGCTGACGCGGGCCGCGCGGCGGCGTCCCGGGTCACTCGTCGAGCAGCCCGAGCAGGTACGCGCCGTAGCCCGACGCGACCAGGGGCTCGGCCCGCTCGCGCAGCTCGTCGTCGGTGAGGAACCCGCGCCGCCAGGCGACCTCCTCGGGCGCGCCGATCTTGAGCCCCTGCCGGTGCTCGATGGTGCGCACGTAGTCGCTCGCGTCGAGGAGCGAGCCGACCGTCCCCGTGTCGAGCCAGGCCGTGCCCCGGGGCAGCACCTCGACCTGGAGGCGACCCTGGTCGAGGTAGTGCCGGTTGACGTCGGTGATCTCGTACTCGCCGCGCGCCGAGGGGCGCAGCGACCGCGCGACGTCGACGACGTCGCTGCCGTAGAAGTACAGCCCCGGCACGGCGTACCGGCTGCGGGGCGCGGCGGGCTTCTCCTCGATGCTCAGCGCGCGGCCCGAGCCGTCGAACTCGACCACGCCGTACGCGGTGGGGTCGGCCACGCGGTACGCGAAGATCGCGCCGCCCTCGACGGTCGCGAACCGCTGCAGCCGGTCGCCGAGGCCGGGGCCGTAGAAGATGTTGTCGCCGAGCACGAGCGCGGCGGAGTCGCCGTCGAGGAAGTCCGCGCCGAGGACGAAGGCCTGCGCGAGCCCGTTCGGCCGCTCCTGCACGACGTACGAGATCGAGATGCCGAACCGCGACCCGTCGCCGAGGAGCCGGTGGAACGCCGAGGCGTCGTGCGGCGTCGTGATGACGAGCACGTCCCGGATCCCGGCGAGGAGCAGCGTCGAGAGCGGGTAGTAGACCATCGGCTTGTCGTACACGGGCAGGAGCTGCTTGCTCACGCCGCGCGTGATCGGGTGGAGCCGTGTGCCGGACCCGCCGGCGAGGACGATCCCCTTCATCCCGGCAGGCTCTCACGCGCGGCGGTGGGGGCGTCGGGTGAAATGCCCCGCGGGGCGGGGCCGCGCGCCGCGACGCGCCTACACTCGCGAGCGTCAGGTCCCTCGATCGGAGGAGGTCGCCGGGTGCGCGTCCTGGTCACCGGAGGCGCCGGGTTCATCGGCGCGAACTTCGTGCACGCCACGCTCGAGCGGCGTCCCGAGGTCGAGGTCGTCGTCCTCGACGCGCTCACGTACGCCGCCGACGAGTCGTCGCTCGCGACCGTGCGCGACCGCGTCGACCTGCACGTCGGCGACGTCGCCGACGCGGCGCTCGTCGACCGCCTCGTGGGGGAGTGCGACGTCGTCGTGCACTTCGCCGCCGAGTCCCACAACGACAACTCCCTCGACGACCCGTCGCCGTTCGTGCGGACCAACGTCGTCGGGACGTTCACGCTGCTGGAGGCCGTGCGCCGGCACGGCGTGCGCCTGCACCACGTGTCGACGGACGAGGTCTACGGCGACCTCGAGCTCGACGACCCCGGGCGGTTCACGGAGACGACGCCGTACAACCCGTCGTCCCCGTACTCGTCGACCAAGGCGTCGAGCGACCTGCTCGTGCGCGCGTGGGTCCGTTCGTTCGGCGTGCGGGCGACCATCTCGAACTGCTCGAACAACTACGGGCCGTACCAGCACGTCGAGAAGTTCATCCCGCGCCAGATCACCAACCTCCTCGACGGCGGCCGCCCCAAGGTCTACGGCGCGGGCGCGAACGTGCGCGACTGGATCCACGTGGACGACCACAACGAGGCGGTCTGGACGGTCGTCGAGCGCGGCGAGCCCGGTCGGACGTACCTCATCGGCGCCGACGGCGAGCGGTCCAACCTCGAGGTGGTGCAGGACCTGCTGGAGATCTTCGGCCGGGGCCGCGACGACTACGAGCTCGTCGCCGACCGCGCCGGGCACGACCTGCGCTACGCGATCGACTCCACGCGGCTGCGCACGGAGCTCGGCTGGGCCCCCCGGTTCACCGACTTCGCCGAGGGCCTGGCGCGCACGGTCGACTGGTACCGCGCGCACGAGGACTGGTGGCGCCCCGCGAAGGCCGCGACCGAGGCGCGGTACGCGGCGTCCGGCCGGTAGGTGCCCCCACGACGACGGGAGGCGCCGTCCTGCGGTGCAGGACGGCGCCTCCCGGGCGCGGTGCGGGACCGGTCGGGTCAGGCCCCGATCGCCTTGGCGCTCACGCGGATGAACTTCGGGTTGGACTGCCAGATCTGGCGGACCTGGATCGTCTTGCCGGGGCGCGGCGCGTCGATCTGCTGGTTGCCCCCGAGGTAGATCGCCACGTGGCCGGGCGACCAGATGAGGTCGCCGGGCCGTGCCGACGACTTGGAGACGGTCTTGCCGACCGTGCGCTGCGCGGAGGACGTGCGCGGCAGGGTCTTGACCCCCGCCTTCTTGTACACGTACGAGGTGAAGCCGGAGCAGTCGAAGCCGGTGCTCGGCGACGTGCCGCCCGAGCGGTACTTCACGCCGATGTGCTTCTTCGCCTCCGCGACGACGGGCGACCCGGCGGGCTTCACGGTGAGGTTGAACGAGCGCAGCGCGCTCGTGACGCCCGAGACCGAGGGGCGGTAGCGGACCTTGACGACGCGCTTGCCGGTCCACAGCGTCTTGGGCAGCGTGACCTTGGCCTTGCCGCTCTTGAGCGTCGCGGTCTTCACGAGCTTGCCGTCGACGGAGACGTAGATCTTCCCCGAGGGGGTCTTGCTCCCGGCGGTGACGCGCAGGCTGATCGACGCCGGGGTCTTGCCCTTGGTCTGCGTGGTCTTCGACGCGTTGAGGTAGAGCTTGGAGGTCACCGTGGAGGCCGCCGCCACGGAGACGGTGCCGACGGGGGCCGCGGTCGCGGCGGTGCCGGTGGCGACGCCCGCACCGAGGAGGAGGGACGAGGCGACGACGGTGGTGAGGACCCGACGCAGGCCGGGGCGGGGTGATCGCGCGCGCAGGCGCGACTCACCCGGGGTACGGGTGGTGGTCATGTGGAGTTCTCCGCACGCCTGCGAGGTGAGCTGTCGGGTTCGGGCGGGAGCTGGCCCGGCCGCGGAGACCTGTGCGGTCGCCGTCGGCTTCACCCCAAGGTCGCGCTGCGTCGCAGCGTGACCGTCACGAGTGGTTCCCCCGTCACTGCCTGGATCGTGACCCCCGGCCGGTGGCAGTGCTCGGCGTCCAGCGGGAGGCGGCACGATCGACCGTGCCGCGCGTCGACCATAACGGCATTCTTTCCACTATCACAATCTGGTAACAGGGATGTGTACGGCGATGTCCGAAGAATGCCAAATAGTGCGCACACAAATCGGGCATCTCCGTATCCGGTTTCACCCGCGGCCCTGACCAGGGCGGACGCCCGGCGGCTCGGTAGTCTGGCCCGGTGAGCACCGACCTGTCCCACCTGATCAAGGCGTACGACGTGCGCGGTACCGTCCCCGACCAGCTGAACCCCGAGGTGGCCCGTGCGGTCGGCGCGGCGTTCGCGCGGGTGGTGGTGCTGCCCGAGACGGCGGGCGGCGCGCGCCCGGCCGTGGTAGTGGGGCACGACATGCGCGACTCCGGCCCCGCCCTCGTCGACGCCTTCGCCGCGGGCCTGACCGACGCCGGCGTCGACGTGACGCGCATCGGACTGTGCTCGACCGACGGGCTCTACCACGCGTCCGGCGCGCTCGGCGTGCCCGGGGCGATGTTCACCGCGAGCCACAACCCGGCCGTCTACAACGGCATCAAGCTGTGCCGCGCGGGCGCGCGCCCCGTCGGGCAGGACTCCGGGCTGACCGACGTGCGCCGGCTCGCGGAGGGCTACCTCGACGACGGGCTCCCCGCGCCCGGCGAGGAGCCCGGAGCCCTCGCCGACCGCGACACGCTGGCCGAGTACGCGGCGTTCCTGCGCGGCCTCGTCGACCTGTCGGGCATCCGCCCGCTCACGGTCGTCGTCGACGCGGGCAACGGGATGGGCGGGTACACCGTGCCGGCCGTGCTCGGCACGGGCGCGGGCCTGCCCGCGCTGCCGCTCGACGTCGTGCCGCTCTACTTCGAGCTCGACGGCACGTTCCCGAACCACGAGGCCAACCCGCTCGACCCCAAGAACCTCGAGGACCTGCGCGCGGCGGTCGTCGAGCACGACGCCGACCTCGGCCTCGCGTTCGACGGCGACGCCGACCGCTGCTTCGTCGTCGACGAGCACGGCGACCCGGTCTCGCCGTCGGCGATCACGGCCCTCGTGGGGCTGCGCGAGGTCGCGAAGGAGATCGAGGCGGGCCGCACGCCGACGGTCATCCACAACCTCATCACGTCGCGCGCGGTCCCGGACTTCCTCGACGCCGCCGGGGCGAGGACGGTCCGCACGCGCGTGGGCCACTCGTTCATCAAGGCGCAGATGGCCGACCACGACGCGGTCTTCGGCGGCGAGCACAGCGCGCACTACTACTTCCGCGACTTCTTCTTCGCCGACACCGGCATGCTCGCGGCGATGCACGTGCTCGCCGCGCTCGGCTCGCAGCCGCACCCGCTCTCCGCGGTCGCCGAGATCTACGAGCCGTACGTCGCGAGCGGCGAGGTCAACTCGACGGTGCCCGACGTCGCGGCCGCCCGCGCGCGGGTCGTCGAGGCGTACGTGACCCAGCAGGGCGCGGGCCCCGTCGACGTCGACGAGCTCGACGGGCTCACGGTCTCGCACTGGGACGCGCACCCGCAGTGGTGGTTCAACCTGCGCGCGTCGAACACCGAGCCGCTCCTGCGGCTCAACGTCGAGGCGGCCGACGAGGACATCATGGAGAAGGTGCGCGACGACGTCCTGTCGCTCGTGCGCACGACGGACGCCACGGCGTCCACCCCGACGAGCGAGGACCGAGCATGACGCTGAACATCGACCCCTGGGTCCGCGAGGCCCTGCGCTGCCCCGTGACGGGCGCGCCGCTCGTGGACGGGACCGGCCCGTCGGGCGAGCCCGAGCTGCACTCCACGGACGGCGAGCGGCCGCTCGCCTACCCGGTCCGGGACGGCATCCCCGTGCTGCTGGAGGACGACGCCCGCCCGCTCTGAGCGGCGTGTCCGCGGCGGAGGGGGCGACGCCGCGCGCGGGAGGTGGTTGGCTGTGCTGATGGGAGCCGCCGACCAGGTCCGCCGCATCGTCACCGCGCCGTCGCGCCTCCTCGCGCTGCGTCGTGAGGTCCCGGTGCTGCGCCGGGACCTCGCGGCCGAGCGCGAGCGGTCCGAGGACCTGCGCCGCCGCGTCCGGGCCGCCCGCGCGCGCATCGAGCAGAAGGACGCGACCATCGCGACGCAGAAGCTCGAGATCGCGCGCCTGCGCGCCCGCGTGCACGAGGCCGAGGCGACGGCGGCCACCGACACGCTGCCGGACGAGGTGGTCGGGCGCATCACCGCCGTGACGCAGGAGCACCTGAGCTATCTCAAGGTCCCGCAGCTCGCGGCCCTGGCGCGCGCGGCGCTCGACGCCGAGGCGCAGGAGGTCCCCGGCCTGTTCATCGAGGCGGGGACCGCGCGCGGCGGGTCGGCCATCGTGCTGGCGGCCGCGAAGTCGCCGGAGCGGCGGCTCAAGGTCTACGACGTCTTCGGCATGATCCCGCCGCCGAGCGACGCCGACGGCGAGGACGTGCACCGGCGCTACGAGAAGATCACCTCCGGGGACGCGCGCGGCGTCGGCGGCGAGACGTACTACGGGTACCGGGACGACCTCTACGGCGAGGTGACCGAGAGCTTCGCGCGCCACGGGCTGCCCGTGGACGCGTCGAACGTCGACCTCGTCCAGGGCTACTTCGAGGACACCATCCACCTCGACGAGCCCGTGGCCCTCGCGCACCTCGACGGCGACTGGTACGAGTCGACGCGGACGTGCCTCGAGCGGATCGTCCCGCACCTCGCGGTCGGGGGCCGGCTCGTCGTCGACGACTACTTCGCGTGGTCCGGCTGCCGCACCGCGGTGGACGAGTACTTCGCCGACCGGCCGGGCTTCCGGCGCGAGCTGCACGGGCGCCTGCACATCGTCCGGACCTGACGGGACGGGCCGCCGCGCCACGCGGCCCGACCAGGGGCGACGACCGCATCCCGCGCGCGACAAGGTGCCCCGGGCTACCGTGACCGGGTGCGTACAGCGGCGCGAGGCGCGGTCGTCCTGATCCTGGCGACCGGGATGGGGGCCCTCCCGGTCGTCTCCTTCCCCGTGCCCGAGGCCCGTGCGGTGCCACCCGACGTCCGGGCCGTCGAGATCGACGGCGTCGTCGAGGAGGCGGTCGCGGACCCGACCGCGCTCGAGTCGGCCGTCGTCGACGGCCTCGACGTCGAGGACGCGGCGCAGCCCGAGGAGCAGCCCGCCCCGTCCGCGGACGCGACGAACGGCACCGGCACCACGGACGGCACCGACGCGACCGAGGGCGTGGACCCGGCCGAGGGCGGCGACGGCACGGACGCGGCCGGCGGGGCCGAGACCGGCGACGTGACCGTCGACGGCGCGGACGGCGAGGTCGCCGGGCTCACGGCGCTCACGGCGACCGAGCCGTTCCTCGTCGCCGGCGTCACCTGGGACGACGAGGGCGACAGCGCGGACGTCGTCGAGGTCGCGGTGCGCGTGCTCGCGGACGGCACGTGGTCGGACTGGACGCCGCTCGAGGTCGAGGACCTCGGGATGGCGGGGGAGCGGCCCGGGACCGCACCCGTCGTGACGGGGGGCTCGGAGGGTATCCAGGCCCGCATCGTCACCGAGAGCGGGGCCACGCCCGACGGCGCGCGCATCGACCTCGTGGACCCCGGGACGTCCGCGGCGGACGGCGCCGGGACGGGCGAGCCCGCGGCGAGCGCCGACGCGGCCACGGGCGACGAGATCCGGCCCGCGATCGTCACGCGCGCGCAGTGGGGCGCCGACGAGAGCCGCGGCAGCGCGTGGCCCGACGTCTCGGCGCAGCTCAAGGCGATGTTCGTGCACCACACGGCGGGCACCAACAGCTACACGAAGGCGCAGACGCCCGCGATCGTGCGGGGCATCTACGCGTACCACACGGGCTCGCGCGACTGGCCGGACATCGGCTACCAGTTCCTCGTCGACAAGTACGGGACGATCTACCAGGGCCGGCGCGACGCTCTCCAGGACCTGCCGATCGGTGCCCAGGTCGGCGGCTTCAACACCGAGACGATCGGCGTCTCGGCGATGGGCAACTACGAGACGGCGCAGCCGAGCGCCGCGCTCGTCACCTCGATCGAGCGCGTCCTCGCGTGGCAGGCGTTCCGGCACGGCCTGGACGCCACGGGGTCGGTCACGCTGACCGGTGGCGGGTCGTCGTCGCGGTACCAGCCGAGCTCGAAGGTCTCGGTGCGGGTGATCTCGGGCCACCGGGACACGAGCTACACGACGTGCCCGGGCCGGTACCTCTACGCGAAGATGTCGTCGATCCGGTCCAACGTGAAGAGCAGGGTCGCGTCGGCGACGTCGTCGTACGGCAAGGCGTCGCCCACGACGTGGGCCGTGCAGCCGGGCGCGACCCCGACGACCCTCGGCCCGGCGCAGGTGCCGTACTCGGCGGCGTACGAGTGGTCGGCCGTCCCGGGCGCGGTGAAGTACAAGGTGTACCAGCGGAACGCGGCGCACGGCTCCGCCTCTCCCGACGCGCGCGCCTGGAAGACGCTGCGGACGGTGACCGGCACGCGCACGAGCATCTCGACGCCCGCCGGCTACACGCGCAGCGTGGCCGTGCGGCCGGTCGACTCCGCCGGGCGGCTGGGCGCGCTGACCGTCGTGCGGACCGCGACGCGTCCGCTCGAGCTGGCCTCGATGACGTTCAGCCCGTCCTACACGAAGGTCTCGGACCCGACGTACCTGTGGGGCACGGCGATGCGCTCGACGTCGAGCACCGCGGTCGTCACGGTGAAGAACGTGCGCCAGGCGCGGCAGGTCGTCATCATCGGCCCGACCGGCCCCGGGAAGGGCCGGCTCCAGGTCGTCGCGGGCGGGAAGGTGGCCGGTACGGTCTCCATGGCGTCCTCGACCGTCGCGAAGCAGGGGCAGCGGCTCGTCTCGCTGCCCGCGGGCACCTCGGGCACGATCACGATCCGGTCCGTCGACGTGGGCAAGGACGTGCGCGTCAGCGCCGTCGCGTTCCCGCGCAACGCGCCCGTGCCGACGACGCCGGCGGCCCCGAGGGTCAACCAGCTCACGACGACGCACAGCCCGGTGAACCTCGGGACGACGATCCCGCTGCGCTGGGCCGCGTCGTCGGGCGCGGTGCGCTACGACGTCTACGTGCGCCAGGCCACGTACCGGTCGGCGCTCCCGGCGACGTGGACGAAGGTGGGCTCGACGACCCGCACGACCTACACCGCGCCGTCCGGCGGGGCGGGGATCCTGTACGTGTACGGGGTGCGCGCGGTGGGACGGTCCGGCACGAGCCCGGTCGCGACGTACCACTCGGTCGCCCGGCCGCTGCCGTCGACCGACTGGGACCTGTCGACCGGGGCGCAGGCGTGGACGAAGGTCAGCAGCACGCGCTACTACCGCGGCTACGTGTACCGCACCGAGGCGCAGGGCGCGACGCTGACGATCCCCGACGCGGTCGAGGTCCGGCGGGTGCGCGTCATCGGCAAGGTCGGCCCGGACGGCGGCGCGCTCGACGTGTACGTCGGCGGCACGCGCTACGGGCAGATCAGCATGCAGGCGTCGAGCACCGTCGACCGTCGCAGCGTGGACCTCTACCTGCCCCGCCTCGTCTCGGGCGACGTGGAGCTGCGGTCGGTGTCCGACAAGCCCGTGCGCGTGTCCGCGGTGGCGCTCGGCCACCGCTGACGAGCGGCTACGATCGCCGGGTGCCCGCCCAGCTGCAACGTCTCGCCCTGCCACGCCCGGGCGCCCCGGAGGGCCGCGGGCCCGCCTACCTGCGCGGCGGGCTCGTCGACCGCGAGGACGGCGTGGCGGTCGTGCGGGTGCCGGCCGGCGCGACGGCGGACCTCGGGACCTGGCTCAACGCGGCACCGGTCGGCTGGTGGCGCGAGCTCCTCGACGTGCACCGCGTGCGTCTGGCGGTCCGCGGGCGCGGGCGGCTCACGGTCCGCCGCAGCGGCCCCGCCGGGCAGGACGTCGTCGTGTCGGCCGACCTCGACGGCGAGCACGACGTCGTCGTGCCGACCCGCGGAACGGACTGGGCCTGGGTCGAGCTGGGGGCGCCCGAGGGCGGCGACGGCGTCCTCGAGGCGGCGACGTGGCTGCTCGACGACGCGGAGGACCCGTCCACGCGCGTGACCGTCGTGGTGCCGACCTTCCGCCGCGAGGAGGACTGCCGGGCCCAGGTCGAGCGGCTCACCGCGCCCGCCGGCGCCGGGACGGTCGGGCGCGTGGTCGTCGTCGACCAGGGCGGCACGTTCGCCGACGCCCCGGGCGTGCGCGACGCGCTCGCCGCGGCGGGGGAGCGGGCCGTGCTCCTCGAGCAGGCGAACCTCGGCGGCTCGGGCGGGTACGGGCGCGGCATGGTCGAGTCGCTGCGCTGGCCCGACGACCCCGTCCTGCTCCTCGACGACGACGCGGAGATCGACCTCGAGGTGCTGCGGCGCCTCCACGTGCTCTCGACGCTGAGCCCGACGCCGACCGTGCTCGGCACGGGCCTGCTCTCCGCCGAGCGGCCGACGTCGCTGGAGGGGCTCACCGAGGGCGTCGAGCCGCGCGCGTTCCGCTGGGGCCCGGTCGACGGCGTCGGCGACGGCGTCGACGTGGGTGCCGGGTCGCCGTCGGCCTGGACCTTCGCGCGCCCGGACGACCGCGGCGCGTACACGGGCTGGTGGGGCACCCTCGCGCCGGCGGGGGCCGTGGCCCGCGTCGGCCTCCCCGCGCCCTACTTCCTCAAGTGGGACGACGCGGAGTGGGGGCTGCGCGCGGGCCGCGCCGGCCTGCGCGTCGCGACGCTGCCCGGGACGGCCGTCTGGCACCCGACGTGGGCCGCGAAGGGCACGATCTCGTCGTGGTCCGCGTGGCCGCTGCACCGCAACCGTCTCGCGACCGCCGCGGCGTACGGCGCGGGGCGCGGCGTGCTGCGCGACTCGCTGGTCCACCAGGTCAAGCACGTCCTGTCGCTCCAGTACGACACGGCGGCGCTGTGGAACGCGGCGCTCGCCGAGGCGGTCGACGGCCCCGGCTGGCTCGACGGCGACCTCACGGCGGTGCGCCCCCGGGCGCAGGCGCTGCTCGACGCGCGGCCGGCCGCGCCGGCGGTGAGCGGCGGGGTGGGCACCGGCGGACCGCTGGCCCTGCCGAGCGCGCTCGTCCGGGCGGTCACCGGTCTCGTCGCCCCCGCGCGCGTGCGCGGGAGCGCGGGCGCCGTAGCCGTCGACGACCCCGCCGACATGGGGTGGCGCGTCGCGCTCGGGCGTGACCTCGTGCTCGTCCCGGACGGCGGCCGCCTCGTGCGCGATCCCGCCCGGGCGCGCGCCCTGCTGCGCGAGACGTGGCGCCTGCACCGGCGCGCGTGGTCGCGCTGGTCGGCGCTGCGCCCCGCGTACGCGGACGCCCTGCCCACGGCCTCGTCGGAGCGGGCGTGGGCAGGGCGCTTCGCGGCGCGCGGCGAGGGTCAGTAGGGCGCGGCGTAGAACACGACCGCGCTCGTCGGCCGCACGCGCTGCGCGACGACGCGCTCGTTGGTGAACCCGCCGCTGTACGTCGTGTTCCCCTCGATCGTCACGATCGTGCCGTTGGAGCGCACCTCGACGATGTACCCGGTGTGCGTGGGCGAGCGGACGCCGTCGTTCGGGTTGAAGTCGAAGAACGCGAGCCGCCCGACCGCGGGCGTCGAGCGCGTCATCCCGCGGGACTTCACGGCGCTCACGAGGCCCGAGAACGTCTTCGCCTTGGGCACCGCCGAGCCGTTGCCCGACGCCGCGGACACCCAGCTCTGGAAGACGCCGCACCAGGCGTTGCTCGCCCCGACCCAGGTGTTGTACTTGTTCACGCGCCAGGTGCGCTCCTCGTACCCGATCTGCGACTTCGCGACCGCGGCGTGCTCGGTCCACTTGCCCTTGCCGTACGCGATCGTCACCGTGGGCGAGGTCGAGCTGTAGTAGAGCGTGCCGCCCACGAACCGCTGGATGCAGCCGGACTCGAGCAGGCTGCACCGGATGTCCTGCACCGGTCGTCCGAGCTTGCCCTTGAGCCCGCCTGCCTTCTTGTAGGCGGTGAGCATCTTGCCCTGCACGAGCCACGTGCGCTGGGAGCCGGGGTCGCCGCGGCGCACGAGGAGCCCGCCGCGGTAGTACTGCCACGCCGTGGAGCCCGACGTCGCCATGTGGCTCGTGGGCCCGCCGATGACCTTCGACAGCTGTTCGGCCCGGTACCCGAGCGAGCGGGTCCCGGACTTGATGACGCTCACCTTGCGCGACGAGGAGTACACCTGGGCGACGCTGCCCGACCCCTTGATCACCGCGCGGTACGAGTACGTCGCGCCGGGACGGTTCGGGTAGAGGGCCACGCCGCTCTCCCCGGTCTTGCGGTAGGCGAACGTGGACCACTCGCCGCCGACGGGACGGCGCTGGAGCGCGACCGTGACCCCGGCCTTCGGCGTGCCGCTCGCCGTCGTCACCACGCCGCGGGCCCACACGGCCTCGCCGACGATGAGCCGGCTCGTCGAGACGGAGAACGAGATCTTGTACCGGGTCGCGGCGTCCGCCGGCGCCGCGCCGACCGGCAGGAGGCCGATCGCGAGCACGACGGCGAGCAGTGCGGCCGCGAGCAGCTGCGGCATCCGACGGGACGTGAGCGACATCGACAGAACTCCCTCGGGTCGTCCGTGGCCCCCCAGTGCCACGGTTCAGCACACGCTAGACGCAGAGCGGCGAGCATGCGCGCCGACGCGTGCGGCGTGCCGCGGTCCGGGGAGGTGGCCGCACGGGCGGTGCGGGCGGGTCACCTAGACTGCACCCGTCGACGGGGCGCCTCGGGCGCGGAGAGGACGGACATGTCGTCGAAGGCACGCGGGACGAGCGTGCGCCGCACGGTGCGCTCGCTCGGGGGCAAGGTCATCCGCCGGCTCGGGCTCCTGCCCGGCGGCATCCCGGACGGCCTGGGGGACGACGAGCGCCTCCTCGGCACGACGCTGGAGCAGCAGGTCGTCGTGTTCTTCGCGGACACGGTCGACGGGCTCTACCAGCTCCGCCAGTGGTACGGGCCCCTGCACGCGCTCGACGAGCGGCGGGGCGTGCTCGTCGTGACGAGCGACTCGCGCACCGCGCGCGCCGTCCGCGCCGAGTCCGGCCTCGACGTCGTGACCGTGGCCCACTACGCGACCCTCGACGACCTCTTCGGACGCGGCGACGTGCGGCTCGCGCTCTACGTGAACCACAACCCGCTGAACTTCTCCATGCTGCGGTTCGGGTCGATGGCCCACGTCTCGCTCCTGCACGGCGACTCGGACAAGGTCGTCTCGGTCTCGAACCAGGCGAAGGCCTACGACCTGTCGTTCGTCGCCGGCCAGGCCGCGATCGACCGGCTCGGGACGTACCTGCACCACTTCGACGCCGTCGCGCGCTGCGTCCCGGTCGGCCGCCCGCAGCTCGACGAGGAGCCCCTCGTCGTCGGCGCGCGCCCGGACGCCGGCGCGCGCACGGCCGTGCTCTACGCGCCGACGTGGGAGGGCGCGCAGCCCTCGGCCGCGTACGGGTCGGTCGGGGTGCTCGGCACCGCGCTCGTCCGCGCGCTCCTCGCCGACGGCCGCTTCCGCGTCCTGTACCGCCCGCACCCGCTCTCCGGCGTGCGCCTGCCGGCGTACGGCGAGGCGGACGCCCAGATCCGCGAGCTCGTCGCGCAGGCGGCGGAGGCCGACCCGGCCGCGGGCCACCGCGTGTCGACCGACGAGAGCCTCGCGGCGGCCTTCGACGCCGCCGACCTCCTCGTCTCCGACGTCTCCGCGGTCGCGATGGACTGGCTCCCCACGCGCCGTCCGCTCGTCGTCACCGACCCGCGCCACGCGGGCGTGCGGACCGCCTCGACGCGCATGCTCGAGACGGTCCCGCGCCTGTCGCCCGACGACGTGGCGGGCGCGCCCGACGTCCTGCACGCCGAGGTCGCGGACGACCCCGGGCGCGCAGGACGCGAGGCGATGGTCGAGTACTACCTCGGCGACACGACGCCCGGCGCCGCGACCGACCGCTTCCTCGAGGCGTGCGACGAGACCGTCGCGTGGCAGTCCGAGGCGCTGGGCCTGCCCGTGCCGCCCGCGAGGTCCCGCGTCACCCCGTGACCGAGGTGACCCACGCGGCGGGCAGGTTGCCCTGCGTGGTCGCGGCGCCCAGGCGCGAGCGCAGGCTGTCGGCCTTGCCCGTGACGGTCTTCTTCACGCCCGCGGACGACGTCGCGGTGAGCGCCGCCATCGTGCCGCCCGTGTACTTCTTCGAGACCGTGATGGTCTTGACGTCGGGCAGGCCGAAGAACGTCCGGGCCTTCGCCTGGCTGAGCGTCCGGGTCCAGGCCACGTACGAGTTGCCCGGTGCCCGCGCGCTCCACGGGTCGGCGACGCTGCGCTCGTAGGGGATCGCCGAGGACCACACGTTCTCGCTCGACTCCGTCCGGCCGCCGGACGACGAGTAGTAGTGCGCGGCCACGGGCTCGCCGCCGTAGGTGAGGACCTTCGCGGACGTGCGCGAGCTCACCGTCGCGTCGACGCCCTTGACCCAGATCTTGCCCCACTGCTGGTTCGTGCCCTCGCTCTGCTTCTTCCAGCCGGTGTACTGCTGGTCGCGCACGTCGTCGACGACGTTGCACGCGCACGCGCTCTTCCACGGCTTCGTCAGGGCGTAGCTGCGCGCGACGATCGCCTGCGCGGCGAGGGCCGAGAGCCCGTTCGTGCCCCACGAGGAGGGCATCTCCGCGATGCCGTAGAGGTACTCGGTGTTGAGCAGGACGTCGTTGACGATGTTGACCTTCCCGGTGCGCGGCCGCATCGTGAACCGGCCGTTCTGGTAGCTGCCGTGCGCGCCGTCGATCGTCGCGACGGCCTTGGCCCCGGACGTGGCGAAGTAGCGCGTGCCGCTCCAGTGCAGGCGCAGCAGGGTGTCGCTGTACGTCTTGCCGCCGACCGTCGCGCTGATGCGCGTGCTCGTCGTGCGCAGCGTGATGGTCGTGGAGCTCGTGCCGCTCGCGAGCGTCGCGCCCGCCGCGCTGCGCAGGCGCCAGCTGCCCCCGCTCACGCGCACGGTCGCCGAGGTCTTCTCGTCCGAGTAGGTGCCGGGCGTGTAGCCGTAGGGCTCGGGGCCGAAGACCTGGACCGCGACGCTCTCGGGCGTCGTGCGGACGCCGACCTTGGCGCCGGTGTAGTAGCTCGGCAGGATCGCGGTCGAGCTGCGCCCGTCGAGCGCCTGGGCGTACGCGCCGTACTGCGGCATCCCGACCCCGTGCCCGAAGCCCGAGCCCTTGATCGTGAAGCTCGACGGGACCGCCTGCACGGTGACCTTGAACGTCGAGCTCACCGCGCTCGCGTTGTAGTTGACGATCCGGTACGTCGTCGTGCCCTTCGGATAGATCGTCCGCGACCCGACCCCGTTCGTGATGGTGATGTCCGCGGCGTCGGTCCACGTGCCGGAGACGACCTTCTGCAGCCGGACCGTCGCGGACGGTACGTTCGCCCCGTCCTTGGTGTACGTCGCGCGGACCACCGTGGTGCCGCCGCTCGAGATGGTCGTCGGGCCGGTGATCGTGCCCGTCACCGCGGCCGTGGCCGCGTGCGCCGGTGTCGCGACGACCACCGCCCCGAGCGCGAGCACGAGCGACGCGGCTCCTGCGGTGAGTCGTCGCCAGACGGTCTTCCTGTGTTCCCCCATGCCTCCAGCGTGCGCCTGTCGGGCGCGCCCGGCAACGGGAGAAAACGGTCAGTCGCGGGTGCGCTCCGACGTCGCGGCGGGGACCGGGGCGGGATCGGCGGCGGGCTCGGTGGTGGGCTCCTGCGCGCTGACGGCCGCGGGTCGCGGGTTGCGCGCCACGACGTTCGCGGGGCGGGTGAGGCCCGCGCGCACCGCGTGGCGCAGCCGCTCGTGGAACCGCTTCTCGACGAGGTAGTGGATCGCGGCCGCGAGCGCGAGGCTCACCACGACGGCGAGCGCGAGGACGACGTAGGCCGGGAGCGAGTCGTACGCGACGTCGATGACGAAGAACCCGAACTGGCCGTGCACGAGGTACAGCGGGTACGTGAGCGCGCCGAGGACCGTGAGCCAGCGCCACTCGATCCCGGCGAGCGGGCCGGCGCTGACCGCCCAGACGGCCAGGACCATGACGAGGAGGATGAGCGCGGTGACGGTCGGGGACACCGGCTGCCCGACCAGCTCGGTCGCGCGCCCCGCGTACGCGGTGACGTGGACGAGGCACAGCACGAGGTTGAACCCGACGCCGAGCCAGACCACGAGGTCGCCCCCGTCGCGGTAGACGAGGAAGAGCATCATGCCGAGCGCGAAGTAGGGCGCGTACGTCGGGATGAGGAGCGAGGTGAGCAGGGCCTGGTCGGTGACGTCCGCGAGCTCGGCGAGCAGCGGCCAGAGGACCGCGAACGCGATGACGCGGCGCCGCGTGATCCCGACGAGGATGAACACGCCGACGAGCAGGTAGAACTTCAGCTCGGGCCACAGGGTCCAGAAGGCGCCCTGCGCGTTCTGGACGCCGAACGCCTCCTGGATCATCGTGAGGTTGAGCAGGGACTCGCGCGGGCTCAGCTGGCGGCCCGAGGTCCAGAAGTACTGGAGCCCGAGGGTGAGGAGCACGGCGGCCCAGTACGCGGGGAAGAGGCGCGAGACGCGCGACGCCGCGAAGTCCTCGACCTTGCGCCCGTAGGCCGTCATGAGGATGACGAAGCCGCTGATGATGAAGAAGAACTCGACCCCGAGGAAGCCGTAGCGCGTCACCTCGTTGAGCGTGGGGAAGACGGTGCTCGGCTCGGTCCCCCAGTACGGGGTGCTGATGCCCGTGAAGTGGTAGCCGACGACGAGCGCTGCCGCGAGGAAGCGGAGGCCGTCGAGTCCGCGCAGCCTGGAGGCCGGGCGAGGGGGTGGTGGGGTCACCGGAGAACTCTAGCGCGCACGTGGTACGGTGCCGGATTCGTCCCGCTATTCCTCCGGCGGTCCTCGCCCGGTGTACATTGCGCGCACGCGCGCCGACGACGGTGCGCCGCGGGGGGCGGGCGCGTGGTCGGCCTCCCGTCGTCACCTGGGAGGTCCAGTGCTCACAGTTCTTCGTCGGGGCGTGTGCTCCGTGGTCGCGGCAGGTGTCGCCGCGATCGTGGTCAGCGCCTCGGTGCCGGCGGTCGCCACGGCGGCCCCGAGCGTCCCGTCCGTCGCCGTCGCCGCAGCCGCGCCGGCCAAGCCGACGGGTCTCAAGCACGTGCAGATCACGTCGGGCCAGACCGCGACGTTCTCCGTGAAGAAGGTCAGCGGCCTCACGTACACGTGGCAGTACAAGGCGTACGACGACGCGCAGTGGCGCACGCTCGCCGGCAAGACGGGCGCGTCGATCACGATCAAGGGCACGTCCGCGCGCGACGCGTGGCAGGTCCGCGCCGTGGCCCGCAACGGCTCCGGCCAGACGGCGACCTCGGGCTGGGCCTACCTCCTCGTCCACTCGACGATCAAGGACCCGTACGCGGTCGGCGCCCCGGCGTGGCTCACGCGCTGGACGACCGGCGTCCTCGACACGAGCTACGGCTCGTCGAGCGTCGTCGGCTCCGGCGTCGCCCTGCGCGACCCCGCCGACGCGGACCCGTTCTCGAACCTCCGCTTCGCGTTCCGCGACGCCTCGGGCGCCTGGAGCACCGCGACGGTGAAGAAGACGGCGGTCGACACCGCGTCGGGGACGATCGAGTACACGCTCACGGCCAAGCCCTCGGCCGCGGCGCGGGCCTCCGCGGTCGGCGACGTGTGGAAGGTGCGCGACGCGAGCACGAACGAGTACGAGTACTTCGCGACCGAGTAGTCGCGAGCAGTCGTCGGGGGACGAGGGCCGGGTACCGCGCGCGGTACCCGGCCCTCGTCGTCCCCCGGGTGGCTCGGCCGTCCTCGGAGGTGGTTCACCTATGATGCGGAGGTCCGGTCAGAGAGTCACGAGAGGTCCTCGTCGGTGCCCCTTCCCGTCATCATCGCCGTCCACCAGCTCGGGTACGGCGGCGTCACCAACGCCGTGCTCGACCAGTCCACGATGTTCTCCCTCGCAGGGCACCCGACGACGATCGCGACGCTCACCGACTCGCCGGGCCAGCACCGCCGCGTCGAGGAGCTGCGCGCGAACGGACGCCTGCACGCCGACGTCGAGGTGCTCAACCTCTTCGAGGACACCGCGCGCCGGCAGACGCTGCTCCCGGCCCGCGCCCGCGGGCTCACCGGCAGGGCGGGGCGCCTCACGGCCCGCGTGCGCGACCGGGTGCTCCTGCAGAGCGAGCCGGGCGTCGACAAGACCGGCCCCTACGTGCGCTACTTCGGCCCGGACGGCGACTTCGTCAAGCTCGTCCGGCTGACGAAGGAGGGCGAGACCACCTCTGTCGACACCTTCGACGGTCGCCGCCGCGTGCGGCACGACGAGTACGCGGACGGGCGCCTGCGCCGCCGCGAGTCCTTCGACGTGACCTCCGGCGAGGTGAACCAGGAGCAGTACTTCACGCCCGACGGCTACTGCTACATGTCGCGCTGGACCGCCCCGGGGACGGGCAAGGGCCAGGGCGTCTACGTCTTCGACCGCCGCCGGCGGCGCGTGCAGCGCTTCGCCGGCCTCCCGGACTGGGGCAGCGCCTGGCTCGAGGACGTCGCGCGCCGCCAGCCCGAGAAGCCGCTCCTCCTCGCGGAGACCCCGAGCGTGATCCCCAAGGTCGCCCGCCTCCCCGAGGACGCGGCGTACCGCACCGGGATGCTCCACAACAACCAGTGGTCCTACCCCCACCAGCCGGGCAGCGCGCTGCGCGGCGACCACGAGGCGATCTTCGCCGCGCTGGACACGCTCGACGGGCTCGTCGTCCTCACCGCCGAGCAGCGCGACGACATCGTCGGGCTCGTCGGGCACGCCGAGAAGATCCACGTCGTGCCCAACACGGTGCACGTCCCGGACGAGCCCGACGTCGTGCCCGACGACCGGCTCGTCACCGTGGTCTCGCGCCTCGCGGCGCAGAAGGCGCTCGACGAGGCGGTCATCGCCTTCGGCCGCGTGGTCGAGCGGGTGCCGGACGCACGCCTGGAGATCTACGGCCGCGGCCCCGACAAGGCGCGCCTGGCCTCCGTGATCGAGGAGCAGGGGCTCTCGAGGAGCGTCGTGCTCAAGGGCCGCACCGAGGAGCCCGCCGCCGTCATGGCGCGCAGCGTCTGCACGCTGTCGACGTCCCGCTGGGAGGCGATGCCGCTGTCGATCCTCGAGTCCGAGGCGCTCGCCACCCCGGTCGTGTCCTACGACTGCCGGTACGGGCCCGCGGCCCTCATCGAGGACGGCGTGACCGGTCGGCTCGTGCCGATGGGCGACCGGGCCGCGCTGGCCGACGCCGTGGTCGACCTGCTCGAGAACCCGGACGCGGCACGCGCGATGGGCAGGGCCGCGCGCTCGGTCGTCCTCGCCGAGCACACGCGCGACGCGGTCACGGGGCAGTGGGAGAGCTTCTTCGACGGCGTCGTCGGCCGCGCGGGGCGCGGGACGCGCTGAGCCCGGCCGTGCCGTCCGCCCCGCGGGGCGGACGGCGGCGCGCGGTCAGCCCAGCGCGGCGGCGTCCTCCGCGGCGTCCCCGTCCTCGGGTGCCGCGGCGTCGTGCCCGGAGCGGGCGGCGGCGCCCACGGGCCCGGTCTCGACGAGCGCGCGGACCGCGGCGAGGAACGTCTGCTCGTAGCCCTCGTAGGGCAGGTCGCCGAGGTAGTAGGTGCGCAGCTCCTTGCGCGTCCCGGCGAGCGGGTCGTCCCCGACGGCGCTGCGGACCGCGGCGCCGATGGTCGACGGGTCGTCGCCGTGCGCGAGGTATCCGGCGCGCGCGAGGGGGAACTCGGCGAGGAACGCCGCGGTCGAGCCCGGCTGCATCTTGAGGATGACGAACGGCTTCTCGGAGAACAGGAAGTCCGCGGGCACCGACGACACGTCCGTGACGAGCACGTCGGCCTCGTTGAAGCACTCCGGCAGGGTGCGCCCGGCGGACGCCGCCTCGCCGAACACGTGGGGACGTCCGGAGGACGCCGCGTCGGCCGCGAGGAGCTCCTCGATCGCGGCGATCTGCTGCGCCGAGGCCGGCTGGCCCGCCGAGTACGGGTGGGGTCGGAAGGTGACCGTGAGGCCGTGGTCGAGCAGCGCGCGCACGATCTCCGTGCCCACGGGCAGCGAGCCGTAGTTGGCGTCCGCCTGGAAGCCCGTCCACGTCGGCGCGTAGAGCGCCGTGCCGGCGGCACGCCGGACCACGGGGCGCTCGATGCCGACGACCTGCGGGCGGCCGACGATCTCGAACTTGTCGAGCGGGATCCGCACGCCGTGGTTCGCGTAACGGTCGATGCCCGCCTGGCCCGCGACGAAGACCTTGTCGAACATCGCGGTCACGGGGTTGTAGCTCGCCGGCTTGTCGCTGTCGCCGTGCAGGAGCTGCACGTGCGTGACGTCCTGGTAGCGCACGTTGTGCGTGTTCTTCGCGCCGTTGTTCACGTACAGCGCGACGCGGAAGCTCGGGACGTGGAGCGCGTCGAGGTCGGCGAGCGAGGGGGTCGCGACGACGGGCAGCGACGTCGTGCGCGCCGCGGCCTCGGCGAGGGCGTGCTCGCGCGCGACGACGACGATCCGGGCGTCGACCCGCTCGAGCACGGAGGCCCACGCCGCGAGCTGGTACTCGGTGCCGCCCGGGCCCGTGATGTAGAGCATCACCTGCGGGGCGTACGCCTCGAGGGCGGCCCGCAGCTCGCGCTCGCGCCGGGCCCGGACGCGCGGCGCCGTGAGGACCGACACCGCCTCGGCCCCCGCGACGACGAGGACACCCACGAGGACGACGACGTCGACCACCGGCGGGAGCCACGGGGCGAAGGAGAGCAGCGCGACGAGCACGAGCGAGAACGCGACCTGCCACGGGCCGAGGTGCGAGCTGCGCGGCATGGCCGGACCGCCCGGGAGCCCGTGGACCAGGCGCCCGGCCTGGCGCCACGAGCGCGCGACGACGGCCTCGACGGCCACCGTCAGCGCGACGACGGCGCCCGCGACGAGCGCCGGCCACGCGTCCGGCACGCGGGCCGCGAGCACCGCGACGGCGGCGGCGAGCAGGATCCGCGCCGCGCCGTAGGTGCCGAGCAGACCGAGCGCGGGGCGCGCGAGCCGCGGGCGCAGGATCGCGGCGATCGCGAGCACGCCGACGAGGACGAGGCCGGTGGCCCAGGCCTCGGGCGCCGTGGTCGCCGCGACGACGAGCGCCGCCGCGGCGACCACGTTGACGAGCACGGTTCGAAGGGTCGGCCAGGTCGAGCGGACCGTGTCGACAAGAGCGTTCATGCGGGCGTTCCCTCGCGAAGGTGCGGGCTACTGGCGGACGACGAGGTTCCGGGAGTCGACGTACCGCCCGACCGGCGAGGCGAGCATCTCGATGACCGCCGCCACGTGCTCGGGCTGCATGATCGTGCTCGGGTCCTCCTCGGGCGCGAGCACGCGGCGCAGCGCCGTCGCGGTGCGCCCCGGCGAGATGCACACGACGCGCGTGCCGTAGATCGCGAGCTCCTCGCGCATGACCTCGCTCATGTTGATCATCGCGGCCTTGGACGCCGAGTAGGTGAGCCAGCCGGACCGGCCGTTCATGCCCGCCGTCGACGCGATGTTCACGACGAGGTCGAACTGCGTGCCGTGGTGGAGCAGCTCCTGGACCAGCGTGAACGGCGCGTAGAGGTTGACCGCCATCGTCCGCTCGAAGTCGGCGAAGTCGACCTGTTGGAGCGGCACGGGCTTGGTGTACCCCGCGTTGTTGACGAGGACGTCGACGCTGCCGTGCTCACGCGAGATCTCGCCCACGAGCGCGATGATCGCCTCGCGGTCGGCGAGGTCGATCGTGTAGGGCACCAGGGTGACGCCGCGCGGGTTGTCGGCGCGCAGCTCCTCGACGGCCGACGTGAACTCGTCCGACGCGCGCGCGAGCATGAGCACGGTCGAGACGTCCGCCTCGGCGTTCGTCATGAAGCGGCGCACCGTCTCGAGGCCGATGCCCTTCGAGGCGCCCGTCACCAGGAGTGTCTTACTCATTCCAGTCGTCTTCCCCACCCGTCAGGAGGTACGTCGCGAGTCGCACGTCGGTCGGCGTCGTCACCTTGATGTTCCGGTCGCTGCCGTCCACGAAGCGCACGTCGTGGCCGGCCACGGCCACGAGCGTCGCGTCCTCGGTGAACAGCCGGTCCTCGCGGCGCGCGAAGGCGTGCGCGTCCTCGAGGTCGGCCCGGGAGAACTTCTGCGGGAGCTGGACGTTGCGCAGCGTCGAGCGCTCGAGGTAGCCGGTCACGCGACGCGACTCCGGCTCCACGGGGGCGACCGTGAACGGGATCTCGAGCATGAGCGAGACGTTGCGGTGCTCCGAGGCGACGAGGCGCGCGAAGTCGGCCGTCTCCACGAGCGGGCGCGCCGACTCGTGGATGACGACGTCGTCGTTCGTGACGTGCTCGAGCATGCGCGCGACGGACTCGTGACGGCTGGTGCCCGCGGGCACGTACGTCACGGGCGTCTTGATCGCGTAGTCGGTCACGACCTTCTCGACCTCGTCGCGCCACCCCTCGGGGTAGTTGAGCACGATCTGGTCGATCTCGGGGACGGCGTCGGCGGCGACGAGGGAGTACACGAGGATCGGGATGCCCTTGACCTTGATCAGCTGCTTCGGCTGTCCGGCCGCGACGCGGGCGCCCACACCCCCGTTCAGCAGGAGCAGGGAGTACACGGTTGTCGTACCTCCGTGGGTCTCGAGGGGGAGTGGTCAGCCCTGGTGGGCGAGCCAGTGGTCGCGGCCGGGGACGAAGTCCGCCGACCACGGCTTCGTCGAGTCCGCCCAGTGCCAGAGCAGCGGGGACTCGACGTGCTCGCGGCCGGGCACGTGCGCCCAGGCGGCGTCGATCACGGCGCGCGACGGCCCGGCGAGCAGGTGCAGCGCCGCGCGGTCGTCGAGCCGGTACGTGCGCATGGCGGGGATGAGCTCGTCCGCGACGCGGTCCTCGCGCAGGCGCGCGAGGTCGAGGACCATGACGTCCGTGTCGAACGCGTCGAAGTCGAACACGTGCCGCGAGTGGATGACGCGGTAGAACTCGTACGCCGTCGTGGGCTCCGGGTCCATCGCGCGGGCGGCGCCGTACAGCACGGCGAACCCGCTCGACGACGTCCCGGACGCGGTGCGCGCCGCGAGCACGGAGTCGCCGAGGTCCGTCGCGGCGAGCGTCGCGACGTCGCCGACGACCGCGGCCGCGACGGGCAGCAGGACCGCGCGGTCGACGGGGACGAGCTCGGCGAGGAGCACGCGGTCGACCGCGCGCCCGTCGGACAGGCCGAGCGGGGCGGTGTCGAGCGCGGTCGTGTCGATCCACGTGACCGTCGCGCCCTCGACGTCGAGCCCGGCGGGGCGCGCGCCGCGGGCGACGACCCAGGCGCGCACCGGCGCCGACGTGCCCGCCACGACGGAGCGGAGCACCGGGGCGACCCGGGCGACCTCCGACGCGGTCGGCGTGAGGACGACGTCGACCGCGCCCTCGGCCGCCGCCGGCACGGCGGGACGGAACGGCAGCGCGAGGTCGTGCGCGGCGGTGCCGTGCGGCTCGAGCGGCGACGTCTTCGCGTGACGCGCCTCGGCGGCCGCGACCTCGTCGGCGACGGTCTCGCTCCACAGCGCGTAGACGTCCTCGCGGGACTTGCCCTCGAAGATCGCGGTGACGATCGGCTGGAGACGGTCGCGCATGCGGGTGCGGATCGCGTCGAAGTCGGGCTGCGAGAGGCGGAACAGGCCGTTGAAGCGCACGTCCGCGTTGTTCTTCGGCTCGAAGTCGACGTCGAGGCCGAGCGAGCGCGACGGCAGGTAGCAGTGCAGGCGCGTCGTGACGACGTCCGTGTAGTTGCGGCGGTACCGCTCGAGGAGGGCGACCGCGTCGCGCATGTTCTCCGTGAAGTCGCGCTTCTTCACCTCGGGGTACGACTGCCGCACGTTCTCGTGGCCCTTGGGGACCGGGCTGCGCATCACGTCGACGTAGACCGTCGCGGGCGCCGGCTTCGACTCGAGGTCGGGGAACACCGTGTTCACCGTCGTGGTGAGGCAGCCGGAGAAGAAGGCCGGCACGCCGAGCGAGAGGAGCAGGTCGACCGTGGTCCAGTCGCGGCAGCCGATGGGCCCGTGCGCCTTGAGGTACTCGATGCCCTCGGGCGTGAGCAGCTCGCGCTTGTTGCAGTGGAACGAGACGAAGATCGGGTTGAGGTTCGGGTGCAGCGGGAAGTCGAACCGGTCGAGCCCGAAGATCGCGTGCATGTGCCAGCCGAACTCGAGCAGCCACGTGTTCTCGGGGAACGCCTGGTAGGTGGTCGAGTCGCGGTCGACGGTCACGAGCTCGACGTCCGCGGACACGCCGTTGAGCCGGAGCTCGGGGCGCACGCGCTGCTGCATGTCCTCGACGAAGCCGACCACGTCGTCGTCGCCGTGGAAGCGCAGGTCCTGGTGGCGCACGACGTGGCCGAGCGACGCGAGGGTCTGGATCTGGTCGCCGATGTTCTGCGACGCGCGCACGCGGCCGGGCTGGACGTAGTCGATGAGGCCGAAGACGACGCGACCCGGCTCGGGCGCGGGCGCCGTGACGTCGCGCTCGGCGCCGACCCACTTGCGGTCCCACTCGATCTCGGACCGGCCGATGGGCCAGGCGTCGTCGCCCACGGCGTCCTGGCGCTCCTCGAGGCGCGCGTACGCCTGGTCGGCGAGGCGCAGCTCGTCGGCGTCGAAGAGGTACTTGTACAGCTCGAACCACTGGCGGGGCTCGAGGGCGTCGGCGGGGCCGGCGAGCGCGGCGCGGCCGAGCTCGACCCCGCGCGCGCGGTCGACGGCGAACAGCGAGCGCACGCGCTCGAACCACGCGTGCTCGAGCGCGAGCTCGTCGCCCGCGGCGTCGAGGTGGTGCACGGCGAGGTCGGGGAAGCCGCGCTTCTGCGCGACCACGCCCGCGGCGAGGTGGCCGACCGTCGCGGACGCCGGGTCGGCGACGAGGGCGTCGGCGAACGACTGGGCGGCCGCGGTGCGCTTCTCGCCGAGGAGCGTGCGCACGGTGCGGACCGACGACGCGGCGAGGCCGCGGCCGTGCCGGACGTCGTCGAACAGCGGCGTCCCCGGGCGCTTGGCCGCGCGGCGGAGCTTGTCCGCCGGGTCGGGCGAGGGGAGGTCGCGCGGGGCGCGCTTGCGCACCGGGCGGTCCTCCGCGGCGGCGAGGAGTCGCTCGTACGCCTCCGACCAGCGCGTCGAGCGGGCGGCGACGGCGCGCACCTGGTCCTTCGTGGCGATCGGCAGTCGGCTCGCAGCCAGTCGGCGGAGCTTGCGGAAGCGGGGCAAGCGAACACTCCTCGGTCGGTGGGCGCTGTGACGGTGGATCGGGCCGTCGCACCGCGCGGGTGCTGTCCGGCAGCGGGGCGCGCAGGAGCGCCCTCGGGTGCCGAGTGTACGGCCACGGCGTCACGGGGGTCGCACCCCCGTGCGGCGTGCACGGAATCTCTACGTCCGTGCACCTCGGGCGGCTCTGGGGGGCCGATCCCGGCGGATATAGTGGCCGAGGCGCAGGCCGAGCGGCGCTCCGCCCGGCCTGGTGCCGATCCCGTTCCCTTTCCCAGATGGGTGCAGACGTCCGTGACCGCGACCCCGTCCACGAAGTCCGACGACGCGGTCGGCGACCGGAGGCCGGCGCGCCGGGAGCCGCAGCCGCCCCCGCCGATCGACCGCCGGTACGACGAGCAGTGGGTCCGGCAGACCGTCGGCGCGAACGCGCTCGAGCCGATGGGCGTGCGTCCGCCGCTGCGCGAGTACGTGCGCCAGCTGTGGCGCCGACGCTCGTTCATCCGCGTCCTCGCGTCCTCGAAGGCGTACGCGCGCAACCAGAACAACTACCTCGGGCAGGCGTGGTCGATCCTCACGCCGGTGCTCAACGCCGCGGTCTACGTCCTCATCTTCGGGTTCATCCTGCAGGTCGCGCGCGCGGGCATCGAGAACACGATCGCGTTCATCGTCGTCGGCACGTTCATGTTCCGGTTCTTCGAGTCGTCGATCAGCGCCGGGTCGAAGTCGATCCGCAGCAACCTCAACCTGGTGCGCTCCGTGCACTTCCCGCGCGCGGTGCTGCCGGTCGCGGGCGTGCTCGCGGAGCTCACGGTCCTGGGGCCCGCGCTGATCGTGATGTGCGCGATCTCGTGGGCGTCGGGCCTGCTGCCGTTCGAGGGCGACGTGCCGATCACGTGGCGCTGGCTCCTGCTCGTCCCGGCGGTCCTGCTGCTGTGGCTGTTCAGCACGGGCTGCGCGTTCCTCGTGGCGCGGTGGGTCGCCATCACGCCCGACCTCAACAACATCATCCCGTTCGTCATGCGCTTCGCGATGTACGGGTCGGGCGTCATCTTCAGCATCGACCGGTTCGTCGGGGCCTACTCGTGGGGCTGGATCCTCGAGTACCAGCCCGTCGCGGTCTACCTGTACCTGGCCCGCTCGTCGATCCTCAACGAGCCCGCGTACCCGCCGGACGCGACGATGTGGGCGTTCGGCGCGGGCTGGGCCGTGCTGTTCCTCGTGGTCGGGTTCCTGGTCTTCTGGCGCGGTGAGGAGAGGTACGGCCGTGACTGACACGAGCGACGCAGAGATCGACTTCGAGATCGACCCCGAGGACCTCGAGGGGGGCCCTCCGGTCAGCACCGAGATCGGCGCGCCGTCCCTCCTCGTGGACGACGTCCACATCACCTACCGCGTGTTCGGCGCCAAGCGCGTCGGCCACGCGACGGGCGACAAGAGCGGCTCCGTCGTGTCCCGCGTCCTGCGCCGGGGGCGCCGCCGCCCCGCGGCCGTGCGCGAGGTGAAGGCCGTGCGCGGCATCTCCTTCGTCGCCCACCACGGCGAGTCGATCGGCATCGTCGGGATCAACGGCTCGGGCAAGAGCACGCTGCTGCGCGCCATCGCCGGGCTCATCCCGCCCGCGCAGGGCTCGGTGTACGTCGCAGGGGAGCCCGCGCTGCTCGGTGTGAACGCCGTGCTCATGGGCGACCTCACCGGCGAGCGCAACATCATGATCGGCGGGCTCGCGCTGGGGCTGACCCCCAAGCAGGTCCAGGAGCGCTACGACGAGATCGTCGACTTCGCCGACATCGGCGACTTCGTCAACCTCCCGATGAAGGCTTACTCCTCCGGCATGAGCGCGCGCCTGCGGTTCGCGATCTCCGCGTCCGCCGTGCCGGACATCCTCATGATCGACGAGGCCCTCGCGACGGGCGACGCGACGTTCCGGCAGAAGAGCAAGGCGCGGATCGACGAGGTGCGCCAGGGCGCCGGCACGGTGTTCCTCGTGAGCCACTCGATCGCGACCATCGAGAGCATCTGCTCGCGCGTCCTGTGGGTGCACAAGGGCCAGCTCGTCATGGACGGTCCCGCGGACGTCGTGTGCGAGGCGTACAAGGACTTCGTCCGCCGGATCAAGCGCTACCGCCAGGACGTCGCGACCCGCGCCTGAGGCTCGCTGCCCGCATCGTGGGCCCGCGCGCGCCCGCGGGCTAGACTCTGACCGTCTCCTCGACGGGCGAGGGGCCACCGAGAGCGAGCCGGACCGGGGGCGACGTCGCGCAGCGGTCCGGTCCGAACCGACCGACCGAGGACGACCGATGAGTGTGAGGACCGCCGTCGCGGAGCACATGACCGTCGGCGCCCGCCTGCACGCGTCGCGGCTCCTGCACGGGCAGGCCGGCTGGCAGACGACCCTGCGCGAGGCGGCGCGCCGGCTCGGTCATCTCGCCGTGCCGCGCGGGTACCGACCCGTCGGACCGCGACGGGTCCTCGGCCGCGTCGTCGACCGCTTCGACTCCTGGCAGGCGCGCGAGGACACGCTCCGGACCGTCCGCGCGGCGCTCGACGAGCACGGCGTCCCGTACGCGATCCTCGAGGACGCGCCCGCGCTCCTCGTCGTGCCCGCCGTGCACGAGCCCGACGTGCGCCGCGCGCTCGCGCAGGTCGCCGAGCCGGAGTGGTGCGTGCGCGTCGACGGCGCGCGTCACCGGACCCCGCTGAGGGGCTGGGCGGTGCAGGGCGGCCGCGCGTCGGCCCTCGCGGTCTTCCGGGTGCTCGTGGCGCCGCGCGGCACGCCGCTCGGCGGCGAGGCGGAGCGCGTCGAGATCGAGCTCTGGACGGCGGTGACCGGGACGGACGTGCCGCGGCTCGACGGCGGCACCCACGTCCCCGGGACGCTCGTCCCGCCGCGGCCCAACGGCACGGCGGCCTACGTGACCCCGCGCGCGTGGCAGGGGGCGCAGCAGCGCGAGGACCGCCGGCTCGTGCCCGCGGCGCGGCTGCAGGCCGTGCGCGAGCCCGTCGACGTCGTCTACACGTGGGTCGACGGGACCGACCCGGCGTGGCAGGCCGAGCGCGAGCGCGCCGAGGCGGGGCTGCCCGCCGGCGCCGTGAACCCCAACGCCCTGAGCGCGTCGCGGTTCCTCGGGCACGACGAGCTGCGGTACTCGCTGCGCTCGGTCGAGATGTACGCGAGCTGGGTGCGGCACGTCCACGTCGTCACGTGCGGGCAGGTGCCCGGCTGGCTGGACACGTCGAGCGGGCGCGTGTCCGTCGTCGACCACCGGGACATCTTCAGCGACACGAGCGCGCTGCCCGTGTTCAACTCCCACGCGATCGAGTCCCAGCTCCACCACGTGCCCGGGCTCGCCGACCGCTACCTGTACCTCAACGACGACGTGTTCTTCGGGCGCCCCGTCGCGCCCGAGCTCTTCTTCGAGGGGAACGGCCTCTCGCGCTTCTTCGTCTCGCGCTCGCTGCTCGACCTCGACCCGCCGAGCGTGCGCGACCTGCCGGTCCTGTCGGCCGCGAAGCACAACCGCGAGCTCGTCGAGCACCTCACGGGGCGGACCGTGACGAACAAGGTCAAGCACACGCCCCACCCGCAGCAGCGCGCGGTGCTCGAGGAGCTCGAGGCCGCGTACCCCACGATCTTCAAGCAGCTCGTCGGGTCCCGGTTCCGCGACCCCGCGGACCACTCTGTCGCGTCCGCGCTGCACCACTGGTACGCCTACGTCACGGGGCGCGCCGTCGAGGGCGCCATCGCGTACGAGTACCTCGACCTCGCGAGCGACGAGGCCGTGCTGACGCTCAACCGGATCTCGCGGTCGCGCGAGTTCGACGTGTTCTGCCTCAACGACACGAACCTCTCGCCCGAGGACCGCGAGCGGCACTCGCGCATGCTGCGGCGGATGCTGCAGGAGTACTTCCCGCTGCCGTCGGCGTTCGAGCGCCCCGGCTCCTGACCGGCGTCAGGAGCGCAGCGTGTCCCGGGCCGCCCGCGCGGCGTCGGCCAGCCGCGTGGTGAGGCTGCGCCGTCCGCTCGCGGGCGCGCGCCCGACCACGGGGGCGCCGTCGTCGTCCGTGAGGTCCCAGTACGGCGACCGGGTCACCGTCGAGGCGTCGGGCTTGTAGAACGGGCGGTGCAGGGACAGGTGCGGGCGCTCCCACGCGACGTCGCGCCGCAGGACGCGGGCCGGGACGCCCGCCGCGACGACGTTGTTCGGGATCCGGCCGGTGACGAGGCTGCGGAAGCCGACGACGCTCCCGCTGCCCACGCTCGCGCCGCCGAGCGCGACGGCCTCGCGGCCCATCCACACGTGGTCGCCGATCGTGATGTCCCGCGCGGGGTTGACGCGGCGTCCGGAGCGCACGTCGAAGATCGGGTGCCCGTCGTCGCTGCGGAGCTGGTTCGCGCTCGCGAACATCACGTCGTCGCCGACGGTCACCGTCGCGCCCTCGACCGCGGAGACCAGGAGGACCGACGTGGTCGTCACGCGCTCGCCGAGGGTGACGGTCGCGTCCTGGCCCACCCGGATGGTGACCTCGATCGCGCGGCCCGTGCCGCCGCCGAGGTGCACGGTGCCGTCCGAGCAGTCGAAGCGCACGCTCAGGCGCTTGAACCGCGCGCTCGGGTCGACGACGAGCACGTTCCGCTCGCCCGCGAAGAGCACGTCCACGCGCGTCGCCGGCCCCGTGGGGTGCTCGCCCGCGAACTCGATCCGGTTCCCGAGGTCGTCCGCGTAGGGGGCGAGCTCCCTGATCGTCGTCGGCATGGGTCGGGAGTCTAGCCGGACGACGCGCGCCGGCACCGGCCCGCGTCGCGCGCGGGGCGCCCTAGACTGGCGGGCACCAGCGGCCGGGTCGAGGCCGCGTCGTCGGGAAGGGGAACCGCATGTCCGGAGGGGGCGCCGTCGCGTGACGGGCGGAACCTTCCCACCGCGTCTCGCCGCCGTGCTCGTCACGCGGGACGACGCGGGCACCGTCGTCGACCTGCTCGACTCGTTCGCGGCGCAGGGGCCGGAGTGGGCCGCGCTGCGCGTGGTCGTCGTGGACACCGGCTCGGCCGACGGCACGCCCGCCGTCGTCGCCTCCTGGGCCGCGTCGCACCCGCAGGTCGTCGTCCTGCCGCCCGCCGCCGACGTCGCGGCGGCGCGCGACGCGGCCGTCGCGCACCTGCGGGACGAGGACCAGGGACCTGCCTGGGTCACCTTCCCCGACGCGCGCGACGTCTGGGAGCCGGGGTACCTCGCCGCGGTGGCGCACAGCGTCTCGACCGCGCGGTCCGCCGTGGTGCTCGCGCGCCCGGTCGTCTGGGACCCGGTCGCGGGCACGGTCGAGCCCGCGCGCGGGGGAGAGGGGCCGTTCGAGGCGCGGGGCGCCGTGGTCGACCTCGACACCCGGCCCGCCCCGGTGACCGACTCCCTGCGCACCGCGTTCCTGCCCCTGGACGCGCTGGCGGCCGTGGGCTCCGACCCCCGGCTCGTGCCCGGCTTCCTCGACCAGGACGTGCTCGCGCGCGTCCTGCTCGCCGCGCCCGACCGGCGCGTGGGCCTCGCCCGCCGCGCCGTCTACCGCTTCCGCGACCGGCTCGTCGAGGCGACCGGGGCGCGCGAGCCGTTCCGCGACCCGGCGCGGTTCACCACGGTCCTGCGCGACGGTCACCTGCGCCTCCTCGACGACGCGCGCGCCGCGACGGGCGCGGTCCCGCGGTGGGTCCAGCTCCTCGTGCTCGACGACCTCGGCACGTGCTTCCGGCCCGACGAGACCCTCTCGGGCCAGATGAACGCCGAGATGCACCACGTCCACGAGACGTTCCACGCGCTCGTCGAGCAGGTCGTGGCGCGCGTCGACGTCGACGTGCTCGACTCGCTCGACCCCGCGACCTTCCCGCTCGACCGCCGGATCGCGCTGCGCCGCGGCTACCGCGGCGAGACGTGGCACGAGGAGCCGGTCGTCCTCGAGAAGCACGACGCGCGGCGCCGCCTGGTCCGGCTCTCCTACCGCTTCACGGGCCCGGCACCGCGCGAGGAGCTGGTCGTCGACGGCGAGCCCGCCGCGCCGCACCACGCCACGACGCGCCAGCACGTGTACGCGGGCCGCGTGCTCCTGCGCGAGCGGATCCTGTGGGTGAGCAGCGAGGGGGCGTTCGAGCTGCGGCTCGACGGCCGTGCCGCACCGGTCGCGCGCGTGCGGACGCCCGCGTCGCGCCGCTCCTGGCAGCCCCCGGCGCTCGCCGCGTCGTTCGCGCGCAGGGAACAGGGCCCGGACCTCTCGGCGCCGGCGCTCCTCGCGCGCCTGCTCTCGCCCCGGTGGTGGGCGAACCGGCTCGTGCGCACGGTCGCGGCCTCCCCGCCCGTGCGCCGGCGCTACGGCGGCTCCTGGGTGCTCATCGACCGCGTCGACGCGGCGCACGACAACGCCGAGCACCTCTTCAAGCACCTGCGGCGCGAGGGGAAGGACGTCCGCGCCTGGCTCGCGCTGGAGCGCGGCACCCACGACTGGCGCCGGCTGCGCGCCGAGGGCAATCGCCGGCTGCTCGCCTACGGGTCGCTGCGCTGGAAGCTCGTGTGCCTCAACGCGACGCACGTCGTGTCGTCGCAGGCGGGGCCGTACGTCTACAACCCCGAGCTGCTCCGCCCGGTCGGCACGCCGTCGTGGCGCTTCGTGTTCCTCCAGCACGGCGTCATCGCGACCGACCTGTCGCGCTGGCTCAACCGGCGCGAGTTCGACCTGTTCCTCACGACGACGACGGACGAGTTCGCGTCGATCGCCGGCGACGAGTCGCTGTACCGCTTCACGACGCGCGAGGTCGCGCTCACGGGCCTGCCGCGGCACGACCGGCTCTTCCGGCTCGCGGCCGCGGCCGGCCCGGCGCAGCGGCGTCGCATCCTCGTCCTGCCGACGTGGCGCGAGTACCTGCTGGGGAAGATCGGGCCCAAGGGCGAGCGCGAGCTCCTCGACGACTTCGCCGGCACGAGGTACGCGCAGGCCTGGACCGGGCTGCTCCGGTCGCCGCGGCTCGCCGCGCTCGCGCGCGAGCACGACGCGACGATCGCGTTCATGCCGCACCCCAACGTGCAGCCGTACCTCGACCAGCTCGACCTCCCGGACCACGTCGAGGTGCTCAGCTACGGCGGCAACGACATCCAGGAGGTCCTCGTCAGCGCGCAGGTCGTCGTCACGGACTTCTCCTCCATCGTGTTCGACGCCGCGTACGTCGGCCGCCCGATCGTCTACTACCAGTTCGACCAGGCCGAGGCGTTCGGCGGCACCCACACCGTGCGGCAGGGCTACTTCTCCTACGAGCAGGACGGGTTCGGTCCCGTGGTCGCGACGCTGGACGGCGCGCTGGACGCCCTGGAGGACATCGCCGGCGCGGGCTTCGAGCCGTCGCCGGAGCACGCGGCCCGCATGGAGCGCACCTTCCCGGTGCGCGACGACGGGTCGTGCGCGCGCGTCGTGGACGCGATCGCCGCGATCGACCGCCCGGAGCCGCTGCGCGCGGCCGTGACGGCGCCGGTCGCGCCGCCGAACCGACCGACGCCCGGACCGGCGCACGGTCCCCGGACCGGCGGGCACCGCCCCGCCCCGACCCCAGGGGGTGCCCCGGCCGATGCCGTCGCCGTGGACTGACACCGCGCGCCGTGCCGCGCGCCGGCTGCTGCGGCGCGGGCCGGCAGCACCGGCCGCGCCGACGCCGCCGTCCGAGACCGCGCGCCGCCTCGCCGCGCGGGAGGGCCTGGAGCTCTCCGCGTACCAGGGCGGCACCGTGCTCACCGCGCTCGACGACGACGCCACGCCGTGGCGCATGCCCGCCCGCGCGGCCGACGCGGTCGCGACGGCGCTGGACGCCGCGGCGGTGCCGGCCTTCACGACCCAGCCGGCCTGGTCGCGCACCACGCAGTGGGGCGTGCGACGGGCGGACCTCCCGGCGGTCGTGCGCGCGCTGCGCGACGTGCTCGGGCCCGACGGCTTCTACGTCGCCTCCGACGACCTCGACGGGTCCCCGCGACTCCTCGCCGACGGGATCGCCGACGACGAGCTCGCGGCCCTGCGCCGGCTCTCCCTCTTCCGCTACGTCCGGTGCACCGCGACCCGGCGTCTCTTCGGCCCCGCGCAGGGCACGACGCTCGTCGTGTGGGACGAGGAGGACGGGACGCTGCGCGCCGCGGCGCGTTCCGGCGTCGTGCAGGAGGTCGAGGCGGGCGCCGCGCTCGAGCTGGTCTCCGCGCCGCGCTGGGACGGCGTGGCGCAGCCGCGGCTCGCGGTCACCGAGCGGCCCGACGCGCACGAGATCGACTTCCCCGTGGACGCGGTCTACCTGTGGGTCGACGACTCCGACCCGCGCTGGCGGGCCCGCCGGGACGCGGCGCGCGCCGAGGCGGGCGCGCCCCCGGTCGACGCCCCCGGCGACGAGACGCTGGCCGCGCACCGCTTCCGCGACCGCGGCGAGCTGCGCGCGTCGATGCGCTCGCTCGAGACGAACGCGCCGTGGATCCGCCGGATCTACCTGGTCACCGACGACCAGCGACCGGACTGGCTCGACGCCGACCACGGGCGCGTGCAGGTCGTCGACCACCGAGAGGTGTTCGCCGACCCCGGCCTGCTCCCGAGCTACAACTCGCACGCGATCAGCGCGCAGGCGCACCGGATCCCCGGCCTGTCGGACCACTACCTGCTCATGAACGACGACGTGATGATCAACAAGGCCGTCACGCCGTACGACTTCTTCACGCCCGAGGGCCACCTGCGCATCAGCTTCTCGCGCGTCGTGCGGCCGAACGTGCCGCGCGAGCGGCAGACCGCGCTCGAGCAGGCGCGCACGAGCACCGCCGAGCTCCTCGAGCGCGACCACGGGCGCCGCGTCACGGCGCTCTTCGGGCACGTCCCGGTGCCGCAGCGCCGCGACCTCGCGCGCGAGCTCGAGGAGCGGTACCCCGAGGAGATCGCGCGCACCGTCGCCCACCGCTTCCGCTCGCCCGACGACGTGGTCGTCAGCTCGTGGCTGCACCTGTACACGGCGCTGTTCACCGGCCGCGGCGTGCGCTCCGACCTGTCGTTCGGCTACTTCAACACGGGCGACCCCGACGTGCGCGCCCGCATGGACGCGATGACCGGCGTCCGGAACTTCGACGTGATCTGCCTCAACGACGTCCCCCCGGCCGACGGCGGCGAGGAGGCCGACCCCGGCTGGATCGTGTCCTGGCTCGAGAACCTCTACCCGTTCCGAGCCCCGTTCGAGCTCGACGACCCGTCCCGCGTCCCCTAGGAGCCCTGGTGCGCAAGCCGACCCTCACCGACGCCCTCACCGCCCTCGCGGCCCTCGCGGCGGTCGGAGCCGCCGTCGCCTTCGCCGCGTCGTCGGGCACCCTCGCGGGGGTCCTCCTCGCGACCGCCCTCGCGCTCGCCGTGCTGCTCGTGCGCAGCGTCGCGCGCGACCTCGGCCGCCAGCACGCGCGCACGACGTCGAGCGTCGCCGAGATCGCGTCGGGGCTGCGCCGCGTGGAGCGGACGACGCAGGACGGCCTCGCGAAGACCGACCAGGTCGTGGTCTCCGTGCGCCGCATGGCGCGGGTGGCGATCTCGCAGGGCGACCGTGTCGAAGAGCGTACGGACGCCATGTCCCGGCGGATCCTCGCCGACCTCAACGCCAGCCGCCTCCAGGCGCAGGACGCCGCCGTCCCGCCGGCGGTCGGGACGACCGGGTCAGACTGACGCCGCGGCGCCGACCGGCGCCGCGCCCTGCCACCACGGGCCCAGCGCCCCCGTCGAGCGCGTCGTGCGCCGCGCCGCACGCGCCGCGCCCCGCGCCGAGAGGCGCCGGTACTCGGCGGGGTCGGCGCGCAGCGCCGCGACGACCCGCGCGACGTCCTGCGGTGCGGCGTAGACGGCGCCGTCGCCGAACGTCGGTTCGAACCGCCGGTCGACCACCGCGACGCAGCCCGCGGCAAGCCCTTCGTCGAGGGTCCGGGTGGCGTCCGCGGTCACCGCGTCGGGGAAGCAGACGAGGAAGTCGACCTGGTTCATCAGCTCGCGGGCGGTGATCTCGCCCTTCTCGTGGACGAGCCACGCCGGCGGCACGGCGCCGAGCAGCTGCCGCAGGCGCGCGCGCCCGCCGAGGAGCCGGACGTCGACGCTGCCGTCGAGGGGCAGGACCGACGACAGGGTCTCGGCGTCCGCCGGCAGCGACAGCGCCGCCTCGTCGCAGACCCAGCCGACGACCGGGACCTCGCCCCGGAACCGCGTGCGGTCCGTCGCCCAGCGTCCGACGTCGAGCAGGTTCGGGTGGGGGTCGGCGACCACCCGCTCCGGCTCGACCACCTCGGCCACCGCGCGTCGGGCCTCCTCCGCGCCGGGCCACCAGTGCGGGGCGACGCCGAAGAGCGCGCGGGCGGTGCGGTCGACGTCGCGCGCCGTCCAGCGGTGGTCGCTCCCGTCGCCGGCGGTCGGGGGCGACTGCGCGACGACGACGACCCGCGACGGTCGCAGTGCCACGGGACGCGTCGACGGCCACTCGAGGAGGTCGGGCTCGCGCACGACGAGCGTCCCGACCTCGTCGGCCTCCTCGAGCGAGACCGCCGTCACGGTGCCGTCGGCGACGAGCCGCCGGAGCGAGACGGGGAGCGGAGCCCGGGTGGGCGCGGCGCTGCGCGGCGAGCGGAGCTGCACGACCCCCACGCGCGCGCCGTCGCGTGCGAGGGCCGACACCTCCTCGACCGCGGCGCGGGAGGCGCCGTCCTCGGCCGTCCAGTCGGCCGCGACGGCGACGTCGAGCGGCCCGTCGGGGTCCGCGACCCCGCGCAGGAACGGGCGCGGCGCCGAGAGGGGCCGGCGGGTGACGTCCGCGGGGACGAGGGGGGACTCCGCGCCGACGGCGACGCTCGCGTGCCAGTGGAGCATCGACGCGCGGTACTCGACGCGGGCCGGGTGCATCCAGCCGGGCCGGAAGTCTCCCCGCGAGAGCGAGTCGGGCTCGAGCCGCACGAAGGCGAGCGGCTCGGGCAGGTGGAGCCGGCGGCCGGGGAACGCCGCCTCCAGCCGGCGGTCGAACTCGGTGTCGGCGCTCTTGCGGACCCAGTCGAAGCGTCCCACGACGTCGAGCGCGGACCGGCGGAAGAGGTGGGAGGAGGCGTTCGGGCGCATCGTCACGTACCCCAGGTACTGGAACACGAGGTCGCTCGAGCAGCGCACGCTGACGCTCAGCGTGCGCAGGAGCCCGGGGTCGTCGAGGAGCGGGCGGACCTGCCGCTCGAGACGCTCCGGGTGCGACCAGTCGTCGACGTCCTGGAACGTGACGAACTCGCCGCGCGCCTCCTCGAGCGCGCGGTTGCGCGCCGCGTACGTGCCGCGGTTGACGGGCTGGGTGAGCACGCGGACCCGCGGGTCGCAGGCGGCGATCTCGGCGAAGAGCGGCGCGTGCTCCGGGCCCGACGCGTCGTCCACGACGAGCAGCTCGAGGTCCTCCCACGACTGCTCGAGGACGGAGCGCACGGCGGTGCGGATGTCGGGCCCGGGCCGGTAGGCGGGCATGACGACGGTGATCGTCGCGCCGCCCGCGGCGGGCGTCGTCGTCGCCGCGCTCAGCCGGTCGAACGGGGTCGGGCCCTGCGCACCGAGCGCGACCGGCGGCCCGCCGTGGGACGCGAGGGTCTCGCCGAGCCGCGCGAGCCAGGGCGCGGAGCCGACGCCGTGCCGGTGCCCGGCGAGGTCGGCCTGGAGGAACCGGCGGTTGGTGGGGGCGAGGTGCCGCAGCAGCTCGGCGTCGCGCGACAGCGCCTCCTGCTCCCCGCCGTGCCAGAGCATCTGGGCGAACCAGAACGCGTGCTTGCGCGTCCAGACGCCCACGGGCGCGAGCCGGCGCGCGTGGCGGTACAGCGCGATCGCGGCCGGGAGGTCGTCGGCGGTCGCCCGGTGCAGGCCGGCGGCGGCGGCGAGGCTGCACCACGCGGCCACGGTCTCCTCGTCCGCACCGTCGGCACCGTCCGCCGCGGCGCCGGTCCCGCCGTCGGCCGCGGCGACCGCGCGCTCGACGAGGGACGCGTACGTGGCGCCCGGCTCGACGACGTGCGCGATGACGTCCCGGACCGCGACGGACTGCATCTCGAGGGCGAGGCGGAGCAGCCGCGCGGCGGCCTCGTCCCGGGGCGCCCGCAGGGCGGCGCGCGCCGTGCTCGCCACGACGTCGGGGTCCGTCGGGGCGTGCCAGGTCGTCGTGCTGCTCATCGTCCGTCCTCCACCAGCGGGACGAGCTCCCGCTCCAGCTGTCCGCGCGCCGACATCGCGAAGGTGTTCGTGACGTGCGACCCCTGACGATAGACGAGCACGCCGTCGATCACCGGCGGGCACACGCTGTCGTCGCACAGGACGTCCGCGAGGTCGACGACGTCGACCCCGTCGACGCGCGCGGCGGCCGCGGAGAGCGCGACGGCGCCCGAACTCTCGACGCCCTCGGCGCGCGGGAACGCGCACGCGGCGAGGTCGTCCAGGTGCTCGGCCACGCACCGGTACACGTCCCCCTCCGCCGTCGGGGACGGCGCGGGGTTGTCGAGCAGCACGACGACGTCCGTGCCGGCGGCCTCGAGCGGTCGCCAGACCCGTTCCAGGCCGTCGACCATGGCCCGCCGCGAGAGCTCGCCGTCCGCGTCGTAGGCCGTGCTGTGCCGCTGGGAGACGACCACGGCGTCGGGCGGGTCCGCGAGCAGCCGGTCGAGGAGGTTCGCGTTGTACTCGCCGCACGCCTCGTACGGCCGGTCGTCGAGCCCGACGCGGATCGCGTCGGCGAACCCGCACGCGCTCTTCGTCGCGAGCTCGAGGTCCCACCCGCGCTCCTCGGCGATCGCGTGCACCGGTCCCGCCCACTGGAACGCCTTGGAGTCCCCGGCGAGCACGACGCGGGGGCCGTCACCGGGTGCGTCGAACGAGCACGGTGCGGGCTCCACGGCGTACTGGTCGGCCGCGCACCCGTCGGCCGCGCCCGGGGGCAGGTCCTCCGTCGCCCGCTCGGGGGACGGGCTCGTCGTCGTCACGCTCGTGACGAGCGACGGCGGGAGGTCCGTGCCGTCGGGCGCGAGGAGCGACGCGGCCCCGGAGGCGGTGCCGCCGGCCGCGCGGTCCGCGTCCGGGTGCCCCGCACCCGCCGCGAGCAGCCCGGCGGCGACGCCTGCCGCCGTCAGGCACGCGCCGAGGCCGAGGGACGCGCGCGTGGACGCCGCGAGGCGCGCGGACCGCCGGACCGGGTTCTCGACGAGGCGGTAGGACAGCACCGCGGGGACGGTCGAGAGCGCGACGACGGCCAGGCCGGCGACCGGACCGAGCTCGCCCCAGACCCATCCCGCGGCCACCAGCAGGGGCCAGTGCCACAGGTAGAGCGAGTAGGACAGGCCGCCGAGCCACACCGCGGGCCGGCTCGAGAGCGGCGCCGGGGCGCTCCCCGTCGCCCCGGCGAGGAGCACCGCGGCGGTGCCGAGGACCGGGACGAGAGCGAGGGACCCGGGCCACGCGACGCCGTCGTCGAGCACGACGGCGCTCCCGGCGACCGCCGCGAGGCCTGCCCAGCCGAGCGCGCGGCCGAGGGGCCGCGGCACCCGCGCCGCCCAGGCGCCGCCGAGGGCGAGCAGCCCTCCGAGCCCCAGCTCCCACAGCCGCGTCGGCGTCACGAAGAAGGCGCGCGCCGGGTCCGACCCCGTGAGGGCGACCGACCACAGGAAGGACGGGACGACGACGGCCACGAGCGCGACGACCGTGGCGGTGCGAGCGCGCACGCGCGTGCGCGCCGCCAGGAGCGTCGCCCCGACGACGAGCAGCGGCCAGAGCACGTAGAACTGCTCCTCGACCGCGAGCGACCAGAAGTGCTGCACCGGCGAGACGCCGACGCCCTCGGCCAGGTAGTCGACCGAGCGGTCGGCGAGCCGCCAGTTGACGAGGTACGCCGCCGCGGCCACGACGTCGCCGCCGAACGTCCTGCGGTCGACGACGCTCGCGAGCGTGGCGACGAGCGCGCTCGTCACGACGAGCACGAGCGCCGCGGCCGGGAGCAGCCGCCGCACGCGCCGCGCGTAGAAGCGGGCGAGCGAGACCCTGCCGGTCCGCTCGGCCTCGCGGACGAGGAGCCCCGTGATGAGGAAGCCGGAGACGACGAAGAAGACGTCGACGCCGACGAAGCCGCCGGGCACGAACGGGACGCCCGCGTGGTAGAGCAGCACCGTGCCGATCGCGACGGCACGCAGCCCCTCGACGTCGGGCCGGAAGCCCGGGTGCGTCCCCGCGGGAGGCGCGAGAGGTCCTCGCGCCTCGCCGAGCGTGGTCGTCGTCATGGCCTGCGTGCTCCCGCCTCCTGGGAGGTGGTCAGAGCCGGACGGCCCGCTCGTCCGTCGTCGCGCCGCGGGTGTCGAAGAAGCGCTGCGCGGCGTCGGCGAGCGCGTCGACGTCGTAGGCGCTGTGGTTCTGGACGAGCACGACGAGGTCCGCGGCGGCGACGGCCTCGTCGAGGTCGGGCACGCGGTCGACGGCGCGGTCGTCCAGCCGCCAGGTCTCGATGTGGGGGTCGTGGAACGCGAGGTCGGCGCCCTGGGCGAGCAGCGCGTGCGCGAGCGGGACGGCGGGAGACTCGCGCTGGTCGGCGATGTCGGGCTTGTACGTGACGCCGAGCAGCAGCACGCGCGAGCCCCGCAGCGCCTTCGCGTCCTCGTTGAGGATGTCCTGGGCGCGCCGCGCGACGTACGCGGGCATGGTCGCGTTGATCTCCTGCGCGAGCTCGACGAACCGGAACGGGTAGCCGAGGCGCGAGCGCACGTTGTGGCTCAGGTAGTTGGGGTCGATGGGGATGCAGTGCCCGCCGACGCCCGGCCCGGGGTAGAAGGCCTGGAACCCGAACGGCTTCGTCCGGGCGAGGCGGATGACGTCCCACAGGTCGATGTCGAGCTCGTGGCAGAACCGCGCCATCTCGTTGACGAGCGCGATGTTGATGTGGCGGTACGTGTTCTCCAGGAGCTTGGCGGTCTCGGCCTCCCGCACGCCGCGCGCGGGGACGACGGTGTCGACGAACCGGCCGTACAGCTCGGTCGCCCGGCGCGTCGCCTCGGCGCCGAGGCCGCCGACGACCTTGGGCGTGTTGCGCATGCCGTAGACGGGGTTGCCCGGGTCGATGCGCTCGGGCGAGAAGGCCAGGTGGAAGTCGGTGCCGCACACGAGGCCGCTCTCCTCGAGCAGCGGCTTGAGGACCTCCTCGGTCGTCCCGGGGTACGTCGTGGACTCGAGGACGACGAGCATCCCGGGCTCGAGGATCGTCGCGGTCGTGCGGGTCGCGGCGACGACGGCGCCGAGGTCGGGGCCGCCGTCCTGCCCGAGCGGGGTGGGGACGCAGATGACGACCGCGCGCGCCCCGGCGACCTCGGACTCGCTCGTCGTGGCGCGGAAGCCGGCCGCGAGCATCTCCTGCACGTCCACGGAGGAGATGTCGTCGACGTGCGAGACGCCGGCGTTGAGGCCGTCCACGATGCGCTTGCTGGCGTCGAGGCCGGCGACGGAGAGCCCGGCCCGCACGGCCTCCCGCGCGAGCGGCAGCCCGACGTAGCCGAGGCCGATGACGACGAGGTCGAACGACACGAGTGCCCCCACTTCTCGCGCGCCGCCGGGTCCTTCCGGCGGGCGCGCGTCGGCGGGCCGGTCCGCGGTGCACCCTGTGCCCCGCGCCCCCTGCCCTGAGGTGCGTCGGCTCTGGTGCCGGCGCTGGAACCACCGAGAGGATATCGGCTCCGCGCCGCGCCGCGTAGCGTCAGCCGCGCCCGGAGGTCCGCGCGGCGGCGCGCAGGCGCACGAGCGCGTCCTCCCACAGCAGGCCCATCCGTTCGTCGTGCGCGCGCTCGTACTTCTGCGGCCCGCCGGGTCGCGGGGTGAACTCGCCGAACACGATCCCGTCGGGCGACTCGAAGAGGTCGATCCGCACGAAGGGCAGGCGCACGGCCGTCGAGAGCACGCGCGCGGTCTCGACGACGCCCTCCAGGTCCCGGGGCACGGGGATCGTCTCGTCGTACGGCCGCGTCGTGGAGACCGGACCGAGGTCCTCGCCGGTCGCCGTCACGTAGCGGGTCGTGACGGTCTTGCCGACCCCGTGCCGCCCGACGCGGCGCAGGAGGATCTGCCCGATCTCGCCGTGGAACGCGTAGACCTTGATGTCGACGGGCAGGGCGTCGCCCGTGACGCCGGTGATCCGCTCCTCCGCGAAGAACGGGGGGACGACGCCCCGCTCGGCGTACCGTGCGAACCGCTCGCGGACCTCCTCGGGCGTGAGGACGTCGTCGGTGCCGAGCAGCGCGAACCCGGACCCCTCGCGGCGCAGCGGGAGCACGCCGCGCGAGGAGGCCCCGCCCACGGACTTCAGCACGAGCTCGTCCGGCAGGCCCGTGAGGTCGACCTCGTCGAGCGACTCCCACCGGCGGTAGACCTGCGGGGTCCGCACGCCGAGCGACCGCACGAGCTCCTGCGCGGCGAGCTTGTGGGTGAGGCCGGCGGGCGCGTCGTCGGGCGTCCCGGAGAGGCCCCGGACGGTGAGCCGCCGCTCCCAGCAGAGCATGCGGTGGAACGACGCGCGGGGGTACTCCCCGAACACGTCGGCGAGGTCGGCACGGAGCTCGCCGATCTGCGCGCCGGCCTCCTCGAGCCGGGCGCGCTGGGTGCGCGCCGTGCGCCGCCCGGCGTGCACCGCCCGGCGCAGCCGCACGTCCTCGGCCTCCAGCTCGGCGACGCGCCGCTCCAGCGCCGCGATCCGCTCGTCCCGCCAGCGGATCGGGGGGAGCGAGCGGGCGACCCCGCGCAGCGACCGTGCCATGGACCCACGTCCCTCGTTCTCGGCGTCCGGCCCCGGGCGGGCGCCCGGGCCGGTCCTGCTCCGCGCGGGACGCTCCGCGCGGGACGTGCCCGACGAGCGTAGGGCACGCCGCGGCGTCCGCCCGACGGCCGACACCCGGGAGCGCTCCGGGCCGCGCGCCCGGACCGGGTAGGGTCCTCGCATGTCACGACGCATCCTCCTGCGCGCCGCGAAGGACCCGTTCCACGCTCCCGTCGTCGAGGAGATGGTCCAGCGGGACCTCGTCGCCTCGAACACCGGCAACCTGCTGTTCAGCGACTCGGCGTACCGGATGCTCAGCACGTCCGACGTCGAGGTCGTGACGAACGGGCCGCGCCTCAACGGCGACCCCTCGCAGGCCGACCGCATCAACGAGGAGTACGACGCGTTCGTCGTCCCGCTGGCGAACGCGTTCCGGCCGGACTTCCTCCCGGCGCTGCGCCGCCTCACCGGGCTCATCGAGAAGCTGACGATCCCCGTGACGGTGCTGGGCGTCGGCGCGCAGACGGACCTCGACTACAGCCTCGAGGAGATGGCGCCGCTCGACGACGCGGTGCGCCGCTTCCTCACCGCGGTCCTCGACCGCTCGCCCTCGGTCGGCGTGCGCGGCGAGCTCACCGAGGCCTACGTCCGCAGCCTCGGCTTCTCGGACGTCGAGGTGATCGGCTGCCCGTCGATGTTCCTGCACGGCGCGGACCTCCAGGTGCGCCCGGTCGGCGAGCTCGGCCCGGACTCGCGGCTCGCGGTGTCGATCTCGAACTGGGTCGACGGCATCGGCGACCTCGTCATGCAGAACTACGCCCGGTACCCCGGGCTCACGTACTTCGCCCAGGAGACGCGCGACCTGCGGCTCATGTACTGGCGCGACGTCGCCGAGGCCGCGGCCGCGACGAACGACGTGCCGGACGTGCTCACGCACCCCCTCTTCGCGGAGGGCCGGACGGTCTTCCACCTGGGGACGGCGCCCTGGATCGAGGACCTGCGCGGCTACGACGCCGCGTTCGGCACGCGCATCCACGGCAACGTCGCCGCGCTGCTCGCGGGCACCCCGGGCTTCGTGCTGTGCCACGACTCGCGCACGCTCGAGCTCAGCCGGTACTTCGAGATCCCGCACGCGCGCGTGACGGACGTCGCACCCGGCACCGACGTCGCGGACCTCCTGCGCGACGCCGACTACGGGCCGCTCGTCGCGGGGCACGCGGAGCGGCTCGACCGCATGACCGGGTACCTCGCCAAGCACGGCTTCGACACGGTCTTCTCGCCCGGCCAGGACGGCGGGGCGGCGTTCGACGAGCGCGTCGCGGCGATCACGCACCCCGGCCCGGCCGAGGTGTGGGACGGGACGGCCGACGACGGCCTCGGGTACCGCGTCGCGTGGCTCAAGGACGCGGACACGCGCACGAAGGAGCGGCTCGCGGAGCAGAACCGCAAGGTCGCCCAGCTCACGAAGACGGTCCGCACGCTCGAGAAGTCCGCGGCGCGAGCCGACGCGCTCGAGAAGGAGCTCGAGCGGCTGCGCGCCCGCACCGCCTCGCTCGAGAAGTCGGTGAAGCAGGTCAAGGCCGTGCAGTCGGTCCCGCTCGCGACGCGCGTGCGCCGGGGCGTCTCGACGCGCGCCCGGCGCGTGCTCCGGCTCGACCGGGGCTGAGTCAGCGGCGCCCGCGCACCACGCGGGCGCCCGGCCCCCAGCGGACCACGGACACGCCCGGGTCGAGGTCGTGCGTGCCGAAGCGCAGGCGCAGGGGCCGCATCCCGACGAACACCGGCAGGTCGACCTCCAGGCGCGCGCCGTCCTCGTCGCCCACGAGGGCCGCGCCCACCTCCACCTCGTCCGGGCTGCGGCGGCGCAGCCGGGACTGCGCCGCGCGCAGCGCCGCGCCGCCGATCCCGCCGACGCGGGGGTCGTCCTCGGGCGGGGGCAGGAGCCGGGCGCTCGCGGGCGAGCGCGTGCGGCCGGCGACCTCGACGCCGTCGAGCGGGACGACGAGGCGCGTCGGGCCGGCCAGCCGGGCGTCCCACCAGCGGGGCGTCGCCTGCCCGACGACGGTCCTCGCCGTCTGCCCGACGTCGAGGGTCAGGCGCCCTCGCGTGTTGACGACCGGGACGACGCACGTGCCGTCGAGCAGGGCGGGGGACAGGCGCAGCGCCGCGCCGACGGGGCGGGTCCAGGACGCGCCCTCGAACGTCGTCTCGGCGTGGACGTCCCACAGGCCCGGTTCGAGGGTGCGCCCTCCGGCGAGCGCCCGGACGTCCGCCGCGGTGCTCCAGTCGAGCGCGAGGCTCGCGTCGTCGCCGCCCTCGTCGACGAGGCGCGGGACGGTCGCGGTCGGGACCTCCCACGCGACGCGCGACGCGCGGTGCTGGACGACGAGGCGCACGCGCGCGCCGTCGAGGGCGGTCGCGGTCTCGTCGGCCCGGCCGCGCAGCGCCTGCTCGACGGCGCGGGGCAGCGCACGGCGCGGCACGCCGTCGGTCACGCGGAACCGCGGCCCGGGGAAGCCGGGGCCGTGCCACGCGCTCGTCCCGCGCAGGACGAGGCTGCCGTCCGTCCACCGGCTGGAGACGCACGTCGCGACCGCGTCCCAGCCGGCGTCGTGCCGGGCGAGGTCGCGCAGTGCCGCGCCCGCCCCGGCGCGGACCAGGCGCGCCGTCCGCCGGGAGCGGACGTCCAGGAGCGGGTCGAGGCGCTCCGGGAGGAACGAGCCGACCACGTCGCGCACGGTGCGCACCACGGCGTCGCCGCGGGACCGCGGGCGCTCGACGAGCTGCTCGTCGAGCCAGCTCAGGGCGCGGACGCGCACCTTGTCGGCGAGGATCGCGTCGCGCAGCCCGGCGAGCTCCGGGGCGTCGAGCCGCGTGCGCACGTGCTCGAGCACGACCCGGACGTAGTGCCAGTACTCGGCGCTGTCGTCGGAGAAGTCGGTCGACCCGGTCGCGCCGCCGCGCCGCACCCAGTGGTAGACCGGCACCGACCCGAGCACGCCGACCCGGCGGGCGTGGCGCAGCACGTCGACGGCGAAGAGGTTGTCCTCCCACAGGTGGTGCGCCCGCTCGGGGAAGCGGATCCCGTGCTCGCGCAGGAACGCGGTGCGGAAGAGCTTGTGCGGCGTCATGGGCGACAGGACGTCGGCGGGGAACCCGTCGCGCTCGTGCACGGCGTCCGCGCCGTAGGTCGCGAGGCCCCAGGTCGCGCGGTTGGTGCGGACCTCCTTGGGGTTGAGCGCGTCGAGCGCGTGCTCGGTCGCGAACGCGTGGGCGGCGCGCAGCCCGTCGGGGAAGAGCGCGTCGTCGTGGTCCGCGAAGAGCACGTACTCGCCCTCGGCGAGGTCGACCCCGACGTTGCGCGGACGGCTCGGCCACCCCGACGGCTCGATGCGCTCGACGCGCACGTTCGGGCGCGCCGCGGCGATCGCGAGCAGCCGGTCGGGGGTGTCGTCGGGCGAGCCGTCGTCGACGAAGACCGTCTCGAACTCGTCGGCGGGCAGCGTCTGGGCGTCGAGCGACGCGACGAGCCCGTCGAGCCCGGGGCCGGACCGGTACGTCGGGACGATGACCGTGACCTTGCGCACGACCACCATCCTGACCCGGCCCGGGCGCCCGGGCACGGCCGACACTCAGACGACGGTGAGCCTGACCACCGCGCTCGTGGCCCGCGCGACGTTCGCGGACGAGCCCGCGTACACGGCCTTGACCGAGCGCGTGCCGGTCGTCGCGTACCGCGGCAGCGACACGGTGAACGTCCCGCGGTGGGCCGCGGTGAGCTTCACGGTCTTGATCCGCGTCGAGCCCACGTAGACGCTCGTGTTCCCCGTCGGGTTGGTGACGCCCGCGACGGAGACCTTCACGGTCGCCTTCGCCGAGGTCCCCGTGGACACGCGGGTCGGGGAGACGCTCAGGGCGACCGTGGACCGCGCCGGGGACACGGTGACCGACGTCGCACCGGAGACGGTGCGCAGCGCGACGTCCGGGTCGGCCGGCGTGAAGACGGCCTTGAACGAGTGCTTGCCGGCCCCGAGCGTGCGGGGCAGCGCGAGCGAGACCTTGCCCGCCGAGGTCCCGCTCGTCGGGACCTTCACGGCGCCGAGGCGCGTGGTGCCCTCCTTGAACGTGATCGTGCCCGCCGGGACCGTCCCGTCGACCGCGCCGAGGGTCGCGCGCAGCGTCGCGACCGAGGAGCTGCGGTAGGTCTGCGTGGACTTGCTCGCCGTGAGCGTGACCGGGGGAGCGGACCGCACGACCACGCGGACGTCGGCGACCGGCGCGGCCCCCGTGCCGACGGCGCTCGCGGTGAGGGTGAGCGCTCCGGTCGCGGTCGTGAAGCTGCGCCCGGCCGGGAGGAACGAGGTGCGTCCGGAGGGCGTGCCCTGCGGCAGGAGGACCTGCTCGTTCTTGAAGGCGTCCGCCGAGTCGGCGGGGGCGAGGCGCACGACGCGGACGCCGTCGCCGAACCGCAGCGGCAGGCCCTGCGACGTGAGGTCGACCGCGTGGCCGGGCCAGGGGGCGGACGACTGGCGGAACTCGACGTAGTAGCGCGAGCGCGAGACGGGGTCGACGACGCTGATCGCCTGGGTCCCGGTGGCGGACCCGAGCGGCGAGAGCCGGACCGTGCGGGTGCCGTAGCCCGGCGACGTCAGGTGGTCCTTGTGCACGCCGAGCCGCGTGCGGCCGGGGGAGGAGAGGGCCGGCACGCCGACGTTCGGCGCGAGCGCGGTGCCCATGACGTCGTACGAGTCGACGTACGCGTAGTTGTAGCAGTCGGACGGGAACCGCGTGAGGTTCGGGTCGGGGCGGTTGCCGTCGCACCACACGGTGCCCGCGTGCTGGAGGCCCAGGTTGTGGCCGAGCTCGTGCGCGAGCGTGTGGGCGCCGTCGGAGAGCTGGGCCGCGGTCCGCCCGCCGTACAGGCCGAAGACGATGCCGCCGTGGCTCGTGCTCGCCGTCGGGGGCACGGACCCGAGGCCGAGCGTGCCGGCGCACGTCGTCTCGCCGAGGTCGCTGCCGCGGTAGGGGGCGAGGACGACGAAGTGCTCGCGCTGCGCGGGGCCCGCGGTCTCGCTCTCGATCCAGTTCGTGCCGTAGCGCGACGCGCCCGCGCGGTTCCAGATGTCGAGGATGTCGTCGACGGTGGCGCAGCGCGCCCCCGGGTACCGGAAGCGGGTGAGGCTCGCGACGGTCGTGCTCACGGCGCCGTCCGACTGGTCGACCCAGTAGTCGTGCACCTCGTCGGTGAGGGCCGTCGCCTGCGCGTCGGTGATCCAGCCACCGCTCGGCTTGCCGCTGCCGTCGGCCCAGCCCGGGTCGAGCAGGACGACGTGCAGCGCGTGCACCGAGGTGTCGGCGAGGGCGCGCAGCGGCGAGCGGACGTCGGACCGCGGGGACTCGTAGGGGAAGGACTCGTGGTCGACGACGACCTCCGGCCCCGGCACGGGGGTCGGCGCCGCGGGGGTCGTGGCGCTCGCGGCGGGGGCGACGAGCCCCGTCGCGACGAGCGCGGCCGCGGCCAGGGACGCGAGCGAGGCGCGTCGGCGGGCCCCTGTCGCGTGGTCCCGGCGGGACGGGCGGGCGGGTCGGTGCATGAGTTCCCCCTGGTGACGGGTCCCGCGTCCGGGACGGTGGCACGACGGTAGCCCACGGCGCGCGGCTGCGACGTCGTCGCGCCGGGGTCGTCCTCCTGGAGGGAGCGGCGCCCGGACCCCCGGTGCGGCGGGGCGGCGGGTGAATTCCTCGTCGCCGACGGGACGGCCGGAAGCCCGCTGAGCGGCGCGAACGCGCGGCGCGGCGCTCCGCGGCCTCCCCGATAAGAAACCTGGATGAATTCGGGGCGTCGCCTGTGGCCTACCCTTCGGGTGCGTCGATCACGGTGGTCGCACGCGTCGACCCTGGAGCCGACATGGCCGTCTTCCGCCCCTCCGCCCGCTCCGCCGCGCTCGTCGCGGCGTCGATCGCCGGCTCGCTCGTGCTGGCCCCGCTCGTGGCCGCCCCGGCGTCCGCGACGGTCGCGACCCCGACCGTCGCCGCCGCGGACGCCGCCGCGACGACGGCCGACGAGCCGCGCGTCGTCGTCGCGCCCGACGCCCCGCTCGCGCTCGACGGCGTCGCGCGCGTCGGCGGGTCCGTGAGCGTCGCCACCGGTGCGTGGCTCCCGGACGACGTCGCGCTGACGGTCGCCTGGTTCGCCGACGGGGAGCGCCTCGACGGCGCGACGTCGCCGACCCTCGACCTCGGCCCGGCGCTCGCGGGCGCCGTCCTGCACGCCGAGGTCACGGGCGCGCTCGCGGACGAGGGGTCGGTCCCCGTGACGGTCGCGTCGGAGACGGTCGTCGTGGAGCCCGGCGAGATCGTCGGCGGCGCGGCGACGGTGGCCGGGGCCGCCGTCGTCGGGACGACGCTGCGCGCCGACGTCGCGTGGACGCCGGGGACGGTGTCGTTCACCTGGACGCGCGACGGCGCCCCGATCGAGGGCGCGACCTCCGCCGAGTACACGGTGACCGCCGCCGACCTCGGCGCGCGCCTCGCGGTGACCGTCACGGCGCAGGCCGACGGCTACGCCACCCGCGTCGAGAGCTCGGCCGCGACGGCGCCCGTCACCGGCGTCCTGTCCGGCGCCGTGCCTGTCGTCTCGGGGACCGCGAAGGTCGGCTCGACGCTCACCGCCGTGCCCGGCTCGTGGTCGGCCGGAGCGACGCTGAGCTATCAGTGGACCCGCGACGGATCGCCGATCTCCGGCCGGACCGCACGCACCTACGTCCCCGTGCCGGGCGACCTGGGGACGCAGATCGCGGTCGTCGTCACCGGGAGCGCGACCCACCACCCCGACCTCGTGCGCACGAGCGCCGCAGTGACCGTCGCGGCTGGGGCGTTCTCCGCGCCGACGCCGAAGGTGACGGGCACGGTGCAGGTGGGCAAGAAGCTCACGGCGTCGGCGGGGACGTGGTCGCCGACCGCGACGCTGGCGTACCAGTGGAAGGTCGACGGGAAGACGATCACGGGGGCGACGTCGTCGTCGTACACGCTGCCGGCGAACCTGCACGGCAAGAAGGTCTCCGTCACGGTGACCGGGTCGGCGGCCGGGTACGCGACGACGAGCGTGACGAGCGCCGCGGTGACGGTCGCGGCCGGGGCGTTCTCGGCGCCCACGCCGAAGGTCTCGGGGACCGTCCAGGTCGGCAAGAAGCTCACGGCGTCGGCGGGGACGTGGTCGCCGAAGGCCTCGCTGTCGTACCAGTGGCGGGCGAACGGGTCGGCCATCAAGGGTGCGACGTCGTCGTCCTACACGCTGCCCGCGGCCGCGCACGGCAAGAAGATCACGGTCACCGTCACCGGCCGGGCGACCGGGTACGCGACGAAGAGCGTGACGAGCGCCGCGACGCGCGCCGTGACGGCCGGTGCGCTCTCCGCGCCGACGCCCAAGGTGTCGGGGACGGCGCGCGTGGGGCAGAAGCTCAAGGCCTCCGCCGGCACGTGGTCGCCCAAGGCGTCGCTGTCGTACCAGTGGCGGGCCAACGGCTCCGCGATCCGCGGCGCGACGTCCTCGACCTACACGCTGCGGTCGTCCGACCACGCCAAGCGGATCACCGTCACCGTCACCGGCCGGGCGACGGGCTACGCGACGAAGAGCGTGACGAGCCGGGCGACCGCCGCGGTCGTCAAGCCCTTCAGCCGGACGGCCGCGCCGAAGATCACGGGCACCGTCCAGGTCGGCAAGACGCTCACCGCGTCCCCCGGGACGTGGTCGCCGAAGCCGTCGTTCTCCTACCAGTGGAAGGTGGGCGGCCGCGCGGTCTCCGGTGCGACGTCGTCGACGTACAAGGTCCGCTCCGCCGACAAGGGCAAGCGGATCACCGTGACCGTCACCGGCAAGCGCTCCACGTACGTCACCGCCTCGCGCACGAGCGCCGCGACCGCGGCGGTGAAGGCCGCGCCGCGGCCGAGCCGCACGACCCCGGTGAACGAGTGGGACTGCCCCTCCTGGGCGCCGATCAAGGGCAACGCGGACAGCATGATCTACCACGTTCCCGGTGGCAGGTACTACGACCGGACGAAGCCCGAGGAGTGCTTCACCACGACCGCGGCGGCGCGGGCAGCGGGCTACCGAGCGTCGCGGAACGGATAAGCGTTCAACGGTCGGCGGGGTCGACGCAGCGTCGTCCGAGGACGGCAGCGCACATGCGGAGCGCGGGCCGGATGAAGTTCGCGGGTGAACTCCGACGCCCGGGACACCTCGTTCGGTGACAAACCCGGCAGCACGGACGAAGACACCGGAGGGCGGCGCCTACTCTCTGGGCATGTTCACGAAGCTTGCCGCCGCGGCGGCCACACTCGCGCTCGCGGCGACGGCTCTCGTCGGCGTCGCAGGCCCCGCCTCCGCCGACACGCGGGACCTCGAGATCCAGTCCGTCAAGGTCGTCTCCGAGCCTCTCAAGCTGACGGGGAAGTCGAAGATCACCGTGACCGTCGACTTCGTGGGCGACCCGGGGTACACCTTCGACGACGACCTTACCTACGCCGTGCTCGAGTCGGACGCGGGGTGGGACGGTGCGATGCTCGACCTCAAGAAGACGTCACGGGGTGACATCCGCCGGGGGACGACGTACGTCGACAACTACAGCACCCCGGGCAAGTGGTGGGTGCACGTCAGCGCATGGGCGGACTGGTCGAACTACGACTACGCGACGATCGACGACGAGTTCGCCTCGAGCTTCCAGCTCAAGCGTTCGACGCAGCTCTCGCTCGACGCGTCGCCCGAGCCGGTGGCGAAGGGTCGCACGATCACCGTGAAGGGGACCCTCAAGGGTCTTGTCGGCGACTACTCGATGTCGTACCGCGGCTACGCGAACCAGCCGGTCAAGATCTACTTCGACCCGAAGGGCTCTCAGCCGAAGCGCTACGCGGGCACGGTGACGACGAACTCGAAGGGGCAGTACGCGAAGAAGTACACCGCGAAGCAGGACGGCGTGTGGAGCGCCGTCTTCGCGGGCAACTCGCGGTACGTGTCGAAGACCAGCGCGGGGGACTTCGTCGACGTCCGCTGACGTCGGCCCGCTGCGGCCGGTGCCCCGACGGGGTGCCGGCCGTCGGCGTCCCGGGACGAGGTCAGTAGCGCGGCGCCCTCGGCAGCCCGAAGTGCGCCTCCAGGCTCGTGGAGCCCGTGACCTTCATGTCGGTGGCGAGCCGGACGCCGACGTACCGCAGGTGCCACGGCTCGGCCGTGAAGCCCGTCGTGCCCTCCTGGCCGCTGCGGTAGCGCACGACGAACCCGTACTCGTGCGCGTGCTTCGCGACCCACCGCGACTGCGCCGTGCTCCCGAAGCAGCCGAACGACTGGCAGCTCCCGCCGCGGGGCAGCACGTCCACGGCGAGACCGGTCTGGTGCTCGGAGTGGCCCGCGCGCGCCGACTGCCGGTCGGCCTCCTGCCGCCCGAGGACGCGGACCCAGTGGGCGTACGTGCCCTGCTGCGTCGCGTAGGAGCGGTACCCGCTCTGGGCGCGCAGCGGCACGCCCGCGCGCGACGCGTCGCGCAGCAGGGACTCGAGCGCGGACGCGGCGTTCGGCCGCAGCTGCACCGGCTGGCCGGAGACGCGGCGCACCGTCGGCGCGTACGAGCGCGGGGAGAGCGGCCGCTTCTTGTTCACCACGACGTACGTGCTCGACGACTGCGAGATCTCCTTCACCTGGGCGCCCTTGCCCTGGCGCCACTCGATGGTGCCGCGCGCGAAGGCCTGGCTGCACCGCGTGCGCCGGGCGTCGCACGTCTGGGCGGCCTTCGGGTGCCCGAGGAACCCCTTCGCGCCGCGCAGGGACTCGTAGCGCGCGCGCACCGTGCTCCCGACGGCGGCGTAGCCCACGGTCGCCGCGCGCGAGGTGCGCACCACCGTCGTGTAGCCGTCGAGACGGGCCGTGACGGTCACCGCGACCTTCTTGCCGCGGTCGGCGGGGCGCGGCGTGAAGGTCCGGCCCGTCGCGCCGGGCACGGGCTTGCCCGCGACCGACCACCGGTAGGCCGGGGTCACGCGCGGCGACCAGGACCCGGCGGACGCCGTGAGCCGCTGCCCGACGCGCACCGCGCCGGCGACCGTCGGCGCGGGCGCCGTCGAGAACGTCCCGGCGGCGACGCGCCGGCCCGCGGTCGTCACGCTCCGCGTCGTGACGTCGTCCGCGCTGCCCGTGACCCGGATCGAGAGCACGCGGCCCTCGTCGGCGGCGGTGAGGCGGTACGTCGTCTGGTTCCCGCCGACGACGCGGCCGTCGCGCAGCCACTCGTAGGAGAAGGAGGCCTCCGGCGTCCACGGCGAGGTCGTCGCGACGAGCGTGCGGCCGACCGCGTACGTGCCGGTGACGCGCGCGCCGGGGGCGCTCGCGAACTCCGCGGGGTCGGGGTCGTCCTCGGTCGGGAGGGGTGCCTCGACCGCGTCCTCGGGCAGGGCCGCGGCGGCGGCCGGGCCGGCCGGGAGCAGGAGGGCGGCCACGAGGAGCCCGACGGCGGTCGTCAGGAGGCGCCGGCGGTGCCGGCGCGGGCTCGCCGTGGCGGCGCGCGGGTGCGTCATGGGGTCCTCGGGGGCGTCGACGTGGTCCCCACGACGGTAGCGCGGGTTCGCGGCACGCACGACGGCGGTGGGCCGGCACCCGATCGGGTACCGGCCCACCGCCGTGCGTCGCGGCGCCGTCGCGCCGCAGGGTCGCGGGTCAGACGCCCGCGGCCTCCTTGAGGTCGTCGACGAACGTCGGGTTCTCCTCGAGCCACGCCTCGACGGCCGCGTCCTCGTCCGCGTACTCGTCGGAGTTGAACATCATGTTCTCGAGCGAGAACAGCTGCTCGTCGTCCAGCTCGAACGCGCCGACGAGCTTCGTGAGCGTCGGGTAGCGCTCCTCGAAGTCGCCCGCGCCGAACGTGTGGATCTCCTCGGCGTCGCCGAGCGTGCCCTCGGGGTCCTCGAGGTCGCGCACGGGGAACTCGTCGTAGGCCCAGTGCGGACGCCACAGCGTCACGGCGATGTTCTCGCCGGAGCCCGTCGCGCCCTTGAGCTCGGCGAGCATCGCCGGCGTCGAGGAGATGGTGTAGTTCATGCCCTCGAGGCCGTAGGTCGGGATGACCTGCTCCTGCGTGACCTTGGTCAGGCCGGCGCCCGCCTCGATGCCCACGAGCTTGTTGCCGTACTCGTCGGCCATGCTCGCGAGGTCCTCGAGCGACTGGGCCGGGGAGTCCTCGTTCACCGCGACGGTGAGCTTGGCGTCGTCGTACCAGATGCCGAGGTCGGTGACGTCGTCGCCGTACTCCTCGAGGTAGGAGGCGTGCGTGATGGGCAGCCACGCGTCGAAGAGCAGGTCGAAGTCGCCGCCCGCGAGGCCGGTGAACACGATGCCGATGTCGGCGGTCTGCGTGTCGACGTCGTAGCCCTCGCCCTCGAGGATCGCCTTCCACAGGTGGGAGACGGCGATGCCCTCGTCCCAGCCGGACGGGATGCCGATCGAGACGGAGCTCTCGTCGTCGCCGGTGGCGCCGTCTCCGGAGCCGCCCGAGCCCGAGTCGGACGCGCAGGCGGACAGGCCGAGGCCGAGGACGGCGGCGGCCGCGACGGCGGCGGTGCGGCGGGCGGTGCGGCGGGTGGTGCTTGCGGGGGTCATGCGTTCCTTCCTTGGGCCCGTGCGGGGCCCGGTCGGGTGGTGCCCGACGGCGCGGGGGTCGCGCCGCGCCGTCGGGCGCTGGCCGGGCGAGGCCCGGCGGTGGCTCAGACGCGCGCGGCGGCGAGAGCCCGGGAGACGGGGGCGCGGTCGGCGAGGGCCGAGGTGACACGGTCGAGGAACATCGCGAGGATGACCACGGACAGGCCGGCCTCGAAGCCGAGCGCGACGTCGATGCTGCTCAGCGCCTGGACGACGGGCTGACCGAGACCGCCGGCGCCGACGAAGCCGGCGATGACGACCATGGACAGCGACAGCATGATCACCTGGTTGACGCCCGCCATGATGGTGGGCATCGCCAGGGGGAGCTGGATCTGGCGCAGGATGCGGCCGGGGGTCGAGCCGAACGCGTGGCCGGCCTCGACCACCTCCTTGTCGACCTGGCGGATGCCGAGCTCGGTGAACCGCACGCCGGGGGCGAGGGCGAAGACGATCGTCGCGATGATCCCGGGCACGGGGCCGGTGAGGAAGATGACGACGGTCGGGATGAGGTAGACGAACGCCGGCATCGTCTGCATGAAGTCGAGGACCGGCCGCACCACGCGCGAGACGTGGTCGTTGCGGGCCGCCCAGATGCCGAGCGGCACGGCGATCAGCAGCGTGATCGCAGCGGCCAGCAGCACCAGCGCGAGGGTGTCCATCGCGTTGTCCCACTGCGCGACGCCGGCGATGACGACGAACCCGACGAGCGAGCCGACGGCGAGCTTCCAGCCCTTGGCGAGGAACGCCAGGGCGGCGAGCACGAGCGCGACGACCCAGAACGGCGGCGACGAGAGCACGGTGTCGAGCACGTCGTAGATGCCGACGAGCACGTCCTTGATGATCGCGAAGACCGGCTTGAAGACGTCGGTCATCCAGTCGACGAAGGCCTCGACCCACTCGCCGAAGGGGAAGCGGGGGATGAACGTGTCGCTCATGCGGCACCTCCCTCGGCCGAGGGCCGGCCGTCCACGGCGGCGTCCTGCACCGCCGCGTCCTGCGCGTGCGTGCAGTCGACCGCGTCGCGCACGGCCTCGACGGCGACCTCACCCGTCCGGGGCTGCTCGCCCGGGACCATGGCCTCGAGCAGCGTGACGCGCGGGACGACGCCGACCAGGCGGCCGGACTCGTCGGTGACCGCGACGGGCAGCGGCGACTCGGCCGCGGGGGCGAAGATCTCCGCGAGCGGGGTGTCGGGGGAGACCGGGGCGACGCCGTCGAGCACGAGGCCCTCGAGCGACTCCTTGCCGGCCTTGAGCGCCGCGACGGCGTCGGCGTCGCGCACGACGCCCTGCAGGCGCCGCTGGCGGTCGACGACGTACGCGGCCGACACCTGCGCCTCGCGCATGGTGCGGCTCGCCTGGCGCGGCCCGCCGCCCATCGGCACGACGACCGCCGGGCGCACCATGACGGACGACGCCGTGAGGACGCGCGTGCGGTCCACGTCGGCGACGAACTGCGCGACGTAGTCGTTCGCGGGGTCGGAGAGGATCTGCTCGGCGGTGCCGATCTGCACGATCCGCCCGTCGCGCATGACGGCGATCCGGTCGCCGAGGTGCATGGCCTCATTGAGGTCGTGCGTGATGAAGATGATCGTCTTGCCGAGCGTCTGCTGGAGCTCGAGGAGCTGCTCCTGCATCTCGCGGCGGATCAGGGGGTCGAGCGCGCTGAACGCCTCGTCCATGAGCAGGACGTCGGTGTCGGCGGCGAGCGCGCGGGCGAGGCCGACGCGCTGGCGCATGCCGCCGGAGAGCTGCGACGGGAGGGAGTCCTCCCAGCCGCCGAGCCCGACGAGCTCGAGCGAGCGGCGAGCCTTCTCGCGGCGCTCGGCCTTGCCGACGCCCTGGATCTCGAGCGGGTACGCGGCGTTGTCGAGGACCGTGCGGTGCGGCAGGAGCGCGAAGTGCTGGAACACCATGCTCACGCTCCGGCGGCGCAGTGCGCGCATCTCCTTCGCGTCGGCCTGGGCCAGGTCGGTCCCGCCGAGCAGGACCTGCCCGCTCGTGGGCTTCCACAGGCCGTTGAGCATGCGGATGAGCGTGGACTTCCCGGAGCCGGAGAGCCCCATGACGACGAAGATCTCGCCCTGCTTCACGTCGAAGCTCGCGTCGATGACCGCGGCGGTCCCGAGGGTCTTCACGTCGTCGCGCGACGCGCCCTGCTCGAGCCGGCGGACGGCCTCCACGGGCTTGCGCCCGAAGACCTTGTAGACGTCGCGGACCGAGAGTGCGGTCTCGCGCTCGGGGGTGCCGGCGTCGGCGACGCCGGTGGTCGCGGCGGCCTCGGCCGTCGCGGGAGTGCTGAGTGCTGTCATGCGGTGGTTGTCGCCACCTTCCGTCCGTGGAGCAGCGGGGTGCGCACCGGACGGGTCACCCCGGACGGGGGACGTCGACGGTGGCACGGGTCGAGGCCCCGGTGCGAAGACGTCCTCCCTCGGGCGGCTCGTCCGGGCCGACGTCCCTCGCAGGGGTCGGCGCACACGGGGCCTCACGCTGATCCGATGTCAATCGGTTCGCCCAGCACCCTGCAACATTCCAGCCCGAATTGCTACCGAGGACCCCGCGTTTGGGGACGTTTGCAGGACGATTCTTGACCAAGAATCGTTGGGAGCGTGCGGACGAGGCGGAATCTGGGATCGTTACCGTTTCGTGATCTTGGTTCGGTCAAGGATTCGTGATATCGCGCGTGCCCGCGCGCGCGTTCCGCCTCCTCGGCGCCCCGGGCGGCTTCGCACGGGGGCGGCGCGGGGCGCGGTGGGTAGGCTGGACGGGCCCGTCGGCACGCGCCGTCGGACGGCGCGGACGGGAGCCCCCAGCGCACACCTCGACCGTGAGCACGCACACCACAGGAGAACCATGTCCACGACGGCGCCAGCACCCACCACGGCCCCCGGGTTCGACGAGGTCCCCGGCCGCTACAAGGTCCGCGACCTCTCGCTCGCCGAGGCGGGCCGCCACCAGCTCCGCCTCGCCGAGCACGAGATGCCCGGGCTCATGGCGCTGCGCGCCGAGTACGGCGCGTCGCAGCCCCTCGTTGGCGCCCGCATCGCCGGGTCGCTGCACATGACGGTCCAGACGGCCGTGCTCATCGAGACGCTCGTCGCCCTCGGCGCCGAGGTCCGCTGGGCGAGCTGCAACATCTTCTCGACGCAGGACGAGGCCGCGGCGGCGGTCGTCGTCGGCCCGCAGGGCACGCCGGAGGACCCGCGCGGCGTCCCGGTGTTCGCCTGGAAGGGCGAGAGCCTCGAGGAGTACTGGGACTGCACGGAGCAGATCCTCGTGTGGCCCGGCGAGGACGGCACCCCGGCCGGCCCGAACCTCATCCTCGACGACGGCGGCGACGCGACGATGCTCGTCCACCTGGGCCTGCAGTACGAGCGCGCGGGCGTCGTCCCGCCGGACACGCTGCCCGGCGAGCCCGACCACACGCACGAGATGAACGTCGTGCGCGCCGTCCTGCGCCGGGCGCTCGAGGCGGACCCGCTGCGCTGGACGACGATCGCGCAGGGCATCCAGGGCGTGACCGAGGAGACGACGACGGGCGTGCACCGCCTGTACCAGCTCGCCGAGGCGGGCGAGCTGCTCTTCCCGGCGATCAACGTCAACGACTCGGTGACCAAGTCGAAGTTCGACAACAAGTACGGGATCCGGCACTCGCTGCCCGACGGCATCAACCGCGCGACCGACGTGCTCATGGGCGGCAAGGTCGCGTTCGTCGCGGGCTACGGCGACGTCGGCAAGGGCGCGGCCGAGGCGTTCCGCGGCCAGGGCGCGCGCGTCGTCGTCTCCGAGGTCGACCCGATCTGCGCGCTGCAGGCGGCGATGGACGGCTACCAGGTCGCGCGCATCGAGGACGTCCTCGACGTGGCCGACTTCTTCGTCACGACGACGGGGAACAAGGACGTCGTGCGCGCCGAGCACATGGCGGCGATGAAGGACAAGGCAGTCGTCGGCAACATCGGGCACTTCGACAACGAGATCGACATGGCGGGCCTCGCGGACCTGCCCGGCGTGGTGCGGACCGAGATCAAGCCGCAGGTGCACGAGTGGACCTTCCCTGCGGGGACCGGCGCCGACGGCACCGAGCGGGCCGAGCGGTCGATCATCGTGCTGTCGGAGGGGCGCCTGCTCAACCTCGGCAACGCGACGGGACACCCGTCGTTCGTCATGAGCAACTCGTTCTCGAACCAGGTCATCGGGCAGATCGAGCTCTACCAGGACTTCGTCGCCGCGTCCGGCGACGAGGCTGCGGAGCGCGCCTACGACCGCCAGGTGTACCGCCTACCGAAGGTGCTCGACGAGAAGGTCGCGCGCCTGCACCTCGACGCGCTCGGCGTGCGCCTGACCGAGCTCACGCCGTCGCAGGCCGACTACCTCGGCGTGGCCGTCGAGGGCCCGTACAAGCCTGAGCACTACCGCTACTGAGCCGCGGGCGGTCCGGTGGCACCGCCCCCGCCCGGCGCACGTCCTGCGCCGGGCGGGGGTTGTCCCCACCCCGGTCCGGCGGACGGCACCCTGTCCGGCGGCGCGGCACGGCGCGAGACTGGCAGCATGATCGCCGTGACCCCTGACCAGCCGGGCGTCGTGCCGCCCGCCGACCCCGCGACGCCGGGCGCCGTCCCCGCCGCCGCGACCCCGGCCCCCGCACCGGTCGCCGGGTCGGGACCCGACCCGCGCGTCGTCGACCACCGCGAGCGGGTGTCGTTCGCCCGCGCGCCGCTCGCGGCACGCACGTGGCGCGAGTACGGCTACCTGTGGCTCGCGCTCCTGCTCGCGCCCTTCGCCTTCACCTACACGGTGTTCACGATCTCGTTCACGGCGGGGATCCTCGTGACCGTCGTGGGCCTCGTGCTCTCCGGCGCGCTCGTGCTCGGCGGCCGCGGCTGGGGCGCGATGTACCGGGGCATGGCGCGCTCGATGCTCGGCGTCGACGTCCTCGCCCCCGCGCCGTACCGCCGCCCGCACGGCTTCTGGCGCACGCTGTGGAAGGGGCTGTCCGACGGCACGGGCTGGCGCGCGCTGCTGTTCGGGTTCGTCACGCTCCCGCTCGCGATCGTGTCGCTCACGGTGAGCACCGTCTTCCTCGCGGTCGGCCTCGGCGGCACGACCCACTGGTTCTGGTCGCGGTGGCTCCCGCTCCAGCAGGCGGGCGACGGCACGTGGCACCGCGGCGCCCAGCTCGGCACCGACTGGTACGTCGACACGCCCGTGCGCCAGCTCGGCCTCGTGCTCGTCGGGGCGCTGTTCCTGTGGGTGTGGCCGCACGTCACGCGCGCGTTCGCGCACCTGTACCGCCTGCTGACCGTCACGCTCCTCGGCCCCACCCTCGCGAGCCTGCGGGTCGCGGACCTCGAGGAGTCGCGCGGGCGCACGGTCGACGACGCGGACGCGAAGCTGCGCCGCATCGAGCGCGACCTGCACGACGGCACCCAGGCCCGGCTCGTCGCTGTCGCGATGCAGCTCGGCGAGGCGAAGGAGCTGCTGCGCTCCGGCGGCGACGGCGCCGCGGACGCCGGGGCGGGCACCGACGCCGTCGAGGCGCTCGCGCTCGTCGACCAGGCGCACGCCTCGACGAAGGAGGCGCTCGTCGAGCTGCGCGAGCTCGCCCGGGGCATCCACCCGCCGGCGCTCGACGACGGCCTCGCCGTCGCGCTCGAGACCCTCGCCGCGCGCTCGCCGCTGCCCGTGACGGTCGACGTCGACCCGGCCGTCGAGGCGTCGGGCCGGCTCGCGCCCGCCGTCGAGACCATCGCGTACTTCTGCGTCGCCGAGCTCGTGACCAACGCGGTGAAGCACGCGCGCGCGACCGGCGTCTACGTGCTCGTCGAGCGGCAGGCCGCGACGCAGGGCGGGCGCCGGGGGACCGGGGACCGCGTGCGCCTGCGCGTGCGCGACGACGGCCAGGGCGGCGCCCACGTGGTCCAGCCCGGGCCCGACGGACAGCGCTCGGGGCTCGCGGGCCTCGCGGAGCGCGTGCGGTCGGTCGACGGGACGCTCGAGCTGTCCAGCCCGGTGGGCGGCCCCACGGTCGTCACCGTGCTGCTGCCCGCGCGCGGCTGACCGTGTGACGATGGGCGCCGACCCCGACGGAAGGACCCCGATGCGGCTCGTCATCGCCGAGGACTCGGCCATCCTGCGCGACGGCCTCGTCGCGCTCGTCACGCGGCGCGGCCACGACGTCGTGGCGGCCGTGCCCGACGGCGACGCGCTCGTCGCCGCGGTGGCGCGCCTCGCGGCCGAGGACGCGCTGCCCGACGTGGCCGTCGTCGACATCCGGATGCCCCCGACGTTCACGGACGAGGGCCTGCGCGCCGCGCTCGCGCTGCGCGCCGCCCACCCGGGCCTCGGCGTGCTGCTGTTCTCCCAGTACGTCGAGACGCGCTACGCGAGCGAGCTGCTCACGGGCGGCGCGCAGGGCGTGGGCTATCTGCTCAAGGATCGCGTCGCCGACGTCAGCGAGTTCGTCGACGCGCTCACGCGCATCGCGGCGGGCCAGACCGTGCTCGACCCGGAGGTCGTGAGCCAGCTCATGGGCGCCTCGCGGTCCGACGACGGTCTCGCGCGCCTCACGCCGCGCGAGACCGAGGTGCTGGAGCTCATGGCGCAGGGCCGGTCGAACTCGGCGATCGCCGAGACGCTGTTCCTCTCCTACGGCGCGGTCGAGAAGAACGTCACGTCGATCTTCGGCAAGCTCGGCCTCCCGCAGGACGCGGGCGACCACCGGCGCGTGCTCGCCGTGCTGCGCTACCTCAAGGTCTAGGGACGCCCCGGGCCGGCACGGGGGACAGCCCCCGCGCGGCCGGGCGGCTGGCCGCGGCGGGGACGGGGGAGGGTCCCGTTCCAGGTCAGAGGCCGTTTCTCAAGACTGGTGGGAGCCGGGTCGACCCGGCTCCCACCGACCGAGGAGCGCTCCGTGACCGCCGCCCTGACCGACCCGTTGCGCGCGTCCCGCGCACCCCACGCCGCACCGCTCGCACCCCGCGCCGCACCGCTCGCACCCCGCGCCGCACCGCTCGCACCCCACGCCGCACCGCTCGCCCCGGCCCGCGCGCCGCGACGGGACGTCTTCGTCGACGCGGTCCGCGCCGTCGCGACGCTGTGCGTCGTCACCGTGCACTGGCTCATGGCGGACGCCACGTGGGACGGGCGGCACCTCGAGATCGGCAACGCGCTCGCCCACGGGCACGGCTGGGTCGCGACGTGGGTGCTCCAGGTGCTGGCGCTCCTGTTCTTCGCCGCGGGCGCGTCGTCCGCGTACGGGCTGCAGCGACGGCCCGCCACGGCTCCCGTGAGCGGGGGCCGGCTCGTCGCGGCGCGCCTGCCGCGCCTCGTGCGGCCCGTCGCCGTCTTCGTGGGCGCCTGGGCGGTCGCCGCCGGCCTGCTCCTCGCCGTCGGGCTCCCGGGCGACGTGGTCCTGACGCTCGTGCGGCTCGCGCCGCAGCTCCTGTGGTTCCTCGGCGTCTACGTCGTGCTCGTCGCGCTCACGCCGCTCCTGCGCCGCGCCCTGCACGCCGCCGGGTGGTGGGCCGTCGCCGCGCTCGCCACGGTGCCCCTCGTCGTCGAGGTGCTGCGGTTCGGCGCGGGGCTCGAGCGGCTCGCGCTCGTCGACGTCGTGCTCGTGTGGGCCGTGCCCTACGCGGTCGGCCTCCTGTACGCCGACGCGCGCGCCGGCCTGCGGGTCGTGCGGCGGGGCCGCGTCGTCCCCGTCGCGACGCTGCCCTCCGGGGCCGTGCTGGCCGCCGCCGGGAGCGGGGCGCTCGCGCTGGCGGCGCTGCTCGTCGCGGTCGGTCCCTACCCCGTCTCGCTCATCGGCATGCCCGGGGACGCCGTGTCGAACCTCGGGCCGCCCACCGCCCCCGTCCTGCTCCACGGCCTCGGGCTCGTGGCGCTCGCCCTCGCGGCGAGGGGCGCGCTCGTGCGCTGGGCGGAGGGTCCTGGGCGGCGCGTCGTGGCGGCGCTCGCGGCCCGCTCCATGACGGTCTACCTGTGGCACGTCACCGCGATGGTCGCGGTCGTCGCGGTCGTGCTCGTGGTCCTCGGGTCGGCCCTGCCCGAGCCCGGCAGCGCCGACTGGTGGGCGAGCCGGCCGGTCTGGTTCGGGGCCTTCGCGCTCGTCCTCGCCGGCGTCGCGCGCGTCGTCGGACGCTTCGAGGGGCCCGCCGCGCGCACCGCGGGCGGGGCGGGCCGGGCCCCTCGCCCGACCGACCGGGCGCTCAGCGCGACGGGTCGGGCACCGAGTACGGCAGCCGGTGCAGGAGCTCCGCCTGCTCCGCGGCGAGCGCCTGCTGGCGCCGTGCGGTGACCCAGTCCCGGTCCCGGCGCTCGGCGAGCACCGCGAGGAGGAACGTCTCGGGGTGCGTCCCGGGCGGCGGGCCCGGGGCGACGTACTTCTCGACCTGCGCCGCGAGGTCCTGGCCGAGCCGCGCGCGCGACGCCGGGTGCAGCCGGCCCGCGCGCCCGAGGAACTGCCGGGCGGCGAGCGCCAGGCCGTCCGGCAGGCGCCGCATGTCGGCGTGCGACGCCCACGCCTGGAGGAACGGCGGCATCGCGAGGGGCGCGAGCGTGGCCTTGCCGCCGCGCACGCGGATCGCGTACGTGCCGGCAGCCATGTCCCCGAGGCGCTTGCCCCGGTCGTTGGTCAGCGACGCGACGAGCGCGACCGTGCCGAACGTCAGCCACAGCTCGCCGACGCCGACGAGCGCGCGCAGGAACGCGTGCCGGAAGCGCACGGGTCCGCCGTCGTCGCGCACGACGCGGATGCCCAGCGCGAGCTTGCCCAGCGAGCGCCCCCGCGAGAGCGTCTCGACCGTCGTCGGGACGACCACCATGACGAGCACCGAGAGCGCGATGACGACCGCGGTCGCCATGTCGAGGGTGAGCGACTCGAGCGACCCGAAGAGCACGACGACCGTCGCGAGCGCGAAGGCGAGCAGCACGAGCAGATCGAGCGTGAACGCGAGCCCGCGCGTGAGGAACGACGCCGGTCGTGCGTCGAGGACCACGCCCTCGCCGATCAGGATGCCGTCGCGCACGTCGCTCCTCGTCTCGTGGGTGGCCCCGGCGGTCCCGGCGGCCCGGTGGTCGTGGCGGTCGCACCCGCGGCGCGCCCTCCGTGTGGCAGGGTATCGGTCGTGGACCTCGACGCCTTCACCGACGTGCACCGCGCGCAGTGGGACCGCCTGGAGACGCTGACGAAGCGGCGCTCGCTCGACGGCGCCGAGGCGGACGAGCTCGTGCGCCTGTACCAGGCGGTCGCCACGCACCTGTCGACGATCCGGTCGGTCGCGCCGGACCCGGTGCTCGTCACGCGGCTGTCGGACCTCCTCGGCCGCGCGCGCACGCGCATCGCGGGCGCGCACGAGCCCGCGTGGCGCGACGTGGTCCGCTTCCTCGTCGTGACGCTCCCCGCCGCGCTGTACCGGATCCGGTGGTGGTCGGTCGGCGTCACGACGGCGTGCCTCGTCGTCGCGCTCGTCGCGGGCACGTGGGTCGCGACGACGCCCGAGGGTCTCGCGTCGATGGGCCCGCCGAGCGCGCAGCGGGCGTACGTCGAGGACGCGTTCGCGTCCTACTACGACCCCGGCCTCGACTTCGCGGCCGTCGTGTGGACGAACAACGCGCGCATCGCGGCCTTCTGCGTCGGCCTCGGGATCACGGGCATCTTCCCCGCGTACGTGCTGTTCAGCAACGCCGTCGCGATCGGCTCGACGGGCGGCATGATGGCCGCGCACGGCGAGCTCGACCTCTTCCTCACGCTCATCGCGCCGCACGGTCTGCTCGAGCTCATGGCGATCTTCGTGGCGGGCGCCGCGGGGCTGCGGATCTTCTGGTCGTGGGTCGACCCGGGCCCGCTGCCGCGCTCGCGCGCGCTCGCGCAGGAGGGTCGAGCGCTCGTCACGGTCGCGATCGGGCTCGCGCTCGCGCTCGCGGTCTCGGGGGTCATCGAGGGCTTCGTCACCGGCTCGACGATGGCGTGGTGGCTCAAGATCGTCATCGGCGCGATCGCGCTCGCGGGGTTCTGGGTCTACACGATCGTCCTCGGGCGCCGCGCCGTGCGCGCGGGCGAGACCGGCGACCTCAGCGCCGACCACGCGGGCGACGCCGCACCCGTCGCGGCCTGAGGCGTCCGCCCGCGCAGGGCCGGGCGCGCCGCGCTCAGGCGTGGACGACGACGCGCGCCCGGGCGCCGGGCGCGGCCACGCGCAGCCAGTCCTCCGCGCGCGCGACGACCGCGTCGCGCACCACCGGGTCCGCGAGCCCGTCCGCGGGCGCCGGTGCTCCGTCGGGGGCGGCGGCCGCGCGCAGGGGCCGCACGTCGACGTGCCCGACGTCGCCGCCCGCCTCCCGCTCGACGCGCCACGTCCAGGTGCCCGCCACGAGCCCGTCGACGAGCACCGTGGCCGCGACCTGCCCGTTGACGCTGACGACCTGCTTGACCGCCACGGCGCCGAGCACGCGCGAGCGGTCGTCGTGCGCGAGCACGAGGTTGTCGAAGTCCGCCGCGAGGACGACCGGCACGGGGTCGTCCGCGGGCGGCCGCGGCGCGTCCGGCAGGTCGACGAGCTCGACCCCGGCGGCGGCGCGTCCCGGGCCCGTGAACGTCGCGAGCGCCGGTCGCAGGGCCTCGACCGCCGAGCGCAGGCGCGTGAGCCCGGACCACCGCTGCACGTCGGCGACGCTCGCGGGCCCGAACGCGGCGAGGTAGCGCCGCACGAGGCGCGTGCGCGCGGCGAGCACCGCGTCGGGGTCGCCCGCCGTCGCGACGGCGTCGAGCTCGTCCGCCGCGGGGCCCGTCGGCGCGCCGAGCCAGGCGTGCGCCGTCGTCCACGTCGTCGTCGTGCCCGTGCCGCGCGCGCCCCACAGGCCGCGCGGGGGCACCTGGACGAGCGGCAGGAGGCACCGGGCCCCGTAGGCGAGGTGCTTCGGGTCGACGTCCGCCCAGCGCTCGGCGAGGCGGCGTCCGAGCTCGACCGACGTGAGCGGCTCCGCGAGCACGTCCGTCGCGGCGCGCGCGAGGTCGTCGAGGTCGACGTGCGCGAGCGCGTCGCCGTGCTGGTTGCGCGAGCGCAGGTAGGCGACCTGCGCGGGACGCGCGTGCGCGGCGAGCTCGAACGCGTCGTCGGCGGCGACCAGGTGGACGGTGCCGCGCAGGGTCGCGAGGCGCACCACCGACCGGTCGAGGAGGCGGGCGCCCAGGTCGTCCGTCGTGAAGCCGGGCAGCCGCGACCACAGCCCGGCGTACGGCGACGCCGGGACCTGGGACTGCAGGCCCACGAGGTGCCGCGCCTCGGCGACGACCCCGTCCGCCGCGCCGTCCGCCGCCCGTCGCGGCGCGAGGTGCTGGCGCGCGAGCAGCGCCCGGTTCAGCGCGCGGCGGTCGAGCCGCGGCCCGAACCTGCCGTCCACGCCGTCGCTCCCGCGCCCGTCAGAGCAGGACGATCGCGAGGGCCGGGATCACGAACGTCGCGAGCAGCGCGGCGACGACGATGATCGCGACGCGACGGTTGCGCCGCTCGCGGTCGCGCGGGTCGGTGGGCTGCCAGGCCACGCGGTCCTCCAGGGATCGGGTTCGGGGCGAGCACCGACCCTATCGCGCTAGAGCCGGCCCGCCGCCTTGAGCGCGAGGTAGGTGTCCGCGAGCCGTGGCGCGAGGTCGTCCGGCAGGGCGTCGACGACCTCGACCCCGCGCTGGCGCAGGACGGTCGTCACGGCGGCGCGCTCGATCTCGCCGCGCGCGGCGGCCGCGGCGTCGTACACCTCCGCGGTGCCGCTCCGGTCGGCCCGCAGCGCGGCGACCTCGGGGTCGCCCGCCGCCGCGAGGACCACCTGGTGCTTCGAGGTGAGCTGCGCGACGACCGGCAGGAGGCCGGTCTCGACCGCCGCGGCGTCGAGCGTCGAGAGCAGCACGACGAGCGCGCGCTGGGACAGCCGCTCGTGGACCGCGCCGACGAGGCCCGGCCAGTCGGTCTCGAGCAGCGCGGGCTCGAGCGGCGCGAGCGCGTCCGCCATCGCCGGCATGAGGCGCGGCCCCGCCGCGCCCGCGACGCGCGCGCGGACCGCGCGGTCGTACGCGACGAGCTCGACGCGGTCCCCGGCACGACCGGCGAGCGCGGCGAGCAGGAGCGCGGCCTCGATGCTCGCGTCGAGGCGCGGCGCGTCGCCCACCCGGGTCGCGGAGGTGCGCGACGTGTCGACCACGAGGAGCACGCGGCGGTCGCGCTCGGGGCGCCACGTACGCACGACCATGTCGCGGCCGCGCGCCGACGCGCGCCAGTCGATGGACCGCACGTCGTCGCCGATGACGTACTCGCGCAGCGAGTCGAACTCCGTGCCCTCGCCGCGCACCTGCACGGCCGCCCGGCCGTCCATCTCGCGCAGGCGCGCGAGGCGGCTCGGCAGGTGCCGCCGGGACGCGAACTCGGGCAGCACGCGCAGCCGGCCCGGCACGGGCAGCGAGGCCTGGCGCGCCGCGAGCCGCAGCGGCCCGAACGAGCGGATCGTCACGCGGTCCGCCGCGCGCTCGCCCCGCCGGGTCGGGACGAGCACGGTGACGACGCGGGTCGCCTCGCCGGGCGGCAGGTCGACCGCGTGCCGATTGACCTGCGTGCCGGCCGAGGGCGCCCACGCGTCGCGCACGAGCGCGCGCAGGCGCCGCGTCGCGAGGTTCGTCAGGGTGAGCGTCGAGGTCGTGCGGTCCGTGAGGCGCACCGACCCCGGCACGCGCCGCTCGATCGCCACGCGTCGCGGCGAGGCGGCGAGCGCGGCGTCGAGCGCGCACAGCACGACGACGAGCAGCGCCCACGCGAGCACCGTCCCCGCCACGGGGAACAGCAGCACGGGCACGGTCCCGAGCGCCACCAGCACGACGGCGCGCCACGTCAGGGCCACGTCGTGCGCCTCAGCGGGGGACGGGCACGGACGCGAGGACCGTGTCGAGGACGCTCTCCGCCGTGACGCCCTCGAGCTCGGCCTCGGGCCGCAGCTGCACGCGGTGGCGCAGCGTCGGGTGCGCGAGCGCCTTGACGTCGTCCGGCGTGACGTACGAGCGGCCCGACAGCCACGCCCACGCGCGCGACGTGGCGAGGAGCGCCGTCGCGCCACGCGGCGAGACGCCGAGCGACAGGGACGGCGAGTGGCGCGTCGCGCGGCACACGTCGACCGCGTAGCCGAGCACCTCGCGCGCGACCTGCACGCGCGCGACCTCGGCGCGCGCCCGGTCGAGCACCTCCCGGGTCGTGACGGGGCGCACGCCCGCCGCCGCGAGGTCGCGCGGGTCGAAGCCCGCCGCGTGCCGCGCGAGGACCTCGACCTCCTGCTCGCGCTCGGGCAGCGGCAGCACGAGCTTGAGGAGGAAGCGGTCGAGCTGGGCCTCGGGCAGCGGGTACGTGCCCTCGTACTCGACCGGGTTCTGCGTCGCGATGACGAGGAACGGGTCGGGCAGCGGGCGCGGCGTCCCGTCGACCGACACCTGGCGCTCCTCCATGGCCTCGAGCAGCGACGCCTGGGTCTTCGGGGGCGTGCGGTTGATCTCGTCGGCGAGCAGCAGGTTCGTGAACACGGGGCCCTCGCGGAACGAGAACTCCGCGGTCCGCGCGTCGTACACGAGCGAGCCCGTGACGTCGCCCGGCATGAGGTCGGGCGTGAACTGCACGCGCTTGGTGCCGAGGTCGAGCGACGCGGCGAGCGTGCGCACGAGCAGCGTCTTCGCGACGCCGGGCACGCCCTCCAGGAGCACGTGGCCCTTGCACAGCAGGGCGATGAGCAGGCTCGTCACCGCGCCGTCCTGCCCGACGACGGCCTTGCCCACCTCGGTGCGCACGGCGGCGAGCGCCTGGCGCAGCTCGGGCGACGGCGCCGGCGGCGCGTCGAACGGGACCGCCGGGGCGGGCGCGTGCGGGGCCGGCGCGGGCTGCGGCTGCGGGGCGTGCTGCGGCGCCGCGCCGGGCTGCGGGACGGGGGCCCCGGCCGCGGCCGTCACGCGGTCCGCGACGGACTCCGCCGCGGGCGGGCCGTACGGTCCGGGCCCGGCGGGCGCGGTGCGGTCGGGCAGGGGCGGCTGGCCCTCGGGGTGGTGCGTCACGAGTGGTAGACCTCGCTCTCGATCTGGTCCAGGTGACGCGCGAGCTCGAGCAGCGCGGCGTCGTCGGCGGGTGGTGGTCCGTACAGGAGGTGGGCGACCTGCTCGGGCGGGCGGCCCGTGGCCCGGGCGACCGCGTCCACGAGGGACGCCGCGTCGGCGGACCGGGGCAGGCCCAGGCGGGTCGCGAGGCGGTCGGCGGCGCTCGCGCGCAGCCCCGCGCCGGCGTGGCCGCGCGAGCCCGCGCGCCGGTACAGGCGCCCGCGCCCGCGCGTGGTCTCCGACGCGCGGACGACGACGGGCAGGTCCTCGACGACGAGCGGCCCGAGGCGGCGCCCGCGCCACAGCGCGACGGCGAGGAGCACGACGAGCAGCTGCAGCGCGACGACGCCCGTCCACGGCGGGAGCGACATCGCGGGGGTCTCCTCGCCGCCGGCGAGCGACGTGTCGAACGGGTCGGGCACGAGCCACACGAGCCGGTCGTGCGCGCCGAGCGTCCACAGCGCCAGCGCGGCGTTGCCGTCCTCGGTCACGCGGTCGTTGACGAGCACCGCCGCGGTGTCGACGGCCCGCACGGAGCGGTCGTCGCCCTCGTGGACGAGGTACGCGCCCGTGCTCAGGTCGTCGGGGGACGGGAAGCACAGCGTCGTCCCGGAGGGCGTCCCCGCGAGCCGGAAGCCCACGCCGCCGGAGCGCAGCCCGGCGGCGGCGACGGCCGCGGGGTCCTCGCACCGCGGGGCGCGCACGGCGCTCCCGTCCGTCCAGGCGTACTCGAGCGACGCGGCGCCGTCCGTCGCGGTCGTCAGGAGGTGCTCGGTCGGGGCGACGAGCACGAGGTCGGCGGGGGTCGCGACGAGCGCGTCGTCCTGCTCGTCGAGCAGGTAGTCGCTCTGGGCGACGAGGAGCGTCGTGCCCTCGTCCGCCGCGGCGACGGCGTCGGCGACGGTGCGCACGTACGTCACCTCGACGCCCTGGTCGCGCAGCACCTCCGCGACCGCCCGCGCGCCGCCCGGTCCCGGGTTGTCGGGGGCGAGCGGCGTGCTCGACGTCGTGGGGCGCGCGATCGCCGACAGGCCCGCCAGCGCCACGAGCGCGGCGAGCACGGCGAGGGGCCAGCGGGCGCGCCGCCACCGGCTGCGGGCCCGGGACGCGCCCGTCGTGCCGTCCCCGACGACGGGCACGTACGCGGTCGAGACGGCGCGGTCGGCCGAACCGGGGGCGGACGCGGTCGTCGGCGGCGCGACGCTCATGCCGCACCGCCGTCCGTCGACGCGGCCGCGGCGAGGTCCGCGCGCAGCACCGGCCGGGACGCGGCGGCCACCGCGTCGAGCTCGCGCAGGAACGCGTCGGCGTCGGGGCCGACCTCGACCTTGCCGTACGCGACGTCGTCGAAGAGGTGCGCGCCGCGCGCGAGCCCGGCCGCGACGTCGGGCAGCCGCTCCCCGGCGACCTCCGCGGCCTCCCAGGCCGTGCGGCCGGGACGGGGGTCGAGGAGCGTCCGCTCCTCGAGCGCGCGCACCACGGCGCGGAACCGCTCGAGCACGGCGGTCGACCAGTCGCCCGCCGCGGCGGCCGCGTCGGCGGCGGCGCGCAGCTCGGCGGCGCTGCGCGTGTCGTCCTGGAGCACCGCGGTCGACCCGGCCCGCCGGCGCGAGAGCCGGACCGGACCGGCGACCCAGTACGCGACCGCGGCGACGACGACCACCGCGACGAGGACCCAGAGCGCGACCCACGGGCCGCCCAGGTCGGGCGAGCGCAGGCCGTCGAACAGCCCCACGACCCAGTCGATGAAGCGCTGCAGCAGCGACGGGTCGGTGGCGTACTCCGGCTTCGTGAGCTCGTCGACGAGCCACCTGCGGGCCTCGTCGGCGTCGGGCTCGACCGGTACGCCCGCCGCGAGCAGGGCGGGCGTCATGCGGGGGGCTGCTCTCCCGCCGCCGCGGCGAGCTCGACGTCGAGGCCCTCGCGGCGCATGCGCACGTCGATGTAGAGCAGGGCGACGATGCTGCCGAGGAACAGGGTCGTCGCGATCGTGGAGACCGCGACCCCGAGCGTCATGACGAGGTTCCCGACGAGCGCCTGGCCGGCGCCGAGCGCGATCCCGCCGACGAAGCTGAACGGCGTCGCGATGATCTGCGTGACGACCGCGATCGCGACGTAGGCGAGCAGGTAGATCCCGACGAGGCGCCAGAACGACCCGCGCGTCAGGCGCCACACGCGCGCCACGGTCGGCCAGAACGGCTGGCCCTCGAGCGCGAGGGCCGGCGGCACGAGGCCGGTGCGCGCGCCGATCCACACGATGGCGGCGAGGTACGCGGGGATCGCGAGGAGGATCGTCACCGCGCCGAGGCCGGGGTCGACGGCGAACGCCAGGACGGCCAGGAGGACGAGCAGCGTGACGACGAGCGCGAAGACGATGCCGAGCAGGAGCGAGAAGCCGATGAGGAACCACGCGCGGCGCCCGACCTGGGACCAGACCTCGCCCACGGTGGCCTTGCGCCCGATGACCGACTGTCCGATGGAGACGGTGAGCAGACCCGCGACGACCGGCGTCGCGAGCCCCGTCGCGAGGCCCGTGCCGGCGAGGGACGAGTACATGGTGGCGAACTCGGTCTCCAGGCCGCCGAGGCCCGCGTCGGACGGGAGCGCGAAGAACGCGTCCGCGACGTAGCCGGAGAACGCGTAGCCGATGAGCGCGCCGACGATCGTCGCCACGACGACGACGAGCGTGCTCATGCCGAGCATGACCCGGGGGTTGTGGCGGATCGCCCCGAACGCGCCGTCGAAGATCTCGCCGAGCGTCAGCGGGCGCAGCGGGACGATGCCCGGCTTCGCCGCCTGCGGCGCGAACGGCGCACCGCCGAACCCGGCGGGCTGCCCGTAGCCCGGCTGCCCGTAGCCGGGCTGCCCGTACGTGCCCTGGCCGTACTGCCCGGCCTGGGGCTGGCCGTAGCCGGGCTGCCCGTACGCGCCCTGGCCGTACTGACCGGGCTGTGCCTGGCCGTACCCCGGCTGGCCGTGCTGCGGCTGCTCCTGGCCGGGCTGACCGGGCTGGCCGTAGCCGGGCTGGCCGTACTGCGGCGGGGTCTGGCCGGGCTGACCGTAGCCGGGCTGGCCGTACTGCGGCTGCCCCTGACCCGGCTGGCCGTACCCCGGCTGGCCGTACGTCGGCGTGCCCCAGCCGGTGGGCTCCTGGGGGGCCGCAGCCCCGGGCGCGGCGGCGTGCGCGTCGGAGGGCGTGTCCGGCGTGGCGCCGTCCGGCGCTCCGGGGGCGTCAGGTGTGCTCATCGGGCCTGTGGTCCTCGTTCGTCGGCAGTCACCGGTGCACGGCGCGGCGCCGGTGGCCAGGCCACCCTAGTACGCGCGCCCGACGTGCGGGCGGCTCCGCGCCTGCGCGCCGCACGACGGCCGTGGGCTGGCATCATGAGCGCATGAAGGTTCGCGTGCTCGTGGTCGACGACGACACCGCCCTGGCCGAGATGATCGGCATCGTGCTGCGCTCGGAGGGGTTCGAACCCGTCTTCTGCGCGGACGGCGACCTCGCGCTGGAGACGTTCCGCAGCACCCAGCCCGACCTCGTCCTGCTCGACCTCATGCTGCCCGGCAAGGACGGCACCGAGGTGTGCCGGCTCATCCGCGCCGAGTCCGGCGTGCCCATCATCATGCTCACGGCCAAGAGCGACACGGTCGACGTCGTGCTCGGCCTCGAGTCCGGCGCGGACGACTACATCTCCAAGCCGTTCAAGCCCAAGGAGCTCGTCGCGCGCATCCGGGCCCGGCTGCGCCGCACCGACGAGCCCGCGCCCGAGCACCTCGCGATCGGGGACGTCGAGATCGACGTCACCGGCCACCGCGTGACGCGCGGCGGCGAGCAGATCGCCCTCACCCCGCTCGAGTTCGACCTGCTCGTCGCGCTCGCGCGCAAACCGTGGCAGGTCTTCACGCGCGAGGTGCTCCTCGAGAAGGTGTGGGGCTACCGCCACGCGGCCGACACGCGTCTCGTCAACGTCCACGTCCAGCGGCTGCGCTCCAAGATCGAGCACGACCCGGAGAGCCCCGAGATCGTCCTCACGGTGCGCGGCGTCGGCTACAAGGCGGGCACGGCACGGACGTGAGCACGACGGGCGGCACCGGGACGCGCCGGTCCTCGGCGTGGTCGAGGCTGCGGACCCGCACGCGCGCCGCGGGCCGCCGCGCGGTCTGGCGGTGGCGCTCGTCGATGCAGCTCCGCGTCGTCTCGACGGCGCTCGTCGTCGGCGTCGTGGCGGTCGGCGCGCTCGGCGCGTTCCTGTCGGACTCCATGCGCGACGGCCTCTACGACCGGCGCATCGCCGAGATCACGCTCGAGAGCGCGCAGTCCACGGGCCAGGCGCAGCGCACGCTCGACGCGTCGCCCGCGTCGAGCGTGTCCGAGACGCAGGCGCTCCTCTACGACCTGCACGCGATGCTGCAGACCAGCGGGTCGGCGTCGCGCGACGTCTTCCTCTGGCGGCCCGAGGACGGACCCACGACCGGCCTGCTCGACCTGTCGACGAACCCCGAGCTCGAGGGCCTCGTCTCGCCCGAGATGCGCGCCCAGACCGTCGAGGCGGGCGGCGAGCAGAAGCTCCAGCCGGTCGCGATCCCGCTGGACCCGGCCGACCCGGCGTCCCCGGTCGTCCCGGGCGTCGTCGTCGGGGCGACCGTCGAGGTGCCCCTCGGCGTCACCTACGAGCTGTACTACCTGTACGACCTCGAGTCCGACCAGGAGACGCTGTCCTTCCTCCAGTCCGTGCTGCTCATCGGCGCGCTCGTCCTGCTCGCGCTGCTCGGCGGCATCACGGCGCTCGTCACGCGCCAGGCCGTGGTCCCCGTGCGGCAGGCCGCGAGCGTCGCGGAGCGCCTCGCCGACGGGCACCTCGACGAGCGGCTGCCCGTCAAGGGCCACGACGAGATGGCGTCGCTCGCGCGCACGTTCAACGCCATGGCGCACAGCCTCCAGGACCAGATCGGGCGCATGGAGGAGCTGTCGATGCTCCAGCGCCGGTTCGTCTCCGACGTGTCGCACGAGCTGCGCACCCCGCTCACCACCATCCGCATGGCGTCCGAGGTCCTGCACTCCTCGCGCGACGAGTTCGACCCCGTCTCGCGCCGCTCGACCGAGCTCCTGCAGGCGCAGCTCGACCGCTTCGAGGACCTGCTCGCCGACCTGCTCGAGATCAGCCGGTTCGACGCGGGCGCGGCGGTGCTCGACGCCGAGCGTCGCGACGTGCGCGACGTCGTGAACGCCGCGGTCGACCACGCCGCGCCGCTCGCGGAGCGCAAGGGCGTGTGGCTGTCGGTGCACCTGGGCGACGAGCCGCTGACCGCCGACGTCGACCCGCGCCGCGTCGAGCGCATCGTGCGCAACCTCGTGGTCAACGCGATCGAGCACGCGGAGGAGAAGCCCGTGGAGATCACCGTCGAGGGCGACGGGCATGCGATCGCGGTGGTCGTGCGCGACCACGGCGTCGGCATGACGCCCGACGAGGCCCTGCACGTGTTCGACCGGTTCTGGCGCGCGGACCCGGCGCGGGCCCGCACCACGGGCGGCACCGGGCTGGGCCTCGCGATCTCGCTCGAGGACGCCCACCTGCACGGCGGCTGGCTCGAGGCGTGGGGCCGCCCGGCCCGCGGCGCGAGCTTCCGCCTCACGCTGCCGCGCCGCGCGGGCATCCGGCTCCAGTCCTCGCCGCTCCCGCTCGTCGCGGAGGTCACGACGACGCGCGGCCTCGGCGAGGGGTGGAGCGCGACGGCCGCGGTCGCCGAGGACGTCGACGGGACCGTCGGCCCCGCCGACCTCCCCTCGGTCACGGGCGGCATCCCCGTCGTCCTGCCGTCCGACGCCGCGCGCCCGCCCGCCGGGGACGCGTCCCACCTGCGGGGTGCGCGATGACCGGGCGCCGGTCCCCGCGCCCGGGTGCCGCGCGGCGCGCGGCGCTCGCGGCCGCCGTCGCGCTCGCCGTGACCCCGGTCGTGGCGTGCGCCGCGATCCCGACGTCCGGCCCCGTGGTGGACGGCGAGGAGGTCTCCTCGCCGGGCAAGGCGGTCTTCGTGAGCGCCGACGCGCCGCGCGACGGCGCCCTGCCCGAGCAGATCGTGCGCGGCTTCCTCGCCGCCCAGGCCCAGGGCGCGTCGAGCTCGTTCGACGTCGCGACGATGTTCCTCACGCCGGAGACCGCGGAGGAGTGGTCGCCGCTCGCGCAGGTCGCGGTCCTCGAGGGCGAGCCCGAGCTCGAGGTCGACGACTCGCAGCTCGAGGAGGGCGTCGCCACGGTGCGCGCGACGGCCGACGTCGTGGGCACCGTCGACGAGCACGGCGTGTACACCGAGCAGGTGCCCGGCTCGACGACCGAGCTCGTGTACGGGCTCGTGCGCGACGACGCGGGCCAGTGGCGCGTCGACACGACCGACGACGGCCTCGCCGTCTCGGCCACGAACTTCGTGCAGACCTACCGCGCGACCAACCTCTACTTCCCGACGACCGACCGGCAGTACCTCGTCCCGGACGAGCGCTGGTTCCCCAGCCGCAACTGGCAGACCCTCGCGGTGCGCGAGACGCTCGTCGGCCCGGTGCCGTGGCTCGCGGGGGCCGTGACCACCGTCGTCCCCGAGGGCACCGCGCTGAGCATCGAGTCCGTGACGTCGGACGGCTCCTCGCCCGTCGAGGTACCCCTCACCGACGCCGCGTCCGAGACCTCGCCCGAGGACCGGGCCGTCCTCGTCTCCCAGCTCGAGGCCTCGCTCGGGAACCCGTCGCCGCGCGACGTGCAGATCACCGTGGGCGGCGCGCCCCTGGGCGAGGGCGAGGAGTCGACGCTGCGCGCGGCGTCGACCCCGAACGACCCCGTGGTGCTCGCCGGCGGCCAGGTGACGAGCATCGTGGGCCGCGAGACCGCGCCCCTGTCGTCGGTCGAGCCGCTCACGGGGCTCGAGCCTACGGCGCTCGCGTTCACCGGGTCCTCGCGGGAGACGACGTTCGTCGTGCGGGACGGGTCGAGCCGTCTCGTCACGGCACCGACCGCCGAGGCGGCGCCCGTCGTCCTGCTCGAGGGCGAGGACCTCCTCGCGCCGAGCGTCGACCGGTTCGGCCTCGTGTGGAGCGGGCCCCAGGTGCAGTCCGGCACGCTCCAGGTCACGGACCTCGACGCGCGCGTGACCGACGTCGCCGCGCCGTGGCTCGACGGCCGCACCGTCATGTCGGTGCGCGTCGCGCCCGACGGCGCGCGGATCGCGGTCGTCAGCGCGAGCGCGTCGGGCGTCCAGGTGCACGTCGCGGGGGTCCTGCGCGACGAGGACGGGCGCCCCACCGAGCTGTCCGAGCCCGTGCGCGTCGGCCAACCGCTCGTCGCGGCGACCCAGGTCGTGTGGGTCGACCGGACTCTGCTCGGGGTCCTCGGCCGCACGTCGGGGGACACCGAGCCGATCGTGCACCTCGTGCCGGTGGGCGGCCCGACGAGCGAGGCGTCGGCGCTCGAGGACGCCGTCTCGCTCGCGTCCGGCACGGGGATCGGCACGATGCTGCTCGGGACGTCGGACGGGAGCCTGTACTCCGCCGGCTCGTCGTCGCTGTGGACCCGCGTCGCGACCGAGGTGCGCCTCCCGACCTACCCCGGCTGAGCGGCCGCTCGACGCCGTCCACAGGCCCGGCCTCCGGGGCTGCCGTCCACAGGCGGGCCGGCGCCGTGGCGACCGGCCGGGCGGCGTCCCGAGGATGGGGGTCGTGACCGCGCGCCTCGTGCCCTCCCGTCCCGCGCCCGCCCGTCCCGCGCCCGCCGGTGGCCCGACCGCCCGTCCCGCGCCCGTCCGCCACGGCGGGCCGGACCCGGCCGAGGGGCACGACCGGACCGGTCCGCCCGGCGGCGTGCGCGGCGTGCTGGGGCGCGGGGTGCGCGACGTCGTCCGCCTGGCCGTGCCCGTCGCGTGCCCCGGGTGCGGCGCGCCCGACGTGCGCTGGTGCTCGCCGTGCCTCGCGCCGCTCGGCGCCCCGCCGCGCCGGTGCGAGCACGCCGCCCCGCGCCTCGACCGGCTCGACGGCGTCGCGCCCCTGCCCGTGTGGACGCTCGCCGACTACGCGGGCGCGCTGCGGGACGTCGTCGTGGCGTGGAAGGACCGCGGGCGCGCCGACCTCGACGTCCCGCTGCGCGCGGCGGCGCGCCGGGCCGGGGAGCGCCTCGCGCCCGGGCTCGCGCCCGAGGGGCCGGTGCTCGTCGTCCCGGCGCCCACGAGCGCGGCCGCCCGGCGGGCCCGGGGCCGCGACCCCGTGGCCGGGCTCGCCCGGGCGCTCGCGGAGGAGCTGCCGCCCGGTGCCCGCGCCGCGCAGGTCCTCGTCCAGCGGGGCCGCGCCCGGGACCAGGTGGGCCTCGGCGCGCGGGCGCGCGGCGCACGGCTGGGGGCGGTCGCCGTCGCGCCGGGCCGTCGCGCGCGCCCGCTCGACGGCTCGCGGCCCGTCGTGCTGGTCGACGACGTCCTCACCACCGGAGCCACGCTCGCCGCGTGCGAGGCGGCGCTCGCGCGCGCCGGGACGCCCGTCCTCGGCGCCTTCGTGCTCGCCGCGACGCCCGCTCCCGGGCGGTCCCGCGGTGCGCCGGCGGCTCCCGGGAGGGGCGTCGCGCAGGACGGTCCGAGGTCCTGGGGTTCACCGTCCGTTGGGCCTGCCGACACCCGCAGGACGGGGTTAGGCTGAGGGCCAGTCGCCACGGACGACCGGGTAGGGGACACCCGCGCCGGTCGCCGCGCGAGCGTACCGAGCGCGCGACGCTGCTGCGTCGCAAGGAGGTGGTTGCCCCACCGGCACCCTGGCGGGTGCCCCCCTTGACCCGGACCGGCGCTCGGAGACCGAGCGCCCTCGAGAACCTCGTGGAGGCTCACATGGAGATCGTCGTCGTCGGCAGGCACACCGAGGTGGCCGACCGCTTCCGCCAGCACGCGGAGGACAAGCTCGCGAAGGTCCAGCAGCTCGCGCCCACGGCGCAGCGCGTGGACGTCGAGGTCACCCACGAGAACAACCCCCGGCTCTCCGGGGTCCGCGAACGCGTCGAGCTCACCGTCCGGGCCAAGGGGCCCGTGGTGCGGGCCGAGGCGGCGGCCGACGACAGGTTCGGCGCCCTCGACCTCGCGATGGACAAGCTCGCCGAGCGCCTGCGTCGCGCGCGCGACCGGCGCAAGGACCACCGGAACCACACCGTCGTGCCGCCCGTCGACGTCCGGCCCTTCGACCCCGAGACGCACGGTGCGCCGCCGCCGCCCGCGCCGACGACGCCCACCGAGCCCGGTGAGGCCGTCGAGACGACGCTCGGCGACTCGCCCGTCGTCATCCGTCAGAAGCTGCACACCGCGGAGCCCATGACGGTGGACGACGCGCTGTACGAGATGGAGATGGTCGGCCACGACTTCTTCCTCTTCGTCGACGTCGAGACGTCGCGCCCGTCCGTCGCCTACCGGCGCCGCGGGTGGACCTACGGCGTCGTCGCGCTCGACACGTCGTGCGACTGCGCCGAGGTCCCGGCCGAGAAGACCGCCTGACCCCACGCCGACGCGCCCGGGCCCGCGAGGGTCCGGGCGCGTCGTGCTGTGCGCGCCCGTGCGGCGAGGTCGAGGCGAGCGCGCGAGACAGAACACGCGGAGCTCTGTCTCGGAGCGTGCGGTTCTCCCTCGGGAACCCGGTCTGCCGGCGCGAGCCGCCCGTCCGCGCGGCCGTGTCGGTGGCACCCGGCAGGATCGGAGGGTGGTCACCGTGGAGACGCTGTCGTTGTCGCAGGCGCGCCGGGTCGCGCTCGCCGCCCAGGGGCTGCACCGGCCGCGCCCGTTCGGCGGGGCGGGCGGCGAGGGCCGCGCGGGAGCCCCGACGATGCGCCACGTCCAGGGCGTGATCGACCGTCTCGGGCTGCTGCAGATCGACTCGGTGAACGTCCTGGCGCGCGCGCACCTCATGCCGCTGTACGCGCGGCTCGGGCCCTACGACACCGCGCTCCTCGACCGGGCGGCGGGTCGTGCGCCGCGCCGGCTCGTCGAGACGTGGGCGCACGTGGCCTCGTACGTGCCGCCGAGCACGTGGCCGCTGCTGGAGTGGCGCCGGCGGCGGTACCGCACGGAGGCGTGGGGCACCATCAGCGCCGTCGAGATGAGCCACTCCGAGACGGTCGAGGACGTGCGCCGCCTCGTCACCGAGCGCGGCCCCGTCACGGCGAGCGAGGTGCACGCGATCCTCGAGGAGGAGGGGCGCGCCCACCCGCGCGACCGGTCGCAGTGGGGCTGGAACTGGACGGTCGCCAAGCGCGCGCTCGAGTTCCTGTTCTTCACGGGCGAGATCACCTCGGCGCGGCGCAACGGCGCGTTCGAGCGCTGCTACGACCTCACCGAGCGGGTCCTGCCGCCCGAGGTCCGCGCGGCCGCGCCGGTCACGGACGCCGACGCCGTGCGCAGCCTCCTCGAGATCGGCGCCCGCGCCCACGGCGTGGGGACGCTGCGGTGCTTCAAGGACTACTTCCGCCTCGCGGGGCCCGCGGTGCGCACGGCGCTCGGCGAGCTCGTCGAGGCGGGGACGCTGCGCCCGGTCGTGGTGCGGGGCTGGGACGAGCCGACGTACCTGCACGCGGACGCCGCGCTGCCCCGGCGCGCCACGGCCGCGACGCTGCTCAACCCGTTCGACCCGCTCGTCTTCGAGCGCACGCGCCTGGAGCGGCTGTTCGACGTGCACTACCGCATCGAGATCTACGTCCCGGCTGCCAAGCGCGTGCACGGCTACTACGTGCTGCCCTTCCTCGAGGGGGAGGACCTCACCGCCCGGGTCGACCTCAAGGCCGACCGCCGGGCCGGCGTCCTGCGCGTGCTGTCCGCGCACCGCGAGCAGGCGGCGGGCGACGGGACGGCCGCACGCCTCGCGGCCGAGCTGCGCGTGCTCGGCGCGTGGCTCGGGGTGCCCGAGGTCGACGTCGCGCCGTCGGGCGACCTCGCGCCGGCCCTGGCTGCGGAGGTCGGCGTCACGGGCTGACGGCGAGCGCGGCGATGCGCCGCACGACGGCGTCGACCGGCGTCGTGGCCGTGTCGATCTCGTGGGTGCACGCGGACCGCAGCAGGGGCACGACCTCGCGCTCGTCAGCGACGATCTGCGCGCGCTCCTCGGCGCGCTGCCCGAACGGGTTCGTCGTCCGTCGCCGCACGCGCGCGAGCATGACGTCGAGCGGCGCGGTGAGCAGCACGACCGCGGCGAACCGGTGGTGGAACCGGCCCTGGTTCGGCACGGTGCCGGCGACCACGAGGGGGCGGCCCGCGCGCGCGTCGAGGAGCGCCGTCATCCGGTCCTCGCGCCAGACCCGGTCCACGACGCCCGCGGGGGCACCGGGCACCTGCCCGACGACGCACCAGTCGCCGTCGTCGGTCTCGACGACGTCCACGCCGCGCCGGGCGAGCCCGTCGAGCGCGGTGGACTTGCCGACGCCGGACATCCCGGTCACGAGCACGTGCGCCACACGGCGAGCCTAGGGGGAGACGGCGGCGCCCCGCCGCACGCGCCCGGTTCGTCGTCGGCGAAACCCGGACGGGACCACGAGGCCTCAGGCTCCCCTACGATGTTGTGTGACGTTGCCGACGCCGGACCCGCACGCCCGTGCGGTGAGGACGGCGGCCCTCCCGGACCACCCCGGCCCGGGACGCGATCGATACGGGAGTCCTGCGTGCCTTCGATCCTCGACAAGGTCCTTCGCATCGGCGAGGGGCGGATCCTCAAGAAGCTGTCCGGCCTGGCCGACCAGATCAACAAGCTGGAGCCCAGCTTCGAGGATCTCACCGACGAGGAGCTGCGCGAGGAGACGGACCGCTTCCGGTCGCGCCTCGCGGACGGCGCGACGCTCGACGACCTGCTGCCCGAGGCGTTCGCGACGGTGCGCGAGGCCGCGCGCCGCACGCTCGGCCAGCGGCACTTCGACGTCCAGCTCATGGGCGGCGCGGCGCTGCACCTCGGCAACATCGCCGAGATGAAGACCGGTGAGGGCAAGACCCTCGTCGCGACCACGGCGGCCTACCTCAACGCGCTCGAGGGCAAGGGCGTGCACGTCGTCACGGTCAACGACTACCTGGCGAAGTACCAGAGCGAGCTCATGGGCCGCGTCTACCGCTTCCTCGGGCTCACGACCGGCGTCATCCTGTCCGGCCAGACGCCCGCGCAGCGCCGCGAGGAGTACGCCGCCGACATCACGTACGGCACGAACAACGAGTTCGGGTTCGACTACCTGCGCGACAACATGGCGTGGTCGACCGACGACCTCGTCCAGCGCGGCCACAACTTCGCGATCGTCGACGAGGTCGACTCGATCCTCATCGACGAGGCGCGCACGCCGCTCATCATCTCCGGCCCCGCCTCGGGCGACGCGAACCGCTGGTACGGCGAGTTCGCGAAGGTCGTGCGCCGCCTCAACGCGGGCACGGACTACGAGGTCGACGAGAAGAAGCGCACCGTCGGCGTGCTCGAGCCGGGCATCGAGAAGATCGAGGACTACCTCGGCATCGACAACCTCTACGAGTCGCTCAACACGCCGCTCATCGGGTTCCTCAACAACGCCATCAAGGCCAAGGAGCTCTTCAAGCGCGACAAGGACTACGTCGTGCTCAACGGCGAGGTCATGATCGTCGACGAGCACACGGGCCGCATCCTCCCCGGCCGCCGCTACAACGAGGGCATGCACCAGGCCATCGAGGCCAAGGAGGGCGTGCAGATCAAGGCCGAGAACCAGACGCTCGCCACGATCACGCTCCAGAACTACTTCCGCCTGTACTCCAAGCTCTCGGGCATGACCGGTACCGCCGACACCGAGGCGGCCGAGTTCCAGGGCACGTACAAGCTCGGCGTCGTGCCGATCCCGACGAACCGCGCGATGCAGCGCATCGACCAGGCGGACCTCGTCTACAAGAACGAGGACGGCAAGTTCGACGCCGTCGTCGCCGACATCGTCGAGCGCCACGCGCACGGCCAGCCCGTCCTCGTCGGCACGACGAGCGTCGAGAAGTCCGAGCTGCTCTCGTCCAAGCTCAAGAAGCAGGGCGTGCCGCACGAGGTGCTCAACGCGAAGCAGCACGCGCGCGAGGCGGCGATCGTCGCGCAGGCCGGCCGCAAGGGCGCCGTGACCGTCGCGACGAACATGGCCGGCCGAGGCACGGACATCATGCTCGGCGGCAACGCCGAGTTCATGGCGGTCGCGGACCTCGCGGCCCGTGGCCTGGACGCCGCCGAGAACGCGGAGGAGTACGAGGCCGCGTGGCCCGACGCGCTCGAGAAGGCCAAGGCCGCCGTCGCCGCCGAGCACGACGAGGTCAAGGACCTCGGCGGCCTCTACGTGCTCGGCACCGAGCGCCACGAGTCGCGCCGCATCGACAACCAGCTGCGCGGCCGCTCCGGCCGTCAGGGCGACCCGGGCGAGTCCCGGTTCTACCTGTCGATGCAGGACGACCTCATGCGCCTGTTCAACTCCGGCCTCGCCGAGTCGATGATGAACCGCGCCGGCTTCCCCGACGACGTACCGCTCGAGTCGAAGATGGTCACGCGCGGCATCGCGAGCGCGCAGGGCCAGGTCGAGTCGCGCAACTTCGAGATCCGCAAGAACGTCCTCAAGTACGACGACGTCCTCTCGCGCCAGCGCACCGTCATCTACGACGAGCGTCGCCGCGTGCTGGAGGGCGAGGACCTGCACGAGCAGGTGCAGCACTTCCTCACGGACGTCGTCACGGCCTACGTCGAGGCCGCGACGGCCGAGGGCAACCCGGAGCACTGGGACCTCGACGCGCTGTGGACCGCCCTGAAGGCCGTCTTCCCGATCTCGATCGAGGTCGACGAGGTCGTCGAGCAGGCCGGGGGAGCGACGCGCCTCACGCAGGAGCTCCTGCTCGAGGAGGTCCTCTCGGACGCGCGCATCGCCTACCAGAACCGCGAGGAGCAGCTCGGCTCGCCGAACATGCGCCAGCTCGAGCGTCGCGTGACGCTCTCGGTCCTGGACCGCAAGTGGCGCGAGCACCTCTACGAGATGGACTACCTCAAGGAGGGCATCGGCCTGCGCGCGATGGCCCAGCGCGACCCGCTCGTCGAGTACCAGCGCGAGGGCTACCAGCTCTTCCAGGCGATGACCGAGGCGATCAAGGAGGAGACCGTCGGGTTCCTCTTCAACCTCGAGGTCAAGGTCGCCGAGCCGGGCGCGGCCACGGGACAGGCGCCCGTGATCGACGCGGCGCAGGCCGCGCAGGTCGCGCAGTCGGCGGCGGGCCAGGCGTTCGGCGGCGCGGCGGGAGCCGCGTCCGCGGGTGCTGCGGCGGGCCTCGCCGCCGCGGCCGCGCAGGCGGCGCCGGCGGTGCAGGACGCTCCGACGGCCGACGCCGTCGAGGACGCGCCGGTGACCGAGGACGCGGTGCAGGACGCGCCCGTCCAGGACGCGCCCGCCGCGAAGGACCAGCCCGGCACGCTCATCGCCAAGGGCCTCGACGGCCCCGACCGCCAGGTGCCGCTGTCGTACAGCGCGCCGAGCGACGACGGCACGGGCGCGGCGGTCGTGACGGGCGACGCGAGCCGCCGCTCGCGGCGCGCGCTGCACGGCGAGGCCACGGCCGCCGAGAACGACGGCCGGACCTTCCCGGGCACGCCGCGCAACGCGCAGTGCCCGTGCGGCTCGGGCAAGAAGTACAAGGTCTGCCACGGCCAGAACGAGGAGTGACGCCGGGGTGAACCCGGCGGCGGGGCCCACCCGGGTACCCGCACGGTGAAGAGGGGCGGTCGGTCATCCCGACCGCCCCTCTCGTCGTCCGTGTCAGCCGATCTCGAGCGCGACGACGCGCCAGGTCCCGCGTCGCGCCTCGAGCCGGGCGGCGGCCGCGCGCACGCGTCCGCCGTCGTCGAGGACCACGGTCGCCTCTGCCGCCCCCGTGCCGAACCGCATGACCCGGGCACGGCGGACCGTCACGGGCCGCGTCGGCGCGGCCGCGGCGTCCGGGGCGTCGAGCACGAGCCGGGCGCGCCGGGCGAGCGCGTCGTAGATCTCGGGCGTCACCCACCGGGCGAGCTGCTGGACCGTGCGCTCGCCGCGCAGCACCTCGACCGCCGCCCGCACGACGGCGCAGCACGTCGCCGTCGGGTCGGGCAGCGGGAGCGCGTCGACGGGGCCCACGAGCGGGCGGCCCTGCGCGACGTGCCGGGGCACGGACGCCCGGCGGGCGGTCACGTCGACGGCCGGTGCGACGGTCTCGCCGACGCACCGCAGGAGACGCGCCCGAGGTTCCGCGGCGGGGACGGTCGCGGGACGCACGGTCGGGGAGGGGGCGGTGGCGAGCAGCGTGGCGGTCATCGTGTGGTCCTTCGGTCGGTCCGGGAGGGGGTCACGCGGTGGGTGCGACGAGCACCTGGCCGGGGCGGAGGAGGTCGGGGTCGTCGCCGATGACGCGCGCGTTCGCCGCGTGCCAGCGCTGCACGGCCGCCGCGACGTCGGCGTCGCTCGCGTCCGCGGCGAGGGACCGCGCGGCGATGCCCCACAGCGTGTCGCCGCGCACGACGACCACCTCGGCCCTGCCCGGGTCCGTGCGCAGGGTGCCGTCGCGGGTGACGGTGAGCGCGGCGTCGCGGTCGGCGGCCGGAAGGGCGTCGTGCGCCGCGGGCGCGCCCGCCGCCAGGTGCCGCGCGGCGGCGGGCAACCGGGGCGCCGAGCCGGTCTCGTGAGCGAGCCCGTCGTCGTGCGCGGCCTGTGCCGTCGCCGCCCCGTCCGCCGCCGCGGGCACGTCCGCGGGCCCGTCGGCGTGCGCGCGCGCCGGTCGGTCCGCCGGCCCGGTCGTCGGCGTGTCCGTCGCGGCGGCGGCCGTCGACCCGTTCGCGGCGGTGCCGGGCGTCGCCGGGGGACGGGGCGACGGGCCGTCGGCTGCCGTCCCCGGCGCGGCGCCCGCCCCGTCGCGCTCGTGCGGCGCGCGGGTGGTGGTGGGATCCGGGTCGTCGTCCGGCGCGACGTGCGACGGGCGCCACCCCAGGTCGACGGCGACGACGGCAGGCCCGTCGCCGTCGGTCCCGACGGCCTGCGCGGCTCCGCCGCCGAGCACGAGCCCGGCCCCGACGCCCACGGTGACGCCGAGTCGCGCGGCGCGGCGCACGAGCGCCGGGGCGTGGCGCGCGACGAGGCGCTCGCCACGGGCCCACGTGCGACCCGTCGCCCGGACGGCGACGCAGCCGAGGGCGAGCGCGCTCGTCGCGGCCACCCACGCGGCGACGAGCGCGCCGCCGGCCACGAGCGGGAGCTCGAGGTACGTCTCGACGCGCGGCGCGGGCAGCGCGGCGGCGAGGTGGGCGGCACGCGCCCCGAGCGCGGCCGCGGCGGCGAGCATCCCGACGAGGAGCGTGATGAGCGCCGCGACGCCGCGCCGGGCGGCCGCCCGCCCGGCCGCGGGCTCGCCCTGCGCGGGTATCGTCGGCCCGACGCCGGGTGCGTGCGGCGCGGGCGTCGCCGGCCGAGCCGTCGACCCGCGGGTCGCGCGTGCCGCGGTGCCCCCGTTCCGGGCCGTGCGGCCGCGGCCGGGCAGCGCTGGTCGTCCGTGCGTCATGTCGCCCCCTGCGGCACCTCGGTGGACGAGGTGCCCTCGTTGATCGCATTTGATGTCGTTTGATGTGCCTGGAAGCATCTAAGTGGCTCTGTCGATACTTGTCCAGAGCTCCGCGGCGCTGTGGACGAGGTGGCCATCCGTGATGTGGACACCGGTGGGACGCGCCGGGGCCCCGACCGCTACCGTGTGCGCGTGCGATGGGAGGCCCTGTTCGACGACCTCGCCGCGCAGCTGGACGCCGCCGAGCGTGCCGGGCTGACGGAGGCGGTCGCCGACCTCACGCGCGCCGAGCAGGCGACCGTCTCGCTCGTCGACCGGCTCCGTGGCACGGCGAGCACGGTGACGCTCGAGCTGCGGGACGGGAGCCACGTGGCGGGCGAGGTGCGCGACGTCGCGGCCGACTGGGTGCTCGTGGGCGAGCGTCGCCGGCAGCACCTCGTGCCGACGGGCGCCGTCTCGGCCGTGACGGGCCTCGGCCGCTTCGCGCGCCCCGCCGCCTCGCCCCGGTCCGAGCGCCTGGGTCTCGGCCACGCGCTGCGCGCGCTGATGCGCGACCGGCGCCCCGTCCAGGTGCGCGTGCCCTCCGGCGCGTACCCCGGCTGGATCGCCCGGGTCGGCAAGGACCACGTCGACCTCGAGGTGGCCCCCGGCGCGACGCACGGCACGCGTTCGGTGCCGTACTCGGCGCTGCTGTGCGTCAGCGACGCGGGGCCAGGGGCCGCCGGGAGATGATCACGACGCAGGGGGAGCGGACGGTGACGAGGGGGACGCCGGCGTCGCCGCCGGTCGTGCGCGCCCCGCGACGGCCGGGACGGTCAGGCCTCGAAGTCGCCCGCCTCGATCCGCTGACGGGTCTGGGCGTACATGCGCTGGATGTACGACTCGAGCTCGCTCGCCTCCACGCGCCACTGGCCCCGGCCGCCGACCTGGATGGCCGGGAGGTCGCCCGAGCGGACGAGCGCGTAGGCCTGCGCGGCGGAGATGTTGAGCTCCTCCGTGACGTCGGCGAGGGTGAGGAAGCGCTGAGCCATGGCGCCAGTCTGGCACGCGGCCGCGCCCGACCCGGCGTCGTCCACAGCCCCTCCCGCGCCGCGCGCCCACCCACGATCATGGGAGCCGCGGCCGCCCGGCCGGTGCTCCGGCCACCCACACCCTCACGGACGGGACCTCGATGACGACGACCCTGGAACGATCCCTGCGCGACGCCCCGGCCGGCGATGCCCCGCCGAGCGCGTCGCGCCTGCGCCGGCCCACGTGGCGCGACCCCCGGCTGCTCGTGGGCCTCGTGATCGTCGCGCTCTCGGTGGCCCTCGGGTCGTGGGCGGTCGGCGCCGCCGGCCGCACCGACGCCGTCTGGGCGGCCGCGGGCGTGCTCACGCCGGGCGACGCGCTCGCCGCCGAGGACCTGCGCGGCGTCGAGGTGCGCCTCGGGAACGAGACCGGCGGCTACCTCCTCGTGGCCGACGGGCCGCCGCAGGACGCCGTGGTCCTGCGCACCGTCGAGGCGGGCGAGCTCGTGCCGGCGAGCGCGCTCGGCGCCGCCGCGGACCTCGCCGTGCGGCCCGTCGCGGTCCCCGTCAGCACGGGTCTGTCCGACCGCATCGTCGCCGGCGTCGAGGTCGACCTGTGGCACGTCCCCGCCGTGGCGACCGGCGCCGAGGCCGACGCGGACGCCGAGCCCCGCCTGCTCGTCGAGGCCGTCACGGTGGCCGAGGTCGCGGAGCCGACCGGCACGTTCGTCGTCGGCGGCCCCGTGACGATCCACGTGCTCGTCGCCACCGACGACCTGCCCGCGGTGCTCGCCGCGGCCGCGGGCGAGGGGTCGATCGCCGTCGTGCCCGTCGGCGGCGCGGGGTGAACGGCGCGACGGCCGTCGCGACGGTGCTGTGCGCCGTCCGCGGGCCGCGCGAGGTCGACGTCGTCACCGCGCTCGAGGCGCCGGGCCTCCAGGTGACGCGGCGCTGCGCCGACGTCGTCGAGCTGCGCGCCGCGGCCGCCGCGGGAGCGGGCCTGGTCGGGGTGGTCTCGGCAGACCTCCCCGCGCTGGACCGCGAGGCGGTCGGCGAGCTGCACGGCCACGGGGTGCGCGTCGTCGGGCTCGCGGCCGCGGGCACGTGGGAGGAGGACCGGCTGCGCGCCCTGGGCGTGGACGTCGTGGTCGACGCCGCCGCGACCGCAGAGACGTTGCGGGAGGCGGTCCGCTCGGCGGTCTCCCGGACGGGCCCGTCCGGCGGCGGCACGCGCGACCCCGCGGGACCGCCCGCGTCGGACGACGCGGCCGGCACGCCGCGACCGCGCGCGGGCCGGGTCGTGGCGGTGTGGGGCCCGACGGGCGCCCCCGGGCGCACGACCCTCGCGGTCAACGTCGCGGCCGAGCTCGCGGGCCCGGCGGCCACGGGCAGGACGTCGCGCCGGGACCGCCGCCCCGCGGAGGTCGAGCTGCCCGACGTCGCGCCGGCCGGCCCGCAGGCCTCGGTCCTGCTCGTCGACGCGGACACGTACGGCGGGTCGGTCGCGCAGCACCTCGGCCTGCTCGACGAGTCGCCCGGGCTCGCCGCCGCGGCCCGCAGCGCGGGGCACGGCGCGCTCGACGCCGCGACCCTCGTCGCGCTCGCGCCCGCCGTGCTGCCCCGTCTGCAGGTCCTCACCGGGCTGTCGCGCGCCGCGCGCTGGCCCGAGCTCCCGGGCACGTCCCTCGACGTCGTGTGGGAGGTGGCCCGGACGGTCGCGGACTGGACGGTCGTCGACTGCGGGTTCGGGATCGAGCACGACGAGCTCCTCACGTACGACACGCACGCGCCGCAGCGCAACGGCGCGACCCTCAGCGCGCTCGCCGCCGCGGACGCCGTCGTCGTCGTGGGCGGCGCCGACCCCGTCTCGCTGCAGCGGCTCGTGCGCGCGCTCGACGAGCTCGCGGAGTCGGGCGCGACCGCCGGGACGCCGCGGGTCGTCGTGGTGAACCGCGTGCGGTCGGCCGTCGTCGGGCCGCGCCCGGAGCGCGCCGTGCGCGAGGCGCTCGCGCGCTACGCGGGCGTCACCGAGCTGCACGCCGTCCCGGAGGACGGCGCGCTCGACGTCGCGCTGCGGGAGGGGCGCACGCTCGCCGAGGTCTCCGCGGGCGGGGCCGCGCGTCGTGCCGTCGCCCGGCTGGCCGCCCACCTGCGCGGGACCACCCCGCACCCCGCGGGCGTGGGCGGCGGCGGCACCCTCCTGCAGACGGCACACTGATGCCATGCGCATCTACCTGCCTGCCACGCTCGACGAGCTCGACGCCGTGACCGTCACCGCCGACGCCGCCCGCTGGACCGTGGCCCCCCGGGGCGCGCACGCGGTGACCCCCGCGCTCGTCCGGTCCCTGCCGGACGAGGACGAGGAGGGCCTCGAGTACGCCGCCGCGCTCGAGGCGGCCGACGACTCGCTCGCGCTCGTCGCGTCGCGCCCGGACGCCCCGCGCCAGCGGCTCGTCGTGACGCTCGAGGTGCCCGACGGCGCGGTGCAGGCCGTCGAGGGCGGCGACGGGGACGACGAGGACGAGCCCGCGCCGAGCGCCGTGCAGGTGGTGCGGACCGTGCCCGACGTCGCGATCGTGTGCGTGCACGTCGACGAGCCCGAGGCGGCGCCCGACGTCGAGGCGGTCCTCACGGCGGTGGACGGCGACGGCCCCGACGCGGACGCGGCGCTCGACACCGCGCTCGACCGGATCACCGAGCGCGACCTGCTCTGGTACGACTGGTCCGAGGTCGCGGACGTCCCGCGCGCCTGACGGCCGCGCGCCCGACGGCCGGGCGCCGGTCCGCGCGCCCGAGGTCGCGGCGAGCGGACCGTGTCCGCCCGGCGGGCGGACCGAGGACGTCCCGTCAGCCGAGGCGGCCGAGCACCTCGTCGTGGAGGAGGCCGTTCGTCGCGACGGCGTTCCCGCCCCACGGCCCGTCCGTGCCGTCGAGTGAGGTGAAGCGCCCGCCGGCCTCCGTGACGATGGGCACGAGCGCGGCCATGTCGTAGAGCTCGAGCTCGGGCTCGGCCGCGGCGTCGACCGCGCCCTCGGCGACGAGCATGTACGACCAGAAGTCCCCGTACCCGCGCGTGCGCCACGCGTCGCGCATGAGGCCGAGGAACGGGTCGAGGCGCCCGCGCTCCTCCCAGCCCGTGAGCGAGGAGTAGGCGAGCGACGCGTCGTGCCAGCTCGAGACGCCCGAGACGTGCAGGCGCGAGGCCGCGGCGAGCGACTTGCCCGTCCACGCGCCCGTGCCCTGGGCCGCCCACCAGCGGCGGCCCAGCGCGGGCGCCGAGACGAGGCCGACGACGACCTCGTCGCCGTCGGCGAGCGCGATGAGCGTGGCCCACACCGGCACGCCGCGCACGAAGTTCTTCGTGCCGTCGATCGGGTCGACGATCCAGCGCCGCGCGCCGTGCCCGGTCTCGCCGTACTCCTCGCCGACGATCGCGTCGCGTCCGCGCGCGCGCCCGAGCTGGCCGCGGATGATCTCCTCCGCGGTGCGGTCGGCGTCGCTCACGGGCGTCGAGTCCGGCTTCGACTCGACGTGCAGGTCGAGGGCCTTGAAGCGCGACATCGTGTGCGCGTCGACCTGGTCGGCGATCACGTGGGCGAGGCGCAGGTCGTCGTCGTAGCTCCGCGTCATGGGTGACACCGTAGCGGTGCGCCGTGACCGTCCGCTCAGGCCGCGCCGGTGCGGGCCGCGAGCAGGCGCCGGAACGACTCGAGGCGCGCGGTGCGCGCGTCGCGGGTCGCGTCGTCGGGCGACGCCTCGACCCACTCGTCGAGCGCGCAGTCGGGCGCGTCGTCGAGGTGCGTGCACCCGCGCGGGCACCCCTCGGCGACCTCGTCGAGGTCCTCGAACGCGCGCAGGAGGTGGCCGACCTCGACGTGCGCGAGCCCGAACGACCGCACGCCGGGGGTGTCGATGACCCAGCCGCCGCCCGGCAGCCGCAGCGCGACGGCCGACGTCGAGGTGTGCCGGCCGCGGCCCGTGACGTCGTTGACGACGCCGGTCGCGCGCCGCGCGTCGGGCACGAGGGCGTTGACGAGCGTGGACTTGCCGACGCCCGAGTGCCCGACGAACACGGACGTGCGTCCGGCGAGCGCGTCGCGCACCGCGTCGAGCGGCTCGATGGCCCAGCCGCCGGCCGCGAGCCCGTCGGGGGCCCGGCGCGTCACGACGACCGACACCCCGAGCGGCTCGTAGAGCGCGCGCAGGGGCGCGGCGTCCGCGAGGTCCGCCTTCGTGAGGCACAGCAGGACGTCCATCCCGGCGTCGTACGCGGCGACGACGCACCGGTCGATCATGCGCGTGCGCGGCTCGGGCTCGGCGAGCGCCGTGACGACCACGAGCTGGTCGGCGTTGGCGACGATGACGCGCTCGTAGGGGTCGGTGTCGTCGGCCGTGCGGCGCAGCACCGCGCTGCGCTCCTGGATCCGCACGATGCGGGCGAGGCTGCCGTCGTCGCCCGTCACGTCGCCGACGAGGTCGACCCGGTCCCCGCACACGACGCGCGTGCGGCCCAGCTCGCGCGCCTTCATCGCGACGACCGTGCGCTCGTCCGCCTCGCCGTCGCCGACGAGGAGCGTGTAGCGGCCGCGGTCGACCCCCGTGACGAAGCCCGTCACCGCGTCCGCGTGGTCGGGCCGCTGCTTGGTGCGCGGCCGGCTGCCCCGCTTGCCGGGGCGGGACCGGAAGTCCGACTCGTCGGGGACGCCGCGTGCCATCAGCGGGCCGCCGCCCCCGCGAGCATCCGTTCCCACATCCCTGCGAACCCCGGCAGGGTCTTCGCGGTGGTCGCGACGTCCTCGACCACGACGCCCGGCACGCGCAGGCCGAGGAGCGCGGCCGACGTCGCCATGCGGTGGTCGTGGTACGTGCGGAAGGTCGCCCCGTGCAGGGGGCGCGGCGTGATGACGAGACCGTCGCGGGTCTCCTCGGCGCGGCCGCCCAGGCGCGTGATCTCGGTGGCGAGCGCCGCGAGGCGGTCCGTCTCGTGGCCGCGCAGGTGGGCGATGCCGCGCAGGCGGCTGGGGGAGTCGGCGAGCGCGGCGAGCGCGGCGATGGTCGGGGCGAGCTCGCCCGCGGCGTGCAGGTCCACGTCGACGCCGCGGACCTCGCCCGTGCCCGTCACGGACATCACGCCGTCCTCGAGCCGCGCGGTGCCGCCCATCGCGGTGAGGAGGTCGCCGAGCATCGCGCCCGGCTGCGTGGTCGACGTGGGCCACCCGGGCACGCGCACGGTGCCACCCGCGACGAGCGCCGCCGCGAGGAACGGCCCGGCGTTCGACAGGTCGGGCTCGACCTGGACGTCGCGCGCCGCGACCGGGCCCGGCTCGACGCGCCAGATGGCGGGGCGCGAGTCGTCGACCCGGACGCCGACCTCGCGCAGCACCTCCACCGTCATGTCGATGTGGGGCATGCTCGGCAGCGTCGTGCCGACGTGGCGCAGCGTCAGGCCCTGGTCGAACCGCGCTGCGGCGAGCAGCAGGCCCGAGACGAACTGGCTCGACGCCGACGCGTCGACGTCCACCGAGCCACCGCGCACCCGGCCGCGGCCCCCGATCGTGAACGGGAGGGTCGTCGGACGCGCCCTGCCGTCGCCCGTCACGGAGACGTCGAGCGCGCGCAGCGCCGTGAGGACCGGGCCCATCGGCCGCACGCGGGCGCCCTCGTCGCCGTCGAATCGCACCGTGCCGTCGGCGAGCGCGGCGACGGGCGGGAGGAACCGCATGACCGTGCCCGCGAGGCCGCAGTCGATCTCGGCGGGCCCGCGCAGGTCGCCCGGGACGACCCGCAGCTCGCTCGGCGTCGCGCCCTCGGTCACCTCGACGCCGAGCGCGCGCAGCCCGGCGGCCATGAGGTCGGCGTCGCGGCTGCGCAGCGCGCCGCGCAGCACGCCCGGGCCGTCGGCCAGCGCGGCGAGCACGAGGAGGCGGTTCGTCAGCGACTTCGAGCCCGGCACCTCGACGGTCGCGTCGAGCGGTCCGTCGACGGTCGGCGCGACCCAGCCCTCGGTGTCGGTCGTGGCGGGGGCTGCGGGAGGCGCGTCGGTCATGGCGTCCAGGCTAGTGGAGGCCGCCCGCCGGACGCCCGACGCTCCCGCCGCGTGGACGGCGTCGTCCCGGAGCCGGGGTCAGGCGACCTTCGCGCGGACGGCCGCGCCGGCGTCGTGCACGGCGCCGGAGGTGAGGCTCGCCGCGTGCTCGGCGGCCTCGCGCGCGGCCTTCGCGGCGCGCCGCGCCGCCCGGCCGGCGTCGGCGGACGCCTGCTTCGCGGAGCCCGTGACCCCCTTCGCGGTGTCCTTCGCGCTCGCGATGACGGCCTCCTGCTTCGCCTGGCGGGCGAGCGCGAGGTCGTGGCGCGCCTTCTCGAGCCGCCACTGCACGCCCGGTCGGCCCTCGTAGTCGGCGCCCGCGATGAGCGCCGCGCCGATCGCGCCGACGTTCGTGACGAACTTGCGGGTGCGCTCGGCGCGGGTCGCCTCGCCCGCGGTGAAGGGCTGGTTGACGACGGCGAGCGGCACGGTGAGCGCGGCGAGCGTGAGCGCCGCGGTGCGCGGCGCCTTGCCGACCGCGAGGAAGAGGCCGGCGACCGCGGTGGCGGCCCCGTGCGCGCGGACGAGCGCGGACACCTGGGCGTCGCTCAGCGGCACCTCGGTGCCCGCCCCGCGCTCGACGAGCGCGACCCCGCTGCGCGCCGCGCGCACGTGCTCGGCGGGCTTGAGCGCGGCCTGGACGCCGTCGTAGACGAACCAGGAGGCCAGCATCGGCCTCGCGAGGTGACGCAGCAGCATCGCTTCTCCTTCGGTCGTGATCCGGTCCCAGCCTGCCGTGCCCGCGGTGCGCGCGCCACCGGCGGAGGGGTCGTCAGAGCGCGCCGCCCGCGGCCTCGGGGGCGTCCGCGGACTCCCCGCCGTCGCCGATCGTCTCGCGCGCGACGAAGTTCTCCAGGTCGAAGAGGTTGTCGCCGGCGCGCTGCGCGACCGTGAGGAGCGTCGACGCCGACGCCACCTCCTCGACCTGCTCCTTGAGGAACCACAGGAGGAACTGCTCGCCGAGCGCGTCCCCCTCCTCGCGCGCGGCCCGGAAGATCGCCTCGATCTGGCGCGTCACCTGCCGCTCCTGGTCGAGCGCGAGCTGCAGCGGCTCCACGACGGAGGAGAAGTCGTTGCGCACCGCGCCCGAGCCCGGGATCTCGACGGGCAGGTCGCGGTCGAGGTGGTAGCGGACGATCATCATCGCGTGGTTGCGCTCCTCGATCGCCTGGCGGTAGAAGTGCGCGGCGAGCTGCGGAAGGTCGTGGGAGTCGAACCACACGGCGATCGCGACGTACTGCTGGTGCGCGTCGAACTCGTGCGCGACCTGCTCGTGCAGGAGGGCGAGGAAGCGGGACGGGTTCTCGGTCGTGGTCATGTCGTCACGCTAGCGACGTCGGGCCCGGTGCACGACCCCTCGCGACGGGCTCGGCCGCCGGGAATGCGAGGGCGCCTGCCGTGGTTGCACCACGCGTGACGACCCTGCTCCACGCCCGTCCCGAGGACCTCGGGACCACCCGCGCCCCGGCCCTGGCCGAGACCCCGGACGCCGCGTTCGCGGCCGCCTGGGCGACCGGTGCGACGGCTGCACGGGTCGCCTCATCGGACGCACGCACGGACGGGGGACTAGGCTCGTTGCTGATGACAGAGCGAATCTCCGGGAGCCCTGAGACGACGCCGCCCGCGGCGTCGTCGTCGGCGCTGCCCGCAGGCACGGAGGCGGGGCCGGAGCAGACCGGCGCGGCCACGGAGGACACGGACACGAACCGTGCGCCGGCCGCCGAGGACGACGCGGCGCGCGCCGCGCGCTTCGAGCGCGACGCCCTGCAGTACCTCGACCAGCTGTACTCGGCGGCGCTGCGCATGACGCGCAACCCCTCCGACGCCGAGGACCTCGTGCAGGAGACGTTCGCGAAGGCGTTCGCCGCGTTCCACCAGTACCGCCCCGGGACCAACCTCAAGGCGTGGCTGTACCGGATCCTCACGAACACCTTCATCAACACGTACCGCAAGAAGCAGCGCGAGCCGCAGCAGGCGCAGACCGAGGACGTCGAGGACTGGCAGATCGCGCGGGCCGCGTCGCACACGTCGCAGGGCCTGCGCTCCGCGGAGGCCGAGGCGCTCGACCGCCTGCCGGACTCGGACGTCAAGCGCGCGCTGCAGGAGCTGCCCGAGGACCGCCGCATGGTCGTGTACTACGCGGACGTCGAGGGCTTCCCCTACAAGGAGATCGCGGAGATCATGGGGACACCGATCGGCACGGTCATGTCCCGCCTGCACCGAGGCAGGCGCCAGCTGCGCGAGCTGCTGGCCGACTACGCCGCGAAGCGAGGACTGGTGGGGGCCAAGAGCCCCGGAGGTGAGTCGTGAGCACGTCAGAGGACCGCAGCCCGCTCGAGGAGACGGTGACGCCCATCCCGCACTCCACGCAGGGCGAGTCGGAGTGCGAGCACGCGCTCACCCACCTGTACGAGTACCTGGACTCGGAGATGACCGCGGACGACGAGCTGCGCATGCGCGCCCACGTGGCGCACTGCTCGCCGTGCCTCGCGGAGCTGAGCGTCGAGGAGCTCGTCAAGCAGCTGGTGCGCCGCTCGTGCCACGAGCAGGCGCCGGCGAGCCTGCGCGCGCGCATCCACGCGCAGCTCGTCGTCATGACGACCACCACGGTGGTCGAGGTGCGCTGAGCCGCCCCGCGGGGCTGCGCGCCTCGCCACCGGGACGACGAAGGGCCCGGACCGACGACGTCGGTCCGGGCCCTTCGTGCTGCTCGCCTCAGGCGTTGGGGCGCTTGCCGTGGTTCGCGGCGTTGCCCTTGCGGCTGCGACGCTTGCGTCCGCGCTTGCTCATGATGATCTCCTGATGGTCTCGGGGAGTGCTGCCGTTCTCGGCGGTTCTCGGCGGGAACGGCCGCCCTCAGCGTGTCCGGTCCGCCTCCCATCGTCCCACACCCGACCCCTTGCCCCGGGCGCGGACGCGATATATCGTGTCGGAGGAACGAGATATATCGCGAGGTTCGCGACGGGTCGCGACCGGAACCGAGGAGCGCAGGATGACGCAGCAGGCCTGGACCGTCACCGGTCCGCAGACCGTCCGCCTGGACGGGGTCGCGGCGCTCGACGCGACCGTCATCGGCGGGCGCATCGACGTCGTCGCGCACGACGACCCGGCGCGCACCGACGCCGTCGTCGAGGTCCACTCGGTCACGGGCCGCCCCCTGGAGGTCACCGTCGACGGCGGCTCGCTCCGCGTCGGCTACGGCTCGTGGGGCGCCGGCTGGAAGGGCTTCCTCGAGCGCTTCCGCACGTACACCGGCAAGGACGCGGCCGACGTCCACGTCGCCGTCCCGGCCCGGACCGCCGTCAAGGTCGCGACCGTCCAGGGCGAGGGGCTCGTCGCGGGCCTGCGCGAGGGCGTCCGCGTCGGGACCGTCTCGGGCTCGGTCGTGACGAGCCGGACGGCCGGCGAGCTGCGCGTCGACACGGTGTCGGGCGAGGTCTCGGCGAGCGAGCACGACGGCGCGGTCCGCATGGACTCCGTCTCCGGCGGGCTCACCGCGACGGGCGCGCTGCGCTCGCTGCGGGTCGACTCCGTCTCGGGCTCCGTGACCGTCGACACCCGCACCACGCCCACGGAGGTCCGCGTGAGCGCCGTCTCCGCGCACGTCCTCCTGCGCCTGCCCGACCCCGACGTCATGGACTACGCCATCAGCTGCGTCAGCGGGCGGCTCCTCGTCGACGGCGTCCAGCAGCGCGGGACGCCGGGGACGTTCACTCAGCCCGCCCGGTTCGGCGAGGGCGCGCCCGTGCGCGTCACCGCCGTGTCCGGCGACGTGACCGTGCTGCGCGGCTCGCCCGAGGACGTCCAGGACGACCCCGTCGACGAGCCCGTGCGCGACGACGCGGGCGCCCCCGGGTGGGGGACGCCGGGCCCGCGCGACCGGGCCGCGACCGGCGGGCCGGTGGACCGCTGATGGCCACGGTCTTCGCCCACGGGGAGCTGCGCCTGTACCTCCTGGCCCTGCTCGACGCGGGACCCAAGCACGGGTACGAGCTCATCACGGAGCTCACCGACCGCTTCGGCGGCACGTACCGCCCGAGCGCCGGGACCATCTACCCGCGCCTCGCGCGGCTCGAGGACGAGGGGCTCGTGCGCCGCAGCGCCGACGGCCGCAAGACGACCTACGAGCTGACGCCCGCGGGCCGGGCCGAGGTCGTGGCGCGGCGCGCGGACGTCGCCCAGCTCGAGCACGGCATCGCCGAGACCGTGCGCGAGCGCGCGCAGTCGCTGCGCACCGACGTCCAGGACTCGCTCAAGGGGCTCCGGGCGGAGCTCGCGGCCGCCGCGCAGTCCGCCCGGGCCCGGCCGCGGGACGGCGAGCCCGACCCGCGCCGGCGCGAGTCGTACGCGTGGCGCATGGAGGCCGAGGCGATCCTGCAGCGCTTCCGCGAGGACGTGCGCGCCGACCTGCGCCGCGCCGACGCGTCGAGCACCGTCACCGAGCTCACGGTCGACACGCTGCGCACCGTCCTCGACAGCGCGCGCAAGGCCGTGCGGGCCACGCTGCCCTGACGCGGCGCGCGCCACGACCCGACGACCCACCGACCACCCCCCGACGACCGCAGAACGACCAGCCCCGACCGGCACCGACCGACACCGACCGGGACCCCCACGGTCCCCGGCGACCGCAGACCGACCACCACGCACGAGGAGAGACACATGAGCACCGAGACCTGGGTGATCGCCACCCCGCAGACCGTCGACGTCGCCGACGTCCGCCGGGTCGTCGTCGCGCTGACCGACGGCTCCGTCGACGTCGTCGCCGACCCGCACCGCACCGAGGGCGCGCACCTCGAGGTGGGCGACGTCTCCGAGCGCCCGCTGCAGGTGAGCGTGCACGACGGCGAGCTGCGCGTCGGCTACGACTTCGCCGGCGTCGAGGGCCTCGTCGACCGGGCCAAGGGCCTGCGCGACAAGGACCGCGCCGTCGTGCGCCTCACCGTCCCGGCGCGCGTCGCCGTCAAGGTCTCGACGGCACGGGCCGCCGCGACCGTCACGGGGACCGCCGCCGACCTGTCGGTGACGACCGCGACCGGGCCCGTGCGCGTGCAGGGCACGACCGGTCCCGTGACGGTGAAGACGGCGTCCGCGCCCGTCGACGTCGTCGAGCACGTCGGGGACGTGCGCGTGAGCACGGCGTCCGGCGCGGTGAACGTCGCCGGCTCGCTCGGGCGCGTGTCCGTGACGACCGTGACGAGCGCGGTCGAGGTCGTGGCGCGCGAGAGCACGCCCCTCGTCGCCGCGCGCACCGTCTCGGGCGACGTGGCCGTGCGCCTGGGCACCGGCGCGCCGGTCAACCTCAAGGCGCGCAGCCTCACCGGCAAGGCCGTGCTCGACGGGGTCCGCCTCGAGAGCGCCGCGCAGCGCACCACGTCGGTCGACCACGTCGACCCGGCCGGCACGGCGAGCGCCTACGTCTCGTCGAGCACGGTCTCGGGCGACGTCACCGTCTCGCGCGGCTGACGACCCCCGCCCGGCGGCGCGGCTCAGGCCGCGTCGTCGGGCAGGCCGAGCCAGGCGTGCCAGCCCGTGTGCAGCACGAGCCACGCCATGAGGCCGTACCCCGCCTGGCCGGGGAACCCGTTGCCGCTCTGGGCCAGGTCCGCGAGCCACTGCTCGTGCGTGACGAGCGGGCTGAACGTGTCGACGTAGGGCACGCGGCGGCGGTTCGCGACGTCCGCGAACGCGTTGGACAGCTCCGCGAGCCGGTCGGCGTCCTGCGCGTGACCGGGCGGCGGCCCGACGACGAAGGTCGGCAGGCGCCGCGACTCCGCGACGTCGAGCACGTTCGCGAGGTTGAGGCGCGAGCGCGCGACCGACAGGCCCGCGTCGAGGTCGTGCCGGCCGAGCCCGATGACGAGCCGGTTGTCGACGTCCGGGTCGGGGGAGAACCGGCGGGCCGTCTCGCCCTCCCACCGCTGGCTCAGCGCCGTCGTCGTCTCGCCGGGGATCGCGAGCGGGAACACGTAGGCGGGCTGCGGGAAGCGCGTGCGCGCGACGACGCGCCCCGACCACCCCAGCGCCTTGGCGTCCCCGACGCCGGCGCTCAGCTCGTCGCCGACGACGCAGATCCGGATCTCTCGACGTGCCGCGTCCTCCACGGGGGTCATTCTCCCCGACGCCGGGAGTGCCGGTCGATCCCGGCCGGTCCTCCCGGCGTGTCGGAGCCCCGCGAGGGCGCGGGAGAGCCCGTCAGAGCAGGGTCGCGCCCCACGTCACCTCGTGGGACTCGCCCGGCGCGAGCCGCACGAGACGGTCGCCCGTGCGGAACGCGTCGGCGATGCAGCTCATCGGCTCGGCCGCGACGCCCGTGCGGCGGAACGCCGGGTCGCCCACGTGGTCGCCCGTGCAGATCTGCCACGTGTCCATCGAGCCGTCCATCCAGATCGCCGCGGTGCGGCCGTCGGGCGCCCCCAGGCGGATCCACGACAGCCCGGCGTCGTCGCGCGTCACGTCGACGTAGGCGTCGTCGAGGTCGACGCCCCGCAGCGTGCGGGTCTCGCGCAGGTCGAACGCGCCGGCCACCGGCTCCGTGCCGGTCGGCAGGAGGCGGTCGTCGGTCGTGACGCGCGTCGTCGCGTCGAGCCGGATGGTGCAGTCGTCGAGGTCGGCGCCCGCGGGGGAGAGCCACGGGTGGAAGCCGACGCCGTACGGCGCGGTCCCGGCGCCGGCGTTGGTCGTGCTCACGCGCACGCGCAGGCCCGCGTCGTCGAGCGAGTACGCGACGCGCGAGACGAGCTGGAACGGGTAGCCGGGCGTCGGGACGAGGTGCAGCTCGAGCGTCACCGCGGAGTCCGTCCGCTCGACGACGGTCCACCGCTGCCAGCACGCGAGGCCGTGCAGCGCCGTGCTGCGGGCGAACTCGGTCACCGGGACCTGGTACCGCGTGCCGTCGACCTCGTACTGGCCGTCGCGCAGGCGGTTCGGCCACGGCAGCAGCACGGCGCCGTTGAACGCGGGCGAGACCTCGTGCTCGGCGAACGGCACGAAGACGGGCCGGCCGGCGACGGCGTACTCGCGCACCGCCGCTCCGACCTCGGTGATCGTGGCGACGTGGTCGCCGTGGGTGATGCGCAGCTGTGCGCCGGAGGGTGCGTCGGTGTTCACGTTCACATACGGTACTCGGCGCGCGCGCGTGCGCGACGGGCCCCGGGCAGTCAGACTCGGTGACCGGGCGCGTGCAACGACGCGGCCAGGCAGCACGAGGAGGAACGATGGAACGACGGGTGCTCGGACGCACGGGACGGCTCGTCTCGGTGGTGGGGCTGGGGACGTGGCAGCTCGGCGCCGACTGGGGCGACGTCACGGAGGACGACGCCCGCGCGGTGCTCGACGCGTCCGCCGAGGCCGGGGTGACGTTCTTCGACACGGCCGACGTGTACGGCGACGGCCGCAGCGAGCAGGTCATCGGCGCCTACCTCGCCGACAACCCCGGTCACGGGATCACCGTCGCGACGAAGATGGGCCGGCGCGAGGCGCAGGACCCGGACAACTTCACGCTCGAGAAGTTCCGCGAGTGGACGGACCGGTCGCGCCGCAACCTGCGGACCGAGCGGCTGGACCTCGTCCAGCTCCACTGCCCGCCCACCGCGGTCTACTCGCGCGACGAGGTGTACGACGCCCTCGACACGCTCGTCGCCGAGGGCGCCGTCGCGGCGTACGGCGTGAGCGTCGAGACCGTCGACGAGGCGCTCACGGCCATCGCGCGGCCCGGCGTCGCCACGGTGCAGATCATCCTCAACGCGTTCCGGCTCAAGCCGCTCGACCGGGTGCTGCCCGCGGCGTCCGACGCCGGCGTGGGCATCGTCGCGCGCGTGCCGCTGGCCTCGGGCCTGCTGTCCGGCCGCTACACGCGCGAGACCACGTTCGCGGCGGACGACCACCGCACGTTCAACCGCGACGGCAGCGCGTTCGACGTCGGGGAGACCTTCTCGGGCGTCGACTTCGAGACGGGCGTCGAGGCGGCGCACCGGTTCTCCGACCTCGTGCAGCACGCCGTCGCGCAGGACCTCACGCCCGCGCAGGCCGCCATCGCGTGGGTGTGGCAGCAGCCGGGCGTCTCGACCGTGATCCCTGGCGCGCGCAACGTCGAGCAGGCGCGGTCCAACGCCGTCGCGGGCTCGGCCGAGGTGCTCGGGCCGCTCTTCGCGTCCGGCATCCGCGAGATCTACGACGAGCACCTGCGCGCGGCGATCCACGACCGCTGGTGACGCCGGTGCGGCGCCTCTCGCGCGCCGCACCGCCGTCCGCTGCTCCGCCGGGCACCGCTCCGCCGGGCACGGCGCCCCGCGCACGACGAAGGCCCCCTCCCGTCCGGGAGGGGGCCTTCGTCGTGGTCCGGGGCCGGGCCCCGGTCCGTCAGCGCGCGAACGCCTGCTCGAGGAGCACGGCCTGCTGCGCCTGGTGCTTCTTCGCCGTGCCGGCGGCGGTGGACGCCGAGGCGGGGCGCGAGACGACGCGCACGCGCGGCAGGTCGTCGGGCAGGTTGATGTGCACGAAGGACCAGGCTCCCTGGTTCTCCGGCTCGTCCTGCACCCACACGACCTCGGCGTCGCCGTACCGCGCGATCTCCGCGCGGATGGCGTCGACGTCGAGCGGGTAGAGCTGCTCGAGACGCACGATCGCGACGCTCTCGTCGGCACGCTTGGTGCGCTCGGCGAGGAGGTCGTAGTAGACGCGACCGGTGCACAGGAGGACGCGGTCGACCTTCGCCGGGTCGGCCGCGGCGTCCCCGATCACGGGCGTGAAGGTGCCGTGCGTGAACTCGTCGACCGGCGACGCGGCCGCCTTGAGGCGCAGCAGCTGCTTCGGCGTGAAGACGATGAGCGGGCGGCGCGGGCGGTCGTACGCCTGGCGGCGCAGCAGGTGGAAGTACGACGCGGGCGTCGACGGCTGCGCGACCGTCATGTTGTCCTCGGCGGCGAGCTGCAGGAAGCGCTCGATGCGCGCGGACGAGTGGTCCGGCCCCTGTCCCTCGTAGCCGTGGGGGAGCAGCATGACGACCGAGGAGTACTGGCCCCACTTCTGCTCCGCCGACGAGACGAACTCGTCGATGACGGTCTGGGCGCCGTTGACGAAGTCGCCGAACTGCGCCTCCCAGAGCACGAGCGCGTCGGGGCGCTCGACGGAGTAGCCGTACTCGAACCCGAGGGCCGCGTACTCCGACAGGGACGAGTCGTAGACCCAGAACTTCGCCTGGTCGGCCGACAGGTACAGCAGCGGCGTCCACTCGGCGCCCGTCTCGCGGTCGTGCAGGACCGCGTGGCGCTGCACGAACGTGCCGCGGCGCGAGTCCTGGCCCGCGAGGCGCACCGGGGTGCCCTCGACGAGCAGCGAGCCGAACGCGAGGAGCTCGCCGAAGCCCCAGTCGATGCCGCCCTCGACGGACATCTGCCGGCGCTTCTCGAGGAGCTGCGCGAGCTTGGGGTGGACGGTGAAGCCCTCGGGCGGCGCGGTGTGCACCTGGCCGATGCGCTCGACCACGCCCGCGTCGACCGCGGTCCGCCAGCCGACCATCGTGCCCGCGTCCTCCAGCTGGGACTCGGGGCGCTCGAGGCCCGCGACCGGCTCCGACGAGGCGGGGGGCGTGAAGCCGCCCTCCTTCGTCTCGGTGAAGACGCGCTCGAGCTGGGCCTGGTAGTCCTGCAGGACGTGCTCGGCCTCCTCGAGCGTGATGTCGCCGCGCGCGACGAGGTTCTCGGTGTAGAGCTTGCGCACCGAGCGCTTCGCCTCGATGAGGTTGTACATGAGGGGCTGCGTCATCGACGGGTCGTCGCCCTCGTTGTGCCCGCGGCGGCGGTAGCAGATGAGGTCGATGATGACGTCGCGGTCGAACTGCTCGCGGAACGCGAAGGCCAGCTCGGCGACGCGGACGCACGCCTCGGGGTCGTCGCCGTTCACGTGGAAGATCGGCACCTGGTAGCCCTTGGCCACGTCGGTCGCGTACGTCGTCGAGCGCGACGACGACGGACCGGTGGTGAAGCCGACCTGGTTGTTCACGACGACGTGGACCGTGCCGCCCGTGCGGTACCCGCGCAGCTGCGCGAGGTTGAGCACCTCGGGCACGACGCCCTGGCCCGCGAAGGCCGCGTCGCCGTGGATGAGGATCGGCAGGACGGAGAACCCGTCGCCGCCGAGGTCGATGCGGTCCTGCTTGGCGCGGACGATGCCCTCGAGCACCGGGTCGACGGCCTCGAGGTGCGACGGGTTGGCCGCGAGGTAGACCTTGGTCGTCGCGCCGGACTCGGCGGTGAACGTGCCCTCGGTGCCGAGGTGGTACTTCACGTCGCCCGAGCCCTGCACGCTCTTCGGGTCGAGGTTGCCCTCGAACTCCGCGAAGATCTGCGCGTAGCTCTTGCCGGCGATGTTCGCGAGCACGTTGAGGCGCCCGCGGTGCGCCATGCCGATGCCGACCTCGTCGAGGCCGTTCTCGGCGGCCTTCGACAGGATCGCGTCGAGCAGCGGGATGAGGGACTCGCCGCCCTCGAGCGAGAACCGCTTCTGCCCGACGAACTTCGTCTGCAGGAACGTCTCGAACGCCTCGGCGGAGTTGAGGCGGCGCAGGATGCGCAGCTGGTCCTCGCGCGGCGTGCGCGCGTAGCCGGACTCGAGGCGCTCCTGCAGCCACTTGCGCTGGGTGCGGTCCGCGAGGTGCATGTACTCGACGCCGACCGTGCGGCAGTAGGAGTCGCGCAGCAGGCCGAGGATGTCGCGCAGCGACGACTTCGTCCTCCCGCCGAACCCGCCCGTGGGGAACGTGCGGTCCAGGTCCCACAGCGTGAGGCCGTGGTTCTGGATGTCGAGGTCGCCGTGCTTGCGCTGGCGGTAGGCGAGCGGGTCGGTGTCCGCCATGAGGTGCCCGCGCGAGCGGTAGGAGTGGACGAGCTCGGCGATCTTCGCGGGCTTGGCCGCCTCGATCTCGGCGTCCGTCGTGTTGTCGCGGACCCAGCGCACCGGCTCGTAGGGGATGCGCAGCGCGGCGAACACGCGGTCGTAGAAGCCGTCCTCGCCGAGGAGCTTCTGCGACAGGATGCGCAGGAACTCGCCCGACTGGGCGCCCTGGATGATGCGGTGGTCGTAGGTCGACGTGATCGTCAGGACCTTCGAGATGCCGAGGCGGGCGAGGCGCTCGGTGGACGAGCCCGCGAACTCCGCCGGGTAGTCCATCGCGCCGACGCCGATGATCGTGCCCTGGCCCTGCATGAGGCGCGGGACCGAGTGGACGGTGCCGATGCCGCCGGGGTTCGTCAGCGAGATCGTGGTGCCCGCGAAGTCGTCGACGCCGAGCTTGGCGCCGCGCGCGCGGCGCACGAGGTCCTCGTAGGCCGCCCAGAACTGGGCGAAGTCCATCGTCTCGGCCTTCTTGATGCTCGGCACGAGGAGCTGGCGCGAGCCGTCCGGCTTGGCCAGGTCGATGGCGAGGCCGAAGTTGACGTGCGCGGGCTGGTTGACCGCGGGCTTGCCGTCGAGCTCGGTGTAGCTCGCGTTCATCACCGGCATGTCGGCGAGCGCCTCGACGAGCGCGAACCCGATGAGGTGCGTGAACGAGATCTTGCCGCCGCGCCCGCGGGCGAGGTGGTTGTTGATGACGATGCGGTTGTCGACCATGAGCTTGGCCGGCACGGCGCGCACGGACGTCGCCGTCGGCACCTGCAGGCTCGACTCCATGTTCGTCACGACGCGCGCCGCGGGACCGCGGAGCTTCTGCACGTCGTCGACGGCCTCCGTCTGCTCGCTCGGGGCGCCGGCGACCTTGCGGGCCGGGACCTGCGCGTAGGGCGCGGTGGCCGGCTGCGCGGTGGCGACGGGCTTCGCGGCGCGCACGGCCTCGACCGCGGCGTTGACCGCCGGGTCGGCGGGCAGCTTCGGCGGCTTGACGCGCTGCGCGGCCTCCGCGGCGGCCGAGCCGTCCGTGGCGGGCGCCGGAGCCTGCGCCGGGCGCGGGGCCTGGGCCGGGCGGGCCGGGGCAGCCGCGGCGGGCGCGCCGTTCGGGGAGGGCTTCGCCGGGGCGGCGGCGTCGTCGACGCCGTCCGCCTCCGCACGCTCCGTCGGACGGTAGTCCTCGAAGAAGTCCCACCACGCGGGGTCTACCGCGTTCTTGTCCTTGAGGTACTGCTCGTAGAGCTCGTCGACCAGCCACTCGTTGGCTCCGAACACGGAGCTCGCATCGCTGATCGCCTCTGACTCAGCCTTCGGGGACACGCGAGGATCGCCCACTTTCACACACAGGTCGCTGTACGGTCTCAGTCGTGCCGGCGCGTGGCGACGAGACGACGGCGCGCCCCGGCACGGACTCGTCCGGATTCCGGACCCCACCAGCCTAGGCCCTCGGGCCCTGTCGGAACGGCTGTGCGGGACGTTCTCGCGCGAGCCGTGCGCGGGTTCTTCACGCCGCGTCTGCCCGAGGCAAACATGGTGCAACGCCCGCCTTGCCTCCGGGCAAGAGGGCGGAATTCCAGGCCATCACGAGGTATGAGCGGGCCACGGTGTGACGCATCTCACTGCGCCGGAGGCTCCTCGTCCAGGCCGAGGTCCGGGTGCTCGACGACGTGCGCCCGCGCCGGGAGCGTCACGCGCATCGTCGCACCGCGCTGCGAGTCGGCGACCTCGATCCGCCCGCCGTGGAGGTCCACGGCCCAGCGGACGATGGCGAGGCCGATGCCCGTCCCGCCGGTCGAGCCGCCCGACGTCGCGTGCGACCCCGTCGCGCTCGCGCGCGCGAAGCGCTCGAAGATCCGCTCGCGGTCCGCCTTCGCGATCCCGGGGCCCTCGTCGCCGACCTCGAGCACGACGTCGTCGTCGACCGGGTAGGCCTCGAGCCGGATCTCGCCGCCGGGCGGGGAGTGCCGGATCGCGTTCTGCAGGAGGTTCACGACGACCTGGTGCAGGCGCTCGCGGTCGGCCTCGAGGACGAGGTCGGGCGGCGTGACGTCCACGACGTACCGCAGCCCCTTCGCGGCCTCGACCATCGAGACCGCCTCGGCGTTCTCCTCGAGGAAGTCGCCGACGTCGATCTCGGTGATGTTCAGCGCCGCGGCGCCGGCCTCGATCCGCGAGAGGTCGAGCAGGTAGGAGACGAGCCGCGTGAGCCGCTCGGTCTGCGCGAGCGCCATCTCCATCGTCGCGGGCGTGGGCTGCGTGACGCCGTCGACGACGTTCTCCAGCTGCGCCTGCAGCGCGGCGATGGGCGTGCGCAGCTCGTGGGAGACGTTCGCGATGAGCTCGCGGCGCACCTGGTCGCTCGTCGCGAGGTCCTCCGCCATGACGTTGAACGCGACCGCGAGCTGGCCGACCTCGTCGCGGCTCGTGGCGCGCACGCGGCGGCTGTAGTCGCCGTCGGCCATCGCCTGCGCCGCCGCCGTCATCTCGCGCAGGGGCGACGTCATGCCGCGCGCCAGCACCTGGGTGAGCAGGAGCGAGAGGACGATCGCGAGCGGGAACGTGCGCGAGGGGCCGAGCTGGTTGCGCAGCCCGATCCACGTGATGAGCACGGCGAGCGTGACCGTCGCCGCGACGAGCACGCCGAGCTTGATCTTCAGCGAGCGGAACGAGTCGAGCGGCCGCACGTCGGGCAGGTGCGGCCGGATCGTGTACGACCGGTGCTGCGCGGTGCGGGGCGGGCGCTCCGCACCGCCGGGAGGCGTCGTCATCCGACGGGCGGCTCGAACGCGTAGCCCACGCCGTGCACCGTGCGGATGAGGTCGGCGCCGAGCTTGCGACGCAGGGCCTTGATGTGCGAGTCCACGGTGCGCGTGCCGCTCGCGTCGGCCCAGTCCCAGACCTCGGCCAGCAGGCGCTCGCGCGTGAGGACCGTCTTCGGCGAGCTCGCGAGCATGACGAGCAGCTCGAACTCGGTCGGCGTGAGGTGGACCTCCTCGCCGGCGCGGTACACGCGGCGCTGGGCCTTGTCGACGGTCACGTCGCCGACCACGAGCGGCGGGTCGGACGGCGCCGCGCTCGCCGCCTGCGCGGCACGGTCCACGCGGCGCAGGAGCGCCTTGATGCGGGCCACGAGCTCGCGCATCGAGAAGGGCTTGGTCATGTAGTCGTCCGCGCCGACGCCGAGCCCGATGAGCATGTCGGTCTCGTCGTCGCGCGCGGTGAGCATGAGGATCGGGACCGGCTGCTCGGCCTGGATCCGCCGCGTCACCTCGAGCCCGTCGATGCCCGGGAGCATGACGTCGAGCACGATGAGGTCGGGGCGCAGCCGGTTCGCGGCGTCGACGCCCGAGAGCCCGTCGCGCGCGACCTCGACGCGCCAGCCCTCCGCGCTGAGGCGCTGGGCGATGGCCGTCGCGATCGCGGGCTCGTCCTCCACGACCAGCACGGTCGCGGTCTGCTGACCGGCCGGGCCGGTCGGGGGCGCGGGCGTGCGGCCGGTGCTGGGCCCGGCGCCCGCGCCGGTGGGGAATGCGCTCGACGCCCTCGGATCTGCCATGGGGACAGCCTGGCACACGTCCGCCCTGGTCGGCCGGATTTGCGCCCGGCCGTCCCGGGACGCCCGCCGGGCCGGGGGATAGCATGCTGCGCACGATGAAGAGCAGCTCCCGATATCGGTGGAGCACCTCGTGGTAGGCGACTGGGTCATGGTCGCGCTCGGGGTGCTCCTCACCGCAGGTACCGCCGTCTTCGTGGCCAGCGAATTCTCGCTGGTCACCCTCGACCCCGCCGTCGTCGGAGCGGGGGACGACGAGCCGTCCGACCAGGAGGGCGGCACGGCCCGCGGCGACCGTCGCGACCGCAGCGTCCGTGCCGGGCTCAGGCACCTGTCGACCGAGCTCAGCTCGGCCCAGGTCGGCATCACGGTCACGACGATCCTCCTCGGCTACACCGCGCAGCCCGCGCTGCTCTCGCTGATCGGCGGCGCGCTCGGCGGCACCGCGCTCGCGACCACCGTCTCCGCGGTCCTCGCGGGGGTGCTCGCGCTCGTCGTCGTCAACCTCTTCTCGATGCTCTTCGGCGAGCTCGTCCCGAAGAACTTCGCGCTCAGCGCCCCCTACGCCACCGCGCGCCAGGTCGTCCCGCTGCAGCGGCAGTTCACCCGGCTGTTCCGCCCGGTGATCGCCGTGCTCAACGGCTCGGCGAACGCGATCCTGCGCCGCGTCGGCGTCGAGCCGCGCGAGGAGCTGTCGGGCGCGCGCTCCGCGCCGGAGCTCGCCGCGCTCGTGCGCCGCTCGGCGCAGGAGGGCACGCTCGACGTCTCGGTCGCGACGCTCCTCACCAACTCCATCGAGCTCGACGAGCTCTCGGCCGTCGACGTCATGACGGACCGCATGCGCATGGTCGTGCTCGACCGCGGCGCCTCGGCGGCGGACGTCGTGGACGCCGCGCGCCGCACGGGCCACTCGCGGTTCCCCGTCATCGGCGAGGACCGCGACGACGTCGTCGGGCTCGTGCACCTGCGGCGCGCCGTCGCGGTGCCGCACGACCGCCGCGGCGAGGTCCCCGCCGCCGCGCTCATGGTCGACGCCCCGCGCGTCCCGGAGACGGTGAGCCTCGGCCCGCTGCTCGTCGAGCTGCGGGGGTTCGGGCTGCAGATGGCCGTGGTGGTCGACGAGTACGGCGGTACGTCCGGCGTCGTGACGCTCGAGGACGTCGTCGAGGAGCTCGTCGGCGACGTCGCCGACGAGCACGACCGCCGCCGCGCCGGTGCCGCGCGCCGTGCCGACGGCTCGTGGTTCGTGCCGGGCGTCATGCGGCCCGACGAGCTCACCGAGGTCACGGGGCTCGGCGTGCCCGAGGACGCCGCGTACGAGACGCTCGGCGGCCTCGTCATGTCGCGGCTGGGCCGCGTGCCCGTCGTCGGGGACGAGGTCGTCGTCGGGTCGGGGGGCGCGCGCGTCGTCGTGCGCGTCGAGGCGATGGAGGGACGGCGCGTCGAGCGGATCATCGTGCGCCCGGCGCCCGAGGAGGCCGGGTCGTGAGCTCGACCACCGCCCTGCTCGTCGGGCTCCTGCTGCTCGCGGGGAACGCGTTCTTCGTCGGCGCCGAGTTCGCCGTCATCTCCGCGCGGCGCTCCGCGATCGAGCCGCTCGCGGCGCAGGGCAACCGGCGCGCGCAGACGGTCCTGTGGGCCATGGAGAACGTCTCGCTCATGCTCGCGTGCGCGCAGCTCGGCGTCACGGTGTGCTCGACCGGGCTGGGCGTCGTCGCCGAGCCGGCGCTCGCGCACCTCGTCGAGGAACCGCTGCACGCGCTCGGCGTGAGCACCGCGCTCGCGCACCCCATCGCGTTCGTCCTGGCGCTCGCGGTCGTCGTGTACCTGCACGTCGTGCTCGGCGAGATGGTCCCCAAGAACCTCGCCGTCGCGGGGCCGGAGACCGCGGTCATGTGGTTCGGCCCGCCCCTCGTGTGGCTCGGCCGCGTGCTGCGCCCCGTCATCGCGGTGCTCAACTGGCTCGCCAACCACGCCGTGCGCTGGTCGGGCGTCGAGCCCCGGGACGAGGTCGCCTCGGCCTTCACCGCCGAGGAGGTCCAGTCCATCGTCGAGCACTCCCAGGCGGAGGGGGTGCTGCGCGACGAGCAGGGGCTGCTCTCGGGCGCGATCGAGTTCTCCGAGCGCACCGCGAGCGAGGTCATGGTGCCCGTCGCGGACCTCGTGACCGTCGTCGAGGGGTGCACGCCCGACGAGATCGAGCGCCTCGTCGCGCGGACCGGCTACTCGCGCTTCCCCGTCGCGGACGCGACCGGCGACCTCGTCGGGTACCTGCACGTCAAGGACGTGCTCTACGCCGACGACGCGACGCGCGACGCCCCCGTGCCCGCGTGGCGCGTGCGGGCGCTCGCGGTCGCGGCGCCGGGCGACGAGGTCGAGGACGCGCTGCGGGCGATGCAGGGCACGGGCGCGCACCTCGCGCGCGTCGAGGCGCCCGACGGGGGCGGCGCGCTCGGCGTGGTGTTCCTCGAGGACATCCTCGAGGAGCTCGTCGGCGAGGTCCGCGACGCGATGCAGCGCCGCCACCACTGAGCCCGGGCCGGGGTCTCCGGGCCCCTGATCAGGAGACTTGGCAACGATGGGGTGCTTCGTTACTGTTCCGTGATTGGTCGGGTCCTCCGTTGTCGTTCACCGGGAGAACACGACCCGTTCAGGTCCGGTCCGCAGCGGGAGGCAGGTGGCGCGTGACGTCGCACGAGGCCGACGCCCCCGTCCTCGAGTCGCGTCGTGCGCGGCGCGAGGCCGAGCAGGGCACCCGCGGTCGCCCGCGACGCCAGCAGGCCCAGGTCCCCGGGCAGCACCGCTGGGCGCCGCGCATGGCCGTCCTCGGGACGCTCGCCGTCGCGACGATCGCGATGCCCCTCTCCGCCGGTGCGGACGACGGCGGCGGGTCGTCGCCGTTCGACCCCGAGAGCCGCCCCGTCGGCCCGAGCGCGCTCGACCTCGCGACGGCCGGCTCGACCGTCCCCGCCGTCTCGGAGAGCGTCGCCGCGGCCCCCCGCACGATCGACCGCACGGCCGCCGCCTCCCGCTCGTTCGAGCGCGAGCCCCTGCCCGGGTGCGACGCGACGGTGCGCCCGTCCGGCACCAACGGCAACCTCGACCAGCACGAGCTGTGCGAGCTGTGGCAGGCCGGCGACTACCTGCGGCCCGACGCCGCGGTCGCGCTCTCCGCGCTCAACGAGGCGTTCCGCGCGAACTTCGGGCGCGACCTGTGCCTCGTCTCGTCGTACCGCACGCTCTCCACGCAGGTCTCGCTCAAGTCCACGCGCGGCGCGTTCGCCGCGCGGCCCGGCACGTCGATGCACGGCTGGGGGCTCGCGATCGACCTCTGCTCGGTCGAGACCGGATCGCGCGAGGTCTACGCGTGGCTCAACGAGAACGGCGGCACCTACGGCTGGGCGAACCCGCCGTGGGCCAAGCGCGGCGGTGGCGGCGCGTACGAGCCGTGGCACTTCGAGTTCACCCAGGGCGTCGAGGAGATGGGCGGCTCCTGACCGCCCGGCGCCGGGCCGGCGTCGCTATCGTCGGACCATGGCGGACCTGCTGCTCGCCGCGGTGGTCCTGCGCCGGCCGGAGCACGCGCTCGCCGCGCAGGTGCTCGCGCTCGTGCTGCGCGGCGTCCTGCGCGTGGCCGACGACGCACCCCCGGTCCTCGAGGTCGTGGACCCCGACCGCGCGGCCGGGCACGAGCCCGAGGTCCTGACCGCGCTGCTCGGCGCACCGCCGGAGCGCGGGCTCCGCGTGCGGCTCGACCCCGCCGACGCCGCGCTGCGCGACCGCCTCGCCGCGGGCGCCGCCCGCGCGCAGCGCGTCGCGCGCCACGACGGGTACGTCGAGCCCGGGCGACCGGCGCGGCTCACCGAGAAGGGCCAGGCGCTGCGTGCCGACCTCGTCGCGCTCGAGGACGCCGTCGAGCGCGAGGTCGCGGCGGCCCGCGCCCGGGACGCCGACCACGGGCACGTGTCCGTCGCGGCGCTGCCGTGGGCGGTCCTCTTCGGTCACGACGCGGGCTGGGTGCCCGTGGACCGTCGCTCGGTCCGGGTCGACGTCGCGGCGCTGTGCGCGGCCGTGGACGGCCTGCGGCCCGTCGCCCGGCGCTAGGTCCCGCCGAGGCGCTCGTTGCGCCCGAAGTCCTGGAGGAACCGGGGACCGGTCGCGGCGAGCTCGTCCTCGTACGCGGTCCGCCACGCGGCGAACGGCCGGCTCGCGAGCGCGTCGTTGGAGAAGCGCGGATCGTCGGTGAGCTCGGTGACGCAGAACCCGGGGATCTGCAGGTCGGTGACCGGCCCGGACCGCTCGCACTCCGCGACGACGAGCGGGTGGTTGGCCCCGCCGAACACGTCGACGACCCAGCCGTCGGCGCCGAGCCAGACGGACCAGCGCGTCTTGACGACGCGCGCACCGCCGCGGCGGATCATCTGGACGCCGACGGCGACGTCCACCTCGCGCTCGGCCTCGTACCGCGTGCCGCCGGCCATCGGCCCCTTGACGGTGAGGGTGCACAGCTCGACGGCGGAGCCGTAGCGGTCGAGGACGTCCACCGGGTCGGTCCCCGTCCCCATCGGGGCGTCGACGCCCGGCGCGGTCGCCCGCAGCCGCAGCGCGTACCCCTCGTCGGCGAGGTAGTAGCTCTGCACGATGAGGGCGGGGGCGTCGCGCAGGTCCGCCGGCAGGTCGCGCGCGAGGAAGCGACGCTCGAACTCGAAGTCCCCGTAGCCGCCGTCGGTCATGGGGACACCGTAACGAAGTCGGCGGGGGAGCAGGCGACCGGGGGGAGGGACGGGACGAGGCCCGGCCCTCGACGGGCTCGGGCCCCGGGGCCCCGCACGACGGCGGGGCGGGCGCTGAGGTGCCCTCGATAGGATTCGAACCTACGACCTTCTGCTCCGGAGGCAGACGCTCTATCCACTGAGCTACGAGGGCGTGCGTCGTGCGCGGTGGTCCCGGAGGCACACCCGTCGGCGCGATGCACGAGACTACCAGCCCGTCAGGGGTGCTCGGGAAGGCGCGCGATCTGCCGCGTGAGGTACGTCGTGATCTCGCGCGCGGCCGCCTCCTCGTCCCCCGACGCGACCGCGTCGACGAGCCCCGTGTGCGACCCGGCGGCCCCCGCGAGCACGTTCTCGCGGATGTTCTCCCCGACCGCGTCGAGCAGGTGGACGTAGAGCGAGTCGAGGACAGGGTTCCCGGCGGCGGCCGCGATCGTGCGGTGCAGCGCGAGGTCCGCCACGACGAACGCGTCGACGTCGCCGCGGCGTGCCGCCGCCTCGCGCGCGGCGTCGAGCTCGCGCAGGCGCACGACCTCCGCCTCCGAACGGTGCAGCGCGGCGAGCCGGGCCGCCTCCACCTCGAGCGCGCGCCGCATCTCGAGGACGTGCCGGCGGCTCGCGCCGTCGATCTCGCGCCCGATCGTCACGGTGAGCTCGGAGCGCGCGAGCACGTAGGTGCCCGACCCCTGCCGGCGCTCGAGGAGCCCCGCGTGCGCGAGCGACTGGACGGCCTCGCGCACGGTGTTCCGACCGACGTGCAGGAGGTGGACGAGCTCGGGCTCGGTGGGGATCCGGCTGCCGACGGGCCACTCGCCGTCGGCGATGCGGCGCCGCAGCTCGGCGACCGCGGAGCCCACGAGCGAGCTGCGTGCGGCGGGCGCCGCGGGCGGTGGGACGGTCATCGTGGCGAGGGGCTCCCGGTCCGGGGGTGGGCACGTGACGCCGAGTCAACACCCGCGCGGCGCCCAGAGCCACCGCGAGCCACCGAGAGCCACCGCGAGCCGCCCGGCGCCGCGGCGAGGCCGTCCCCGGCGCCTCGGTAGGATCGACCCGTGACCCCCGACGAGCTCTCCGAAGCGCTGAGCGCTGCCCTGGCCGCCGCCGTCGCCGACGGCACCCTCGCCCTGGACCCGACCGCGGTCCCCGAGCGCGTCCACGTGGAGCGACCCCGTCAGCGCGAGCACGGCGACTGGGCCACCAACGTCGCGCTCCAGCTCGCCAAGAAGGCGGGCACGACGCCGCGCGCGCTCGCCGAGGACCTCGCGACGCGCCTCGCCGCGACCCCGGGCGTCAAGGCCGTCGAGGTCGCCGGCCCCGGCTTCCTCAACATCACGCTCGACGCCGCGGCCGCGGGCGAGCTCGCGCGCACGATCGTGGACGCCGGCCCGGCGTACGGGCGCGGCGACTCGGAGGCGGGCACGAAGGTCAACCTCGAGTTCGTCTCCGCGAACCCGACCGGCCCCATCCACATCGGCGGCGTGCGCTGGGCCGCGGTGGGCGACTCGCTCGCGCGCGTGCTCGAGGCGAGCGGCGCGCAGGTGACGCGCGAGTACTACTTCAACGACCACGGTGCGCAGATCGACCGGTTCGCGCGCTCTCTCCTCGCCCGTGCGCGGGGCCTGGAGGCGCCCGAGGACGGGTACGGCGGCGAGTACATCACCGAGATCGCGGACGCGGTCATCGCCGACGCGGTCGCCGCCGGCGAGCCCGACCCGCGCACGCTGCCCGACGCCGAGGCGCAGGAGGTCTTCCGCGCGCGCGGCGTCGAGCGCATGTTCGGCGAGATCAAGGCGTCGCTGCACGACTTCGGCGTCGACTTCGACGTGTACTTCCACGAGGACTCGCTCCACGAGTCGGGTGCCGTGGAGCGCGCCGTCGAGCGCCTGCGCGCGTCGGGGCACATGTTCGAGAAGGACGGCGCGACGTGGCTGCGCACGACCGACTTCGGCGACGACAAGGACCGCGTGGTCATCAAGTCGGACGGCGACGCCGCGTACATCGCGGGCGACATCGCGTACTACCTCGACAAGCGCGAGCGCGGCTTCGACGAGGTCATCATCATGCTCGGCGCGGACCACCACGGGTACGTCGGCCGCATGATGGCGGTGTGCGCCGCGTTCGGCGACACCCCGGGGAAGAACCTGCAGCTCCTCATCGGGCAGATGGTCAACCTCGTCAAGGACGGCACGCCCGTGCGCATGGCCAAGCGTGCCGGGAACGTGGTGACGCTCGAGGACCTCGTGGACGCCGTCGGCATCGACGCCGCGCGCTACTCGCTCGCGCGCTCGTCGGCGGACCAGAACATCGACCTCGACCTCGACCTGCTCGCGCGCGCGACGAACGAGAACCCCGTCTACTACGTGCAGTACGCGCACTCGCGCACGGCGGCGGTCGACCGCAACGCGGCCGACCGCGGGGTCGCGCGCGCCGACGGCTTCGAGCCCGCGCTGCTCGACCACCCGAGCGAGGCTGCGCTCGTCGGCCGCCTCACCGAGTTCCCGCGCATCGTGGCCCAGGCCGCCGAGCTGCGCGAGCCGCACCGCGTCGCGCGCTACCTCGAGGCGCTCGCGGGCGACTACCACACGTGGTACCAGCAGAAGTCGCAGCGCGTCCTGCCCTACCCCGACGAGGAGGTCACGGACACGCACCGCACGCGCCTGTGGCTCAACGACGCGGTGCGCCAGGTGCTCGCCAACGGCCTCGGCCTGCTCGGCGTCTCCGCGCCGGAGCGCATGTGAGCACGGGGCTGCCGGGCCACCCCGGCGAGCCGTGGTCGCGCGGCGTGCGTCGTCGTGACGACGGCGTCGTCGAGGTCGCGGGCGTGGGCGTCGACGACCTCGCGGCCGAGTTCGGCACGCCCGCCTACGTGCTCGACGAGGCGGACTTCCGGGCGCGCGCCCGCGCGTACCGGACGGCGTTCGAGAGCGCGTTCCGCGCGATCGGCTCCGACGTCGACGTCTACTACGCGGGCAAGGCGCTGCTCACGGTCGCCGTCGCGCGCTGGGCGCGCGAGGAGGGCCTGCGCGTCGACACCGCGACGGGCGGGGAGCTCGCCGTCGCCCTGCGCGCGGGCGTCCCCGGCGCGGAGATCGGCCTGCACGGGAACAACAAGTCGGACGCCGAGATCGACCGGGCGCTCGAGGCGGGCGTCGGGCGCCTCATCGTCGACTCGCTCGTCGAGGTGGAGCGCGTGGCGCGGGCCGCGGCCGCGCGCGGCGTCGTCGCGCCCGTCATGGTGCGCGTGACGACCGGCGTCCACGCCGGCGGGCACGAGTACATCTCGACCGCGCACGAGGACCAGAAGTTCGGGCTGTCGGTCGCCGCGCCGCGCGGGGCGGACGGCGACCCGGGCACGGGTCCCGGGGCGGACTCGCCGGCGATGACCGCGCTGCTCGACGTCGTGCGCCGTCCCGAGCTGCACCTGCTCGGGATCCACTCGCACATCGGCTCCCAGATCCTCGACCCCACGGGCTTCGAGGTCGCCGCGCGCGCCGTCCTGGAGCTGCGCGCCGATCTCGCGGCCCGCACGGGCGTGCTCGTCGACGAGGTCGACATCGGCGGCGGCTACGGCATCGCGTACCTGCCCGGGGAGGTCGCGCTCGACCCCGAGCGCGTCGCGAAGGACGTCGCGGGCGCGGTCGACGCGGTCGCCGCGCGCCTCGGGACGCCGCTCCCGCGGTTCTCCATCGAGCCGGGCCGCTCGATCGTCGGGCCGGCGGGCCTCACGCTGTACACGGTCGGGACGGTCAAGCCCGTGACGCTCGACGACGGCCGCGTGCGCACGTACGTGTCCGTCGACGGCGGCATGAGCGACAACATCCGTCCCGCGCTGTACGGCGCGGCGTACCACGCGGAGGTCGTGGGGCGGTCCTCGGACGCCGAGCCGGTGCTCGCGCGCGTCGTGGGCAAGCACTGCGAGAGCGGCGACATCGTCGTGCACGAGGTGATGCTCCCGGGGGACGTGCGCGCGGGCGACCTGCTCGCCGTCGCCGCGACGGGCGCCTACGGGCGGTCGATGGCCTCGAACTACAACCTGCTGACGCGACCGCCGGTGGTCGCGGTCGCGGACGGGGCGGGCCGCGTGCTCGTGCGCCGCGAGACCGTGGACGACCTGCTCGCGCTCGACCTGGGGTGAGCCCCCCGGGGGTGCCGTGCACGCCCCTCCGGACCCTCGGACGGCCCGTGACCTCTCGGTCACGGGCCGTCCGTCGTCCTGGGCGCCGGCGCACGTCGACGTCACCGCGACCGCCGTCGGCGTCGGCGGCGGCGCGACGGCGTCGGCCGCGGGCGGGGCGTCCACGTGGGCCGTGCCGTGGGCGGCGCTCGTCGTCCTCGTGCTCGCCGTGGCCGGCGCGCTGCGCGGCCCGGCCCTCGTCGCCGCCGCGCGCGGGCGCCGCGCGCCGCGCACGACCCCGGGACCCCCGGCCGGTGCGCCCCCGGCCGGCCCGTCGGCGACCGGAGGGGCCGCCGCCGCGAGGGCCCCGTCCGTCGCGGAGCTCGAGGCCGCGCTCGAGCGCGCCCGGGCCGCGGAGCGGGCGGCCGGGCCGACCGGGGCGCAGGCCGGGGCGGACGCGCCCGGGGGAGCGCGCACGTCCTGACACGTGGGGCGCCCGGCCGCCCGTCTTCCCACCCCGTGGGCACGCCCGCGCCCCGGACGGCGGCCACGTATCCTGTCGCTGCTGTCCCCGCCGTCCGGCCGGTCGCCGTGCGCGCCGGACGACCCGGCCGGGACGGCGCCCGTCCAGCCCCGAGGAAGGTCCGTCGTGCCGTCTGCCGCCGAGTCCCACCCGCCCCTGCGCGTCGCCCTGCTGGGCTGCGGCGTCGTCGGCACGCAGGTCGCGCGGCTGCTCACGCAGCAGGCCGACGACCTCGCGTCGCGCGTCGGGGCGCGGCTCGAGCTCGTCGGGATCGCGGTCCGCGACGCCTCCGCGCCGCGCGACCCCGCGATCGACCGGTCGCTGCTCACGCAGGACGCGGCCGCGCTCGTCGAGCGCGCGGACATCGTCGTCGAGGTCGTGGGCGGCATCGAGCCGGCGCGCGACCTGCTGCTGCGCGCGATCGGGGCGGGCGCCGCCGTCGTGACGGCGAACAAGGCGCTGCTCGCCGAGGACGGCCCGACGCTCTACAAGGCCGCCGACGACGCGGGCGTCGACATCTACTTCGAGGCCGCGGTCGCGGGCGCGATCCCCATCGTGCGACCCGTGCGCGAGTCCCTCGCGGGCGACCACGTGCGGCGCGTGCTCGGCATCGTCAACGGCACGACGAACTACGTGCTCGACCAGATGACGAGCACGGGCATGAGCCTCGAGGCCGCCGTCGCGGAGGCGCAGGAGCTCGGCTACGCGGAGGCGGACCCGACGGCCGACGTCGAGGGCTTCGACGCCGCGGCCAAGGCGGCCATCCTCGCGAGCCTCGCGTTCCACACCCGGGTCTCGCTCGACGACGTCGCGCGCGAGGGCATCATGTCGGTCACCGCCGACGACGTCGCGTGGGCGGCGCGGACGGGCCACGTCATCAAGCTGCTCGCGATCGCCGAGCTCCGCGACGACGAGCCGGGCCCCGCCGGGGTGTCGGTCCGCGTGCACCCGGCGCTCGTCCCGACGAGCCACCCCCTCGCGAACGTGCGCGGCTCGTTCAACGCCGTGTTCGTCGAGGCGGAGTCGGCGGGCGAGCTCATGTTCTACGGGCGCGGCGCGGGCGGCGCGCCCACCGCGTCGGCGGTGCTCGGCGACGTCGTCTCCGCAGCGCGGCACCGCGTCCTCGGGGGCAAGGGCCCCCAGGAGTCCACGTACGCCGAGCTCGCGATCCTGCCGCCGAGCGCCGCGCTGACGCGCTACCAGGTGCGCCTCGAGGTCGACGACCGGCCCGGCGTCCTCGCGCAGGTCGCGCACGCGCTCGCCGCGCACGACGTGTCGATCGAGGCCGTGCGCCAGCCCGGCACGCCGGAGGGCGCCGACGGCGCGGCCGGCGTCCCCGAGGTCGCCCAGCTCGTCATCACCACGCACACCGCGCCCGAGTCGGCGCTCGCGGCGACCGTCGAGGCCGTCGCGCGGCTCGAGCCCGTCCGCACCGTCACGTCCGTCCTGAGAGTCGAGGGAGCCTGATGGCCCACCAATGGCAGGGCATCATCGCCGAGTACGCCGACCGCCTGCCCGCGCACGTGTCCCAGCGCGTCGTCACGCTGGGGGAGGGTGGCACGCCCCTCGTCGAGGCGCCCGCGCTGTCCGAGCCCACGGGCGCGCAGGTCTTCGTCAAGGTCGAGGGCATGAACCCGACCGGGTCCTTCAAGGACCGCGGGATGACGACGGCGATCTCCGCCGCCGCGGCGCGCGGGGCGAAGGCCGTCGTGTGCGCGTCGACGGGCAACACCTCGGCGTCGGCCGCGGCGTACGCGACGCGCGCCGGGATGCTGTGCGCGGTCCTCGTGCCGGACGGCAAGATCGCGATGGGCAAGCTGAGCCAGGCGATCGCGCACGGCGCGCGCCTGCTGCAGGTCGACGGCAACTTCGACGACTGCCTCGTCGCGGCCCGCAAGCTCGCCGAGACGCACCCCATCGAGCTCGTGAACTCCGTCAACCCGGACCGCATCGAGGGCCAGAAGACGGGCGCGTTCGAGATCGTCGACGCCCTCGGCGACGCCCCCGACATCCACGCGCTGCCCGTCGGCAACGCGGGGAACATCACGGCGTACTGGAAGGGCTTCCGCGAGTACGCGGGCCAGGGCGCCCCGGGGCACCCCGGTGAGGGCCTGCCCGCGGTCGCCACGCGCGTGCCGCAGATGTGGGGCTTCCAGGCCGCCGGCGCGGCGCCCATCGTCGCGGGCCACCCCATCACGGAGCCCGAGACGATCGCGACCGCGATCCGCATCGGCAACCCCGCCTCGTGGGAGCTCGCCGAGGCGGCGCGCGACGAGTCGGGCGGCGTCATCGAGGCCGTGACGGACGAGCAGATCCTCGCGGCCCACCGCGTGCTGTCGAGCGAGGTCGGCGTCTTCGTCGAGCCCGCGTCGGCGGCCGGCGTCGCGGGGATCCTCGCGCGCGCCGAGCGCGGGCTCGTCCCCGCCGGGGCGCGGATCGTCGTGACGGTCACGGGCCACGGGCTCAAGGACCCGCAGTGGGCGCTGCGCACGGCGGACGGCAGCGAGGTCGTGCCCACGCGCGTCGGCGCCGACGTCGTCTCGATCGCCGACGCGCTCGGTCTCGGCTGATGCAGCTCGGCGCCGACCACGTGCGGGTCCGCGTCCCCGCCACGAGCGCGAACCTCGGTCCCGGCTTCGACGCGCTCGGCCTCGCGCTCGCGCGCCACGACGAGCTCGAGGTGCGCGCGCTCGCGACGGACGCGGTCGTCGTCGAGGTCGAGGGCGAGGGTGCCGGCGAGGTCCCGGGCGACGCGTCGCACCTCGTCGTGCGCGCGCTGCGGGCAGCGCTCGACGTCGCGGGCGCGCCGCAGACCGGTCTGCACCTCCGGTGCGTCAACCGGATCCCGCACGGCCGCGGGCTGGGCTCGTCGGCCGCGGCCGTCGTCGCGGGCATCGTCGCCGCGCGCGAGCTCGTCGCCGACCGGTCCGCGCTCGACGACGAGGTCGCGCTGCGCCTCGCGAGCGAGCTCGAGGGGCACCCCGACAACGCGGCCCCGGCGCTGCTCGGCGGCGCGACCGTCGCGTGGGACTCCGTCGCCGCGGGCGGTGCCCGCGCCGTGCGGCTCGACGTCCACCCCGACCTCCGGGCGACCGTGCTCGTGCCCTCGGCGCGGCTCGCGACGAGCCGCGCGCGCGGCGTCCTGCCGCAGCACGTGCCGCATGTGGACGCCGCGTTCAACGCGGGTCGCGCCGCGCTCCTCGTCGAGGCGCTCACGCGCCGACCCGACCTGCTCCTCGAGGCGACCGACGACCGGTTGCACCAGGGCTACCGGGCCGACGTCATGCCCTCGACGTCCGAGCTCGTCCGGGCGCTGCGCGCCGAGGGGGTCGCCGCGACCGTGTCCGGTGCCGGGCCGACCGTGCTCGTGCTCGCCGACGTCGCGGGGGCGCGGCACACGGCCCGCGTCGCCGCCGAGCTCGTGGGCGGAGCGCCCGACTGGGCGGTCCACGAGGTCGAGATCGACCAGCGCGGGGTCGTCGGGGAGCGGGTCGGGACGAGGTAGTCCTGGTGCTACGATGGATCAAGCCTTCGGTCAAGCTCTCCCGACCTGTCGGGCGCCTCGTCAGGTGTCCCGCCGGGCACAGTTCGACCGGCGTTCCGACCGGTAGAGCCCGGAGCCGTCCGAGAGAAGGCCATCCAGCCCACGTCAGCTGACGTCGTCGTACCACTGACGCGTGGTAACACTGCGCTCCGGCCGTCAGGCGCCGGGCGTCGACCACCCGCGGCCCGCCCTCTGTGAGGCGGGCGCGAACGAGGGGGAAGGGTCCTTCGTGACAGACACCATCGACACCGCCACCAGCGCCGCGACCGGTCCGGTCGCCGCCGGCGGCACCGCCCGGACCGGCGCGCTGAGCACGCTGCGTCTCCCGGAGCTGCAGGCCCTCGCGTCGCAGCTCGGGGTCAAGGGCACGTCCAAGATGCGCAAGAGCGATCTCGTGGACGTCATCCGTGCTCGCACCGGCGAGCAGAGCGCCCCCGCGCGTCCCGCGGGCGCGGCGCCCCAGAACGGTACGCAGATCGGCGCCGAGGCGCCCGCCGCCTCCGGGCGCGGCCGCAGCCGGCGCGCCGACCGGCCCGCGAGCCCCGCGGCCGACACCTCCGACGCGGGCTCCGCCGCCGTCGAGACGCGCTCCGCCGCCCCCGCGGCCGCGAGCCGCGAGGACCGCACCGCCGCCCCGGTGCTCGACCTGCCCGTGCGCGCCGAGTCCGCGCGCGCCGACGCGCCGCGCCGCGAGCGCTCGCGCGGCGAGCGTCACGACGTGCGCCCCGAGGCCGCCGCGGCGGTCGCCGAGGCGCTCGGCGAGCAGGGCGTGCGCACGCGCGACGCCGGCGAGTCGTCGGACGACCGCGCCGCGCGCGCCGCCGCCGCCGTCGGGCTCGTCACGGGCGAGCGCGGCTCGCGCCGCGCGGGCCGCGGGGCCGGTGCTCCGCGCACGGCCGAGGGTGCGACCGAGGGCGACGCCGCGCGCGGCGAGCGCCAGGGCCAGCGCCAGGGCGAGGCCCCGCGCCAGGGCGACGGCCAGCGCCAGGGCGAGGCCCCGCGCCGCGCCGAGGCCCCGCGGGACGGGGACCGCCAGCTGCTGGAGGACGAGCGCGGCGGGCGCCGCCGTCGCGGTCGCGACCGCGGCCGGGACCGCGACCGCAAGCGCGGCCGCGGCCGCACGAGCCCGGACCTCGCGGGCCTCGACGAGATCGAGGTGACCGAGGACGACGTCCTGCTGCCCGTCGCCGGCATCCTCGACATCCTCGACAACTACGCGTTCGTCCGCACGAGCGGCTACCTGCCCGGCGCGAACGACGTGTACGTCTCGCTCGGCCAGGTCAAGAAGTCCGGCCTGCGCCGCGGCGACGCGATCGTCGGCGCCGTGCGCCAGCCGCGCGAGGGCGAGCAGCCGGGCACGGCGCGCCAGAAGTTCAACGCGCTCGTGCGGCTCGACTCGGTCAACGGGATGTCCCCGGACGAGGCCCGCCAGCGCGCCGAGTTCACCAAGCTCACGCCCCTGTACCCGCAGGAGCGGCTGCGCCTGGAGAACCCGGAGGCGACGCGCCTCACGCCGCGCGTGATCGACATCGTCGCGCCGATCGGCAAGGGCCAGCGCGGCCTCATCGTCGCGCCGCCCAAGGCCGGCAAGACGATCATCATGCAGCAGATCGCCAACGCGATCACGACCAACAACCCCGAGGTCCACCTCATGGTGGTGCTCGTGGACGAGCGGCCCGAAGAGGTCACGGACATGGAGCGGACGGTCAAGGGCGAGGTCATCGCCTCGACCTTCGACCGCCCGGCGTCCGACCACACGATCGTCGCGGAGCTCGCCATCGAGCGCGCCAAGCGCCTCGTGGAGCTCGGCCAGGACGTCGTCGTGCTGCTCGACTCGCTCACGCGGCTGTCGCGCGCCTACAACCTCGCGGCGCCCGCGTCGGGCCGCATCCTCTCCGGTGGTGTCGACGCCTCGGCGCTCTACCCGCCGAAGCGGTTCTTCGGCGCCGCGCGCAACATCGAGAACGGCGGCTCGCTGACGATCCTCGCCTCGGCGCTCGTCGAGACCGGCTCCAAGATGGACGAGGTCATCTTCGAGGAGTTCAAGGGCACGGGGAACATGGAGCTCCGCCTGTCGCGCAACCTCGCGGACAAGCGTATCTTCCCGGCGGTGGACGTCAACGCGTCCGGCACGCGCCGCGAGGAGATCCTCATGTCGCAGGACGAGCTGAAGATCATCTACAAGCTCCGCCGCGTCATGGGCGCGCTCGACCAGCAGCAGGCGATCGAGCTGCTGCTCGGCAAGCTCAAGGACACGAAGTCGAACGTCGAGTTCCTCCTGCAGGTCCAGAAGACCACGCCGGCGGCCTTCGCGGACGACGACAACGTCGGTCGCACGATCTGACGCCGCCCGGTCGCGGGACCCCGCCGGACGATTTCGGCGCGGTCCCGCGGTCTGGCACAATGGTTCGTCGGTCTGCGTCGCGCAGACCCGTCTGCGGTTCACAGGCCCGGGGTCTCCCGGCCTGACCCGGAGACATCGCATCCAAGGAGAGACCGTGAAGTCTGGTATCCACCCCGAGTACGTCCTCACCGAGGTCACCTGCACCTGCGGGAACACCTTCGTGACGCGCAGCACGGAGACGTCCGGCAAGATCAGCGCCGACGTGTGCAGCGCCTGCCACCCGTTCTACACGGGCAAGCAGAAGATCCTCGACACCGGTGGCCGCGTGGCCCGCTTCGAGGCCCGCTACGGCAAGAAGGCCGCCGGCAAGTAGCACCTCCGCAGCGCCGGTGGTCCGAGCCCGACAACCTCTCCAGGGGCAGTCGACGAGCTCGGGCCACCGGCGCTGTCGCGTTGTCCGGGCCGCCCCGGACGCCACGCCAGCACGCACCCGCCGCACCGAGGAGCCCTCGTGACCGACCCGTTCGCCGCCACCCGGCCGCTCCTCGCCGAGCACGCGGAGATCGAGGCGCAGCTCGCGGACCCTGCCGTCCACGCCGACGCCGCGCGCGCCCGCACGCTCGGGCGCCGCTACGCCGAGCTCAACCAGGTGGTCGGCGCGTACCGCGCGTGGCGCGAGGCCACGGACGACGCCGAGGCCGCCGCGGAGCTCGCCGCCGAGGACGAGGGCTTCGCGTCCGAGCTGCCCGCCCTGCGCGAGGCCGCGGACGCCGCCGCCGAGCGCCTGCGCCGCGTGCTCGTGCCGCGCGACCCCGACGACGGGCGCGACGTCATCCTCGAGATCAAGGCGGGGGAGGGCGGCGAGGAGTCGGCGCTGTTCGCCGGCGACCTCCTGCGGATGTACCTGCGCTTCGCCGAGCGGCGCGGCTGGAAGACGGAGGTCATCGAGGCCACCGAGTCCGACCTCGGCGGGTACAAGGACGTCCAGGTCGCGGTGAAGTCCAAGGGCACGCCCTCGGACCCGGCGGACGGCGTCTGGGCGAACCTCAAGTACGAGGGCGGCGTCCACCGCGTGCAGCGCGTGCCCGTGACGGAGTCGCAGGGCCGCATCCACACGTCGGCGGCGGGCGTCCTCGTGTTCCCCGAGGTCGAGGACCCGGGCGAGGTCGAGATCGACCCGAACGACCTGCGCATCGACGTGTACCGCTCGTCGGGCCCGGGCGGCCAGTCCGTCAACACCACCGACTCGGCGGTGCGCATCACGCACGTGCCGACCGGCATCGTCGTGTCGATGCAGAACGAGAAGTCCCAGCTGCAGAACCGCGAGCAGGCGATGCGCGTGCTGCGCGCGCGGCTCCTCGCGGCGCAGCAGGAGGAGGCGGCCGCCGCCGCGGCCGACATCCGCCGCTCCCAGGTGCGCACCGTGGACCGCTCCGAGCGCATCCGCACGTACAACTTCCCCGAGAACCGCATCGCGGACCACCGCACGGGCTACAAGGCCTACAACCTCGACCAGGTGCTCGACGGCGACCTCGACCCGGTCGTGCGGTCGGCGGTCGACGCCGACGAGGCCGCGCGCCTCGCGGCGGCGGGCGATGCCTGAGGAGGTCGCCGGCGGGCCGGGGCCCGACCGCCTCGCCGGTTCCGGCGGACGGGGGTCCGACGGCGGCGGCTCGCCTCGCTCACGCTCGCTGCGCTCGCTCCGCTACGGCTCGACGGCTTCGCCTCCGCCGTCGGACCCCCGCCCGTCGGCCTGGGTGCGCTGGGCGGTCGACGCGCTCGCCGAGAGCGGTGTGCCGAGCCCGCGCGCTGACGCCGAGATCCTGCTCGGGCACGTCCTCGAGGTCGGGCGCGGCGAGCTGCAGCGGCTGCTTCTCCTGGGCACCGAGATGCCCGACGACGCGGTGCGGGACTTCGCCGAGCTCGTCGCGCGGCGGGCGGAGCGGGTGCCGCTGCAGCACCTCACGGGGACGGCGCCGTTCCGGCACCTCGAGCTCGCGGTCGGGCCGGGCGTGTTCGTGCCGCGGCCGGAGACGGAGCAGGTCGCGCAGGTCGCGGTCGACGCCGCGCGCAGGGTCGTGGAGGCCACCGGCCGGGCTGTCGTCGTCGACCTGTGCACCGGGTCGGGCGCGATCGCGCTCGCCGTCGCGACGGAGGTGCCGGGCGCCGAGGTGCATGCCGTCGAGCTCGACGCCGACGCCCACGCGTGGGCCGCGCGCAACGTCGCGGCGGTCCGGGAGGCGACGGGCGCCGTCGTGCACATCGTGCGCGGGGACGCGCGCCGCGCGCTCACCGGTCCCGTCGACGCCGGCGGGCTCGACGCCGCGTGCGACGTCGTCGTGTCGAACCCGCCCTACGTGCCGCCGGACGCCGTGCCGCGCGACCCCGAGGTCGCCGAGCACGACCCGGCCGTGGCCCTCTACGGGCTGGGCGCCGACGGGCTCGAGGTGCCGCGCGGCGTGACGGCGGCCGCGGCCCGGCTGCTGCGCCCCGGCGGTGTCTACGTCATGGAGCACGCCGAGGTGCAGGCGGCGGCCGCGCGCGCGGCGGTCGAGGCGACGGGCGCGTTCGTCGGCGTGCGCACCGCGCAGGACCTCACGGGGCGCGACCGCATGGTCGTCGCGGTCCGCGCCGACGCGACCGACGGCACGGGCGGCGCGGAGCGGTCCGACGGGCGTGGAAGACTGGACCCGTGAGCTCCGTCCACCCCGTGACCGACCCGAACAGCTGGGGCCCCGGGATCGACGAGGCGGTGAACGCCGTGTCCCGCGGCGGCCTCGTGGTCCTCCCCACCGACACCGTCTACGGCATCGGCGCCGACGCGTTCGACGCGGACGCCGTCACCGCGCTCCTCGCCGCGAAGGGCCGCGGGCGGCACATGCCGCCGCCCGTCCTCGTGCCCGACGCGCGCACGCTGGACGGGCTCGCCGCCGACGTCCCCGAGGACGCGCGGCGGCTCGTCGAGGCGTTCTGGCCCGGCGGGTTCACCATCATCCTGCGCGCCCAGCCGTCCCTCGCGTGGGACCTCGGCGAGACGCACGGGACCGTCGCGCTGCGCATGCCGGACCACGAGGCGGCGCTCGCGCTCCTGCGCCGCACGGGCCCCCTCGCCGTCTCCTCGGCCAACACGACCGGGCACCCGGCGGCGCTCGACGCCGCCGACGCGCAGGCCCAGCTCGGCGACGCCGTCACCGTCTACCTCGACGGCGGGACCGCGCCCGGGGGAGTGGCCTCGACGATCGTCGACGCGACGTCCGGGACGCTGCGCCTCGTGCGGGCCGGCGCCGTCACGCTCGACCGGCTGCGCGAGGTCGCGCCCGTCGCGGCCCCCGACGACCCGGTCGAGACCCCCGCCGACGAGCCCGCGCCGCAGGCCCCCGCCGACGACCTCGGCACCCCGGAGGCGAACGGCGGGTGAGGGTCTACCTGCTCGTCATGCTCGTCGCCGCCGTGGTGACGTTCCTGACGACGCCCTTCGCCCGGTGGGTCGCGATGCGCACCGGAGCGATCACCGCGGTGCGCGACCGTGACGTGCACACGATCCCGACGCCCCGCCTCGGCGGCGTCGCGATGCTGCTCGGCCTGGTCGTCGCGGTCGTGGTCGCGTCGCAGATGCCGTTCCTCGAGGGCGTCTTCGTGCGCGACGTCGGCGGCGTCCCCTACATGGACCCCCGCGTGTGGGGGATCGTGGGCGCCGCCGCGATCGTGTGCCTGCTCGGCGTCGCGGACGACATCTGGGACCTCGACTGGATGACGAAGCTCGCGGGGCAGGTGCTCGCCGCGGGCCTCATGGCGACGCAGGGCGTCGTGCTCTACACGCTCCCGATCGGCGGCCTCGCGCTGCCGTCGTCACGGCTGCAGCTCGCCGCGACGATCCTCGTCGTCGTCGTCGCGATGAACGCCGTGAACTTCGTCGACGGGCTCGACGGGCTCGCGGCCGGCCTCGTCGCGATCGGCGGCGTCGCGTTCTTCGTCTACACCTACGCGCTCACGCTGCGCACCAACCCGGACGACTACGCGAGCCTCGCGACGCTCGTCATCGCCGCGCTCGTCGGGGTGTGCGTCGGGTTCCTGCCGCACAACTTCAACCCCGCCCGGATCTTCATGGGCGACTCGGGCTCGATGGTGCTCGGGCTCGTGTTCTCGGGCGCCGCGATCGTCGTGACGGGCAACATCGACCCCGGCGCGACGTCCGACCGGGAGCAGCTGCCCGCGTTCATCCCCATCCTGCTGCCGCTCGCCGTGATCCTGCTGCCGCTGCTCGACATGGGCATGGCCGTCGTGCGGCGCGTGCTCGCCGGCAAGTCGCCGTTCCACCCCGACCGCATGCACCTGCACCACCGCATGCTCGCGCTCGGGCACTCCCACCGCCGCGCCGTGCTCATCCTCTACGTGTGGACCGCGGTGTTCGCGTTCGGCGCCGTCGCGCTCGTCGAGTGGGAGGTGCGGACGGTCGCGATCGGCCTCGGCGCCGCCGCCGTCGTCGCGCTCCTGCTCACGCTCGGCCCGCTGCGCACGCGCGGCCGGTTCCTCGACGACCAGGAGCCGGTCACCGCGCCCCAGGTCGCGGTGCCGCGCGCCGCGCCGTCGGGCGCGGCGACGACCCCGGAGCCGGGCGAGCCCGCGGCCGCCTCCGCGGGGACCGCCCCGGCCGCTCCCGGCTCCGCACCCACCCGCCCCTCCCGCCCGCCGAAGGAAGCCTGAGATGTCCACGAACCTGCCCGAGCCCGCCGGCCCCACCGACGAGACCGCCGAGCAGACCGTCGGCCCGCACGGGCAGGCGGTGCGCGCGGTCTTCCGCACCGCGCTGCGGGACGTGCTCGTGCTGCTCGGGGCGCTGACGGTCCTCGGCGTCGCGATCGGCGCGCTCGTCGCCGGGCTGCCGGGGGTGTGGGGGGCGCTGCTCGGCGTCGGCGTCGCGCTCGTCTTCTCGGCCACGACGGTGTGGACGATGCTGCGCACGGTCGACTCCTCGCCCACGACGACGGCGGCCGTCGTCATGGGGAGCTGGCTCGCGAAGATGGTCGTCCTCATCGCCGTGCTCGTCGTGCTGCGCGGCATGGACTTCTACGACCGCTGGGTGTTCGCGGCGGTCCTGCTCGTCGGCGTGATCGGCTCCGCGGTGATGGACTACCGGGCCGTGAACCGCGGCCGCATCCCGTACGTCGAGCCCCGCGCCTGACGGGGGCGGGCGGCTACCACGCCGGTCGGCCCGGGCGCATGAGCAAAAAGTCACAAGCAGCCCAGGATCGGCGTGAGCAGGCCGATCCATACGTTAGGCTAGCGGCGAATCCATGACGGCCAGGTCCGACGGCGTGCCCACGATCGCGTGGTGAGTGCCCGGGCCACACGACCACTGGGAGTCCACCCTGTCCACGCTCGCGACCCCCGCGCTCCTCGCTGCTTCCGAGAGCGAAGGTGGCTTCCACGCGCCGTCCATCGCGGACTTCTTCCCGCCGGCGATCCTCTTCGAGGACACGATCTTCCAGATCGACCGCATCTGGATCATCCGCGTCGTCGCGACCGTCGTCCTGCTGACGGTCTTCGTCATCGGAGCCCGCCGCGCGCGCCTCGTCCCCGGCCGGTTCCAGAACGCCCTCGAGATGCTCATCGACTTCGTGCGCGTGCAGATCGTCGAGGAGATCATGGGGAAGGAGAACGCGCGCCGGTTCGTCCCGATGATCGCGACGATCTTCTTCGCCGTCCTCGCCTTCAACATCACGAGCGTCATCCCGGGGCTCAACCTGGCGGGCACCTCGCGCATCGGCCTCCCGCTCATGCTCGCGCTGTGGGTGTTCGTCACCTACTGGGCGGTCGGCATCAAGAAGCACGGCCTCGGCGGCTACCTGAAGAACAACCTCTTCCCCCCGGGGATCCCGTGGCCGATCTACATCATCGTCACGCCGATCGAGCTCCTGCAGATCCTCGTGATCCGGCCCGCCTCGCTGGCGATCCGACTCGCGGCCAACATGATCGCCGGGCACATCATGCTCGTGCTGTGCTTCGCGGCCACGCAGTACTTCGTCTTCGAGGCCGTCCCCGCGATGAAGGCGTTCGGCGCCCTGACGCTCGTCGGCGGCTTCGCCATCACGCTCTTCGAGGTCCTCGTGGCCTTCCTGCAGGCCTACATCTTCGCGCTCCTCGCGGCCGTGTACATCAACATGTCGCTCGAGGAGGAGCACTGATCCCCGGGTCGCACTGACCCCCGGGTCGGCGCGCCGACCCCGCTCCACCAGACACACCATCAAGCGCACCACCAACGCGACGCCCGGTCACCCGGTCGGGCGCCCAACGGAAGGAACGAGCAATCGTGGACGTCACCACTCTCGCTGAGGTCACCGGCAACATCGGCACCGTCGGCTACGGCCTCGCCGCGATCGGCCCGGGCATCGGCCTCGGCATCCTCATCGGCAAGACCATCGAGGGCATCGCCCGCCAGCCCGAGGTCGCCGGGCAGCTCCGCGCCACCATGTTCATCGGTGTCGCGTTCGTCGAGGTGCTCGCGCTGCTCGGTCTCGTCGCCGGCTTCCTCTTCACGGCGTGATGTCGGCGCTGGCGACCGCCGCGCTGAACTACGCGGCGGAGACGGGCGAGGAGCCGCAGGGTATCGACCTGTTCCTCCCCGCCCCGTACGACATCCTCTGGTCGTCCGTCGTCCTCGTGGTCATCGCGATCGTCTTCTACAAGGCGATCCTGCCGAAGTTCCAGGCCGTGCTCGACGAGCGCACCGCGAAGATCGAGGGCGGGCTCGCCAAGGCGGAGTCCGCGCAGGCCGAGGCCGCCGCGGCGCTGGCGGAGTACCACCAGCAGCTCCAGGAGGCACGGGCCGAGGCCGCGAAGATCCGCGAAGAGGCGCGCGCCGAGGGCGGTGCCATCGTGGCCGACCTGCGGACCAAGGCGTCCGACGACGCCGCGCGCATCGTCGAGACGGCGCACCGCCAGATCGAGGCCGAGCGCCAGCAGGCCGCGGTCTCGCTGCGCAACGACGTCGGCCTCCTCGCGACCGAGCTCGCGTCGAAGATCGTCGGCGAGTCCCTCACCGACGCGGCGCGCCAGAGCCGCGTGGTCGACCGGTTCCTCGACGAGCTCGAGGCCGCGGGTCCCGCGGCTGCGAGCAGCGTCGGCGGTCAGGCCGCCAAGGAGGACTGATGCGCGGTACGAGCGGAGAGTCCCTCGCCCAGGCCCGGGAGCGGTTCGAGCCGGTCCTGCGCGCCGCGGGCGACGACGGCCTCACCCTGGGCGAGCAGCTGTTCGCGGTCACCGCGGCGCTCGACGAGTCGGCGCCGCTGCGGCGCTCGCTCGCCGACCCGTCCCGGTCCGGCGACGACAAGGCGGGCCTCGCGACGGCGGTCCTCGGCTCCGGCTTCGACGGCCGCGTCGTCGACCTCGTCGCCGGCGTCGTCCGGTCGCGCTGGTCGCACGAGCGGGACCTCGGCGACGCGATCGAGCGCCTCGGCCTCGACGCGCTGCTGGCCTCCGCCGAGTCGCGCGGCGCCCTCGAGAAGGTCGAGGACGAGCTGTTCCGCGTCTCGCGCTCGCTCGTCGGGCAGCGCGAGGCACGTCAGATCCTGTCCGACGACTCGACCGCCCCGGCGCGTCGCGCGGCCTTCGTGGCCACGCTGCTCGACGGCAAGGTCGACCGCGTGACGGCGGCCCTCGCGCAGCACGCCACGCGCGCCCTGCGCGGGCGGCGGTTCGTGCCGTCGCTCGGGTGGTTCGGCGAGATCGCGGCCGAGCGCCGTCAGCGCCTCGTGGCCACGGTCACGGCGGCCGTGGTGCTCGACTCCGCGCAGCTCGACCGTCTCGGTGCGCTGCTCGAGCGCGCCTACGGCCGCGCCGTGCAGCTCAACGTCACGGTCGACCCGACCGTGCTCGGCGGGCTGCGCGTCCAGGTGGGTGCCGACGTCGTGGACTCCACCGTGCTGTCCCGTCTCGCCGACGCGCGTCGGCGACTCGTGAGCTGACGCCGCGAGCCGACGACCTTCTCGACCGACGACCGACCGCCGGCCACCGGCCGCACAACCGACATACGTTCGACCGCACCCGACCCACGAGGTGCGGCCACGACAGGAGAAGAGCAATGGCTGAGCTGACGATCCGGCCGGAGGAGATCCGGGCCGCTCTGGACAGCTTCGTGAAGTCCTACGAGCCCGAGGGCGCCGTGTCCGAGGAGGTGGGCCGGGTCACCCTGGCCGCCGACGGCATCGCCAACGTCGAGGGTCTGCCCGGCGCGATGGCCAACGAGCTGCTGCGCTTCGAGGACGGGACCCTGGGTCTCGCCCTCAACCTCGACGTCCGTGAGATCGGTGTGGTCGTCCTCGGCGAGTTCACCGGCATCGAGGAGGGCCAGGAGGTCCGTCGCACGGGCGAGGTCCTGTCGGTCCCCGTCGGCGAGGGCTACCTCGGCCGCGTCGTCGACCCGCTCGGCAACGCGATCGACGGCCTCGGCGAGATCGCGACCGAGGGCCGCCGCGCCCTGGAGCTGCAGGCTCCCGGCGTCATGGCCCGCAAGTCGGTCCACGAGCCGCTGCAGACCGGCCTCAAGGCGATCGACTCGATGATCCCGATCGGCCGCGGTCAGCGCCAGCTGATCATCGGCGACCGCCAGACCGGCAAGACGGCGATCGCGATCGACACGATCATCAACCAGAAGGCCAACTGGGAGTCGGGCGACCCCGAGAAGCAGGTCCGCTGCATCTACGTCGCCATCGGCCAGAAGGGCTCGACCATCGCCTCGGTGCGCGGCGCCCTCGAGGAGGCCGGCGCGCTCGAGTACACGACGATCGTCGCGGCTCCCGCGTCCGACCCGGCGGGCTTCAAGTACCTCGCCCCCTACACCGGCTCGGCCATCGGCCAGCACTGGATGTACCAGGGCAAGCACGTCCTCATCGTGTTCGACGACCTGTCGAAGCAGGCCGAGGCCTACCGCGCCGTGTCGCTGCTCCTGCGCCGCCCGCCGGGCCGCGAGGCGTACCCCGGTGACGTCTTCTACCTGCACTCCCGCCTCCTCGAGCGTTGCGCGAAGCTCTCGGACGAGCTGGGCGCGGGCTCGATGACGGGCCTGCCCGTCATCGAGACGAAGGCGAACGACGTCTCGGCGTACATCCCGACGAACGTCATCTCCATCACCGACGGCCAGATCTTCCTCCAGTCGGACCTCTTCAACGCGGACCAGCGCCCGGCCGTCGACGTCGGCATCTCGGTGTCCCGCGTCGGTGGTGCCGCGCAGGTCAAGGCCATGAAGCAGGTCTCCGGCACGCTCAAGCTCGAGCTCGCCCAGTACCGCTCGCTCGAGGCCTTCGCGATGTTCGCGTCCGACCTCGACGCCGCCTCGCGCGGCCAGCTGGCGCGCGGCGCGGTGCTCATGGAGCTGCTCAAGCAGGGCCAGTACTCGCCGTACCCGGTCGAGGACCAGGTCGCGTCGATCTGGGCCGGCACCAAGGGCAAGCTCGACGACGTCCCCGTCGAGGACGTCCGCCGCTTCGAGTCCGAGCTGCTCGACCACCTCCGCCGCAACACGGACGTCCTGTCCGTGATCGCCGAGACCGGCAAGCTCGGCGACGACACCGAGGCGCAGCTCGCCTCGGCGGTCGACTCGTTCCGCGAGGGCTTCCTCAAGGGCGACGGCTCCCCGCTGGTCGGCAACGACGAGCCGGAGGACGAGGGCGTGGACGTCGAGCAGGAGCAGATCGTCCGGCAGAAGAAGGCCTGAGCATGGCCGGATCCCAGCGCGTCTACAAGCAGCGGATCAAGTCGACGCAGTCGCTGAAGAAGATGTTCCGCGCGCAGGAGCTCATCGCTGCGTCGCGCATCGGCAAGGCGCGTGCGCGGACGGCCGCGGCGACCCCGTACGCGCGCGCCATCACGCGTGCCGTGTCCGCGGTCGCGACGCACTCCTCGACCCAGCACCCGCTGACGAGCGAGCGCACGGACACGAACCGCGTCGCGGTGCTCGTCGTGTCCTCGGACCGCGGCATGGCGGGCTCGTACTCGGCGTCGATCCTGCGCGAGACCGAGCGTCTCGTGGAGCGGCTGACGACCGAGGGCAAGGACGTCGCGCTCTACGCGGCCGGCCGTCGTGCGATCACGTACTACACGTTCCGCGAGCGCGAGCTCGCGGGGACGTGGTCGTACGGGTCGGACGCGCCGGACGCCGACGTGGCGGCCGAGATCGCGGACGCGCTCCTCGGCGCGTTCCTCGCCCCGGCCGCCGAGGGCGGCGTGAGCGAGCTGCACATCGTGAGCACGCAGTTCGTCAACATGGTGACGCAGCGCCCCCGCGTGGTGCGCATGCTGCCGCTCGAGGTCGTCGAGGGCGTCGCGCCCGCGGGCAAGCACGACGTGCTTCCCCTGTACGACTTCGAGCCGTCCCCGGAGGCGGTGCTCGACGCGCTGCTGCCGCGCTACGTGCGCAGCCGGATCTTCAGCTGCCTCCTCGAGGCGGCGGCGTCCGAGCTGGCGGCGCGCCAGCGCGCGATGCACACGGCGACGGACAACGCGGAGGACCTCATCCGCACCTACACCCGTCTGGCGAACCAGGCCCGTCAGGCCGACATCACCCAGGAGATCAGCGAGATCGTCTCGGGTGCCGACGCCCTGGCGGCGTCATGACGCGCCACCGGGTGGTCCGGGCCGCAGCGCCCACCACCACCGACATCCTGACCGACACCGCCGGGGACCGTCCCGGCACTGCGAAGCGAGGCCAGCAATGACCGCCACCACCGTGGAAGCCCAGGTCGAGCACTCCAGCGGTCCCGGCGTGGGCCGAGTCGCTCGTGTGATCGGCCCCGTCGTGGACATCGAGTTCCCGGCGGACGCCATCCCCGACATCTACAACGCGCTCAAGGTCGACATCGACCTGTCGTCGCAGGGCGAGGGCGAGAAGAGCTTCACGCTCATGCTCGAGGTCGCCCAGCACCTCGGCGACTCGCTCGTGCGCGCCGTCGCGCTCAAGCCGACGGACGGCCTCGTCCGCGGCGCCCTGGTCACCGACACGGGCGCGCCCATCAGCGTCCCGGTCGGCGACGTGACCAAGGGCCGCGTGTTCAACGTGACGGGCGACATCCTCAACGCCGAGCCCGGCGAGAAGGTCGAGGTCACCGAGCGCTGGCCGATCCACCGCAAGCCCCCGGCGTTCGACCAGCTCGAGTCGAAGACCACGATGTTCGAGACGGGCATCAAGTCGATCGACCTCCTCACGCCGTACGTGCAGGGTGGGAAGATCGGCCTCTTCGGCGGTGCGGGCGTCGGCAAGACGGTTCTCATCCAGGAGATGATCCAGCGCGTCGCGCAGGACCACGGCGGTGTCTCGGTGTTCGCGGGCGTCGGCGAGCGCACGCGTGAGGGCAACGACCTCATCGTCGAGATGGAGGAGGCGGGCGTCTTCGACAAGACGGCCCTCGTCTTCGGCCAGATGGACGAGCCGCCGGGCACGCGTCTTCGCGTCGCGCTCTCCGCGCTGACGATGGCGGAGTACTTCCGCGACGTGAAGAAGCAGGACGTCCTCCTGTTCATCGACAACATCTTCCGCTTCACGCAGGCGGGCTCCGAGGTGTCGACGCTGCTCGGCCGCATGCCGTCCGCGGTGGGCTACCAGCCGAACCTCGCCGACGAGATGGGTCTGCTCCAGGAGCGCATCACCTCGACGCGTGGTCACTCGATCACGTCGCTCCAGGCGATCTACGTCCCGGCGGACGACTACACCGACCCGGCGCCGGCGACGACGTTCGCGCACCTCGACGCGACGACCGAGCTCTCCCGCGAGATCGCGTCGCGCGGTCTGTACCCCGCGATCGACCCGCTGGCCTCGACGTCGCGCATCCTGGACCCGCGGTACGTGGGCCAGGACCACTACGACGTCGCGACCCGCGTGAAGTCCATCCTGCAGCGCAACAAGGAGCTCCAGGACATCATCGCGATCCTCGGTGTGGACGAGCTCTCGGAGGAGGACAAGACGGTCGTCGCGCGTGCGCGCCGCATCCAGCAGTTCCTCTCCCAGAACACCTACATGGCCGAGAAGTTCACGGGCGTCGTCGGCTCGACGGTGCCGCTGAGCGAGACCATCGAGGCGTTCAAGAAGATCGCGGACGGCGAGTTCGACCACGTCGCCGAGCAGGCGTTCTTCAACATCGGCGGCCTCGAGGACCTCGAGCGCAACTGGGCCCGTATCCAGAAGGAGTACGGCGCCTGACCCGACGCCTCGTCGCGGGGCCGGCCCGACCGGTCCGGCCCCGCGCAGGCGTCACCGCTCCGGCCCTCGCGGGCCGAGCGACCGACCCCGACCCGGTGACGCGCCGGGACACGAGCCGGGCCCCGGGCCGGGAATGAAGGAGTTGCAGTGGCTGAGCTGAACGTCGAGCTGGTGTCGGCCGACCGCAAGGTCTGGTCGGGCACGGCGCGCATGGTGAGCGCCCCGGCGGCGGACGGCGAGATCGGCATCCTCGCGGACCACTCGCCCCTGCTGTCCGTGCTGCGCGAGGGGGACGTCCGCGTCCGCGGCGCGCAGGGCGAGGACCTCGAGGTCCACGTGACGGGCGGGTTCCTCTCCGTCGACTCGAACCGCGTGACGATCGTCGCGGACTCCGTCGAGTCCGTACCGACGCGCTGACGACGGGGCCCGCACGACCATGACGCTCCCCGCCTGGATCGCCCTCGGACTGCTGGTCGCGGTCCTGGTGGTGGCCGGGCTGGGAGCGTTCCGTCTGCGCGCCCTCACGCACCGCGTCGGCTCGTTCGAGTGCGGTGCCCGCCCCGCGGGCGGCGACGCGGCGTGGACGCTCGGCGTCGCGCACTACGGGGTGGGACGCATCGACTGGTGGCGATGCTGGTCCCTCTCGCTGCGCCCGGCCAGGACCTGGGCGCGGTACGACCTCGTCATCACGGGGCGGGAACCGCTGACGACCGCGGACTCCCGCCCCGACGCGTACCTGGTGCACTGCACCTACCAGGGCCAGGAGTTCGAGCTGACGATGTCCCGCGGGGCGTACGAGGGGCTCGCGTCCTGGCTCGAGGCGGCGCCGCCCGGGCGGCGCGACGTCGTCGTCTGACGCACGGTACGGTCGCTCCTGGAGACCGGCCGGCGAGCCCGCCCGGTCCGCACCGCACGGTCCGGCCACGCCGGACGCACCACCCCGACCCGGAGGACCCGCCGCTCCCATGCGCCTCGTCGTCGCCCGCTGCTCCGCCCGCTACACGGGGCGCCTGTCCGCCCACCTCCCGCTCGCCACGCGCGTGCTCCTCGTCAAGGCCGACGGGAGCGTGCTGCTCCACTCGGACGGCGGGTCGTACAAGCCGCTCAACTGGATGAGCCCGCCGTGCACGCTCGTCGCCGGCGAGCCGTCCGCGGAGGCCCGCGAGCGGGGCGTGAGCGAGGTGTGGGCGGTCCAGCACGCCAAGAGCGACGACCGGCTCGAGATCGAGCTGCACGAGGTGCTGCACGACAGCTCGCACGAGCTCGGCGTCGACCCGGGGCTCGTCAAGGACGGCGTCGAGGCGCACCTCCAGGAGATGCTCGCCGCGCAGATCGAGCTGCTCGGCTCGGGCCACACGCTCGTCCGGCGCGAGTTCCCGACGGCGATCGGACCCGTCGACATCCTCGCGAAGGACGCCACGGGCGCGACGGTCGCCGTGGAGATCAAGCGCCGCGGCGACATCGACGGCGTCGAGCAGCTCACGCGCTACCTCGAGCTCCTCAACCGCGACCCGCTCCTCGCCCCGGTGCGCGGCGTGTTCGCCGCGCAGGAGATCAAGCCGCAGGCGCGCGTGCTCGCGACGGACCGGGGCATCGGCTGCCTGGTCCTCGACTACGACGCGATGCGCGGCGTCGACGACGTGGACTCGCGCCTCTTCTGACCCGCGCCCGCCCGACTGCGCCGAACATGCGGTCGTGGCCCGTCCGGACGTCCGGACGGGCCACGACCGCATGCTCGTCCGGCGGTGTCCGCATGCTCGGCGCGACGCGGGCCCCACGCCCCGGGAGAGGGGAGCCGCCGGGGGCGAGGGAGGGAGCGCGGTCGCGCCGTGTGCTACTTTCTGAACATGTTCAAAAATGCTCCCGAGCGCGACGCCGGCCGATGAGCGGCGCGACGGCGAAGTCCGAGCGCACGCGTGCCCTCGTGCGCGACGTCGCGATCCGCATGCTGCGCGACGTGGGCTACGAGCGCACCACGATGCGCGCGATCGCGGCCGAGGCCGGTGTGAGCACGGGCAACGCCTACTACCACTTCCCGTCGAAGGACGCGCTCGTCCAGGAGCTCTACCTCGAGGTGCAGGACGAGCACGCCGCGCTGGCCGCGCCGGTGCTCGCCGCGGGCGGCACGCTCGCCGAGCGCGTGCGGGGCGTGTGGGACGCGTCGGTCGACGCGTTCGCGCCGTTCCACGCGTTCGGGGCGGAGTTCGTCTCCGTGGCGATCCGCCCCGGCTCGGACGCGAGCCCGTTCTCCGCGTCGTCGTCCGCGGCGCGCGAGCGGTCGCGCGCCCTCTTCGAGGAGGTCGTCGCGGGCGCGGAGCCCGCCGTGCCGGCCCGGCTGCGCGCCGACCTCCCCGAGCTCCTGTGGCTCGCCCAGCTCGGCGTCACGCTCTTCTGGGTCCACGACGGCTCCGCGGGGTCGGCCCGCACGCGGCGTCTCGTCGCGGGGGGAGCCGCGCTCGTGGGCAGCGTCGTGCGCCTCTCGCGGCTGCCCGTCGCGCGCGGCGTGGTCGACGACGCGCTGCGGCTCGTGCGGTCCGTCCACCCCGGAGCCCCCGCCGTCCCGACGCCCGCTGTCCCGACGCCCGCTGTCCCGACGCCCGCCGTCCCGGATGCCCCGCCCGCCGCCCAGGATGCCCCGGGCGACCTGACCGAAGCCGTGCCGCCCGCCGCCCCGGACGCCGACGACGCCGGACGGACGGCGTGAGCGCGGGCGGCGCGGCGCTGGTCACGGCGCTCGTGGTGCTCGGCATGGTCGTCGTGCTCCCGCTCGGGCTGCGCCTGCTCGGCGCGCCGACGGTCCCCGGCGCCCGGAGCGCGGCGTGGCCGGCGGCGGGCCTGTGCGGCGCGGTGAGCCTCCTGCTGCCGCACGGGCCGGCGGCCGTCGCGTCGGCCGCGGTGTTCGCGGGCGCGACGCTCGTGCTCCTCGTCGCGGCGGTCCGCGTCGCGCTCGGCGCCGTGCGCGCGGGACGCCGCGACGTGCCGCTCGTCCGCCGCGACGGCGACCCCGGCGCCGAGGACGCCCGGGACCCCGGCCTCGGCGACCGCGCCGTCGCGGCGGCGACCGTCGTCGCGCTGGCGGCCCCCGCCGTCGGCGCGTGCGCGCTCGTCGCGGAGCGCGGCGGGTGGGGCCTGCTCGGGTTCTCGGGCACCTATCTCGCGCTCACGGTGCCGCACATGCTCTACGCCGGGTTCGGCGCCGCGCTCGTCGCGGGCTCGGTCGCGCGGCTCGCCCCCGACCGTCCGGCGCGTGCGGGCGCGTGGGGCGTGCCCGTCGGCACGCTCCTCGTCCTGGGCGGGTACTTCGTCGGGGACGTCGCCGAGCTGGTCGGCGCGCTCGTGCTCACGCTCGCGCTGTGGGCGACGGCGCTCGCGACGGCCCGTGCGCTGCGGGCGCCGGGCACCCCGCGCCCGGCGCGGTGGCTGCTCGGAACGGGCGCGGCGACCGTCGCGGCGTCGATGGTGCTCGCGCTGTGGTGGGCCGTCGGCGAGGCGACGGGCGTGCCGCACCCCGGGCTCGACGTCATGGCGGCGACGCACGGGGTCGCGAACGCGCTCGGCTTCGTGCTGTGCAGCGTGCTGGGACTGCGCCTGCTCGGGCGCGAGGACGCGCGCCGTCAGGAGGCCTGGAGCGGCGCGGCGCGAGGACGGCCGGCGGGCGCCGGCGTGCAGGACGGACCGGCCGGGACGCTCCCGGCCGGGGACACGAGGAGGAGCGCATGACGTTCACCTACCCCGAGGTCGGGGCGACGAGGACGGGCGACCGCCCCGCCGGGTACCGGCACCTGACGGTCCGGCACCGGGTCTCGCGGCACGCCCACCCGCCGGAGGACCTGGCGTGGCTGGGCGAGCAGCTCCTCGCGTGGCGCGTCCACGCCGCGGCGGGCGTGCGGGTCGAGGTCGACGCCCCCGTCGCGGCGCCCGGGGTGCACGTCACGACGCTCCTGGGGCCCGGGCGGTTCCACCTGCGCGAGTGCTGCGAGGTCGTGTGGGTCGAGCGCTCGGACGAGCGCGTCGCGTTCGGGTACGGCACGCTGCCCGGTCACGCGTTCGTGGGGGAGGAGCTCTTCGCCGTCGAGCGCGACGCCGCGGGCGACCTGTGGTGGCGCGTCGAGGTCTTCAGCCGCCCCGCGCTGTGGTGGCTGCGACCGCTGCGGTGGGCGGTCCCGACGTTCCAGCGGCTGTTCGCGCACCGCATCGGGCGCGGCGCGGCACGGCTCCTGGGCGAGCGGTCCGCGGCGCGGGACTGAGGGCCGCGGAGGTCGGGCCGAGAGTTTGTGCGCCGGGTGTACGAAGTGCGCCACAATGGCCCCATGGCCGACGAGCAGCGTGCGCAGGGTCCCGACCGTCCGACCGCCGGTGCGGCGGGCGGTGCCACCGGGAGCGTCCCGGCGGGCCTGCCCGTACCCGTCGTGCTCGCCGGTCGTGTCGTGACGCCCCGCGGCGTCGTGGACGACGGCGCGGTGGCCCTCGTCGGGGACCGGGTCGCCTGGGTCGGGCCGCGCGCGGACGCCGCCGCCGCCGGGTTCGGCGACGTCGCGCCGGGGGACGGGGCCACGATCCTGCCGGGCCTCGTCGACGTGCACGACCACGGCGGCGGCGGCGCGAGCTTCCCGGACGCCGCCACCGCGGACGAGGCGCGCGTCGCCGCGCGCGAGCACCTGCGGCACGGGACCACGAGCCTCGTCGCGTCGCTCGTCACGGCCCCCCGCGACGTCCTCCTCGCCCGGGCGGCGACCCTCGCCGACCTCGCCGACGCGGGCGAGCTCGCGGGCGTCCACCTCGAGGGCCCGTTCCTGTCCGCGGTGCGCTGCGGCGCGCAGAACCCGCGCGACATGCTCGACGGCGACCCCGACCTCGTGCGCGCGATCGCGGCCGCCGCGCGCGGCCACCTGCGCACCATGACCGTCGCGCCCGAGGTGCCGGGCGTCGTCGGGCCCGGGGGCGTCGTCGAGACGCTCGTCGAGGTCGGGGCGATCCCGTCGATCGGCCACACCGACGCGACCACCGAGCAGACGGAGGCGGCCGTCGCGGACGCCCTCGCTGCGCTCGCGGCCGCGGGCCGCCCCGGGAGCAGGATCACCGCCACGCACCTGTTCAACGGCATGCGCCCGCTGCACCACCGCGAGCCCGGCCCGGTCGCCGCGTGCCTCGCCGCGGCCGCGCGGGGCGAGATGGTCGTCGAGCTCGTCGCCGACGGCACGCACCTCGCGCACGGCACGGTCCGCAGCGTCATGGACCTCGTCGGCGCCCAGGTCGACGGGTCGGGGGCGGTCGCCGGGCCCGACGGCGTCGTGCTCGTCACCGACGCGATGGCGGCGGCCGGGATGGCCGACGGCGCGTACGAGCTCGGCCCGATGCGCGTCACGGTCGACGGCGGGGTCGCGCGGCTCACCGAGGGCGGCGCGATCGCGGGCGGCACGTACCACCTGGTCGACGTCGTGCGCGAGACCGTCGCGGCGGGCGTCGCGCTCGTCGACGCCGTGCGCGCGGCGTCGTGGACGCCCGCGGAGGTCCTGGGCCTCGACGACGTGGGCGGCCTCGTCGCGGGCCGCCGCGCCGACGTCGTCGTCACGGACGCCGACCTGCGCGTGCGGCGCGTGCTGCGCGCGGGCGCGGACGTCGCGACCGACTGACCGTCGCGCCGGGAGGCGGTGCCTCCCGGCGCGACGACCTCACGCGGGGCCGGTGCCGGGCCCGTCGAGCCGGAGCGCGCCGAGGCGCACGCCCGCCGGCAGCGCGACGCGCACGTCGTGCGGGCCGTGCGGTGCGTCGACGGGGACCGCGACCTCGTGCCAGCGGTGGCGGAGCGCCGTGCCGTCGTCCGCGGCGGCGTTCCCCGGGTCGACGACGGCGAGGGGCGCCCACGCGCCGTCGTCGCCCGTGGGCCGCACCTCGACGCGCACGGCGCGCCCGGCCCCGGGCCCGGTGCGCGCCACCTCGAGCCGCAAGGTCCCGACGCCGGTCAGGTCGACCCGGTCGTAGGCGGCCCGGCCGTCCCGCCGCCCGGGTGCGACGTCGAGCGCCCACCCGGCGTCGGGCGTGCGCTCGGCCGTGACGACGCCGTCGTAGGCGCTGAACGCGTGCGCCGGCACGCGCAGGCCCGTGCCGGCGCGCACCGGCGCCGCGGGACCTTCGACGCGCAGGGTCGCGCGCACCGGGAGGTCCGCGCTCGACGGGCCGGCCGCGAGCACGTACCCGCCGGCCTGGAGCCGGAACGCCCCGACGTGCAGGTCGGGGTCGCCGTCCGCGGGCACGCCGCCGGCCGGGACGGCGGCGACGTCCCACACGGCGAGGCGCGCGAGGTCCACCGCGAGCTCCACCTCGCGCGACTCGCCCGCGGCGAGCAGCACGCGCGCGTGCGCGACGAGCACGCGGCGCGGCGCGCTCACGGGCAGGTCGCGCGGCGCGAGCGCGTACACCTGCACGAGCTCGTGCGCGGGCCGCTCGCCGTCGTTGCGCACGACGACGCGCGCGCGGACCCGGCCCGCGTCGGGCTCGGCGCGCGCCGACCACGCGGGCGGCGCGTCGACGCGGTCCCGGTCGAGCGCCACCGCGTCGTAGACGACGCGCCCGTACGTCAGGCCGTGGCCGAAGGCGAACGCCGGCTCGCCCGCCGCGTAGCGGTAGGTCGCACCCGCGCGCTCGACGTCGTACTCGAGGAGCGGGCCCGGCTGCTCCGCGTCGGCCGGCCACGACTGCGCGAGCCGGCCCGACGGCTCGACGTCGCCCGACAGGACGTCGACGAGGCCGGGCCCGAGCTCCTGGCCGCCGTGCGAGGACCACACCACGGCCGCGGCGTCGCGCGTCGCCGGGCCGAGGACGTACGGGTAGCTCGAGACGACGACGAGCGCGGCGCGGTCGGCGACGTCGCGCGCGGACCGCCAGACCTCCTCGGCCGCCGACGGCAGCGCGAGGTGCGGCCGGTCCTGCGTCTCGCGGCCTGCGAGGTGCGGGTCGTTGCCCACCACGACGAGCACCGCGTCGGCGTCGCGCGCGGCGGCGGCGACCGCCTCGTGGCCCGCGCGCACGGTGCGCCAGACGAACCGCTCGGCCGCGTCCGGGCCGTCCGCGTCCGTCACGAGCAGGCCCGAGCCGTGCTGCACGCGCAGCCACCGCGCCGAGGCGACGTGCTGGAGGGACCACGTGCCGTCGTCGTGCAGGTGGCGCCGGAAGCTCTCCTGGACGACCCACCCGCCGACGCGGTCCGCGTCGGCCGCGACGATCCACGAGGCCCCGCCGAGCAGCCGCCCGGACGCGACGGACCGCAGCGTGAGCAGGCCGTCGCCCCAGTCGGTCACGTCGAGGTGCGTGCCCGGCCCCGCGGTCGGGGCGCTCGCGGTGACGACGGTCGGGTCGTCGCCGACCTCGAGGTACGCGCCGGCCGACGTCGAGCGCAGCGCGACGCGGTCTGCGCCGTCGGCCACGACGACCTCGGCGTCCGGGTAGCGGGCCGCGAGCGCCGCGGCGACCGACGTCGTGCGCGGCGGCGTCCCGGAGTACCAGTCGTGCAGCACGACGTCGGCGAGCGGGCCCACGACCGCGAGGCGCGCCGGCGCGGCCGGCAGGGGCAGCACGGGCGCGCCGCCGCCGACGGGCTCGTCGCGCAGGACGACGACCGAGCGGGCGACGGCCTCGCGCGCGAGCTCCCGGTGCGCGGGCAGGTCGATCGCGTCCGCGCCCGTCCCGGACCACGGGTCGTCCGCGACGTCGAGCTCGCCGGTGCGCACGCGCAGCTCGAGCAGGCGCAGGGCGGCACGGTCGACGTCCTCCTGCGCGAGCAGCCCCTGTTCGAGGGCGACGCCGAGGCGCTCGAGGGTGAGGTGCGGGTCGGCGTCGTTGTCCGTGAAGGAGTCGACCCCGGCGCGCAGCGACGCGGCGTGCGAGGCGACGTGGTCGGGGAAGTAGCGCTCGCCGACGACGAGGTTCGTCGGCGCGGCGGCGTCCGAGACGACGGCGACCGAGCCCGGCGCCCACGAGCGCAGCTCGTAGAGCAGCCCGCGCGCGACGTGGTTCGGGCGGCCGTTGGTGAGGTTGTAGCCGGGCATGACGGCCGCGGCGGTCCCGTCGGCGAGCGGCCCGCGGAACGCCGGGAGCTCCCACTCGTGCAGCACGCGCAGGGGGACGTGCGAGCTCGTCACCGCACGGTCGGTCTCGTTGCCGTAGGCGAGGAAGTGCTTGAGGGTGGGCACCGTCCGCCACGTGCGGGGGTGGTCCCCGCGCAGGCCGCGCGCGTAGGCGCTCGCGAGCCACGCGGTGACGTGGGGGTCCTCGGAGAAGCCCTCCTCGGTGCGGCCCCACAGCGGGTGGCGCAGCGGGTTGACCACGGGCGCCCACACGTTGAGGCTCACGGTCGGGTCCGCCGCGTGCTTCGCGCGGACCTCGGTGCCGACGACCTCGCCGACGCGCCGGAGCAGGTCGGGGTCCCACGTCGCGGCGAGGCCGACCGGCTGGGGGAAGACGGTGGCGGTGCCCAGCCACGAGACGCCGTGCAGCGCCTCGGTGCCGGTGCGGAACGGCGCGAGCCCGAGCCGCTCGACCGCGGGCGCGTGCTGGTGGAGCGTCGCGAGCCGCTCGGCCGGCGTGAGCCGGTCGAGGAGGTCGCGCGCCCGGACCTCGGCGGGCAGGTCCGTTCGCAGGTACGGGGGTACGTCGGTGAGCGCCTCGGGCGGCACGGCATCGTCCTTCCTGGCAGCGGAACACGGTCGAACGGGATTTCGAAACGGTTCGACGACGCGTCGCGACCGTGCGACGCGTCGGCCCATCGTGCCACAGCGGCGCGGGCCGCCGAGCCCCTCGTGATCGAGACCGTACGGTGACCGGGCGAGCCTTGCACTGCCGAGACCGAGCCCGTACCCTCCGTTGAAGCGCTTCGACATCGCCGAGCATGTCGGGGCGGCCCGGGTGCCGGGCGCGGGAGGGCGGCAGAGCGGCTGCCCTCCGGATGCTCACGAAGGAGTGCGACGTCGATGAGGGCTATCAGGCACGGACACGGTCGGCGCTGGAGCGCCGTCTTCGCGGCAGTGGGAGCGATCTCACTCACCGCCGCGTGCAGCACGGGCGGCGGGGGCGGGAACGTGGCGGACCCGGACCAGCAGGTCGGCAACGACTCCGCGCTGCCGAGCTTCGTCCCGGTCCAGTACGTCGAGCCGGACTTCCCGAGCGTCGAGGGGTCGACGGCCGGGTTCGCGACCGTGCCCGACGAGTTCGTGCAGGTCTTCGACGCGCCGCCCGGGTCCGGCGGCTCGTACACCGTCATGACTCCGCTGTGGGGCACGATCCCCCCGACCGAGGGCAACCAGTACTTCGACGGCGTCAACGAGGCGATCGGCACGGACCTCACGTTCCAGATCTCCGACGGCAACACCTACGGCGACAAGCTCGCCGCCGTCCTCGCCTCGCCGAAGGACGTCGCCGACTGGGTGAGCATCCCGTCGTGGAACGTGCCCCCGCGCTTCGGGCAGGCGGTCGACACGATCTTCACGGACCTCACGCCCTACCTCGCGGGGGACGCCGTCGAGGCGTACCCGAACCTCGCCAACATCCCCACCGACGCGTGGCGCGCGTGCATGTGGAACGGCAAGCTCTACGGCCTGCCGTTCCCCGGCGAGCTCGTCAACGACGCGACGTTCTACCGCGCCGACCTGCTGCCCGAGGGCACCGAGCTCCCGACCGACGCCGACGAGGCGCTCGACTTCGTCGCGTCGCTCACCGACGCGGACGCGCGCCAGTGGGGCAGCAACGACCTGTGGATCCTCGCGACGCAGATGTTCTCCGTCGTGCCCAAGTGGACGCAGGACGAGGAGGGCAACCTCGTGCACCGCGTCGAGACGCAGGAGTACCGCGACGCGCTCGAGTGGATGTCGAAGCTCTACGCGTCGGGTGCGGTGCACCCGGACGCGGTCGCCGAGTCGGGCGACGGCAAGGAGCGGTTCGAGTCCGGCCAGGTGCTCGTCACGTCCGACGGCGTGGGCGCGTGGCACGAGGCGCTCGGCCGCAACCTGCCGTCCAACCCGGAGTTCGACCAGCAGCCGCTGCCGCTCATCGCGGACGACGGCGGCGAGCCGAAGATCTTCAAGGGCGGCGCCGCGAGCATGTGCTCCTACCTCAAGAAGACCGACACCGAGGGTGCGATCGAGGAGCTCCTCGAGGCGGCCAACTTCCTCGCCTCGCCGTACGGCACGGCCGAGTACCAGCTCGTGAACTACGGCGTCGAGGGCGTGCACTACACGCTCGACGAGAACCGCCTCCCGGTCGCCACGGAGCTCGCCGCGACCGAGGTGCAGCCGTCGTACATCTTCCTCGTCGACCCGCCGGTCGTGAACGCCAAGGTGCAGTACCCCGGCTACGTCGAGGACTTCACGACGTGGATGGCCGACGCGGCGCCGTACGTCGAGGAGCCGCTGTTCTACGGCATGCAGATCACGGAGCCGGCGCAGTACGCCTCGCTCGGCCAGCCGTTCGAGGACCTCGAGAAGGACGTCGCCCGCGGCCGCAAGACCCTCGACGACCTCGACGCGGCCGTCGAGACCTGGCGGACGTCGGGCGGCGAGGAGCTGCGCGCGTACTACCAGGAGATCCTCGACGGCGGGTCGCCCGAGTCCGACGGCGAATGAGATCCCTGTGACCACCGAGATCTCCGCCGCCACGGACGCGGGCGACGCGGACACGGCGACGAAGGACCCCTCCGGCCCGGCGGCGGCGCCGGGCCGGAGGGCCCCTCGCCGGGCGCGGCCGGACACCGCGGGCGAGCGCCGCCTCTCGTGGCGCGCGCGCCTGCGCCGCGACCGGTCGCTCCTGCTCATGGCGCTGCCGGGCGTCGCCCTGCTCGTCGTGTTCGCCTACGTCCCGATGCTCGGGAACGTCATCGCGTGGCAGGACTACTCGCCGTACGTCGGCATCCTCGACTCGCCCTTCGTCGGCTGGTGGAACTTCGAGCGGGTGTTCACGAACCCGCAGTTCCTGCACGCCGTGGGCAACACGCTCGCGATCACGGCGTTCCAGCTCGTGTTCTACTTCCCGATCCCCATCGCGCTCGCGCTCCTGCTCAACAGCGTCGTCACGCCCGCGATCCGCACGACGATCCAGTCGATCGTGTACCTGCCCCACTTCTTCTCGTGGGTGCTCGTCGTGACGATCTTCCAGCAGATCTTCGGCGGCGCGGGCCTGCTCAACCGGGTCCTCGCGGAGCACGGCTACACCGGGTTCGACCTCATGACGAACCCCGACACCTTCCTGCTGCTCATCACGATGCAGTCGGTCTGGAAGGACGCGGGCTGGGGCATCATCATCTTCCTCGCGGCGCTGAGCACGGTCGACCCGGCCCTGCACGAGGCGGCCGCGATGGACGGCGCCGGGCGGATGCGCCGCACGTGGCACATCACGCTGCCCGCGCTGCGGCCGACGATCATCCTGCTGCTCATCCTGCGCCTGGGCGACGCCCTCACGGTCGGGTTCGAGCAGCTCATCCTCCAGCGCGGGGCGGTCGGGGCCGAGGCCTCGGAGGTCATCGACACGTTCGTCTACTACCAGGGCGTCGTGTACGGCGACTGGTCGTTCGCGGCCGCGGCCGGGCTCGTCAAGGGTCTCGTCTCGCTCGCGCTCGTCCTCGGCGCCAACAAGCTCGCGCACGTCTTCGGTGAGGCAGGGGTGTACAAGAAGTCATGAGCATCACGAACGACACGGGTCAGGGCCCCCTGAGCCATCCGGACGCGGTGCCGTTCCCGGCGCCGCCGACGGCGGCGCCCCGCCGGCGCCGGCGCCGCTCGCCGCACCGCGCGGCCTGGGAGGGCACGCCGCACCCGCTCGCGCAGACGGGCAAGGGGCTCTCGCTCCTGCTCATCGTCCTCGTCGTCCTGTTCCCGCTCTACACCGTCGTCCTCACGTCGTTCTCGACGCAGGCCGACATCAACCGCTCCGGCGGGATGGTCGTCGTGCCGGGCGAGTTCACGACCGCGGCCTACCAGCAGATCCTGTCCGGCGGGATCGTCACGCGCGCCGCCATGGTGTCGATCCTCGTGACGACCGTCGGCACCGTGCTCTCCACGACGGTCTCGATCCTCGCGGCCTACGGGCTGTCGCGGCCGTCGAGCCTGTGGCACCGGCCGATCCTGTTCGTCTTCCTCATCACGATGTTCTTCGGCGCGGGGATGATCCCGACGTACCTGCTCGTGAGCAACCTCGGGCTCATCGACAGCTACTGGGCGCTGATCCTGCCGGGAGCCGTCTCCGCGTTCAACGTGCTCATCCTGCGGAACTTCTTCATGGGGATCGACGCGTCGATCACGGACGCGGCGCGCATCGACGGCGCGGGCGACTGGCGGATCATGGCGCAGATCGTCGCGCCGATGTCGAAGGCCGCGATCGCGGTCGTCGCGCTGTTCTACGGCGTCGGGTACTTCAACGCGTTCTTCAACGCGATGCTCTACATCAACGACAACACCAAGTGGCCGCTGCAGCTCGTGCTGCGCTCGTACGTCCTCCAGGGCGTCACGCTCCCGGGCAGCGGCACGGGCCAGGTGGACGTCGCGACCGGGGCGGTCACGGGGCTGCCGGTGAAGATGGCGATCATGGTGCTCGCCGTCGTGCCGATCCTCGTCGTGTACCCGTTCGTCCAGCGCCACTTCACCAAGGGCGTGATCTTCGGGGCCATCAAGGGGTGACCCCGGTGCGGACCGGCCGGACGGCGCGCGCCCCTGCGCCGTCCGGCCGTCGCGTGCGCGGGGGGCGGGCGTCAGGCGGGGGCGCGGGTCGAGCCCCGGTCGACGAGCACGGGGGTGAGGAGCCGCGTCTCGGCGGGCTCGTCGTCCTCGATGCGCGCCATGACCATGTCCACGGCGACGTGACCGATGCGCTCCGCGGGGATGTCGATGCCCGTCACGGGGACGACCTGGGCGGCCGCGACCTCGGCCGGGCTGATCGTCACGACGGACACGTCGTCGGGCACGCGCAGGCCGCGCTCGGCGACCCGGGCGAGCACGTGCGGCAGCGCCGCCTCGTTGTGCACGAGCAGCCCGGTGAGCCCCGGGTCGGCGTCGAGCAGCGCGTCGACCGCGGCGACGACGCCGTCGCGCGTCGTCGGGGTCTCGACCGTGCGGGCGTCCACGCCCTCGTCGCGCGCCGCGCCCCCGAACCCGCGCAGCACGCGGTCCGCGTACGAGGTGTGCCGGGCGAGCACCTCGGGCGGCGGGCCGAGGAACGCGACCCGCCGGTGGCCGAGGTGCGCGAGGTGCTCGAGCGCGAGGCGGCCGGCCGCCTCGAAGTCGAGGTCGACGCAGCTCAGGGTGCCCGGGTCGGCCGGGAGCCCGATGAGGACGGCCGGCTGGCGCAGCCGCGCGAGGCTCGGCAGGCGCTCGTCCTGCGCCTCGACGTCCATGACGACGATGCCGTCGACCATCGACCCGGAGCCCACCCGTTCGGCGCCCGAGACGTCGTCCTGGGTGAGGAGGAGGACGTCGTGGTCGTGCTCGCGGGCGCGCAGCACGACGCCGGAGACGAACTGCATGATGACGTTGACGTCGACGCCCGCGCGCAGGGGGGCCATGAGCGCGATGACGTTCGTGCGGGCCGAGGCGAGCGCGCGCGCCCCCGCGTGGGGGCGGTAGCCGAGCTGCTGGATCGCCTTCTCGACGCGCCGGCGGGTCGGGGCGGAGATGCTGCGCTTGCCGGACAGCACGTAGGAGACCGTCGACGCGGAGACGCCGGCGGCTCGGGCGACGTCCTCGATGGTGGCCACGGGCTCTCCTCAGGTGACGGGGTCGGGACGGCGGGCCGGAGCGCCACGGCCGCGCGACCTCTCGGGGGCAACCGTAGCGCCTGCGCGGTGCCGGGTCGGCGGCACGCGCGGGTGCGGCGGGTGAAGCGCGCGGCGACCGCGCGCGGGCGAACGCACGAGGGGCCGAAGCGCTTCGACGCTCGATGCCGAGGCGACGGCTTCGGACGCCGGGCTCGTGCCGGTGCCCGGCGCGGCGTCGGCGCCGGGGGAGCGGTCGCGGCGGGAGGGGTGGCGCACGGGGGCGGTCCTGTCGTCGTCGGGAAGATCGTGCCGGTTCTGCGCCGCCCGTCGGTCTCCCGCGCGTCCGCGCACCGAGGCTCGCGGGGTGCGCGCGGAACGGCCTGGACAACGGCGCGGCTCACAGGCTAGCGTGTTGAAACGCTTCGACGATCCGGCCCGGCCGCGGTCGTCGTCGGGAGACGACGGAGGAAGGCGACGGTGCCGACGAACGCGATCGACGCGACCCCGCGGGACAGGGGGTTCGCGGCCCTCACGGCGGACGGGATCCGTTTCGGGGGCGACTACAACCCGGAGCAGTGGCCCGCCGAGGTCTGGCGCGAGGACGCGCGCCTCATGCGTGCGGCGCACGTCAACCTCGTGACGGTCGGCGTGTTCTCGTGGTCGCGCTACGAGCCCTCCCCGGGCGTGCGCGACCTCGCGTGGCTCGACGAGGTGCTCGACGTGCTCGCCGAGCACGGCGTGGGCGTCGACCTCGCCACGCCCACGGCGTCGCCGCCCCCGTGGCTCGGGGTCCTGCACCCCGACACCCTGCCCGTCGACGCCGACGGCGTGCGCCTCGTCGCGGGCTCGCGCAACCAGTTCAGCCCGGCGTCACGGGTCTACCGCGAGCACGCGCTCGCGATCACCGACGCGCTCGTCGCGCGCTACGCCTCCCACCCGGCGGTGCGCATGTGGCACGTCGGCAACGAGTTCGGGCAGGTCTGCTACGGCGACGAGGCGGCGGCGGCGTTCCGGGCGTGGCTCGAGCGTCGGTACGGCACCGTCGACGCGCTCAACGCCGCGTGGGGCACCGCGGTGTGGTCGCAGCGGTACGCGCGCTGGTCCGAGATCGTGCCGCCGCGCCGCACCGTCTACCACGGCAACCCCTCGCAGGCCCTCGACTGGCGCCGGTTCTGCTCCGACCAGCTCCTCGGGCTCTACCGCGAGCAGCGCGACCTCGTGCGCTCCTACGACGCCGAGCGGCCCGTGACGACGAACTTCATGGGGTTCTTCGGCGGGATCGACCCGTGGACGTGGGCCGGCGACGTCGACGTCGTCGCCGACGACGCCTATCCCGACCCGGGCGACCCGCACGCGCCCGCGGACGCCGCGCTTACGCAGGACCTCGTCCGCTCGCTGGGCGACGGGGCGCCCTGGCTCCTCATGGAGAGCGCGACGAGCGCGGTGAGCTGGCGCCCGCACAACCTCCCGAAGTCCCCCGAGCGCTCGCGCGTCGAGTCGCTCCAGGCCGTGGCGCGCGGCGCGGACGGCGTGTGCTTCTTCCAGTGGCGCGCCTCGCGAGCGGGCGCCGAGCGGTTCCACTCGGCGATGCTGCCGCACGCCGGCCCGGACACGCGCGTGCACCGCGGCGTGCGCCGCCTCGGCGCCGACCTCGCGCGCCTGGGCCCGGTCGTGGGCGGGCGCGTCGCGGCCGACGTCGCGCTCGTCGTCGACTGGCCGTCGTGGTGGGCGAGCGGCGAGGTCGCGCGCCCGACCGACCGCCTCGACGCCGTCGGGCAGCTGCGCGACTGGTACCGCGTGCTGTGGGACCGCGGCGTCGCGTGCGACCTCGTCCTGCCCGGCCGCGACGTGACCGGGTACCGCGCGGTCCTCGTGCCCCAGCTCTACCTCCTCGACGAGGCCGGGGCCGCGGCGCTGCGCGCGGCCGTGGACGGGGGGTCGACGCTCGTCGTCGGGCCGTTCACCGGCGTCGCGGACGAGAACGCGCACGTGCGCACGGGCCGCTTCCCGGCGCTCCTGCGCGACGTCCTCGGCGCGAGCGGGGAGGAGTGGGCGCCGCTGCCGGACGACGGCGTCGCGCTCGACCTCGCGCCGGGCTGGCCTGCGGGTCCGGCTGCCGCGGGGCGGCCGGGCGACGCGCCCCGGGCCACGGTGCTCGGCGAGCTCCTCGCGGCGGACGGCGCGACCGTGCTCGCGACGTTCGCCCACGGCCACCTCGCGGGCGCGCCCGCGGTGACGCGGCACGCGCGGGGGAGCGGCGAGGCGTGGTACGTCGCGACGGTCCCCGACCGGCGCGTCCTCGAGGACGTCCTCGACGCGGCGCTCGCGAGCGCCGGCGTCGCGCCCGTGCTGACCGGCGCGTCCGGCCTGCCCGGCGTCGAGGCGGTCCGCCGCGGCGACGTGCTCTTCGTGCTCAACCACACCGACGGGCCGGTCGCCGTGCCCGTCGGCGGACACCGTCTCGACCTCCTCACCGGGAGCCCGGTCGACGACGTCGCGCGCCTCGCCGCGCACGACGTCCTCGCGCTGGTCGACCGCCCCACCGAAAGGACGCCATGAAGTTCACCGACGGGTACTGGCAGCTGCGACCCGGGGTCAGCATGCTGCGCCCGCGCTCGATCGACGAGGTCGTCGACGAGGGCGAGCGCCTCGTCGTGCACGCGCCGACGGCCGTCGTCGCCACGCGCGGCGACACGCTCAACCAGCCGGTCGTCACGGTGACGTTCGACGCGCCCGCGGAGGGCGTGGTCGGCGTGCGCGTCGAGCACCACCGCGGACGCCGCGACCCGGGGCCGCACTTCCGCGTCGAGCGCTCGACGCCCGGCGCGAAGGTCGCGCTGCCCGAGCTCCTCGGCGCGCCGGAGGCGACGATCACGTCCGGCGGGCTCACGGCGCGCGTGCGGACCGACGGGCCGTGGCACGTCGACTTCGAGGCCGACGGCACGGTGCTCACGTCCTCGCTCGACCGCAGCCTCGGCGTCGCGACGACCGCCGACGGGCGCACGTACGTCCACGAGCAGCTCGCGCTCGGCGTGGGCGAGCACCTGTACGGGCTCGGCGAGCGGTTCGGGGCGTTCGTGAAGAACGGCCAGAGCGTCGACGTCTGGAACGAGGACGGCGGGACCGCGAGCGACCTCGCGTACAAGAACGTGCCGTTCTACCTCAGCGACCGCGGCTACGGCGTCTTCGTCGCGCACCCCGAGCGCGTCTCGTTCGAGCTCGGGACCGAGGTCGTCTCGCGCGCGCAGTTCTCCGTCGAGGGCCAGGCGCTGCAGTACTACGTGATCCAGGGCCCCACGCCCAAGGACGTGCTGCGCCGGTACACGGCGCTCACGGGCCGCCCGGCGCGCGTCCCGGCGTGGTCGTACGGGCTGTGGCTCTCGACGTCGTTCACGACCGACTACGACGAGGCGACCGTGACGCGCTTCGTCGAGGGCATGGCCGAGCGCGACCTGCCCCTGAGCGTGTTCCACTTCGACTGCTTCTGGATGCGCCGGTTCCACTGGTGCGACTTCGTGTGGGACCCGGCGACCTTCCCGGACCCGGAGGGGATGCTCGCGCGGCTGCGCGCGCGGGGGCTGCGCGTCAGCGCGTGGATCAACCCGTACGTCGCGCAGCGCTCGCACCTGTTCGACGAGGGGCGCGAGCGCGGCTACCTCGTGACGACGCCCGCGGGCGACGTCTGGCAGTGGGACCTGTGGCAGGCGGGCATGGCGCTCGTCGACTTCACGAACCCCGACGCGCGCGCCTGGTACCAGGAGAAGCTGCGCGGGCTGCTGCGCCAGGGCGTCGACTGCTTCAAGACCGACTTCGGCGAGCGCATCCCCACGGACGTCGTGTGGCACGACGGCTCCGACCCGCAGCGGATGCACAACTACTACACGCACCTGTACAACGAGGCCGTGTTCGAGGTGCTCGAGCAGGAGCGGGGCACCGGCGAGGCCGTGCTCTTCGCGCGGTCGGCGACGGCCGGCGGGCAGCAGTTCCCCGTGCACTGGGGCGGCGACTGCGAGTCGACGTTCGTCGCGATGGCCGAGTCGCTGCGCGGCGGCCTGTCGCTCGCGCTCTCCGGCTTCGGCTACTGGAGCCACGACATCGGCGGCTTCGAGGGCACGCCCGACGCGGCGGTCTTCAAGCGCTGGGTCGCGTTCGGCATGCTCTCCTCGCACTCGCGCCTGCACGGCTCCGACTCCTACCGCGTCCCGTGGGCGTTCGACGACGAGGCGGTCGACGTCACGCGCCGCTTCACGCGGCTCAAGCTCTCGCTCATGCCCTACCTCGCCCGGCTCGGCGAGGAGGCGCACCGCGACGGCGTGCCGGTCATGCGGCCGATGGTGCTGGAGCACCCGGGGGACCGGACGGCCGCGGTCGTCGACACGCAGTACATGCTCGGCGAGGCGCTCCTCGTCGCTCCCGTGTTCCGCGCCGACGGCCAGGTCGAGTACTACGTGCCCGAGGGCACGTGGACCCGGTTCGTCGACGGCGCCCCCGACGGGCCCGCCGGGACCCTCCCCGCGACCGTGACCGGGCCGCGCTGGGTCACCGAGACGCACGGGTTCGACTCGCTCCCGGTGCTCGTGCGCCCGGGCACCGTCGTGGCCGTCGGCGCGCACGACGACGACCCCGAGTACGACTGGGCGGACGGCGTCACGCTGCACGCCTTCGCGCTGCCCGACGGCCACGAGGGCGACGTCGTGGTCCCGCGCCCCGGCGGGGTGTCCGCGACGTTCCGCGTGCGGCGCTCCGGGCCGGTGCTCACGGTCACCTCCGACGACGCGCCGGGGGACTGGTCCGTCGAGGCCGACGGGGCGTCCGCGTCGGCCACCGGCCCGGGGGCCGTGACGCTCGCACTGCCCTGACAGGGGTACCCTGGTGGAGCGGCGTGGAAGCGCTACCACGCCGTTCCACCACCGCCCGACCGCGGGTCCGACCCGGCCCCGGCACCGATCAGCGAGGATCTCGTGACGACCGACACCACCACCCGTCCCGCCGAGGCCGCCCCCGGCACCCAGCCCGCGCCGTCGGGCCGCGCGTTCCCCCCGGACTTCGTCTGGGGCTCCGCCACCGCGTCGTACCAGATCGAGGGCGCCGCCGCCGAGGGCGGGCGCACGCCGTCCATCTGGGACACCTACTCCCGCACGCCCGGGCGCATCCTCAACGGCGACACCGGCGACGTCGCCGACGACCACTACCACCGGTGGGCCGAGGACGTGCAGCACATCGCCGACCTCGGGCTCGGCGCGTACCGCTTCTCGATCTCCTGGTCGCGCGTCCAGCCGGGCGGCACGGGCCCCCTCAACCCCGAGGGCGTCGCGTTCTACTCGCGCCTCGTCGACGCGCTGCTCGAGAAGGGCGTGAAGCCCGTCGTCACGCTCTACCACTGGGACCTCCCACAGGAGGTCGAGGACGCGGGCGGCTGGGCGAACCGCGACACCGCGTACGCGTTCGCGGAGTACGCGCGCCACATGGCCCGCGAGCTCGGCGACCGCATCGACACGTGGACCACGCTCAACGAGCCGTGGTGCTCCGCCTACCTGGGCTACGGCTCCGGCGTGCACGCGCCCGGCCGCACCGAGCCCGCGGCGGCGCTCGCGGCCGTGCACCACCTCAACCTCGCCCACGGGCTCGCCGTCGCGGCGATCCGCGACGAGCTCGGCGACGACGTGAAGACGTCGGTCACGCTCAACCTCCACGTCATCCGCCCCGACGACCCGACGTCCGAGGGCGACCTCGACGCGGTCCGGAAGATCGACGCGCTCGCCAACCGCGCGTTCCTCGGCCCGATCCTCGACGGCGAGTACCCCGCCGACCTCCTCGCGGACACCGCGCACGTGAGCGACTGGTCGTTCGTGCACGACGGCGACCTCGAGCTCGTGCGCCGCCCGGTCTCGGTGCTCGGCGTCAACTACTACTCGACCGTCCGCGTGCGCCGGTTCTCGGGCGACGGCGAGCGGGCCGAGAACGACGGCCACGGCGCGTCGAGCCACAGCCCGTGGATCGGCGTCACCGACGTCGAGTTCGTGCAGCAGCCCGGCCCGTACACGGCGATGGGGTGGAACATCGAGCCCGCCGGCATGACCGAGCTGCTCGTGTCGCTCGCGCGGACCTACCCCGACCAGCCGCTCATGGTGACCGAGAACGGCGCCGCGTTCGAGGACGAGGTGACGGTCGCGGCCGACGGGACGCAGCGCGTGCACGACGACCGCCGCGTCGCGTACCTGCACGACCACGTCGACGCCGTGGGCGCCGCGATCGACGCCGGCGCCGACGTGCGCGGGTACTTCGCGTGGTCGCTTCTCGACAACTTCGAGTGGGGCTACGGCTACGACCGCCGCTTCGGGATCATCCGCGTCGACTACGAGACCCTCGAGCGCACGTGGAAGGACTCGGCGCACTGGTACCGCCGCCTCGCGACGACGTCGCACCTGCCTGCGGTGGACGAGCTCGACTGACCCCTCGCGGTCACCACGGCCCGTCCCCGGCTCCGGCCGGGGGCGGGCCCTCGTCGTGCCCGCGCCCGACCCGGCCCCGCCCGGCCCCGCCTCGCCCGACCCCGCCCCGCCCGGGGCCGTCTCGCCCGCCCGGGGTGAGGCGCGCGTCGTCGGCGTCCCCCTAGCGTCGCGGCATGAGCGACGTCGAGGTCACGAGAAGAGCCGGTGGGGTGCTCGCCGCCACCTGCCTGTCGACGCTGGTGGTCAACGCCAACACGTCGGCGGTCAGCATCCTCCTGCCCGCGATCAGCGAGGACACGGGGACGAGCGTGACGACCCTCCAGTGGGCCGTCACCGGGTACTCGCTGGTGGGCGCCGCGGTGATCGTCACCTCGGGGGCCCTGGGCGACGTGTTCGGGCGCAAGCGCGTCTTCCAGCTCGGCCTGCTGCTGTTCGTCGCGTCGTGCGTGATGATCGCGCTCTCGTCGTCGGGCGGGATGGTCATCGCGGGCCGCTTCGTCCAGGGTGCGGCGGGCGCGACGATCGTCGCGTGCGGGCTGAGCCTGCTGTCGGTCGCCAACAGCGGCGACGCCCAGCTCCGCGCCGTGTCCCTGTGGGGCGCCGCGTCGGCGGTCGGGGCGGCGGCGGGGCCGCTGCTCGGCGGGGTGCTCGTCAACGTCACGGGCTGGCAGGGCCTGTTCTGGGTCGACGCCGTCGTCGGCGCGGTCTGCGTCGTCCTGACCTACGTCGTGGTGGGGGAGTCGCGCGACCCCGGCCGGTCCCGGTCGATCGACTACGCGGGGACCGTGCTGGTCGCGCTCACGCTCGCGCCGTTCATCCTCGCGCTGAGCAAGGGCAGCGACTGGGGGTGGGGCTCCGTCGCGACCCTCGGGTGCTTCGCGGTCGCCGTGGTCGCGGGGTGGCTGTTCGTGGTCGTCGAGCGCCGCGTCGAGGTGCCTCTGCTCGACCTCGCGCTGCTGCGCAACCGGGTCCTCGTGGGCGCCACCGTCGCGATCCTCATCGGGTCGGGCACGATCAACGGGCTCATGTACCTGCTGAGCCTCTACTTCCAGGACCCGTCCACCCTGGGCCTCACCCCGCTCGAGGCCGGGCTCGCGACGCTGCCAGCGACCGCGGGCCTCGTCGCGGTGGCGCCGCTCGTGCCGCGGCTCGCCGCGAAGATCGGGGGCCGCCAGGTCATCGGGGTGGGCTTCCTCCTCACGGCCGTGGGGTTCGCGGCCATCGGGCTCGTCCAGTCCGACTGGAGGTACGCCGCGTTCGTCCTGCCCCTCGTCGCCATCGCGGTCGGCATGGGCCTCACGAACGGCCCCGCGTCCTCGGCCTCCACCGCGTGCGTCTCGGCGAACGAGGTCGGTGCCGCGTCGGGCGTCTCGAACATGGCCCGCTACGTCGGGGCGGCCGTCGCGACCGCGGTCGCGGCGTCGATCTACGCCGCGGTCATCGCGGGGCGCACCGCGGACGGCGCCTCCACGGCCGACGCCGTCGCGTCCGGCCTCGGCGCGGCCTCCTGGGTCATGGCCGGGCTCAGCGTCCTCGGTCTCCTCATGGCCGTCGTCATGGGCCGCCGGTACCGCACCGCGCGGGGCACGGTCCACGACGCGGCGGCGGCCGCCGCGTCGACGTCCCACACCCTGCCGACGTCGGCGACGCCCGTCGCGGCCGACTGAGACGGGCAGGACGCACGGGAGGACGGCACGCGCCGCGTGCGTCCTCCCGTGCGTCGCCGTCAGCCGCTGACGGTGCCGTCCAGGTGGAGGCCGTCGACGAGCTCCTGGAAGGCCGGCAGCTCGTCGGGGCAGTAGACCTCGATGATGAGGAGCTGGCCCGTGACGACCCGGTTGTCGGCGATGACCGGGCGCATGCCGGGACCGCTCGCCCCGTTGACGAGGCGGCCGAGGAGCGTCGCCTTGCTCAGCGCGCCCGTCGGGTCCTCGCACGTGGCGCCGCCGTCGTCGCCGAGGAGCGCGACGACCTGGTCCTGGTCCGGCGTCGGCGCGCCGGCCGCGGCGAGCGCGGCGATCAGCTGGTCCGCCTTGGCGTCGGCCTCGGCCGACGTCGTGCGGGAGCCGTGGAGGACGAGCGCGACGACGACGAGGAGCACGACGACGACGCTCGCGACGACGTAGAGGGTCCGGCGCTCGCCGCGTGACTGCCGCTCCGGGATCTCGGTCACGACTCGCTCACCTCCTCGTCCTGCACCGCCGCGTCCGGGAGCTTCCACGACGGCCTGCGCGCCCGGTAGAAGAGGTACGGCACCAGGAGGCCCAGGCCGAGGGCGCCGCCCGCGACGATGAGGAGATAGGCGCCCGCGCTGCCCGACGCGAACTGCGACGGCGGGACGAAGCCCACCAGCAGGGCGGCGAGGGAGGCGACGAAGCCGACGCCGCACAGCGCGCCCAGGAGCGGGGCGCGGTAGCCGCGGGGGTGGTCGGGATGGTTGCGGCGCAGCCGGACCGCGGCGACGAACATCAGCAGGTACATGATGAGGTAGACCTGCGTGGTGATCACCGAGAAGATCCAGTAGGCGCTGGAGACGCTCGGGATCAGCGCGTAGCCGAGGGCGATGAACGTCGTGACGACGCCCTGGGTCACGAGGATGTTCTGCTGCACGCCGTTCTTGTTGAGCCGCTGCAGGAACGGCGGCAGGTAGCCCTCCTGGCGCGAGATGAGCAGCAGGCCCTTCGACGGTCCCGCGAGCCACGTGAGCATGCCGCCGATCGACGCCGTGACGAGCATGATCCCGATGATCGGCGTGAGCCACTGCGAGCCGAAGTAGGCGAACACCGCGTCGAACGCCTGCATGATGCCCGCGGTGAGCGAGAGCTGCTCGGCGGGGACGACCCAGCTGATGGCGAGCGCGGGGAGGATGAAGATCAGCAGCACCATCCCCATCGCGAGGAAGATCGAGCGCGGGAACTCGCGCGCCGGGTTGCGCAGCGAGCCCACGTGTACCGCGTTCATCTCCATGCCGGAGTACGACAGGAAGTTGTTGACGATGAGCACGAGGCTGGACAGCCCGGCCCACGCGGGCAGCAGGTGCTCGGCGTCCATCGGCGCGGCCGACGGGTTGCCCTGCCCGAGGAACACGACGCCGAGCGTGACGAGCAGCACGCCCGGGACGATGGTGCCGATGATGAGGCCGCCGCTCGCGAGGCCGGCGACGCCCTTGGTGCCGCGCGACGACACCCACACGCCCGACCAGTAGACGACGACGATGACGATCGCGGTCCACACGCCGCTGCTCGCGAGGCTCGGGTTGATGACGTACGCGAGCGTGCTCGCGACGAACCCGAGCAGGCTCGGGTAGTAGAAGATCGTCATCGCGAACTGGCACCAGACCGCCAGGAACCCCATGGGCTTCGAGATGCCCTCCGAGACCCACTTGTAGACGCCGCCGCGCCACCCGGAGGCCAGCTCGGCGGAGACGAGCGACGTGGGCAGCAGGAAGACGATGGCCGGCACGATGTAGAGGAAGACGCACGCCAGGCCGTAGACGGCCATCGTCGGCGCCGCGCGCAGGCTCGCGACGGAGCTCGTCGTCATCATGGCCAGGGCGACCCACGAGATGTAGGTGCTCGCCGGCACCTTGGCCCGGGTCCCGGCGGCAGCCGGCACCAGGGGCTCGCCGGCCGAGGCGTCCGCGGCGCTCATGTCGCCCGCCCCCGGGCGGTCGCCCTCGCGGGCATCGGGTCTGGCTCCATCTCGACCGCCTCCTCGGCGCCGTCGCGGACCTCTGACGGGGCCATCGTCCGCCGCCCGCGGTGGACGTCGTATCACCTGTTCCGGGTGACCCGGCGGCAGCCTCCGCGACCGTCGGCCGGCCATTCGGGCGGCGGCGCGGGACCCCCGCGCATGGCGTACGCCACGTCGGCGTCGCGACACGCCGACCGTTCGATGCCCGTCGTGCCGGGATTGAGATGTTTCGCCGGGCCTGGTCGCGTGCCTGCGGGGCGTCCCGGGGGCGCCCCGGTGGCCCCTCCACGCCCTCGCACAGGGTGTGGACCGACGTCGTCCCCACCCTGTGGACGGCACCTCGTGGAGCGCGAGAACGCGCCGATCGACGGCCTCCGAGCGGTGGACGAACGGCTGTGGACGAACCCTCCGGGAGTCGTGTCAGAGGGGCCTGGGACCATGGATCCATGGCCTCTAGCACACGTCGACGGGTGAAGTTCGACCACGACATCTAGTGCGGTCGCGCGCCGTCGACCACTAGGTATAGTGGTTGCACACCCAGGGGGCGAAGGCTCTCCGGGGAATCACACAGACGTAGTTCCAGCGGTGTCCTTCGAGGTCAGAGACTCTTCTCCCTCCCCGAGGACCGGGCCCAGGACGAGAAGCGAGGAGTCACCACCATGAGCGTCACGGTCTACAGCAAGCCGGCTTGCGTTCAGTGCGACGCGACGTACCGCGCTCTCGACAAGAAGGGCATCGAGTACACCGTCGTGGACATCAGCCAGGACGCCGAGGCGCTCGAGCTGGTGCGCGGCCTCGGCTACCTGCAGGCGCCCGTCGTGGTGGCCGGCGAGGACCACTGGTCCGGGTTCCGTCCCGACCAGATCAACGCCCTCGCGCAGAAGGTCGCACCGGTCGTCGCCTGACGCGACCGGCACCGGGGCGGGGCCGGAGACGGCCCGCCCCACCGCCGGGACGGGACACCGCCCCGGCACAGCGCACGAGCAGGCGGCAGGCAGAGCAGGACGGAGGTGCGTCCCCGTGGGGTCGCTCGTCTACTTCTCCAGCGTCAGCGAGAACACGCACCGCTTCGTCCAGCGGCTGGACCTGCCGGCTCGCGGCATGGACGTGCGGCGCATCCCGCTGCGACCCACCGACGGGTTCCTCCGGGTGGACGAGCCGTACGTGCTCATGGTCCCGACCTACGGGGGCGGCAACGAGGGCGGAGCCGTCCCGCGCCAGGTCGTGAAGTTCCTCAACGACGTGCACAACCGGTCGTTGATCCGCGGCGTCATCGCCGCGGGCAACACCAACTTCGGCGAGGCCTACTGCATCGCCGGCGACATCATCTCCGCGAAGTGCCAGGTGCCCTACCTGTACGCCTTCGAACTCCTGGGAACAGCCGAGGACGCCGCGCGCGTCCGCGACGGATTGGGACGATTTTGGCAACGACAGTCACAGATTCCGGCGTGACCTCGGACGGCGGGTCCGCGACCGTCACCGCGACGCAGGTGCCGCTCGCGAGCGCGCAGCTCGACTTCCACGCGCTCAACGCGATGCTCAACCTCTACGGGCCGAACGGCGAGATCCAGTTCGACAAGGACCGTGAGGCCGCGCGGCAGTACTTCCTGCAGCACGTCAACCAGAACACGGTCTTCTTCCACGACCTCGCCGAGAAGCTCGACTACCTCGTCGAGAACAAGTACTACGACCCGGCCGTCCTCGCGAAGTACGACCGCGAGTTCGTGAAGTCGCTCTTCGAGTTCGCCTACTCCAAGAAGTTCCGGTTCGAGACGTTCCTCGGCGCGTTCAAGTACTACACCTCGTACACGCTCAAGACGTTCGACGGCAAGCGCTACCTCGAGCGCTTCGAGGACCGCGTGTGCATGGTCGCGCTCGGCCTCGCCGACGGGAACGAGCAGCAGGCCCTCGACATCGTCGAGGAGGTCATCTCGGGCCGGTTCCAGCCCGCGACCCCCACGTTCCTCAACGTCGGCAAGGCGCAGCGCGGCGAGCCCGTGTCCTGCTTCCTGCTGCGCATCGAGGACAACATGGAGTCCATCGCGCGCGGCATCAACTCCGCGCTCCAGCTGTCCAAGCGCGGCGGCGGCGTCGCCCTCCTGCTCAGCAACATCCGCGAGCACGGCGCGCCGATCAAGCACATCGAGAACCAGTCGTCCGGCGTCATCCCCGTGATGAAGCTGCTCGAGGACTCCTTCTCCTACGCGAACCAGCTCGGCGCGCGCCAGGGCGCGGGCGCGGTGTACCTGCACGCGCACCACCCCGACATCCTGCGGTTCCTCGACACCAAGCGCGAGAACGCCGACGAGAAGATCCGCATCAAGACGCTGTCGCTCGG